>Ga0302309_10000004_pt1 | contig 433420 bp, 397 predicted proteins | sample III_Palsa_N1_1_FD_200453 | JGI IMG/M metagenome (GOLD analysis project Ga0302309, IMG submission 200453) | Peat permafrost microbial communities from Stordalen Mire near Abisko, Sweden - III_Palsa_N1_1 | ecosystem: Environmental > Terrestrial > Soil > Palsa > Peat permafrost | place: Sweden...
AGGCCCCGTAAGGACAGCACTACCTATTTCTCATCACGCAGCGCCAATAATGACATGCTGAACTGCAAGCAGGGCCTGCACGATTTTCAGCGGGCTTATTTTCACGTAAAGAGTGCCGACTGGAGCGCGAATAAGCCATTTCCACTTACCCCGGTCACAGCGGAAGAACTCGCTAAACAGCCGATGTATTATGTTTTGGATCTTGATAAAACAATGCCGGAGGAAGTTGCTCCTTACATGCCCTCGCAAAAAGAAATATCCGCTTGTAAATGGCTCCCGGATGACGACCTTGATTTCTATACGCAGGAGTTTAAACGTACCGGTTTCCAGGGGGGATTAAATTGGTACCGTTGCACTACCAACGGATTAAACAAGTCTGATCTCGAACTTTTTTCGGGTCACACCATAGATGTGCCTTCCTGCTTTATTACAGGGATAGCCGATTGGGCGACATTTCGTCCGCCAGGCGCATTAGAACAGATGCAACGCCAGGCCTGTACGAAAATGGAAAGCTTTCACATCATTGAAGGTGCGGGTCACTGGATACAACAGGAACAACCTGAAAAAGTCACCGGATTGATTGTCGATTTTTTGCAGCACGTATAATAGACGACATTTGATAATAGTATAAATCACAGCCGATAAGATGTTAAAAGATCTTATCGGCTGTTTGTTAATAAATCGCCAGCAGCCGCAAGGCTTTGGTGATTCTTGAAAATCAAATTCATTAATAGTAGAAAGAATATGGACCCTACCCAAAAAACTCACTCTTGAACAACGTGGAAACGTGCTGTTAATGGGAATCAATCGGCATATAATCAAAATCGCATTGACCCGGAAACATTCAGAGCATAGGCTAAAGCTTATTATGATTACGAACATAATCCTAATCTTCGCGCTGCGTTGCTTTTTGATCACGGGCCCGTTTTTTACGTGCATGGCAAAAATAAGATTACAGTGTAACAACTTGGCCTTTTCCCAGCTAGGTTCATTGACCTTGAACAATTATGGCTTTCGCTTTTTTTGCCTGAATTCAATACTTGTGTTAATTTCATGGAGTGTTCGTTTACGACCCTCTTTGATCCATTCCTGTAATTCGGATTTATAAAAGTATAACCGCTTCCCCTTTTTATTCACGGGAATTTCTCGTCTGCAAACCTTAGAATATAGTGTGGGAACGGCCATGTCCAAAAATTTAGCCGCCTGCGTAACATTAAACAATTCGTTTTGATCTGTCTGGTAGCTTGGATGTTCGCTTATTAATAGCTCAAGTTGTCCCATTTTTTTGAGAATTAGACCACTCCATTCCGGCGCAAGACAGATCAATAATGTGCCGGTTTTATTGGGTGAGAAGGATGTCTTAAAGACCATATCGCTGCTGCCAGGCGTGCAGGCAGCCGGTGAAGGCAATACCGGTTTTTTTGTCCGGGGCGGTGTATCTGATCAAAACCTCATCCTATTGGATGAGGCGACAGTTTATAATGCTTCCCATTTGCTGGGTTTCTTTTCCACTTTTAACTCAGATGCCATCAAAGGTGTTAGCTTGTATAAGGGAGGATTGCCCGCGGAGTATGGCGGAAGGCTTTCATCAGTATTGGATGTCCAGATGCTGGACGGTAATAAGAAGGATTTCGGAGTGGAAGGCGGATTAGGATTGATCTCATCCCGCATTAAAGTAGAAGGGCCAATCGACTCGGGTAAGGGTTCATTCCTGGTGAGCGCGAGGCGTACCTACATCGACCTGTTTACCAAGGTCTCAAAAAATTCGGTGGTTAAGGCAAGCTCACTATACTTTTATGATATCAACGCCAAGGGAAATTACCACTTCGATGACAGGAACGCCTTATTTATTTCAGGTTATTTCGGGCATGACGATATTGGTTTAAAGAATACCTTCGGTACCAATTGGGGAAATGCGACAGGTACGATCAGGTTCAATCATATCTTTAGTAACAAGCTATTTTCGAACACATCCCTGATTTATAGCAATTACCATTACGATGTAGAAAGTTTTTTGACTAATGATCATTTCCAGGCCGCTTCAAAAATAACCGACATAAACTTTAAAGAAGACCTTCAATACTCAACATCCGATACGCACACACTGAAGTTTGGCATGAATATATTGCACCACACCATTGCTCCGGGTGACATCACTTCTTCCAGTACTTCGAGCATCAATAATAACAGTGTGGAGCAGCGTTACGGTTTTGAAAACGCCCTTTACCTGAGCGATGACTGGAAAGCGTCTTCCAAGCTGACCCTACTTTATGGCTTGCGTTTGAGCGGGGTAGCTTTACTGGGCCCCGGAACATTTAATACTTATGATGCCGCAGGGAACGTTACGTCGGGCGCTGTTTACTCGTCCAATCAACTGGTAAAAAACTATGTAAACCTTGAACCGCGGTTTTCAGCCAGTTACCAGCTGAATGATGAAAATTCAATCAAGGCATCCTACAACAGGAATACCCAAAATATTCATTTGCTCAACAACTCTACAAGCGCTAACCCGACGGACCTGTATGTATTGAGCAGCAACAATATTAAGCCCGAAATAGCCGACCAGGTTTCCACCGGGTGGTTTAAAAACTTTAATGACAACCAGTTCGAATTTTCTGCCGAAGCGTATTACAAATGGCTGCAAAATCAAATCGACTATAAGGACGGTGCAAACTTAGTGGCTAACCAGGACGAGGAATCGCAACTAGTATTCGGATCGGATCGGGCCGCGCCTATGGCCTGGAATTATACCTGAAGAAAAAATACGGCCGTTTTAATGGCTGGTTAAGCTATACGCTATCCCGCACGGAAGACAAATTTGCTGCGATAGGTAACAATAAGTACTTTCCGGCTTCACAGGACCGCACCCATAACTTTTCGGCAGTAGGTATTTATAAATTAAACAAACGCTGGACACTTTCAGGGACCTTTATTTACGCCACCGGAAACGCGGTTAGTTACCCGACAGGGAAATACAGTAACGGGGGATTAACGACTTTCTCCTATTCAGAGCGCAATGGTTACCGGGAACCTGCCAACAACCGGCTGGACTTAGGTGCTATTTTAGAAGGCAAAGAACATAAAAAATACCATTCCAGCTGGACGTTTTCGATTTATAACGTTTACGCCCATTGGGACCCTTATACCATCACCTTCAGAGATAGCAAGACGGTTCCGAATACCACCGAGGCGGTGGAAACCAGCCTTTTCCCCAAACCTATCCCATCAGTTACCTGGAACTTCAAATTTTAATCGTCATGAAAATCAAATCACTACATAGAATTTCATTGCTTGCTTTGCTTTTTGCTGCAAGTTCATGCACCAAAGTCATTGACCTGGACCTGGGCAACAATGCCGGTCAACTGGACATCGAGGCGAACCTCACCAATATCAGCGGGCCCCAAACCATTGTCATCAGTAAAAATGTGGCTTTTTCCAATCCCAACAATTATCCGGCAGTCACTGGTGCTACCGTTACGCTAACCGATCAAAACGGCATCAAACAAACGCTGACAGAGTCAAAGCCCGGCACCTATACCATTAACCCATTCGCTGGTTTAGCAGGAAATACTTATACGCTTAATGTATTAACGGGTGGCCAAGCCTATACTGCGCAATCTGCGATGCCTGCGGTCGTAAAACTGGATTCATTAAGCGACAAGAACAGGCCGCTTAACCGCAATAATGGCGGAAGGGATCAGAAAGTGATCTCAGTTTATTATAAAGACCCGACAGGGGTTGCTAATCAATACCGTTTTATCGAATGGGTCAACGGCGTTCAGGTTAAAGCTATCTTCTCCTATAACGACCAGTTAACTGACGGCAAATATGTTACGCTTGACCTGCTGGAACAGGACATTGATATCTATGCAGGCGACACGGTAAAGGTGGAGATGCAGTGTATTGACAAGCCTATTTATACCTACTGGTTCGATCTTGAATCTCAGCAGTCTAATAATTTCAATGGGGCAGTGGTACCGGCAAACCCGCCAACCAATATTTCACCGGCGACCCTGGGTTATTTCATTGCGCACACAACGCAAACGATCAGTTTTACTGTAAAATAAAAACCTATGAAAGAGCCATTTTCATACCTCGTCGATGCACAGTTAAGCGCAATGCTGGGCAGCATTCTGGTATTTATTCTGATTGTCAGGTGGTATATGATTCCAAAACTGAAATATCTTAACGTCGCACCGGGGTCGAACGGGTCAACCATTGATGTGGGCCTGTTTAAAATTGCTAAGTAATATGTCCATAAAAAACTTGCAATTTAATGTCTGCAGATCGTGCCAACAACAAAGCCCCAAAGCTACCGGCTTGCCTAAAATGACTTAGAAGCTTTTGGATGAACCGAACCCTTTAGCTAAGCTATCGTCAAACCTATTACAAATTTCAACTGTTCCAAGATTTGGTTCGAATTCTGTCAAGTTAGGGGAGCAATTACAGTCAATTAAATAATTGGTGGCTTTTTTACTGAAAATATATTTTCATGTTACTGTAGGCTTAATAGCCAGTTTATTCAAAATGTACTCGATACTAATTTCTATACCCTTATTTTCGACTACAACAATCAGAGATTTGGTTAGGTGAACTCAGCAACTACTTGAGACATTTGTATTGGCAAAACGATAGCAATATGAAAATTTTAATAACGGGCTCATTGGGTAACATCAGCAAGCCGCTTTCTCAGGAATTGACAGCGAAAGGTCATGATGTAACTATCATTAGCAGTAATGTAGCCAAACAACAGGAAATAGAAGCATTAGGTGCAAAAGTAGCTATTGGGTCGGTAACCGATGCAGAGTTTTTGAAAACCGCTTTCGTCGGTGCAGACGCCGTTTATGGAATGACACCGCCTAACTTCGGCGCTGCGGACATGGTCGGTTATTACACTGCCGTTGCTGGCGCTTATGCGCAAGCCGTTAAAAGTGCAGGCGTTGAGCACATTGTGTACCTGAGCAGTTATGGTGCCGATCTGGAAAAAGGCACAGGCATTATTGTTGGATCACATCAAAGTGAAGATATCTTAAACGAATTAGAAGGTGTTGCTGTTACCTGCCTTCGCCCCGGTTATTTTTACTATAACCTGTACAATTTTATGGGTATGATAAAAGAACAGGGTATGATCGGAACCAACTTTGGCGGCGATGATAAGCTGGTGATGGTTTCTCCGCTGGATATCGCAGCTGCTGCCGCCGAAGAATTGACAGCGGGAAATCCTCAAAGTAAAGTTCGGTACATCGCCAGTGATGAATATTCGTGCAATGAAGTGGCCAAATTGATTGGCGAAGCCATTGGCAAACCCGCCCTGCAATGGTTAACCTTTACCGATGAGCAGGTGAAAAATATTATGCTGAAACATGGCAGACCGCCGGTTATAACCGATTTACTGGTTGAACTGGGGGCTTCGATCCATACCGGTTTGTTACGTAGTGATTATGAAAGACACAAGCCTACGCTGGGCAAGGTAAAACTAACGGAATTTATTAAGGAATTCGCCGCAGCGTATTACAACAATTAAGTAGATTGCCCAATGTCAGATCAGCAGCCTTTACGCATTAAAAGCATCAGCGAGTTTCACGAATTTATGCGACTGCCGAAACCGGGGCACCCGCTGGTGAGTGTGGCGAGGTTTGAGGACATTCAACGACAATGCACCGCGCCGTTCGGCCGGATCATGGATTTCTATTCTATTGCCATTAAACGGAACTTTAATGTAAAGATGAAATATGGGCAGCAGGCCTATGATTTTAACGAAGGCATTATGTTTTGCATGTCACCGGGGCAAGTGCTTCGTGTAGAGATGGATCATACCCAGGAACGGAAACCTGCGGGATGGAACCTCCTGATCCATCCCGATTTTTTATGGAACACCACATTGGCCAAAACCATCAGGAAATATGCGTACTTTGATTACTCGGTGAATGAGGCTTTATTCCTTTCGTCAAAAGAAGAAGAGTTATTGATCAGTATTATGCAGCGTATCGACGAAGAATGCCGCGCTAACCTGGATCAATTCAGCCAGGATGTGATCATTGCGCAGATCGAACTGTTACTTACTTATACTGATCGTTTTTATCATCGTCAGTTTATTACACGCAAGATCAATAATCATCAGGTGCTGGACCGTTTGGAACAGGTTCTTTCTGAATATTTTAATAGCGACGATATTGGAAAACATGGCCTGCCAGCCGTAGCCTATATCGCCGAAAAACTGAATATCTCACCCAATTATCTGAGCGGCTTGCTAAAGGTGCTTACAGGGCAAAGTACGCAGCAGCATATTCACTACAAGCTGATTGAAAAGGCTAAAGAAAAGCTGTCAACCACAGCTTTGTCTGTAAGCGAGATTGCCTATTCACTGGGTTTTGGGCATCCGCAATCGTTCAGTAAGTTATTTAAAACTAAAACCAAGCTTTCGCCGGTTGAGTTCAGGCAGGCTTTTAATTGAGACCTTATTTTAACAATCAAGCCTATATTTTAAAGTTATAACACACTGTTTAACGACAAAGTTTTCTGTCAAACAGAATTGAGTTCACTTGTTAATTCAATAATTATTCAAGAGCTTCAGTTGATCCAATAAACGGTTCGAATTCTGCCCAGCCTGGGGGATGAAGCGCCATTGCCCGGCAAAAGGATAATTATTATGTTCATTAAGGTTACGCCCAGTTAAAAGATCAACTGTATTCAAAATTGTAAATGTCATTAATTAATAAGGTCGATATTCGTAGATTCTGTTATGAATGGGTTAGATTGTGTTACTTTATTTTTTTTCTATCATGCGACCTTTGTACAAAAAATAAAAAACATGAACATAATAGTCACAGGCTCTGTGGGCTACGTAAGCACACCGCTCATACAGGAATTAATAGAAAGAGGACATTCTGTTACCGTAATTAGCAGTAAAGCCGAAAAACTGGCTGCTATTGAGGCGCTGGGCGCAAAAGCAGCTATAGGCACTATGGAAGATGCTGATTTTTTAACCGATGTTTTTACAGGGGCAGACGCTGTTTATTGCATGCTTTCGCCAGCTGGCAGTTTCACCGACCCGGATAATCGCGTAAGTGATGTTATTGAGCGTGCAAATGCAATCGCGTACAACTATGTACAGGCCATAGAAGGATCGGGTGTAAAACGTGTCGTCTACCTGAGCAGCGTTGGCGCACATATGGACAAGGGCAATGGTCTTCTGGTGATCCATCACAATGCCGAGAATACGTTAAGCAAACTGCCTGCAGACGTGAACATCACATTCATGCGCCCGGTGGGTTTTTATAAAAACCTGTTTGGATATATCGGCGCTATAAAAACACGAGGAGTTATTGCTTCAAATTACGGCGGGGATGATACTTCGAACTTGGTTGCACCGCAAGACATCGCTGCCGCAATAGTAGAAGAACTGGAATCAACCAGACCGGGCAGGCAAGTACGTTATATAGCCAGTGAAGAACTGACCTGTCAAGAAGTAGCAGCCATTTTGGGCGAGGCCATCGGTAAACCTGATTTGCAATGGATAACCATTACCGATGAGCAACTGTTAGAGGGTATGAAAGCGTTTATGAATGAAAGCTTTGCCCAAAGTTTTGTTGAGATGAATATCAGCACCCACAACGGTGAAATTTACGAAGACTATTACCGCCACAAACCAATACTGGGTAAAGTAAAGCTAAAAGATTTCGCGAAGGGATTTGCCACTGCATATCAACAATAATAAGTGTCTTGTAACGTGCCAGCCACAGAACCAACCCGTATTCAATCCATCAGCGAACTTCACCGCCGAATGGGCTTATCTCGTCCGGAACATCCGCACATCAGCGTGATCAATCTCGAAGAGATCAAACGATCAGCCCGGAAAGCGTCGGGAAATATGGTATTTGATTTTTACTGCATTTCTTTAAAGCGGCATTGCGAAAAGGCAATGAAATACGGCCAGCATCAATATGATTTTCATGACGGCATCATGTACTTTATGGCGCCGGGACAAGTTTTCGGGCGGATAGTGAATAATGAAACGGAAGTATCGCCGATGTCGGGATGGGTGCTTTATGTCCATCCCGACTTTTTGTGGAATACACCGCTGGCCAAATTGATCAAGCGATATGATTTTTTTGACTACTCGGTCAACGAAGCCTTGTCATTAACTGAAAAAGAGGAAGCGATCATTATCGGCATCATGCAAAATATCCAAACGGAATACCATGCCAACATGGATAAATTTACGCAGGATATTATTATTTCGCAGATTGAAACACTGCTGAATTATTCAGACAGGTTCTATCACCGCCAGTTCCTTACCCAAAAAGCCGAAAATTATCAAATACTTGAGCGGTTGGAAGAACTGTTAACTAAATATTTTAATACTGCCAATCTGTTAAAGGAGGGATTACCGGGTGTTCAATTCGTCGCTGAAAAATTAAATATCTCGCCCAACTACTTAAGCGGCTTACTTAAAGTACTAACAGGGCGTAATACACAACAGCACATCCAGGATAAAATAATAGGCATAGCTAAGGAGAAAATATCCACTACTGAACTATCGGTAAGTGAAATTTCCTTTGAATTAGGCTTTGATCACCCACAATCATTCAGCCGGTTGTTTAAAGCGAAGACCGGACTTTCACCTTTGGCTTTCAGGCAATCTTTTAATTGAGCAAGAAAAATATCAGTTAGTGACCATCAATATTTCCATTTTAATTTTTTTAACCTAGATCGTATTTCTAGATAACTATAAATCCATTAGCACATCCAGCTGTTCAACTAAGCGGTTCGAATTCTTCCCAGTCAGGGTAGCAGATCCATTGAAGATAAAATCAACTTATTTCGAGCCCACCTGGGCTATATACCTAACTCTATTTATGGTTGATTTTCAGTTGCTTACGAGGTAAGCTAAAGCCTTGGTAGCCACCTGGGGCGTTCACCTGTCCGACTGACACAAAAATAAGCAAAAATTGGCATTTTATACAGGAAAAATGAATTTGGGTCCCAGGTTCGAGCCCTACTAGGCGCATACTAATTTATAAGAACGTAAATTACGGCGGCATTATCTTAGTATCCTGAGGTAATTTTAGGCTAAGACAAAAGGCGTTTTGGCTTAATCCGGCCCTGAAATTAAGCAGACATTTGTATTATAAAATACAGACAAAATGAAAGCAATAATAATTCGTGAATTTGGCGGCCCGGAAGTGATGAAAATAGAAGATGCAGTACGCCCCGTGCCCAAGGCCGATGAGATACTGGTAAAAATGTACGCGAGTGGGGTTAACCCGGCAGACTACGTTGTGCGCCAGGGCGGTAATGAGATTTTGAAACCATTTCTAAAACTGCCTTTAGGGCTTGGCCTGGATGGTGCTGGTGAGGTAGAGGAAATAGGGAACGATGTGACTGGCTTTAAGAAAGGCGACAGGGTTTATGGTATTCCTAATTTTTTAGGTGGCACTTATGCAGAATTTATTGCTGCTAAAGCGAACCAGTTTGCCATAATGCCGAGCAATGCAAGCTTTAATGAAGCCGGGGCTATCCCACCATGTGCGTTGATGGCCTGGAACGGATTGGATCTGGGGAATGTAAGTGCGGGGCAAAGAGTGCTGATCAATGGAGCTGCCGGCGGAATTGGCACCCTAGCTTCGCAGTTTGCCAAAGCAAAAGGTGCCTATGTTATCAGCACAGCCTCTAAACACAATTTTGATTTTCTAAAACAGTTGGGAGCAGATGAAGTGATCGACTATAACGATGAGAATTTTGCAAATTTACTCCATGACATCGATGTTGTCTTTGATGCATCATCTGTACCGAATGAAGATGCCAGGAAAATAATGGCGGGTGCACTAAAAGATGGCGGCAGGTTTGTATCCGTTCAGCTCGCCTTTCCGTTCAGCGAAGGATTTCTCAATATACTTGCAAAAAAGAATGCTGAAGCAAAAATGATCAGGCGGGAACTGGATGTTGCGCAATCACTTAACGATATTGCAGAATTAATTGAAGCAGACAAAGTGAAAATCGTTATCAGCAAAGTTTACCCGCTGGAAAATGCCGCTGAAGCACATGCTGAAATGGAGACAAAACACGTTCGGGGTAAGATTGTACTGGAAATTAGAAAAGAGAATTAACAAAAAATGAAGCGGATTAAAACTATCAGTGAGTTTCACCAGTTCCGGCGGCTGCCTGCGCCGGAGCACCCGCTGATCAGTATAACTGAATTTGACCGGGTGGTACAAACGGAACCAATAGAATCAATGAGCTGGTGTTACGATTTTTATGCTATCGGAATGAAAAGAGTTTCATTTTCAGACAAGATAAATTTCAGATACGGCCAGCAGCCTTTTGATTTTAACGAAGGTATTCTATCCTTCGTGGCGCCAAACCAGGTAATGAGCCTTTCTACTGACACGAAACAGGAAACAACTCAATCGGGATGGCTACTACTCATTCATCCTGATTTTTTATGGAATAGCGCATTGTTTAAATCCATTAGGAAATATGAGTTTTGGGACTATTCAGTTCATGAATCGTTATTCCTCTCAGCGAAGGAAGAAGCTACGCTTATCCAGATTTTTAAAAACATACAGCAGGAATATCATGCAAACATTGATCGCTTTAGTAAACAAATCATTATTTCACAAATTGAAAGTTTATTAAACTATTCAGACCGTTTTTACCACCGCCAGTTTATTACAAGAGAAAAAGCCAATCATCAGCTACTCGAAAAACTTGAAATATTACTGGATGATTATTTTAACAGTGATATGCTTGCAACAAAAGGATTACCTACTGTTCAATACATTTCAGAAACCCTAAATGTATCGCCGAATTACCTGCGAGGTTTGCTTAAAATATTGACCGGACATAACACGCAACAGCTTATACACGATAAACTGATTGAAAAAGCCAAAGAAAAATTATCTGTAACAAATATTTCCATTAGCGAAATTGCCTATGCGTTAGGTTTTGGACATCCACAATCATTTACTAAATTATTTAAAAGTAAAACCAATTTATCGCCTTTGGCATACCGGCAGTCATTTAACTGAAACTGTTTATATCCAGTACTAATAAATCACCGAGTGGCCTTTTTACAACATTTGATTAATAGTTAATTATAAAATATAGAAATCACATCTTAACATCAAATTAGCTACCTAATATTGTCATTGGTCATAATTTACTTAAATATCAATAAGTTAATTATCAAGTCCGAGCCCAGGTGGTACAGCAAGTTATCGTACATGCGAGTCCGCTGCAAAAAGATATTGTACAACCTATAGCTTATGATATTTATGGCAGGCAGGCCACCAGTTATTTACCTTATACTGCCGCTACTGCAAATGGCGCTTATCAAACGGGTGCCATTGCTGCACAGCAGGCTTTTTACCAGCAGACCGGGCAGCAAATCGCCACAGACAGTGCGCCCTATGCTGTAACTACCTACGACCAATCGCCGCTGGATAGGGTGGTGGAAAGCGGCGCGCCGGGCAGTAATTGGCAGCCGGGCAGCAATCATACCGTCAAGCCTGTATTTCGCCTGAATGTATCGGCTGACAACATCAGGATATGGACAACGGCTGGCCCATCGGGAAGTTATTATGGGGTAACACAGCTTTCGGTAAATGATGTAAGCGATGAGAACGGCTATCATTCCCTGACCTTTACCAACAAATTGGGGCAGATGGTGGAAAAAAAGGTACAGGGAGATGCGGGGATATGGCTGGAAACGGTATATATTTATGATGATTTGGGAAACCTTAATTATAAAATATCGCCGGAGGGCGTCAAACGACTATATGGTGGCAGCGTAAGCGTAAGCTGGGGCGCGCCTTTTATAACGGCATGGGCCTGCGTTTATACCTATGATGCGAAAAATCGGCTTGTTAGCAAACAAGCTCCCGGGGCCGTGCCGGTTTATATGGTTTATGACAGTTACAACCTCCTGGTCTTGATGCAGGACGGCCGTATCAGAAACGCCTACGGGTCGACAGACAAATGGTATTTTACAAAATATGATGCAACCAACCGGGTTGTGCTTTCGGGTTTATATTCCTATGTGGCACCCCCAAACCCGGTCGGCTCAACCAATCAGCAAATATTACAAAATTACCTCGACGGCTTGACTTATGATAATGTCACTACATTCGCTTATGAGAAAAGATCGGCCGGAACATCAGCGACCGGATCCTTGACTTCCTGTTAGTGGATGCTAATGGGCACATTGACATCATCGAAATCAAAAAACCTTTTAATAATAGTATCATAACTAAGGGTAAGCACCGGAATAATTACATCCCCTTACGAGAGCTTTCAGGCACGATAATGCAACTGGAGAAATATATCTTTTTCCTAAACCGATGGGGTGCTGATGGTGAAAAATACCTTTCGGCAAAATACAAAGCCGAACTACCGGCCGACATTGAAATCAAGATCACTAATCCCAGTGGCATCATAATCATGGGCCGCGATAATAAACTGTCCGCTGAGCAAAAACTTGATTTCGAAGTGGTAAAACGAAAGTACAAAAACGTGGTTGACATCATCACCTACGATAATTTGATACACCGCTTGCAAATTACAATTGAACAGATCAAAAAAACTTAATAGGTAACTTTTGCACGACCGTAGAACTTAGGCCGTTACTATGTTAGATTTGTTTATAAACAATGATGTTATGATTTATGGAACTGCGAAAACCCGACATTAGTGACAGGATAGCTCTAATAAAATTGTATCAGCAAAAAACACTGAATGAACTTCAATCAATAAAACCTAACTGGGCTTACGGGGAAAATACAGATAAGATGTTAGATTATTCTTTGCATCCAATAAATCAGGAATATACCATATTTCATGTTAATCCAGCTGAATTGATCACGAGTTCTGAATTATACGAGGTGAGCACTGAAACTTTATTTAATGGTCAGGTACTCAATGATAGCCGGATCGCGGGAATTTTATACCGCTGGGATAGGAATGAATTTGTAGATCCACCGACCGTTGGTTTGTGTATGAATTTTAAAGGTAAGCTATCATTATCTGACGGAAGACATAGGGCAAAGCTATCTTTTTTACTTGGGTATAAACAAATTCCCATTGCTATACATAAAACAGAGATAGAGGATGTATCCAAGATTATTCAACTCACCAAATTACATGAATAAGGAACTTGCCACATCTTTATTTTCTCTGATAAAGAGACTTAAAATTAGTTAATCTTCAGGTCATAGTGATATTCCAATCCTTATCTTCATCCAATATTCTTTATATAAAGGAAATTATTAGAATGGCTTTTTATGAGTGGTATTACTAAGGGAAAAGTATTGTACTCAGACGCTGTGACGAGCGCAGAGTCTTTTTTTGATGAGATCATAACCATACTAATCACTTCAATCAGCTTTATTGTTTCGGTTCAACTCATCAAAACTAAGAGTTCACCAGTCCTAACTTATACAAGGAAAGAATACCTGAAAGCAGATTTTCCTATTGCAGCAATTGGTGAAAAAAAGGTTTACAGTTTTAAAATATTTGAGATCTTAGAAAAAATAGCCGACCAGCAAAAGATTGATTTTATTGAATACGTAGCGTATGAGAAAACCTTAGAAAACATTTCCAATGTAACCAACGCTACAGTTTTCGAAAATCAGGACACCTATTATTTTATTAGAAAAGTTATTGCAGAATGCTATTTAACCTATTATGAAAAGATAAAAGATACGATACACCAATTGTACGGTACCGATCCCCTTCATTGGCCAAGTGAATTGCAATTTGCGCGCGTAGTCAGAAATGCTTTTGCACACCACACCATAGTCTAATAACAATAAAAAACGCGAATGTCCCACCAGTAGTTTGGCGACACCTGACCTACAGCTCGCAAGATAATGGAAGAAATATATTTACCGACTTATATGTGGTTGAACTAATCGACCTAATGAAAGATATAGAGCCAAGGCTGCGGTAAACGATAAATTACACTCCATTAATTTTCTCAATTATATTTTTAGCATTTATAATTGCCTCTACATCAGCAACAAAAGTCGACCTATTGCGTGTCCCTTCTACAAGGGTAACTTGGTGATGCTTTATATTAATTACCGGGCAAAATACTTGGGATAATCTTAATATCGTTATTTTCAACTGCTTTCTTATTTTTCTTAACGGGGCCATCTTTCAGTTTTCCGAAGCGATAACTTAAGCCGATATTAAATCTCCGGTAGACGATATCATTGTGCGAGATCTCTGTAAACCGGGGATCGTTATAAGTGAATTTATAATCCAGGAACTTTTGGTAAGGATTGCTTACCGAACCGGATATGGTCAATTTTTTATGAAAGATCGTCTTTGATAAACTTAACGAAGTGTAGTAATATGGGCTTGATGTACCCTGCAAAGTGATGGCCGGGCTGTAATATTGAAAGTTAAACCCTGTGCGCCAATCGTGGTCAAACCTGTAACCTAAGTATAAATTGCCATTCCCAGTAAAGGCTTTCCTATGGTAAAATAAAGTATCTACTGTTCCCTTCAGGCTCAGGTAACTTGCCTGCGCATTAAGGCTCATACTTAAGCGTTCGGTGATGGGATAGTTGATATTCAGGTCAGCTTCCAGGCTATTGTTCGATCCAAGGTTTTGATAGGTTCCTCTTGTAATACCATCAGCACCAATAGTGGTTACATATTGTATGGTATTGTTAGAAAATGAATAGCTTAAACCTGCGTTGATGGTCGTGTTCTTAAAGAAACTATAATTGAAGCTCAGGATATGATTAGTTTCAGGCCTTAAGCCGGGGTTGCCATAAGTAATAAATTGAGGGTCCTGCTGATCTACATAAGGATTTAACTGGGCTATACCCGGCCTCTGGATGCGTTCTGTATAGCCAAAATTGATACTTTCAGACGGTGTGAATTTCCTTTGTATAGCAATAGACGGAATAAGATTATTATAATCAGGGATTGCAACTGCACCGCCGCTTGAAAAGCTGGCATCTACGGCTGTTTTTTCTAACCGAAGCCCTGCCTTTACCGTCCATTTTGATAGGTTTAACTGGTAGGAATTGTATATACTATAAACATCCTGCTGATAGTTGAACTGGTTTGAAGCAGCCGGGTCGGTACTGGTTCCTCCTGTTGCTGCATCTACATCCTCTACGTTGTAGTTACTGAAGTTATTCCGCAATATAGCCTTCACGCCACCCTCAATATCGATGTGTTTAAAAGGATGAGTATAATCCAGTTGCAGGGTATGTTCATGTGTGCCCGACAGATTCTCCTGGTTGTAATCTGGCAAATCATAATTTACCAGGTCAGATGAGCGAAGCTTATTTAGCTGGTCATTATCATTTTCGCTGTAACGGTAGGAGAATGATAATACCTGGGCTTTGTTCCGTTTAAAACCGAGCTGGTAATCCAACCCCAGGTCGTAACCATGTTGTTTGTTATTACCATCGTTATCCAGCCTGTAAGTATGGTTTATGCTATCTGTTTGCTGCGTATAAATGCTGCCTACGCGTTCACTGCTGCTTTTATTGTATCCTAAAGTTGCCGATATTAAGTTAAGACTATCGATTTCATAACTCATTTGTGTAGATATATAACCCGTTCTGCTATTGGTATGAGCGGTACCTTGCTGGTAGATAGTTTGCGCAGGGATGCTGCTTTGCCGGTAAATGGAATAAGTGGTTTGAGGTGTGTTATAATCTGTAATTCCGCCGAAGGCTGACAGACCGAACTTGCCTGTTTTTAAGTTGATAGCGCCATTACCTCTTGGGCCGTTGGGGTTTTTGTAGAGCAAACCAATATTACCGCTATAACCATCATTTATTTTTTTCACCGTGATAATATTGATGATCCCTGCAAGGCCCTCGCTGTCATATTTGGCTGGCGGTATGGTAATCACTTCAATCCGCTGGATATTGCTGGCGGCTATACTTCTGAATATCTCCTTTGGATCATTTACGATTAATGATGAGGTATGGCCATCAATCAAAACCTTAAAACTTGAGCTGCCTTTCAATTTAACGTTATCATCAGCATCAACAGATACCAGGGGCACTTTACGCAACATGTCCAACAGGCTGTTAATTTTATTTTCAGGATCACCTTGCACGTCATAAGTTAATCGGTCAACTTCTTGTTTTACCAGTGGTGATCGTGAAGCAACTATAACTTCCTTGAGTTCCTTAACATCCGGATTCAGATAGATCACTGGTAATACCTGGTTTTCAGTATTAAGGATGGCGGTGCTATAAATGTGGTAACCCAACAACGTAATACGTAATAAATGATCTGCATTGTCCGTACTCGATAGTTCAAAATGGCCCGCGGTATCTGTATTGCATCTACCCACAAGTTGCAGATCTGTTTTCCGTAGCAGCTCGACCATTGCAAACTTTATTGGTAGTTTTGATTCCGCATCAACAACGTTTCCGGATATTTTGCTTTTGGAATCAGCAGATGATTTGCCGGCTTGTATTAATATATTCTGATCAACCTGCCGAAAGGAGAACCCGGTATTTTGTAATAGCTCGAACAGGGTTTGTTCAATAGTACGACGGTCAGCAGCGAGGGTTAAAGCGGGCAGCGCTTTGACATCTGCTTTGCGATAAAAAAACCTTAAAGTGGTTTGCTGTTCAATTTGTTTCATAGCAGCCTCCAACGATTCCTGTTTTAGCCCCACGACAACCTTTTCAACGGTCATATCCTGCCCCTTTACGGAAGCGGCAAAAAGCAGTTGAAAGCTAATGATGATAATGCTTATAAGGAGTATGCTAATGCGCATAAATTGCTTAATATTAGGATAATAGATAAATTTATTTCCAGAAGTCAGTGCACATAAATTGCCCTGTTCCTGCATTGTTGCAGAAAAAATCATAATTTTAAATGTTTTAAGTGATTGTCGAAATGATTTGAAACGCTCCCGGCCTTCCGGGCACCTGTGAGCTGATTGGCGTCAGCTTGCAGGTTATAAATTCTTCCTGCCTGGCAGGGAAATTTTATATTGCTAATTTATATGCTCATATTTTCTCAAATTAGTTGCAGCCCTTGCCATCAATTACAATGCTACCATCGGGTTTAAGCTGATAGCTGGCATTGTTAAAGGCACAAAGGATTTTTAATATTTGATCTAAATTTTTACCCTTGATAGCAGTGCCCGAAAAGCGACATTTTTTTACTTTGTCATTCGTGAAACTGATGTTCACCTTAAACTGCTGCTGCAACAGTTTGGCGGCGTCTTCAAAAGTGATATCGTCAAAGCGCATATCGGTTTGCTGCCACGCAATTACCTTGGCAGCTTCAACCTTAGTTTGTATATGCTCATTGCTGATCGTATTATAGCTTATCTGTTCATCCGGCGTAACGTAACCCAGCAATTGCTTATCCGCTATTACGCTTACTTTACCACGGGTAACCGTTACCACCACTGTTTTACCGGCGTTGATGTTAAAGGCTGTGCCCAATACTGTTGTGATTACGTTGCCGGTGTGGACGATAAAAGGCTGGCTGACCTTATGCACAATATCAAAATAGGCTTCGCCGGACAGGTATACCTCTCTTGTTTTTCCGTCGAAACTTTTAGGGTATTTTAGCACAGCCCCGGCATTTACCCAAACCTGGCTGCCATCTGCTAAAGTGATCATTTGCTTACTACCAGCCGGGGCGGTGAGTGTTGCCAGCTGTTGGGCATAAAAATTATTGTGTATGGCAGGCCACTCTAAAAATAACGCCGAAGCAATGACCAGAATAGCCGCAGCAGCCGCTATGCTTCGCCATAAGGTTCTTTTTGGATGCATCGGCACTACGTTATTATCCGAAACGTCCAGCGTACTTTCAATATCACTGAAAAGCTCGTTCAACCACTGAGCCCGCCCAGTTTCATCCAGTTTCTGCCATTCATTATTTTCATTGTCATTTTCTGTCAACCAGTTTTCCACCAGCTCATTTTCCCTGGCAGTGGTTTCGCCTTTTAAATAGCGGTCCAGCAAATGCTCTATATCATAGCGACTCATATCCGTTGATTTTGACAGTTGTCGTATCAGCGGGGTTGTAGTACTATAAAAAATTAAAAAATATTTGCAGGAAGGTAAATGCTTCTTAAAACTAACGCATTAGCCAATAAATGAGGAGTGTTGCAGTGCAGGGGATAGACTGGCGCAGGTGTTTTAAAGCGGTGGTAAGCTGGTTTTTTACGGTCTGTTCAGAAAGATTAAGTTGCGCGGCGATTTCTTCTATTGAATAGTACTCGTTACGGCTTAGCATGTAGATCTGTTTTGTTCGCGGAGCCAGTTCGTCCAGCGCACGTTCAATTAGCTCGCTTAGTTCTTTGGCAGCTATGTGCTGTTCTATACTGTGCTCGTGTTGCTCAGCCAGCGATTGTATAAACAAGGAATAATCCTGCCGGGTTACATTTCGCCGGATTTTATCAACCACGCCATATCTAACTGCACTGAATAAATAAGACTTTAGATTGCTCGTGATGATCAGTGTATACCTGTCTTTCCATAGCTTTACAAACAGATCATGGATGATATCCCTCGCATCTTCAAGGTCGAATAATTTAGAACTGGCAAAACCCGTCAGACTTTTTGCATAACGATTGTAAATTTCGGTAAATGCCGCACGGTCATCTTTTTTTAGAAGCAACAGCAACTTATCATCGGGCAGCGTTTGTAATGCAGACATTTAATGGCGTTGAGCGAATATAATATTTATCGTCAAAGATTTAATCATTCCTCGTATGCTATAATCTGAGCAGCAACCAAAGTGGATAGTCTTCCCGAACTGTTTTTATAAATCATACCATTTGTGTTGGTTGAGTAACGCTTATCCAAAGAGGGATTATTACAAAATATTTAAAAATATTCCAAATAATCAAATCTAAGAGTCTCAATTTACGAAGTGGGAGCAGCCATTGGATCATATTATAATTTGAAATAATCTAAAAATTAAGTATTTTTAAATAAGCCAAAGGAAAAGCTAAGATCCGTTAACAATACGTTAACAGAAAAAAGAAAGGTAGTTGCATTTTACTGTAACTGCCTCATTTTGAGGTAGCGGGAGCAGGACTCGAACCTACGACCTTCGGGTTATGAGCCTGAAATTAGCTTTATAACAATTTATTCAATTTCCGCACAATCAATCATCCCACATTGATGTACGACCTTGAGGTAATTAATTAGAATCGTAATTAATTTCTTTACTGTGTTTTTTACCAGCTCGACTCATTTGAATGGATAGCTTAATAAAAGACAGCATGTTAGTGTCGTCGTTATCATAACGCATCGGTCCAAGAATTTAATTATTTTTCTGCAAATTTTCTGCAAATAAAAAGCCTCGCAAAATTTTGCGAGGCTAACTGCTTGATTTACAGGTGACCCGGGAGGGGTTCGAACCCTCGACCCACTGATTAAGAGTCAGTTGCTCTACCGGCTGAGCTACCGAGTCGTATTTTTTACGGGTTGCAAATATATAGCAATTTATTAAAATGACTAATATATTTTATTAATATGATGCCAGTACGTTAAAACCAATACCCGCGATGCCTATTTTTTCCCAACTGGCCTGGCTTGTTTCCCGTGAAATTATGTTACCGCTTAATACACTTGCCGAAAACATGATGCCTTGCCCTTTACTGTTTTCTATCCACTCAAGGCTTACAAAAAACTTATCTTCAACATAAATATGGTAGGGTTCAAGATCCACGGTTATTTGTTCCTGGCCCTTTTTTACCGTAACAAAAATATTTTGATGTTGTAAAATAGTATCAGGCTTACCATTTTTAACACTGTAAAAGTTGAGCCTTAATTTCACCGAATCTGTTGCTGGGTGGGCAAGTGAAGTGTTAAATTGTTTAAGATGTGTAGGTGCCCGTTTTATCCTGATAATGGCGCCTATTTCATTGCCCAGCGCGCTGCTTGTAAAACCTACATCAGTTGTTTTTGATTGGGTGGTGTTACCTAATATGCTTTCTTTTGGTTTGCGGCTATAAACCTTAACCTCTTTAAGCTGACGGTTATCCGGTGATAACGAAATAACTTTGTTCCCATTATTCCTGATAAAATCACTTACTAAAAATGTTTTTGGAACATAGCCAATCATTGAAATCCTCAGACTATCATTATTATTGTTGTTAAGGTTAAGCTTAAAATATCCGTTATTATCTGTTACTGTCCCTGTTGCTTTTCCAATAAGGCCAATATTTACATATTGCAATTTTTCGTTGGTTTTGGTATCACTAATAGTACCTTCAACAATCTGCGCATTTGCACAGGCAAATTGTAATAGAAACAGAACTGTAACAAATAATATTTTTTTCAAGATAGATTTAGGCTAAAGCATATAACTCGTCTCTTTGCTTTTGTACAGCATCACTATTGATGTACTCGTCATAATCCATCAGTTTATCAATATAACCGCCTGGGGTTAGTTCAATAATACGGTTGGCAACAGTTTCCACCAGCTCATGATCTCGTGAAGTGAACAGTATAGTGCCCCTGTAGTCTTTCATGCCATTATTAAGCGCTGTGATCGATTCCAGGTCAAGGTGGTTGGTTGGTTCATCAAAAATCAACAAGTTGGCTTGTTGCAGCATCATGCGGCTAAACATGCAGCGCATTTTTTCACCACCTGACAATACATTGCTTTTTTTCAAAACCTCTTCACCTGAAAAAAGCATGCGGCCTAAAAATCCGCGGATAAACTGGTCGTCCTTTTCACCCGGCGAATACTCGCGCAGCCAGTCGATCAGGTTATCATTTTTGCCTTTAAAGTAGTCTGTATTATCCATCGGGATGTCGGCCATATTAATGGTAACTCCCCATTTAAACGTACCTTTATCTGCTGTATCGCGGCCTGCTAAAATATCATAGAAGGCTGTGGTTGCTAAGCTGTTTTGTGAGATAACGGTAATCTTATCGCCTTTGTTTACTGTGAAACTGATATTGGCAAATAGCAACTCGCCATTAAGTGTTTTTGATAAATTTTCAACCTGTAATATCTGATCTCCGGCTTCACGGCCCTGGTTATTGAATATAATTCCGGGATATTTACGGTTCGATGGCTGGATCTCATCCAGATTGATCTTATCCAAGGCTTTCTTACGACTGGTAGCCTGTTTTGATTTGGATGCGTTAGCACTAAACCTACGGATGAATTCCTGCAGTTCTTTAACCCTGTCTTCCGTCTTTTTATTCTGATCAGAACGTTGTTTTAACGCCAGCTGGCTTGACTCATACCAGAATGAATAGTTACCTGTATAAATGGTCATTTTTGAGAAGTCGATATCCACTACGTGGGTACAAACAGTATCTAAAAAGTGCCTGTCGTGCGATACTACCAATACAATAGCCTCATAGCTTGCTAAAAAGTCTTCGAGCCAGCTTACGGTATGTATGTCAAGGTCGTTGGTAGGCTCATCCAGTAATAAGATGTCCGGATTGCCAAAAAGTGCTTGCGCTAATAAAACACGTACCTTTTGAGTGTTATCCAGTTCCTTAACCAGTTTATAATGATATTCTTCCTTAATGCCTAAATTGCTCAGTAGGGTAGCGGCATTGCTTTCGGCGTTCCAGCCATCCATTTCGGCAAAAAGATTTTCCAGTTCGCCTGCACGTTCGCCATCAGCATCGGTAAAATCCTCTTTCAGGTATATGGCGTCTTTTTCCTTCATAACGGCATACATTTCTTTATGCCCCATCATTACGGTTTCAAGTACAGAGTATTCGTCAAAAGCATAGTGGTTCTGACTTAATACCGCCATGCGTTCGCCGGGAGTAAAGCTTACTGAGCCGCTGGAAGGATCAATTTCGCCTGAAAGTATTTTTAAAAAAGTTGATTTTCCCGCGCCGTTAGCACCTATAATACCATAGCAGTTACCCTGGGTAAATTTCAGGTTAACGTCTTCAAATAATGTTCGTTTGCCGTAGCGTAGGGATAGATTGGATACCGTTATCATGCTGCACCTTATATTTTGTGCAAAAATACGCTAAATTTTACAATAAAAGCTTGTAGCCGTTATTATTGCTTATTAAGTATAAAATGCCCGATATTTCCCCAATAATATTCTCATGAGGAGTAAGTTCCTCGTAAATAATTTAGTGCCTGAAAACTAAACGGATTTTTTTATCGTTAGTTATACATATTTTAGTAAAAATAGCCTCATTGTGTATCTTTTGGAACAGACTTTGACTTACAATTGTTAAACAATTAAACTTTAGAGAAGAACAAAGTTATGGGAACACTAATTTTAGGCTTAATTATCATCAACGTGTTTTTGGTAGTTGCCCACGCCATGAATAAACAAAGAAAAGGTACTTACTAAGGATTGAGTTTTTAATTCAATATACTGAGCAAGTTTGCTGTTTCATCGTTAGCCAGTTTTTGTAGCGGGCCCGATGCAACCATTTTCATCATCATATTTAAATCTGCAGTAATAGTGAATTGTACCTCGGTATGATCATCATTGCCGGATAGGATCCATCTAAGTTCCAGGTCAAAAGGGGGCTTTTCAGCAGGGGTTATTCTTAGTGCTGTGTCAGGGGTACGCTCTTCGATCTTTAGCGCCAGTTTTATCATATTTCTGATGGTAAATCTTGCCTCATCAACTGTTGATGACCAATCTGATATATCATCGTCAGGCATCAATTGCTGGTGATTATTCATATCAGCCAAAAACTGGTAAACAATATTTACAGGTTTATTTATAGTAACGGTACTTTCGAAGGTAGACATGTTTTTTAGTTTGCAGTTTTCAGTATTCAGTTGCATTATTTAAATGGGAAGATTACTAAAAAAGTAAACTTGCCCACTGCCAACTAAATTATCTTCCCCATTCAGATGGGTTTTCACGCCATTTTTTTAGCATATCAACATCATCCGTACTAACATACTGGTTTTGCTCAGCATATTTTATCAATGCGCTATAGTTTGATAATGTAACAAATGGGCATTTTGCTTCTTTAAAATTCTCTGTGGCTACATCAAACTGGTAAGTAAATATAGCTGCTAAGCCTGCTACCTGGTAACCAGCCTCGCGTAATGCGGCGACAGCCTGTAAACTGCTTTTACCTGTTGATATCAGGTCTTCAATTACAACAACTCTTTTACCGGTAACAACATCACCCTCAATAAGGCTGCCTGTGCCGTGTTCTTTTGGTTTTGAGCGAACGTAAATAAATGGCAAGCCTAATTCCTGGGCAATTAATACACCTTGTGGTATGCCTGCTGTAGCTACACCTGCAATACAACCAACAGCGCCAAATTTTTCCTGGATCAGCTGTGTTAACTGCTGACGGATGTAGGTGCGTACGGTTGGATGTGACAGTGTTATGCGATTATCACAATAAATTGGCGATTTCCAGCCTGATGCCCATGTAAATGGATTATTAGGTTGTAATTTAATTGCTTTAATTTGCAGCAGGAATTCGGCCACTTGCTGTTCGGCCTCACTATTATTAAACATGGCTCAAAAATACAGAATTTATATTAATGAAAAGGTAATCCTGCTCACAGAATCGGAACCTAAGAAAGTAGAAAGTTATGAACGCCTTGATGGTGAGACTTTTGACCTGAAAATTATATACACCTGGATACTTAAACATCACAGTAATCTTTTTTACATTTTATGCGATGATGCCAAGGCTTTCCTGAAAAGTGTAATAAATAATACCACGCTTATTGAGGCAGCGGGTGGCTTGGTTAAGAATGGAGATGGTGATTATCTGTTCATTTACCGCAATAATAAATGGGACCTACCCAAAGGTAAAATAGAAAAAGACGAGAAAGTAAAAGTTGCCGCTGTGCGCGAGGTGGAAGAGGAGTGTGGCATTAGAGTAAGCAAGCTCGGTAAAAAAATATGCAATACTTACCACGTTTATATCAGCAAGGAAGAGGTGGTGTTAAAAAAGACCTACTGGTTCAGCATGAAATATAAAGGGAGCGGCAGATTAAAACCGCAGACAGAAGAAGGTATAACAGATGTACGCTGGTTCAGGAAACATCATATTGATGCTATCCTGATGAATACCTTCCCATCAATACTGGATGTGCTGGTTGAAAAGGACCTGATTAAAGATAAGCCAGTGCCTCTTTCGGAATAAATTGGGCAACATCGCCATTGTACCGCATAATTTCGCGCACAATGGTTGAGCTGATGGATGAATAGCCCGGTTTACTCACAATAAAAATACTCTCAATCTCAGGCACAAGTGAATGATTCATTTGTGCTATAGCCTTTTCGTATTCAAAATCGGATACGGTACGGATACCGCGGATCATGTAATCGGCGCCGATTGATTTGCAGAAATTTACAGTTAAGCCTTCATAGGCTACGATATGAATTTTTTGCTCATTCTCAAAAACAGCACGCAGCATTTTCTCCCGTGTCTCCACGCTTAAAAAGCCCGATTTTGTGCTGTTAACGCCTATGCCAATATAAATCTTATCGAACAAGCCGATCGATCTTTTTACGATATCAACATGTGCCTTGGTAACGGGATCAAACGAGCCCGGGAAAAGAGCAATTTTCATATATAACGTATGAGGTTGTTATTGCAAATATAGAAGAAACCGGGATTTAACCACAATGTCATTTCGACCAAAGGGAGAAATCTTATGCAGCATGTATTAACGCGGTTATCCTGTGCAGAAGATCTCTCACTATCGTTCGAGATGACAATATATTATTGGTTCTGTTTCTCAAAAAAAGAAAAAGAAGAATGCCCATACTTACGAAACTCTGTATAAGCGGGATGATTACTCAAATTTTGCAGCGACTGATGTTCAACTATCAGCAAACCGCCGGACAATAACAAGTTTTTCTCAAATATGATCTTTGGCAGTTCGGGGATCTGGTTCATATCATATGGTGGGTCGGCGAATATGAGGTCATATTGCTCGGTTTCCAGTTGCAGGTATTTTAATACATCAGCCTTAAAAGTTTTTATCTGCGTTAGCTTATGTTGTCGGGCAGTATCTTTCAGGTAATTGATACATTGTATACTGCGGTCTATCGAAACAACTTCTGCAGCACCTCGCGATGCAAATTCCAGCGATATATTGCCGGTTCCACTAAAAAGGTCGAGTACTTTGATGCCTTCAAACTCAATTTTATTAAGCAGGATGTTAAATAGCGCTTCCTTAGCCAAGTCGGTAGTAGGGCGCACCGGTAAATTTTTAGGCGGATTTAATCGCAGCCCTTTTAAAACACCTCCGATGATACGCATAACGATAAGGCTATAAGGGTCAGTGTTTTATGAGGTTTAACTTCAGTAGGAAAATCTAATAGGTTCAAGTCATTAAGCTCAACGCTTTTGAAAAATTCAGCAAGGCGGGTGGCATTCGAGTCATCCAACTCAATATCGCCGCTTAAAACCAAATTCAAATTCTGAGTTTGCAGATCAAGTTCCTTCGCAGCAAGAGCCACATAATAAACCAGTTCGTCAGGGTTAAAGAAATTGAACCTGTTGAAAAAGCGAACTTTATCACCCACGCAATACAACACCTCAACCAAATTCAGATTATCTATATTTAAGTACAGATTATCAGCCTGCGGGTTGTGATTGGCAATGGCAGTTATCCAGCCTTTGGCCAGAAAAACCGGATTCTCCAGGTGATGCGGCTCATCCCTGTTAATTAACGATTCATCAACTTTATAAATAATGTGATTTTCATTATCAAATGGTTGAGCGAGTACTTTTTCATTGGGTTGCACATCCAAAAAACGTGCAATATCTGCCACACGTTCTTTACTGTATAAAAGTGAAGGTATAAGCGTAAAACCGGTAGATGGCAGGCCGGTTACGATCTGCCTGAAATTATAATTTAAAAGATCGTGATCATGGCCTGGTTCGTGCAAAATATCCAGACTGCAATCAATTGCCATAGCAACCAGCCTGTTTTTGTGAATAATGGCGTAGGAGAACGTCATCGGGTACATTTGCAGTACTAAAATATAATTATCAGTAACCTGGTACAGGTGTATATCTTTATCCCGGTAGTAGTTAATATTTTCGCTCATGTTCCTGAACAAAAGTAATATTTTTTAGCAACACTAATTTCACGAATTTATGAAACGCTGGTCAGATGGACACTAATAATAAAAATGGTATATAATTGGCTTATTCTTGCCTGGAATGGAAGTTTAATTAGTGCCATTCGTATTAATTCGTTTAATTAGTGCTTAATTATGTCGTCAGCAGATCATATCCTTAAAGCATTCCCGCACGAACCTACTGCCCAGCAGTTGGAGCTGTTTGGCAAACTGCATGATTTTATTGTGAGCGATAACGGCGAAGAGTGCTTTATACTAAAGGGTTACGCAGGTACAGGTAAAACCACCATTGTGAGCGCACTGGTAAAGGCACTGCGTAATTACAACTACAAATATGTGCTGTTAGCGCCCACTGGTCGGGCAGCAAAAGTGATCAGCAGCTATTCGGGGCGTAAGGCATTTACTATTCATAAGCGGATCTATCGTAAAAAATCGGCTTTAAACGTTGATGAATCTTTTTTAACGGGTGATAACCTGGCTAATGATACCATATTTATTGTTGATGAGGCATCTATGATCTCAGATGAGATTAGCGGGAATAACCGCGACACACTGCTGCACGATTTGGTGCGATACGTTTTTAATGATAAAAATTGCAAGCTGCTGTTGGTAGGCGATACCGCACAGTTGCCGCCCGTCGGCTCGGATGAAAGCCCCGCGCTGGATCCTGAACTGATGAGAGCCCAGTTTGGCTTAACCGTTTTCAGCTATGAGCTTACTGATGTTTTGCGCCAGCAAAAGGATTCGGGTATCTTATTTAATGTGACAAGGGTAAGGGACATCATCAGGCAGGAAGAGATCAGTAATCCGCAGATCATTACCAAAGGGTATAAGGATGTGTTCAGGATGGGGAGCGATAAGCTGGAAGAAGGCCTTAATTATGCCTATAATAAATATGGTGATGAAAATACGCTGATCATTTGCCGCTCCAACAAGAACGCCAACTTATATAACCGGCAGATCCGCGGGCGTATTTTATGGCGGGAGGAAGAGCTTACCGGCGGCGACCAGATAATGGTAGTGAAGAACAATTATTTTTGGCTGCAGGATCAGGAAGAGGGCAGCACAGGTTTTATTGCCAATGGCGATATTGCCCGCATACGCAAAGTGCGCAAGTTTGAGGAAATTTATGGTTTTCGCTTTGCGGATGTGCAACTGGAACTGACCGATTATGCCGAAGACCCGGTACTGGATTGTAAGATCATGCTGGATACGCTTTATTCAGAAGCTCCGGCCTTGCAATCTATTGATCAGAAACGATTTTATTTGGAGGTGATGAAGGATTATGAGCATATCACCAACAAGCGCCAAAAGCACGAAGAATTAAAGCTGAATCCATATTACAACGCCCTGCAAATTAAGTTTGCCTATGCCGTTACCTGTCATAAAGCACAGGGCGGCCAGTGGGATGCTGTTTTTGTTGATCAAGGTTACCTAACTGATGAAATGGTAAACATGGATTTCCTGCGCTGGTTTTACACCGCCTGTACCCGTGCCACCAAAGAGTTGTTTTTAGTTAATTTTAATGACAAGTTTTACCACGCGAAACGGGAAGTGGAGTTTTAACGCCCACCACATGTCATTGCGAGGAGGAACGACGAAGCAACCTCGTCGCTTTCATATTGAGGCGACGAGGTTGCCACGCTATTGCTCACAATGACATTTTAATATTCGCATCAAAATAATTTGCACATTTGCATATAAGCACATCTGCACATCAAAATACGCACATAAATAAACATGCATCTATTATATCCCGCTTTTTTATTTGCATTGGTTTCGCTGGCTATCCCTGTTTTGGTTCACCTGTTCAATTTTCGCAAATACCAGAAGGTGTATTTCAGCAATGTGCAGTTTTTAAAGGAAATAAACGAGCAGCAATCATCCCGCAGAAATTTAAAAGAACGATTAATACTTGCAACACGGTTATTAACGCTGTTCTTTTTAGTGCTGGCTTTTACCCGGCCATATATCAGCAACCAGCATACAGAAAATGTGGGCTCGCAGCAGGTGGTGAGCATTTTTGTTGATAATTCATACTCCATGCAAACCCTCAACAGCGAGGGTACACTGCTTGATGAGGCCAAGCGACGGGCAAAAGAAATTGCATCGGCTTACGGAATAAACGACAAGTTTCAATTACTTACGCAGGATTTTGAGGGCAAACACCAGCGCCTGCTGAATCGGGGCGAGTTTAATGATGCGGTGGATGCCGTAAAGATCAGTCCGCAGAGCAGGAGTTTACAACAGATAATTAATCGGCAGCAAAGCTTGCTGGGAATGCAGCCGAATGCATTAAGATCGATCTATATTATATCTGATTTTCAAAAGAACATAAGCGGCGCACAAGCGCTTAAGGTTGACACGGGTACACACATCAGCTTGGTACAGCTTAAAGCCAGCAGCCTACCTAATGTGGCTGTTGACTCAGTAGCTTTACTAAGTGCCGTGCATCGGCCCGGCGAAAGTGAAAAGTTGGTGGTACGCCTGCATAATTATGCCGATGAAAAAGCTGAAAAGATCCCACTTAAGGTATTGATCAATGGTGAGCAAAAAGCGCTTGGAAGTTATACTATCGCACCACGGTCAGCACAAAATGATACGCTCTCGTTTTCGGGCTTGCAGGCAGGCTGGCAACGCGGCGAGATCACTTTACAGGATAACCCGGTTACGTTTGATAACCAGTTTTATTTCAGCTTTAATGTAAAACAGCAAATGCCTGTATTACTGATAGATAATGGCACAGCCAACGCTTATTTAAAAGCGGTTTTTGCTTCAGATCAGTTCTTTAACGCACAGCGGGTTCCGGCTGGGAATGTGGATTATGTAGGATTGAGCGCCTATTCGCTTATTGTTTTAAGTGATATTAAATCCATCTCCACCGGATTAGCGCAGCAACTAAAGGCTTATGTAAATAAAGGCGGTACTTTGGTGGTTTTCCCTGCTGTGGATGCTGATCTGGCCAGTTATCATTCTTTATTACAGCCGGTAAATGCCGCTTATCCTGAAAAATTAATCACAGAAGCTGCAAAAGTTACAGCCATAAACCTGCAAAACCCAGTATTTAAAAATATTTTCGATTCCTTTCCTCAAAACCCTGATCTGCCGGTGTTGAAAAAATATTACCAGTTAAGCACATCATCCGGCAGGAATGAAAACCTGATGCAGTTACCAGGCGGACAATCTTTTTGGGTAGATAATACCAGCGGAAAAGGAAAAGTATATGTAGCAGCTGTACCTTTAGATGAAAATTTCAGCAACCTGCAGCACCACGCGCTATTTTTGCCAGTAATGTTCCGTATAGCCCTGCTCAGCGGGCACGACCAGCCTTTGTTTTATACACTGGGTCACGATGAAACTATTGAGATAGTGCCTGTGCAAACTAATGAAAAGCAATTGTTAAAGTTGGTTAAGGGGCAGGTGAGCATTATACCAGATGTGCGTCAGCAGGAGGGAAGTACCTTGCTTTATACCTCAGACCAGGTAAATGAAACAGGTACATACGACCTGAAAAAACAGGATGGCACACTTGCCGTACTGGCCTTTAATGATAACAGGAGCGAATCGGACCTAAGCTATTATTCCAGGGCAGATCTGGTTAAAATATTACCTAAAACGGCTGATATATTGCAGAGCAGCAAAGCTTCATTAAAGGGCGAGATAAGTGAATTAAATATTGGCTTACAATTATGGAAACTTTGTATAATTTTGGCATTGATATTTCTGGCTGCCGAAATATTGCTTGTCAGGTACTATAAGCCTGGTAAACAAATAGTTCAGCAATCAGCATAGATCAACATATAACCACTCTTTAAAGCTGCGCAAATGAATTTGCTTATCAAATCCGCGACAATTATTGATTCCAATTCTCCATTTCATCAAAAAGTTGCCGATATCCTGATTGAAAAAGGGCATATCAGCTCCATCGCATCAAACATAGATGCAGATGTGGAAACTGTTGATGCGAAAGGCAAATATGTATCCCCCGGTTTTTTTGATCTTAACTGCAACATCGGCGAATTAGGCTTAGAAACTAAGGAAGACCTGCAAACAGGTACAAAAGCGGCAATGGCGGGTGGTTTTACAGGCCTTGCTTTAATGCCAAATACGCAACCGCCCGTACACTCAAAAGCCGAAGTAGAATACCTGCTTAACCGTGCTAAAAATAACCTTGTTGATGTTTACCCGATAGGTACCATCTCCCACAAGCGCGATGGTAAGGATCTGGCGGAGATGTATGATATGTTCCTGAGCGGGGCAAAGGCTTTTACAGATGGCAACCGCCCGGTACAGGATGCAGGTTTAATGGAACGCGCATTACTTTACACACAAGGTTTTGATGCGCTGATATTTTCATACCCTGAAGATACTGCCATCGCCGGAAAAGCAAAAGTACATGAAGGTGTAGTAAGCACTTTGCTGGGCATGAAAGGTATTCCGTCACTGGCTGAAGAATTGATGATAGCCCGCGACCTTTACCTTGCTGAATACACTGAATCGAAGATACACTTCAGTACTATTTCAACCGAACGTTCCGTCGAATTGATAAAAGAGGCTAAACGCAAAGGTTTAAAAGTGACCTGCGATGTTGCCGCTCATCATTTACTGTTAACAGATGAGGCTTTAAGGGGCTTTGACAGTCAATATAAAGTTAAGCCGCCACTACGCACCCAAAAAGATGTAAAAGCGCTTATAAAGGGCTTAAAAGATGGCACAATTGATGCCATTGTATCGCAACATACACCGCACGAGGTCGAATTTAAAGATGTGGAGTTTGAAGTAGCTGAGTTTGGCATGATAGCCCTGCAAACTGCTCTGTCAACCGTCTTATCAACCGGGTTGGATATTGGCCTTATTGTAGAAAAACTGGCCATAAACCCGCGTACTATACTGAATATTGAGCCTGCCGTAGTAGCGGAAGGCAGTAAAGCAAACCTAACCTTATTCGATACGGATGCTGAATGGGAATATACCCGTAAAAACAACCAGTCGAAATCTTATAATTCTCCCTTTATAGGGCAGAACTTAAAGGGTAAAGTAGTATTAGTGTATAACAACAATCACCTTTTTAAAACGAAATAACATGATCGATTCAAAAATAGAAATAGCGATAGGAGATGCCCTGGTAGCATTTTCTGAATATAACAGCTTTGATGCAACACAACTTACCGAAGTTTTCGGCGAAGTATTTGAATCAGACGAAGACTTTTTAACCAAGGTTGATGAACTGGATGAAGTGTTTGATGATAACCCTGAAATAGAAGCTTTGCGCGAGGTGTTTTTCGACTTACTGCTGATCAACTTTTTCAGTGCAGATGTAAAGAAACTGGAAGATGATTACCTGGAAACAGCCGAGTGGGAAGATATTGAAGAACAAACACTGGATAGGGGAACTGAACTGTTAAACCTGCTGTTATACCTGAATGAGTGCGAGGACGAGGACATTGAGCCAGAACTGGAAGATTACCTGAAGGAGTTTTTATTGGTTGATGAAGATGAGTTTCAGGATGAATACCGCATTTATGAGCCTGTAATTGCCAATCAGATATTAATAGATAGTCCGGCAGCGGAGATCAGCAAAGTAGCGAAGAGTTTGTCTGATGATTCGGAAGTAAAAGAGCTTTTTTACCCGATGATGTGCTTTTTTCAGAATATTGAATCATCAGAAGAAATCAGGAGCGCTATTGCCGAAAATGCTGTAAGCCCCGATTTTGATATGGCGGTTTATGATATATTACAAGCGTTTAATTAATTGATATGCCAGAAGAAAGTATTGATAGCCGGATCAGAAAAGGTGGGTTTATTAGAGGTTTAATTTTAGGTTGTATTGTACTGGCGCTATCTATAGTTTCATTTTACTTTATAACATCGGCCAGCACAACACCTGTTGTGGCTTTGGTGGTACTTTATGGATTTTCCACTGCAATACCGCTTGCGGCAACTGTTCTTTTCGCAATTAACTTGAGGATTAACCTTGGCGGGTACTGGACTTTTAAACAAGCCGTAACAGGAACTTTCATTATGGTTTTTTGCTCTTACATCCTATTATTAATTGGTAGAGATCTGGTATTTGTGAAATTAATTGAACCTGATATGGCGCAGAAGACAGAAGCTGCCATGCTGAAAAACTCCGCCATTATGTATAAACAGCAAGGAATAGCGCAAGCACAGATTGATACAAAGATAGCTGATATGAAAAAGCAATTTGGCGATGGGCAGGGAACAAGTGCGGGCGGGTTAATATTTGCTTTTGTTGAAACAACTATACTTTTATTTTTATTAGCAGTATTAATTGGAGCGGTAGTAAAGAAAGAACCGCCGGTTTTTGCCAAATCTTAGATAAGTGTATTTTAATAATTTTTAAAGGGCCGTTCAGTTTGAATGGCCTTTTTTAGTTTTGGAGGATAATATTTTGTGTAACAATAAATTGAAATATCTATCTTTAAAAATAAACAAACCAATTCACATGGAAACCAAATTACCAAGTTCAAATCAAACAGCTTTTAAATGGGCTATTATTTATGTTATTATTGCAATTGTAATAATCTATGCGTTCCAGTTTTTGAATATCGATCAAACCTCAGCGGCTAAATATTTAACCTATATTCCTTTTATTGCCTTTTTGTTTTTGGCGCAAAAGGAATATAAAGATCAGCTCGGTGGCTATCTTACCTTTGGCCAGGGATTAGGAGCAGGTTTTAAATACGCCATAATTTCAGGTGTTATTATGGCAGTTTTTTCCTACCTGTATTTTACTTTTTTAAGTCCGCAGATCTATGAACAGATATTAACGGCTACCCGGGATAAATTAACCCAGGATGGAAAATTATCAAGCGATCAGATAGATACTACCCTCAACTTTATGAAAAGATTTGGCATTATATCTATCGTATTTGGTAGTATAATAAGCGCTGCATTTTTCGGTGTTATAATTGCTTTAATAGGTGCTGCCATATTTAAGAATGAAAAGCCTCCTTTTGATATACATGATGAAACCACTTACGTTGACCCCGCAGTTTAATCTATAAATACCTATAAAGCAAAAGGCCCGGTCAACTGAACGGGCCTTTCTTATTTTATACCGAATAAGACTTACGAAGTTTTAAAAACTTCGTAAGTCTGGTTGTTAATGCTTAACTATCTGTTTTACAATGTCATTTCCAAAAACAAATACCATCAAAGTTACCAATATAACGAAACCGACTATTTGAGCACGCTCTAAAAATTTATCGCTTAACGGTTTTCCTTTTATCATCTCTATCAGCAAAAACAAGGAGTGGCCGCCATCCAATGCCGGGATAGGTAACATGTTTGTAAATGCTAATACCATTGATAGTAGCCCTACAAGACTCCAGAAACGCAGCCAATCAATCTGACTACCGAACATGGTTGCAATAGCTACCGGGCCGCTAACGGCCTTATTGAACTTCACCTCGCCCTTAAATACTTTGCCAAGCCCTTTTGCATTATCGGTTAAGGTACCCCATGCTTTTGAAGCGCCTACAGGTAATGAACCCAAAAAGCCATAAGTTATTGTATCCTGTTTAGGGAAATCTCTTTTGGCAGCAAAACCGATAGTGCCATCGGGCGTAACCTGTGCAGTAAGTAATTTTAATTCACCCTGGCGTTTTACCGATATTTGTATTTTGCTGTTTTTATCGAGTAATAATTGTGATTGCAGTTCGTCAAAAAACGCAATAGGATGGTTGTTAACGGCCACAATGCTGTCGCCTTTCAACAATCCGGCTTTTTGGGCATTGCTGCCCGCTACTACCGAATCAACCGCAAAGGTAGTTCTCGGTACTCGGCTGATGAATTGATCAATACCGTGATCAGACAGGTCATTCAATATCCCTGCAGGAACGGTGATATCCAGTTTTTGAGTTCCGCGTTGTACATTTAATACTGAATGGTTAAGCAAAACATCTGTACTGGTCAGATCCTCAAAACGTTTAACAGATATACCGTTAACCGCGTAGATCATATCTCCGGCTTTAAGTCCCATTTTTTCGCCAACAGTACCGGGTACAATGCCATATTTCAAGCTATTGTTCGGGGTATAGGTTTCGCCGTATTTTACAGTCAGCATCCAAAATATAAATATGCCCAGTACAATGTTAACGGTAATACCGCCAAGCATTACAATTAAACGCTGCCATGCCGGTTTCGAACGGAATTCCCATGGTTGCGGCGGGCCTGCCAGTTGCTCGGTATCCATTGATTCATCAATCATACCGGCAATTTTTACGTAACCACCTAAAGGCAACCATCCTATACCATATTCAACACCTTTATAATTAAATTTAAATAGGCTAAAGTTCCAGGCATCAAAAAACAGGTAGAATTTTTCTACCTTAATTCCAAATGCCCTTGCAGCTAAAAAGTGGCCCAGTTCATGTAAAATCACTAAAATCGAAAGTCCCAGTATTAACTGGCCAACCATTATTACTATACTCATTATTGTTTTATATCAAATTGTAATGCCTTTAACGGCATTTGCTTTATTAAATTTTGCGCAAAGATGCGTGTTTCTTTATCAGTATTCAAATAGTCATCAAGTGTTGGATTGGCTTTATGCTCAATCTTTTGCATGCAGGTTTCAATAATCTCGCTCATGGCTAAAAAACCAACGCTATTACTTAAAAAGCCACTAACCGCTATTTCATTAGCTGCATTGATAATGCAAGGCATATTACCGCCTTTATTTAATGCCTCAAACGCTAATGCAAGATTACGAAAAGTTTTTATATCCGGTTTTTCAAACGTAAGGTTTGGGTGATTAGTAAAGTCGAAACGCTTAAAATTGTTTTGTAAACGATTAGGATAGGTAAAAGCATATTGGATAGGCAGTTTCATATCAGGCAAACCCATCTGTGCTTTTATAGAGCCATCGTGAAACTGAACCATAGAATGAATGATGGATTGCGGATGCACGATCACATCAATCTGCTCTGCATCTAACCCAAACAGCCATTTGGCCTCAATAACTTCCAGCCCTTTATTCATTAATGATGCTGAATCGATAGTTATTTTGGCACCCATTACCCAGTTAGGGTGTTTCAATGCATCCTCACGTAATACTTTAGCCAGGAAATCAAGGTCTTTCCCCCTGAATGGCCCGCCGGAAGCGGTTAGTATTATCTTTTCGATCGGGTTATTTTCTTCGCCTGCAAGGCATTGAAATATAGCCGAATGCTCAGAATCTACCGGTAATAGTTTAACATTATGTTTGGTCGCCAGATCGGTTATTAATTCACCAGCAACAACCAGTGTTTCTTTATTGGCTAACGCGATATCTTTTCCTGCTTTTATGGCAGCGATGGTAGGTTCCAGACCAGAAAAACCAACCATGGCGGTTAAAACCATGTCAATATCCGGGTGAGTTACTATTTCGGTTATAGTTTCAATACCGGCTAATACCTGCACATCGGTATTAGCAAGCGCGTCTTTTATATACTGATGTTTATTTTTATCGCAGATGATAACATAAGCCGGGTTAAATTGCAGGGCCTGTGCTATAAGCAGGTCGGCATTAGTTTGCGCCGTTAATACATAGGCTCTGAAAAGGTCTGGGTTTCTGCCGATAACATCCAGCGCTTGTGTGCCGATGCTGCCGGTTGAGCCTAATAAGGCTATATTCTTTTTATTATTATCCAATTTTAATATACTCCTTCAATTCGTCTGCAATTTTCCTGTCGTTGGCCAGTCGTGGTACTTTATTTTGGCCGCCCAATTTTCCCTGCGAACGCATATAATTTATAAAGGTATCTTTTTTCAGGCTTCTGATTACTAAAGGTTGTAAAATGTTGCCTTCAATGAGGTCAAAATAATAAATATTTTTCTTTTGTAATGCTTTATCAACTTTTTGCCTGAATGCTTCTATATCTGCTGGCTCATTACCAAACTCAATGAACCATTCGTGATAGGGGAGCTCGCCCGGTGCCGGGTTAACCTGCGGGGCAACAGTAAATTCAACCACATCAACCCCTTCTTCTTTCGCTACGCTCATTAATGAATGCTCAACTTCTTCGCCTATCACATGTTCGCCAAAGGCAGATATAAAATGCTTTATACGGCCGGTAACCAATATTTTATACGGATCTTTTGAAATAAATTTCACCGTATCGCCCAAACTATAGCCCCAAAGCCCTGCATTGGTGTTTAGTATGAGCGCGTAATTTTTATTTAGTTCGATATCCTTCAGGCTGATACGCGTTGGGCTTTCATTAAAAAATTCATCAACGGGGATAAATTCATAAAATATACCCGAGTCAACCTGCAACAGCAATCCTTTGTCCTTCTGTGAATCCTGGAAAGCAATAAACCCTTCTGATGCCGGGTAAGTTTCTATCGAATCAATAGCAAAACCGATACTTTCCTCGATACGCGCGCGGTAAGGCTCATAATTTACGCCACCATATACAAACAGCTTGAAGTTAGGGAAGATATCTTTGATCTTTTTGCCTCCGCTTTTAGCTGTAAGCCTATCGAAATACATCTGGCACCATGGCGGTATGCCCGATATAAGGCGCATATCCTCGTTTATAGTTTCATCAACAATTGCATCCACTTTTTGCTCCCAGTCTTCAATACAATTTACGTTGTAACTGGGCATGCGGTTCTTTTGCAGGTATGCAGGTATGTGGTGCGCTACTATGCCTGACAGCCTGCCGGTATCAAGACCGCTTTTTTTGCTTAGTACAGGGCTACCTTGTAAAAATATCAGCTTGCCATCTAAAAAATTAGCGTTGCCGGTTTCATAAACGTAGCTTAATAAAGCATTTCGTGCGGCATCAATATGCCCGGGCATGCTTTCTTTAGAGATAGGAATATATTTTACGCCGGATGTTGTGCCCGATGTTTTGGTGAGGTATAAGGGTTTACCGGGCCATAACACATTTTCCTCGCCTGCGGTTACACGCTCGATATAGGGGCGTAGCTCTTCATAATCACGTACCGGGACTTGCTTCTTAAAATCATCATAATTACTGATCTGCGCAAAATGATGTGCCTGGCCAAAGGCTGTGTTTTTAGCCTGATGGATGAGTTGAAGAAATGTTTTATGCTGCAACTCAACCGCATTTTTACGGATGTTGTTCAGTTGTTTGTTAACCAGTTTAGCGTATAATTTGCTTAGTACAACTTTCAGCCCCATAATCAGTTTGTTTCAGCAATATCATCATCCACATCAAGGTGACTGTATACCAGTTTACGATAAGCTACTACCAATATGATATTTACAAATGGTATTACAAATATTACCCCTATAAGTGTTAACGATGCCAGGAAAAATAATAATTCAACCAGAACAAACAGTAGAAAATACTTTAAAAAGTTACCTTTTATCAGATAATAACTTTGGTTTACCGACTCAAACGGTCCTGAGCCATCATCAACAATAAAGCAGGTGCAAATGGGGAGTATGAAAAGGAAGAAGAACTCAAAAAATATACCTATGCAAATACCTAAAATATTTTTAGTGAATTCATTATTCACCCCTTCAATTAAATGTTGTAAAAAAACTGATAGGGCGCTAACCAGAATTAATAAAATAAGATAACTGAAGAGCATTTTAATTCTGGGGATTACCTCCTTAAATTCAAAATCATAATACTCTTTGTCCATTAGCTTAAAAATAAGCTTAATATAACTCAGGAATAAAAAACTTACACTAACAAATAGTACCGTGATACCGATGGATGCCAATAGGCTATCGGTAAAAACATAGTATACTATAAAACCCAGGATGAAGACGATAAAAAAGGCAATCAATGAAAAGATGGCTACAATTGCTAAATTTTTCTTCAAAACATTCCACGATGTTTTAAGAGTTTCAACAACTGAAAATTCATGATACATATATACTGTTTATGATTTTTTTAATACTATACGCTTCCAAAAGTCCTGCATGAAACCCAAGCCATAAGCAGTAAGTTGTATAAAGGCAGCAATGATGCTCAAAAATGCGATTTTTGCCGACTTGTTTTTCCACCACGAGTGAAAAAATATTAACAAAATAAATATAGCTAATATAAAATTACATAAAACCGCTAAGGGCCAGCAAAATACGTTGGCTATTATTGTAAATATAATATATAATGTAAATACGGCGGGAAAAAAATGTACCGCTTTTAACCCTTTCGGGAAGAATTTATAAACGTTGATACGCGCCCTGCCGAAGAAATGTAATTGCTTATAAAACTGTAAAAAGTTGGTGCGCCGTTTATGATATACTTTAGCATCGGGTATTAGTCCAATTTTAAAGCCCATGGAATGTATACGTATACTGTATTCAATATCCTCGCCCAGGCGTGTTATGATAAAACCGCCTGCTTTTTCCCATACCTGGCGCGATATGCCCATATTAAAGCTGCGTGGGTGAAACTGGCCTATCCCTTTTTTATTGCCGCGTATGCCGCCGGTTGTAAAAGGGGAGGTCATGGAGTAACTGATGGCTTTTTGGGTAGGTGTGAATGAAGGGTGCGCATCATCCGGGCCGCCATAGGCATCCAGCCAGTTGGTTGCAAGGCTGTCGTTTACTATTTGCAGATAATCGGCAGGTATAAGGCAATCCGAATCAAATACTACAAAATAATCACCTTTTGCGCGTTCGAAACCGAAGTTGCGTGTAAATCCCTGGCCCTCGTTGGCTTTTACAAAGTATTTAACATCCAGTTTATCGGCAAAGCTTTGCACAATTTCAGCAGCATCATTTACCGAGCCATCCTCAATTACTAAAACCTCAAATTGCTTATACGTTTGCAGCGTAAGCGTTTCCAGCAATTCTTTGATCTCCTGAGGGCGGTTGTATAATGGAATGATAATGGAAAAAAACATTCTTTATTTTATAATGTGCAGATGTGCAAGTATGCGCAACTATGCAAATTGTTTTATTTTTTAAAATAGAAATGGTTAAGAGCTTTTTTGAGTCTGCACATTTGCACATCCGCATATCTGCGCATTAAATGGTTTCCTCAACCTGGTACCTGTTGCGTTCGCTGGCGCTGCGGGCTACCAGTTCAGCAACAAAACCGGTTAAAAATAATTGCGATCCTAATATTATAGCCACAAGTGATATATAAAATAGTGGCTGGGCGGTTATATCCCGGCTGTATTTTAAATGCATTTCTATATCATACAGTTTTTCAAATATCAGCCAAAATGCAATAATTGTTCCTGTTAAGAAGCTTAAAACACCCATTGTGCCAAAAAAGTGCATGGGGCGCTTGCCAAATTTTCCAACAAAGAATATCGACAGCAGATCTAAAAAGCCATTTACAAAACGGCTCATGCCGAATTTGGTTGTGCCATATTTACGGGCACGGTGCTCAACTACCTGTTCGCCAATTTTGGTAAAGCCGGCCCATTTAGCCAAAACAGGTATATATCGGTGCATCTCGCCATAAACCTCAATGTTTTTCACAACTGTACTGCGATAGGCTTTCAGGCCGCAATTAAAATCGTGCAGGTTATGTATGCCGGACATACTGCGTGTAGCGGCGTTAAATAGTTTGGTAGGTACAGTTTTGCTTATCGGGTCATATCGTTTGGCTTTCCAGCCCGATATCAGGTCGTATTTTTCTTCGGTTATACGTCGGTATAATTCAGGTATCTCATCCGGACTATCCTGTAAGTCGGCATCCATTGTGATGATAACATTCCCCTTCGTGGCTTCAAAGCCAGTATTTAGGGCAGCCGATTTACCATAATTACGCCTGAATTTTATGCCTTTTATATAGGGGTTGTTAAGCTGCAATTTTTTGATCATATCCCATGATCCATCCTTGCTGCCGTCATCCACCAGAATGATCTCATAAGTAAAATGATTTTCGTCCATCACCCGGCTTATCCATGAGGTAAGCTCTGGTAATGATTCTACTTCATCATATAAGGGTACTACAACTGATATATCCATGTATAGGGAATGCATTTGGAGCAATATTTGTTATAGCTACTCCAAGCCGCTGCAAAAATATAAAAAATACTAATGCTTTGCGATGGTGCGTTATTTAATAAAACCAGTATAAAAACGAGCCTAAATATATTTTTATATATTTATCGCCTTATAAATCTAATAAATGAACTATTGTAGAATAGCTATGGTGCTTTTAATGTGCGCCTGCATACATAGCGTTAATGCCCAAAATGCCGAAGAAGTTACTACAAAATATGATCAGTATAAAGTATTTACGCCTACTTTTTACCCCGATAAATCGACGGAGTACAGAAGTGTAAATGGCGCGCCCGGTGCTAAATACTGGCAAAACCGTGCCGATTATAAGCTTAATGTTACATTAGATACAGCAAACCATCGGGTTAGTGGTACTGATGTGATTACTTATACCAATAATAGCCCCGATGGCTTGTCATTTTTATGGTTACAGGTCGATCAGAATATTTATCGTGAAGATTCACGGGGTACGGCAACAACGCTACCCGGTGGCCGCTTTACCAATAAAAACTTTACTAATGGCGACGAAATAAAAGCAGTTTACGTTATAAAAAACGGTAAAGCCGAGAAAGCCGATTTCCTGATTGCTGACACCCGCATGCAGATAAAGCTAAAGGATACCCTGCGAGCAGGTGGTAGTAAATTACAGATAAAAATAGAATATGCCTTTACAGTGCCTGAGTATGGTACCGACAGGATGGGCCGCATGCTTGCCCATGATGGCTGGATATATGAAATAGCCCAGTGGTACCCACGCATGGAGGTTTACGATGATGTTACCGGCTGGAACGTGATCCCTTATATGGGCGGTGCCGAATTTTATTTGGATTACGGCGATTTTGATTTTACTATTACGGCCCCGGCAAGCCTTGTTGTTGTAGGTTCGGGTGAATTGCTTAACCCAACCGAGGTATTAACGCCAAAGGTTATCAGCCGTTTGGAAGCCGCAAAGAACAGTGATAAAACCTTGTTTATTAAAGCTGCTGGCGATGTTAACGATAAGGCATCGTATCCTAATAAGCCATTTTTAACCTGGCATTTTTTGTGTAAAAATTCACGTGATGTATCATGGGCCGCGTCAAAAGCATTTATCTGGGATGCCGCACGTATTAATTTGCCGGGTGGTAAAAGGGCACTCGCGCAATCGGTTTATCCGGAAGAATCTGTCGGACAGGATGCATGGAGCCGCTCAACCGAATATACTAAAGCCGCTATTGAATTATACTCGAATAAATGGTTCCCTTATACTTATCCTGTTGCCACAAATGTTGCCGGTAACGTGAGTGGTATGGAGTACCCGGGTATTGTGTTTTGTGGTTCTGAAACAAAAGGTGGTGAGCTGTGGGATGTTACCAATCACGAATTCGGCCACAATTGGTTTCCGATGATAGTAGGATCGAACGAGCGCAAATATGCCTGGATGGACGAAGGTTTCAATACATTTTTAAACCAGGTTGATACCAAGGTTTTTAACAACGGCGAATACTACAAGAAACCGGATCAACAAAAAGCTGCTCCGGGTATATTCCCGCCTGATGCAAATACGATAATGACATTGCCGGATGTTACGCCGGATGATTTTTCGGGGATATCAGAATATGAAAAACCTGCCCTTGCATTAACCATATTACGTGAACAGATACTGGGCGAGGAGCGTTTTGATTATGCTTTTCAAACTTATATCAAGCGCTGGGCCTTTAAGCACCCAACGCCGTGGGACTTTTTCCATACTATGGATAATGTAGCAGGAGAGGACCTTGGCTGGTTTTGGAACGAATGGTTCTTTACTAACTGGAAATTAGACCAGGCTATAAAAGGGATAGATTATATCAATGGAAACCCTGCCGAAGGGGCAACCATAACCATTGATAACCTGGAAGAAATGGCTATGCCGGTAACTATCGCCGTAAAGGAAGAGAATGGCAAATCAAGAATTGTAAAATTACCTGCCGAGATCTGGCAAAAAGGTGCGGAATGGACCTTTTCGTATAAATCAACCTCGAAAATAATATCGGCAGTAATAGACCCTGATCATACCTTGCCTGATATTAACCCGGATAATAATGCTTACAGTGGTTTAGCTGTTCCCGATGGCACTACAGCTAAAAATGTAGTTAAGAAATATCTTGATGCCATAGGTGGCGAAGATAAACTGGCAGCAATTAAAAGGATAAAAATAATCGCTGTTGCCAGCGTACAAGGCTTGGATTTGCAGCAGACGGACACTTACAGGGCTCCTAACACATTCTCTCAGGAAGTTATAGTTCCTAACTATGATAATAGTGTGTTTTCGCATATCGACATAAATGGAGATAGCGTATTGGCCAGCGAGAAGGATACCCATTTGCACCTTGGCAGTATTGATAAAAGCATCCTGAAAGAAAAACATAAAATTTTCCCTGAACTGGATTACAATAAGCCAGGTTATAATTTGCAGTTAGCACCGATGCTGCAAATATTCAATAACCAGTTTGTGTACCTTGTAACGGTGACTATACCGGCAGGCGTTAAAATAAAAAATTACTACGACCAGAAAACGGGTTTCAAAGTAAAATCAGAAGTAGCTGTTCCGGGTAATACGCCTACTGATTTTGAGGATTACCGCGAGGTTAAGGATGGAATTATGATTCCGTATACCGAACAAACACAATCACTCGGTCAACCTATTGATTTCAAGGTGAAGAATGCGGAGATAAATTAGTTTTAGGTTATCTATATTATTCGATTATATAGCAATGGGTTTCAGACCCGTCGCTATTTTTTTGCTTTACACATTTGGGTAACTCAATAGCCATTAGATATCGCTCCATTCTGACAGATCTGACAATATCGGCAGTAGTGCTTCACCTTTGGCTGTTAGTTGATATTCTACTTTAACAGGTACTTCGGCAATAATATTTTTAATAATCAGTCCGGACACTTCAAGTTCCTTTATTTGCTTACCCAGCGTTTGATCGGATATGGAATGCAATGCGATCTTCAATAGGCTAAACCTGTTTGTGTTTTCTGATATATGTATAATTATCAAGGCTTTCCACCGGCCCGCTATAAGATCAAGAGCGCCATTTATTCTGCATGATTTTAACAGGAAGGCTTTATTCGCAGCATTTGAAGAAGTTTCTTTGATCATTTTATGTGGTACTCCCTTTTTTGTGAGTTACTCCCAATAAGAGGAGTAGTGGTTATTTAGTTTATGAAGCTATAATTTTGACGCTTTACAAATTTATACTTATAGCGATATGAAAGCAATACTATTGGATGGTTTTGGCGATGTATCTAACTTCAGTTTAGCTGAAGTTGAAGTGCCTGTGATAAAAGATGACGAAGTTTTGATTCAATTAAAAGCTGCGGCTTTTAACCCCATAGATTACCAGATGCGGCTTGGCTTACGGGAGAGCAGGATCATGAAATCTCCTGTCTTAGGCAGAGAGCTTTCAGGGATAATTGTTGAAACCGGCAAAAATGTGGTAGGATATCATGTTGGTGACGAAATAATCGCGGCTTCAGGCAGTAGGGGCTCAAATGGTAGTTATGCTGAGTTTATGGCATTGAACAGTAGTTTTATAGCACATAAGCCCGCTAATATTAGTTTTGAAGCGGCCGCAGCAATACCCTCAGCAGGATTAACAGCCTGGCAGTGTTTCAACCGGATGCGTGTCGAAGCCAATAGCAGCGTTTTTATATCAGGAGGAGCAGGAGCGGTTGGGCGTTTCCTGATAAAATTACTGCTGATAAACGGTTGCACAAATATTGTAACAACGGCAGGGAGTGAACAAAGCAGTAATGCACTTATTGCGCTTGGACTTAAGCCATCGCAAATTATAGATTATAAGAAAGATAACATGGAGCAAAATATTTTAAATGCCAATAATGGTCGCGGGTTTGATTTTGCTGTAGAAATTGTTGGTGGTGTACTAGCCGAAACAGCAGCTAATGTGCTTGATATTAATGGTACCTATGTTGATGTTACGTTTTTTGGGACACAATTAACGCGTGAAACGTTATTTGATAAAGGCTGTGTTATAATTAATATAGCAAATTACGCGCAAGCCGCAAAGAATGCTAATTGGTATGGGCAAACATTAAATGAACTGGCTGGGTTAATCGGGCAAAATAAGATAGCCCCACCAGAAATTAACAACGTAGGAGATCTTAGCGTTGAAACAGTTCAATTAGCGCATACATTAATGGAGTCAAATAAAATATTCGGTAAAAAACTGGTGATGTCGATCTGATAGCTTATTCGTATCTCAACGCTTCTATAGGATCGAGTCGTGATGCTTTTTGTGCCGGATAGTAGCCGAAAAAAATGCCTGTAAGTGCGCAAACTACAAAGGATAGTACTACCGATGATTCGGATATAATAGTAGGCCAGCTTAGTATTAATGTTACCAGCCGGCATGATATTATTCCTAAAAACACGCCTATAACACCACCTGTTATACTTATCAATACTGCTTCGGCCAAAAACTGGAGCAGTATGTCTTTGCCTCTGGCGCCAATCGACATACGCAGGCCGATCTCACGGGTACGTTCTGTTACTGATACGTACATGATGTTCATGATGCCGATGCCGCCTATAACCAATGATATACCTGCTATTACAGTAAGCAGAACGGTAAGCAAACTACTGGTTGAACTCAGTGTGTTAATTAATTCAGCCTGGGTACGTACCTGGAAATCATTATCCTCGCTATCTGTTAAACGGTGAGAGGTGCGCAGGATATTTGTCATTTCGGTTACAGCGGCATCTGTTACCTGTTCATTTGCTGCCGAAGCGTAAATATTCTGGTAATAAATAGTAGCTAAAATCCTTTTTTGTACGGTGGTGTAAGGAGCTATTAATATATCATCCTGATCCTGCCCGAAAGCATTTTGGCCTTTCGGGTTGAGTATGCCAATGATTTGAAAGGGGATATTACCGAAACGGATCACTTTGCCAATGGGATTGGTATTGGGGAATAAGTTATCAATCACAGTTTGGCCTATCAGGCACACTTTGGCTGATGTTTGCACATCTTGCTCGGTAAAAGCGATACCATCCTTTAAGGTTAGTTTACGGATATCAAGATAAGCAGGATCAACGCCCTGCATACTGGTGGGCCAATTCATGGCACCGTTAATAGCCTGTCCTTTGGCAGTTACCGAGGGAGAAACATCTGTAATGTATTGCGCATCACGTTTTAGGGCGACTATATCTTTACTGGTTAATGTTTGAAAGCTGGAACCGGAGATCTTTACACCGCCATTTAAGTTACTGGCAGGCATAACGGTTATCATGTTCGAGCCCATGTTTGAGAGTGAATCATGAATGCTTTGTTTTGATCCCTGCCCAATAGCCACCATGGCAATAACAGAGCCTACACCCATAATAATACCGAGCATGGTTAAAAATGCCCTGAGCTTATTACGCTGTAATGCCCTTAATGCTATCAGTATCAGGTTATAGAAACTCATATCTAAATATTAATAATCATCAGTAACCGGTAAATTATCAAGTACTTCACGTGCCGAACGGATGTTTTCATTTGGGGTATCCTTTTGTATAATACCATCGCGCAGCAAAATAGTACGGCTGCTGAATGATGCTATATCCGGCTCATGGGTTACAAAAACTATGGTTTTGCCTTGCGTTTTGTTTAGCTCCTGCATCAGCGCCATAATTTCGTATGATGTGCGGCTATCCAGGTTACCTGTGGCTTCATCCGCAAGTATCATCACCGGCTCATTTACCAATGCCCGTGCAATGGCCACACGCTGTTGCTGCCCGCCCGAAAGCTGGCTGGGTGTGTGATCATGCCGGTCGGCCAGTTTAACAGCTTCAAGCGCATGTATAGCCCGTTTTTTCCGTTCTTCTGAACTGATCTCTTTGTTGTACAATAGGGGCAATTCCACATTTTCCAAAGCTGTAGTACGAGGTAATAAGTTGTACGCCTGAAAAACAAAGCCTATTTTATGATTGCGTAACTGGGCAAGCTCATCGCGCGATAGTTTTTTTATGTCCACGCCATCCAAAAAATAATCACCAATGGAAGGCTTATCCAAACAGCCTAAAATATTCAGCAAAGTTGTTTTGCCCGATCCGCTACTGCCCATAATGGTGACAAACTCGCCTGCCTCAACAGTGAAGCTGATGCCTTTAAGCGCGCGCACGGTTTCAACGCCCATAACAAACTCGCGTTTAAGCTCGCGTATTTCCAATATTTTTTTGCTCATCGGCTTTTGCCTCCTCCGCCACGTTTTGGTAAAAATGGACTGCCGGTTGATGTTGCCGGCATAGCGGTTCCAGTTCCTGAAACCGCTATGCCGGTTATTACATTATCGGTAGTATCCAAGCCTTTTAATACCTCAACATGCGTATTGTCATTTAAACCGATCAGAATATGTTTATAGGTTATTGTTTTGCCTTTCAGCAGCCATACCACAGCGCCTTGTTTGGGTATAGCGCCAACGGTATCTTTCCGGCTTTTTACGGTATGTGTAACTGCGGCAGCATTACCGCTTGCGCCGCTTTTCTTGCCCTTGCCTGTATGCGCAACCTTACCAACAATAGTGTAATCCTTCATTAAGGATGAATCCGGCGTAAATTGCAGGGCTTTGGCAGGGATGAGCATGGCGTTACTAACTTCTTTTGTGTAGATGATAATGTTAGCCGTCATACCGGGTTTTAATTTCATGTCCTCATTTGGCGCGTTAATAATGGTAGTATAGGTTACCACGTTGGCCGATACATTGGGGCGCAGTCTGATATCTTCAACCGTACCTGCAAACTGGTCGTTTATAAACGCATCAACCGTAAATGCAACGCGTTGTCCTTTGCTTACGTCGCCTATATCGGCTTCATCAACGTTGGCCTCCACCTGCATCTTTGTAATATCTTTAGCTATAGTAAACAAGGTAGGTGTGCTGAATGAAGCGGCAACCGTTTGCCCAACGCTTATGCTTCTGTTAAGCACTACGCCATCAATAGGCGAATAAATATCAGCATATGATAAATTCTTTTGTCCCGAACGTACTGCCGCCGCTGCTGCATCAACATTTGCTTTTGCCGATGAATAGGCTGATACGGCCGAATCATAATCAGCTTTGCTGATGGCATCTGTTTTAAAAAGCAGATTCTGGCGGTTGTAATTATTTTTTTGGAGGATCAGCTGGCTTTGCGCATTTAGTAAGCTGCCCTTATTTTGATCAAGCGCGGCCTGTAACAGCGTTTTATCAAGCGAGGCTATTAGTTGCCCTTTTTTAACTTTTGTATTGAAATCGACATATAAATACTGTAATGTGCCCGATACCTGGGTACCCACGCTCACGGTATCAACAGGTTCAATTTTACCGGTAGCGGTTACACTGGTTGAGATATAGCCATAAGTTGGTTTTTCGGCTTGTAGTACTACAGGCGCTTCGGGTTTCCTTATAAAAAAGAACCAGATCAGGAACAGCGCTAATGCTATCCCTGCTATGATCAATATTTTTTTGTAACTGCTTTTCATGATGGCCTGAGGTTATAATTTAATGGGGATACCCTTGTAGAAATCATATATTTTTAATGTTAATATCACATTGTACTTAGCCTGCACAAAGGCCTGTTGCGATTGTATATACAGGTTTTTTTGGAGCAGGAAATCAACAATGCTGGCAACACCCACCTTTAACTGCTCGTTAGCAATACGATAGCTTTCCTGGTTATATTTGTACTCCACTTCGGCGGCATCGTACTGACCCTTCGCATTTTGAAAATTAAGATAGGCACGTTCTACGGTTTGCGATAATACAATTTTGGTGTCACTAAGTGTAAGATCAGCCTGCTCAACGTTTATTTTGGCTTCTTCAACCTGTGTTTTTACCACCCGCTTGGTGAAAATGGGGATAGATAGGGTAAGGCCAATATCCTGATAAAAGTTACTGTTCAGTTGTGAAAAATAGCCCGACTGACTGCCACTAACATAGCCTGATGAGATACCTGCACCTGCAACCAGACTTGGCAAATAACCTGCCTGCGCCATCTTAACACCATATTTTGCTATTTGCACACCTAACTCGCTATTCTTTACTTCAGGGCGGTTCTTTAAAGCGATATCTTCTGCCTCGCGAAGCGGGGAGGCGGTGGTATCATCAGGAGCGATGCTGTCGGGTTTAAAAATATCGAAATGAGTATCAGTTGGTAAAAGCAGTAATTGCTTTAGGGTGAGTAAGTCGCCACGCTCGGTATTTTGCTGGTTTACCAGGGTGTACTGGTCGGCTGCCTGCTGTGCCTGTAGCTGGATCAGGTCTTTGCGTGCTACACTCCCTACATTATAGCGTTGCTGCTCAAGCTTGGTTTGCGCTATTGATGTATTTACCAGGTCTGTATCATATATCAGGTTTTCTTTATCAAGCAGAATAGCTAAATAAGCCTGTGTAATTTGCAGGGTGATATCGTTTTCCTGTTGAACAATAGCATAGTTGGCTTGCTGTACCGACAGGTTGGCTTGCGAAATGGTGTTGTTTATTAAACTGCCATTGAACAGAGTAACATTCGAGTTTAAGCCATAGGAACCCTGCGTAGTAAATCTGGAGCCCAGCGTACCGTTGTATGATGTTACGTTATTGCCATGCGCAAATGTTTCACCAACCGAGGCTGATAAATTTGGTAAACGGGATGCCTTGGCCAATAAATACTGCTGCTGACTGGTTTGCTGATTTAGACGGATACTATTGATCTGGATGTTGTTCTTTTTTGCATAATCGATACATTTAACCAAATCCCATTGTATGTTTTTGCCAACCAGGGTGCTGTCCTGCGCATAAGTATTAAAACAGCCAAGAAGTAATAACAGGGGTAGTATTATGTTTTTTGTTTTAAATAGCATATGCTGTATTGACATCGGCACGGTTTAATATTATTACTAAAATGCTTAATGCATTTTAAGCATAAATGTTTGATTTATAACAGATATTTCTTGTAATATTTTAATTACTCACACTAAAAAACGCCTTATTACTATGCGAAAGCAGGTTTTTAATATTATTTAATACACTGTTTTTTTTATTCATTTTTAAGGATAACCAATGTGTTTATTATATTTAGACTCTGATTAATTATTATGCTTAAACCTATACTTATCTTCTTTTTTGGATTGTTTGTTTTTCAAACTGCTAGGGCGCAGAAGCAGGATACATTGTTGTATTATGTGAACAAGTCCGGTGTGATAATAGCTAATAAGGATAGTGCTGATTATTTTTTGACAATAATGCCGCCGGATACCAGTACAGGTAAGGTGCTTTATCCTGTTAATGAGTTTTATCCAAATGGTAAGAAAAAATTAATGGGTACTTCTGTTAGTAATAATTGCAGAGCATTAAAGTTTGATGGGACATGCATTAGTTATTTCTCAAATGGTAAACGTGCGAACATGACTACATATAAGATGGGAAAATTTTTTGGTGCTTTTGCAGATTATTATCCTAATGGTCAGTTATACTACGCTGGAGAAAATTATGGTAAAAATATACCACGCTATATTGAATGCAGAGACAGTACAGGGAAAATATTGACTGAAAATGGAAATGGAAAGTTGGTGTTTTATGATAACTTGTTTAAAGATGTTGAAACTGAAGGGAATATAGTTGACAGTTTACAAGAGGGAGAATGGCAATATTTCATACATAATAAGTTAATAACAGTTATTAAATATTTAAAAGGTGAAGTGGAATCTTGTGTATATTATGATACTAAAGGGAAGACGCATACAATAATAGGATATGAAGTTGAACCATCGTATAATGGTGGGTTGGCTGATTTTTATAAATTCTTAGGAAATAAAATACAATATCCAGATAGTGATAAAAGAAACAATATTCAGGGTAAGGTTTTAGTCACTTTTGTTGTTGAAAAGGATGGTACACTAAGTGGTGTTAAAGCACTTAGATACCGAAGTGAAGGTTTGGCAGCAGAGGCTGTGCGTGCGGTAAAGTTATCATCTCCATGGGTGCCAGGATTTCAAAATGGGAGACCAGTACGTGTACAATATACTGTACCGGTATCGTTTACCTTAAATAGGGATTATTAATTTAACATGATAAAAAATATACTTGGTTTACTTTTGGGGGTGATGGTGTTGCAATCTGCCCAGGCTCAAAAAAATACAATACAAAAGGATACTTTGTTGTATTATGTGAAAAACTCCGGTGAGATAACACTTAATAAAGATAGTGCGGATTATTTTATGTTTATAATGCCGCTTGATGCCAGCTCGGGTAAAAAGTTATATCCCATTGATGAGTTTTACAGGAATGGGGGACGTAAATTAATTACGGCTTCAGCTACAAATGTTTTTGAGCGTTTAAAATACGATGGGCCTTTTATGTCATACTATCTAAATGGTAAACGCAACACGTCTGCTACATTCGTAGATGGGGTTATTAATGGAGATCTAACAAAATATTATCCAAATGGGAAATTATATTGTATTGAAAACCATAAAGCAAAGAATGCTCTGTTAGTAGAATGCAGGGATTCTCTTGGGAAAGTTTTAGCAGAAAACGGTAACGGACATTGGTTAGAATTTGACGACCAATTTAAAAAGATTATTTCGGAAGGGAATGTTTCAGATGGGCTTAAAGACGGCGAGTGGCATGGTAATACAGACGATACGGGAAGATATACTTGTTTATATAACAAAGGAATACTCATATCAGGTACTGGTTATAATAAATCGAACACTGCATATCCGTTTAACATGGCTGAAACCGCCCCAGCTTATAAAGGCGGGATTTTAGATTTTAAAAGATTTGTACAAAGTAAAATGGTGTTTCCTGAAAAAATAAAAAATCACTCTACAAAAGGAACCCTTTATTTATACGATATAACGTTTAAATTTAATATTAAACAAGATGGGAGTTTGGTAGATCTTGTTTTTATTAAGCCCCCTGCTGCTATTATGAGAGATTCGGTGATCAATGCTATAAAATCCTCTCCTAAGTGGAAACCCGGATATATGTATGGACTTCCTGCGGAAAAAGAAGTTACCGTAACAATGACTTTAGTCGATTCCAATAATCCTCAATAATGTAAAACAAAACAAAAAACGGCTTCCTTTTGAGAAGCCGTTTTTCAATTATATTAAATATGATTTTAGATCAAACTGCCAAGGCTTAAAAATTGTCTGCTAATGTACATAAAAGTAATTTTTGGGCTGAGTATAATGAATTCACACATAAACGCAATAATGAACTTATCAATTTCCCCAAGCAGGTTTTAATACGTTGTTTTTTTTATTCCTTTTTAAGAATAGCAGATGCAATTGTTATATTTAGGTCCTGATTAATGATTATGCTTAAACCTATACTTATCTTCTTTTTTGGATTGATTGTTTTTCAAACTGCCAGAGCGCAATTATCAAAACCTCCTAAGGGCTCATCTTTGTATTATTTGAGTTATACCGGCGAAATAGCTGATGATAAAAAAGGCGCTGACCATATTTTACTTATTATGCCATTGGATAGCAGTTCTGGAAAAAAGCTATATCCAATAAATGAGTATTATCCTAATGGTAAACCAAAGCTAATCGCAAATTCAAGTTCAAAAATTTATAACAAATTGGTATTTGAAGGGATATGCGTTGAATTTTATAATAATGGAACGAAGAAAAGTATTATAAACTATGAAAACGGAGAGCTAATAGGTAATGTGACTTTATACTATCCGAATAGCAAATTGTATGCCAATGAAAACTATGATAGGTCAGGTCAGGTAAAACTAATTGAAAGCCGTGATTCTATCGGCAATATTTTATGTGAAAAGGGCAACGGTAAATGGATAAAATATCTCAACAATTTTAAAACAGAGCTTGAAGAAGGAATTGTAAAGGATAGTTTGGAAGATGGTGAGTGGCACGAACACTATTTCCCGGCAGAAGATTATACAACAGTATATAGTAAGGGTAAAATTATATCGTCAACTGATCCTGAAAGACCTATTGGGGAAGTTATATATAATTACAATAATCTGGATATTTTGCCTGAATACAAAGGCGGTATGTTGTACTTTTATCGATTTTTAGGTATGACAATACATTACCCTAATGATGCAAAAATAAATAATATTCAAGGCAAGGTGCTTATCACATTTCTGGTAAAAAAAGATGGCGCTTTAACGGATATTAAAGTTTTAAAAAGTCCTGACAAAATATTGTCTGATGAAGCATTAAGGGTTGTGAAATTGTCGTTGCCATGGATTTCGGGGTCGCATGGAGGTAAACCAGTATTAGTACAATATACTGTGCCAATTAGTTTTACATTATCTTCAGACCGATAAAATAAGAACGGCCTCCTTTAGGAAGCCGTTCTTGTTTATAAATAAACGAAGATTAGATAACCCCTGTATCGCTCAATACCTGGTTCATATTCCTAACAGCGTCAGCGCTTTTGTTGAATTCTGCCTGTTCGCTGTCGCTTAGTTTAAAGCCGACGATTTTTTCCCAGCCGTTTTTACCTAATATAACAGGTACAACTAATGAGATATCCTTCTGGCCGTATTCTCCGTCAAGGGCAACACCGCATGAAAGTAGTTTTTTCTGGTCGCGTACAATGGCTTCAACCATAAATGCAGTACCTGCACCTGGCGCGTACCATGCTGATGTACCAATAAGGCCGGTTAATGTAGCACCGCCAACCATAGTAGCTTTAACAATTTTGTCCTGTTGCTCCTGGCTCAGGAATTGTGTAACCGGGATGCTGTTCCATGTAGCGTGTTTGATTAATGGGATCATAGTTGTATCACCATGACCGCCGATAACCACCGCGTTAAGATCAGCAGGAGAGCAGCCTAATTCCTGGCTCAGGTAATATTTAAACCTTGATGAATCCAGCGCACCACCCATACCCAGGATACGGTTTTTAGGTAAGCCCGAAGTTTTCAGCGTTAAGTAGTTCATGGTATCCATTGGGTTTGAAACCACAATGATGATAGTATTTGGCGAATGCTTTAAGATGCTTTCGGTAACGGTTTTTACAATGCCGGCGTTAACACCGATCAGTTCTTCGCGGGTCATGCCCGGTTTACGTGGTAAACCTGAAGTGATCACTACCACTTCTGAATCCGCTGTAGCTGCATAATCATTGGTTACACCCTTTATCTTGGTATCAAAACCCAGCAGGGCCGATGTTTGCATCATATCGATAGCCTTGCCTTCAGCAAAACCTTCGCGGATGTCTAATAAAATAAGTTCTTCAGCTAATTCTTTTCTTGCGATGTTATCAGCGCAAGTAGCGCCAACGGCTCCGGCGCCAACTACTGTGATTTTCATATGTATTATTTAATTTATTATAGATGGAAACATTTGTTGCATGGTATCAGCAATAGTATAAAGTATTGCTGTTTCTGATCTGTGTTTAAGATAAAAATTTAAAATCAGGGCAATTTTAAGAAAATTTTATAACAGGAGCTTTAATTAAATAAAAATATAACAGTTTGCAGATAACAGTTGATGCTTTGTACTTGACTTGCGGCGGAAAAGTAATTTTATTTGCCTGAAACGAAGAATATAAATAGCTTGTAATCAGTTTAAAACATAAACAGCCGGCTATTAACTAAAATACTCTTTTACTTAATAATGTTAATTTTATCGATAATATTTAACACATTTTTAACGTTTTGATTTTTCATAGGCACGATATTGTGTTTTTGAACAGATAAAATGTCACTTTTTGAAAAAAAATATAATTTTTTAATATTTTTATGATGGAATTTGTAAAAATAATTTAAATTCGCCTTCATAATTGAATTTAATATCACAAAAAACTATTTTTTGAACCAATCATTAGAAAATAATTAAAAATGGCAGCAGCAAAATTAGAGTACATCTGGCTTGATGGGTATAAACCAACTCAAAGCCTTCGTAGCAAAACAAAAATTGAAAAAGATTTTAGTGGTAAATTGGAAGATTGTCCGCTTTGGAGCTTTGATGGTTCATCAACCGAGCAAGCACCAGGTGGTTCTTCAGATTGTATATTAAAACCGGTTTTTATTGCCGTTGATCCTCAAAGAAAAGATGGCTACCTGGTAATGTGCGAAGTACTTGATTCAACAGGTGCGCCTCACGAATCAAACGGTCGTGCTTTGATCCAGGATGATGATAACGATTTCTGGTTCGGTTTTGAGCAGGAGTACTTTTTATGGGATCCTGAAACCAACAAACCGCTTGGTTTTCCGGCTACTGGTTACCCAGCGCCACAAGGCCCGTACTATTGTTCAGTAGGCGCTAAAAACGCATACGGAAGAGATATTGTTGAAGAACACTTAGACGCTTGTTTAGAAGCTGGTTTAAATGTTGAAGGTATCAACGCTGAAGTTGCTGCTGGTCAATGGGAATTCCAGATCTTCGCTAAAGGCGCTAAAGAAGCTGGTGACCAGATCTGGGTTGCACGTTATTTGTTAGAAAGAATAGGCGAAAGCTATGATGTTTCTATCAACTGGCATTGCAAACCATTAGGTCAGCTTGATTGGAATGGTTCAGGTATGCACGCTAACTTCTCAAACACTACATTGAGAACTGCAGGCAACAAAGAAACTTATGATAAAATTTTAGAAGCTTTCCGCCCTGTTGTTGCTGAGCACATCGCAGTTTACGGTGCTGACAACGATCAGCGTTTAACCGGTAAACACGAAACCGCTTCAATTCATGATTATAGCTATGGTGTATCAGATCGTGGCGCTTCTATCCGTATCCCGCTGTTCACAGTACAAAAAGGATGGAACGGTTATTTAGAAGATCGTCGCCCTAACTCAGCTGCCGATCCGTACAAAGTAGCTGCTGTGATTATCAAAACTGTTAAATCAGCAAAAGTTTAATAACCTAATAAGGTTTAATATGAATCTTCCCGGTGTAAACCGGGAAGATTTTTTGTTTTGTAGCGGTTTGTCTGTGAGGATACCGACAGAAAGGAGTGATATCAAAAAGCATGTCATCCTGATAGCGAAGAAACTACCCGCATTCAAACTGGCTGCTTTTATAATAGATGCTTCGTGACTCAGCAGCAATGAGGCTATGGGGTGAAAATTAAAAATGGGGTTATGCTGGAGGCATTCGAAGCATATGGATAAAGGCCTCTACGCTCATCCTTAGAGTTGGCTCAACATGACAGCCTCTTTTATCACCCATTCGCCGCCCTCAAAATCGCTTTTACTTTTTCAGCATCAGTTACATCAAGGCTGTATTCATCGCCAATTTCCTGGCCCATGAGTATACGGTCATTCTTGTATTCCATTTCACTTTGATGACGACTGCGGGCAGATGAGTGGATCTCATGCACCCCGGTGAAGTGCACGAGGTCGGCGGCATTATTTTCGCTGACACCGCTGCCCGCCATAATAGTTATGCGCCCCGCTGCCTGCTCAACCAGGTGGTTGATAGTATTTGCACCTTCCATAGCGGTAGTTTTGCCGCCTGAGGTAAGTATCCGTTCAAAGCCAAGTTCAATTATATCTTCAAGGGCTTGGTACATATCGGCACACATATCAAATGCACGGTGAAAGGTTACACCTAATCCCCATTGTTTTGCCAGGCGCACCAGTTCGCCATTACGTTTTTTGTCGATAGTGCCATCAGCATTCAATATGCCAACTACAATACCATCACAACCGGCCTCAATGCAATTCCTCACATCAGCCATCATGATGTCAAAATCAAGGTCGTTGTACAAAAAATCACCCGGCCGTGGCCTGATGAGTACGTACAGTTTAATATGTAATAACTTGCGGGTCATTAATATCTGGCCAAATGATGGGGTAGTGCCGCCTTCTTTTAAATTCTCACACAATTCAACCCTTATAGCGCCACCATTTTGCGCAGCAATAGCTGAAGTAACGGAGTTGGCGCAAACTTCAAGTGCAATCATGATTAAATTTTAGGGTCTGTAAGTGCTAAGGGGTGAATTTTAACAGTAAATATAAGCGATAGCTTCGATTATTTGTGCAGGTCGACACTTATTTAATAGAAACTCTTTCCTTTGATTAATTGATCCTGCGTTTGGCTGTTGCAAACCGCATATTCAAAACCAGGCTGTATGGCATATGCGCCATGCTCACCTTTTTTATTGATAGCTAAAAAGCCAACCTGGATCTGTTTAGCAGTATCAGGTTTCTTTTTAATGATGCGATTAACAGCTTCCCTGCAAGCATCCTCAGGGTGATAACCCTGGCGCATCAATTCAACTACTAAAAAGCTGCCCACATTACGTATCACTTCTTCGCCTACACCAGTTGAGGTAGCACCACCGACTTCGTTATCAACAAATAAACCTGCGCCTATTATTGGGCTGTCGCCAACCCGGCCATGTAATTTGAAGGCCATACCGCTGGTGGTACAGGCACCTGAGATATTTCCTTTAGCATCGAGCGCCAGCATGCCAATAGTATCATGATTATACTGATTGCCGGGAGCATGTTGTTTATCTTCAATATTTAGTACCGGGGCATATTTGGCTGTTTTGAGCCATTCTTTCCATGCTTTTTCTGATTCGGGAGTTAATAGTTTTTCTCTTTTAAAACCTTGTTCAACAGCAAATTGGGTAGCGCCATCGCCCACCAGCATAATATGTGGTGTTTTCTCCATTACCAAACGTGCAACGGAAATAGGATGGGCTATATTTTCCATAGCAGCCACCGAACCGCAGTTGCCAAATTCATCCATAATACAGGCATCAAGCGTAACGTGCCCGTCGCGGTCGGGATACCCTGCACGGCCAACGGTATGGTTGCTCATATCGGCTTCAGGAATCCTTACACCTGCCTCAACTGCATCCAGCGCGCGACCGCCTTTTTCAAGAGTTTTCCATGCTTCTTTATTTGCATCAACACCGAAATTCCAGGTGGAAATTACAATAGGAAAACCTGCTGGTTCAAAGCTGTTAATTGTTTTAGCGAAGGATGATCGTGAAAGGGCTGTAATTGACGCGGTTGCGGCAGATACTTTAATGAATTTGCGACGGTTATACATTTCGCTAATATAAATATTAGCTGTGGAGATGCCTAAACATCAGCATAAAATGTAATGGAAAATAATAAACTGACAGAATTATTTATTCAAAATCCTGTCTGCAGTTAACGCAATGCCATTGTTTAGATGAATAGAAAGGTAATATAGATGCAAAAAATGAGTACAAAGTATTCAGCCAGCTTGGTCGCGCTGTATTAGGTTCAATTCGGGCAACGTGTGTTGAAGCGCAATAGGGGCAAATAATAGCTATATCTGTTTCCGGGTCTATCTCCAGGTCTTCCTCCAGCAGTATTTCATTGTCTTCGTCAATTATTCGCAGGCATTCATTAAGGTCGCGTTCAAATATCTTTAGTTTAATATCGCTTATGGCGTGGTTGTACACAGGATTTAAACCCGACATATGATCATCCTCAATAAAGCAGGGAATATCATGCGCCTCTAATTTGGCGCGGATAATATGGGCCAGCATAGGGTCATGATAGGTTTCAAATGTTATAATTTTATCATCCATAGTAATATAATTATACTCATACCAGGATAAAATTGTTTTAATTAAAATCTTTGCCGCAGTTAAAACAGTGCCATGCCTTGCGTGCATAAAACGGATAGGTAACTGTTAAAAATGATACGATTGCACCGAACCAGTTTGTTTTTTGTATAGTGGCTGCACCATAACGCACGTTTGTAGATTGACAATAAGGGCAAGGCGCTTTTTCATTATCCACTATTTCGTCCAGTGCCAGGTCTTCATTTTGAGCTAAGATCAGTTGGCATGCTTTAAAGTCGCGTTCAAATATTTTTAGTTTTACTCCGCCTAACGCCTGTGTATAAAGCGGGTTCATGCCTATTGTATTATTATCGGCTACGTAACAATCAATTCCATTAGCCTCCAGTCTGCCCTTTATAATTTCGGCGAGCATGGGGTCGTTATAGCTCTCAAACGTTACTATTCTATCCTCCATAAAAATTAAATAATAAACTAATATAGTTAGTTTTTATTTAATTTGGCTGTCATGAACCGTATCGATCGTATTTCAGCTATTTTAATACAATTGCAATCGCGCAGAGTAGTAAAGGCAGGCGATATAGCCGAACGATTCAATATTAGTTTGCGTACCGTTTACCGCGATGTAAAAACATTAGAAGAAGCTGGTATCCCTATTATTGGCGAAGCGGGGGTAGGTTATTCTATTATGGATGGTTACCGCCTGCCGCCAGTTATGTTCACCAAAGAAGAAGCAACCGCGTTTTTAACTGCCGAAAAATTTGTTGAGAAACTGACAGATACCTCAACCATAGCCAACCATAAATCGGCTATGTATAAAATAAAAGCGATACTGCGGACAGCTGAAAAGGATCTGCTGGAAGATATAGACAGTAAAATAGAAGTTTTAAAAGGTGCTAACCGGCCAATTAACACCAATAACGATTATATACAAACCATCCTGAACAGCATAGCGCAAAAGCATATTATAGCTATTGATTATTTTGCGCATCACAGCCAGGAACACACAAGCCGAGAGATTGAACCGGTAGGGATAGTTTTTGCTGATGCTTACTGGCACCTCATCGCCTATTGCCGTTTAAGAAATGATTACCGCGATTTCCGTGTCGACCGCATAAATAAGCTTCGTGTAACGGATAAGAAATTCACCAGCCAGCATCCGACCTTAAAAGATTATATAGCCCGTACAGCCAAAGATAAGGACCTGGAAACAATTGTTATACGGGTTGAAAGAGTTGTTTACGGGAATCTGGATTATCAAAAATATTACAGCGGTTTTGTATCTGAAAAAAAGATGGGGAATATCATCGAAATGACCTTTCTTACATCCTCCATTGAAGGTTTTGCCCGCTGGTACATGATGTTTGGCGACCATGCCGAGATCATTAAACCTGATAAATTGAAAGATAGGGTAATGGCTATTGCTGAAAATACATTGCAAAGGTTATCTGTAGATGTAAAATAATCCTTATTCCTCATTGTAGCGATGGGTTTCAGACCATAATTGCGCTCGTCTGTGGCGAGTGCTTAAACTGGGTTAGCGTTTGTAACGCGACTGGCGATGCAATCGCCAAAACATATTAAGCACTCGCCACAGACGAGCGCAATCAATTTTTTCTTTTCCTGCTGACATACAGTTGTCATTAGCTGGTCGCATATTTGTTTTATAAAATTAAAACCAATATGGAAAAGCAAGCCCGTTACTGGATTGTGGTGATCTCAAAAGATCACATTGCAAATGGTGTTAAAGGCGGCTTTATGCAGGCCAATCATGGTAAATCTTCCTCGTTAAAAAAGCTGCGCACTGGTGATTGGGTGATAGTTTACTCTCCCAAACAAACTTATAGTGGCGATAAGGCACTACAGGCATTTACAGCAATAGGGCAGGTGAAGGATGAAGAACTGTATCAATATAAAATGTCGGAAGATTTTATACCCTACAGGCGCAATGTTACTTATCACGAATGTAAAGAAATCCCCATTGCACCATTAATAAACCAGCTTAATTTTATTGACAACAAGAAGTCATGGGGATACAGGTTCCGTTTCGGATTTTTTGAGCTGGATGAAATAGATTTTGAACTGATCAGCTCGCATATGTTAAAAGAAAAACTAATTACTGCCTGATCAATCTAATTATAAAACAAAAAATTTATGGAAACACTAACATTAAAAACAACCATCACTTTTAAAGCACCGATTGCAAAAGTATGGCATGGATTAACCGATCCGTCTACGGTAAAAGAATATTTCTTTGGTACCGATCTTAAATCCGATTGGAAAGTTGGCAGCCCAATAACCTTCAGTGGCGAATGGGATGGCCATAAATATGAGGACGGCGGCATTATATTGGATATTGATGAACCTCGATTATTAAAATACACTTATTGGAGTAGTATGATGGGCCTTGAAAATATACCCGAGAATTACTACAATATCACCTATGAGCTAAGCGAAGGCGATGAAGTAACGACTTTAGTTATCACGCAGGATGGTGTTAAAAACCAGGAAGCTGCCGATCATTCAGAGCAAAACTGGAAATCGGTGTTTGATGGATTGAAGAAGATTATTGAGTGAAATTAAGATAAAACCGTGTCATTGCGAGGATGAACGACGAAGCAACCTCGTCGTATTCAATATGTAAGCGACGAGGTTGCCGCGCTATTGCTCGCAATGACATAAACTTTATTCCCTATCAAAACTCAACCTTTTACCCGGAATATTATCAATTATAACTCCCTCACTATAAGCTAAATTACCTGACACGATTGTGTGTATTACTTTAGATTGAAACTGAGTGCCTTCAAACGGGCTCCAGTTGCATTTGTAAAGAATGTTTTCTTTACTTACCTGCCATGGCTGGTTTAAATTAACCAACACCAAATCAGCATAATAACCTTCACGGATAAACCCGCGTTTTTCTATCTGGAAGCAGATGGCAACATTGTGCGCCATCTTTTCGGCTATTTGCTCAAGTGTGATCTTGCCTTGATGGTGCAACTGTAGCATAGCAGGCAAGGCATGCTGCACTAACGGTCCGCCGGATGGGGCTTGCAGGTATGGCAATGCTTTTTCTTCAATTGTATGTGGGGCATGGTCGGTGGCTATTACATCAATATGGCCATCTAAAACCGCTTTTAATATACCTTCGCGATCGCTGGCTTTTTTTACCGCCGGGTTCCATTTTATGAGGTTGCCCTTGGTTTCATAATCCTCATCGCTAAACCACAAGTGATGGATACACGCCTCGGCAGTTATCCTTTTGTCTTTTAATGGGATATCATTTGCAAACAAGTGTGTTTCCCTTTCGGTAGAGATATGCAAGATGTGCAGCCTTGTATTATGTTTTTTTGCCAACTCAACCGCCATGGATGATGACAAATAACAAGCCTCGGCACTGCGTATTTTGGGGTGGAGTTTTATAGTGATATTATCACCCAATAATTGCTTGTAATGGTTTAAATTATTTTGGATGGTTGCCTCATCCTCGCAATGCGTAGCCACCAGCATGGGCGATTGCGAGAAAATGTTCTCCAAGGTTTTCGGATTATCCACCAACATATTACCGGTTGATGATCCCATAAATACTTTCACACCACAAACATTGTTGATGTCGGTTTTTAGCACTTCATCAATATTATCATTACTGGCACCCATAAAAAATGAGTAGTTAGCCAATGAGTTATGGCGGCCTATCTCATACTTTTGTTCCAATAATTCCTGCGTTAAAGTGTTGGGCACAGTATTAGGCATCTCCATAAAAGAGGTAATACCACCGGCGACCGCTGCCCGCGATTCTGAATAAATATTTGCCTTATGGGTTAATCCCGGCTCGCGGAAATGCACCTGGTCGTCGATACAGCCCGGTAGGAGATGTAAGCCTTCAGCATTAATGATCTTATCTGCCGGTTTATCAATCTGACTGCTGATCTGCTCAATAAAGCCGTCTTTAATAAATATATCAGCAATAAACTGTTTGTTTTCGTTAATTACGGTGGCGGATTTAATGAGAATAGATGACATAGTGCAAATATAGTTTGAAACACGGAAAGTGTTAAATTTAGGATTATTATAAATTTTATAAATAGGCGGATTATATTTGTTTACAAACTAAACCTAAATCAGTGTTAAACTCAACCAAAATAATTATTGCTATTGGATGTATTGTATTTGTTTTAACGCTCTTAAATACATTTACTACAAAACATGTGAATACAAAAAATACGGTTATAACTGAAGGCCATTTTAATAATATAGAGTATATAAACTCCAGAGGCAGTTATACCTATAGCATATATATAATTGAAAGCAACAAGCCTTTTATCACAGGTGAAAACTCTTCGCATTGCTTTATTTATGGGGCTTTTAAAAATGACGTTAAAAAAGGTGATCCGGTAAAAATTTATACTTGCAAAAATAGCTATTTTACAGATCCTGAAGTTGTTGGTTTAATAGCGGGCAAATGGGAATACATGCCATTAGATTGTGTGAATAAACAAGTTGATAAAGACAAGGTTACTATAACATTAAGAAGTGCATTTTTTACCGCATGCTTAACAGCAGGTTTAATAGCATTAATAGCAAAGATTAAGAGTTTAAGGGTTAGATTGAGGGTTATTAATAATAGTTAAGAGTCTCCCTGCACTAAAAACGTAGTAATAAAATGCAGGCTAACCTTTATTAGTCGATATGCGGCGCCTTTCCGACTAAAAACTTTTCAACTAAAAGAAAACCCTATCTTTGCCCCATGGCTGTAACTTTTGAAGATTTTAATTTTAACCGGCAAATACTGAACGCTATTGCCGATGCCGGTTATACCGAAGCTACACCTATACAGCAAAAAGCTATACCGCCGATACTGAACGGTCAGGATGTGATGGGTATTGCGCAAACAGGCACGGGTAAAACCGCGGCCTATGTATTGCCCATCATCATGAGGCTGAAATATGCCCAGGGCGATAACGCGCGCGCCATAATCATAGCGCCAACCCGTGAGCTGGCCATGCAAATAGAAGAGAATGCAAAACAATTTGCTGCTTATACCGATCTGCGTGTAGTATCAGTATATGGTGGATTAGGCCCCAAAACACAAATTGAACTCATCAATAAGGGTGTCGATATTATTGTAGGTACGCCGGGCCGTTTTATGGATATCTACCTGGCGGGCCACATCGTTACCAAAACTTTACAGGTATTGGTTTTGGATGAAGCTGATAAAATGATGGATATGGGATTTATGCCGCAGATCAACCGGATACTGGAAGTTGTGCCTGTTAAACGGCAAAACTTATTGTTTTCGGCTACCATGTCTGATAAGATCCATCAGCTTTCTAATAACTTTTTGGAATTTCCGACTATTATAGAGGTTACACCGCAGGCTACGCCGGCACAAACGGTTAACCAACATTTGTACCATGTGCCTAATATCAAAACCAAGATCAACCTGCTTAAAAAGCTGTTGGACGAACCGGATGATATTAAAAAGCTGATCGTTTTCTGTAAAACACGTGCGGTTGCCGAGGATGTATTTAAATTCCTGCTCCGCAAATTTGGCGAGGCGCAGGTGAAGGTTTTGCACGCCAACAAAGGGCAAAATACACGTATCAATAGTATCAACTCATTTAAAAACGATGAGGTGAAGATCTTGGTGGCTACTGATGTTGCTTCGCGGGGTATTGATGTGAGCGATGTGAGTCACGTGATAAACTTTGATGTGCCTGTAGTTATTGAGGACTATGTACACCGTATAGGGCGTACAGGTCGCGCCTTTCAATCAGGCGAAGCCATTACCTTTGCCACGCCTTCGGAGGAATATTATGTGCATAAAGTAGAGAAACTCATCAGGCAAATTATCCCTGTCGAAGTCATTCCTGCTGATGTATTTATTGAAACTACACCTTACGAGGAAAAGCAGGATCAGGCCAAAGAGATCGACATGCAAAAACGCCGTGACGATCCTGATTTTAAAGGTGCTTTTCACGAAAAGAAAACATTAAACCAGAAACTGAAATTTAAGGCGGCACGCGAAAAAGCGCAGCCAAACTCAAGGCATGGCAAGCCTGCCGGTGCAAAAAAGTTCAGGAAAAAGCATTAATTTGTACATGAAATTACGAATAACCCCATTGAATTTTGCCAGCGCTATACTATTATTGCTGGCTGGTTATGTATGGATAAAAGGCGCCAGCGTAACCGGCTTTAACCTACCGCACCTGGGCGGCACAATAGGGTGGATCTTCCTGCTGTTTGCTTTTGTTGTGTCATTTTTAGATTTGATGCTCCGGAATTTCTTCCCCGAGATCAAAAAATTATGGATTGTAGAGCTAAGCTTTATAACTTTGACCATTATTATATTTTTACTTGTTAAATAAGAATGAAAAAAAGAGCTGAAATAAAATTGACCATTGATATGGACGAAAATAATGTGCCTGAAAACATTATGTGGGAATCAACCGACTCACAGAATAAAGAGGCACTTCCGGTTAAATCAATGATGCTGGCACTTTGGGATCAGAGCTATAAAAACACCCTGCGTATTGATCTTTGGACAAAAGATATGCCTGTTGATGATATGAAACGCTTTTTTTATGAAACCCTGCAAACCATGGGCGATAGCTTTTTGCGCGCTACTGGTGAAAAGAATATTGTAGAAGACCTTAGAGATTATTGCGCCCATTTTGCCGAGAAAATGGAACTAACCCAAAAATAGTCTGATTACATGCGCATTAGTTCATTTATATCCTTCGTTGGTTTTATAATGATCATTGTGGCAACTTTTTGCCCTATACTTCATTTTGCCATCTTTAACCAAACGGTTTACCAGTTAAACAAGCCTTACGGCCTTGTTTTTTTACTGATAGCCGTTGTTGGTATTATAAGTACGGTATTAAGTAATCCAAAATTAACTAACCTAATGGCGTGGGTGTCATTAGGTTTAACTATTGTTTTCTTTATAGCAGCGCTTTTAAAAATACACACCAGTTTTAGCTTTATACCTTTCCATTCCCTTGCCGGCTATTTGTCTGATAAAATAAAATTTAAATGGGGCTGGTACGTTTTATGTGCCGGAGCGATAATGGCATTAGCCGGAACATTCGCTAATAAAAAGACCACCTTCAGCGCTGCTAATTAATGATATTAATTATTAAGTAAACAACTTTGAGTTGTAGATTAACGTATGAGGGAATAATATTTTTCGGCATATTTGTAACTAATAAACTTTATTAAATGTTAAAACTGTCCTTCCGCAACCAGGTATTAGCTGGCTTTGCTGTATCCATAGTTCTTGTTTTTATAGTTGGTATTTTATCGGTTAAAAGTATTAACCAGTTAGAGAGCGATACCAATTTAGTAGAACATACACAAAAGGTAATAAAGACCTCCACAAACTTATTGCAACTGATGATAGATGCCGAAACAGGCATGCGTGGTTATGGTGCAACAAATAACAAGTCTTTTCTCGACCCATATAACGCAGCCTTACCCCGTATCAATAATGATCTGGAAGACCTTCGCGGGTTAATTGCTGACAATCCTATTGAGATAAAAAGGGTCGACTCATTATCCGCATTGGTTAGTGAACAATTAGGTATATTAAAAGCAAATATTGAGACCCGCGAAACTAAGGGGCTTGATTATATGGTGCAGAATAACATGTTTTTAAGCGGTAAAAAAAACATGGATGGAATAAGAGCACTGGTAGATAATATTATATCAACAGAGAATAGCTTACTCGCCGACCGCAAAGCCAGTTCAGCAGCTGCTTCAACAAAAGCTATAATTTTTATTGCTACAGGATCGGCCATTTTTCTGGTGATAATCATTATGCTATTTTATTATATACAGAAGACCTTTGAACAACAAAAAAAGATAGAGGAAGAAGTTAGGATAACAAATATTGAGTTAGAGAAAGTATTATCAGAAAATGAATCGAAAAACTGGCTGCTGACCGGCACAGGGCTCATCAACGAAAAAATGCAGGGCCAGCAAAGTGAAAAAGAGCTTGCTGAAAATATCCTTGCCGAAGTATGTAATTACACCAGCGCGGTAACAGGTACATTCTACTTGTATAATGATGCCGAAGAGCGGTTGGAGCTTTACGCGTCATATGCGTTCCATGATCTGGGCGCGCTGAAAAAAACGATCAAACTAAAAGAAGGCTGGATTGGCCAGGCGGCTGAAAACCGGAAAGAAGCTATTGTAAAAGGCAGGTTGAATGATTCTATGTCGCTGGAAAGTTCAATTATTAGCGAGGCTCTTGTTGAGAGTTTAATTGTTCCTTTCTTTTTTGATAAACAATTAAAAGGTGTTATTGAGATAGCTTTCAGCGGTGATCTGGATAACAATAGCCGTGATTATATTTTAACCGTTGCTGATGATATTGGTATCGCCGTTAACACCGCGCAGGCGCGCACCATAATGCATGATCTGTTTGAAGAAACCCAGCAGCAGGCCGAAGAACTGGAAGCACAGCAGGAAGAAATGCGTGTTACCAATGAAGAGCTGATGAACAAAACAGAAATGTTGGAAGCATCAGAAGAAGAGCTGAGGACACAACAAGAGGAATTGCGCGCCATTAATGCTGAACTGGAAGAAAAAGCAAGTTTGCTTGAAGAAAAGAACCAGGCTATTGAAGAAGCCCGTAAATCTATTGATGTAAAGGTTCTGGAACTGGAAACTACCGGTAAATATAAATCGGAGTTTTTGGCTAATATGAGTCATGAGCTACGCACGCCGCTTAATAGTATATTGGTACTGGCGCGGATATTAAAAGATAACAAGCCACTAAATCTTTCTGAAGATCAGATAAAATATGCTAGCGTAATTTTCAATGCTGGTAATGACCTGCTTACCCTGATCAATGATATCCTTGATCTTTCAAAAATTGAATCAGGTAAGCTGGAGATGCAGAATGAGCAAATAAAAATAACCGATATCGTTAAGGATATGGAGATGTTGTTTGCCGAGGTAGCATCAAACAAACACATTAAATTTACCAGCAATATTGGTAATGTACCTAAGTTGATATTTACAGATAAGGTAAGGGTTGAACAGGTGATCAAAAACCTGCTTTCCAATGCCTTTAAGTTTACACCTGAAAGTGGATCTATAAGCATAAACGTTATACCCGGCCCAATTGAAAAAACGCTTAGTTTCAGTATAAAAGATACCGGAGTAGGTATACCACAGGACAAACAAAAAGTAATATTCGAAGCATTTCAACAAGCAGATGGCTCAACAAGCCGTAAGTATGGTGGTACTGGCTTAGGTTTATCCATCAGCCGTGAGTTAACTACACTGCTTGGCGGTGTAATTACATTAGCCAGCGAGCCTGGCGTAGGTAGTGAATTTACACTAACTATTCCTTTTGAAGCTAAGCAGGTTCCGGTAGCGGAAGGAGATGTGTTGCCAACGGTTGAAACTTTTGATGCAAAACCAGATTTCCTGAAAGCTGCACCAAAGAAATCAAAAGCAGAGGATAGAGATCCGCTGGTAGTTATTGTTGAGGATGATAAAAACTTCGCCAATATCCTGCAGGATTACTCACGCGATCATGGCTATAAATCGGTAATGGTAAATGAAGGCACCAACGCCGTTGAGATCATTAAAGAGCATATGCCTGATGCTGTAATTCTGGATATTATGCTGCCAGGTAAAGATGGATGGCAGATACTGAAGGAATTAAAGCAGTCGGAAGATACCATGCACATTCCTGTTCACCTGATGTCGGCCGGAGATGCTGCTGCTAACCGTGTGCGACGGGAAGGTGCTATCAGTTTCCTTAAAAAGCCTATAGATACTGGTACACTTGATAAGCTATTTGCAGATATAATGCTGCAAAGCGGTGCAAAATTTAAGCAGATACTATTAGTTGAAGATCATAAAGCACAAAGCCAGGCCCTGAAGGATATGATGGAAGGGCAAGGAATAACCGTTGATCAGGCTTTTGACGGTGAGTCGGCATTCAGAATGTTGCATGAGAACGATTATCAGTGCGTTATCCTTGATCTCAATCTGCCTGATATATCAGGCCTCGATCTGTTAGATAAAATAAAAGGGGTTGATCGCTTTATTGAACTGCCGGTTATCATTAATACAGCTATGGAGCTGGATAAAACATCAGTTAACAGGCTGATGCATTATGCCAATGCCATGGTGGTAAAAACAAGTAAATCATCAGACAGGTTAATTGATGAGGTAAACCTATTCCTGAATAAGATCAGCGAAGCAAACAGTAAAGCATCATTTATACCTAATGCGAAAGCTAAAGTAATGAACAAAGGTAAGGATGCCTTAAAAGGCAAAAAGGTGCTGGTTGTTGATGATGATATGCGTAATATTTTCGCCCTGAGCAGTGCATTGGAAAGCTATGATTTTGTAGTTGAAATTGCCAATGATGGAGAAGAAGCCATTACTAAATTAGAGCAGACGCCTGATATTGATATAGTGCTTATGGACATCATGATGCCGAAAATGGATGGTTACGAAGCAACAAGATATATTCGCAAGCAAAACAAATGGGCTAAATTACCTGTAATAGCTTTAACAGCTAAAGCAATGAAAGACGACCGTGAAAAATGTATAGCAGCCGGTGCGAATGATTATATAACCAAACCGGTTGATATTGATAGGTTGATTGCATTGATGCAGCTGTGGTTAGGAAGCTAAATTATATGATAAGTCAACAAAGTATTTTACCTGCACCGCAATTAGATGAATTAATTGATCTGATAAAAAAGGTTCACGGATTTGATTTTTCATCCTATTCAAAAGCATCCTTAAAAAGGAGGGTGCTGAGGATAATGCAGAATAAACGGCTGGAGTTTTACGATCTGAAGCATATACTGGTAAATAACCAGGACTTTTTTCAGGAGTTTTTGGATGAGGTTACTGTAAACGTTACCGAAATGTTTCGTGACCCCTCGTTCTATAAAGCGTTGAATAGCCAGGTAATACCATATTTGTCAACCTACCAGCATATTAAAGTATGGAGCGCGGGTTGTTCGTCTGGTGAGGAAGTTTACTCCCTGGCCATTTTAATGAATGAAGCTGGTTTAAGTAAAAAATCATTTATATACGGTACAGATATCAATACCGAAATGCTTAAAGAAGCCCGTAGAGGGATATATAGCCTTAAAAAGATAAAGAGTTATGCTGAAAACTACCAGTATTCGGGTTTAAAAGGATCGTTGACAGATCATTTTACTATTATGTACGATGCGGCAACAATTCATAGTGAATTAAAACCAAATACATTGTTTTCAATTCATAACTTAGTATCTGATGCAATATTCAATGAGTTTCAGATGATAACGTGCAGAAATGTATTTATTTACTTTGAAACTGATTTGCAGGAGAAGATTTTAGAACTTTTTTATAATAGTTTATCGCCGCTTGGTTTTTTGTGTATGGGTAGTAAGGAAACCATACGATCTGATAAATTTAAGAAGAAGTTTAAAGTAATTAATAGCAAAGAAAACATATACCAGAAAATTGCCACTTGATAATAACATAATACAGCGCTGGCAAAAGTCAGAGGTTTTGCTCCTGGGCGGATCGGCCGGGTCATTTAATTTGATTTTTCAGATAGTTAAAAACTTTGAAGCAAATCTTAATAAAGCGGTAATTATAGTTATTCACAGGAAAAAGAATTTTTTTAGCGAGATTGAAAAGCTGTTTGCTAATAATACCCGTATATTACTGAGGGAAATTAGCGACAAGGAGCAAATAAAGCAAAATACTATATATATAGCTCCAGCAAACTATCATACTTTAATTGAAAAGGAAATGTGTTTTGGTTTGGATGTTTCAGAGGCTGTATGGTACTCAAGGCCATCAATTGATGTCACCTTTGAAAGCGCTGCTGATGTTTATAAAGATAATTGTACAGCCATACTATTTTCTGGAGCAAATCAGGATGGAGCAGAGGGCTTGCTAAAACTCCGCGATTGCGGATCATTAACAATTGTGCAGGATCCCGTGGATGCGGAGATGACGCAGATGCCTTATGCGGCAATTGAAATTAAAGCCGCCGACTATATTTTAAGCACTGCCGATATCTTTGAACTTTTAAAAACACAATAATTTTAATCAACCAAACCATATTAATAAATGACCCCTGTTAATATTCTTATTGTTGATGACAAGGAAGAGAACATTATTGCACTTGAAGCATTATTGAAGCGAAATGATATTCGCATATTTTCCACTACATCGCCCAATGAAGCATTAAAAATTGCCTGGGATAATAATATTGCTATAGCATTGGTTGACGTTCAAATGCCTGAAATTGATGGCTTTGAATTGGTTGACATGCTAAAATCCAACCCACGGACAAAAGATATCATGGTAATATTTGTTACCGCTATATCCAAAGAATCAAAATACGTTATAAAGGGTTTAAATACCGGCGCTGTCGACTATCTATACAAACCGCTCGATCCATATATTACATCGGCCAAAGTAGATTCATTTGTACAATTAGCCCGCCACCAGGCCGAGATGCTGATCAAGAGTCAGGAACTCGAAAACTTTTCTATCGTAGTAAAGAATTCAGCTGATATTATTTGCGTGGTTGACGCACAAAATTTCCGCATACAAACGATTAATCCGGCAGTCGAAAAGATATTGGGTTTCAAACCCTCGGAACTTATTCATAAAAGCATTATTGATAGGGCTATAGAAAGTGAACGCCCTGCATTCAGAAAGAAATTAGGAGAGATAATTAAGGATAATTTGAGTTTTTCTGTTTCGGAGTTTCAATTTGAAAAATTTGACAAAACAACCATATGGGTTGAGTGCCGAGCATCGTATAAAAACAAAAGTATTTTTATAAATATCAGCGATATATCTCCTCAAAAAAGCTATTTGGAGCAACTGGTAAAATCAAAAGAAGCTGCAGAATATGGCAAAAAAGTAAAAGAAACTTTTTTAGCCAATATGAGTCATGAATTGCGTACACCTGTTAACGGTATACTCGGCTTAGCAAAAATGCTGCGCAAAACCCCGGTTAATGAACAGCAGATAAGCATGCTCGATCTGTTGGAAACCTCATCGCGCTCATTATTGGAAGTTATTAATGATATACTGGACATATCAAAAATTGAAGCCGGTAAGTTTAGCATTATCCGCTCTGCCAATAATATAACTGAATTAGTTGGGTCGGTACATAAGCTGCTTAAATTTCAAGCTGATGAAAAACTCATCGACCTGTTATTGGAGGTTGATCCCCTGGTTCCTGAATATTTGAATGTTGATTCATTGCGTTTGAACCAGATACTAATGAACCTATTAAGTAATGCTATTAAATTTACGGATAGGGGGCATGTTAAACTGAAACTATCGGTAACGCAACAGCATAATGATAAAGTTAAGCTAAAATTCACTGTTGAGGATACTGGCATAGGTATAGCATCAGACAAGTTAACCAAGATCTTTGATTCATTTGAGCAGGCCGAAGAAGATACCTCTAACAAATATGGCGGAACTGGTTTGGGCCTTACCATTGTGAAAAAACTGGTTGAATTGAAGGGTGGTGAGCTCACCTTTAGCAGCCAGATAGGCAAGGGCAGCGTATTTAATTTTAGTAATTGGTACACAATAGTTAATAAGCCAGAACCTGAACATACAGAGCATAAAGCCAATGGGGGTATACTGCAACCATTTAATGATATAACTGTGTTAGTAGCAGAAGATAACCTGGTTAACCAGTTCATTGTATCAAAAATGCTTACTGATTGGAATGCAACTTTTGAAATAGTTGATAATGGCAGTAAGGTTATTGATAAACTGCATCAGCAGGATTATGATATCATACTAATGGATACAAATATGCCTGTTATGAACGGTTACCAGGCTGCAAAGATAATAAGACTTGATTTTGAGGAACCTAAAAGAAGCATCCCGATCATATCATTATCAGCCGCTGCGCTGGATCATGAACAAGAGGAAGCTATCTCAGCAGGGATGAATGATGTATTGTCGAAGCCTTTTCAGGCTACTGAACTGCATAAGAAAATGCATGAATTATTGAAAGTTAAAAATCCAGCTTAGTTTGTCCTGTGCCCATAACTCGGGCTTCGTGCTCCAATAGCCATTTTTTACGCCATAAACCGCCTGCATAGCCGGTTAAACTGCCATCAGCGCCTATAACGCGGTGGCAGGGCACTACAATCCACAGGTGGTTTTTACCATTTGCTGCCGCGATGGCCCTTATGCCTAAAGGATTATTCATTAATTTGGATTGCTGTCCGTAAGTAATGGTTATTCCATAATCTATTTGCAGCAATTGCAGCCAAACTTCCTGCTGAAATGGTGTACCATGTTGTTTAATGGGTAGGTCAAAATCCTTACGTTCGCCAGCAAAATACTCATCAAGTTGTTGCATGGTTCTTAATAATACCTGATCATCAGTTGGCTCAACCTCAATTTCTTCATCACGAATGGATATTGACGCAATAAACCCATCCTCAGCAATAATGCGGGCAACACCTAAAGGGGTTTGATAGTATGTAGTAGACATTGATTTTATTATATTTGATTCTTTATGATGATACTGGATTTTCTGTTTTATTATTTAACCTATTGGTTCGAAAAAAATAAAGATAAACTAAGTTGGAGTACGCCGTTACAGCGATCTTCCTATGCAATAGGGTTGGCGACTATTGCTTTAATTTTCTCAGTAACACAAATATTAGGATTTACAATCTATAAAAACAATGATTTCCATTTTCCAAAGCTTTTATTCGTTTTATTAGGATTAGGAATTATGTGGCTTTATGATTATGTGTATATCAAAAGAGATAGGTACCAACAGATATATTCAAAATATAACAATACAATAAACAAGGGCGCAGGTATTATAATAGCATTTGCTTTAATCGCAATATTTATATTATCACCATTTATAGTTATTACTATTTTTGTGCCATTTGGTGATCAAAAATAAATCCGAATTTAACTACTACATAATCACCAAGCACAAATCACTATCTTCGCCCCATGCAATTAATCCAACAAACCTGGGATCTTTTTAAAAAAGAAATTCTGCTGGAGTGGCGCTCAAAATACGCGTTCAACGGGGTATTGCTGTATGTTGTATCAACCGTGTTTGTTTGCTATATCTCATTCAGTTTAAGTGCCGGGTTCGTTAACAGCAATTCAGCAAACTACAGAATCACCTGGAATGTACTTTTCTGGATCATTATACTTTTTGCATCGGTAAATGCTATTACAAAAAGCTTTGTTCAGGAGAGTAGAGGGCGGTTATTATATTACTATTCAATTGCCAGTCCACAAGCCATTATCCTTTCAAAAACGATATATAATATATTGTTAATGTCGTTATTAACGGTGCTGGCTTTGATTGTATACCTGGTTTTTTTCCCCAATACTTTAGGCGACCCTTTGTTTTATTTTCTATCGGTTTTACTGGGTAGTATTAGTTTCTCAACTGTATTTACCATGATTTCCGCCATTGCATCCAAAGCAGGAAATAATGGTACGCTGATGGCTATTTTAAGTTTCCCTGTAATTATCCCGGTTATTTTATTGCTCATCAAAATAAGCAAAAATGCTATGGACGGTCTCGACCGTAGTTTAAGCTATGGTAATATTGGCGTGTTATGTGCTATAAATGTGATAGTTATAGCTACGTCATTATTGCTTTTTCCATTTTTGTGGAGAGATTGAATTGTTATTTAGATTTAGTCTAAGCTTTTTTCAGATTAATTTGGATTAAGTCTAAATAAGCTATTACTTTGCATCGAATTAAACACTTACGATGCAATTAAAAATTTCTACTCTCTTTTTATTATCATTCTTACTTGTTTCAGGCTCCCTATTTGCACAGCAGCAAACCATAGGCGTAGCGCGCACATCAGAAGATTCATTAAATAATAATAGCTTATCAAAAAGCTCAACTACTATTGGTGGTTATGGTGATGCATTTTACCAAAGAAATAATTCACTGGGTACATCAAAAATAGACCTTGAGCGCTTTGTGCTTTTCACTGGCCATAAGTTCAATGATCAGATCTCATTCTTCTCTGAATTAGAAGTTGAGGATGCCAAGGTAACCGGTGGCCAAAGCGGTGGTGAAGTTTCAATTGAGCAAGCTTACCTTAAGTTTAACCTGAACGCTAATCAGTATATAGTAGCTGGTTTGTTTTTGCCGCGGATTGGTATCCTAAATGAAAATCACCTGCCAAACACTTTTAATGGTAATGAGCGTAATTACGTTGAGCAGTTTATCCTGCCATCAACCTGGCGCGAATTGGGTATCGGCTTATATGGTAACTTAAATAATCTGCCAATTAACTATTCAGTTGGCCTTATAAACGGACTAAACTCAAATGACTTTGTTCATGGTACAGGACTTATTGATGGTAAAGCAGAAGGTCGTAACGCAAGTGCCAATAATCTTGCTGTAACTGCGGCTTTACAGCTAAACTTACCAAACTTTAGGGCACAAGTATCCGGTTACTACGGCGGTACCGTTGGCGAAAGCAAACGCAAGGCTGATAGTCTTGGTTTAAACTCTGGCATATTTGGTACACCGGTAGCTATTGGCGAAGGCGATATCATGTATTCTAAAGGTGGTTTCTCAACCAGGGCGTTAGCAACTATAGTTTCAATACCTGATGCTGCTAACATCAATGCAGCTTTTGCAAATAACACGCCAAAAACTATGTATGGAGCCTACCTGGAGTTAGCTTATGATCTTTTATATCTTAACAAAAAAGCCCATGAGCAACAGTTCATCGTTTTTGTACGCGATGAAAGACTGGATATGAACTATAAGATCCCGGCTAATGGTATAACTGATGGTACACTCGATCAAAATCATATTGTTGCTGGTTTTAGCTATCTGCCAATTAAAAACGTAGCCATAAAGGCCGATGTAAGATTTATACATACAGGTAATCAAAACCCGGCACTGATCATTAACCCTAACCCGGCTGCAGTGCCATATCAGATAAATAACAACCTGGTTGATTTAGGTGTAGCTTTCTCATTTTAACGATTATGGACAGAAGGAAATTTGTAAAACAATCATGCACCGCTTGCCTTGCAGTAAGCGCGGGTATGGTGATCGGTTCTTTGTCGTCATGCGCAACACTGCCAACTTATAAGGCAGCCATGATCAACCATAAGGTAACAGTTCCGGTTGATCTGTTTGCAAACAGCAACTTCCTGTTGATTCAGCCTAAAGGCATGTACTATAATATCGGCCTCAGGAAAGAAGCAGACGGAACTTATACCGCGCTTTTACTAAGATGCACACATGCCGATAATCAATTAGTGGCATCAGCAAATGGCGCTGGTTATACCTGCAACTTACACGGCAGCAAGTTTAATCAGGAGGGTCAGGTAACTAATGGGCCAGCTGACCGCTCGTTAAAAAGATACCCTACACAAGTAGAATCAAATCAAATCATCATAAATATAGCTTAATATGAAAAACACGTTTCTCGCTATCCTTGCCTTTTCAGCGATAGCAATAGGACTAAACAGCTGTTCAAAAGCTTCAACAACCAATACCACTAATACTACAACAGAAGGCCAGGTGTTAACCGACTTTGCAGGCAACCTGGTTAACCCTAATTACCAGGATATACAGGCAAAAGCAAGTATCATGAACGATGCTGTAACTGCTTTAGTTGCTAATACAACAGATGCTAATTTAACAACTACCCGTACCGCATGGAAAAACACACGTGCCGCGTGGGAATCATGTGAAGGATTTTTGTTTGGCCCAGTAGAAGATAATAACTATGACCCGGATATGGACGACTGGCCGGTAAACAAAGTGGATCTTGACTCTTTACTAACAAGCACAAACCCATTAACCGTAGCCGATATTACCCCATTAACAACTACATTAAAAGGTTTCCATGCTATTGAATATATCATATTTGGTGTAGGCAGTACCCGCAAAGCGGCTGATATTACAGCTCGCGAAAAAGTATATTTAACATCATTAGCGCAAAGCTTATATAATACTACTACCGATCTTCGTAATAGCTGGGATCCAACTTCAGGAAATTATACTGCACAGGTTATAAATGCAGGTAGCGGCAGTACTGCTTTTTCAAGCAGGCAGGCAGTGTTTTTAGCTTTGGTTGGCTCTATGAGCGATATATGTAATGAGGTAGCCAATGAAAAAATGCAGACACCTTTTGCAGCAAAAGATTCAACATTAAGCGAATCTTCATTCTCTCACAACTCCATTGCCGACTTTACCCATAATATTACAGGTATTCGTAATGCATATTTAAACAGCTATAATGGCAGTACAAGTACTTATACATTGAGTCAATTGGTAGCGGCTAAAAATGCTTCTTTAAATAATACACTTTTAAGCCAAATGAATGCTGCTATAGCGTCATTTAATATATTAACAGCCCAAAACGTAAGTTTTGAACAAGCTATTTATTCCCAAAGAAGCTCAATAATAAGCATCCAGGCTACAATTAATACTTTGAAGGCTACGCTTGAAGGTGATTTAACAACTTTTGTTAAGACAAATATTAAGGACTAATTTACAAGTGAGAAAATTAAAAGTAATAGGTTTATTAGCTGTTTTTGTACTACTGCTGGTTAAATGTCAAAAATCGGCTGTGTTTCCGGCTGCGCAATATGACGATAGGCTTTCAGGAGGGGATGAAACTGTTTTTGATGCAACCTCACAAGCATTTGGAAACATGTTCCCTAATTTAGCTGCCTATGATACGCACATACATATTTTAGGTGATCTTACCTTTAATCAAACATTTGTAACTGCCCCTGCAATTATACATGGCGGTTTGGGTCCAATTTTTAATAATACGGGATGTATCAATTGCCATCATAATGATGGTATAGGCTTACCAACCGCCGGCGATCAGCAATCATCATTATTGATGCGTATTAGCTTGCCGGGTGTAGATGCACATGGTGGCCCGGTAGCAGTGCCTGGTTATGGCTTACAATTGCAGGATAAAGCTGTTTATGGCAAACTGCCTGAGTGTAGTGTTAATATTGTTTACACCACCCAAATAATAACGTTTGCTGATGGTGCACAGATTGAGTTGAGGGCACCAACTTACACGTTAAGCAATTTATATACCCCTATAGCCGGTACTTATTTATTGTCGCCGCGTTTGGCTCCGCCAATGATTGGTCTTGGCCTTTTGGAAGCCATACCTGAAAGCGAAATTATAGCTAATGCTGACCCTAATGATGCCAATAACGACGGTATTAAAGGCCACGCTAACTACGTTTGGGATGCTATTACACAAACTCGTCAGTTGGGCAGGTTCGGGTGGAAAGCCAATACAGCATCGGTATTAACACAGGTAGCAACAGCATTTAACCAGGATATGGGTGTTACCAGCAGCGTATTACCCGTTGAAAGCAGCTATGGCCAGTCACAATATGATGGCCTGCATGATGATCCTGAATTACCTGATAGCCTTTTAAACGCGGTGAAATTTTATGCGCAAACCTTGTGTGTGCCAGCCCGCCGTAATACAACTGATGCTACGGTAAAGCGTGGTGAGGCATTGTTCATATCGGCCAAATGTGTAAACTGCCATAAACAAACATTTACCACAGCGGTTGATGTATCAAGGCCATATATGTCAAACCAGGTGATCCATCCTTATACCGATATGCTGGTACATGATATGGGCCCTGGCTTAGCAGATAATCGTCCCGATTACCTGGCTGGTGGTCAGGAATGGCGTACTGCACCTTTATGGGGCTTGGGCTTATATACTACTGTGAACAGTCCGGGTTACTTCCTGCATGATGGTCGTGCACGCACCATAACCGAAGCCATTATGTGGCATGGTGGCGAAGCGGAAGGATCAAAAGCCACTTTCCAAAATATGAACTCAACAGACAGAGATGCACTTTTAAAGTTCCTGCAATCCCTTTAATACTCTAAGAAAATTAATCCCATTCCGATCTTTTTTTAACAAAGGATTAGAATGGGATTAAATTTTTCATCTCATATTCATTTGTAACTCTTTTATTAGCATCTTCAAAAAATATTATAAGTATTTTTATTAAATGCGTGTTTCCTGGCTGTTTATACTATGTTTTTTAGCTCCTTTTGTTACGCTTGCCCAAAGCGGTGTAATAACCGGTAAAGTATCACGGATTGATAGTAAGGCTCCCGTGCCGCAGGCTAATGTATTTTTAAGTAATAGTACCGCAGGTACAGCTACTAATGAAGAAGGTAATTTTACGCTAAGCGGTCTTAAACCGGGGCAATATACTTTAGTAGTTACCATAGTAGGCTATGAAGATTATACCCAAAGTGTATTGGTAGGCAAGGAACCCATCAAGTTAAATATTGAACTGGCAACTCGTAATACACTGTTGCACGAGGTCGTAATCTCAACTGATGCAGATTGGAAGAAAAACTATGCCCAGTTTGTAAAGGATTTTATTGGTACCGATGACAATGCTAAATACTGCGTAGTAATGAACCCGCGTGCGGTAAGCCTTGTATATCATAGTTCGCAGCAGGATCTGGAAGCTTATACCGATGACTTTTTAGTGGTAGAGAATCACGCGCTGGGCTACAGAGTGAAATTTTTGGTAAAAGAATTTAACAGCAGCAAACTTTCCCACATTATATCATATGAGGGTGAACGCCTTTTCCAGGAATTGCCCGGTAATAAAAAGCAACAGGAGCTATGGAAGAAAAAGCGGGAAGAGGCTTATTACGGTTCACCTATGCACTTTTACAGGGCACTTTATACTGATAAGTTAGGAGATGAAGGTTTCCAGATGTATCGGCTTACGCGTATGTTAAACCCTAACCGCCCGCGCGAAGAAGAAATACAGCAAAAGGTAAAATATTTTTCACGGCTTGGTAGGCGCGATTCTGTAAATAATTGGGTAGCATTATCTAATTTACCAAAATATTACCGGGAAGACTTGAGTAAAGATACTTTGCATAACTATGATGTATTATACAAAACGCAAAAACAAGGTGTGTTTGCTGTGAATTTTACAGGTTATTACCTTTATGTAGTTTATACCAAAAAGAGAGAAGAAACGGACTTTAAGGATATATACCACTCATTGGATATGCCAAATTATGAAACGAGTGTGGTAACCTTAACCAAGCCTTATTTGTTTGATACCAATGGTGTTGTTTTTGGTAGCGATGCGCCTTTATATGAAGGTACATGGTCAAAATCAAAGCTTTCCGATCTGTTACCTGTCGACTATACGCCAGGACAATAATAAGCTTTAATAGCACCAATTCGTGCTTAATAATCCTTACATTTGTCGCCACAAATTAATATGAAGTTCATTTATCAAACATGGTGGAAAGTGGTAGCAGTTTTGCTGGTGTTTTCCACACTTATAACAGGTTTGCTTTTCCCTGTACCAACTTTACCCATACTTCATGAAACTATAAGAAACCTTTATTTTCATGTACCTATGTGGATGGGGATGCTCACAGTTTTTGTGGTATCTGTTTTTTACAGTGTTAAATATCTGAATACAGGTAAGGAGGAATATGACCTTGCAGCAGTTGAATGTGTTAACACCGGGTTATTGTTCTATTCATTGGGCCTTGTAACCGGTATGATGTGGGCCAAATTTACCTGGGGTGAATTTTGGAGTGGCGACCCTAAGCAAAACAGCGCGGCAATCGCTTTCCTGTTATACTGCGCTTATCTTGTTTTGCGTAACTCTATTGATGAAGAACAAAAACGCGCTAAGATTTCTGCTATCTACAATATCTTCGCTTTTCCAATAATGGTGGTACTAATATTTGTTTTACCAAGAATGACAGATTCCTTGCATCCAGGCAGCGGCGGTAACCCCGCTTTTGGAAGATATGACCTGGATAACGGGATGAAAATTGCTTTTTACCCGGCCATGCTGGGCTGGAGTTTTATAGCGCTATGGATAGCTACTATTCGCTTCCGTATCCGTTTAGTTGAGAATAAAAAGAATGCTATAAATTAATATGAAGAAATTAACCTTTTTATTGCTGTTGCTATTAAGCAGCTTTGGCGTTTTTGCCCAGGCTGATAAATCTGTTGAGATGGCCGATGCGTTTCGCAGCTCAGGCAAAATATATGTGGTAATAGCCATCATCTGCATCATATTTGCAGGATTGGCCATTTTCCTGTTCTCTATCGACAGAAGATTAAAAAAAATCGAAAAAGGAAATTAGTTCAAAAATTTAGTTTAACTTGTTTAAACATAGATTTTGTACCGCTATTACCAGGTGTATAGCAAACACTATCTATTTTATATTTGCAATATTGATAATAATTGTACCAAATTTGCGCAGTTTTTTAACAATATAACATTTTAACTAAATTTCTATGACCACTAATAATTCTGTTGGCGTACCCGATAATCACTTTTTTGGTGATGTGTGTAAGTTCTTTGATCACGCCGCAACATTCACAAAACACGATGCAGGTTTATTGGATCAGATTAAATCATGCAATAGTGTTTACCGCTTTCGTTTCCCTATCCGCAAGGGAAATGGCTTTGAAGTAATAGATGCATGGAGGGTGGAGCATTCGCATCACCAATCGCCAACCAAAGGCGGTATCCGCTATAGCGAAATGGTTAACGAGGATGAAGTAATGGCACTTGCCGCCTTAATGACCTACAAATGCGCCATTGTAAACGTTCCGTTCGGTGGTGCTAAGGGCGGTATCAAGATCAACCCTAAAAATTATACCGTTGGCGAACTGGAAAATATCACCCGCCGCTACACAGTAGAACTAATCAAGAAAAATTTTATAGGCCCCAGCATTGACGTTCCTGCACCGGATTACGGTTCAGGTGAGCGTGAAATGAGCTGGATAGCCGATACCTATGCTACCATGAATCCCGGTCAGTTGGATGCAATGGGAGCAGTGACAGGTAAGCCAATTGCATTGCAGGGTATTGCAGGCCGCCGTGAGGCCACAGGTAGAGGCGTAGCCATTGCTATTCGTGAGTGTGTGAGTGTAGGTGAGGATATGCAAAAGATTGGACTTACAGCTGGCATATCAGGCAAAAAAGTAATTGTGCAGGGCTTGGGTAACGTGGGTTACCATTCCGCAAAATTCTTAACTGAATTTGGCGCTATAGTAGTTGGCTTATGTGAGTATGAAGGTGCCATTTATAATGCCGACGGACTTGATGTTGAATCAGTTTTTCAACATCGTAAATCAACAGGGTCAATATTAGGTTATGCAGGTGCCAAAAGAGAGTTTATAGATTCGATGGAAGGCCTTGAACAACCATGTGATATACTGGTGCCTGCTGCTTTAGAAAACCAGATCACGATTGCTAATGTTGGCAAGATACAGGCTAAAATTATAGCTGAAGGCGCGAACGGCCCGACTACCCCTGAAGCTGAAGCTGCTTTTTATCAAAAGGGCGGATTGATCATCCCAGATATGTATGCTAATGCCGGTGGTGTAACTGTATCATACTTTGAGTGGCTTAAAAACCTTTCGCACGTGGCATTTGGCCGTATGAACAGGCGTTTTGAAGAAAACTCCAACCTAAACCTGGTAAACATGGTTGAAGGTATTACAGGGGTAGCTTTAAACCCTTTACAACGTGCAACCATTGTAAAAGGTGCATCAGAGCTTGAACTGGTAAACTCCGGGTTGGAAGATACCATGATCCGCTCATACCACGAGATAAGGGAAACCTTTATTAATACTGAAAAGATTGACACATTGCGTACCGCAGCATTTGTGGGCGCTATTAATAAAATTGCGGTGTCATACCAAAACCTTGGTGTTTGGCCATGAGAATATTTGATAATGAATTATTTAAAAGCCGGTATTTGCCGGCTTTTTTTGTTTGTTATTGTCATTGCGAGCGATAGCGCGGCAACCTCGTCGCTTGCATATTGAACGCGACGAGTTTGCTTCGTCGTTCCTCCTCGCAGTAACATGATTATATAAATACATCAAGAATGATTCTAAATAAGATTAATGTCTTGTAATAAACTTTATTAACTTTGCGTTTTGTATTTTTGTACAGAATTACAGCAGATAAACCGTTAATGAAAAAAAGCTCAATTTTTGGTATCATAGTTATTGCTATCGCTATAGCTGTTATCATCAGCACATATGGTTCTTCAAGTACTTATGGCTCTTTTACAGAGGCTAAACAATCGCAAAGTGACTTGCACGTGATCGGTTATTTAGATAAACAAAAAGAACTGTATTACGATGCGCACAAGGATGCTAACTATTTCTCTTTTTACATGAAAGATAAAAAGGGTACAGAAAGCAAAGTTGTATTTACCGGCACCAAACCACAGGATTTTGAACGTTCAGAACAGATCGTATTAGTTGGTCGTATGGTGGGTAATGAGTTTCATGCATCGCACATACAAATGAAATGCCCGTCTAAATACACACAGGATAAAGTAGAAGTTACCGAGGCCGACGCTAAACAAGGCTCAATTTAATCTTATTTAATGAATATAGCTCATCAGGTCAAAGAACTTTTGTCGTTTCCTTTAGGCCAGCTTCTTTTTTTTCTCACAGTTTGTTCAGTAGTATTTACAGTTATATGTTATTATCTTGGAAATAAAAAGCCTGATTCAAATAACATTAAATGGTTAAAGCGATTTAATATAAGCTTTTATATAACTACAGCAATTGTTTTAATCTTTTGCTATGTCTTATTTTATGGTATTAAAGCTTCAGCTACACCTACTGTAGTGTATCTGGGAGAAAATCTTACGCCCAAAAACTTAGGTCAATTTTTTATTATTCTCGCATTTGCCTCAGCATTATTTTCAACAATCAGCTACTTTTTGGCAACTATAAAAACCAATCAGTTCGAGTTGAAATGGCTTTGGATGGGCCGTATAGGATATTTTGTAAACAGTATTTCTGTTGTAGGTATCGGTACGTGTTTGTTCTACATTATTTACAATCATCTTTTTGAATATCACTATGCATGGGAGCACTCATCCCGTACATTACCGGTATATTATATTATTTCCAGTTTTTGGGAAGGGCAGGAAGGCAGTTTTTGGCTATGGGGTTTCTGGCAGGCTGTATTAGGCAATATCCTGATATGGAAAGCAAAATCATGGGAAAAACCAGTGCTTACTGTTATCGCGTTAGCACAAACCTTATTATCATCAATGCTTTTGGGCATTGATATATTTGGACAACGAATAGGCAGCTCTCCTTTTATTTTATTAAGAGAAGCTTTAGAAGCACCTATATTTAGCCGCCCTGAATATTTATCATTCATAAAAGATGGTAACGGATTAAACCCGTTGCTACAAAATTATTGGATGGTAATTCACCCGCCTACATTATTCCTGGGTTTTGCTTCAATGGTAGTGCCATTTGCTTACGCTATAGCAGGTTTGTGGACAAAGCGCTATAAAGAATGGGTTCAGCCAGCTATATCATATTCACTTTTTGCGGTAATGGTATTGGGCACAGGTGTTATTATGGGTTCATTATGGGCTTATGAATCACTGAACTTTGGGGGTTTCTGGGCATGGGATCCGGTTGAGAACGCCGCTTTAATTCCATGGTTAACACTAATCGGAGCTGTACACGTGCTCATCGTATATAAGAATACGGGCCACTCTTATTTCACAGCTACTTTTTTAACGTTGATCAGTTTTATACTGGTATTGTATGCCTCATTTCTTACCCGTAGTGGTATTTTGGGCGATACTTCTGTTCACGCCTTTACCGACTTAGGTATGTTTTGGCATTTGGTGATTGATGTGGCTATATTTTTTGGTATTGCATTGGCATTGATTATATTAAGATGGAAAGAACTGCCGATCAGTAAGAAAGAAGAGGAAACTTACTCACGTGAATTCTGGATGTTTGTAGGCGCTGTATTTTTAGCATTATCTTGCCTTCAGCTTATTGTAGTAACCTCTATCCCGGTATGGAACGCTATGTTCAAGACGCATATAGCGCCGCCAACTAACCCGGTTACGTTATACAATGTTTTCCAGGCTGGTTTTGCAGTTGTAGTTACCTTACTTGCTGGTATCACCCAGTTTTTAAAATACAAAAAGACAGATACTACAAGGTTCTTTATTACCTCGGTAATTTACCTGGTGTTTTCAGCTGTTATTACCGGGCTCATCGTTTACATAACAGGTTTATACCACCTGCGTTTTGTATTTGTATTGGTGATGTTTGGTGCTATATATTCCTTAATGGCCAATGCAAAAGTTTTGGCAGATGTGTTTAAAGGAAAAATAAAACTTGCCGGATCAGCCGTAGCACACATTGGTTTTGGATTGATTATGGTAGGCGCGTTAATCGCTGCCGGTACCAGTAAAGTTATTTCCCAAAATGATACACTTGAGTACGGTGCCGACTTTGCAAAGGGTAACAACCCCCATGAAAATATCATGCTCTATAAAAACGAGCCACAGAAAATGGGTGATTATATGGTAACCTATTTCGGCGACTCGGTTAAAGCGCCAAACCATTATTTTAAGGTTGATTACAAGCGTTTGGATGCTAATGGTAAAGTAGTTGAAGAGTTTACTTTAAAACCAAACTCACAAGCTAACCGCAAAATGGGGCTGGTTTCATCACCTGATACCAAGCATTACTTATTCCATGATTTGTATACTCACGTAAGCATGGCGCCAATCAAATATGATGACGAAATGCAGGGTGATGCTGGCCATGGTGAAGAAAATGACGATGCTAACTATAACCCACCTGTACCTCACGAGGTAAAAGTGGGGGATACCATACCATTCCGCGAGGGTTACATTATTCTGCAGAGCTTAAATAAAGAGGCACACGTTCAAAACATCCCGATGGGAGCAAATGATGTTGCTGTTGGTGCTGAATTAAAAATAATATCACACGGTAAAACATATGATGCCGAGCCGGTATTTATGGTAAAAAATGGCAGCGTATTTGATTTTGCCCGTAAGGTTGATGATGCCGGTCTAAAGCTGCGCCTTTCAAAGATCATCCCCGATAAGAGCAAAGTAGAGATAACTGTTTATGATCAGCCTGAAAGCAAAAAAGCATATATTGTAATGCGTGCCATTGAGTTTCCATACATAAATTTCCTGTGGACAGGTACTATAATTATGGTGATCGGTTTTCTGCTTTCCATCTTCAGAAGGAATAAAGAATTGAAGTCGGCCTAAGCGATTTCAGGTAACATTTTTATAATATTTCTTTTTACAATCAAATTGCATAAAAATTTGTTCATATCTTAGATGTTCAAACTTGAATTTATGCTTATCAACAAAAAACTTATAACAATTACCTGTATGCTTGGGGTTGTTGCCTTTACGGCTTTAACTTCTATGAGTGCCGAAGATCACCCCGGCCCTAAAAACCTGAAAGTATTACCTAAAAACATACCCCATGAGGCACTTCACCAGGTAATGGATGATTGGTCGCATGCTTTAGGTGTGCATTGTAACTTCTGCCACGCGAAAGGTGATGATGGTAAAATGGATTTTGCCAGCGATGCAAAACCTGAAAAGAACATGGCCAGGGAAATGTTTAAGATGACGGCTAAAATAAACGGCAAATATTTTGAAGGTAAAAAAGACTCGATAGGGTTAGTGATAGGCGATATTAAATGTATAACCTGCCACCGTGGCAATCCACATCCCGATGAAGTAAAAGACTTGGGTAGCCCGGATATGATGCACCACGGTGATATGCATGCTCCAGGCGCTGGCCCGGGAGCTAAAAGAGATTCAGTTCCGCCTCCGGGGAAATAATTATTTATTTAACTCGTAAACTAAGCTTGCTATTTTATGTTTCTAACATGAAATAGCAAGCTTAGTTGTTTTAGCAGGTCTGCCAACTATATTCAGGCAGAGTTTTAATGAGTTTAAAGTATATTTAATTAAATTTCCTATTTGTTAAACAAGGGGTATCTTAATTACGTATAATTATATTAATATTTGTGTGCAATTAATTTTTTATAAATTTAAGCTGTTAATTGCATCGGCAGGTATACGCAGAACCATATATGAATAAGATAAAACTACTTTTTTTTTTAACTGCACTTATAACCCTATACCATAAAGCCTCCGCACAGGAATCCATCATCCCCGAGATCTCAGATGCGTATGTTGAAAAATTAATAGCCACAGCAAAAGCAAATTATCCGCACGTAAAAGTTAACCAGGGGCACATCAAAATCGCCGAGGGTAATATCGGTAAAGCCAAAGCCTCCTATTTTGATGCGTTTACCTTCTCCTATATCTATCAGCCACAGGGCGTTAATACACTCGCCGGTGCAAGTGGAACGTCTAACTACAGTTATTTTAATGGTATACAAGTAGGTATATTTTTCAATTTAGGCACTTTTTTAGAGAAACCCTATGGCATAAGGGCCGCCAAAGGCGACCTGGAAGTTGCAAACTATGAACAGGATGAATACTTATTAGAGTTGGCAAATAATGTTAAGAAAAGATATTATACCTATATTCAAACTGTCGCTAATTTAAAGCTGTCAACACAAACCTGTCAGGATGCTACAAGTGTATTAACTGATATGAAGCACAAATTTCAGTTAGGAGAGGAAACTTACGATAATTATAATAAAGCCCAAACAAACTTAACGGTTGCCTACCAGGCAAAGATCACAGCTGAAGCGAACTTCCTTATAGCCAAATCGGATTTGGAGGAGTTATTAGGCGATAAATTAGAAAATATTAAATAATGGAATTAGGCAATTATTTTAAGATCCTTTCGCGCCATAAGCTAACGCTGATAATAATTCCGTTAATTACTATTATCATTACTTATTTCCTGGTACGCCATCAGCCGGATAGCTATACTTCGGAAGCTCAGATAGCTACAGGCATTGTTGATAAAACCCAACAGGCGCTAAGTAATAATAACAATGAAGCACAACAGGAATCACAGATCGCCCAGAATTTTGATAACCTGATTGAGATCATGCGGTCGAAAAAAATGCTCGATCAGGTATCATATCAGTTAATGATCCACGACCTGACCAGCAAAGAGCCCTTCCGCAAGCCCAGCAAGCTTTTTAACAGTATGGATGATGCGGCCCGTGCACATGCGCTGGCTGCTTATAAGGATTTCTACGCCAAACACCAGGAGTTATCGCTGTATAACCAGGATCAGGCAGGTTTGCATAACCTGTTGAGTTCAATGAAATACGATGATGAATCCTTATTAAAAACATTAAACATTTACCGTGCCCAATCAAGCGATTTTATTGATGTTGATTTTAGTACCGATGATTCCGAACTAGCGGCTTTTGTAGTTAACACGCTTACCCAGGAGTTCATTACTTATTATAACACCACAATAAAAGAGAACCAGCGCAGAGCTATTGGCTTTTTGGGCAACCTGCTGCAAGCAAAAAGGGATACGCTTAACGCTAAGATAATAGAACTCAGGAACTATAAGATCAAGAATAGGATCTTAAGTCTTCCTGAACAATCGCGCGCTTTATATTCGCAGCTTGCTGATTTTGAAACTCATTTGGAACAAGCTCAACGTGAAGCTATAGCTAATCAAGCGGCCATAAAAAATATCGATGATCACTTTAACCCTAAAGATCGTAAGTATTTTGAAAATGCGTTAGTACCGGTAAACCAGAGCATTGTTAACCTTACAGATCAGTTAAAGGACCTGAACCAGAAATACATACAAAGCGATTTTAACCCTGCCTATAAAAGCAGGATCGATTCGTTACAAACTGCTGTAAACGAAAAGATTATGCAATCGTCTGATAAATATATTACCAGCCCGCTTGCTAACCAACAAGCACTTGTTACACAGCGTCTTTCCTTACAAGTTGCATATGAACTTGCCAAAAATGGCATTGGATCGATACAAAATGAGCTGAAACGTTTAAATGCCGAGCTTGATGGCATTGTACCGCATGAAGCAGTTGTTCAGCAAGATGAAAGCAATGTTGATGTGGCTCAAAAAGAGTTTTTAGAGATACTGAACAAATACAATCAAACCAGTCTAGACTCTAATTATATAGGCCTGCTTAAACAGGTTGAAGTAGCGATGCCGGGTATTGCTGAACCATCTAAAAAAATGCTGCTGGTGATACTGAGCGGTATCATTATGTTCGTGTTCTGTATAGTGGTATTCTTCTTTATTTACTTTTTTGATACTACTATTAAAACCCCTGCCGAACTTGCAAATACTACCGGTAAACCGGTATTGGGTTATCTGAATTTGCTAAGTAATTCGTCCATTGATCTGCGGCAATTGTGGATAGGGCCAACTAAAGACGATGAGATAAAACAATTCCGAAACCTGATGCAATCCATACGGTATGAGGTTGATACGGATATGGATCATCATAAAATATTGGTGATCAATAGTCTTGTTGACGGGGAAGGTAAAACATTTTTAGCCACAAACCTGGCTTATGCTTATTCTCTGGTAAATAAAAAGGTATTATTGATAGATGGTAACTTCCATAGTCCGGGTATAACTAAATCTGTAAAATCAAGTGCTTATATAGAGGATTACTTTAACGGATCAGCTACAGAAATGGCAGCGCAGGCCGGGCATAAAATAATAGTATTGAGCAACAAAGGTGGTGATGGCTCATTGTTTGAGGTAAGTAACGAAGAAAATATCACCAATAAATTGAATAAGCTTAAGGCTGATTTTGATGTGATTATTATTGAAACATCAGCGCTGAATACCTTAAACAAATCGAAAGAGTGGAATACGTTTGCAGATAAAATACTGACCGTGTTTGAATCTGACAAAAAAATAACTAACAGTCAGCAGGCTGACATTAAGTATCTGAAAAGCCTTGACGGGAAGTTTATGGGTTGGGTATTAAACGTGGTTCATAAGTTTACTGCCGAAGAAAAAGAAGCTGTAAAATAATAAAGCAAATACATAATATAACCGTAACAACACTATGGTGATCATCTGGATACTTTGGATTCTGTTGCAAATTTTAATTGGTTACAACCTTTATTTGCCCATGCTGCTTTTTATTTTCTACAGAAAGCCAAAAGAAGCGCTACCTGCTGTTGTAGAAAGTGATTATGGCATAATTGTAACGGCTTATGAGCAAACAGATTCGCTTCCATCTGTAGTTACCTCAATTTTAAAGCTTAACTATACTAATTACCTGGTTTATATAGTTGCCGATAAATGCGATATAACAGGGCTGGATTTTAATGATGACCGCGTGATCCTGCTTCGCCCCGAAGAAACGCTGGCGAGCAATACACGATCACACTTTTATGCTATCCGCAATTTTAAACGCCCCCATACACGCTTAACCATTATTGACAGCGACAACCTGGTTGCGCCCGAATACCTGCACGAACTGGATAAATATTTTGATAAAGGATTTTCAGCAGTTCAGGGTGTAAGGGATGCCAAAAACCTGAACACAACTTATGCACGCCTTGATGCCGCACGTGATATTTACTACCATTTTTACGATGGTAAAATACTGTTCGGTATCGGCTCATCAGCAACCCTTGCAGGTTCGGGCATGGCATTTACTACACAGTTATACCGTGACAGCTTAGAGAGTACAGATATAACCGGTGCCGGCTTTGATAAGGTGCTGCAATCTATAATTGTTGGCAATGACCTCCGTATAGCGTTTGCTGAAAAGGCTATAGTTTACGATGAAAAAACTACCCATGCCGATCAATTGGTAAAGCAACGTTCACGCTGGATAAACACCTGGTTTAAGTATTTTAAATTTGGCTTTACCTTGTTTTTTAAAGGGATAGTGAACTTCAGTCGTAACCAATTTCTTTTTGGGCTGATACTGCTAAGGCCGCCTTTGTTTATCTTTTTAATATTGTCGGTTGTGTTTATGCTGATAAACCTTTTTGTAAGTACAACAGCTGTATTAATCTGGCTTTTTGGCTTGATCATATTTGTAATAGGCTTTTATATCTCATTGGCCAAATCTGATACTGATAAACGTATTTATCAGTCATTGATCAATATTCCGAAGTTTATTTTTTACCAGGTTTTGTCATTATTAAAAGTTCGCAACGCCAATAAGCATTCTGTGGCTACTACGCATTATTATAATAGTGAAACTACCGAGAACGATAAAATAAAAAACGATGAGAGTTGAGCCTACTGAAAAATCGTTAAAAAAACACATCGCACCCGATCCAAGTAAAAAGGTTGAACGGATTACCAGGGTGGTTGCAATCGTTGTAGCGTTCGCCAGTACGTTCGTGTTTTTCTTTAAGATATTATTCTTTTAATGGAAAATATTTTTCATTATAAAATAGGCCGTCCTTCACCAAAGGAGAGTAAGAGTTTTTTTAAAACGCTTACCAGGCTCGTTTTTGTTGAAAAGTTGTATAACACCGCAGGTATAATACTGCTGGCGCTTATTGGTATAATAATGGCTATTGGTACAGCTTTTTATGGTGCCACATTTGGTATAATGCTGATATTATTGGTTACCATACCGCCTGTAGTATATTGCATAGTAGTTTACCCCAAGTTTGGGATAATGATACTGCTGGTGATGGCTTATATGCTGTTTGTGCTGGCGCAATTAGGTATTGATGGCCCTGTAGGTACCTTAATGGATGGGTTGCAGGTTCTGCTGCTCTTAGGCGTTCTTATCAAAGTAAAAAAAGACAATAACGACTGGTCTATTTTTAAGAGCCCGATAACTACGGTTATATTTCTATGGCTCGGTTATAACCTGCTTGAATTTGGCAATCCTGCAGCTTCATCAAGGTTGGCATGGGTTTATACTATTCGCTCGGTAGCTATAGTGGCTTTGAGCTATTTCGTATTTATGTATAATATCCGTTCGGTTAAATACATCAGGACGTTATTCATATTATTAGCTATATTAAGTTTTATTGGTGCTGCCTATGGCTTTAAGCAGGAATACATAGGCTTTAACCAACACGAGCAGGCTTACCTTGACACGCCAGGTATACCTGCGCTGCTATTTATCGACGGGCACTGGCGTAAGTTCTCCATATTTTCAGACCCGGTTGCGTTTGCATATAACATGGTTATGCCCAGCATATTTATTATATGTATGTTGACAATGCAAATAAAATTATGGCAGAAAATTGCATTAGGCGTATTGGCACTGTTTTTTTTAGATGCAATGCTTTTTTCAGGTACACGTGGGGCAAATATTTTGATACCAGGTGCGTTGTTTCTTTTCGCAATATTAAAGTATAACCGGAAGATATTGATAGGCACAGGAATTGCCGCGCTATTTATTGTTTTTTTAATTAATGTACCCACATCAAACCCTAATTTAAGGCGTTTTCAAACAGCATTTAAGCCTAATCATGATGATTCGTATAATCTGCGGAAGATGAATCAAAAGCGGATCCAGCCTTATATACTTACACACCCTTTGGGTGGTGGTTTAGGAGCGACAGGGGAGTGGGGTAAACGATTTGCACCAGGTTCATACCTGGCGGATTTTCCGCCTGATAGCGGCTACATAAGAGTTGCAGTAGAGGAAGGTCCGATTGGCTTGCTTATCTTTTGTACGTTCATGTTCGTGATCCTGAAAACAGGCATCAATAATTACTACCTGATAGAGAACGAGGAGCTGAAAACCTATTGCCTGGCCATGACGCTGATCGTATTCGCTTATAACCTGGCCAACTTTCCGCAGGAGGCGCTGGTACAATTTCCATCAAATATATTATTCTACCTGGAAGTGGCATTAATTAATATAACTCTTAGACTGGATATTTCGTTAAAGGAAAAAGTAGCTAATGCTTTAAAATTTAACCACCAATAATTGCTTTAATAATGGGCGTGACCGATACTATAAAAAACCAGGATATTATTATTGTAGGCCAGCAACCCTGGGATGTTGAAATTGGCAGCAACTGTAAAAATATAGCACTTGAATTAAGTAAATATAATCGTGTTTTGTATGTGAATTCGCCACTGGATAGGGTTACAGTTTTAAAACGTAAATCTGAACCGGGAGTACAGAAAAGGATAGATATAATTAATAAAAAGGCTGAAGGGCTTATCCAAATACAACCCAATCTCTGGACCTACTATCCCGATAGGATGATCGAATCGATCAACTGGATAAAGGTGCAGCTTATTTACACATTCTTAAATAAAATAAATAACAAACGGTTTGCCAATTCTATTAAAAAAGCTATAAATAAACTTGATTTTAAGGAATTTATATTGTTTAATGATGATGATATATTCAGGAGTTTTTATTTAAAGGAATTGCTTAAACCTCAGATCAGCATATATTATTCGCGTGACTTTTTACTAACAGTTAATTATTGGAAATTACATGGCACAAAAATGGAACCACAGATAATTGCAAAAAGCGATCTGTGTGTTGCAAACTCCGTATATCTGGCAAATTACTGTAAACAATACAACCCGAAATCGTATTATATAGGGCAGGGCTGTGATATTGATGATTTTGCAAATTTCAAAGGCAAAGTTCCGGATGAACTGGCACGGATAAAGAGACCAGTAATAGGTTATGTAGGTGCTTTACAAAGTATCAGGCTGGATATTGAACTATTAAAGTATATCGCTATTCAAAGACCTGAGTATAGTGTTGTATTGGTTGGGCCAGAAGATAATGAGTTTAAAGCCAGCGATCTGCATGGGATTGAGAATATACATTTTCTGGGTCCTAAGCCTGCCGATACCATGCCTGCATATATTAAAGGTTTTGATGTTTGTTTAAACCCGCAGATTGTTAACCAGGTTACAATTGGTAACTATCCACGCAAAATTGATGAGTACCTGGCAATGGGCAAACCGGTGGTGGCTACCCTAACTGAAGGCATGAGTGTATTTAAAGATTATACCTATTTGGGCGATAGCCATGACGATTATTTAGTAAATATAGAGAAAGCGCTGCATGATAATGCTGCTGCAGTGCAACAAGAACGGATAGCCTTTGCATCGGCACATACGTGGGAAAATAGTGTTAAGGAATTGTACAAAGCCATTAAATCAGCAGGCTATAATTTAAATGGGAATTAAAAATACTCCGGTAGTTATTTTTAGTAATATGCGTTATGATAGCATTATCGAGTCTACATCGCTGTTTATTGCCCGTAATTTGGCCAAAGATACCCTGGTTTATTATGTGGGGTACCCTTACACCATTAAAGATTATATCAACAATAAAAACAGCGATGCATTTTTAAAATTAAAAAAGAGTTTTTTTAATACTGATGACGCGTTGATTGATACCGATATCCCTAATCTTAAAAAACTTGTTCTACTGCTTGTTGCTCCAATAAACTTTATACCCGAAAGTGAAATATTCAGACAGGCTTTAATCCTGATTTGAAAGATTATACACATGGAGCCGTTGAGATTTGCAGTGATGCCGCAGGTTTTATAAAAGCTATAAATAGGATATTTAAAAACGATGGGCCTGAACAATTGGCGCTACGATTAAGTGTTGCACAAGAAAACACCTGGCAGATATGAACGTGGGAAATAGCTGATCTGATCGAAAAAGGCCTAAAAGCCAAAATCTAACTACAATTAATCCTTATTATCTATCCTTTTAGCCGACATGTAATCATAATTGTGTTTCAGGTTGCGATAGATAGCCCTCACAAACGAGATAACAAAATTCGAACTCTGTCTCACATCACTGCGTTTCATGGTACTTGGTTCGTCTGAGGAGTTTATCTGATCAAATAATCCTTTATAATCTTCATAAAACATAGCCTTTCCTTTATTTTTCAGGAAGGATATCGCCATCAAAAATTCTGTACGATCGCCTTTTATTCCTTCGGCATACCGGCCAAACTTATTAAAGAAAGTAGTGCGGCGTAAGTGGGGGTGATCGCTATAGCAATGGAACTTACGATAGCCGGGATAAAAAATATTAAACACCATTTCCGAAAAGCCATTGCGGTAAGGTTTCAGATACGGATATTTAAAATACGCGTAAAAACGGGTTATATCTATATCTGGCCGTTCTTCCATTATGCTTAAAGCATCTTCTAAATGCTCGCTATAACCAGGGAACGGATCGAAATCTTCTTGCACATATAAAGTATATGGAGTGTTTACCGCATCCTGTCCTTTATTGATATTATTACCAAGCCCTTTGTTTTTAGGGGTAGTTATTAAGCGAAAATTGTATTTGCCTGCTATCTGCTTCAGGTAATCCTGATGCTCCGGTTTGCTGCCGTCATCAGATACTACAATATCGCCGAATGAGATTTGTTGGTCATTAAATGTTTTCAATAGCCTTTCAAGCGATTGGCTCCTGTTATAATGAGTAATTAATAAAGTTATTGTGTTAAAATGCTTCATAAAAGCTATTACTTATTATAGTGCTTGAAAAAATAATCGTAAGTCCAGCGCAATAATTTAACTTGAAGATAAACTGCCCGTACAGCTAAAGCGGCAGGGTTTTTACTTTCGCGCCAGCTGCTGCGGCCCATGGTGCTTGGTTCATCTGCTGAATTTTTTTGGTAGAACAGATCATTGAAATTCTCATAGAACAGCCCCCGGCCTTTATTTTGAACAAAGGAAAGTGCCATACGGTATTCTGTAATATCTCCTTTAATACCTTCAGGATAACGCCCGAATTTCTGCAAAAAGTTGCTTCGCTTTAAATGCGGGTGATCGCTATAAACATAAAATTTAAGGTGATTATTGGCAAAAAAACTCGGACTAAACATCATTTCGCCATATCCATTGGCATAAGGTTTTAGATAGGGGTACCGGAAATATGCGTAAAAACGTACAAGATCCAACCCGGCATCTTTGTTCATCAGGTTAAGAGCATCCTTAAAATGCTCTAAAAAAGCATCCTTTGGCTCAAAGTCCTCCTGAACATAAAGCGTATAGGGTGTTTTAACCGCATCCTGCCCTTTATTGATATTGTTGCCTAATCCTTTATTTTTAGGCGTGGTTATCAACCTATAATTAAATTCACTACTTAGGGTTGTAAGCCTGTCAATATGCTCGGGTTTACTGCCATCGTCAGAAACAACTATATCGCCAAACGTTATGTGTTGATTAACAAATGTTTGCAACAATCTTTCAAGCGAACTGCTGCGATTGTAATGGGTTATTAATAAAGTAATTTCAGGGAAATGACTTTCGTTTGCCTTCATAATTAAGCTAATATGCCAAAAATTTAGTTTATAAACACAATTTTATTGTTATATTAATCATGTCGGATAACTTTGTAATATATGCCCTCAAAAGTAACTGCTATTATTAAAAATAAATATTTTCTATCGTTATCCGGTAACGTTATCATGTCGGGCCTCGGCATGATAACCATGGCAATTATTTACCGTTCGCTACCCATAAGCGAAGCAGGGGTATGGGTGTATTTTAGCGCCACGGTAGTGTTTATTGATACTTTTCGCTCCGGATTATTAACCACAGCATTCATTAAATTTTACGCGGGCTCGAGCCCCGAACGTGCCGCAGAAATCGCCGGTTCGGCATGGTTTATTGGTATATGCATCACAGGCATATTGGTGTTAATCAATATACCGTTCCTGTTTTTTCTCAACCAAATACACGATCAGGATTATGTACTGCTGATAAAATGGTTTTCGCCGTGTTTTATATGTATGTTGCCATGGTTTATAACTACCTGTGTTATACAGGGTGAGCAAAGGTTCGACAGGCTATTATACGTCCGTCTGGTAAACCAGGGTGGCTTTACCGTATATATGGTGCTGCTATTGTTATTTAAGCGAATGAACCTGGAGTGGGTGATCATCTCTTACATATTTTCACATCTTATCACCAGTATATTCGCACTCAGTAGTGGCTGGTCTCGGATTAATACCTTTGGCAAACGCACAAAAAAAGGGATAAAGGATCTTTTCGACTTTGGTAAATTTAGCGTTGGCACTACTTTAAGTGCTAATATGTTTGGTTTCTCGGATACGCAGATCATAAAAATGTTGCTGGGCGACAAAGCGCTGGCTATATACAACCTGGGCCAGACATTAATGCAGGCTGTTGAAATTATATTGCGCAGCTTTGCGGCCACTGCTATGCCTTCACTATCAAAGGCATTCAATTTGGGTGATAAGGACAGCGTGATTTACGTAATGAAAAAATATGTGGGTATGCTTACGCTTTTGCTGATCCCAATTGCGATACTGGGCTGGTTGCTGGCTAATATTCCTATTTATATCATAGCAGGCCACACACCATCAAGCGCTATAGCAGCCAACGTGTTCAGGTTGTTTTTAACTTTTTCATTGTTATACCCGGCCGACAGATTTTTTGCCCTCACGCTCGATGTTATACACAAACCCAAGGTTAATTTTTATAAGGTACTGGTAATGTTAGCTACCAATATCACTTTTGATATTTTAGGCATCAAGATCTTCGGTAATATTTACGGTATAGCCATTACCACCGTAATGCCAATACTGGTAGGTGTAATAATAGGTTACTGGGCGCTTAATAAGTGGCATAAATTCTCTTTCTGGAATGTATACACCGTAGGTTGGAATGAAAGCAAGAGCGTATTAACAGCAGTACAACAAAAGTTCAGACCAAAAAAAGCGGCAGAGGAGGTATAATAGTTTAATACTCAATGGTTACCACAAATGTGTTCGATTGCACATTGTGATCATAGGTATAAACAAATATATCGGCAGCCTTTGTAATAATGAGCAGTCCAAAGTGTTCGATGATATCATTTATTGAAGAGGTATCAACGATATCAATTTCTTCATAAAGAAATTGTACCTGATCATTAGCGGTAGATTTGGCATATAAGGTATGCAGCATATCTTTTGTAATGGCAATTTTATTCCGGGTTGTATTAGTTTTAGCTATTAGTGCAAGGGGATCGCTATAGTTTGTTTTGGTTATGGTCAGTATTTTGTTGGTTATCTTAACATCTATTATTGTGATTTTACTGTGGGAATGCTTGAGTGCGTTTGTAAGCAGTTCAGTTATAATAATTTTTGCTTTAAATAGCGTCTCATCAGCATTAGATTTTGCTGGGAGGGCACCTTTTATATATTCCAGTATTTGCTTTAAAACAGGGGTAATGGTTTCATCGCTATTCAGAAATTCAAATTTCTTTCCGGCCATTCAGTTGGTAAAGTTATAAATGTGATAATGCTTCTTTATAATTGTCGTAAATTTTAAAAACTTTATCCAATCTTATCAATAATAACAAATCTTTTACATCCTTTTTAAGGTTAACCAATACAACCTCCTTTTTTATTGTGATAGCATGTTTTAGAATTGCTACCAATGCACCTAAAAATGAGCTGTCGATATATTCAACCTTATTAAGGTCAATCACTAAGCTTTTGTTATGTGTATTAAGTAATTCTATAACCTGCGATTTAAAAGCATCAGCATTTTCAAGGTTTGCTTCTGAAGCAGTTACTTCTATTAACAGATGATTCGTCTCATCTTTAATTAGTTTAATCATATTATGTGGTTCTGAAAATATTTATAATACTGCAGTCATCAACACGTGTGGTAGGGGCATAGTCAAATAAGCCTGTCTCCAACGCTTTAAAATTATTGTTTTTGTTTAAGAATGATTTAAGATTGTTCATAAAACCATTATAATCGCTTTTTTTACCATTAACGTCTAACGAATCTATCATCCCATCCGTGAAAATAAATAGTTGGTCGTCCTTTGCAAGATTGATCCGCTGCTCTGTGTAAATCCCATCAGCAAGTAATCCTAACAATATGCCATCGCCGTTAACTTTTTTAAGTTCGCCTGTTGCCGCTTCATAATGTAATAGGGGGAGATCACCTGCGCCGGAATAACTTATTTGCTTAGTTTCATTATCGATCATTAATAACGACAGACTTGAAAGAATATCCTTTAACACATCATCATAACATATTACGTTATTAACCTTTTGCAGTATACTGCCAACTGAATAATCATGGTTAAGTATGCCGAAGCGTATAGCCGCTCTTACATAACTTAAAAAACTGAATGTAAAAAACCAGGCCATCCACTTTTTGCCCATAACATCACCCAAAACAATAAATGTATAACGATTATCCACCTGAATAAAATCAATAAAATCGCCGCCGGGGATGTCCTGGTAAGGTTGGTGCCAGAAATTGATCTCAAAACCATCAACAACAGGCGTTTTATTAGGTATTGATCGAACATTGAGTGCTTCGGCAGCTTTTTTAAGCTCCTGTTTTGATAACTCCTGTTGCTTGTGTACGGTATATATCAGGTTGTTAAGTTTTGAAACTATAACGTTTACAGGCGTATCTTTTGTAACGTAATCAACAGCTTCAAGGTTAAGGCCTTTTACCATCACATCCTTATCAGTAACGTAGGTTAAAAATACAAAGGGAATGTTGTTCAGTGAGCTATCATCCATCAGATGTTCCCTGAATTCGATACCGTTCATATCCGGCATTTCATAGTCGGATAATATAGCATCGGGAGTAACAGTTTTCAGTATTTCAAGTGCCTCCAACCCTGATTCGGCTGTGATACATTCGATGCCAGATTTTTTAAATGCTTTTGCCAACATTTTCAGAAACAATTGATTATCATCAACCAATAATATTTTTTTTAAATTGATGCCAATCATATTATTTCTTTAGGGGATTTCGAACAACGGCTCTGATCAATAAATATACCCCGGCTAATATAATTAATAGCGAGATAAGGTCCATTATGGTAATGCCGTCATTTTCGTTAAAATAAAAAATGGTGAACATTTCAAAATAGGGCGGGGCCGGCATAATGATCATGCCAAAACCCAACGTTATCATAACCAGGCTAATAATTACCAGCACAATTTTGGATATGCGTTCGCCGCGTTCGGGCTTTTTAGGCAACTTACTGCCAAACTGGTTGGCCGATAATAATATGCTGAATTCATCTAATAATTCTTCACGAGATGCATCTTTGTCATTCAAGCTTTTAAATGCTTCAACCTGGTGACTTTTGATGCCCGATTTCTTTATAGCGCTATCAAACCGCTGCTGAAATTCTTTGGCGGTCTCAGTATTGATATCTTTTGTTGAAAGAAGGGTGATCAGCTCATTTAGTTTTTTATCAATAGCGGCCTCATTTTCAGCTATCCGGTGAAAATCCTCGTCTTTCTTTTTAATATTATTTTCTCGGCTCAATTATAATATTTAATTTACAGCTAATCTTAACTATGCTAATCTACGTATAAACACTGAATGAATACTGTTTCCATTATCACGGTAAATTTTAACCAGTCGCTTATTACCGAACAACTATTATCTTCAATTAGTTTAACTAATAATTATTCAAAAACAGAAATAATCGTGGTTGATAACGGGAGCAAGGTTAATGATGTACCGCAATGGCAGGTGAAATATCCTGATATTAAGTTTATACGTTCAGATATTAACCTGGGTTTTGCCGGCGGGAATAATTTAGGGGTAAAAGAAGCTACAGGCGAATACCTTTTCTTCGTAAATAATGATACCGAATTTACCGAAGGCTTAGTGCAAACTTTAGTTGGTATAATGGATACACATCCGGAAGTTGGGATGGTATCACCTAAAATAAGATACTTCGATCAGACTGATACACTGCAATATGTGGGCTTTACCGCAATGAATTATTATACCTGCCGCAATTATTGTGTTGGCCAGTTTGAGGTTGATAAAGGGCAATATGATAACATTACCGGGCCAACTGCATATGCGCACGGCGCGGCAATGATGGCCAGGAAAGAGGCGATTGATAAAGCCGGATTAATGGCGGAAAACTTTTTTCTATACTATGAAGAAATGGATTGGTGCGACCATATTAAGAAAGCCGGTTATGAGATATGGGTGGAAACTAAAGCGTTGATCTATCATAAGGAATCTGTATCGGTTGGCCGGGCCAGTGCTTTAAAAGAGTACTTCATGAACAGGAATAGGATGCTGTTCATTCGCCGCAATGCACCTATACAGGCCCGCTTATTTTTTTACATTTACTTCACATGCCTGGTGGTACCACGCAATGTAATCGCTTATAAAAAGAAGGGATATAATGGTTTTACAAAACAATTGTTTAAGGCCATATGGTGGAATATTACCCAAGGCGTTAACAGCACAAAATTGGGATACCCTATTAAATAAAAATGAAAATACTACTCTGGATTAGCTTATTCATTACCTTTTATGCCTTTTTTGGTTACGGCATCTTATTATTCTTCCTGATAAAAATAAAACGCGTAATAAAAGGGAAGCCTGTATTGCCTGTGGTTGCTATAGATGATCTGCCAACCTGTACATTGGTAGTTGCAGCCTATAACGAAGATGGGGTAATGGAAGATAAAATAAAGAATAGCCTGTCGCTAACTTATCCGGCAAATAAGCTGGAGTTTCTTTTTATTACAGATGGATCTACGGATGGCACCGCTGCAATAGTTCAGAAATATCCGCAAATACGGCACATGCATAGTAATGAACGCAAGGGTAAAATTGCTGCCATACACCGTGCAATGGATACCGTTAATACTGAAATTGTAATTTTTACCGATGCTAATACTTTTTTAAATGGAGATGCATTAGTTAATATTTGCCGCCATTACAGTGACGCAAAAGTTGGCGCAGTAGCAGGTGAGAAAAGAGTGTATGCTGATGCTGATAATGCCACGGCAGGTGAGGGTTTTTACTGGAAATACGAATCAAAATTAAAAACATGGGACTCCGAGTTATACTCTGTTGTTGGTGCCGCCGGTGAATTGTTTAGTATCCGTACATCACTTTACATCCCTGTATCGCCCAATACCATATTGGATGACTTTATGATCTCCTTATTAGTAGCTGAAAAGGGTTACCGTGTTATATATGAACCTGAAGCTTACGCCACGGAATCCGCATCGCAAAATGTAACGGAAGAATTAAAACGGAAGATAAGGATAGCTGCGGGTGGTATACAATCTATCATATGGCTAAAGTCGTTGCTCAATCCATTTCCTTTGCCAGTGCTTTCATTTCAGTATGTTAGTCACCGGGTATTACGCTGGACGATAGTGCCTTTCCTGATGATATTGGCGTTGATACTTAATTTTGTTGTTGTAGTTAGTGGTGATGGCTCCTTCATATATCAAGTATTATTAATAGCCCAGGTTGCATTTTACCTGATGGCCGTATTAGGCTGGATAATGGAAGAGCGGAATATAAAAGTGAAGATATTTTTTATTCCCTACTATTTTTGCATGATGAATTATGCGGTATTGATGGGTATAAGGCGCTACTCGTTAGGCAGGCAAAGCGCAATTTGGGAAAAGGCAAAAAGGCAGTAACTCCTATATAATTAACAGCAATCTATGTCGATAAAAGATAATATAAAGAGTAACCCCGGTTTAAAAAAGTTTATCCACTGGATGCTCATACCCACTGGTGAAGCAAGGCCAAGGTTATGGGTGAAATGGTTTGTAAATCCGTTTGTACATAAACGGGGGAGTGGATCAAATATAAAGTTTCGCACACGGGTTGATGTACTGCCTTTTAATAAATTCGATCTTGGTAAAAAATCAACTATCGAGTCCTTCTCTACCATTAATAACGGCGTAGGAGATGTAATCATCGGCGATAATACACTGATCGGTATGAGTAACGTAATCATTGGGCCAGTCAATATCGGCAATAACGTAATATTCGCTCAAAATATAGTCGCCAGCGGCTTAAACCATGAATATACAGATGTGAATATACCCATCTGTCAGCAGAAGATCCTGATAGCTCCTATAGTGATCGAGGATGATTGCTGGATAGCCGCTAACTCGGTTATAACCTCGGGGGTTACAATTGGCAAACACAGTGTTGTAGCAGGTGGTTCCGTGGTAACTAAGAGCATCCCTCCATACTCAGTTGCAGCGGGTAACCCGGCAAAAGTTATTAAACAATATGATTTTACTAAACAGGAATGGGTACGGGTTTAAACGTTCTCTTTCTGCAATAGTGCCGGTATGGTTTTAAATATCAACTTCAAATCTGTAGCCAGACTATGATTTTGAGCATAAGTATTATCCAGCATCAATCTTTCTTCTTCGCTCATATCTCCTTTACCGCGTTTTTCAACCTGCCATAAGCCGGTTATACCGGCAGGTGCTGCAAAACGAAGCGCATATTTATCGGTAGTAAGCTTTTCTGCTTCGTACAATGGTAGCGGACGGTTACCAACAATACTCATGTTGCCTATAAATACATTCCATAATTGCGGCAATTCATCAATACTTAAATTACGGATCACATTGCCTATTTTGGTAATGCGCGGATCATCTTTTATCTTAATGAAAGCAGAACCCACCATTGTTTTCCTCGAATCGATATATTGTTTTTCGCACCATCTTACTTTGTCGGCATAAAGCGGAAACTGGCATTTACCGTATGAAAGGCAGTCGTTACACAAAGTTTCTACATCGTTGGTAACGGTATCCTGCTTGTCGCTATTGGCGGCGGCATCAATGTTGTATTGGTTTAAATGCTTCAGGTCTTTCAGCCTTTGATCAGCATTTACATACATCGAGCGGAATTTGTAAAATTTAAAAACCCGGTAACCGGTACCAACCCTAAACGAATAATAAAATGCCGGGCCTTTCGATTCCAGCTTTATCCATAAATAAACAAACAAAAATACGGGCGACAAGCCCAGTAAAGCCAAGCCTGAGAAAAACACATCAAACGCGCGTTTACCAAATGGGGTTTTATACGCAGTAGCGGTTTTTGTTTTTAAATTAGCTTTAAGGTCAGCCCAGTTGTCAATTAAAAAATTAACACGTTTTTCAATGTGTTCAAAATTAACAGGGCGGGTAAAAAAGTCTGTAATACCGGCGCTCAATGCTATTTTGCGCAGGTTTTTATCCAGGTGTTTGCCTATTAATATTACAGGTACCGTAGGTAGATCTTTTTTATGTAGACTTTCAATAAGATTCACACCGTATTTACCCAATATATCACTTTTAGAAATGATGGCTACTACGTTCAAATTTTTCGACTGCCATTCATCAATTAAATCATCATCAGTTTCAAAGTTGATGATTTGCCTTCCTTCAAAATTGCAAGAGTTAATTAATGAAGAATATAATTCAGCGTCGAAACGGAGTAATAAAATTATTTGATCGTTTTTTGATGAGGTAGAATCAGTCATATAGTAGGGGCTATCTATTAATCCTTCTTAATATTACTCTTACACGCGCCTCAAGCTCGGCTGGGTTAAATGGCTTAACAACATAATCATCAGCACCGCTATTTAAACACAGGATCCTTTTTTCAGAACTATCCTCGCCTGATACGATCATGACCGGGATGGTTTTAAAAAAATCACTTGCCTGTAGCTGGCTTATCAGTTCCAGCCCGTTTAATTTTGATGTATTTAGATCAGATATGATCAGATCGGGGATATTGCCGTTTTGTATGGATGTAAGCGCATCAAAGCCGTTAACACATACTTCCGTTTCATATACATTGCTTAAAAATTGCTTTAATATAAGCTGCATGTATACATCATCTTCTACTATTAGGATTTTGATTTTATTACTTGGGGGTAAACTCATAGATAAATTAAAACGATGTAGCCAAAATAACTAAATTTTTATTGTAAAGAGAAGTTTAATAAACTTTTTGATAGTTTATTAAGCAATTGTTAATACTTTAATAAGTGTAATAACTATTGTGTTAAAAACAACTCTTATTACGAAAATTGTATTGCTATTGTTTCTTAATAAATTAATAAAACTAATAGATAAATTTAATTATCTTGATGCCTCCATTAATATAATCCAATTAAATGAGCACTAATAAACCATACGACCTGGCTATGATATATGCCATTAGCGATAACAACAAAGAGTTTTTTGAACAATTGATATCGGTATTTGCCGATACCATTAGTAAAGACAATGAATTGCTTAAAGAAACAGCAGCTAAAGGAGACTGGCGTGAGGTAGGGCAACTGGCTCATAAAATGAAGTCATCAACAGCGCACTTCCAGGTAGATGCAGTAAAGGATACTATATTACAGTTGGAACATTACCAAAATAGCAACCCCGCTGAGTTGAATGCACATGTACAGGAGCTTGACCGGGTAATTAATGATGTATTATTGAACTTGAAAGCAGAATTTTCCGAAATATTTAATCAGTGATTATTTGATGTTAAATAATCGCTTTATGCGTATTACCAAACCTTTTGACATGCCACCGTCTATTTGAATACGGCGATCGGTTGTCCAAACTATAGCTTTTGGGCTTGTTACTCTAAAAAGCTTTCCAAACCCTTTTTTATTTAGTTTAAGCGCCAGGTAACCATCTTCATTAGTGCCGGGAGGGTGGTTAAAGCCATCTACTTGCAAACCCTGCTCGCGCCTGAAACCTGAATTAAAACCATAAACATTTACAGCTTCGGCCTTAAAGTGTTTGTTGTAAAGTTTGCTTAGGTCAGCGAAATGTTCATAAAAGAAATAAGTAAAACGCCCCGTGCTGCCTACCGGGATAAATGAGAAACGGCCATAAGTTATAGCAACATCATCATTATTAGCCAGCGGTTTAATCATTTCTTCTATCCAGTCTTTCGGGTAGATCGTGTCCGCATCGGCATTTAATATGTATTTGCCTTTGGCTTTTGCCAGTCCCGCGTTACGTGCGGGTGTTATGCCTTGTGTGGTTTCGAGTATACACGTAACGCCACAAGCTTTTACCAGATTTTCTGTATTATCTTTCGAGTTATTATTAACCACTATTATCTCAACCGACCTGCCTGTAATATTATTACACAATGAGGCCAGGGTAGGCGCTATGGTGGCTTCTTCATTATAGGCAGGCATCACTATAGAAACTTCGGGTTCGCCTTTTAATAGTTTTTGATAGGCAGCGCTAACGGCCGTAAGCTTATCGATTGTAAAGCTTTCATCTTTTAAATAGGTATTGATGTAATGAGGAATAGATAGCGGTCTCATAAAACAATAATAACAAATAAATACAATAGAATTGCCTGTAAGTTATAACTTTTTAAATGAATGGAAAATGGTTGAACATTAATAGCTATTTTTAATAAAACAGGTAGTCTATTTATCTTCCTTAATATTTTTTTATTTTTTTTACATAGCAGGCAACCTTTGTTAATCGGGCTTCGTGATGAGAAAAGATTAAAGACGATATTTACACAGGCAAAGTTTAGAACCCATATGGGCGAAGAAGAGCTACATCAACTAATAGGGGGCTGTAAAAAGCAGGATAGGAAAAGCCAGAAAATGCTTTATAAGGCTTTCTATGGTTTTGCTATGGGGATATGCCTGCGTTACGCCGGTAACAGGGATGAGGCTGCAGAGGTGATGAATCAGGGCTTTTTTAAGATATTTACACGCATTGATAGCTATGACAGTGCAAAGCCATTTAAAGCCTGGCTGGGCAAAATAATGATCAACACCTCTATAGATCATTACCGCTCAAACCTAAAAATGGCCTATGCCGATGATCTTGAAAAGGCCGAGCATATAAGCGATGGCGAACTTGCCGATAAAAACCTGAGATATAACGATCTTTTGGATATGGTGCAACGGCTGCCGCAGGCTTACAGAACAGTATTTAATCTTTTTGCAATTGAAGGGTACTCGCATGAGGAGATAGGCGAAATGCTGAATATAAATGCAGGTACATCCAAATCAAACTTGCATAAGGCAAGGCAAAAGCTAAAACAAATGGTTTTTGAGGCCGACGCGATGGCCAATAAAACCAATTATAACAGGGGGATGGATTTTAATTCAATAGTAGCAATAAATGGGACAGACAATTTGAGGTCATTTTTCAATAACAACATCAGGGGATGAAAATGGATAAGGATAAAGAGTTAGATAACATTTTTAAAAGCGGGTTGGAAAACCCCGATGATCATTCAGCACATCTGGATGATGATTGGGCCGCTATGGAAAAAATGTTGGATGACAAGAAAAAACGCCCCGCTATTATTTATTGGCTGCCAATTTTAAGTGGTGTTGCTGCTTTACTATTAATACTTTTTGGCATATGGTTTTTAAAGCCCGTTGCTACGCATCAGCAAAAGCCACAGCAAACTGCTGTTAATAATCAGAAAGTGAAAGATGATATTGCGAACCACGAGCAAAAGAATCCCGGTAAAAGCGGCGGATCCACTCAGCGACAAGCTGTTGGGCAACAAACGAATTTAACACCTGCCAATTTTGCTAATAACAATTCACCTTATACCACCAGGCATAACCTTACAAACAAGCCGCCAATTAACTCATCCGCTGATGGAGTCCGTCGCGATACTACCGGGGTAAAACAATTGCCTGGCGTACAAAGCCGGCAAACAGGTGATGAATTGCTGGCCTTTAATAACCAGCCTGTATTTGATAATGCAGCTATAAAAGATCAAAGTATTGATACTATAGATGTATCGCCCAAGGCAAATACAAAAGCATTAGCACAAAATAAAACTGCTATAAAAAAATCATTTACACAACACCCTCGCTACGCATTAACTGTGCTTGCAGCTTCAGATCTGAATAGTGTTAACTCATTACAGGATACTAAAGTGGGTACAAATATTGGCTTACTTTTTTCAGCAGGTGTATTTAAAAAATTAACTATCAGCACAGGCGTTACCTATACATCAAAACCATATATGACAGGTTTCGATAATTACCACACCGCTTACCAGTTCTCTACCAACCCGGTAAGTGTGCAGGCCGATTGCCGTATGCTTGATATTCCGCTTAATATTGATTACCAGCTATATGCTAAACATCGTAACAAGTTTTCGGTAGGTACAGGTATATCATCTTATTTAATGCTGCATGAAAGCTATGATTTTAATTATGCGGCGGGCACCAGCGGCCCCGGTTACTTTAACGTACCCAGCCCTAATAAGTATTTCTTCAGCATACTTAACCTACAAGCCACTTATACACGGCAGGTAAATTCAAAATTTGGTGTAAGCGTACAACCATATCTAAAACTTCCTTTATCAAATATAGGCGCCAGCCAGGTTAGGCTGCAAACAACGGGTGTTGCGGTAGGGCTCACCTGGAACATAAATCCGCTATCAAAACCCTAGAAATATGAAACACATAACATTTATTTTACTCGCCTGGATGAGCATCTCAAACCAGGCGGGGCAGACCCTCTATGCCTGTAAAAATGCAACTATCAGTCTTTTTTCATCAGCTCCGATAGAGGATATTAAAGCCACAACATCCACAGCAGCATCTGTTTACAATGCCGCTACCGGTGAATTAGCCTTCAGTGTAGCTATCAGTTCATTCAAATTTGAGAAGGAACTGATGCAGGAGCATTTTAACTCCGATTACATGGAGAGCGATAAATACCCGAGGGCAACTTTTAAAGGGAAGATTAACGAGAATGTTGATATCACCAAAGATGGAAGCACAGCGGTGATAGTCACCGGCGACTTTACTGTACACGGTGTCACCCAAAAAAGAACCATACCCGGCAATGTGACAGTGAAGGGTGGGGTGATAACCATGACCTCGGAATTCATGGTGAAATGCGCCGATCATCATATTGAAATACCCCGGCTGGTATTCCACAATATAGCTGAAAGTATAAAAATGAATGTTTCGGCAACCTACACACTTAGTAAATAATACACCCCAATACTATATCACATGAAAAAGTTCCTCATTTTATTTAGCCTGCTCATCATCAGCAGAAGTTTAATAGCCCAAAAAACCGATACGGTTAAAAGTAAAAGTTCAAGCTCATCAGCGGCAGATTCATTATTGAATTCGATGAGTACCGATGATAAAAAGCAGGCTGTTGTAGCCTTTAAATCAACAAGGCTTATCCTGTCGCAGAGCACGCAGACTGTAAAGAAAAATAATCTTAATTTCCAGATCATTCACCGTTTTGGCGATTTGGCTGGGAAAAATGGCGGCGGACAGGTTTTTTATGGCTTGGATGATATCAATGACGTATATATCGGCTTTGAATATGGCCTAACTGATAATCTGAATGTTGATTTTGGCAGAAGTACTTTCGGCCGGTTGGTTAACCTCGATTTGAAATATGCAGTATTGCATGAAACCAGTGATAGCAGCATACCTGTGTCATTAACCTTGCTTGGCGAATCAGGTGTAAATACTTACGGGTCATATGATACATTCAGCGATCGTTTATCATGGTTTGGGCAGGCAATTATTTCAAGGGAGATCACATCTATATTCACATTACAGGTATCTCCGGGTTATTTGAGCACCAACACCGCCGACCCCAACATTCCCGGTATTGAAACACATTTCTTTAACCTGGCAGGCGCCGCTAAGCTAAAAGTAACCAACCACATGAGTGTATTGGTTGATTACGCACACCCTTTCTCTGCATTCCGCACATCAGTCCATGGTTTCCATGATCCGCTGGGATTTGGCATCGAGATTGAAACCGGAGGCCACGTGTTTACACTTAACATAACTAACGCCAACGCTATTGATCCTATCAATTATTTAAGCAATACCCAGGAAAGCTTCTCGAAAGGACAATACCGGATAGGGTTTACGATTTCAAGAATATTTGATTTTAATCATAAGGAGACATATAAATAATTTAACCAAGCGTCATTGAGGAACGAAGCAATCCCAAACTATACAGAGCGGCTCTCCTAATCGGGATTTCTTCATTCCTCAATGACGCTTGGTTAAGCTAAGGCTTCACACTGGTAACCATGCTCTGTTACCAGTGTGATTATTTTTAGAGGACAAATATTATCTCCCTCGACCCTCAATATATTATCGCAATCATCCAGATCGAAATTAACACAGCTTGATGGGAAATGCTGCAATAGCTTTTTAATCAGCAACTTTGACTGCCGGATTTTACTGATATTTGTTTTAAAAACCTCCACCATATAAAACAGGATTATTTATGGCTGACGTAATACCATGCTGTTACCGTCAGGATCAGAAAATTCTGCGAATTTTCCCCATGGCGTATCATCAATATCTTTTACTGTTAAGCCTTTTGCTCTTAAATCATCTACTTCTTTTTTAATATCATCGGTATGCAGTACCAGTCCCTGCGATGAGCCGGGAGCTATTTGTTTAAACCAGGTTACTAATGATATAGATGTTGTTTGACCGGGTAAGCCTAACTGTACCCATGTATCGCCATTACCCATTGGGGCTTCAATTATACTCTCAAAGCCTATTTTAAGATAAAATTCCTTTGCAACCTGCTGGTCGCTAACCGGGATAGAGACTACTTCGATAAATTTCATATTGATTTTAATTTATGTGATTGATCTTATTATAAATATTCTTTAATTGATAAACGTGCCTTTTAGTATGCACTTCAATGAAGTTTGCCAGTTCAGTTCTTGTTAAATAACCCAGCATGGGCAACTCAAAGCCGGTACATGTTTTGGTCATATCCTTTACAGGGATGATCTGGTTTAATTGGGTTTTTAGCTGATCTAATGTAAGCAACAATTCTTCCTTATTATAATTTTTAGCAGGTGGAATGATAAAATCTGGTGAGTACATTTTTATGTCGAAATTTAAAAATGCCTCTCTTATATTCGCTACATGAGCATCGGGTTGCCTTGTGGTGTCCTGGTCGGGTCCGTTCATCAGGTCGACGAAACCTGAAACCGACAAGATGATATGTTGTACAATCTGCCCGGGTGTCCAGCTGCCCTCAAAAGGAACTTTATTGATCTGTTCATCATAAAATGAAGAAAGGATCAGCATAAATTCCTCAAAGGTTTTATTTATTTCGATGAGTGTTTTGTTTGTGCCATTATCCATGTGACTTTACCTGTTAGCTTTATCAAATTTATCAATACTGAATAAATATTTGATGGCGAAAAAAGTCAACATTAGGGGGCATTCAAGACAAAATTATTATGTTTACAATTAATAATTAACCAATTATGATTGAGACAGGTCTTTTGATAACCAAACAAAACCGGTTGTTGAGCATTGCAGCAATACTGGATGTTTTTGAAACTGTAAATAAGTTTTACACTAGTAACGGGCAAGAAAATCCTTTTAATATAACCTTGTTAAATACCCGCGATGATGAATATTCGCTAATGGGATATCAATCGGAGTGTATTGATGATACCGCGCCAAAAGATCTTATACTGATACCCGCGTTTAATACCGATAATATACAGGAAGCCATATATGAGAACCGTGAGTTTTTACCCTGGATCATCAACCAATATAAACAAGGAGCCGAAATAGCTACATTTTGTACTGGGGCATTCCTGTTGGGTGCTACAGGTTTGCTAAATGGAAAGGTTGCTACTACCCACGTCGATGCCTGTAATGGTTTTGCATCGGCTTTTCCGGCTATAAAATTGAAGGCCGATAAAACGGTTACCGAAGATGGCAGGCTATATACAAGCGGCGGGGCAACATCAACTTTTCATTTACTGTTGCACCTGATACAAAAATACTGTGGTGCAGATAAAGCTATACGTACCGCCAAGTTCTTCGCCATTGATATGGATAGGGACAGTCAATCTTATTTCAGTACCTTTCAACCATTTCATAACCATCATGATGAACTGGTGGCATCGGCACAACAAAAAATTGAAAGCAATTACGGCGATGCCTGTACCATTGAAGAGATTATAAAGGATATACCTGCCAGCAGGCGTAATATAGTACGCAGGTTTAAGCAAGTTACCGGTATAACACCCATTGAATACTTACAACATACACGCATTGAAGCGGCTAAAAAACTACTGGAGCAAACCGACAAGCAAATGACCGAAGTGATCTATACCTCCGGTTACAATGATCCTAAAGCATTCCGGAAGATATTCAGGAAATCGGTAGGGATGACGCCAACTAAATATAGGGAGAAGTTCCAGGTGAATTGATTTTGAAAAATAATTTATACAAGCTGTCCAATTAGTCCGTATCCGATCGTCATTGAGGTATATAAATTAAAAACTTAAAACCATGAATGAATTTAGTTTGATCTTCAGAAATGAGCAAAATCCTGATGTACAGTTCTCACCTGAACAAATGCAGGATATTTTAAAACAATGGCGCGACTGGATGGGCGGCATGGCAGCGCAAAACAAATTATCCAACCCTGGCAACAGACTTGGGTTCGAGGGCGCGGTGGTCAGGAAAAACAATATAGTAACCGACGGCCCTTATGCCGAAATTAAGGAAATGATAAGCGGCTACATTATTGTAAAAACTGACACACTTGAAGAAGCCATTGAACTGGCCAAAGGCTGCCCGGTATTTAACGCCGGCGGCTGCGTTGAGGTAAGGAGTGTTATACCTATGGCTGTATGTGAAGGTACAGTCTCTTAGTGTATAAGTGACTTTTTATGGAAAAAGACAAAGAGCTTATACCACACCTGTTCCGTGCCGAGTACAGCAAAATAACAGCTGTACTCGGTAAACTTTTCGGCTTTGATCACATTGAAATAGCTGAGGACATAGTAAGCGACACCTTTATGCTTGCTGCCGAAAGCTGGGGGCAAAAAGGCTTGCCTGATAATCCTGTGGCCTGGTTATATACCGTAGCAAAAAACAAAGCCAAAGATTATTTAAAACGTAATCAGCTATTCTCTGATAAGATAGCATCCAAATTAAAATATAATTCGCAGGAAGCTTATGAAATAGAGATAGATTTATCCGGCAAAAATATAACCGACAGCCAGTTACAAATGATGTTTGCTATTTGCAACCCAGTTATACCTGCCGAGGCGCAGATAGGCTTATCATTACGGATACTATGCGGGTTTGGTATTGAAGAAATTGCTGATGCGTTTTTGACCAATAAAGAAACCATTAATAAACGCCTTTTTAGAGCGAAAGAAAAGTTAAGAGATGAGCATATTAAAATAGAATTTCCGGACAAGGATGAAGTAACCTCACGACTTAACACCGTGCTCACAACACTGTACCTATTGTTTAATGAGGGTTATTATTCATTATCGCAAAACATATCGCTCCGAAAAGATCTGTGTGTTGAAGCGATGAGGTTAACTTACCTGTTAATAGGAAATGAAACAACAAACCAGCCAACTGTAAATGCTTTACTGGCGCTGATGTGTTTTCACTCATCAAGATTTGAGGCAAGGCTGGGGCAACATGGCGAGTCAGTTTTGTACGAAGAACAGGATACTTCACTTTGGGATGATGAACTGATTGCAAGGGGCCAGTATTATTTAAATAAATCCTCCGTTGGTAATGCTATCTCAAAGTACCATTTAGAAGCTGCTATAGCTTACTGGCATACTATCAAAACTGTAGATAAATGGGAACATATTTTACAGCTTTATAACACGTTGCTCATGCTGGAATATTCACCAATAGCCGCGCTTAACCGCACTTATGCTTTATCAAAAACAATAGGGAAGGAAGCCGCTATTATTGAAGCTGAGAAACTAAGGCTAAATGGTAATTACCTGTATCATTGTTTAATGGGCTACCTGTATTCCGGAGTGGAAAATGAATGTGCGATAAGCAATTTTGAAATCGCGCTGAAACTCACCAAAGCACAGGCAGATAAAATCCAGATAAGGCACTACATAAGTGATCTGAAAAATTGATTGCTTATATGCAAATTCGTTTCAAACAATAATTGTTATCTTCATGTATATATACTATTAATCGTATAAACATGAAAACTCCGGTACAATTAAGCCTTACCCAAGCCGATGGCACACCAAGAAAAGTTATTGTTGAACCTGTTTTAGAAGAAGATGATAATGGTGGCTTGCAAAATACCGGCGTTTACAAAATTTATAAAGATGCTTTTGATGATGAGTCCGCTTTGTTTACTGAGCCGTTAGAAATCAATGATATCAACGATGAATTGGCAGATAAAGATAATCCAGATTATTTAGGCAAGATTACCATTACAGATAATGATAAATGGAAATATGAGGGCGAGTTGTTAGGTAATGATGAACAGGAGCAGGTGTTGAAATATATTAATGAATAGAAAATGTTCATCTGAGTAACTAAGCGTCATTACCCTTGTCATCCGAACGATAGTGAGAAAACCTCTTCGATCTGCAATACGGACTATGCAAGTCTCAGAAGCGTACCTCGTTGAAATGATAATTAGGTTTATTGCTGAAACAAGTTACCCATGACATTTAGTAATTAAAAGCTTATCCCCAACCTAATCGCTGAATTTGTATTACTGCCACTATTGAATGAAGTGCCATACATGATACGGAAATTCAAATATTGCAGGCCAAAGCCCAACTCGGTATAATTCTTTAACGTGGGGGTGCTTAAATAATTTACATCTACTATTTCCTGTAGTTTTAGTTTTCTTATCAGCGGGATCTTATTCAAAATAAAGCCTGAGAAATTATGCTCCAGATGAGCCTCAACATACTCGGTATAAGTGCTGAAAGTGTAATAGTTCAACAATAAGAATGTATTGATACCGCCGTTTGAAAACAGGATCTGATTGCCTGAAAACTGTTTATAATCGGGATAAAAGATGCTGTTATTGTTTAAGAATTTACCGGCACCTACATAAAACGATGTTTTACCAAACACCCCCATGCTGATATTAGATTTTGATATATCGGCTGCTAACAGATCATAATCAACATCAGAACCCAGCAGGTTTTTTATTCCTTTAGTATAAGTTAAGCCAATGGTTGGATAATCCGATGGGAGGTAATGCCTGCCATCTGGGTAGGTTTCGTATTTATCGCTGAAATCATAAGTGGTACGAACCGTAACTTTAAATGATTGATTTTCGGAAAACAGCGTAACATCCTGGTTGGGCAATAATGGATTGTTTGAGGTGTAATCCTTATTTCCGGGATTGTAAAAGCTATATGCCGATAAATTCGGTAGCCATTTCCTATCAGCATACTCCGCGCTTGCTGTAGCCTGCCAGCCACCAATTATGCGTTTATGCAGCGATGCTGATAGATATTGCTTTTGATACAGTTTTTCATAGTTTTCCCGCTCAAATAAGCTGTACATTGAGTTCAGGAATGAGGAAATAGGTTGAGTGTTGTTCAGATCAGTGATTTCTGATCCACCATTAATGCCAAGCGTAAAGCCACCAACCGGAATACTGGTATTTATCGCGCCTGTAAATCTATGATCAGAAAAACCATAACCTGCCTTAGCGCCTACAACCAAATAACGATTATTAATACTATCCACCCGTTTACTGAATGAAGCGCCGTAATCTATAGCAAAACCCTGCACGGTATTGAATTTTATCGCGGTTAGCAATGGGTCGAAATTATAATATTCATGCTCATACCGGTTGCGGTAATGATAGCCGCCAAGCAAAAATTCACCGGGATTAAATTTGTTATTTACCTTATCCAATGAATCGAGGTAAGATTTGGATTCCCGCTTTTTAGCCAATATTGCCTTTTTCTGGTAATCGGTTTTTTCCTCATCAGTTAGTGGCACTGGTCGCTCATTTTCCCAATACGTCGAATCCTTTTTGTTTACGCCTGGTTTAATAAGCAATACTTCGTTAAATTCCTTTTTATTAAGAGTAGGGTTGAGGTCGTAATCTTTATAAACAGAGATATAATAACCGCCGATCTTAAAACCTAACAAGCCTGCCGTGAATTCAAATTTAATAGATGATGGCATCCATATCTTAGGACTCACCGGGAAAAATTGTTCGCTGAACTTCAGGGTATCTACAAAATTTATATTCTGTTTTTTGGTGATGAAAAGGTCCAGTCCGTAAATACGCCAGTCGTTTTCTAAGATGTATATATAGCCCTGGAAACAGGCATCGTACATGCGTTTAGGTGTAACTTTAATTTTGTCGATAGTCTCGCCGTTCTCAACGCTTTCGCCCATCCATTTATAATTGTAATAAAACAAGGCATTATCAGCAATTGGCGATATTACCGGCCTGTTGCTCAGCCCATCCCAGTTTTGAATATTCTCATAAAAATCAACCTTTACATCCGATGCGCGGTTATAGCTGAACGCTTTATTGCTGCCCGATACTTTTGATGATATCATTTCTTCATGCACATTATCGGGCTGCATAAAGCTGTATTTTGATTGAGATTCTGACAAGTAAATTATTCCTCTGCGGTTTGAATCGAGCCCAGCCTCGCGGGTAGCCTTCTGCACATCAAAGCCCATGAATTTTTTAGGGGCATCCAATAGTTTTTGCAGGCCTTTTATATAGACCGTACAGGTATAGGCATTCACTTCCTTTAAATGCTGTTTACGTTTTTTTATCGCCTTGCGTATAATGGCATAAGCAGGATCTTCACCACCTGAATGAATCACCACATCGTTTAACTGGTAAGCCTCGGTTTTCAGGCTCACATTTAATGTTTTGCTGATCTTTAACTCAACTTCCCGACTTTCTTGTTTATAGCCAACAGCTTTGTATTGCACATTGTACGTGCCGGGTGCTAATTGTAAAACATATTCGCCCTCGCTATTTGCCGAAGTACCTTTAGTTGTATTTTTAATGTATACGCTGGCGAAAGGGATCGGCTTGTTGTTCTCATCGGTGATCTTACCGCTAACTGTAATTTGTTGTGCAAATGCGCGCATATTTATTAAAATGATAAAGATACAGGTAAGGCTGGTTTTCATTTAAAGGTTGTTTATGCTAAGGTCGATGTTATTTATTATAGCCATTGGATGCTTTTTGTTAATAATTGTTAAAGATGATTCATATTATATTGATTTAAGTAGTGGTTTTAAACCTCATCTTACAATATTTTAACAATTCGGTAAAACATATTATCTGTTTTTGATATTTTTAAATATTCAACCTATTCGCATATGCCGTTAATCCGAACTAATTTCAAAAGGAAAATATTTATTCCTGTGCTTTCTGGTATAATTTTGCTCGGTTCTTTAAACTTAGTACAAGCTCAACTGGTATCATTTCCCAAACCGCCATCACTTGATACCTTAAAGAGAGATCCTTTTCCGGATACGATCCGAAAAAAGCATTTTGGCCGTGCGTCGCTTTTTTTGGGAATAGCTGAATTAACCCCGTTTATATACGACCGTTATATTGTACAGGCTGATTTTGCCATGATCTCCTGGAGTTCGACAGCACATAATTTAAAACCCGGCAGTTGGGAGTTTGATGACGATGAGTTTACCACTAATCAATTTGGCCATCCGTACCATGGGAGTCTGTTTTATAGCTCCTTTCGGGCCAATGGATACAGCTTTTGGCAGTCGGCGACGGCTGCGGCGACAGGCAGTTATCTTTGGGAAACGTTTGCAGAAAAACAACCGCCATCGCCTAATGATTTTATAAATACAACTTTTGGCGGTACTATTATAGGTGAGATGACTTACCGTTTATCCAACAAAATTATTAACAATACTACCACTGGTTTTAAAAGACAGGCAAATGAGGTGCTGGCTTTTTTGATAAATCCGATGAATGGCTTAACACGCATAACTGACGGCAGATGGGGTAAAGTGAATACCAATCCCGCATTACGTGATTCCAGTAAAATATCCGGCCAGCTTGATTTTGGTTTTCGCGAATATAATGTAGATAATAATAACCCGTTCCAGAGCAACAACAAGGGCTGGTATTTACATGCAAAATTGATATATGGCGACCCCGATGAAGGCTACGAAAAGCCCTTCAGCAATTTTATGGTAAATGCTGAAATAGGCAAGGATGACAGTACCGCGCTTAATATAGTGAGCATTTATGGTTCATTAACGGGTTGGGAACTTAAGTCGAACGATAATCAGCAACAGTTGCTTATCCTCTCGGCCAATTACGATTATATTCATAACGCGGCATTCTTTTATGGCGGGCAAAGCGTTAAATTGAACTTATTCTCGAAATATAAGATAGATAATGGGATGTTCATAAACACTGCTTTTGGTTTGGGTGGTGTACTTTTGGGCGGTGTGCCCGATCCTTATATGTATAAGGGTAGAAATTATGATTATGAATCGGGCCTTGCATTTAATGCAGGCGGCACCATTGCTGTTGATCACAAATTGTATTACAGTATTAATTATCGCGGCGCATGGACATGGACAATTAATGGCAATAAATCATCATACCTGCTTCATAACATCACTAATGAATTAAGCTATTTTGTAATAAAGGACATTGCCCTTGTTGCCGAAGCCGGTTATTTCAGGCTGAATGGTAACTACAGTAATTTTGCCGATATAGACAGAAAATATCCTTACTTTAAAGCTGCTGTACGGTATAACGTTGATTTTTAATTATTAACGTAACATAGTTACAACAGGAGAGATAATTGATCTCCAGGTGAATTGTTAATGTATGTTAAAGTTTTACCATATAGTCTGTTAAACGTTATTTTAGAGGTAAAAATTTAAACCCCAAACCACATGAAGCTTACAGGTATTTTACTTTTAATGCTTTTGCCCTTATCAATTTTTGCACAACGTTTAACCGGAACTGTTATTGACAGGAGTGACGAACTGCCCGTAGTTTTTGCCAATATCACTACCGCATCGCAGGTTACAGTTACTTCATACTCGGGGCAGTTTAGCTTAACTAATATTGTTCCTGGCGATACTATAAAGATCACCTGTATTGGCTATAAGCCATATAAACGTGTTTACAGAAGAACTAAAGCGGATACGCTTATGATATATCTGCAACAAAGCTCCATCTTATTAAGGGATGTTAATGTAAGGGCAAGGCATAATTACAAGCAGGATTCATTAAATGTGCGCAGGCAGTTTTCGGCGGTATTTGATTATAAGGAACCGGGAGTTAAAGATGCTTTTATAACAAGGGATTTTTATCACTACATCCCTTATAATTATATTGATGCACCCAATAACGCAACCGCATTACTGAGCGTAAATTTATTAGCTGTTGCGGGCCTGTTATCTAAAAATAAGGCCCCGGAAACTAAACTGCAAAAAACCTTGCTACAAGACGAAGAAAATACTTATGTAGACCGGTCGTTCTCCAAACAAAAAATAACAGACATCACTAATTTAAAAGGAGATTCGTTACTGAATTTTATGGATGATTATCGCCCAACCATAGCCCAGGCAAAAAAGATGACGGATTATGAAATGGTGCTGTACATTAAGAAAAGCTACGCTGAGTTTATAAAGAATTATAAACAGGATGAAAAATCGCCTTTTGCTAAATAATTTTTATTTGCTGGTCGATAGAATATCTTTACTTTCATAACTATAATTAAAAAACATGAGAAGTATCACGCTGATCTCTTTTACAATCTTCCTGGGTTTATTTACGGTACCGTGTTTAAGCAATGCACAAGCCACCGTTAACCAAGCCTCGGTTAAAATTTCGGGTGAGGTAAAAGCGCCGTTAGAACTAAACCTGGATTCATTAAATAAATTTAAACAAACCGTAGTAACGCGTAAAGATAAGGATGGTAAAGATCATACTTATACAGGCGTGATCTTATCTGATATATTGCAAAAAGCTGGAGTTCCATCAGGTAAAGACCTAAGAGGTAAAAATCTTACAAAATATGTATTGATAGGTGCCAGCGATGGTTACGAAGTTGTGTTTGCTTTAGCTGAACTAGATAAGGATTTTACCGATAGGGTGATTATTTTAGCAGATACTGTTGACGGCAAACCACTGCCAGCAGGTGAGGGGCCATTTCGTATAATTGTACAGGACGAAAAGAAGCCTGCGAGGTGTATAAAAATGATCACAGGTATAAAAGTTCTATCGGCTAAATAAATAAAATATATACTTTGATAAAAAGCCCTTTGCTTAATGCAAAGGGCTTTTTATGTTATTTAATAATGTGATTAATATATTGATTTTAAGTGCTTTATAAGTACTTAAAAAAGAATTTATAAACTATTTCTTAAATATCTTGTTCTAATAGCAAAACATACTACAATGAAAAAGATAATAAATAGTATACTATTACTTGCGGGGCTTGCAATTGCAGCGCCACAGGTACATGCACAGGTAAGCGTAGGTTTATCGGTGCGTATAGGTCCACCTGCTATCCCGGTTTATGAGCAACCAATTTGCCCAACAGATGGGTACATATGGACACCCGGCTACTGGGCCTATGGCGATGGTGGTTATTACTGGGTACCCGGTGCATGGGTAGCACCACCAAGCGTAGGCGTATTATGGACACCTGCATGGTGGGGTTATGATGGCGGAGTTTATGCATTTCACTCTGGCTATTGGGGGCCGCACGTAGGCTTTTATGGTGGTATTAACTATGGCTTTGGCTATGGTGGCTCCGGTTATTACGGAGGTAGATGGAATGGCGGCCACTTTGCTTACAATACATCTGTAACCCGTGTTAACAGAACCATTATTCATAATACTTATATAAACAATAATTATGTGCATAATAACAGCCATGCAAGTTTTAATGGCCGGGGTGGTGTAACAGCAAGGCCAACAAGAAATGACCAAATGGCTGCCCGCGACAGGCATATTCCAGCAACATCAAATCAGGTAGCTCATCAACATTCAGCAAGTACAAATCGCAGCCAGTTTGCATCTGCTAATCATGGTCGCCCAGGGGTAACAGCAGAGCGTGCTAATACAAAAGCGGTAAACCATGAAGCCAGTGCGCAACGTGCAACAGTGAGGGCAACAAATCATGAAGCTAATGCTCAGCATGCCGTTGCAAGGTCAAATAATAACCAAACAAGGGCTACTAATCACGAGGCTAATACACAGCGTGCAGTTGCCCGGTCAACTAATCATGTGGCTACTGCTCAACATACAGCAGCTCGTCAGGTTAGTACACAACGTTCAATTGCTCATGCAAATGTAAACCATGCGGCTAATGCGCAACGTAACAATAATTCGCAACGGTTAAGCATGCAACAGCACCAGGTTAACCGTGCGCCAACACCAAGACCAATGGGGCAACCGCAGCAACATAGTCAACCGCAACCGCATAGCCAGCCACAGCAACATAGTCAACCACGTCCACAACATCAGGCTGCACCTGGCGGTGAACATCACAGATAAACAATCACTTATTAATATAAAAACAAAACCCGGTATTATTAATACTGGGTTTTGTTTTTTATAACTATTTTGATAGCAACTATGCCAAATGCATTACCGCGTATAATGCTGTGGTTGATATAGCTATCCAAAGTACAAGCCCCTGCAACAGAGGTTTAAAACCAACTGATACTAAAACCTGTCTTGATAATCCGGCACCTATCAAAAATAAAGTAAGTGTTAATCCCGCCTTGGCAATCATTATAATATAAGGGCTAATAATTGATACTGCCGGGATGTAAGTATTAGCTATCATGGCCAATATAAACAAGCCGATGAAGTAAGGGATACTTATCTTTTTTGATTTGTTTTGAAAGATGAAGGTCGACATAAAAGCAACCGGGATGATCCACAATGCTCTTGCCAGTTTCACAGTTGTAGCCACTTCCAACGCATGAGCGCCATACTTGCTGGCAGCACCTACAACAGAACTGGTATCATGTATGGCAATGGCGCACCATAAGCCAAATTGGGTTTGTGACAGGTTAAAGTGATGGCCTATAACCGGAAAAATAAACAGCGCTATTGAATTGAATATAAAAACACAGCCAAGCGCTATGGATATTTGCTTTTCTTCAGCCTTTATTACCGGTGAAATTGCTGCTATGGCGCTGCCACCGCAAATGGCTGTACCCGATGAAATTAAGAAAGATGTTTTCTTCTCTATCTTTAACCATCTGCCTAAAAAGTAACCGAATATAAGTGTAGAAGTAATAGAAGCGATGGTAAAGAGTACACCTTCTTTACCTGCCTGCAATGCGCTATGAACATTCATGCCGAAACCTAAACCAACAACTGATACCTGGAGCAGCAAATGTGTAGCCTTGTGATTCAGGTGCATATAAGGATGCCCTGAAAGCTGTGCTACAACAAGGCCCATTAATAATGCAATAGCCGGGCTTACAAACGGAGTTAAACAGAGTATAACACAACCTATAAATATTACTTTGCTGGCATTATCATTTATATGTAGTAACAGGCTGTTGTTTTTAATTAATGTATTTTGTGCGTACATGATCTTTTGTTTTGATACATCAAAGGTCGGCCAATTAAGAAGGTAATTTCTATCACAAATTATGATGATTAATAACTTATAGTTATCAATATATTGATTGGGATTTAGGTTAATGGAAGTTTAATTAACTAAAACAGCTGATCGGTTTTGGATGTTATATTTATATGAAAAACATAAAATTATTAATAGTAACAGCCTGCATTGCAGCTTTGTTCAGCGCATGTGGTGGTGGTCATTCTGCTAAGAATGGACAGGATACCGGTAAAAATGACTACCATGTGCCACATGACTCAACAAAGGTGGATACCTCAAAGGTGACATCCTCTTCAGATCTGGACAACAGCGCTTCGGGTGGTACAAAAATTAACGATACCGCTAAAATGAAAAAGGATAGCAGTAAAAAGTAATTTACAATAGGGGATGGTTATGTAATCTTAATCTGCTTTATAATTACGGGCAAAGCGGATAAATAGTTCAGCCAGGGGCGATGACTGTCCGTGCAGTTGTATAAAATGAAAGGGGCGATCAATGGTGAGGCCCTTAATGTCAATTATACGACATTCGTTATTTTTCAATTCTTTTAAAATAGAATGGATGGGTAAAAATGCCAGGCAATTGCTGTGTAAAACATATGATTTTATACTTTCGGTACCACCAAGCTGCATCTCGATCTGTAAATCTGAAAGTTTAATATGATGAGGTTTTAAGGCATGAGCAATTACATCCAATGTACCCGAACCGGGCTCACGTAGAAGCAAAGGATAATTTTTTAATTCATCGGGTTTTATAGTCGCCTTTTTTACCAGGGTGTTGTTTGTTGCACTTACCAGTACCAGTTCATCCTGTAAATATTCTTCGTATTTAATTTGCGGGTTGCGCGATATACCTTCAATTATACCGATTTCAATATTTTTATCTAATAATGCCTGCTCCATGTCTTCAGTATTACCTGTAATGAGCAGCACTTTTATATCCTTAAATTGTTTGTGGAACTGCGCCAGGATTGGTGGTATAATGTATTGTGCAACGGTTGTGCTGGCCCCGATATGTAATATACCATTGTGCTGATCAACCAGCATGTTCATGTCGTATTCCAGTTCGCGGTAGGTGATGAAGAGTTTGCCGGTATACTGTAAAAGTGTTTCCCCAGCAGGGGTAAGGCTGATCTTTTTATTGCCACTTCTCTCAAAGAGTGAAACTTTAAATTCGCTCTCCAATTCCTTAATGTGTTTAGTTACCGCGGGTTGACTAATAAACAACTCATCCGCAGCTTTGGTAAAATTTAACCGCTTAGCCACTGCATAAAACACCTGAAGCCGGAAATCAAACATAATCAGATCTTAAAGCATCAAAAATAGCTTTTTATGTTTAATAAATATTTGTGTTTGATAACAAACTGTTATGGTTTATTTCCTGATGGCGATAAAGAAGGTGGTACCCTCGCCAAGGGTAGATTTAACATGAATAGTGCCTTTCAATGCTTTTATCAGATCTTTAACCGTTGATAGACCAATGCCTGTTCCTTTGTCATTATAACGATCGGTAATTTTTAAAGTGAAGTTATTGCTGAAGATCTTTTCATGATATTCACTCGCAATGCCTATACCATTGTCCTCAATCTCAAAACGGTAAAAATCATCATCATACGCAAACCTGATATGGATGATGCCCCTGTCCTTATCATTATAACGGATAGCATTACTTAACAGGTTAATAAAGATCTGCTCAAAGGCTACTGCTGAAAGATTTAACTGATGTTTTTCTTCGGGTATATTTATCTCAAAATTATCAGGCACTTTTACCATGCCGATGATTTTTTTCAAGGTATTGTTAAGATCGATATTTGCTTTTTTGCTTAGCAATAATGATGGCGTTTTTGAGTAGGCTAACATTTCATCAAGCAAAGTAGTTAACCGGCTTGTTGAGGTAATATTCAGATCAATAAGTCTTGTGCAACCCTCATCCTCAAGTTTCTGTAAACGAATTTTCAGGGCCTGTGATGTTAACAGGATACTGCTTAACGGGTTTTTAATATCATGGGCTGCCATTGAGGCAAACTTTTGGATAAATACATTGGCGTCGCGCAATTCATGGTTCGCAGTTTCCAGTGCTAATATTTTCCTTCTTAGTTCAAGCTTATCAATTACCTGTTTAGCTAATATTTTTAAAGCCTGTATCTGCTCATTTGAAAGCACCTTCTGTTGTCGATCAATAACACACAATGAACCTAGCGCGTAACCATCTTCATTAATTAATGGCACACCTGCATAAAAAACTATTTTAGGGTCGCCTGTAACCAGTGGATTGTCGGCAAATCTTTCGTCTTTCCTGGCATCATCAACAATCATAATATCATCAAATGATGCAATAGCATGAGCGCAGAACGATTGTTCTTTAGGTGTTTCACGGGCGTTTAAGCCAGTGTGAGCCTTAAACCATTGTCTTTCCGCATCTACTAAACTTATTAAAGCAATAGGAGTTTGGCAAATAGTGGAAGCCAGAGCGGTTAATTCATCAAAATCAGCTTCCTCCGCAGTATCCAAAATATGATATGATTGAAGCGCAGCTACCCTGTCGGCTTCATTTTCTGGTATTGGAATAAAGGTGTTTGGAAATGAGAGCAAAGACTAAAAAGTTAATTACCACAAATATACATTTATATACAGGGGTTTGTTTTAATAAAAACAACCAGGTTGCATTTACTCCTATCAATATTTACCATAATTGATTAAATATTAGATTTATACATTGATCTTCCCGTTAAAATGAGTAGCGCGCTTAATATTGCAAAACCTGCTATCATCCCTAATGAGTTAATAGCTACAGTGGCATACCCCAATACATTAACATCAACAAAAGGATAGGGGTAGTAACCACTTATAGCGCCCCTTATCAGTATATAAACCAAATAAACCAGCGGGTAGATAAGCCAGTAATATAGCTCACCCCATTTTAACCTGGCTTTGGCTGCAAACAGGAACCAATATAAAACATAAAGTACAGGAACAACTACGTGCAGTAATTCATTGGCCAGCACAGAGAAACCTTCCAAAATTATCAGGTTGCGTAATATTATATTGTAAGTTATACCCACTGTAGCTATGTAAATCGTAATTGCGCCGGTTACCGATTCGGATGAAAAGTACTTTCCCCATTTGCCGGTGGGGTTTAATAGCGGCAGTGTTAAACTTATAGCAACCAATATATTACTTAGTATGGTAAAATAACTTAATAATTGCACCAGTATACCGCCAAATGTTCTTCCCTCAGACAGGAATATGGAGAACGAAATTGAAAACTGTAAAATGATGGCAAACCATGCCACCAGGGCGGTTAAAACCACGAAGGCTATTTTAAGGGATTTTTTTTGATGCATTTGCCTGAAATTAAGTTATTTAATATTGAAATATAGCTTTTTATATCCGCGTTACTCACAAATTAATATCGTTTTGAAACAATAATATTAAGTAACAATATTGATAAATAAACAACAATATGGGATGGTTTAACTCACTAATACTTAGTTAACAATATTGTTACCTGTAATACTGCATCAAATTACCATTTTTGCAAACACATATTATTAGTAACTGTATATAGTTGAGTAAAATCGTACGTATACCGGATCAGCATCTGTTTATGAAATATCATTTATCAAAACACAAACCATACTGTTATAAATTAACCGATTTCTTTTTTTATACAGATAAAATCCGGGTTCTTTTACTGATCGGTGTTTTATCTTGTATGTCATTAGCCAGCTACGCGCAGGATCCAACGCCTGATACCAGTAAAATGCTCGCGCCTATAAATGATATCAGCAGGAATGGTGGTGAGTTTTTAACTATACAACAATGTATTGATTATGCATTGGTACATCAGCCCGTGTTAAACCAAACACTATTAAACCAAAGCATAACAAGAGAAACCAACGCGATAGCATTATCATCATGGTTACCGCAAATTAATGCTACAGGTAGCGGTGTACATTATATACAGCAATCTAATTATTCCAGTGCGACAACTGCCGGTGGAACAAGTACCGGCACAAGCACAACAGGTACAACAACTCGAACAAGTGCTGCTAATAGCTTTATACCAGAGCTCTCTGTATCGCAGGCCATATTTAGTCCGAGTTTATTATTTGCTGCCAAAAGTGCGCCACTGCTGGTTACGCAATCAAAACAAGTTACAGATAGCACCAAAATATACCTGGTATCGGCAGTAAGTAAATCTTTTTATAACGTATTGCTTACTTTAGAGCAGATCAATGTATTAAAAGAAGATACCGCACGCCTGGGTAAAAACCTGCGCGATGCCTACCATCAATATAAAGGAGGTATTGTTGATGAAACAGATTATGAAGAGGCTGCAATATCACTTAATAACTCAAAAGCATCATTAAAACAGGCTAATGAAAATGTAGTGCCACAATATGCAGTTTTAAAACGTTTAATGGGCTATTCACCCGAAAAACAATTCAATGTTAATTTTGATACCTTGCAAATGGCGCAGAGCATCAACATGGATACCACCCAGCAACTGGCCTACGAAAAACGCATTGAATATCAACAATTAAGAACACAAAAAGATATTCAGAACGAGCAGATAAAATATTATAGAACATCTTTTTTGCCAACGGTATCTGCTTTTTACAACTATGACCTTGCATATGAGAATAACCGTATGTCCGACCTGTTCTCAAATTCATACCCAAGTCAATTATTAGGGGTATCTATCAGTATACCAATCTTCACAGGGCTATCGCGAGTACACAGCTTACGCAGGGCTAAGTTACAAGAGGAGGTTTTGAACTGGAGCGAGGTTGACCTCAAATCACAGATCTATTCAGAATATACTTCAGGTTTGGCTGCTTATAAAAGTAACCTGTACAATTTAAGGCTGTTACAACAAAACGTTAACCTGGCCAAGCGCACCTATTTTGTGGTGAGCTTACAGTATAAACAGGGCATAGTAGCATATTTAAATGTTATCACAGCCGAATCAAATCTTATATCATCAGAGATAAGTTACTTAAACGCACTATTCAATACATTGTCGAGCAAGATCGATCTGCAAAAGGCAATGGGAAATATAACTTACTAACGCATAACAACAGCCCTAAATGAATAAAGCAATTTTAAATACCGTTTTTGCAAGCTCGCTGCTTTTGGCTGCTTGTGCAAAAAAACAGCCACCCGCAAATACGGAGGTACCTGTTAATTTATTAAAAGTTACCAAAAAAACAGTTTTGTATTATGACAAATATCCGGCAACCACGGCAGCATTAAGCCAGGTTAGTTTGCTTCCGCAGGTACAGGGAGCTGTTACCGGTATATTTTTTACTGAAGGTACACATGTAAAAAAGGGGCAGAAGTTGTATACAATTGATGAACGCCTGTATAAGGATGCTTATGATGCTGCAGTTGCCAACCTGCAAGTTTCGCAAGGCACGCTCGTACAATCACAACAGGATGCCGACAGGTATGAGTATTTAAATAAATACAATGCCGTTGCCAAGCAGTTGTATGACCATGCGGTTATAACGCTGCAAAACGCTAAAAATGCGGTGAAATCATCTGAGCAATCGGTAAAATCAGCCAAGACAAATTTAAGCTATTCTACTATTTATGCCCCGTTTGATGGTACTATTGGCCTTAGCCAGGTAAAGTTAGGGAATGTGGTTACAGTTGGAACAACGGTGTTAAATACCATATCAACCGATAACCCAATGGCGGTTGACTTTGTCATTAATGAAAAACAACTGCCGAAGTTTGAAAAACTTCAATCAGCAAAGAAACAAATCGATTCATTATTTACCATTTTGCTACCAGATAATACGCTTTATCCTACTACCGGTAAAATATCGGTGATTGACCGGGCGGTTGATTCACAAACAGGGTCCATAACACTAAGGCTTGTATTTGATAACCCCAAAGGTGTTTTAAGAGCAGGCATGAGCTGCGTAGTTAGGGTGCATAATCAGGATACCGAACCGCAATTGGTGATACCAAGCAAAGCTGTTGTAGAGCAAATGGGCGAATACTTTGTATACGTAGCTAAAGATACGCTGGTTAACGATCCTAAAGCAGGTGCCGATTCAGCTAAAAAACAATTAAAACAGCTTAGAGCTGATGAGAAAAAAGTACAGGTTGGTCAAACAATAGGTGCCAACACTGTAATAAAAAGTGGTATTGATGTAGGTGAAAGGGTAGTGGTTGATGGTGTGCAAACACTTCATGATAATGTACCTATTACAACTGCTAATAAGGTAGGGCCTTCAGCAGGCGGCAAAGGCGGGAAATGATAATACACAGGCTACTATCTATAGATATAAAATAATATATGATTGCTAATACTTTTATTAAAAGACCGGTAACTGCTATAGTTATATCTATCGTATTGGTGATCACTGGTATTGTAAGTATACTTGTTTTACCGATTGACCAGTACCCGGATATTACACCTCCTGTTGTACAGGTGAACGGCCAGTTTACAGGTGCCGATGCACAAACTGTTGAACAAACCGTTGCGACCCCAATTGAGGAGCAGGTGAATGGTACCCCCGGTATGGAATACATGCAAAGCAACAGCACAAATAATGGGCTGATGCAAATGAATGTTACCTTTAAAATAGGTACCGATATTGATGTTGCCGCGCTTGATGTACAAAACCGTGTGAGCATTGCAACTCCGTTGCTACCGGCGGTGGTAAGCCGTTTGGGGTTAACGGTACGTGCAGTAAACCCGAGTATGCTGATGATGGTTGCTATATATGCGCCAAAAAACACGCATAACATTACTTTTTTGGATAACTACACCAATATATTTATTCAGGATGCATTATTACGTGTGCCGGGTGTGGGCAGTATAAACCGCTTTACTGATGATTTCAGTATGCGTATCTGGATGAACCCGGAGAAACTGGCAAGTTATAGCTTAACACCTACCGATATAATTAATGCCCTTAACGCGCAAAACGTACAGGTAGCTGCCGGTACGGCCGGTGTGCCGCCACAAGCATCAACCCAAACTTATGAGTTAGGTATATTGGTGAACGGGCGTTTGAGTAAGGTGTCGGAATTTGAGAACATCATTGTAAAAACTAACCCTGCCAATGGCGAGCTGGTTTACATGAAAGATGTTGCAAGGGTTGAGCTTGGTAAGTTCACTTTCTCAAGTAACTCATTTGTTGATGGTCACCGTGCATCATACCTGCAAATTTATCAGGCGCCAGGAAGTAACGCATTACAAACCGCACAAGGCGTATATGATGAGCTGGCTAAACTAAAACAAACATTCCCGTCAGATGTACAATACAGCGTTCCGTTTGAATCGGTTACCGTTGTAAAGGTTTCAATGGAAGACGTGGTTGGTACATTGTTAAAAACGCTGGGGCTGGTGGCTATCGTAGTTTACCTGTTCCTGCAAAACTGGCGTTCAACACTTATACCAGTACTGGCTATCCCGGTATCTATATTTGGTACATTCTGCTTTTTCATTCCGTTAGGCTTTACTATAAATACCTTAACCATGTTTGGTTTTGTGTTGGCGATAGGTATTGTGGTGGATGACGCTATTATCGTCGTCGAGGCGGTACAGCATTATATTGATGAAGAGGGCATGACGGCCAAGGAAGGTACCTATCAGGCCATGAAGGATATATCGGCACCGGTTATAGCTATCGCGTTGATACTTGCCGCAGTGTTTGTGCCGGTAGGCTTTATACCAGGTATAGTAGGGCGTTTGTATCAACAATTTGCTATTACCATTGCTATATCGGTTGTTATATCGGCATTCATCGCGTTATCATTAACCCCGGCACTTTGTACATTGTTGTTAAAGCCAACCAGTATCACTAAAGATGCAAAAGGCATTAATAAACTGTTCTTTAAGTTTAACGCATGGTTTGAGCGTATTACAGCCAGCTATACCAAAGGTGTAAAGAAAAGTATCGAAGGATCAAAATACATTGTTATTTTATTGGTTTGCCTTTGCGCGGGTGCATACTTCCTGTTCCAGGCTAAGCCAACAGGGTTTATCCCGTCAGAAGATGATGGTAATTTATACGTGACATTCCAGTTACCTCCGGCTTCATCTACAGCAGCATCAGTCAACTTAATGAGTAAGTTGATGCAGGTAGTTGGTTCAACACAGGGTGTGGCACATTACGCGGCCTTATCGGGGTTAAACGTTGTAACCAATGCCAGTAACTCAAATAATGGCACCATATACTGCCAGCTTGCCCCATGGGATGAGCGTAGTGAAACCAGTCAACAAGTACCGGGCATTGTTGCCGTTATGCAAAAACGCATAAGGGATGCCGGAATAAAGGATGCCAATGTGCAGGTAATACAACCATCACCTTTACCGGGTGTGGGTACTACGGTTGGCTTTAGCATACAAATTGAGCAGCGCAGTACCAATGATAATTTACAGGATTTTCAAAAAGTGGTTGATAAGTTTGTTGCTGCAGCCAATCAAAATCCGGCAATAACTAAGGCTAACACCTATTATACGGCACATACACCTAACTATAATCTTACTGTTGATCGTGAAAAATGCGAGAAACTCGGCGTAAGTGTTGGCGATGTGTTTACTACTATACAAGCTTTTATGGGTAGTTTGTATATAAACGACTTTACTACCTATAACCGTACATTCCACGTTGTGGTGCAGGCTGATACAGCTTACCGTACCATGATATCGGACATGAACAAATATTATGTGCGCAACCAGGCAGGTACTATGGTGCCACTGGGTACGGTGATCAGTTACCAGCCTATAGATGCTGCTCCGCTGATATCTCACTTTAACATATTCCGTACAGCTGAGGTTGATGGTTCATCGGCCCCGGGTTATAGTAGTTCACAAGCACTTGCTGCCATGCAGGATCTGGCTGCGAAAACACTACCCGAAGGTTATACCTATGAATTCTCAGGTTTGAGTTATGAGGAAATAAAGGCAGGATCGACCACCATTTACATTTTCATGTTCTCTATAACATTCGTGTTCTTATTCCTGGCGGCGTTATATGAAAGCTGGTCGGTACCGTTCTCAGTATTGTTGGCTGTGCCGATAGGTGCGTTTGGTGCGATACTTGCACTTTACTGTGTACCAAGCTTAACCGATAACGTTTATGCCCAGATAGGTTTGATAACATTGATAGGTTTGGCAGCCAAGAACGCTATTCTGATTGTAGAGTTTGCTAAAGTGAGGGTTGACAGGGGTGAGGACCTCCTGAAATCTACACTCGATGCTGTTAGTCTTCGTTTACGACCAATAATAATGACCTCACTGGCGTTTATACTGGGCGTACTGCCATTGGTATTGGCAACAGGCGCAGGTGCAGTAGCACGTAGAACTATAGGCTTTACCGTATTAGGCGGTATGTTCGCGGCATCAACTCTGGCAATATTTATTGTGCCGGTTCTTTACGTATTGATTACGAAGTTCTCCTACGGTAAAGAAAAACTGGATTACCTGAAAGCGCATCATCATGAATTAATGGAAAAAGCGAAGAAGGTTGAATCGCAGAATATAGATCCTGAATTGGAGTACGAAATAAATAAATCCCGTGAATTGAGTAAATCTGATCACGCATGATTGCAAATACCTTTATTAAAAGACCGGTAACTGCTATCGTTATATCTGTTGTATTAATGATCGCGGGTGTGATATGCATCAACAATCTGGCAGTAGATCAGTACCCTAATATTTCGCCCCCGAGCGTATCTATCAACGGTTCATACACGGGCGCTGATGCCCAAACCGTGGAGCAAACCGTAGCAACGCCAATTGAGGAGCAGGTAAATGGTACCCCCGGCATGGAATACATGCAAAGTACCAGTACCAATAGCGGTGGTATAGGCATAAGGGTTACTTTTAACATTGGCACCAACGTACAAATAGCAGCGCTTAACGTACAAAACAGGTTGGGTATTGCCCAGCCGTCATTGCCCTCGGTGGTAAGTAAACTGGGCTTAACGGTACGTGCCAGTAACCCGGATATGCTGATGCTGATAGCGATCTATTCGCCTAAAAAAACGCACAATATTACTTTTCTGGATAATTATACCAATACATTTATTCAGGATGCCATATTGCGTGTACCGGGTGTAGGTGATGTAAGCGCCCGTGCCGATCAGTTTAGTATGCGTGTATGGATGAACCCCGATAAGATGGCATCCTACGGTTTAACCCCAGCTGATGTTACCGCCGCGTTAAATGCCCAAAATGTGTATGTGGCAGCCGGTGCTGTAGGGTCGCCGCCACAAAATTCATCACAGGCTTTTGAAACCGGCATTTTGGTTAATGGTATGCTTAACAAAGCATCTGATTATAAAAACATTGTTGTAAAAACCATACCAACTACAGGCGCATTAGTTTATTTGAAAGATGTTGCCAGGGTAGAACTCGGCAAATTTACATTCGCCAGCAACTCATTTGTTGATGGTAACAGGTGTTCTATCATCCAGGTATACCAATCACCCGGAAGTAATGCGCTGCAAACGGCAGATAATGTTTATAATGAATTGAATCTGTTAAAGAAGTCTTTTCCAGCCGATGTGAATTACATAGTTCCGTTTGAATCTATAACCATCATCAGGGTATCGATGGAAGAAGTGGTAGGTACACTGTTAAAAGCGCTTGGCCTGGTGGCTATAGTGGTGTTCCTGTTCCTGCAAAACTGGCGGTCAACCATTATTCCTATTGTGGCTATCCCGGTATCTATATTATCAACCTTTATATTCTTTATACCGCTTGGGTTCACTATAAATACCCTGACTATGTTTGGCTTTGTACTGGCCATTGGTATTGTGGTAGATGATGCCATTATTGTGGTGGAGGCTGTACAGCATTATATTGATGAACAGCATATGTCGCCCAAGGAGGCTACTTACCACGCCATGAAAGAGATATCGGCCCCGGTAATTGCCATCGCTCTTATTTTGGCTTCGGTGTTTGTACCGGTTGGGTTTATACCGGGCATAGTTGGGCGATTGTACCAGCAGTTTGCTATAACTATTGCCATATCTGTTATACTATCGGCATTTATAGCTTTATCGTTAACACCCGCGCTTTGTACCTTATTGTTAAGGCCATCACATCACCAAAAAAAGAATTGGCTCGATAAATTCTTCGATTGGTTTAATAACTGGTTTGAACGGATTACCTATAAATATTCAAATGGTGTAAAGCGGGGTATTAAACATTCTAAATTTGTAGTTATTATACTGGTTTGTATATGTATTGCCACCGTTCTTTTATTTAAACAGAAACCATCAGGTTTTGTGCCTACCGAAGATGGCGGCCGTTTATATATTACTTATTCATTACCAGATGCATCCTCGACCGCTCAATCGGTAGATGTTATGGAGAAATTGATGAAAGTGGTGAGTTCAACAAAAGGGATTCTGCATTATACAGCTTCATCCGGCTTTAATATATTAAATGGCGGTGCAACATCAAACAGTGGTTCCATGTTTATAATGCTTACCCCATGGGATCAGCGTACCACCAAACAAACCATGATGCCCGGTTTGCTCACCGTATTGAAAAATAGGATTGCCAAGGCAGGTATTAAAAATGCCAATATAGTAGTAATACCGCCGCCGCCTATACGTGGTATTGGTATTGCTGCAGGTTTCAGTATGCAGATTGAAGAGGGTAGCTCAACCGACGACATACACGCGTTTGAAAAAGCGGTCAACAAGTTTGTTGCTGCTGCTAAAAAGGTACCTGCTACTTCAACAGCATTCTGTTATTTTTCGGCGCATACACCGAGTTATGATCTTACCGTCGACAGGGAGAAATGTGAGAAAATGGGCGTTAATATCACGGATGTATTCTCAACTATGCAAGCCTACATGGGTAGCTTATTTGTAAATAATTTTACTTTATATAACAGAACATATCATGTTGTTGTACAGGCTGATACATCATACAGGGCATTGGTGTCTGATATTAATAAATACTATGTACGCAACCAGGCAGGTACCATGGTGCCGCTGAGTACTTTGATCAGTTATAAGCCTACGGTAGCACCTCCGCTTATTACACACTTTAATATTTTCCGTTCGGCCGAAGTTGATGGTGCAATACCAGATGGTTATAGCAGCGGGCAATCATTAGATGAATTAAAATTACTTGCGGCTAAAACATTGCCTCGCGGATATACCTATGAATTCTCAGGCCTGAGTTATGAAGAGATAAAGGCCGGTTCTATTACTATTTACATCTTTATGTTCTCTATATTGTTTGTATTCCTGTTCCTGGCGGCATTGTATGAAAGCTGGTCGGTGCCGTTCTCGGTATTATTGGCTGTTCCTATAAGCGCTTTTGGAGCCATAGTAGCATTAACGTGCTTGCCGCCGCTTACAAACAACGTTTACGCACAGATAGGATTGATAACACTGATAGGATTATCGGCTAAAAATGCCATCCTTATTGTTGAGTTCGCTAAAATTAGGGTAGATAGAGGTGAAGAACTAATACAATCAACTCTGGAGGCTGTACGCTTGCGTCTAAGGCCCATTATAATGACCTCACTGGCATTTATACTCGGTGTGTTACCGTTAGCCCTGGCAACAGGTGCAGGTGGTGCTTCAAGGAATACGATAGGATGGACAGTTTTGGGCGGGATGATCGCATCTTCAACTATATCTATCTTTATAGTACCAGTTCTGTTTGTGATATTCACACGTTTTTCATACGGAAAAAAACAATTGGCCTGGTTACAGGCGCACCATGAGGAGCTGATGGAGAAAGCTAAGAAGGTGGAAGAATCAAACATTGATCCTGAACTGGAATACGAAATTGCCGAATCAAACGCACGTAATAAAGCTGAACGAGAAGCACATGGACTTGGTGGTAAAAAGGAAGAATAAGTATATATTACTAAAAAAAGTTTAGGTTTTTTTAATTATAGTCCTTTGGTTTTACCAAAGGACTATTTTTGTATAGCTATAGTTTTTTAATAAGGCATGGCAACGTCATATTTTATTGGTAATTTGCATTAGCGTAAATCAGGTTTTAATTTTAGGACGTTTTAACTACCTGTAAATTACTAAATGGACATTCCCACACAATATCTATCGTCAAATCCAACTTATAAAGCGGCTTTAAAGGCGTCAGCGGCTATTGAGCGCCATTTTTCGCACCAATTATCGCAAGCGTTTTTACGAGGCGAGAAAAATCTTGCACCGGAACCCGGAAAGCAAGCCATTGAGGCCATTATTGATACGGCATTTTGGGCAAGCCTTAGAAAAGAAGAAGGGCATTCACCCAAAATATCACTGGCATTTTTACCGCCGGATAAGGTAAGCAAGCCGCTGATGTTTGAATTTCCCTTAGCTTTAACGGCTGATATATTGATTAAACTTGCCCCGGCAGTTGAACGTCCCGGTATACATTTGGGCGTTTGGGAACAGGAAGGCGAATTGTATATATGGGGAACCACCCAAATTATACCCGGCTTTTGTTTCGTTTTAGAAGTTGTTGAACCGGGTTTATTAGTAGTTAAACACCGCAGGGTTGATGGTTTTGGCAAATTTGTAAACGTTGCTGTATTACAGGGCGATAGCGTAAAAATAATTGACGAACAAAGTGTTAGTTTGCCGGATTGTCCGGCGATGGTTAACTCATTATTAGGGTTTTCGGATACATCATCATGGAATAACGCGGTTAACCTGCACGTTCAACTGGCGGTATCTATGCGTGCCCACGGGCGTGGAGGAACATTATTGGTTGTGCCATCGGCAAATGACAAATGGCGAGATTCTATTATTCAGCCTATATCATATCCAATTTTTCCGGCTTTTAACAGACTGTCGATATTGATGAGCCTGGATGTAAGCGAGCATAACCTTGTAACCTGGCAAGAAGAATTAAACGATGAAATAGCATCGGTAGCGGGGCTTACCGCTGTTGATGGTGCTACTATAATTAACGATAAGCACGAATTGCTTGCTTTTGGTGCCAAGATCACCCGGTCGCCGGGCCGCGAATCTGTTAAACAGATGATGGTTACTGAGCCTATTATTGATTCACCTGCACGGATCATCCCACCATCAAGCAATGGTGGAACCAGACATTTTTCTGCAGCACAGTTTGTGTTTGATCAGCGGGACGCATTTGCATTAGTAGCTTCGCAGGATGGCAGATTTACGATCTTCTCCTGGTCGCCATGCGATCAGATAGTACTTGCGCACAGGGTTGATACATTGCTGATATAAGCATCCATTCAAAAAGGCGGAATAACTAAAAATAAAAATTATATTTAGGAAGTATTTTCTATCTATAATAATATCCCATGTTAAAATATTCCCTTAGGCTTGGCTTACTTATTTATCTACTTTTTATTTCTCTTTATGTATCTGCTCAGATTAAGGACCCTGTTTCGGGCATCGTTATTTCACAGGATAATGGTGAACCCATTGACGGTGTTACTATAGCATGGAGTAATAAAGGGATTGGCTCAATTACTAACTCCGACGGCAAATTTGTTATCGTATTAACCCCGCCATATAAGCAACAGGATTCATTAATTTTTTCGTGTATTGGTTACAAGCCAGAAAGGGTAAGTATCAATACTGCAATAAATAATAAAAACCTGATAGTAAAGCTTAAAGCTACGGTTGAAAATCTACAAGAAGTGGCGATCAGGCCTCTTACATTAAAGCAATTGCTGGATAGTATTAACAGGCATAATACCATGGCCTTTGTTTCGCCAATGAAACTGGATGGCTATTATCGTGAACTTGTTTTTACCAATGCCAAATGCACCGAATATTCTGATGCTATCTGTAGTTATTTTTTTGATCGTACTTCGCCTAAAAATATACAGTTGAAAATCAACGCATCAAGATGTAGGTTTGAGGAAAATGTCAATAAAGACAGACATGACGTGAAGAAGAATTTCAAGTCTGATATCGATCCAAACCTGGCTTTCAGATACGCCCTGGTGTCTGCCATGATAACCGATTATTTACCCGACAAGGTTTTGGCTGATTATAGATATACATTAGATAGATTTGGCGATAAAGGCTCGGATGATCTTAAGGTTACAATCTTCCCCAGCAAAAATAATAAGGCTTTTTATAAACTAACCTTTATTCTGAGTAATGATTTCCTATTAAGATCTTACAGATTAGAAATTCCTGATAATTTATTGGATAAAACCGATGAAATGAGTTTGCTATGGATTCATGAAAAGGATCTTAATTTAGTTATTGAAGTAAAATATACATCATTTTTTGATCACATTTACCCTTCTTATTATTTTATAGAAGAGGGGGAACACTTTTGGGGCAAATTATTAGGCGCGAAAGTGGACGAGATATCCATAAATAAGAGTGAGTTTATTGCGAATGGAATTAATCAATCAAACAACGTGTTGGCATTTGATAAACAGGATACTTATAAAAAAGGTAATATTTGTAACAATGGCATAGCTATAAACGATGAGTTGCTTAAAAATTATACCATCATTGTGCCTTCTGCAAAAGACAGCATTGCTATTAAAGCACTGTCACAATAGAGATATCATGAGAAAACTATTATCTATACTAATATTATTTACCTGGTTATCTTGCTCTTATAATAAACCGGTTATTTACATTAATGAAGTAGTATTTGATAGCAATGCCCCAAAGTCCGCATTGATAGGCGATGATCAGCAATATACTGGTAAAGTAAGCTTTAATATTATCGACACCATTACTTTACCTGTATGAGGGAATTTGTAGTGGCTTAAATTAGGAAATGAGGTGATATATTAGCATTAAATAAGCAATAAGATCATCTTATGAAAAAACTGGTTTTTATATATTTAATACTGATTGCAGCATTTTACAATTCAGCCAATGCCACGCCACTTATCTACATTAATCAGGTAGCTTTTGACAGTAATGCCCCGAAATCAGCATTGATTGGTGATGATCAGCAGTATACTGGTAAAATAGGTTTTAATATTGTTGATGCTTCTACACTAAAAACTGTTTATACCGGAACACTCAAGAATGAACAGCAGGTTCAGGACTGGGCACCGGGTAAATACTTTTATAAAGCTGATTTCTCTTCAGTGGTGAAGAGCGGTAAGTATAAGTTAAGTATTACCGTATCTGGTAAAAACTATACGTCAGATGCGTTTAAAATAGCACATAACGCTTTGGCGGAGCTAACCATACCATCGGTTATTCATTATTACCATAAGCAAAGGGCAAATACACCAACCGAACTTTCCGTAGACTCACATCTTAAACTTTTTGGCAGTGATAGCACAGTTGATATGCACGGCGGCTGGTGCGACGCATCGGGTGATGTGAGCAAATATTTTTCTCATTTGGCTTATGCCAACTTTATGTCGCCGCAGCAAACGCCGCTGGTAACGTGGTCGCTCATTAATACTGATGAAGCTATTCCTGCTTTGTTAAATAAGCTGGGCGTAAAGGATTCATTGGATAACGAAGCTTTATGGGGCGCTGATTACATGATGCGGGCCTTATCAAAGAATGATTATTTTTACATGATAGTGTTTAGCTATTTTAATAAAGACCCGAACGCACGCAGGGTAGTAGGCTTGCTGGCGAACAGCGTAACTACTAATGATTATCAATGCGCCTTTCGTGAAGGTGGCGGGATGGCGATTGCCGCATTGGCCCGGATTTCACGCTGGAAAAAGCATGGTGATTTCACATCGGTACAATATCTTGATGGTGCGAAACGTGCTTTTAGCCACCTGCTGGTCAATAATACCAAATATGACGACGACCATAAGGAAAATATTATTGATGATTATTGCTCGTTGATGGCCGCTACCGAGCTTTGGATAAGTACCAATGATGAGCTGTATAAGAACGAGGCACGCAAACGTGCGCATAATCTTTCGGTGCGATTATCAAAAGATGGTTATTTTATAGCTGACGACGGTATGCGTCCGTACTGGCATGCTTCAGATGCTGGTTTGCCTATCATCGCGTTAGCCAGGTATTTGAAAAAAGAAAGCGATCCGGCTTATCGTTCACAGGCATTACAAACCATAAAAGGCGCGCTGGATTATGAACTGAAAGTGACAGGCAATGTGAGTAACCCGTTCGGCTACGCCAGGCAAACTTTCAGGTATAAGGATTCGATAAAAAATGGCTTCTTCATTCCGCACGAAAATGAAACCGGTTGGTGGTGGCAGGGCGAAAATGCCCGTTTAAGTTCACTGGCTACAGCTGCTATAATTGGTGCAATACTGGTGTACAATTCACCTAAAGACACTCAGAAAAAACAAGCCTTAACAGTTTTCGCCTATAACCAGGTAAACTGGATACTGGGTTGCAACCCATACCAGGTTTGTTTTATGTATAAATTCGGCAGAAATAATGTGCCTTATATGCACTCAAACTTTGGGCATGGCTCGGAGCGTGGAGGGGTCTCAAACGGAATTACCGGCAAGGAAGGAAATCCTGATGGCAGTGGCATCGACTATAAAACAGAAGATAATGGCAATGAATGGCGCTGGACCGAACAATGGATCCCACATGCTGCCTGGTACCTACAGGCAGTTGCTGCTATGGCTGATGAGAAAAATTAACATATTGTATAATGTCAAATGAAATATCTTTTAATAATTATATTCTTTTTCTTTTTGAAGGATGCATTAGGCCAAAATCAATGCTCTTGCGATTCAAACTTGAGGTTAAAAGATGAAATATCATGTAAGTCGATTCTTTTTCATAATAAGGCACGATTATACAGGCAATATAATTGCGATTCATCATGGATGGTTTTTCAGAGTAAGATTGGAAGGAAAAAAATATTAGATAGTTCAGTGAATGAGTTAGTTGACCTTACAGGGCGTTTAGGTTATTCGTATGTAACAGAATATAGATCTACATTCTTAATACAAAATAATGTTATTTCAGGCTGTTGTGACCCGCCTGAATTTATCTTATTTGATAAACAAACAGGTAATTTAAAAGATAATCTCGGACGCTTAATCTTTTATAGTGAAAATTCAAAGTATCCTGTTGTAATGTATTTGCAAAATAACAACTACAAATCCTTTGAAAGCCGAAATATGGATAACTCCTTCATAAAGGTATTAAATGTTAATAGTCATAAAGAATATAGGATATATCTACCCAAAAACAGGATCGGCAAAACTATGAAACTTACAGACGAGATATTTGCAGAACATCTTTTTGACACTGAAGTAAAAGGCAATTCCATAATTATTGAGTATCGCTATCTAACTGGGAAAAACAATAATAAATGGGTCAATTCGAGAATTGTAGTTAATAGAAATAGTTATACCCATTAAGTTTAGTAATTGATTTTTAGCATTCTGTTACACATTTAAATCTCCTTATTGATTTTTATTTTTTTTGTAGCTTTATGCTTGGTAGGGTTTAATTTTAAAACCAATGGCTAAAAACAAAACATTCGAAACTGAAAGCAGTGTTACTGATTTCATAAATTCAGTTGCCGACGAAGCAAAGCGGGCTGATAGTTTTAGTTTGGTTGAGATAATGGAACAGCAAACTGGTTTCCCGGCAAAAATGTGGGGACCTGCAATTATTGGCTTTGGCAGTTGCCATTATAAATATGAAAGCGGGCGTGAGGGTGATATGCCATTAGCTGGCTTCTCGCCGCGTAAGGCTGCTATCACCTTATACCTTACACAAGATCCACAAAAGAAAGAGGAGCTACTCCAAAAACTGGGGAAGCACAAAGGCGGCAAGGGGTGTATCTACATACAAAAGTTAAGTGATATTAATGTAGATGTGCTGAAGGAAATGATAGTTAATGCCGTTGATCATGCTAAAACTTTATATCCGAATACCTGATCAAATTCCATTATAGGCATCCTGTAATGTTTTTATATCAAGCTTATGCATTTTAAGCATGGCCTGCATTACCCGGATTGATTTTTCGGTATCCTTATCATTTAACATATCAAATACGGACCTTGGTGCTACCTGCCATGATACGTCAAACTTATCCTTAAGCCACCCGCATTGGTCTTTTTCACCTCCTTCGGATAGCTTTTCCCAATAATAATCGATTTCATCCTGGGTGGTACAATTTACAAATAGCGAGATACCATATGAAAAGGTAAACATTGGCCCGCCATTTAGTGCGTAAAATGTTTGTCCCTCCAATTCAAAAATAGCACTCATAAAGGTGCCGGCAGGAGCGGGGCCAGCTTCTCCATAGTAGGATGTGCTGATGATCTTTGAATTTTCAAAAATAGAAGTGTACAGATTGACAGCTTCTTCGGCCTGCCCGTTGTAACTTAGGAATGTGGTTATTTTTTGCATGGCTTAATTGGTTATGATAGCAAAGATATTAAGTGCAAGCAACGTTTAACAGGGCGAATAATGACAATATATGGGGTTATTCAGGACATAAATAATATTAACGTTTGATAATATCATATTGTGATCTTAGCTGAATTTAATTGCCGTTTATGAATTGTTATGTACAGAATATCAGTTAGATTTGAATACATCTATCAATTTAAAAACATGGAAAACACAAATACAGCCATTACACTTGGCCCGCAGGAAGGCGAATATTTATCTGTTGTGGGCGATGCCTACCGGATATTGGTGAGCGGTAAACAAACCAATGGCACTTTCGCTGTTATTGATATGTTAATACCTCCCGGCGGTGGCCCTGGACCGCATGCGCACGCCGCGTTTCAGGAATCATTTTATGTGATAGACGGAGAGATTGAGGTTAAAACCCAAGGGCATAGCTATACAGCAAAAAAAGGCGCATTTGTAAGTATCCCTGTAGGAGGCATGGTGCATTGCTTTAAAAATGAATCAAAGGAGATGGCGCATATTCTTTGCACGGTTGTGCCATCTGGTTTGGAAGAGTTTTTTGAGGAGATAGGTGTACCGGTTGTTGGCGGCACTTTCCTGCCGCCACCTCAGTTGGATGAAGAATCTCTGAAAAAACTACTCGCTGTAGCTGAAAAATATGGACAGAAACTATTTCCACCTGATTATCTGGATTGAAATATTTACCGTAAAGCTGCCTGTATTAAACATAACATCAATGATATTTACCATATAAAATGTACGCGCTTGTACTGAACCTGAGATGAAATTTTACATGAATAAGTAAATAGTACCATCACTCCAATTAAAAGTACCAGAATTGTAATCTTTAATCATTGTAAATTTGTATTATGATAAAGGATCAGTTTCCGGTTATAAATATTGGCCAGTTGGATGAATTCAAACAGGAAGACATTCTCATCAGCCAATTTGCCCCTTACCTGGCTGTTCATAAAAACCTGCAGCATGCGCACAAGCATGATTTTTATCACCTGGTATTTTTTACGGATGGATCCGGAAGTCAAACTATCGATTTTGAAAGCTTTGAGGTAAAGCCCTTCCAGTTTTATTTTATGATTCCAGGTCAGGTACACCACTGGGCCTTTGACGGGCATGTTGATGGTTATGTGGTTAATTTTTCGGCCAGTTTTTTTCAATCATTTTTATTAAAGACTGATTATTTTGAGCAGTTCTCTTTTTTCAACGGTAATGCAAATGAAGCAGTAATTGATGTCCCTGCTGCACTGCATACTGATATGATAAATCTGTTTGAGAAGCTATTACGCGAAAGTGAAGGCAAACAACGTGGTGCACTGGACATGGTTAGGTTATTGTTAGTAGAGCTATTCATTTCAATAGGCCGCCTATCAGCGCCGAATGAACAAAAACAAGTTAGCCCGTATAATTTAACCTTGTTGAAAAGCTTCAGAAATTTAATAGAAACAAACTTCCGGACCTTAAAACTACCCAAAGAATATGCGGAACTGCTTTATATTACGCCCAATCATTTGAATGCCCTGTGTAACGATCTGCTTGATATTTCGGCTGGCGAGGTGATCCGTAACAGGGTAATACTGGAAGCAAAACGATTATTGGTGAACCCGGAACTCGGGATAACAGAAATTGCCAGTCAGCTAAATTTTAGCGACAACTCTTATTTTACCAAGTTCTTTAAAAAGCAAACCGGACTGACCCCGGAAGAATTCAGGAAACAATTTATTTCAAAAAGATCATGAAAACATTAAATTTAGTTATGGAAAAGGAACCTTCACAATTTAAAGCCGCATTACATGCCAAATGCCCAAGATGCCGTAGGGGCGATATGTTTGCAGGCCCTATGTATAGTTTCGGCACACAAAAAATGAACGAAAAATGTTCTCACTGCGGCTTAGTATTTGAAAGAGAGCCCGGCTATTTTTATGTGGCCATGTTTGTAAGTTACGCCATGAATGTTGCCGAAATGGTTACTTTGGCAGTAGGGACTTATATACTAACCGGCAGCACATCGCCATGGTTATATTGCGCCATACTTTTGGGTGTTTCCTTTTTACTTTCACCGTTTCATTTCAGGTATTCAAGGGTTATTTTACTGTATTGGTTAACACCTGGCTTGCATTTTGATCCTGAAAGAGCAAAATTACATGAATAATATGCTTATAGTGAATTGATTATATAATATTGTGTGAGTGCTAAAGTGTGCCGTGTGTTTTACCTGTTTCGGGTATTCCGCGGCACACTTTTAGTAATACTAATCTATCTTTTACAATATACAATTAATGATGCTTTAGCTAACACCTGTTTACCTAACAAAAAGCCAGATATAGCGGCGGTAGTTGAGGCTGTAGTACCCAATTTAGCTGTTCTTAAAGCGTACACCGTAATAATATAACGATGAGCAGCTTCGCCTTCGCCGGGACATGGGCCCTGGTAACCGGGAGCACCGGTGTCATTCATACTTTGCAGGCTGCCTTGCGGGGCAATATTACTTTTAATATCCCCTGCACCGGCTTTAAACTCATGAACAGTTGCCGGAATATCGACCACTACCCAATGCCAGAAACCACTGCCGGTAGGCGCATCAGGGTCATACATGGTGATAGCAAAACTTTGCGTGCCATCAGGGGCGCCTGCCCAGTTAGTTCAGGCGATTTGTTGCCGCCATTGCAGCCAAAAGAGTTGGCGGTAAATTCATTGGTGAACTGCCCGCCAAGGTCGTTACTTTTAATGGTGAATGTTTGTGAAAACGCAGCCTGCATTAAAAACAGACTGATAATAAGTGTGAAAATTGCTTTCATGATTTTGGATATTTATTTCTCCAAAATTCACTTAAATATGCCTTGAACCGATATTGAAAACGGTTCAAAAACTATTGCAATAAGATCAAATAGCTACGTTTTGGCGGTAAGCAGCAGGAGTAACCCCGAATTTCTTTTTAAAAGCGGTGTTAAAGTTGGATAGGTTTTCATATCCATAGGTATCATAGATCTCGCTGGCTTGCCTACCTTTTAATAACTCGGAACAAGCCGCTTAAAGCTTTCTTTCGCGGATGTACTTTTGCGGCGATATATTATAGGCTTTTTCAAAATCACGTTTAAAGGTAGAGCGGCTCCGGTTAGCTAAGAATGCCAGTTCATCTAAAGTAAGATTGTTAAAAAGGTTACTCTCGACAATGTTTTTCAATGATAATTGACTAATGTCTTGGTGTTTACTGAAAAGAGCAGTTAATTGAGCTGGAAATAGCTCATAAATAACCAGTAAAAGTTCTTCCAGCTTATGCAAAGCAATAGCGTACGACAACTGATGGCCTCCGCTAATAAGCGTTTGTATGCTTTTTACATATTCATTAAGATAAAGTGTACTTGCAAAATGGATATACGGTAGTATATGCTCCGGAGGATTAATCCGGTTTGCAGTTTGCGGATATTTAGCCAAGAAGTCCGTTACCAAACTACCGGGGAAGAATACGATGAAACTACTGTAAGGGCCTTTATTAAGGCTATGTTCAGCAATAATGGAGTTGCCTTGCGGTATCAGCATAGATTGGCCTGCCCGCAGAACGGTGTTTTCAGTCGCACGGTAAATTTCCTTCTGGCCATTCAATACAAAACTGATAGCATATTGATCAAATACTACATGATTCTTAAACAGGCTGCCTTTGTCGTGGTAGTGTACAAATGATATCTCGCCGGCTTTTATCTGCGCCTGGTGTTTAACAGCATTAGGTACCGAAATAATATCCATAGCCTGTAAAATTATTGAATAAAACCGGCTTTCAAACTCCTGCCTTCGGCAACTTACGTCATAACCCTTATCTTTGTGTTATGAATTATTTTGATTTCTACGGGATACCTGAAGCATTCCAGCTTAATGAAGGAGCGGTAAAAAAAAAGTTTTATGAGCTGAGTAAGCTTTATCACCCCGATTTTTACGCCAATGAAAGTGAGGAAAAACAGCAGGAAATTCTTGAATTATCAACGCTGAACAATAAGGCATATCAAACGCTTTCGAACCCTGCAAAGCGCCTTGAATACATTTTAAGGCTGCACGAACTCGTTTCGGAGGGTGCAAAACCACAATTACCATCAGATTTTTTAATGGAAATGATGGATATAAATGAGCGCATAATGGAAGTTGATGATGCACATGAGCTTGGGTCGATAACCGGAGAAGTACTTGCTATTGAGGGTGATATGGATGAGAGGCTGGAAAGCTTGACGGTTGATTACGTAACTTTGGATGATACAGCGAAGGAAAGCAGGTTGAATGAAATTGCAGATATTTACTTTAGGCAAAAATATTTATTGCGAATTAAGGAGAGTTTAGATACATTTGCATCCCGATTTTGAACGAACTAATCCACCGTTCTTAACGTAGGCCCAGATGGCGGAATCGGTAGACGCGTTGGTCTCAAACACCAATAACTTCACGGTTGTGCCGGTTCGACCCCGGCTCTGGGTACAAAGCCTGATACGAAAGTATCGGGCTTTGTTATTTTTTAATATCTTACTTACTATATTCACTTTCCTTTCAAAAAATACCAAAATTATAATTGTACTTTTATTCTACTTAAACAAATCACTATTTAAATAATCTAAAAAAATCATGGAATACGATAATATCGACAATGAAATTGTTGAATCTAATAAAGAAATCGTTGATAATATCACATTAATTTTATCAGAGAATATCAAAACATATTCAAGAGATTGGACAGTCGAGACGATATATAATCAGATCAAGCAAGGTAATATAGAACTCAATCCTAAATTTCAACGCAGAAACGCTTGGAACGACGAAAAACGTAGTAGGCTGGTTGAATCTTTAATATTGAAACTTCCTGTTCCTGAAATTGTGCTTGCTGAAAGTCACACTGAAAAAAATAAATTTATTGTCCTTGACGGAAAACAACGTCTGTTAACGATTGCCGGTTTCATTGAAAACGACACATATAAGTATTGGGACAAACCAGTGTTAAAAGATCTAAAACTAAAACCTGCACTTAACAATATGAGTTTTGAGCTATTATCCCAAGATATCAATAAGGAGTTTAATAGGGCTTTTCAAAATTCGGATATAAGATGCACTGTAGTATTTAATCAAACTTCTGACGATATACTATATGAAATATTCTATCGGCTAAATTCTGGTGCAGTACCACTCTCAATGCAAGAATTGCGACAATCTTTGCGTAAGGGTGAATTTTCGGATTTTTTAATGGAATCGACTGAAACAATTGGGCCACTACACCAAGTTTTAGGTATTGACCAACCTGATAAACGCCTGTTAGATGCAGAAATACTTTTAAAATTTATATCTAATAGATTAAGGTTAAGTGAGTATAATGGAAATTTAAAAAAATTCCTTGATGATAGTATGGTGTTATTAAATAAGGAATGGGCCACTCACAGTGACCAAGTAATAGAATTGTATAGAGAACTTAATAAAGGCATAGAATTATATTCAAAAATTGTAGGAATGAATGGCGTTGGTAATTATTACAAAGAAAGCAGGTTTAATCGGAATCTTTTTGACGTACAGACCTACTTTTTTTCTCAGTTAAGTGAAGATGATTTAAATGATTTGAATAACTCTAAATATCTAGCAGGTTTTGAAAAATTATCCCAAAAAGATTCTGCTTTTAGAAAATCAATGGTTTCATCAACTAATACTAAGAAAAGTTTAGCCACACGTTATGAACTGTTTAGGATTTTGATGAATGATTCATTCAACAAAAAATTCGTCAACCAATTGCCAGTTGATAATGAATGATTATTCCGAACTCAAAAATTATTGTTACCGACTTTATGTTAGTTTCATAAAACAATATACTAAAGCTACAACACTAAAGCCAACGCCAGAAGAGATAGATAACGTTAAGGCTTTTTGTGTGTTGTCTCATGCCGCATTGGAGGAGTATTTTGAAAAGCTTGCGACTAAAACAATGATTTCTGCCAAAAGAAAATTTGATGGCAAATCCTTAATCGACAAAATTCCAATTAACCAATCAGAATTAGATGCTATAAATAGCAATATTATTCAGTTAGTAAAAACCTTGACACTTAGCAGCGGGTATTATATTTATTCAAAAAAAAATTCTGAAGCACTTAAAAATTATAAATCTAAGTTGGAAAAAGCAGCACAATTACATATTGATAACACTATACTGACACTAAATGATGTTGTTGAATTGACTAAAAAAACGGACTCATATACAAATGAAATTTTAAAAGAAACTAAGACATTTTTTGAATAATATATATCTGAAAATCATGGTGCATCTTTAAAATACCTTTTGAAATTACTTATCCCAGTTGGTATAGATATTCCCGAAAACTTGTCATTATTAAACTCACTTCAAAAATTAGCAAAATATAGGGGTGAATATGCACACACAAAAGGCGATCTCACAGTAATTTTAAGTGCCCCTGATAGCGCTAATTACATTATTGATGCTTTACAACTATGCAAAATAATTGATGATAGTATTAGTGAATTTCACATATATTGTACATGAAATAAATACAAAGCCCCAATACTATGGTATTGGGGCTTTGTTGTTTTACATAATACTACACCGGAAAATAAACACCGGTAGCTTCTTCAGCTATACTCCATAACTGCTTAGCAACAGTTTCATCCAAAGCATTCGGCGTAATAACCGCTTCGGCAGGGTAGCCCCTATATCCGCCATCTTTGTCGGGCCCGTAAAGCTTACCGCCTTCGGCATCTGGAGATACAGCAGCGTATAATGATGACAAAGCGCCCTGCCATGGCTCCATAAGCTCGCCTACACGTTCTACAGCAGCTTTAAACGCCTCTGGATCCATATGTCTGGCTAATTCAGTATAATTAGCGCCGGGTTGTGCTGCTATTGAAAGTACTTTATCTCCGGCTGAGGTAATTCTTCTTTGTAATTCAATAGATAAAATAAGGTCGGCCAGTTTACTCTGGCTATACTCCCGCATCGGCTCATAATCTTTTTCTGATCTTAAATTATCAAAATCAATAGCACCATGTAAATAAGCCATGCTACTTAAAGTTACAATACGTGAACCGGGAGTAGCTTTGAGTAAAGGATACAGGTAACCAATTAGCGCAAAATGGCCTATGAAATTTACACCAAATTGTAGCTCATAGCCATCATCTGTTTTCGAGGCTGGTGGGATCATTACTCCTGCATTATTGATCAATACATCAAGCTGCTGATGGTTCTTTATAAAATCTTCTGCAAACTCTTTTACCGCTGCCAGGTTGGCAAGGTTAAGCAAAGCTATTTCAAGCGTTCCATTGCCGGTATGTTCTTTTATCGCTGTAGCTGCTTCCTGTGCTTTTTCAAGGTTTCTGCAGGCCAATACAACGTGCGCACCGGCTTCATATAAAGCCAGGGCTGTTTCAAAGCCAATACCAGTATTGGCACCAGTTACTATAACTGTTTTTCCGGACTGATCCGTGATATTATCTTTTGTCCACATATTAAATTTATTTTATGCAGCAAAGTTCAATAAAGAACAGGCACTCACTATACCATAATGAAACCAAAAAGTACAAAAATCAATCAACTTTCGATTGGCGGAATTTATTTGGCGGTATCTTCACCTTGTTCTTGAAAAAACTCGAAAAATGATTGGGCTCTTCAAACCCCAGGGTCCAGGCAATCTCAGCAATGCTCCAACTGGTGCTTTTGAGCAGGATCTTAGCTTCCTGTAAAAGCCTGTCGTTAATCAACTGCGATGTAGTTTGCCCTGTTACTTCTTTCAGCGCCTTGTTCAAATGGTTTACATGAATATTTAATCGCTCAGCAAATGCCGACGGTGAGTTTACCTTTATAGTTTGGTTACTTAATTCAATAGGGAATTGCCGTTCCAGTAATTCAGTAAATGAGGCAGCTATCCTGTTTGATGCGTTTGAACCCGGCGCTAAACTCCATATAGCAGGCTGCATTTTTTGCGCATCGTGTACTACTTCCATCAGCAGGTTACGCAGCAAATTATACTTATAAATGTAGTCGCCTTGTAATTCATCATACATTCTGGAAAATATGGTGGAGTATTTAAGCACCTCCATTGCATTTAATGGAATAATAGCATTATCCGTTAATTGGAAAACAGGATATTCATTTATATGCTCAAAGCGATTAAAAAAATCTTCGGTAAAAATGCAAACATAGCCAACTTGCTGATCGCTTATCCTTTCCCATAAATAGGGAATCATCGGATTGGTAAATACCAGTGCGCTTTCAGTTATTTCTACACACTTATCGGCATAATGCAGCTTATTATGGCCTGTAATAAGGCTCACCTTAAAAAAATTACGCCTGCTGTAATTAACCTGTTTATTGCCTGGCGAAATGATATCTTCAATTTTAAAGATGTTGAAATTACCGGCCTCACTTTTCACCTTCCCCAAAACCTCATCAGGTAAATGCTTATAAAAGGTTTCAAGTTCAATAAATCTGGTCATTATCAAATGTACGAAAATCAAATTTATCATTACTGTATACATACTTAACTTGAACTTGTCATTATAAAGGCTTTTCACACTTCACATAAAAATTATCATCTTTGCATCGTATACCTACATACTCATAAACTATGCTTTTTGAACAAATACGGCAAAAACCGTTTTTTATACTGGGCCCATGTGTAATGGAAAACCAGGAACTATTATATACCGTTGCTGAAAAAGTTGCCGAAATAGGGCAGAAGTACAATATCCCGGTAGTATTTAAATCATCATTTGATAAAGCTAACCGTACATCAATACACTCATATCGCGGCCCAGGCATTGAAAAAGGCCTTGAAATGTTGCTGAAAGTAAAAGAACGTTTCGGCTTGCCGGTATTAACTGATATACATGAAAGCTACCAGGCCGCCATTGTTGGCGAAGTGGTTGATATATTACAGATCCCTGCTTTCTTATGTCGCCAAACTGATCTTTTAGTCGCGGCAGCAAAAACTGGTAAGATCGTTAATATTAAAAAGGCGCAATTCTTATCAGGTCAGGATATGTTTTATCCGGCCCAAAAAGTGATTGAAGCAGGCAATGATCAGGTGATATTAACCGAACGCGGCAATATGTATGGGTATAACAACCTTGTTGTCGATTTTAGGAATATCCATGACCTGAAAACCTTCGGCCATCCGGTATGTATGGATTGTACGCACTCTGTACAGCGCCCCGGCGCAGCGGGTGGTAAAACCGGCGGCGACCGTACTTTTGTACCCATGATGGCCCTTGCTGCCAAAGCGTTTGGTGCTGATGGTTACTTTATGGAAACGCATCCCGACCCGGACAATGCCCTCAGCGATGGCCCAAACATGGTTAAATTACACGATCTTGAAAGCGTGATAATACCATTGCTTGGATAATTTATTTGAAATTAAAAACCATACTATTGAACGGGATTTATATAACACAATGAAAGATATTGCCAAAAGGGTTTTTGATATTGAAATTGAAGCCTTGCAGCATGTTGCAGGTTTAATTGATGATGAGTTTACAAAAACAGTAGAGGTTATATTAAAAGCCAATGGTAAGCTTATAGTTATTGGCATAGGTAAATCGGGGCTTATCGGCAAAAAGATAGCAGCTACGTTATCAAGTACAGGTACCCCCAGTTTCTTTCTGCATCCCGGCGAAGCTTTTCATGGCGACCTGGGTATGGTGGGCGAAAATGACCAGGTATTGCTGGTGTCTTATTCGGGAGAAACAGACGAAGTATTAAAGCTCATCCCTTTTTTAAAGTGGAATAAGAATATCATTATAGGCATTACCGGCAATACAGAATCAACCATAGCCAAAAATAGCGACTATCATCTTAATATAAATATCACCCGCGAGGCCTGCCCGCTTGCGCTTGCGCCAACCTCGTCAACCACCGCCGCTTTAGTTATGGGGGATGCACTTGCGGTGGCCTTAATGGAATCGCGGCAGTTTCAGCAGGAAGATTTTGCCCGTTTTCATCCGGGAGGGAGTTTGGGCCATAAACTACTTTCAAGAGTAAAGGATCTGATGCGTACCGATAACCTGCCCTTTATAGCAAAGGAGGCTTCATTTACAGAGCTGTTGCTCCGTATGTCAGAAGGGCGACTGGGTATGGTAATTGTAGGATCTGCCAGCTACGTAGAAGGTGTAGTTACCGATGGCGACCTTAGGCGGGCGTTATTACGCAATCCTGATACATCTAAGCTAAGTATAACAGATATGATGTCGCAAAACCCGGTGATTATTAATGGTGAAGAATTTGTAGGGCAGGCAGAAAAATTAATGATGGCGAAAAAAATAACCACCATACTTGTTGGCAATGCCGAACAAAGAAATATAGCCGGTATTTATCAAATTTATAATTAACACTCCTATATAAGGTGAAGTTTTATAATTTGTTAACTCAAATGTCAAATATAATATACTGTTGTGCAATACTTAACTAATAGTGATACAAGTTTAGTGATTTTATAGATTTCTATTTTTAGATTTTTATGATTTTACTAAAAGATTAGCTATAATTTTCTAAATTTGTTCGATACGAGTTAAACCATATAAAATTTTCATATTGCAAACTTTTAGAAGCATTCTGTTTAACCAATTTTATATGTTTCGTAACAGGAAGAATACATGATTCACAGGTACGCAACTTTTATTAAGGCCGTCAATCTTACCACCGATTATATTATATTAAATATAAGTATGGTGATCTCTTATTTTATAGTTGATAAATCCAACTTTTTTTGGATTAACAATAAAAATTATCTGCCTATCGTATTAGTCTTTAATCTCATTTGGCTGCTGGCAGCTAACATTACAGGTTTGTATGAACATGTTTTAAATAAAGATTCTATTAAAACATACAGGGGAGTAATTAAAACATACTTCATTTTTGTGAGTTTTATATGCTTCACTATAATAATCCTGATTGGTACTAAGCCGTATTTCATTACTCGCGAATACCTCTTTTATTCACTGGCGTTATTTGGATTTTTACTGGGTTTGTGGAAGTTAATATTCCTGGGTATCCGTAAAAGCGATCGTACCTCCTTAATTGATAATCGTAATGTGGTTATTGTAGGCGGCGGTAGGATAGGGTATGATCTTTATCATTTCTTTGATCAAAACAAAGAACGTGGTTATAACCTGATTGGTTTTTTTGATGATCATTCAGAAAAAGTAAAAGATAAACATTTATATCTGGGTAGTACCGATGAATGTATAAACTACGTGATAGCAAACAAGGTTGATGAGATATTTTGTACGTTGCCCAACTCCAAAGCCGATAAGATTGAAAAGCTGATGCTTGATGCTGATAAAAATCTTATTCGTTTTAAGTTTATACCCGAGTATTACGATTACGCTAAAAAGCCTACTTACATACAAAGTTTTGGTCATATACCTGTTATATCGGTAAGACCAGAACCGCTTGAAAATATATTGAACAGGGCTATAAAACGCCTTTTCGACTGTGTTTTCTCCATATTTGTTATACTATTTATTTTTAGCTGGTTATTTCCTATACTGGCTATAATTATAAAGATCCAATCACCTGGCCCTGTTTTCTTTGTTCAGCTTCGTTCAGGGCGCGATAATAACCCGTTTAAATGCTACAAATTCAGGAGCATGCGTGTAAATTCAGATTCGGATAAAAAACAAGCCAGCCGTAACGATTCCCGTATAACAAAAATTGGCGCGTTTATGCGTAAAACCAGTTTAGATGAGCTACCTCAGTTTTTTAACGTATTAATGGGTAACATGTCAGTAGTAGGGCCGAGGCCGCATATGATAAGCCACACTGAGCAATATTCCCAGCTAATTGATAAGTTTATGGTAAGGCATTTTCTTAAACCGGGTATTACTGGCTGGGCACAAATAAAAGGCCTGAGAGGGGAAACCAAAGATACCGAAAGTATGCTTAAACGCGTTGAGGCGGATGTTTGGTACCTGGAGAACTGGTCGTTCCTGCTTGATCTTAAAATTATTTTCTTAACTTTTTGGGGAACCATTAAAGGTGACGAAAACGCGTTTTAAAAATGCCTGTTTTTGTTGATCAGTTGAATAGGCCAGTAGATATTCCGGTCACTCCTAAAAGAATCATATCCATAGTACCTTCACAAACCGAATTGCTGTTTGATTTGGGCCTTGATGAAAAGATAGTTGGTATTACCAATTTCTGTACCCATCCGGGTGATAAAGTCAAATCAAAAACTAAAGTTGGCGGCACTAAAAAGCTTAATATGGAGCTGATAAAGAAATTAAATCCCGACCTCATCATCGCCAATAAAGAAGAAAACGACCGCTCACAGGTTGAGGAGCTGATGGAATACTTCCCGGTTTGGATAAGTGATATCAATAACCTGCAAGGCGCTGTTGAAATGATTGCCAGTGTAGGAAATATGCTTGATTGTAAAACACAGGCCGAAACACTCAGTTATTCAATAATTCATCAATTCGATCAACTTAAACCATCGCCACTAAAACTACGTGTTGCTTACTTAATATGGCGCAAACCCTATATGGTTGCGGGTAATGATACTTTTATTAATAGTATGCTACAGCAATGCGGATTGATAAATGTATTTGATTTAAGCAGATATCCTGAAGTAAATGAGGAAATGCTTATCAACGCTAATCCCAACCTGGTATTCCTTTCATCAGAACCATATCCATTTGCAGAAAAACATGTGGCTGAATTTAAAGCAATATTGCCCAATGCTAATATAATGTTGGTTGACGGGGAGATGTTTTCATGGTATGGGAGCAGGTTGTTATTAGCACCCCAATATATGTCGGGGTTAATAAGTACCGTATAAAACATCTAAAATTGTTATAGTTATCAAGGTGGCGAAAATTAAATGGCTAATGATTAATGGCTTACGTAATTATGCTAAATAAATTTTATTCTTTACCATTTTACGCTATCTTTGCACCTCACAAAATCCTAATGCGGAAGTGGCGTAATTGGTAGCCGCACCAGACTTAGGATCTGGCGCCGCGAGGCGTGGGGGTTCGAGTCCCTTCTTCCGCACTGAATAAAAAAACCTCTCTAAAGCAATTTAGAGAGGTTTTTTGTTTTTTAACGATTTTATGCGTTAACTTTAATTAATTAATAGGTAATAACCAATTTTAATCACAATGGAGAATCAACCAAACACTAAACTAACAGGCAGCTTTAAGCCCTTAAAGGCAGGTGCTAATTTGCAGGATACCAGCAAAGACGAAGTTATAACTGTTACAGTACGCCTGCGCAGGCAAAAGGCACTGCCCGCAGATGCAATTAAAGGTAATTTTTTAAGCCGCGAAACCTATGAAAACGAGTATGGTGCCGCTTTAGAAGAGGCGGAACAAGTGGAAAATTACGCGCATGAATATGGTTTAACTACGGTATCGGTAAACCTGGCCCGCCGGAGTGTGCATTTAACGGGCACGATAAGTGAATTTGAAAAAGCTTTTAATACCACTGTAAAGAGCGAGAATAATTTTAGGGTCTTAGCGTCGGAAGTGCAGGTTCCTGAGGCACTGAAAGATGTAATTGTGGGCGTATTTGGATTGGATAACCATCCTATAGCCCGCCCGATGTTCCAAATAGCAAAAAGCGAAGGGAAGATCGTTTCGCACGCGGCGGCACCCCAGGCTTTTACACCTAATCAATTAGCCGGGATATATGGCTTCCCGACAGGGGTAAATGGCAAGGGCCAATGTATAGCAATAATAGAATTAGGCGGTGGTTATCGAACTAAAGACATTACGGCTTACTTTAAAGAAATTGGTGTTACCAAGCCAACGGTAAAAGCGGTATCCGTTGATGGAGGAAAGAATAGCCCTTCAACAGCCGATGGAGCCGATGGTGAAGTTATGCTTGATATTGAAGTTGCAGGGGCCGTAGCTCCCGGTGCAAAAATTGTTGTTTATTTTGCAGGCAATACCGACCAGGGGTTTCTGGATGCTATAACCAAGGCTATACATGACACGCAAAACAAGCCATCGGTTATCTCCATTAGTTGGGGGTCAGCAGAAGTAAACTGGACACAGCAGGCTTTCGATAATTTTAACGAAGCTTTTAAAACTGCTGCTGCCCTGGGTGTAAGTGTTTGTATAGCCTCCGGTGATAGCGGCTCAAGAGACGATCAAACCGATGGTAAGGTGCACGTGGATTTTCCGGCATCAAGTCCATATGCGCTGGCGTGCGGTGGTACTAAGCTAACAGTAAATGGTACCCAGATCGCATCAGAAGTGGTATGGCATGAATCAAGTGACTCAGCAGGTGGTGGCGGGGTAAGCACCTATTTTCCATTGCCGGATTATCAGGCCAATGCTAATGTTCCGTTGGAGCTCGATACTCAATTTAAAGGTAGGGGCGTACCTGATGTAGCAGGAGACGCAGATCCTGATACCGGTTATAAAGTAAGGGTAGACGGGCAGGATATGGTTATAGGCGGAACAAGCGCGGTAGCTCCCTTAATGGCCGGGTTAATTGCTCTTATTAATGAACAAACTGGCAAACCTGCCGGTGATATTCATGCGCAGATATATGCCAACCCGGGTTTGTTACGTGATATAACAAGCGGCGACAATAAAACTACATCTGCGAATACAGGCTATGCCGCCGGACCGGGCTGGGATGCCTGTACGGGTTTGGGTGTATTATCAAAGCTGAGTTAAGAGGGTTTTATTAATTTCTGAATGATGATGGAGCTGCACTTGTTTGCTTTTTAAAAAAATGGTTAAAGTGCGCAGGGTCCTCAAAGCCAAGGCAATTACTGATCTCTGCAATATTCCAGTTGGTGTGTTTTAGTAATGCCTTTGCTTCCGCTATCATTCGTTCAAATATTACTTCTGTAGTAGTTTTTCCTGTAGTTTGTCTTATCGCACGGTTAAGGTGATTTACATGGATGCAAAGTTCTTGTGCAAAATCTTTTGCCGAGCGCATCCTGATTTGCTGTGAAAGGGATTCGATAGGAAATTGCCGTTCCAGTATATCATTAAAAACAGCTGTAATGCGGGAATTGGCGTTGATATACTGATACAGCGTTTCAGATGGTTCCATTTTTAAAGCATAATGGATCATTTCAGTTATATAACTCCTGATCAGGTCATATTTAAAAGGGTAAGCCGAAGCTATTTCATCCTGTATCTTTTTATAAATGTTAGTCAATTGCTCATCCTGGTGGTCATTGAGCACATAAGCAGTTTTTGCTCCTGGCGCAAACATGGGCAGGTCCTTAATATTGCTGCGGATATGATCGCTGAAAAAGGCTTCTTTAAAAATGCAGTAGTACCCGGTGGTATCAGTTGTTAATGGCTCAAATTTATAGGGCACCATCGGGTTAAAAAACAATAGGGTAGCCCCTGAAACTTCAAGACTTTTATCGGCATAGTGAAAAATATGCTTTCCACGTATTAGCATAATTTTATAAAAATCCCGGCGGGTGTACTTTACAGGAGTTGCACCATGTCTGGTTTTATCTTCAAAATTGAAGATATTGAAATGCCCAACGTCCTTTTTTAAGTCATCGGGCATCCAGTTAAACTTTCGCTGGTAAAATTGCTCAAGTGTTTCTGTTTCGGCCATATTGCAAAATTAAAACAATTAACCCGGGAAATCTGTACTCAAAGTCAGGTCTTTCCATTGCTCCAGGTCATTACCTAACTGGGTGATCTTTGCTGAGGCCCTGGCATATGCATCGCTTCCTAAAAATAATCTTACCGGAGGTTCAGGATTTTCAGCAAGCACTATAAAAACTTCAGCTGCCCTGTCAGGATCACCCGCCTGTTTGCCGTTCATGGTATTGTATTTGGCATGCGAATCCCTGATAGCCTGGTAATCATTGATCGTATTTTCTGCCATTACTAATGATTCAGCTGAAAGAAATTCAGTACGGAATCCGCCCGGTGCAACAACGGTTACCTTTATACCTAAGGCACGCACTTCTTCAGCCAGAACTTCCGTCATGCCGGTTATCGCGAATTTTGTTGCTGCATATACACTCCATCCTGTAGCCCCTGCAAAGCCGCCAATAGAAGAAATATTAATAATATGCCCAGATCTTTGGGCACGCATAACAGGCAATGCATGGTGAATAACCTTGATGGTGGCAAAAACATTTACGTTAAAATTATTATAAACATCTTCTTGCAATAGTTCTTCAATAGAACCGCCTATGCCATAACCAGCATTGTTTACAACAACATCCAGCTGCCCAAAATGAGCCTGGGTATTTTGAATGGATTGTTTGATGGATTCGTCGCTGGTTAAATCAACTTCCAGTGCAAGGAATTGGTCTTCGTTAGCTGATCCGACAGCATTTTTTAATTGCTCAGCCGTGCGTGAGGTAGCGGCAACTCTGTAACCCTCGCTTAATAGTTTTTTTGCCAGGGCAAGGCCTAAACCTTTTGAAGCACCTGTAATATACCATACTTTTTTTGTGTCCATGATCTCAAAATTTTATAACACAAAGGTGAGGTATAATTAATTGATTTGGATTGCCAGTATCAAACCAATACTTGTCAAATTCAAACAATTCATGGTTGGATATTCAATGCCTGGTATATTTCGGCATAAAGCAAACCACTGCCGCCACCGTAATGCTGCACCACCGGTATTTTATAATGTGCTTGAATTTGCTTTGATTCGATATCGGTAAGTCCTGCACCTAAAAGCACAACGTCAAATAATATAGTATTACCTTTTTCAATAGCCTCATCAGCTGCAAAAGCAGCAGTGCCATTCCATCCGGTTTTGTTGTTGAGGAGCCTGAGGATAGTTTTCATGATATCCGGATGTTTCCCAATAATCAGTATTTCAATATTTTGCATGAGTTTAACTTTAAGGTTATTAAAAAGACATAGGAACTTCCATTAGCAAAAACTCGGCGTCTTCAAATATCTCAATATTGAACTTGTCGGTATCCCATATGCCAAAGCCATCTCGTGTGTTTAAAACTTGGCCATCAACTTTTATTGATCCGTTAATAACAAACACATATACACCGTTGCCTTCAGCATTTAATTTGTATTCGGTGTTTAAGCCTTTATCAAAACTACCCAAATTAAACCAGGCATTTTGGTAGATCCATACGCCGTCGTCATCAGGTTTAGGAGAGAGGATCTGCTGTAACTTGTTATGGCGATCGTCTTTGTTCAACGTAAGTTGATCGTACCGGGGCTCAACATTTAGCACATTTGGGTAAACCCATATCTGCAAAAACTGAACAGCCTCATGCTGATCGTCGTTATGTTCTTCGTGAAAAATACCTGTACCAGCGCTCATCACTTGGATATCGCCATCATTTATTACGGCAACATTATCCATGCTGTCGTGGTGTTTTAAGCCACCCTTTAACGGGATGGAGATGATCTCCATGTTATCATGCGGGTGTTCGCCAAAGCCTTCGCCGCCATCAACGGTATCATCATTTAAAACACGAAGCGCACCAAAATGCATCCGCTCGGGATTGTAATATCCGCCGAAACTAAAAGTATGGTAACTTTTTAACCAGCCAAGGTCTGCTTTGCCACGTGACGCTGCAGGGTGAAATATTGTTTGTGCCATGATGTTTTTTAATTATATAACAAATTTACGCACACAGGCTTAGTTAAAAGTTAATGTAGGATAAGAAATGAAGAATGTAAGATCTTATTTACACTACTTTTTACCTTTCAGTATATGGTTTTGCATCCGGCTGAAAAACTCAGGCGTAACACCAATATATGCGGCAATTTGTTTTTTTGGTAACGTATTGATAAGGGTAGGGTATCGCCTGCAGAAATTATTGTAACGTTCTTCGGCAGTCAGACTTAAATTATCAATAAGCCTTTGCTGGTACGATACCAAAGAGTTTTCAGTAATGATGCGAAAAAAGCGTTCAAACTGCGGGATATCCAGGTATAGTTTTTCCTGACGGGATTTGGAGAGTAACAACACTTCTGTTTCTTCCAACGTTTCAATATTTAGTATGCCCGGTTTTTGGGTGAGTAGGCTGTACATATCCGCTATCCACCAGCCAACCGGGGCAAAATTCAGTACGTGCTCAAATCCGTTCTGATCAACAGTAAAGCCGCGCAAACAGCCTTTAGTTACAAAGGTAGAATATTTGCATATCTCACCTTCTTCTAAAATAAATTGCTTCCGTTTATAAACTTTCGGCTGAAGGAGGGATATAAAATGTTCCTTCTCTTCAGCCGAAAGCTGTATATGGCGGGTAATACTATCAATAATAAGATTGGTCGACATTAAGTCGAAAGTACGGCTTTGCACCTAAAAATGCTAATCTATCAGGCAACTACCCGGTTCCATTCCGGGTGGCGTTTTAAAAAATGCTGCACATAAGCACAAAGCGGCACCATTTTTAAATGATGATCCTCGATATATTGCAGTGCTTTCTCAACCATTTCGGGTGCTACGCCTTTTCCTTCCAGTTCCTGCGGCACTTCGGTATGGACGAGGTAGATCTTATCACCTTTCAGCATATAATCAATAAACGACCTGTGGCCGTCAACAATCATTTCAAAATTGTGCTGCGCCTCGTTATTGGTAAGCGGAACTTCGGAGTAATTCATGATAAATGCAATATACTGTTATTGGACAAATATTAGCTGATTCGCCAGCTCAATTTCATCACCCGTAATAGTATGCGGGCGACCTTTGTAAACCTTAACAGTAACATCGGCATTTAAGTTTTTTAATATTGCCGCGCTTTCTTCCACACGGCTCAATGGCACATGCGGATCAGGGTCGCCGGTTGTGATTAATATAGGCGTGTTATTAAAGTCTCCTATATAGTTTTCAGTTGCCAGTTCTTTTCCGATCAATCCACCTGTAAAGGCAATCACGCCACCAAAGCGTTTGGCGTTACGTGCCACATATTCCAAAGTTAGGCAAGCGCCCTGCGAAAATCCTGCAAAATAAATATGTTCAGCAGGTATACCCTTAACAATCAGATCATCAACCAACTCACCAACAATTTGCAAAGCTGAATCTAATGCAGGCTGATTTTGTGCTACCGGCATCATAAAGCTATACGGGTACCAGCTGTGATTTGATGCCTGCGGGGCAATAATGGCTAAATCCTCTATATTAAATTCACCCGCCAGCGAAATGATATTTTCTGCAGTGCCGCCGCGACCATGCAGCATAACTAACGCCCCTTTGGCTTTATCCAAAGGGGTTCCGGCTGTTATAATTTGTTTTTGATGTGTGTACATGATTATGATAAAGTTGGAAGGTTTTGTTCTATCTGGCTGCGCTGACTTTCGTACTGGGCAGGCAGCATTAAGTGTGTGCCTAACTCTTCAACCGGTTCATCAACAGCAAAGCCCGGGTTATCAGTTGCTATCTCAAACAAAACGCCTCCCGGTTCGCGGAAATAGAGTGAGTAGAAATAGTTACGGTCGATCTTTTCAGTAATATGCAAGCCGAGTTTCGCTATTTTATCACGATATTCCATCAGGATCTTTTCATCCCTTACACGGAAAGCCACATGGTGAACTGATCCGCCTGCAACATGCCCTGCAACTTCACCTGCAACTTCAACCAGGTCAACAATATTTGCATTATCAACCGCATCAGTTATAAAACGGTACCTGTTTACGTGCTCCTCCAATAACCTGTAACCAAATACGCCTGTTAAAATATCGGCTGTTGGCTGCATTTTATTGGTGGTGATGGTGATATTATGAAAACCTTTGATAGCATTTTCAGCAGTTATTTCATCAGTTTCCCACGGTGTGCGTGTATCCGCGTTTTTAGCTACGGTCAATTCCAGCTTTAATCCATCCGGATCAAGCAAGGTAAGGTACTGTTCTCCAAACTTTTCGGCTACCTTGTTATGGATCACGTTGCGATCTTCCAAACGTTTCAACCAAAAATCCAAACTGCCTTGTGGTACTGAATAGCCTATTTCAGTGGCCTGGCGTGCACCACGACGGCCTGCGGTAATACCTTCCCATGGGAAGAATGTTAAAATCGTGCCCGGTGAACCAACTTTATCGCCATAATAAAGGTGGTAAGTATTTGGATCGTCGAAATTAACGGTCTTTTTAACCAGGTGTAAACCCAGTGTTTTGGTATAAAAGTCGAGGTTGTGTTTTGCATTACCGGCTATTGCGGTAATATGATGAATGCCTTCTATTTGATTTTCCATTGTTTTAAAATTGATTTGTTGATACAAATTTACTGCACAAATCAGGCAATAGACTTGATGTAGGATAAGAAATGAGATGTGCTGTTATTTTATGGATGATTATCATTTAAGCACTACTCATACAGGGGCGCAACAGTTTTACCCCTTCATTTACACTACTTGTAACCAAATAAAGTTTTACCACAACCCGATTTTGTGAAATAACCTATAAGAAAGAATTGCGCTTTTGTATTATCTGCCTAATAATCAACCTAAATACAATTTCATATTGGTAGTGCAATTGTAGTGCCGTCAAAATCTCCTTTAAGAAAACGTGAAACTAGCTTTGTGATAAGGCAGATCAAACCTTCTATTCTGATCCGCTGATGCTAACCAGCCATTAAACTAACCATCTTTTACTCATTACTAAAATTTACTATGCAAAGCTCAGTATTAACTCATTAACTAAATTTCTAAAACCTACTAAAAAAAGAAAAATGAAAAAACTATTACCACTAATTTTATTAATTCCATGTATTCAGGTTAGGGCGAGTTCGCTCTATAAGGAGCATATGGTAATTAATACAGGCTTGCATGTGAGCCAAAGCCTGCACACCAAAACCCTGCTTAATGTTTCAACCATTAAGGGTACGGTGAAGGATGCAACCGGACAAACACTACCCGGTGTATCAGTAAGTATAAAAGGTACAAGTATTGGTACTCAAACTGATGCGAACGGACAATTCACCATATCGGCCAAAGTAGGAGATGTACTGGTATTTACCTCTATTGGTTACGCGAAAAAGGAAGTGACCATAGTAAATATCAATGCCTTGTTTGTTGAACTTGGCACTGATGCCAGGAACCTTAACGAGGTTGTTGTAACGGCCCTGGGTGTAAAAAGGTCTGAAAAATCATTGACCTACTCAACACAACAGGTTGCAGGTTCTGAACTTACCAATGTAAAAACCGATAACCTGGTAAACGCCCTGAGCGGTAAGGTTGCGGGTGTTACCATTACACCAAGTGCTTCAGGCATAGGGGGTTCATCCAAAGTATTACTGCGCGGTAACCGCTCGCTTGATGGGAATAACCAGCCACTGTATGTAATTGATGGTGTACCGATCTCTAATGGAGGTAACAATTTTGGCCAACCTGGTGATGCTTATGGCGGCAACCCCGAAGGTGGCGACGGTATAGGTAATTTAAACCCGGATGATATTGAAAGCATGACCGTGTTAAAAGGCGGTCCGGCTGCCGCGTTGTATGGCAGCGGTGCAGCCAACGGCGTTATAGTTATCGTAACTAAAAAGGGGAAAGCCGGTAAAACAACCATTAATTTTTCATCATCTGCATCGTTTGACCATAAAGCTTATGAGCCTGCTTTTCAAAGCAGGTATGGCCAAACATCAGCAGGCGCTACAACCAGTTTTGGGCCGGCTATATCAAGCGCGCCTGATAACCTGAGCCAGTTTTTCCAAACGGGAAACAACTATACCAATTCTTTGAGTTTAGCAGGTGGATCTGATATAGCTCAAACTTATTTCTCCTATACAAACACAACTTCAAGAGGTATAGAGCCGGGCAATAAACTTGGCAGGAATAATTTTGATCTGCATGAAACAGCTAAGTTTTTAAACAATAAATTAACTGTTGACGGGAACGTAAACTACATTACACAAACCCTTGATAACAGCCCTGCATTGGGTTATTATTCAAACCCATTAACAGGTTTATATTTATTCCCACGTGGTCAAAACATAGCGCCGTATAAAAACTTTGAAGGCCCGAATGGTACTAATGGCGTGCCTACTGAAAACTGGCCATTCCAGGAAGATATCCAGCAAAACCCATGGTGGATCATTAACAGGAATACTAATGAGGCTACCCGTAACCGCATATTATTGAACGGAAGTGTTAAATATGAAATTACCAGCTGGTTAAGTGTACAGGCAAGGGGAAGTTTGGACCGTACTAATGATGTTGGTGATCAGAAATATTGGGCAGGTACGCTTGCGCCACTTGCCGCACCGAACGGTAATGGCAGCTGGAATGGTTTTAACTCAACCAACTCGCAGCGATATGCCGACGCTATAGTAAACTTTAATGTACCATTAAAATCAAAGGATTTTAAAGTGGATGGTTTATTAGGCGCGAGCATCACTGATAATACCGGAACAGGTTTATCTTTTGGCCCTGGCCCACAAGCTCCAACACTGTTTGGTTTGTTTATTCCCAATCTGTTTACTTTGCAGAATATAGAAGTTGCACCTGCAGGTTCTAATAACCCTTACGGCAGTAATGTTAGCGGTGGTACAACTTATGAAGATCAAACCCAGGCTGTTTTTGGCAGCGCCAACTTATCATTCAAAGACTGGGCATATCTGTCGGTAACCGATAGGGTGGATTGGTCATCAACCTTGGCATTTACACCAACTTATCATTACAGTTATCCTTCAGTTGGTTTGTCTTTTATCCTGAACCAAATGTTTATCTTGCCACAGGCTATAACTTATGCTAAGGTAAGAGGTGATTACGCATCGGTGGGTAATTCGCCGGGGGCATATCAAACCAATCCGGTAAACTATCCCAATGCCAATACGGTTACCTTTAACTCAACTGCGCCGTATCCAACACTTAAGCCAGAGATCACAAAAACATATGAAGGTGGTGCTGATCTGCGCTTTTTAAATGATAAGCTAAGCTTCAGTTTTACCTTATATAAAACCAATACTATCAACCAAACCATCGGTTTTTCTCCGCTGGCTACTTCGGGTTATGGCTCGGGTAATATCAATGCTGCCAATATTCAAAATAAAGGTATTGAGATCACCGTAGGTTATAATATGGTTCAAAGCAAGCAATTCAGCTGGAACTCACAAATCAACTTCTCCCGTAACATCAACAAGGTGCTTGATGTTGCTTCAAAGATTGGTATTGATAGTATTGAACTTACCAATAGCAGCAGCTATGTATCCGAAGTTAAAAAAGGTGGTTCTTATGGTGATATCTATGGTCAGACCTTGTTGAAAAATAGTTCAGGCCAATTATTGCTTGAGGCTGATGGAACGCCGCAAAAAGGTGATTTTGTTAAGATCGCTAATCCTGAACCAAGATTCCAGTTGGGTTGGAATAATAGCTTCAACTATCAGCATTTCTCATTGAATTTCCTGGTTGATGGTAAATTTGGCGGACAGGTAGTGTCTGTAATGCAATCTATATTGGATTCATACGGTGTATCAAAAGCTTATGGCGACGCACGTGCAGCCGGTGGTGTAAAAGTAAACGGTGTTGGTCCTGATGGCAAGGCTATAACTACTGTTGATGCAGAAACCTGGTACACTGCTATAGGTGGCCGTAACGCTGCATTAGGTGAGTATGTATATAGTGCTACCACAGTTCGCTTACGCGAAATGGCGTTTGGCTACACACTGCCGGTAAATAAAAGTGTATTCAAAAGCTTTAAATTATCATTAACAGGCCGTAATCTGATCTACTTCTATAGAAAAGCACCGTTCGACCCGGAGATCACTTCATCTACAGGTAATGGCTTAGGCGGTGTGGATATATTTAATCAGCCTGCCTTACGCAGCTACGGCTTAAAACTGGATGTTACTTTATAAGCATTTTAAAAATCAGCAATAATGGAAACGATATATAGATCAATAAAACATAAAAAGAGCAGCTATTATTTAGCAGCCCTGTGTACAATAGTATTAGGATTGACCAGTTGTACCAAAAACTTTCAAAAATACAATACAGACCCATCAGGCATAGCCAATAAAGATGTACAGATAGCCTCGGTTTTTATACCATTTGAGCAAGAAATCATGTATTCGGCAGATGACGGCTACCAGGTAGGGCAGAACCTGAATGCGGATATTTATGCAGGATATTCATGTCCTCCGCAATTTTTCGGCACCACATTAAATAACATGAACTATGTTTTTGTAGATAACTGGAACCAGGAAGCATTTAATAGTATATACACCAATTTACTTGGCCCGATTAAAAATAAACTGGCTGCAACCGGTGTAAAAACCACCCTGCCTGATTTTTGGGCAGTTGCATTAATTGTACAGGTTGAAGCTATTGACAGGATAACCGATAAATTTGGCCCTGTGCCCTACAGCGCGATTGGTAAATCGTTAGTAACTACGCCTTATGATACGCAGCAAAGTATCTATCAGCAAATGTTCGCGCAATTAGATACTGCTACATCAAGCTTAAATGCTTTTATAACTGCAAATCCTGGTGCAACCCCATTTGTAAACTCTGATGTGGTATACGCTGGCGATTATACCAAATGGTTGAAATTCGCCAACTCATTACGACTTCGTTTAGCCATGCACCTTACAAAAATTGATTTGGTAACAGCACAAAAGCAAGCTGAAATTGCTTTAGCTGCACCAGGGGGCTTATTGTCAGATCCATCAGATAACGCGGCGATTGCCGTAGCTGGGCAGAATGACTACTGGCAAATTACAGCAAGTTATACTGATAACTCTATGAATGCTTCTATCGGTACTTACATGGTAGGCCTAAAAGATCCACGTTTGCCTGTTTACTTTACCCCAGTTGATATTACACAGGGTCCGCTTCCGGCTCAGTATGCCGGGAAATATGTTGGTATCCGTTTAGGTACTAACGTGCACTCAAAACCGCTATACTCTGGGTTCTCTGTGTATAATTACAATACCACCTTTTTAGTAACATCAAAAGAAACTGTTATGACTGCCGCTGAAGTTTACTTCCTGAAAGCCGAAGCAGCATTAAGAGGCTGGACAGGCGCAGGAGATGCCCAAACAGACTACGAAGCTGGTATAAACAGTTCAATGTCCCAATATGGCGTGAGCAGCGGTGCAGCGGCTTATATAGCAGATGGTACAAGCAAGCAAACGGATTATGTTGACCCACAAAATGCAGCTGATAACATAGCGGCGCTTTCAACTATCACCGTTAAGTGGGACCCATCTGCAACAAATGAAGTGAAGCTGGAACGGATCATCACCCAAAAATGGCTGGCTATGTTCCCTGAAGGGCAGGAGGCCTGGACAGAGTTCCGCCGTACAGGGTATCCTAAAATATTCCCGGTTGTGAACAATCAAAGCGGTGGTACTATCAGCACCCAAATACAGGTAAGGCGTTTATCTTACCCGGTAAGTGAGTATTCAACCAACGGACCTGCTGTAAAAGCCGGTGTAGCCCTTTTAGGCGGCCCGGATAACGGAGGTACACGTTTATGGTGGGATGTAAATAAAGGTAATTTTTAAAACCTGAACATTATCCAAAAAGAAAGCCGTTTCATGATAAATGAAACGGCTTCTTCGTTACTGTTAGCGCGAATATTAGAAATTATAGTTACGTTTTTTAGCGTACTCCGCAATTTTTAAGCCTGCATCTGCATCAAGCAGGATCTCGCAATTGGGGTGCAGTTGTACTACCGATGCAGGTATATCTGTTGTTACCGGGCCAAGTATGGCTTGTTCAATAATATCAGCTTTGTGAGCGCCTTTGGCAATTAATATCAGCTTACGTGTATGCATTATATTTTTTACACCGCGGGTAAGTCCGCCTAATACCGTTTCGGGCGGTACCTGTGTCTCCCTGCGTACACGGGCTTCAAAATCAGGGTCCATTGGTGATACCCATGTTTCGCTTTCAAACGGCGTACCGGGCTGGTTTATGCCTATATGCCCATTGCTGCCTATGCCCAGCATTTGCAGATCAGCACCGCCACGTTCGGCAAGTCGTTTTTCAAACAGGATAGATTCCGCTTCAAAATCATCAGAAAGGGTGGGAGGCATGATGAAATTTCCCTCAGGTATACCTAACGGGCCTGCTATCTGGTTCAATATCATGGTGTAGCAGCTGCCTGCATATTCTCTTGATAGGTTGGTAAGTTCATCTACGTTAAACAAAGTAATATCCCCTACATCAAACGGGTATTGCTTATAAATTTCAGATACCACGCGGTGCATGCCAATAGTGGTTTGCCCCGTTGAGAGGCCTATTACTGAATTACGTTTCTCCAGCATCTGAGCTATGATACGCCATGCCGCGGTTGTGTCAAATTCCTGTTCGCTTTTGGTTATAGTTATTTTCATTGTAAGTATTATAAAGCTTTTAATTCTTCATTAAAAAAATGATCAAATGCTTCGGCTGCAATTGCCTCATCATCACCCTCGATCAAAATGGTTATGGTTTCACTACCTTTTATAGCCATTGAAAGGATATTCAGTATGCTGTTAAGCCGTACTATTTTATCGGTCTTTTTTATGCTGATAACTGATTTATAGCTTTTGGTAAGCCTGATTAATGTTGTTGCCGGCCGGGCATGGATGCCTTGTGCCGATGTAATTATATATTCCTTCGTAATCATTGAACGGTGTACTCCTGTAAAAATTGAGTAATGCTATCGGAGCTATCCATAGCCATTACTTTTTCGTAAATATGTTTTGCTTTAATTGTATCGTTATTGATGATGATATTTTTTATCGCTGGGATAGCTGCCGCACTCATTGAGAATTCAGTTAAACCCATTCCAAGTAATAGCAATGTGGCTAACGGATCTGATGCCATTTCGCCGCACATGGCAACGTGTATTTTATGCTGATGTGCTTGCTGGATTATATAATTTATTAGTCGCAACACGCCAGGATTATAAGGATCATATAAGTGTGAGATCTTTTCATTCATACGGTCAACAGCCAAAGTGTACTGGCACAAGTCATTGGTGCCAATGCTGAAGAAATCCACCTCTTTAGCTAAAATATCAGCAGTTATAGCCGCTGATGGTATTTCTATCATAATCCCAACCTCAATAGCTGCGTTAAATGAAATGTTAGCCTGTAACAATTCCTGTTTTGCTTGCGCGATAATGCTTTTTGCCTGTCTAACCTCCTGCACGTTGGAGATCATCGGCAACATGATCTTCAAATCACCGAATATACTTGCTCTTAAAATCGCTTTTAACTGGGTAATGAAGAGGTCTGTCCTGTCGAGACAAATGCGTATGGCCCTGTAACCCAGGAACGGATTTTGTTCCGCAGGTAAATAAAAATAGGGTAGTTGCTTATCGCCGCCAATATCAATGGTTCTGACTACTAATGATTTACCTTTTGACTGTAAAGCTACTCTCTTATAAAACTCAAACTGCTCATCTTCTGTGGGGAATGAATCCCGACCCATAAAAAGCAATTCGGTTCGTAGTAGGCCTACACCTTCGCCACCATTATCAAAAACTGCTTCCAGATCATCAGCGCTTGATATGTTGGCGAACAGTTTTATCTCAGTTCCATCTGTAGTAATGGGCTGTATTTCTTTTAGTTGCTTAAGTTTGTTTGAATTTGATACATAAGTGTCTCTTTTATAATTATATTCATTGATTATTTTATCTTCTGGATTAATAAAAACAAGCCCTGTTAAACCATCTAAAATAATCAGATCATTATCCTTAATAACTGTCAGCTCATTGCCACAACCAACTATCGCAGGTATACCTGTCGCTTTAGCAATAATTGCTGTATGCGAAGTTTTACTGCCCATTTGTGTTGCAAAACCGGCTACGTTTCGGGTATCCATAGTTATGGTATCAGATGGTGCGATATCCTCAGCAATAATAATTGTACCGGGTTTAAATGCTTGTGTAAATCCTGATTTTGATTTAACCAGATGCTTTAGTATGCGATTGCCAATGTCTTGTATATCAGTAGCTCTTGCCTTTATGTATTCGTCATCCATATCCTGGAAGAGCTGCACCATATTGGCGATAGTTGCTATTAATGCATCGCTTACATTTTTCTTATCAGCGGTTATCTTTTCAACCACATCATCACGCAGTTGAGGATCGGATATAAATTCAATCTGCGTGTCTAAAATGGCAATATCTTCTTTGTGAAGTGTTAAATCCGGATTTTGTTTAATGGCTTCAATCTCATGAATAGCAAGATTAACCGCTTCGTCAAATTTGTTTATATGATTTGAAATCTCCGCTTCATCCTTCAATAAAACGCCTGTTACCTCGGCTTTGCTATTCTTTATAACACAAGCCCTACCAATCGCAATACCCGGAGAAACGCCAATCCCTTTCATGGCTTAAGTAAATAAATGTATCATGCTACCAACAAATCCCAATATCAGTAAGCCCAGTAATAAGTAAGCTGTTTTAGTGCCTTTCTTTACAAAATAATACACTAAAAAGGTAAGTCCTAATGGTATTACAGCTGGTATTATCTGGTCTAATATACCCTGTATGGTTATTGCTGATTTTGATGAGCCAATGGTAATAGGTGTAGTGATGTTCATTAATGTTGCTGGCATAGCGCCAACTACCATCAATCCTAATATAGATGCGCCGGTTGTTAATTTATCCATCACATTGCTTTTAGCCAGGTTGCTCAGGAACTTAGTACCCGCATTATAACCTATAAACGTAAGGTTATACCTGAGCAACAGATGAGGAATATTAAATATCAGTATAAATATTACCGGGCCCATTATATTCCCCTTTAAGGCGAGTGATGTACCGACTCCCGCGGCTATCACTTTAAACGTACCCCAAAACAGTGAATCAAATATGCCAGCCAGTGGGCCCATCAGCCCCAGTTTAACGGAGCTTATTGATTCAGCGTCAAAATCTGCATCCCGACTGTTTTGTTCCTCCATAGCGGCTGTAATGCCCAATACAAGGGTTGAGCCATACGGGCTGGTATTGAATAATTGCAAATGCCTTTTCAACGCTTTTGCCATGTCCTTTTTATCCTTATAAACTCTCTTTAACGCCGGGATGATAGAGAATGCAAAACCGGTATTCTGCCAGGTTTCGAAATTAAAATTAGCTTCCAATGCCAACGAGCGGAAAAATATGCTCCGGATATCCCCGTTAGTAAGCCTGTGAATTACAGTAGGCTCCGTAGCAAGTTCTTCTGTTTCGCTGTCATCGTCATCATTGGCATTTGCAGGCATATATTGCGTAATAATGAGCGCGATAATTACCCCAATGCCGCCAATAGCAATTATAGGCAGTTTTAAATAGCTGGCCAGTATAAAGCCAAGAAAAAAATATGGGGCTACTTTTTTATTGAACATCAGGTTCATTAATAGCGCGAAGCCCAGCGCAGGCAGCATATTCCCCGCAACCTGAAGGCCCGATTGTACCCAGGCAGGTATCATATCTAAAAATGTGCGCATTGCATTAGCGCCTAATTGCAGGGCCAGCAATACAATAAAGCCCATTAACAGCGGCCTGATCAATCCCGATAGGATGTGCAGCCATTGGATCTTTTTGTAATTGCCTTCCTCGGCATATTGATTAAACTTTTTGTTGAGCATGGCCCTTAACACAAACAATGCGCTGATCATCATCTCAGCCAATATAGATACCGGTATAGCAATAGCCAATGCAATGGCAGGTCCTTTGCCCGAGATAATAGCGAACGCTGTTCCCAACACACCGCCTGTAATAACATCGGGAGGTATGGCAGCACCAACCTTTATATTACCCATAAAAATCAGCTCAAGCGTTGCGCCTATGATTATTCCCTGGTTCAAATCACCAAGTACCAGCCCAACCAACGGACCGAGCACCAGCGGTCGACTAAGCAGGGTAGTGCCAAGGAAATCTTCAGAGTGACCGAACATGGCGATCAGCGCAATAAGAATAAATGATACTGACACTTATATAAGGTATTTAAGGTTGAAAAGCTTCTATTAATTTATGCATTAATGTTGATCAGATAAGGCTTTCAACCAACTGTTTACTATCCGTAGGTACCTGTCGTATTTCAAGCTCGATACCTTTGTTCATTAGTTCCTTAATAACAGGTATATCATCATCGGTAATAGCAATAGCCTTTGAAATGAGTTTAGCGCCTTCTTTTGATCGCAATCCGCCAAAATTGATCGATCTTATTTCGGGTACATCAACAGCCAGTGTATAGGCATCTGTAACACTGTTTATGATCAGTAATATATTCAGTTTCTTATGCTTATCATCATTTAAAAAAATGGCAGCATCTTTTAATGATTTAATTAAAAGCTTTGTCCCGGCCGGTTTGGCCAGGTTTAATGTCATTTTCAAAAATTCATCCTTCGCCACTTTATCATTAGCTATAATAAGGCAATCTGCGCTTAAAGCCGGTGTCCATGTAAATGCAACCTGTCCGTGTAATAACCTATCGTCAATCCTGGTTAACTTAATCATCCTGAGCCTCTTAGTTATTTTGAGTTTATTAATTTGTTTACATACACCATTTGCTCTTTGGCATTTAAAATGGCACCATCTATCACTTCATTTATTGGTGTTTCTGCATCAGCAAGCATTACTTCGATAAGTAATGGTAAATTAAACCCTGATACGATATGCATATTTGGCTGTAAGGCCTGTTGTAATAATTGGTTCGTTACGCTTCCACCCATAATATCGGAAAAAATAATCAATTCATCCTCAGCACCGATCTCATCCAGCACCGATTTGATCTGGTCTTCAATATTTACCGTATCATCTACATATGCCTCTATAATATACAGATTTACCATATCTCCGATTATCATATTTAAGGCCGATTTTGCGCCTGTAGAAAATGTGCCATGTGTAGCGATCAGATATTTTCGTTTTTTAGGTTGCTCCATTAGCTGTTTAACTGGTTTAAAATATCAATATTTAAATATACATGCTCGCGACTAATAAAACAGCTTATATACCTGTGATTTTATACCTGTAAGTATTGTACTATTTACACAATACAATTATCCTTAAAAGTTAACTGATATGCTATTTTTAGCCCCCTACATAAGCACTACTGTAATTATAACAGGTAATTTATCAGGAATTTCAGTTAGAAATTAATCCAATCGATAACCAGTTTGCCGGCTGAAATTTTTTTAAAATTTTGCTTCAAACTGTAACTAATGAGATACAATATAATAGCGTAGTGCTTATGTAGTGGTATGAAAATCTGTTCAATAATTTCAATAAATTAGATTTGTGATAAGGGATTATTGAGCAGAGTAGAATATACCAATTAAACACCTTTAAACTATACCAGATCTTATGACTATACTAAAAACAAGAAAATGGCTGCTTTATTCCTTGCTGAATATTCCTCTTTTTATCCAGGCGCAATCAATTAAAATTGTAACCAACCATGTTGGTTATGAGGATAACAAAGCCAAGCATGCTGTTATTGTGAGTGATCACCAGCTTAATGTTGCAAGTTTTAGTATTGTTGATGCCGCTACTGGTAAAGCTGTTTATACAGGTAAACCTATGTTTAGCGGCCCGGTTGATAAATGGAAGAACTGGCAATTCTGGACTGTTGATTTTACTGATTACATTACCGATGGCATTTATAAAATACAGATCACTTTGCCCGATGGAACCGTTTCCTCATATCCATTTATCATAGGTAAAAACGTGTTGGAGCAGTCTACCATATCAAACGTAGTATATTACTTTAAGGGGCAAAGAAGCTCTGGTTTAATAGATAAGGCCGATCATCACTTATTATTAGCCGGTAAAACTACCGATACCGTTGATGCGCATGGCGGATGGTATGATGCTACCGGTGATTATGGCAAACACCTTTCTCATTTATCATTCTCAAATTACTTTAATCCGCAGCAGGTATCATTAACTGCCTGGAGCTTATTTAAAACCTATGCGCTTTTATCAGAACGCCCCGGAACAGACTTTAAACAAATAGACAGGCGGATATTAGATGAAGCTATGTATGGCGCTGATTATTTAGTAAGGGTACAGGCAAAAGATGGCTCATTTTATCGTTCGGTAGCGGGCCCCGGCCCCGGGAAACTGCCACAGGACAGGGTGATACAAGCCAATGAGGGCAGCTATCGAATTAAACAAACCAAGGATGCTGTATTTAATAGAAATGCTGCCAGTGCTAATTGGCGCAGTTATCAAAGTAGTTACCGTTCAGGTGGTGGAATAGCCATCGCAGCTTTGGCTATGGCTTCGGCGTATCCAACATCAGGTGATTTTACCAATGCTGATTATTTAAACGCGGCCGAAAGAGCATTCGCGTTTTTGGAAAAGGATAATAAGCTAATGGATTACGATGGCAAAGAAAATATACTGGATGATTATTGCGCTTTAAGCGCGGCAACTGAACTTTATAAAGTAACTCATAAAGATATTTATAAGGCGGCAGCCGAAAAGCGCGCGAAGAGTTTAATTAGCCGTTTATCCAACTGGAATAGTTATAAAAACTATTGGAGGGCCGATGATGCTGATCGTCCGTTCTTTCATCCGGCTGATGCAGGTATGCCGGTTGTGAGTTTGCTGAGTTTTTACCCATATGCTTCGCCTGATTTGCAGGCAGCGATAAAGAAAGCCGTAAAACAATCGATGGATTTTGAATTGGCTATAACCCATGAGGTTAACAACCCCTTTGGTTACAGCAGGCAATTGGTGCAGGATACATCGGGTAACCGCCATAGCGCATTCTTTTTTCCGCATGGCAGCGATGCTGCGCCATGGTGGCAGGGTGAGGATGCACGTTTAGCATCTATGGCTGCTGCTGCACGTATGGCTGCGGGTGTTTTTACCGATGATAAAGCTTATCACGATAAGCTGGAGGGTTTCGCTCTTGATCAGTTGAACTGGATATTGGGATTAAATCCTTTTGATGCCAGTATGCTGCAGGGTACGGGTCATAATAACCCGGCTTATGGTTTCTTCGGCACATTTCAGTACACCAACGCACCGGGAGGCATTGTAAATGGCATAACATCAGGCTTAAATGATGAGCACGATATTGATTTTAATATCCCTTATACCACAACAGGTAAGGATTACGATTGGCGCTGGGCCGAGCAATGGTTGCCGCACACCGCATGGTATTTATTCGCGGTAGCAAACCAATAAACTAAAAATAAACAGATGAAGAATTACAGAAGAATAGGATTGGGGTTGGTTATAGCCATGCTGATAATAACAAATGTTGTATCAGCGCAGGATGCCGCCCACCAATACGATCATAAAACATTAGAAATTGGTGCCAGTGCACCGGATTTTAGTTTGCCCGGCATTGATGGTAAAACATACACGCTTAACTCATTTAAAAGCGCCAAGGTATTGGTTGTGGTGTTCATGTGCAATCATTGCCCAACCTCACAGGCCTATGAACAACGGATAATTAAACTAACCAGCGATTATGCGCCTAAAGGAGTAGCTGTTGTCGCCATCAATCCGAATAACCCTGATGGGTTGCGATTAGATGAACTAGGTTATAGCGATGTAGGTGATTCATTTGACGATATGAAGGTAAGGGCAAAAGATGCAGGTTTTAATTTCCCTTATTTATATGACGGTGAAACCGAAATAACGTCGGATAAATACGGGCCGGTATCAACACCACATGTATTTATTTTTGATATGGACAGAAAGCTGCGCTATAATGGCCGGATAGATGACATGGAGAATCCTGCCAAAACACCGCATAGTCAGGATGCACGCAATGCAATTGATGCCATACTGAGCGGCAAAGAAATACCTGTCGCGGTTACAAAAACCTTTGGCTGCTCTATAAAATGGAAAGATAAAAGTGATTGGATACAAAAAGCGACCATTCAATGGGCTAAGGAGCCTGTAAAACTGGATACCATCAGCGCCAGCGGGATAGCTGAAATTGTAAAGAACCATACAGATAAGCTTAGGCTGATAAATGTGTGGGCTACCTGGTGCGGCCCATGTGTGGCTGAATTTGCAGACCTGGTTACGCTTAACCATACTTATCGCGATCGCGGACTTGAATTTGTAAGTATCAGCGCCGATGATCCTTCAAGAACTGATAAAGCGTTGAAATTTTTGGTGAACAAGCAAGCATCAGGTCCAAATTACATTTATACCGGCGATGATAAATACAAGATGATCGATGCCGTTGACCCAAAATGGGATGGGGCTTTGCCATACACTATGCTGGTTGATCCGGATGGTAAAATTGTTTATGCTCATCAGGGGGCTATTGATCCTGAGGAGTTAAGAAAGATAATTTTTAATGATCCTTTAATGGGAAGAATATATAAATAGGCTTTTTTATGTTTGAATAGTTTGGTTGGCCCTCTGTAATTTATTTACAGCGGGTTTTTTACTGCTTCAATTAAAAAGTCATATAGGTTGATCTCTGTTGCCAGGTTCAGCTTTTTACGGATACGATAGCGGCTGATCTCAACTCCTTTAAGCGATATATTCATTAATTGGGCGATCTCTTTTGAACTAAGATTCAATCTTAAATAAGCGCATAACTTCAGGTCTGTCGAGCTCAATTCAGGGAATTTTGTTTTAATAATAGTGAGGAAGTTATTGTGTACCTGGTCAAAATAAATGGCAAAATGGTTCCAGTCGTCAGCATTCTTTTCTATCTCGTTCAATAGTTTAAAAACACTTCTGAATTCGTATTCGGCATCTGGGATTTTTATTTTTTTCACCATACCAAGCAGTGCCTGCTTAAAGTTGGTTAATATGCCACCACGTTCAACCAGGTGCATGGTAATGGTTGCCAACTCCTTGTTTTTAAATTGCAGTTCAGTTTCCAGATTTTGGTTTTTCAGCGCGATGATCTCCTTTTCGTTACGATCCAATTCAAGGCCATGCAGATAACTTAACCGGGCTTGCTCTTCCTCATGCTTCCTTTGCTGTATGGCAAATCTTCTGCGTTGCCATAAAGTGAATATTCGTATGAGTATAACCGCTAAAACCACATAAAACAAGTATATCCACGCTGTTTGATACCATGCTGGGGTTATAACGAAGGTATAATTAACCGGCTGCGATTCATTGCCGAGATTGTTACGCGCAATTACCGAAAAAGTGTAAATCCCATACGATAGATTGGTATAATCCTTTTCAGTTTTAACTGACCATGCAGACCATTCCTGGTCAAAGCCTTTCAATTTATACTTAAATTCAACATTGTTTTTTTGCGCATATAAACTTGATGAGTATTCAAAATGAAAAGAGTTCCATTGATTAGGCAAACTGATTACCTGTTTAAGATTCTGATCCGAAGCCGAATTGTTCTCATTAAAAAAGTATCCCCCAAAAATAAGGCTATCCTTATCAGCAATAGCTTTTACAGTGCTCAGCATTACTTTCAGCGGTGTTGTTGATTGGGTATATTGACTATAATTTAAATGAAAAACGCCGTCATTTGAACCAATAAATATATTCTGGTTGTTGTATGGATAAATAAATTCAGCACCCTTTACAGTTTGCGCCGTTAACTCGGGAAAGTAAATAACGGTGTATGGCTGTCGGGCAGTTTTCTTACTGAGATCAATTACCCCAACCCGTTGCTCATTCACAAACCAAATATTGCCGTTGTTATCAGCAGTAAGATATTCAACAGCAGTGTTTTTAAAAATAGGGGAGAAAAAAGAAGATTCAACAAATCGGTCTGCAGCGGTATTGTATTCGTATATACCTCTTTCGGTAGCTACCAACACCTTATTTTTTATAAAGTAAACATGGTTATTCTGGGTTGATGGTAAACCGTTATCCCGTGTGTAATTTTTGTGATGGGTAATTGTTTTCCGATCGGCAGAAAGTTGTATTTTAAAAACTCCCCTGTAAGGATGCGATGCCCATACGTTGCCAATATTATCAATTGCTGCATTATTTAGTGATTCATACACACCTTCCAATTTACCGCCATCTTTAAAACTTCCGTCAGCTGTTTTGTTAATGAGTTCAAGCCCGGTATAGGTACCTGCAATTATATTTTGTGCAGAAGGGTAGGCCTGGAACGACCAAACTCCCTGGTGGGACATTAAAGGAACTGCCTTGTTATCCTTAACAATAAAAGCCCCATCCTGGTGGCCTAAAAAAAGCTGATGGTCGATTTCGCTCAAACTCGATACGCGGCCTTTAGTATTGACTACTTCATTAAATGCGCCATAACTGGAACTTATATCACCCATGCCATTATTTAAGGGTATACTATAAAGCCCGTTTGATGTACCGATATAAAGCTTTTTATCAAATATTCGTATAGCAGTGCTTACAGTTTGGTTTCCCCTAACAGGGGATATGCTCTTTATAGAGGTATTGGAATTAATAAATGATATGCCGTTCTCCAGCCCGAGCCAAAGGTTTTTATCATGATCTGCCAAAATACGCCATACGTTTGAGTTTTGAAGGCCTTCTATATTCGACAACCTTTGAATCAGTTGCCCTTTTGCATTAATGATTAAAACGCCATTGGCCGCTGTTCCGATAGCGTATTTATCCGAGTCGATTTTCTGAATACAGTTCACAAGATCGTTAGCAATAATGGCATCTATTTGAGTAGTTTTTTTGGTGAGATTTTTTCCGTGTAGCAGATAAAGCCCCTGTTTTTGGCTGGTTACCAACAGCGTATCATTACTGTAGTTACAAATACCAGTAATGCGCATTCCTGCCAGGGCAGGCTTTGAAATTTGTGTTTCCCAATTATTGTTTTTAAATATGGAGAGCCCGGTTTCCTTATCAAATGAAAATACCGATTGATTTACCTTTGTTAGGTATTTCCATCCATCCGGCGCATCAAATACAGTAATGTGGTTGTTTTTATACTTAAAAATGGCTTCGATTGTTCGGAAAAAGATCTGGTCGCCATCAATTACTATATCCCATATATCGGCAAACTGTTTTGCTTGTTGTGGTAGCAATTGTTTTATGGTATGGAATTTTAAAATACCGTATTGGTTAGGATAAAAGTAACCTACCTCATCCTGCCCGCCCGCATAAATTCTGCCGCTTGCATCTATAGCAATTGCTTTAATGGAAGTATGGTTCGGCATTGCGTATATCTTCCAATAATTACCGTCGAAAGTTAACAGCCCATCATCATTGGCAAAATATAGTATGCCCGCTTTATCCTGTTTTACATCATAAATCTGCGTAGCGGCATTATAATCATTGCTTTTATAATTCCGAATTGCCGGTAAACCAATAGTGGTTTGTGCCGATACCACGGTTATCGAAAATAAATATAAGGCAATAAAAAATAGGACTCTGTTCATTATAAAAACGTATCGCTACAGTAAATTAAATGTTAATATAGGGTATTTCAAAGGCCATGAAATGTATAGGCCACTTTTAATGCATTTAGTAGTACTAATGTAGTGGTAAACAAATTGGCTTTTTTTAATCTGATGTGGATATTTGAATAGCTAATGCACTCATAATTAAATTACTATAAACCAATTGTAAAATGATAAATCATCTACTGAAAAAAAGTGTAGTGCTAACGCTGATATGGTTTTTGGCCATAAACCTGCATGGTTACGCGCAACAACGCTTCAAGGTTTTGATAGTGGCTTCACGAGCAAGCGACCATTTAAAAATGATAGCCGCCGCCAAACCTTTCTTTGAAGATCTCGGCAAAAAAAGCAGCTTTGATGTTGATTTTACAGATGATACCAGCAAAATTAATGATGCAAACCTGGCCAATTACCAGGTTTTTGTAATGCTTCAACTGGCGCCGTTTGATATGTCGTACAGTCAGCAGGCTGCATTGCAAAAATTTGCATCAGCTGGTAAGGGATGGGTTGGTATACATGCTGCAGGGTTAACCGGGCAAGAGTTTCTGGCAAAGAATACCATCTATTGGCAATGGTTCGAAGGCTTTATGGGAGGGGTATTATATTCACCGCACCCGGCTTTTCAAAAAGCTACTGTTATTGTTGAAGATCATAAACACCCGGTGACCAAACATCTACCAGCGAAGTTTGAAATATCTGACGAATGGTATGAGTGGAATAAAAGTCCGCAGCCGAACGTGCATGTATTGGCCAGTGTTGATGAATCAACCTATAAACAAAATAAGCCCATGGGCGATCACCCGGTTATCTGGACAAACGAAAACTTCAGGCGTATGATCTATATTAGTATTGGTCATTCGCCTGATGATTTTACCAATCAAAATTATATAACACTAATGCATGATGCCATTATTTGGGCAGCATCTAAATAAAATATCTTAATTACCGACTCATGAAAAAGACTCTCTTGTTGATCTTTCTTTATCTTTTTAGCTTAGGCGCTTTAACCGCGCAAATAAAAATGCCCCGGTTTAGAGTAATAGCGCTTTATGAAAATGGTGGCCATCATATTGAATATTCAAAAGCTGCACGGGTATGGCTGGATAAACTGGCTGCCGATAGTAATTTCAGTATCGATTATATTCAGAATACAGATAGTATTGATGATAAGTTTTTATCCAAATATCAGCTGTTCATTCAGTTGGACTATCCGCCATATGCCTGGAAGGATAAAGCTGTTACGGCATTTCAGAAATACATTACTGAGGGCAAAGGTGGCTGGATCGGTTTTCATCATGCTACATTAATTGGCGAGTTCGACGGTTTCCCCATATGGGAATGGTTTCACCAGTTTATGGGCGATATCAGGTTCAAAAACTATATTGCAACTTTTGCAAAAGCTACGGTTGATGTAGAGGATAAAAACCACCCGGTTATGAAGGACGTATCTCCAAAATTTGTGGTTGAGAAAGAGGAGTGGTATACGTATGATAAATATCCTCGCCCTAATGTACATGTGATTGCAACGGTTGATGAATCAACTTACGAGCCTAACTCCGACATTAAAATGGGTGGAGATCACCCGGTAATATGGACTAACCCTAATTATAAGGCAAAAAACGTATACATATTTATGGGCCATTCACCTATACTTTTTGAAAGTAAGGATTATAAAAGATTATTCACCAACGCTATCTTTTGGGCTGCAAGCAAATAAATTATTGATGTGATATTTTGGGCTGCGATCACTTCTTTACAGCCCAAAATATTGCATTACGTAAAAGGGTAGTATAATTTTCATCCTGGAATAAGGACGGGAAGTGACCCATGGCGATGTAAATGTTCCTGGCCTTTACATGCTCGTTTGTCCATATCACGGGGTGGTCGCCCATCTTCACATTTTTCTGCGGATCATAGGTCGCTTCATCAATGCTTGCCAACACGTGTATATTAGCCCGCGGACTTTGGTTGTAGATATACCATTCATCCTTTGTTATAAATGATGCCGGTAAGCCTTTCATTATGGGGTGATCTCTGTCTTCAACATTCAGCAATGCCGATGCGCCACCCGGAATGTAATTTTTAAATTCAATACTACCCATAAATTGCGAATACCACTGCCACATCGGATAGCCATCAAATACACCTAACAGGGTAGGGTGATGAAAGCCGATCCAGCCACCTTTGCCTTTTTTAATATAGTTTTCAAAAGCCATTTGTGCAGTATCACTCCAGGGGTACGGCGGATAATCTAATTGGATAAACAATTTGTATTTGCTTAAAAATTCTTTTGTTATAGGCTTGGTATCAGTGATATAATCAATGCTAAAGTTGCTGTCGATCGCTAATTTGTTTAGCCAGATCTTTGCCGCTGTGTCAAATCTTGCATGCCCGCCACCAATCTCGGCAAGAGCTATCACCCTGAACCTCGGCTTTGTAACTTTTTGAGCTTGAACAGTATGGTTAATAGTTAATAATAGTACAAGGCATATAAAAGCCGGCGTTATTTTCATTTTGCTTGGATTGAATACGAAAATAACTCATTTCAGGTATGGTTTTCTGCGTCGCATAGTATATCAATATAGTGTAGTGCTGATGTAGGGCTCTATAATTTAAGTTTTGCCTGTTGGTTGATGATATTTGAGAGTACTTAATTATGTCACAAATAATAAGATATAGCATGTGTAAAATTTTGTTTTTCGGAACATTAATCCTGTTTTCATTGCATACACTGGCCCAAACCAGTAAAATAGATATCCCGATGAAAAAGGGAAAAGTGTATTATGAAAAAAGCTATAATCTGAGTGATAGTACGCAACAAAACGAATTATTTAAACGTGCAGAAAAGTGGTTTAAACAGGATTTTCCGAATACACAAAAGATCAAACTATCCGCAGATAAAACAACCGGCGAAATAACCGGCACTGGCATATTTAAAATATTAACCAGCAATACCGGCAATTACTATTTTATGCGCTTTGCTATCGCTATTAAGGTTTACAACGGTGGATATACATACACGGCTGGTCAATTTTATGAGAAACCCATTGAAAGCGGCATATCCAACGAATACTCAAAAATAGAATACCGCTGGTGGGATTACAGGCAGGGCAAGCCATGGTCTAAAGAGGATGAAACACTTTTTAAAGGGATTGCCTCAAATGAAACCGCTTTGATGACATCGCTTGAAGATAAAATGAGTAATAGATAATTTCCACATGATAAAAAATATATTCAAAGCCATTTTGTGTTTCGCTATAGTACTGGTATTTAATCAGTATGTATTTGCGCAAACGCCGAAATTTAGGGTGCTTGCATTTTACTCTACCAAGGTGGAATCGGATCATGTTGATTTTGCAAAGGATGCCATCAGGTTTTATACAAAAATGGCTGCCGATAAGGGCTTCGCTTTCGATACTACTCAAAACTGGAACGACCTGAATACCGAAAACCTCAAAAACTACAAAATGGTGATCTGGCTAAATGATTTCCCGCAAACGGAAGCGCAACGAGCCGATTTTGAGAAATACATGGAGAATGGCGGCGGCTGGATAGGTTTTCATGTGGCTGGTTATAATGATCAGTATACCCATTGGCCGTGGTATGTGAGTTTTTTAGGTGGAGCGGTGTTTTATAACAATAATTGGCCGCCATTGCCAGCTAAGGTTATTGTGGATGACAATACTCATCCGGCAACAAAGCGTTTGCCTAAGAGCTATATTGCACCAATAAACGAATGGTATGGCTGGAAACCTGACCCGCGTGATAATAAAGATGTGCGGGTGTTGGTTACACTTGTGCCATCAAACTATCCCTTAGGTAAAAAGGATATAATTACCGAAGGGGATATACCTGTGGTGTGGACGAACACCAAATACAAAATGATCTACATGAATATGGGCCACGGCGACCAGATATTTGATTCGTCAACACAAAATAAAATGTTTGAGGACGCTGTTTTATGGCTTGCCAAGTAATCAATTGTTATTCTGATCTCAACACATAAGCCGTTTCATTCTTTACTTCCGACATTACCCAGTAGCTGGTAAACATACCCACGCCCGGAAGGTTTGCCAGTTTTTTCATCAGCAGGGTGCTGTATTCATCCATATCACGTATCACTATCCGGAGCAGAAAATCGAATGTCCCGGTCATATGGTAGCATTCCATCACTTCTTCTAATTTTACGGCTTCCTGCATAAAAGCGGTCAGGCTTTCTTCGGTATGCTTAACCAGTTGTACCTGTATGTAGCCTACAAGTCCGCGGCCTATCTTTTTAGCATCCACAATTGCGGTAAAGCGTTTAATATATCCCAGTTCCTGTAACCGCCTTACACGAATATGAATAGGAGTAATGCTTTTGTTAACCTTATGCGCCAGTTCCTTATGTGATTGCCGGGCATCCTGTTGCAGTAATCTAAGGATCTCGTTATCCGTTTCATCAAGCACATACTTTGTCATACTGTTTCTGTTTTGGTATATTGATAGGATGGTTCAAATACTTCATTCATAAAGCTTTCGGCCTTTAAAACCATTTGCTCTGAACCAATAAATATGGGCGAGCGCTGGTGCAATTCGTTCACTTCAACATCCAAAATGCGCTTTGATCCATTTGTTGCCCTGCCGCCTGCCTGTTCAATTATAAAGGATAGGGGGTTGCATTCATAAACCAGTCGCAGCTTGCCATTGGGGGCGGCGGCAGTGCATGGATAAATAAATATGCCGCCTTTTATCAGGTTGCGGTGCAGGTCGGCTACCATAGAGCCTATATAACGTGACGTATAAGGGCGGTTGCTCGCTTCATCCTCCACCTGGCAATACTTGATATAGCTTTTTACTCCCTGCGGAAAATGAACATAATACCCTTCGTTAATAGAATATATAGTCCCATTCTCCGGTATCTTCATTTCCGGGTGCGACAGGCAAAACTCCCCGATTGATGGGTCGAGCGTAAAGCCGTTAACACCCCGCCCAGTTGTATAAACCAGCATGGTTGAGGAGCCATAGATAATATAACCGGCTGCTACCTGTTCAGTGCCTTTTTGTAATACATCGCTCAGCAGGGCAGGGCCCTCAGGTGATATGCGGCGATAGATAGAAAATATAGTACCAACAGGCACATTTACATCAATGTTTGATGAACCATCAAGCGGATCAATAGCAACGATGTACTTGGCGCTTTTTGATACCACTGAATCAATAGGTATCACCATTTCATTTTCTTCCGAGGCTACCATGCAGCATTCGCCGCCACTGCGTAAGGCTGAGATGAATTGCTCATTGGCATACACATCCAGTTTCTGTTGCGATTCTCCCTGTATATTGGTATTTCCGGCGCTGCCTAAAATATCCATGAGACCTGCCTTATTTACTTCCCGGTTAACAATTTTAGCGGCTATTCCTATGTCCCTTAATAGTCTCGAAAGTTCGCCTTTTGCATATGGAAAGTCGGCCTGCTTTTCAATGATAAATTGCCCCAGCGTAGTGAAATTATTCATATACTTAGTGTAAAATATACAGTATTAAATTGGTTAATTATTGGGACGAATGTAAGTTAAAATAAGAATAAAAAGCAAATTTTTTACTTTATTTTAACTTTACTTAGTGTATTGAGATGTGAATTTAAGTAACCGAAACTTTACTTTTTTATTAAAATATAGCTCAAAAAAGAGCTTAAATAGTCAATATGACCTAAAACTGAATATTTAATAATCATATTTTCTAAATAATAGCACTACTATGGCATGTTATACTAAAACTGCAAACCTTTACAGTAAAGAAATTGAGGTTTATGGAAAAGTTGGAACTGCAAAATTTATCACTTAAATCAAGGGGCCATTACCAGTTAAATGTTGAAGAATTAGTTCAGCAAACACTGTTAAGAAAAGAAGGGGTTTTGAACGATACCGGTGCGCTTGTTATTAATACCGGTGAATTTACAGGCAGGAGCCCGGCTGATAAATTTATTGTAAAAGATGAGCTTACAGCCGAGATTGTCGACTGGAATAAATTTAACCATCCTATAGATGAAGCTTACTTTTTAATCCTAAAGGATGAAATGATAACATATCTTGTACAGCAAAGTGACATATGGATCAGGGATGCTTATGCTTGCGCCGACCCTGCTGTACGATTGAAATTGCGCGTTATAAATGAAAATCCGTGGGGGAATCATTTTGCCGCCAATATGTTTATCGACCCTACTGAAACAGAGTTGAAAAACTTTGAGCCCGACTGGCTCATTATCCAGGCACCCGGGTTTAAAGCTAACCCGGTTTGCCATGGCACAAGGCAAAGTAATTTTACAGTAGTTTCATTCACACACAAAACTATCCTGATAGGCGGTAGCGGCTATACCGGCGAAATCAAAAAGGGGATATTTACAGTACTCAACTTCATTTTGCCACAGCAGAATATATTGAGCATGCATTGCAGTGCCAATGAAGGTGAAAAGAGGGATACCGCGTTGTTCTTCGGCCTTAGTGGAACCGGAAAAACCACATTAAGTTCAGATCCGGAGCGTAAATTGATTGGTGATGATGAGCACGGATGGGACGACAAAGGCATTTTTAACTGCGAGGGCGGCTGCTATGCCAAGGTCATTAATCTATCAGCCGAATATGAACCTGATATTTTCGGGGCTATCCGTGAAGGTGCTTTGGTTGAAAATACCATGTTTGTAATGGGTACTAATAAAATAGATTTTAAATGTAAGGCGATTACCGAAAATACGCGGGTAAGCTATCCATTGCAGTATATCAAAAATAGTAAGATTCCATCTGTCGCGGTTACGCCTAAAAACCTGTTCTTTTTAACCTGCGATGCTTATGGTGTGTTCCCGCCCATCAGTAAACTAACCTATGAGCAGGCTATGTACTATTTCATTAATGGTTATACGGCAAAGGTGGCAGGTACAGAGGAAGGCGTGACAGAACCGCAGGTAACTTTCAGCGCTTGTTTTGGTGCTCCGTTTTTGCCATTGCATCCGGGTATTTATGCACGTTTGCTTAAAGAAAAACTGGAAAATCATCAAACCAATGTTTGGATGGTAAACACTGGTTGGACAGGCGGTGCCTATGGAACAGGGAAGCGCATAAGTATAGCTCATACCAGGGCAATGATCTCCGCTGCGTTAAAGGGACAATTACAAGGGGTGGAATATCAGTCACACCCTGTTTTTGGTTTATTGATGCCAAAAACTTGTCCGGGTGTACCTTCAGAAATATTAGATCCATCAAAAACATGGGCGGATACAAAGGCTTATGATAAGGCGGCTTTAGCACTGGCACAAAAGTTTAAGGAGAATTTCAGCCTCTATGAGAATAAACATATGGAACACGCTTTTTAATGAAGCTTCCACCCAAACCACTAACTCATAAACTACTAAACTAAATACCCCCGGCTGGTAAAGCGCAATAATTTTTATTGCGCTTTTACACTGGTCTGCTCAATATGAACATCCCAAACCCTTGCTTTCTCAATAACAGCAGGATCATGTGAGCAAATGAATAATCCCAGCAAAACTTCATCTGACAAATTCGGCATAACATGTGCACCCAATGTTTTAAGCGGTTCACCAATATGGCCTATTCGCATGATGATTTTTTTGCCAATCCGTTGCAGCTGTATAACTTCAAAACCCTTATCAGGAAAAAATATCTCACCTTCAGGGTCTTTCATATTCTCTCCCTGTGCCGATCGCCATTGCAAAACCGTTAAACCATCTCCATGTTCAACAGCGCTTAAATGTATTGAACTTTCATGGGTCGATTCTCTTATCATCCATCCGATCTTTCGGTGATTATTTCCTTTATCACCAATAAATTCAAAATTAGCGGTAGCAATAAAATCACCCTTTATCTTTCTAAACAAGTATTGAAACTCATCGCGGTTAAACCAAATGTTATAACCCGAACCTGAAAGGGTATAAGTATGTGTTACCGGGTCATATTTTGCCGAACCTGCAAGTTTAGGATTACCTATATCCTGGTGATGTTCAAATAAACCTAAAGTATCAACCTGGGCCATCGCTCCAAAACTTATAAAAAGCGCTAAAATAAGTAGTTTGATTTTCATGTGCCTAAAAATGAAAGATTAAAAATAACTGGTATGCTAAATTTACTCTTTATGCCTATATTCATCGCATCATGTTAAAATAATGATATTAAATGAGAAAAATTCATTGCCCTGAGCCTTTAATTAAGCCTAACTTTAGCGTTCACTTACCAATCATGAATCCTAAATATCGTTTCGCTTATCTAGCCCTGTCGTTTTTATTGTTATTTTTTGTAGAAAATGTTAATGCGCAATCAGAAGTTGCCCCCTGGGGAAACATTATGGGTATTCGCCAGCAAGGCCAGCTTTTTGATTTTGAAACCAGTTTAAATGTTTTTAGTAAGGATGATTCAAAAATAGCTATTACTGCAAAAGAGGCACAAAGGCCTCATTATATACGTGAGGGTAACAGCCAAATTGTTACTACTAATATAGATAGCATCTACTTTAAGCAAACCGTAACTGATGAGGCAGAAGGAACTATAAGAGTAAATATTAAAGTAAATGCAAAAAAGGATACCGCGGTTGATGGCGTATATTTTTGCATTAAATTATCAGGTAAGGATTATGGCAACGGCGAATTAAATATAAAAAGATTAATGAATGGTTCATTAATGACCCACGGCTTTAGTATCAGCTCGTCACACCGTACATTTAACATTGCTTTTGATAAACCAGCCGCGGTTATTATGAAAAATGATATCGGTAAGGAAGACAATAAGTTATTTTATGTAGCTCTTACTCTGGTGGGCATGCATAAAGGCGATACACTGCAAAATACTTTCACAATAAAAGTATCGGGCGATATTGATAAAGCTCCGGTAAATATTGCAGTGAACACAGCTATACAGGGCCGTCCGTTTGATGGTTTGGGAGGAAATTTCCGTCTGCAATTCCCAAAGACAGACCCGGAGGTAATTGATTATTGCCTTGATAACTTACGCGTGGCATGGGGCCGGGTTGAAATGCCGTGGCATTTTTGGCAACCGCAGGAAAATATGTCTCCGGCAGATTCGGCAAACCAGGCAAAGCCGGTGGTTAATTCAATGCTGATGGCGCAGCGACTCAGTAAAAAAGGAATGCCGATCATCCTTACGGCATGGTTTCCGCCAACATGGGCTATAATTGGTAAAATGAACTTCAGGCCTGTTAACGGTGTTTGGGGTAACCCCTTAAACCCGGATAAAACGCAGGCTATATATAAATCTATTACTGATTATATCGTTTACCTCAAAGCGCATTATGGGGTAGATGTTAGCATGTTCTCATTTAATGAATCTGACCTGGGTATAAACGTTAGGGTATCGCCAAAGGAGCATGATGAATTAATAAAGGGCTTAGGTGCATATTTTGTAGCACATGGTTTAAAAACAAAAATGCTTTTGGGCGATAATTCAGACGCGACAACCTATAAATTTATCTACCCAACGCTTAATGATCCTGCCGCATTGCCTTATATTGGCGCTATCTCATTCCACTCATGGCGTGGATGGGATACAGAAACATTGCAAAAATGGGCCGATGCTGCTAAACAGATCAATGTGCCGCTGATTGTGGGTGAAGGCAGTATTGATGCCCAGGCATGGGGCTATCCGCAAATATTTAAGGAACCAACCTATGCGTTAGAGGAAATTAATCTATATACCCGGTTACTGAATATATGCCAGCCCGTAACCATACTGCAATGGCAGCTTACTACCGACTATTCACCACTTATAGGCGGCGGTATCTTTGGCAATAATGAACCATTGCATCCCGGTCAGCGTTTTTGGAATTTGAAACAACTCGCATCAACCCCTGAGCATCTTTTTGCTATGCCGGTTACCAGCAGTACAAGTGATGTATCATGTGCCGCTTTAGGTGATAATGACAAAGGTGTTTACACCCTGCACCTGGTTAATAATGGAACAGCGCGCAAATTAACATTAACGGGGCTACCTGCTAATTTGAAGAAAATGCACCTTTATGTTACCAATCAAACTTCAAATATGAAGGAAGCACAGATTTCAAAACCAGTGAATGGCGCGATCACCTTTGAAATGAATGCGACCAGTTATTATACACTTATTGCCAGTAAGTAAGAAAATTTATACAAAAAGACCTGTTCATCAAGACCAGCCTAATGATTTTATATTGTTTCCTTCTTAAATCAGCTATATAATATGCGCTTTTAGCTTCGTGTATTTATAGAAATCCCTGTTTATTTCATTCATTATAGATTTAGTATTCAACCTGTTCATTGTACCGGGTGATCGTGAATATGAGGCTTTATAGCCTTAACTTTCAATATCATTTTACCGTGAAACAGCTATATGAATAACAGGGACATTTTGGCCGACAAATTAGATTTTACTTATAAAAAGGAAGAGAACTCAAGTGAGGTAAGAAGTTTTATAGCACTTTGCATCCGATACTGGTATTTGTTTCTGATTTGTATTGTTTTAGGTGTGCTGGGCGCTTTCTTATATATTAAGTATTTGCCTAGCCAATGGGCAATAAATAGTAAAATTATTGTTGAGGATAATAAGGATTCGCCAGGGAAATCATTAACCAATGGAGTTAATGCCGATCTGGCTTCACTCTTTGATGTCAAAAGCAATGCCGATAATGAGGTTGAAATACTAAAATCGCGCAGCTTGCTAAGAAGCGTGATTACAGCGCTAAACCTAAACGTTCATTTGTATGATAATAGCGGAATAAGAAACGTTGAGCTATATGCCGATGCGCCATTTAAGGTTGCCATAAATTATAAAACCGATAGCCTTAAAGCAGGTACTTACCAGGTAGCTGTTTTGGATAATGATCATTTCAGAATTACATCAAAAAAAGGCCTCAACATCAAAGCCCCATTTGGTAAACCTGTTGACATGGGCCAATATGTGCTTACCCTTAATAAAACTGATAATTTTAATGCAGATGGCAGTTATGTTATTAAGGTATTCACCTTAAAACAAGCTGAAAAGACACTGACAGAAGCTTTTAATGCCTCGCTTGATGATAAGCAAGCTACCGTTATTGATCTGCAACTGAATTATGAAGACCCTGATCGCGGCGAAGTAATACTGCAAAAACTAATGCAGATATACATGCAGAATAACCTGGCTAACAAGGTTAGGCTGGCTGATAGCACCATGAAATTTATTGACAGGCGTTTGATATTGGTAGGCTCCCAACTTACTGATGTAGAAAAGGATCTGGAGCAATATAAAGTGAATAATGGCATATCAGACATAACCACGCAGTCAAAAGCATTGGTTGAGAATGCCGATGAATATCAGAATAAATTAAATGAAAATCAGGTACAACTGGCAATAGCCAACAGTTTGTATCAATACGTAAATGACGCCAGTAAACCACAATTGGTACCCAGCACACTGATAACTAAGGATGTTGCTTTTGGCTCATCTATCAATGAGTATAATGAGATGCTCTTAAGGCGCGAACAACTTAAAACATCATTTATTGAAGGCAGCCAGGTTATTGCAGATCTGGATCGTCAGATCAGTGTGGCACGTGAGGCGCTTAAAAACAGTCTGATGAATTACCGTAACAGCCTGCAAACCTCGCTGAGTCAATTAACATCACAAAACTCAACAATTAATGGCCGCATAGCTGACGCCCCTTCAAAGCAGAGGGTATATCTCGATTATACCAGACAACAAAGTTTAAAGCAAGACTTGTACCTGTTTTTACTACAAAAAAGAGAAGAAACAGCCATATCTCAAACAGCAACCATATCAAGCTGCCGCATATTGGATGATGCCGAGAGCGGTGACAGTCCATTCGCTCCCAAAAAATCATTGATATATGTAATTGGGTTATTTGCAGGCGTTTTGTTGCCTATTTCGGGTTTAAGCATTAAAGAGATGCTTAACATCAGGATACAAAATAAATCGGACATTGATAAGCATACCGATGTACCATTACTTGGCGAGATAAGCCGCAGCGGGAACATGAAAAAACTCCTGATCTATTGCGATCCTTTATCCATTATATCCGAAGAGATCAGGGCATTGCGCACCAATTTAAAATATATAACAGCCAAAGGGAAAGCAAACGTGATCATGTTCACCTCCAGTATGAGTGGCGAAGGAAAATCATTCATATCATTAAACCTGGCTAATTCTATTGCCATATCAGGCAAAAAGGTGGTACTGCTTGAACTCGACTTGCGTAAACCGCGATTATTAAAAAGCATAGGCGTTGATAATGACTACGGCTTTTCTAATTACATTATATCAAATAATGAAAATGGAATAAAAGGCCTCGTGCAACCTTCTACACTAAATGAGAATTTTTACCTGATCTCGTCCGGACCGATCCCCCCAAATCCAGCCGAATTGTTGATGGATGGTAAGTTAAAAACATTGATAGATGAGCTAAAGCAAAAATTTGATTATGTGATCATCGATACACCACCTGTGGGCCTTGTTTCAGATGCATTGCTTATTGAAGAATTTGCCGACATCACCTGCTATGTGGTAAGACAAAATTTCACCTATAAATCACAGCTTGGAATTGTAAATGATCTATATAAAACAAAGAAAGTAAAGCAGTTATATCTGATCGTAAACGACATCCCTTTAAAAAATAATGCCATTACAGGTTATGGACATGGTTACCGAAGCCATTATGGGTATGCCCTGGCACCTGAAGATGGCAGTAAATTAAACTCAATAATAAAAAAATTAAAACCGGTTACCCGCTAAACAATATTTTATGCTGCAGGCTATCCAAACAAATATTACCCGGTTCCTTACACAAGGGCATGAGCGGTCATTACGCGCAAAAAAAAACATTATAAAATCTGTTTTTATAAAAGGCGGTAGTGTGATTATTTCACTTATGCTTATTCCGTTAACTATTAACTATGTAAACCCAACTCAGTATGGCATATGGTTAACGCTAAGCTCAATTATAACCTGGGCTGCCTTGTTTGATATGGGTTTGGGTAACGGGTTAAAGAACAAACTTACAGAAGTTGTTGCACTGAATGATACATCAAAAGCAAAAAGTTATGTAAGCTCTTCTTATGCAATTTTGATAATTATTTCGGCTTTGCTTTTCCTGATATTTTGCTTGATCAACCCTTACATCAACTGGTCAAGAGTTTTAAATGTGCAGGGGGATAGTTATAATCAATTAAGCCAGTTGGTGCTTATTATTTTCGGGTTCTTTTGCTGCCAGTTTGTAGTTGGGCTTATAAATACGGTATTATTTGCAAATCATGCGCCGGCAAAATCAGCGCTTATGAATATGATTGCGCAGTTATTAACGCTGATAGCTGTTTTAATTGCTATTAAGGGTGGGCAAGGGTCTTTAACAGAACTGGTTATAATTATGGCTGGCATCCCCTTATTAGTAATGGTTGCCGGTACTATAATGTTATTTAAGGGAAGTTATAGATCGATAGCTCCCAATATTACTGATATTGATTTTGGTTATGCAAAAGAGCTATTGTCCGTTGGTGGATCATTCTTTATAATTCAAATAGGGGCACTGGTGCTTTACGAAACAGATAATATAGTCATTACTCAATTATTTGGCCCAAGGGAGGTAACCATATTTAACGTTGCCTACAAGCTTTTTTCAGTTATACTAATGATTTTTATGCTGGTGATCACTCCATTTTGGAGCGCATTTACCGAAGCATATGTTAAAGATGATTATGCGTGGATAAAGACAGCCATTGCTAAAATAAACAAGCTATGGGGCATATTAAGTATGTTGAGTATACTAATGCTCATTAGTTCGCCATGGTTGTATAAAATATGGGTAGGGAAGAGCATCATCATACCATTTACCCTTTCACTTGCCATGTGTTTATATATGATAAGCCTTGTGTGGCAGGCCTCACATGTTCAATTGCTAAATGGTACAGGGAAAATCAAGCTGCAATTTTACCTGGTAATATTTTCTTCAATTGTTAACATCCCGTTGTCTATTCTTTTAGGTAGAAAAATGGGAGTTGCAGGCGTTACTTTTTCAAACGTAATACTTATTGCTATAATGGGGATTATTTTCTCTATACAAACTAACAAGATTATTAATAAAACAGCTTCAGGAGTTTTCAATGCATGATAAACTTATACATGAGAACATTTATTGATACATCTTTTTTTACAAACCCGGTAAGCGAGTATTTGCAATGGCTTAAGTGCAAAAGCTTATTTCAATTCCATAACTGGGGTAAACATCTCAGAATAGGTTATTTAAGCCATGTTGTTGATTGTGATTTTGGTAATTATAATATCATCGGCAGCCACTGCCTGGTTACCAATTCAAAGCTTGGCTGTTTTAGTTACATAAACAGTTACAGCTATGTTTTATGGGCAAATGTAGGTAAATACTGCTCTATTGGGCCTAACGTAAAGATAGCCCCGGGCAAACATCCTTCTTCAGTTTTTGTAAGCACACATCCTGTAACCTATAACACTCAAGGTAATTTTATAAAAAACTTTACTAAGGAAGCCCAATTTAAAAGCTATAACCCGGTAACACTGGGTAATGACGTTTGGGTGGGTGCAAACGCGGTTATAGCCGATGGCGTAACTATAGGCAACGGTGCTATAATAGCTGCAAATTCGGTAGTTATAAAGGATGTTGGAGATTATGAAATAGTAGGCGGCAATCCTGCGAAGTTTATAAAAAAACGCTTTAGGGATGACCAGATTGAATATCTGAACAATTTTCAATGGTGGAACAAGGATGAACAATGGTTAGAAGCCAACATCTCAAAGTTCTGGAATATAGAAGAATTTACTGACCTGTAATTTATTATTATATATGAAGCTAATAAGGAAGTTATATAGGGGATCACGCTTCGGTTACTATGAAACAGCGCGTATGTATTCATATGTAATAACCAGTTTTAAATTCTACTTAAACAACGTAAAGTTTCATAAGGATTTTATAAGCTATGGGGTGCCAATACTGGATATCAATCCCGGTGGATCATTTACCATCGGTGAAAAATTCAGGTTTAATAGCGGTAAGTATCATGCCATGGGTGGCAGGCAGCAGCAATGCTATTTTGTTGCTGCAAAAGGTGGCGAAATAATTATTGGCGATAATGTTGGCGTTACTTCAATTGCTATTATTTGCCATAACAAGATCAGCATAGGTAATAATGTTAAGATAGGTATCAATACAGTTATATATGATACTGACTTTCATTCACTTGATGCCAGTATCAGGAACCAATATCCCGAAAGTATAGAAGGTGTAAAGAGCAGGCCCGTGATTATACATGACGGCGCTTTTATAGGTGGGCATACCACCATTTTAAAAGGAGTAACCATTGGCGAAAACGCCATTGTAGGAGCAGGGTCAGTGGTATTTGAAAGTATACCGGCCGAACAGATTTGGGCAGGCAATCCGGCAAAGTTTGTAAAAAACACATATAGTAACGAACTAAAAAGAGTAGTAAATGAATAGCAGGGTATATCAGGTTTTAATGCTTGTATTGGTTATTGCGTCCTTTTTTCATTCGCAACCGATAGTGCTGGGTATTGCCTTTTTAATAATAATTATTTCGGTTTACAATTTCTCATCTGTGAAAATGCTGAGATTATTTGTGATTTTACTGGTACCGCCAATAATAGGGCTAATAGTGGGGTATGAAAATAATACTTATCTTATTTTAAAGGATTTTTATTATTTCACCTTCCCCCTGATTTTTGTATTGTGCGGGATAGTTCTGGCTTACCAGCTTGAAATAGATGACTTTTTAAAAACGCTGGTTTTGGCAGGAACTGTAGCTTCTGTAATAGTAACGGTCATATCTGTATGTTATTCCGGCTTTGGTGCCTTAATTAATCCTTACGCTGCACATTATGCAATGGGTATATTGGGCACGCCGGTACCGGCAGTGTCATTAGCCTGCCTGTTATTCACCAAAAAATTCAATATAAAGCTATATACCTCATTTTGGTTTAAGATTTTTTTAGCCATAAATATGTTGGGCATGTACATGTTCGCATCGCGCAGCTATTTTATAGTACTGGTATGTTTCGCATTTCTGCTATTTGCCAACCGCATAAAAAGAACATGGATAATGCCAGTAGTAGTGGTGGCGATAATACTTTTTGCATTAGTACCTGCCAGTGTCTTTACTGAAAAATCATCAGATACCTTTTTGGGCAAGTGGGTAAGTTCCTTTAGCGAGATCAGCATTGGTAATTACAATACCGAACAGGATATCAATATCCGGTATCGTGGTTATGAATCGTTTATGGCGCTTAATGGCTACTTGGAGAGTGATACTAAAGGCCTGGTATTTGGTGGTTTAGGTAAACTGGTTGATCTTAAAACGTTTGTGCGCCTGGGTGTCGATACAGATTATCGTTACATTCCTGTATTGCATAATGGCTGGCTGTATATCCTTGTAAAAACAGGTGCCGCCGGCGTGCTTACCTACCTGGTGATATTTTTGGGGCTGATAGTGATTAACTGGAGAAAGTATGCCGACGCAAAGAGTAAACCTATTATACGCCTGTTTGCCGCATTAACAATTGGCTGCATTTTAAGCCTGGTGCTCACCAATTACATCATTACTTCTTTTTTCAATGTAGAGATGAGCATTATAATGATCACCCTCGGCTATAGTTATATGAATTTTTATTCATTGTTAGCCCGGCTAAAGAAACGTGAAGAAGCTGAAATTTCTGAAAGTAAATATGTAAATAACTTTAATTATAGCTTATGAAACAGCGATATATATTGCCAAAGATATCAATTGTTACTACTGTTTTCAATGCTGTGGCAACAGTTGAGGATACTATATTAAGCGTTGTTAATCAAACTTACAAAAACATAGAATATATAGTTGTTGATGGGGGGTCGACAGATGGCACACTACAAATTATCAATAATTATAAAGACAGGATAACGCACATAATAAGCGAGCCTGATAATGGTATAGCTGATGGTTTTAACAAAGGTATAACCCTTGCTACAGGTGAGTGGACAGGTATGATAAATGCCGATGACTGGTATGCGCTGAATGCTGTTGAGTTAATGGTTGAAAATGTTTCGGAAAATGACCAGGTATGTTGCGGTAACATTATGCTGATGGGCAATAATGGTTTCAGCCGGATAAAAAAGAGCAAAGTAAGCTGGCTAAATCTGGGGATGTACATTATGCATCCCACATGTTTTATCAGAACTGAAGTTTACAGGCAAATAGGCTCTTACGATACTTCATTAAAAATAGCGATGGACTTTGATATGTTTTTGCGAATAAAACATAAGGGTTTGAAATTTAAATATATAGATGAATTAATGGCATACATGCGTACAGGTGGTGTTAGTACTAATGTTACCAAAATGCATAAAGAAGAGCTTACGGTGATGAAACGATACTTAACGCAATTCAACTATTTTATGGCTTATACCTTCAACTATATGAACAGGCTGCGGTGGCGTTTTTTTTACAAGAATCCTTTTAATGTAAAACTAAAATAGTTGTTGTATGAAAAAAAAGATCCTCTTATCCGCCTATGCCATATCTCCTGTAAAAGGATCGGAGTATGGAGCCGCCTGGGATACTATTACCCAATTAGCCAAGCACCACGAATTATGGGTGCTTTATGGTATATCTGACGATCATATGGGTGACACGAACACCTTGCGGGAGTTTATAAAAACAAACCCGGTACCATCGGTAACATTTATTGAAGTAAGGGCCGGAAGGGTTGCTATGGCTATTAACAGGTTAAATAAGATAGGATTAGGCTGGTTTTTTTACATAGCATACTATTTATGGCAAAAGGAGGCGTTAAAAGCAGCACGTAATGTTTTAGCTTCTGTGAACATCGATGTAGTTCATCAATTGGGGCCAATCGGATTTAGGGAGCCTGGATTTCTGGGACATCTGGATAAGCCATTGGTATGGGGATCAATTGGCGGTATGAAGGTGATTGATAATGTTTTATTAGAAAATAAGCCCTTACTAACGCGGTTTAAATTTGGGGTTAAACATCAAATCAACTGTTTCCAATTGAATTTCTCTCCCCGGGTAGCAGAGGCATTTTCCAGGGCTGATGTTTTAATTGCAGCAACGGTTGACGGTCAGCAAACTATATTGAAAAATTTTAAACGGGAAAGCCACTGGCTGCCGGAACAAGGTATAGTTGGCGATATCGAGATAAATGAAGCAAAATTCAATCACATTCATCAATACGTAGAGCTTGTTTGGTCGGGTACTCATATCGAAAGAAAGAACCTCGGTTTGTGCCTGGATTCACTGGCATTGGTTAAAAGCAAAAATTGGCACCTGCATATCTTAGGTACCGGCCCACTCACCGGTAAGTTAAAGCAAAAAGCTGATGAATCAGGGTTATCGGCCAATATTACATGGCATGGCCAATTATCACGGGCAGCTGCAATAAATGTTATGAATGGTGCTCATTTACATATTATCACCAGCATTGCTGAAGATAATCCTGCAGTAATATTTGAGGCTTTACGATTAGGAGTACCTACGTTAACCCTTGATCATTGCGGAATGGGTGACGTACTGTGCAATAAATGTGGCATTAAAATAATGGTTGCAGCACATCATCAAATGGCAAAGAAAATTGCAGATGCTATAGATCACCTTTTATTACGTCCTGAAACTTTAGCAGACCTTGCCCTGGATACTGTTACATGTGCCACTAAACACCACTGGGAGAAAAGATCGAAGGTGTTAAACGCTTACTACAACGAAGCCATTGAATTATATGGCAAATCAAGAGTACCTAATAAAGAAACCTTAATCATATTACAAAATGCATAAAAACTGGGATGGAAAAGTAAAGCTGGGTATTGATGCCAAATGGTTCTTTGATGGACCACCCAGCGGGCACATGGTTGTAAAAAACCTTGTTGATGAAATGATCATGAATAACAATGGCCGGTTCGAGATCTTTTTATTATTAAATGCTAAAAATAAACAACAGGCACAAGCATATTTTCCGGCGGATGTTAAGCTTATTTTCTTGTTTTGGATGCCTAATATGCTGTCCAATTTATTGTTGGTTCCGTTGGTCGCGCGTTTATACGGTATACAAATAATGCTGTTTCAAAACTTTGGCAGTATATGGCCACAGCAACTCTTTAAAATAGTTTACATACATGATGTATTGTTTCTGGATCATCCGCAATATTATACCAGGCTGGAACAATTGCACTTCAGGCAAATGAAAAATCTGGCAGCCAGGGCAAACGGTATCATTACTATATCCAATACCGAAAAAGAGCGGATGATTAAAAATCAGGTAGGTGATGCTGATGATATAGCAGTAGTTTATCATGGTATAAATAAAAATTTTAAACCCCTAACGCATCAACCCGATGAAAAAATAAAGGAAATAATAAACAAATATGATCTGCCTGAAAGATACCTGCTGTATGTCGGGCGTGTAAATACTCGTAAAAACATAAATAACCTTATTCGTGCTGTATCACTATTATATGACAATGATCTTAAATTACTTGTTGTAGGCGAGCAGGGGCGTAACTGTACCGATCTGGAAAAATTGATACATGAGCTGCATTTAGCTGAGAGGGTGATTTTTACAGGGCATGTACCTGAAAATGATCTGCATCTTATTTATGCCATTGCAACTGTTTTTTGTTTTCCATCATACGCCGAAGGTTTTGGCCTGCCTCCGCTGGAGGCTATGCAATGTGGAGTACCTGTGATAGTATCTCATCGTACCGCTATACCTGAGGTGTGCGGTGATGCGGCAACCTATATAGATCCTGATGATCCGGCAGATATAGCTGAAAAAATAAATACGCTGCTGAGTGATAATTGCTTATATGAAGAAAAAATGATGGCCGGGATCCGGCATGCTGCCAAGTTCTCGTGGCAACAATCTGCAAATGAAATACTTGACTTAATAAACTACGCATATGTTGATAGAAAAAGTTATAAGGAAGCTTAAGGGCAATCCGGATTATAAATGGGAGAGCAAATATGACCTGAGGGATCTGTCATCAATTATGCTGGTAAGATTTAAACAGGTAGCGCGTGGCAGTTGGAAAAAGTTCTTTTTCAAAGCCTCGAATGGTTTGGTATTTATTGGTACGGGAGTTATTATCAGGCACGCTTACCTGTTTACCGCAGGTGCAAACCTTATTCTGGAAGATCATGTTTATATCAACGCTTTATCCAGCAAAGGGATATTTATTAAGGATAATGTATCACTTGCACGTAACTGCACCATGATATGTACGGGTGTAATAGCTCATAAAGGCGTTGGTATTACTATTGGTAACAATTCGGGCATAAATGCAGGTTGTTACCTTGCAGGGCAGGGAGGAATTGAAATTGGGGATCATGTAATTATAGGCCCCGGCGTGAAAATATTCTCCGAAAACCACAATTTTTCTGATACCGATAAAAACATTAAAGACCAGGGCGTATCGCGCAGCAGCGTAGTTATTGAAAACAATTGCTGGATTGGCTCTGGTGCTACCATATTGGCCGGAGTAACTATTGGCGAAGGGTCTGTAATAGCTGCTGGTTGTGTGGTAACCAGATCTGTTGCGCCTAATTCAATTGTAGCTGGCGTACCTGGCCGGGTATTAAAAAATAGAAAAGCAGAACAGGTAGAAGTAATCATTAAAAGTATAACAAGGCCTGATGTTACAAAATATGGATAATAATATAAACAAGCTTCAGGGTGCGTTTATTTATATGGCTTGTGCAACTATCGGCTTGTTACCTTTTCATACTGTACGAATAGCCTTATTACGATCACTGAAAGCTAAAATTGGCAAAAAGACAGGCATGTACAGAGGGTTTGAGGTAAGAAGCCCCTGGAAATTGAAAATAGGCAATAGTTCGGTAATAGGCCATAATGCTTTGCTGGATGCCCGAAGTGGCTTAACTATTGGCAACAACGTTAACCTTAGTAATGAGGTAATGATATGGACCCTACATCACGACTATAACTCCACAGTTTTTGAAACAACAGGCAAAGAAGTGATTATTGAAGATTATGTATGGGTGTGTTCAAGAGCAGTTATTTTACCCGGTGTTACAATTGGGCGCGGGGCAGTGGTAGCTGCAGGCGCGGTTGTAACCCGGGATGTAATGCCTTTTACAGTTGTTGGGGGCGTGCCTGCAAAACCAATTGCTATACGTAACCATCAATTAACCTATGATCTTGGCGATGGGGTTATTCCTATAATTTAGCTAATATTTCCAGGTAATATCGCTTTTAAGTACACGAAGCGGGTTACCGCCATAAATACTTTTCTCTTCAATTAATGTTTTAGTGACCATTGAATTAGCCGCAATTATACATCCCGAAGGGATTACTGCGCCTTTTAGAATAGTGCATTTACAACCTACCCAAACATTATCGCCAATAATTATTTCTTTTGGGTGATTAAACTCCATACCGGTTTTGTCGTAAATATGATGAAAATCAGTATCCATCACCAGGCTTTCCCATGAAATGCCACTGTCCTTACCAATACGTATCCTTTTTTGAGCAATAACAACACACTCTACACTCATATTAAAACCGTCGCCTATAATTAACTGAGCATTTTTCATGACATTAATTTTGCAGCCATGCATAATATAGCTTCTGCCGTTAAATATAACATCGCCCTCAACCTCCCAAATAGCCCGCGACCGTTTAAAATCGGCTATGCTAACTTTTCCATAACCTATTTGAATAAGACCTGTTTTAATAGGACCATTAATTATTACCTGACCTTTTACTTTATATAAAAAAACATTGTTTGAAATGAGTACCGGCAACCTAATGGCTATGCCAAAAGGAAAATACTTGAAATTGAAATATATGGTCTTTAGGTTGATGCGGCCAAGCAACTTCAATGTTTTATTCATGTAGAAGAGTTTATTATTTACATTAATTATAAGGATAATTTCTGTCGAATAATGGATTCACATTCAGTTCATTTTGTTCATAATTACACCTTTATGCAATCTGTTCATCTACCCAAAGAATAACGTAAATCAGTACTGTTATCCGTAATATTAGTCATATGTAAATAGCAAGATAAGTTATCTGATTATAAGATAATTAGATATAATAAATCTGCTATTTATTTAACCGGAAAACAATGTACGACAAGCATATAACCGTGAACCTTATTGGCAACACTTATACACGCGTATTTTGAAGCAATGAATCATAAATCACAATTGTACCCGCAATATCAAAATTGAGAATATAAAACTTGTGCCAGCTTAAACTAAAAACATGAACAAAAAAACACTAAACCATTATTTATCACTTGCGCTATTACTTTCCTCAATTTTGTTGCCTTTTAGTTCGTGTTCCTATAAACAGGATCAGGTGCTTTTTGAAGGCAGTAAACAAACAAATACAAGTATTAGCGCAGCTACGGCCTATCGCATCAGGCCACAGGATATATTACAGGTCAGAAATTTGCAAAACGTAAAATACATTGTTGATGATGCACCATCAGCCTCATCTTCCTCGTCATCATCTGTAAATGCCGACAACCAAACCTACCAGGTAGAAGAAGACAGCACTGTTGGCTTGCCGGTATTAGGCAATGTGAAAGTTGCCGGTTTAACCCGTTATGAAGCCGAAAAAAGAATAGCTTATCTGTATAGTAAAACACTATTAAAGGACCCGGTTATACAAGTTAAAATACTTAATTTAAAAGTTACATTAATGGGGGAGGTTAAAACACCGGGTAATTATCAGTTAGTAAAGGATAAAACCACATTAACAGAAATATTAGGTGAAGCCGGGGGCCTTACTAATAAAGGCGATGAAAAAAATATAAAGATCATTCGTGGCCCGCAGGAAAACCCGCAGGTTACTGAAATTGATCTAAGTAAACTTAGTTCACTATCAAACCCGGCTTGTATATTGCAAAATCAGGATATAATTTATATTTCAGAAAGCAGACATGCTATTAAGAACGAAAAACTGCAGAACTTAACAAATATTGCTCAACCCGCGCTTACATTACTGAATACTGTTTTACTAATTTTTACACTGTCAAAATAATTACCGTACTAAGCAGCTATTTGTAAACTAAGTTACAATGGCTGCTTAATACATCAGCATTAACACTGCACTGATAAACTATTTTTTTATAATCATTATAAAGCTGCACATTAAACTTGGGATGAGTAACAGCCAACCTTTCGTTTTTCATTAAAAATATCAATATTAACAGCAAGGATAATTTATTGCCTGATGTTTCGGCATTAGCTTTTAACACTTTAATTTCATCCATAATGGCATAATCTTCATGTGTGCCGGCCAGAAACTTTATTTTTAAACTTAAAAATAAGGTTTTCATAAATGGCGACATTAATCCTTCTGACCTTTCATAAGCATTGGATATGGCATAATATAATGCTGTAACCATATGATTATCACCGAGCCTGAAATAAGCATCAGCAGATATTATCTTTACCATAAAACCATAAACAGACGTTTGGTTGTATAGATCATCATTTTTATAAAATGAGCGTATAGCATGGATAAAGCGTATAGATTTTTTAGGATTATTACATATAGATAAAGTATACATACCGAGCATGTATAGCATATCATTTGTTACGCAATTCTTTAACTCATGATCGTTTTTAGGTGGTGTAAAGGCCAGCTTGGTTAATGCCTCTAATGCCTCTTTTTTTATGATGCCATATTTTAAAAATTGGTAAATGGCATCAAGGCATTGTAATGGATTTACAGCGAAAAAGAGCATGTCTTCAGCCTGAAAGCTTTTAAGTTTTACAATGCAGGTATAAAGCTCATCCAGTTCCAGGTTTATAACGGCCAGCATGGCCAATAAGGAATAAACCTGTATTCTTTTTTTAGGCGATAAGTTAAACTCTAATAAATTTTTTAAAGTTTTTTTATAATCATTATGCAGTAGTTCGGCGCCCAGGAAATAATCAAACAGTTTATCATTAAGTTCTTCTTTTTGCCATACTGGAACTTTGTTAAGTACATCACCCAAAAAAAGTATAATATCACATTTTTCAACCGGGGTTAAAGGTAATTCCGTCAGATGTATCAGATTTGCTGGTTGCCCTGTGTTTATTGCATGTAATATGCACCATTTTACTAAAGATAATTTTATGGGATTATTTGCAAAACGGCTGTGTAAATGTTTAATAAGCACAGTATCAAACCTGTCTTTATTTTTATATAACAGCAATTGGGCAATGCCCAGGCTGGTAAAATAAGGGGTGCTGAATTTTATTGCAACATGATAATGATTAAAATCGCTCTCATTAATCTCTTTTAAAAATCCCGAACTTAATAATTCAAGATAAGCCGTATTGTGTTTACTGATAACATCGTATATCTGTAATTTGTCAGCCGTATGATTGTCACACTCCGAATCCATACATTCTGCCAGTTTTCTTGTAAGTAATACCTTTTCATCCGCGTTTCCACCCGAATAGATGTTACTCTGAACCATAAAATAAATGAGTTCATATATAGCGCTATGATCCATATGAACGGGGGAGAAGTTTTCCTTATATTTTTTATAATAGTATTGAAAAAACAATGGATGATCAAAATCTTCTGCCAGGTGGATAGGTATAAATTGATGTAAATAAGGATTGATCTTATAACAAAGCGCTTTTATTTCGGCATGATTTAATAAAGGTACATTGATGCAATCCTCATCAGTATTGAAACCTGTTAACCACCTGTTATCATTTGCCAGTAATTCGTGCCTGTGATTGATCCATGTGCAAGAACGCATGCTTAAAATGACCTTCATCCATGGGTTTGACTTATGTAAAGCAAGAAGATCACCAATTTGGCCCAATAGCAACCTAAACTGCTCGGATTTAAATGAATGTTCATCAAAGCCATCAATTATTAAATAAAACCTGCCTCCTCTGCGCTGTTTTTCATCCCAGATAGCGTTTATATCCTTATCAGATGTGTAGCCAAGTAAACCAAGCAACCAGTAATTTATATCCCTGCCCGAAAGCAGAAAACTCACCAAAGCTATAGAACTAAAAAACAATACAACATCATTGGTAGTTTGTGATTCATTTAATTCAACCTGATGCTCAACCCATTGGCAAAGTGAAATACTCTTTCCATAACCTGCTGGCGCTGCAACAACCGCGCCTGTGTAATCAGATTCTCTGAAGTTATTAAAATGATCTTCTATAAACGACCGGCTAACGGTTCTGTTATAGGGAATGCCTGATCTGTTTTTTATAGCATCTATCGTAAATTGTGTGATTTTAGCCGCATTGCGTTGCAAGTTAAACCAATCTGCTGCATCATGGTCAGCATTTTTTGACGATGCCTGGCTTTCACAAAAATCTTCCCATCCGCTATAATTACAATATATACTAAGTGTATCTAATGTAAAAAGAGAGGGATTAAACCGGCTCACAGCAAAACCATAAATGCGTTTTATAGTTGTTTCGCTTATATTGCATTTCGTTTTTTTCAATATCAGGCACGATATTATTTTGCAATCTGCAGGTGATACACTTTCCAGACCTGATGTATATTGAACTTTACTTTTCAAAAGTTCAAGATTATGGTTCGATAAGTGGCTAATCATATGGTAATAGCTTAGGTGGTTTAAAATTCAAAATTTCACTTACATTTCCTCTTATGAAAATTTTGCAGTGTAATTAATCAATAATTAAAGGTAATGTTAAATACAGTTAACTATCAGGGCTGTATTCCCAATAGTTGTTAAATAAAGAAAATGGATAAAATGAATAAGGTTTACAGTGTGAAAACTGGAAGCAATTACAGGTATATGAGATTGATTAGTAGCTTTTTATATACTTATCTGTAAGTGCCATTAACAAAGCTCTGTCAGACTGAGCGTCCTCATAATTTTTCTTCAATAATTCTTTTACTTTGGGTTCAGTAATTCCTGCTGCGGCAATTTGTAATATCCGGAAAGAAGCCATTTCAACACTTTCCTGTTGATATAGATAAGTTACAATAAGAAGATCTCGCAGTTCATGATCACTGAATTGCCGTTGCAGATCTGAAAAAGTTTTCTCTAAAAAGGTAATGAGCGCACTACAGTTTTCAAATGAATACTGCAAGTTTAACAATTCAAATATTTCATCCATTCGTGCTATCTGAGTTTCAATTATTTGAATTGTCTCTTTAATAGCATTTTTCAAATCAGCAAATCCTGCCTCTTCGTATATTTCAGGCAGGCGTTCGGCCAGATGTGATTTTGCGCAATAGATCCTGTTAAGGTGATCAACAAAAAATGCTTGCCTTTTCGGAGATCCTAAATTTGTTTTAGAAGATTTGTTCAATTGATATAAGTTAATCAGGTCGTAGAATTAAAAAATACCGTTCATATTTGCACGTTATAAAGTTATAACATCAAAATTACAAACCTGTTTTTTTTAATTTAATGACATTAATATGTACGTATCCCGAAAAATCTTGGTTTTAATGAACAAAAAATGAATAAATATTACCTTTTAATTAAAAATGGCAATATTTTAGAGAAATTAACACGCTTTTAATTTGTTTATGACAAGGCATTTGCTCTCTTTAAAAACAAATCATGAAAACAAGGTCTGCGTAAGCTGACTTTGGTATATATTATAAGCATCGTATTTAGCCAGTATAGCTTGTTCCCATGCCCAATTATCATCGGCAGCACGGTTTGCTGTAAAACTTTGTTTTATCCCGTCTATAAAAGCTTGGTTAGTCCATGCGCCATTTGTAGTATATGCCCAGCCTTTTGACCACTCGGGTACAACTTTGGCTGCGGGCGCTGTAAAATGTTGCGTAAACCACTCCTCCAGTTCGGTGTAAAAATCCATTGCATACTTTGTACCCGGAATGGTGAGCACATCAAACCATACCGCTACATCCCAATTATTCTTTATAGTTTCTTCATCTGTTGCCAAACTCGATATTGCCGGCCGGCCTGCCGGGCCACCTGTAACTGAAGGCATACAATCGCCACTATCCAAACCTGTTACGCGTATTTCAAGAGGTGAATTGATTGGAAATTTATTTTGAGCCTGATAAGCGGTCAGCATAGTTTCAAATTGGGTAGTGAAATCGGCTATTGCCTGTTGCACACCAGCTTTATTCATCAGTACAGCATACCCATTGGCTGTTATACGCAATGTAGTATCCTTTACATAAAATAATGTATTTTTTGATACACCCCAAATATCCCTGCATTGTGGCAGCACAGGGTAACCCAAAATCAATCCATCAAGGCCGCTATTAGTCATATCCAGCATCATCTGGCCAAATTTTACAGTTAAACTTGGGTCGCTGTTGAGGATGATATCTATAAGATTAGTCACAAAATCGGGCAGATTATCAGAAAATGTATAATTATTGGGTCCATCCACTTGTCTTGATGTTGCTGGTTTGGCAGCATCAATGGTCCACACCTTTAACCATGGGTAGGAAGTGAACGGGAACCAGATCACTTCAATACGCCCGCTTTGGTTAAGAAAATCGCCACAGCTGTTTGGTGATGGCGGGCCTCCGGCAGGTTCTTTAAATAAAGTGGCACTATCAATATCTGTTATGCTGAGACAGCGCAGGTTATAATTATCAATCACCTGTATGGTAACTTCGGTTACGAATGCCCGGCCAAGCTGGGTCATAAATGCTGTAGTTTCATGATCGCCCCGCTCAAATGTTTTTAACTGGTAGGTTTTGGTTGGATCGATCCCTTGCGGATCTGTTACAACAGCTGTTAATGATAATACCCTGTTACTCATTGAGCCATAGGTAGTAGCGAAATCATCATTTGGAGGCGTTGGTACCGCGGTGCCGTGTGCATTAATAGCCATTACACCACCAACAGTTAAATTGTCAGGGGCTGGGATATGCGGAAAGCTATAACCCGGTGCAGCCCCGCTTCCGCCTTGTTGGGTTTCTAAAAATTGCATCAGCGCAGACATCGTAGCACCAGTACCAACTTTTACCGACGGCCCAATAGAATCGTGCGCTGGAATAAACGTAATATCATTCAACGACACGGTGGTATCTATAAGCAGTAATTTGTTATAATCAGGCAAACCCGGTGTTACTGATAGGGGCGACCAGTTATGCATAATACCTCTTGGCCTTACGGTGTATCCGTTTTGTGCTGCCCAGTTGCAGGCTGCAACAACATCATCTGCACTGCGGGGCGCGCATGTCCAAACTCCGGGAACATCAATAGTATGAGCCCAGTTCAGGAACTCTTCCTGTTTAATAGGGATAAATATTGGGAAGCCAGGTGGGCGGCTTGCGGGATCATCTTCAATGCCCTTAAAATTTATGGAATAGTCCCAAAGAACCCCCTCCACTTCATAAACAGCAATTTTACCATTCATAGCAAAAATGAATTTCTCATTTGCGGCTTTGGTTGAGCCCCAGTAAGCTGAGACAACAGCCCAAACCACATCGCCCTCGGGTAATTTGGTCGGTGCAAGATCAATGGTACGTGATTGTAAAACCGGGTAATCGCCTGATGATGGGGTGGTGAACTTCCCGTCAGTGATCACAAATGACATAACAAAAGCTGCTTTGTTCTTGCATTCAATTCTTTGGATAGCATCCATAATATTTTATCTGTTTAGGTTAAAAATTGTAATTGCTAAGTTGATGCTGGTTAACGATAGGGCTGACCGGCGATCCATAGTACCAATGACTTGCGAACGCCCTTTGTAACGGGTGCTACACGATGTAAAAAGAATGACGGAAATATAATGGCGCATCCCTTTTTTCGCGGAAGCTTAGTAATATCCTTACCCAGCAAAAACTCAAAATCACCGCCTTCATACTCATCAGGATCGGAGAGCTGGACTGTGATACTTATCTTTCGCCTTGAAAAAACACCACTGCCAATATCCATATGCCAATCATAATGGCCGCCGCCCTCATGATAAACAGTGTATTGCAGATCATCAAAAATGCCCGTAAGCTCAAAATTCCACAATGAGCGATTGGCTTCTGTAACCATGTTTACAAACTTTTCATATAGCCATCTGCATTCGTCCTGATGCTGTGGCAGCCATTTGATCTCACTTTTGCGATACTCTTCCAAATCGTGCGCGCTCCCATTTATTACGGCTTGCTTAAAGGGAATATTTGCCTGCAATTTTTCCAGCAACTCTATTTCAGCGGGGCTTAACGCCTCCTGGAACCAGTACCAGTTATCAATAGAGGATTGACGAAAATCTTCAATAATAAAACTCATACCATTTATTTTTTAAAGCCTGATGATCCCATCAGAAGGTGCTGCATTCGGTGAATTTTTAATACCCATAAAGTTTAATTCGTTTTTAGTCCGTTCACTGGCATATTCCCTTGTTCCTAAATTGCCGATACTACCATCTACAAGTCCGCCAACAACGGTATTTAATAACCCTTTGCTCAAACTGTCACCCTGTACGGCATTAGTGCCTATTTGTACCGTAAGACCAATCGCTTCGGATTTTGCGATATTGGTTACCATTCGGCTAAACAGGTTCCCCCATCCGGCTTTATAATCAAGGCTAGGTAATGCGTATGATAATGACGAACTGAGTACCCCGCTAAGCAGTGCATCACCCAAACCGGTGCTAAGGCTACGGCCATTAGCAGAGTTGTCAATTAATGTCGATGTGGCTGCAGCAGCTTCACCGCCAGCGATAGTGAAACCGGCTTTGATGCCTGAATTTGCGGCTTTGGCCAAACTGCTTACCGCTTGCCCGGCTTCTTCAGCTGCTTTAACACCTGTAGCAGCCTCGGCGGCTATTGATCCGGCAGCGCCGAAGCCAGCAGTAATTGCACCCGCAACAAAGCCAATAGCTGTATTTACACCATAATCCTTCCAGCTGAAATCATTGGTAATTAAGCCAACAGCTGAGTAGGAGACCGCGCTGATACCCGCACCTAAAAAGGCCCCGCCAAGGCTCGCCAGCCCGATACTTGCAGGGGTTGATAATCCCCCGGTAATAACCTCGAGTATACCCGCGATGGCATCTACAGCAACACCTATTAATATTTCAAACGCGCCAATAATTGCCCCGCCTATGGCTGAGAAGAAATTACCAATAGAGAAATTACCCGATGGATCGACATAAATCAGCGGGCTGTTACCTGCAAATATGTACGGGCTATAGAACTGGTTATAATTATCAACCACACCAAAGCGGCCAACCCTGCTAAAGTAGAAGCGGGCTTTGTAGTTATAGATCCCTAATTCAAAATCAAATTCCTGGCTGCTATACAGGTACGGGAAGAAATCAGCTTCCGGCTGTTGCAAGATGTTGAGGTTTCCATATAGATCATAATCGTAAGCTGCAACAACGGTCGCGATATCATCAAGAATAACCCTTATCGAACCCAGGTGATCTTTGAGGGTATTGTATTGCTTATCATCCTTAATAAAGCCAATGATCCCGATAGGCCCATAAATAATGCAGGTGAGTTGCGTTGTGCTGTCCTGCGCATCCAATTGAACAAGCGTATTGCCAGCCAAACTGCTTACATACATGGTTGATGAATTAACAGTAGTGCCCGTAAGCTCCTGTTTTAGCACCCTGTCGTTTGAGCTGCTGTAATAAAATTTATAGGTTTTTGAATTGAGATTATCATCAACAACAGTCGTCATCCGGTTGCCGGAGTCATAGGTAAAACCAAGGTTTTGAGCTGGCAAACCATCTCCACCAGAAGCTATGTAGCTGCTGATAGCTCCATTTTGGTTATATATAAAACTAAACAACGATTGGCTATTATTCTTATCGGTAATGTTCTGCAATTGGTTTCCTTTGCCGGATTGCCCATTATATTGATAATTGCCGGACCCAATATTTACATTATTGAAGTTTCCGTTATTATCAAAATCATATTGCCTGCTTATTGCTGGTGCGAAAGCACTTGTTTCATCAACCTGCGTTAACGCATTAATGCCATTATAATAATTGGTATAAACAGAGCCGGATTGAATGCCTTGCGGATACCGATACGCGATCTCTGCCGATTGCCCATTATAATACGACGGGCCATTCGGAGCGGCTGTTTTTAATGTCTCATCAAATAGCTCATCGTTTTGGCTATTGTTATCCTGTAGTTCTTTTAACCATACAGGCGAATTATAGCTGTAGGCCCTTTTTATAGGCTCATTACCATATTGGTTAAGTATTTCCTGAACGGGTTTGCCTGCTGCATTATAAGTGTATGCTGCAAGGCCATCAGGCTGGTTAGTCTGCTTGCCAACACCTATAAGCTGTCCAATGCTGTTATACTGGTAGAGTATACTTAATGGTGAGCCTACATTTTGGGTGGGATAATCAATTTGTGTAATGCCGCCCAAGTTATTGTAGCTAAACGCGGTGATATACTTATTACTGTCAAAAGCAAATACCTGCTGACTGCGAATAGTTACATTACCAAAAACATCATATACAAAATTTTCCTCCACATCCGGAGAACCATTGTCAGATTGATTATTAATAGTTTTAATTACTCGTCCGATCTGGAATGGCTGTGATGTGCCATTATTATCATAAAACGTTTGTGTTCTCCAGGTGGCAGGAGTAGCAGGATAAGCAGGATTATTATTTGCCTGTTGTTGTAATTGATCGCCGTTCCAAATGCCGGTTAAATAACCTGTTTCAATTATCCGGCCCGGGACATCGTACTTAAAATACTGGTAATTACCCTGTGCAACTGCCTCAGCATCCTGCCTGAACCGTAATCGATTGGCCTGATCATAAATCATGTTTACCGTTCCGCTGGTGTTGGAAGTGCTGCTGATTAACTGACCGATAAAATTATACCCATAATAAGTTATCCAGTTAGCATTATCCGGATCATTTTCCTGGTAATTTGGCGACCGCAATTCAATAGCATTACCCGAATCATCATAATAAACGGATGAAATGATCTGCTCGCTAACGCTTTTTTGGCTCAACTTACGTACTTCCAGTCCTCTTTTATCAGCAAGGGAGTATGACATGTTACCATTCTGATCGGTAATGTTTGTTTTGAAATATTCACCTGCAGGTAAGCCGAGCGAGCTGTTATTAGTGCCGTACACGGTGGTTTCTGTATTAGTGCCCATTTTGTAATCGGTACCGGGCATCGATTGTTCAACTTGACGGCCTAACGGAGATGTTTCATAACGGGTACCGAAATAGGGGTAACCATTATCAGCGGGATAATAATTCGCGACAAGGCCCGTCATAACACCAGTGCTTGAATTATACGTAGCAAAATTAGCTATGTATTGAAATAGGGGTGCCTGATCTGCTGTAACAAAAGCCGGCTTGGTGTTGGCGATTATTCGCCCAAGATTGTCATAAATATTTTCAATAATCGTTAGCTTGATATTATCTAATAATTGTGATTGCAAATCGTTACCGGCCTCATTAATGCTGGTAAATGTTATCTGGTTATTAAATGAGGTAAGCAGATAATCTAATGCGATCTTATTGCCTGCGAATAGGGTAGCTGTGCCACTAATTATAGCACTACTTACGTAATTAAAAACCAGTTCTCCATCAACAAAAAATAGCAAGCTATTTTCATTCACCAGTAACGACCATTGTGTACCAATGCCACTTACTTCAGTAATAGCACCATTGTTTTGCAGCGCGAAATATTGATGATGTTGAGCATCGTAGATGCCACTATCAATCTTTATTAAGCTTGCCTGTTCATTGCTCATACTTACTCCATGCCTTAATAAAATTGGCTGTATAAATGGCACCAGCGCTCCTATATCGCTCAATGGTGTATTGATAGTGAACTGGTATACCTTTTTTTGCTGCAATACCACGCCTGCAGTATCAAGCAATTCCCATTGCCCGGTTGCAGGCTGCCATTGCAGTGTAAACATATTGCCTATTTTTATACCCAGTGGTTGTGTAACGGCCTCATTAGGTAATACATTGGTTAGTACACCATAATTGTTGGTCATATTACCACTATAGCTTAATGTACCTGTGGTTTGGAAAGAACTGAGTTTAAGCGTACCGCCATCCGTATTCCATACGGAGCCACTGCCTGCAGCCCAATACTGCTTCCATTCACTACTTTTTGTAAACGAGAGCGCAGGGCCGCCACCAGCCGACAATACTTTTATTTTACTATTTGGGTCGCTTATTGAAAATTGATTATTGTTACCGATGCGCGAAAAGTAATTAGTGGCGATAGAAGTTGTTTCGCCTGAAAAACCTGTTGTGGCAACTAACTGCTGAAAGCTATCAAAGAATTTACGCCTTATCTCGCCATTAGCGCCTAATGCAGCATCAACCATATTGCTATCCATATTCATGGATATGGCGGCAAACAAACTTTGCAAAGGGGAGAAGCGAAGGCAATCAATTAGTACTGTAGACGCTGTATTATCATTTTGGGCCTTGATATTTATAGTAATAGGGGTATTTACTCCGCTATTAATGCCCTGCAGGCTGATAATACAATAAACATATTGCCAATTACCTGCGATACTACCAAATGGCAATATAATATCATTGCCTACCGGTGCCGAGTTTTGGCTAAAGGATACCAGCCAGTTTGCGTTACCGTTGCCGGGATCAAAACCATCGGGCAGCTTTACATAGCTGGAAAATACATAATCCTGTTGTTGATTTTTGGGAGTGAATTGCCGTTGTATTCCTGTACCTGTACCGATCCTGAGCGAGCTGATGCCCATTTGAGCATCGATGGTAGTATCATTTGTATTTGGTATAATAGATGCGCCTGCACTGAGTTGCCATCCGTCCGTTGTTTCATATGGTTCAAAACTGTAATAAGATGCTTCATCACCAGCTTTGCTTGCAGCGGGAAATTCGGCTACCTCGAAACGTCCCTGTGTATCGTAAATATATGACGATACTACGCCATCTACATTGGCCATCTCGGTGATCACACTATAAGGTAACCTGCGACTGATCACCTCTTGTTTTTTAAGCCAGCCCGATCGTTGAGCGCCAGCTGTAAAATCAAATAAAGGGTTTCCATCGGCAGGGCCGAGCCATTGTTAATTTTGATAGGCTGCCCATTTCCATGAGCCATCATTTGCCCAGTTTTTCCAGGTAACTGCTTTTGATGATGTATATCTTTTTACGCCATCCTTTCCGGTAACAGATACGGTATCCTGGGCTACGGCATTCAACAGATGTTTGCTTGTCATCGCAATATTATAGGCATCCACTTGTATGGCGTAGGCTTTTTCAGCGAGTACAGTCTTTCTTTCACCGTTGGAATCGTAATATGATGTTGTGCTCGACTGTTGTAAGCCCAAATCCTGAAAGTAAGTTATATCAGTAGTTTGGGTTACCCCATCCTGCATAACAACGCTTTTGCTAAGTCTGTAAAATGCCCCGAAAAAATAGTTTTTCTTTACGATGTTGTTTTGAAATACCTGCCAGTAGTTGGTTTCACTGGTAACCAATTGGCCTTGTTTATTATATTGTAGTTTTTGCAATAAAGCGCCGTTAAGCAGTTGGTTAAAGTTGTAGATCCAATTGCTTGGATAAGGGATCTCACTTTGAACAGATACCCCGTTTGAGAAATAACTAATAGAGATACCTGCTGGAGCAGAGCCTGCATCAGGTATCTTTGAACCTGTTACTACTGTAACTTTAGGGAACTGGGCAAGGCTATTCTGCGCATTATAAGTAATAACCGATTGTGCCGAACTAGCGTAGTCATATGATTGATAATAATTATTAGTAGGATCGTATTCATTATCAATTTCAATATAAGCCACCGGTGTTACCTGTAGGGTATCTGCGGCCTTACCACCTACAACCTTATAAAGCGCCAATGACGAGGCGGTGATGAAATCCTGATTTGAAGGATACGTAACAAAAGTATCAGCACCAGCTAACAGCGTACCAGCTTTTACTACATCCTGCTGTACCATTATTTTCTGACCCGTGCCACCTGCTATAACAGGCAAGGGTTGCGGGTTACCCGGAATTCCATTTAGCGGACTGGCAAAATAGGTTTGCGCGTTAATGGTTGTATTATCCTGATAAGCAATGTAGGAAGCGCCTCGGTTTTGTACAGTTTCCGGTGCTTGCAGGCTATTTAATTGCTGCTGTTGTTTGATCCATTGTCCGTTAGTGTTTTGATAAAATATGTCTTTACCCGCGGTAATATAATTGCCACCTATAGTTGGATTGGTGCCTGTCGAGCCCAGGTTCTGTACAATACCCCACATCCCGGTATCAAGATTGAATTGATAGTATTGATTTATAGCAGCTGTACCCTGCGGAATAGACATTATGGAAATATCCTGCCCGGTGATAAAGCTTGGCTTATCGGTTGGTTTGGTAGTAAATGTTGCCTGTTTCCAGTTCTGCGGGTTATTACTATTGCCGGGCCCTCCGGTATACCGGTTCAGGTAAGGGTTACTGGTAATTAATGAATCTGAAAGGATGGTGTTAAACACATTGAATTGCGATTGTCCACTGCTAACCGGAGATTTATAATTGTTAACCAGTGGAGTACCCGGATTTAGCAGGTTAAAACTTTTATCCCATTGCAATATGCGAAGACTGTAATCAGCCTCTGTAGCGGTGATAGCCGTAACATAGGTAGCCACAGCAAAGGAGTTGCTTAATGATAAACTGAAGGGGAACTCAGTTGTATTATTCGGATCCTGGTAAATTTTTACGTTAGATGTGTTGTATAACACACTGTTATTCCACACGTTATTGCCATCTTGATAAAACAATTGGAATTGTAATAGCATACTGGTTTGGTTATACAGCGCTGCTATATAATAATTATCATTAGCTGAGATAACGATATTAGTTGCCTTAGCCACATCAGCTGGCGAAGGCAGCATTACTGGTATATAACCTGTGCCCGGATTATTGGTTGGTGAGGTATCCCAACGTTGTTGTTTCCAGTTCCATTGATATGCAGTGATGGCATTGGTAGTAAAATCCTTGCTAAAAGCAATAACGAAGTCTTTACCCGCTTGAACACCTACATTTGGAGTAGCTGTTTTTACAGGCAGGTATTGCGGCCCGACCGATAAATTAAATACACCAAAATTGGTTTGGTTTCGCCTGTAAAGGAACAACTGCACCTGTTTTTTGGTCTTTTCGGTAAAATAAAGCGCTATAAAATCCTGGCGGGTAATTACGCCAAGAGTATCGATATCAAAATCTACATTATCGAAATAATGGCTGGAGGGCTGGTCGCTGTTCAGATCAAAGGTTATCCAGTTACCGCACCATGAATATACCGTACCCCGCAATGTTTTTGTTGTGGCATTATACCAGGTTATAACCGTATAATCAGATCCGAACCATACCCTTGGTGTAGCACCGGTTAAAGGGCTATTCAGTTTTATGTTGCGCGAAGTATTGAGAGCCTGTTGTTTATAATTATAGGTTGCCCTTGCTCCCTGCGGATAGGTGATTGTTTTTAAGGCACCGGCGTTTATATCTGCATTTTTATCATAATATTCAAACTCCATGCCCGGCAGCGTTCTGCCATCCGGCTGTACTTGCCAAAAACTGGTGAGCACACGTTTCCACATTAGCGGATATACAGTTGTTTGGCTGCTGGCCCCAAGGTTGATGAAATCATACTCAAACAATATGGTGAATTGCAAATCGCCGATAGAATTTTGCACATCGATATGATCCAAATATCTTGTTTCATATTGATCCTGATAAGCATTGGGTGCTGGCTGCTGCGTATGTGCAGCCTGATATTCAACAATATTTTGTATGCCCGGATTCTTAGCCCCATATTTTTCTCCGTAGTTATAGGTAATTGTCCTGCCAAAGCTATCTATTATTTGTTTAAGATAGGAGGCTTGGGTATATTCCAAACCAGTGGTATCACCAACTTTAACCTGTACATTATCATAGCTATAGGTGATCTTTTCGCCCCAAACATTCTGCATTTCAGAAAGGTTCCAGGCCGTTACATATTGTTCCTGTCCAATTATCGTTGATGAATTGCCCAACCAGTTGCCCCATCCAACGCCATATTGCAGTGTATTGCGCCCGCTGTTTTTATCACCATAAATAAATACTGTTCCATCCTCTTTAATAACCGTCCATTTTTCAGCATAAGGATCATATTTAATATCCCAAAACTCATAATTACGGAGTTGAAATAGCAGAATATTTGCCGGGTTGGCAGGAGTGAAGCCATCCTGTATCAATTGATTCCCCGAACCATTGTTTAACAGGTAATAATCATTAGATGTTGGGGTACCGCTGCCATTTTTATTTACTACGATTTTATCAAAGGTCATTTCCCATCCCAGGCCAATAATGCCTGTAGGGTTGCTTAAATTCCAATTTTGTACATCGCTTTGCACATTACTATTGTACATAATACCGATGTTGATATCCAAATCCTTACGCCCCGGTAACGAAGCTATATTGATAGGTATATTAGCTGTACCTGTAAAAAGGTTTACGCTATCTTTTATCTGCCCCACCGCATCATTGCTGAATTGGAAAGTGGTAATTTGGGGCACCGATTGCTGGCTAATGCCGTCACTACTATTGGAATTGCTCATGATAGTTTAGGTTTTATTGATATGGTTTTGGTATAGGTGATGGCATGCCTTTGCTACATAATTACTGGTTATGATAGCACTTTCATAGGTAAGTATAGTATGCACAAAGCCCATCGGCCTACCCATTGGCATCCGGATAAAGGGACTGGCCGGCCAGTTGCCATTCTCATCGCAGGTTTGTTGCAGATAGTTTAAACTGCTTTGCAGCCATTGCTCATTTATAGTAAGGCCAAGGTGTTTTTTGCCGATACTTAATGCAAGCAATGCAAGCGCGGTTTGTAACGGACTGCTTTCCTCTCGCTCGGCCCAGCTGCCATCGGGTTGCCTGCTGTTTTCAAGGAAAACAACCGCGCCTTCAATAGTGCTTTCAGGGCCGTTAGCCGCACAAATAGCCCGCAGACTTACATAAGTGCCATAATATTCACCGTAGTACCAGGTACTTTCCCAACAATAATGGTTTTTATGACTATTGAGTAAAAAACTGATTCCTCTTTCAACAACAGCAGCAAATCTTTCACTGTCGAATAAGATAAGTGCATATACTAAATTAGCAACTACTTCAATATCAGAACCGGTTCCCCATGCTTTATTAACCCAAATGGTTTGTAACTGCTGTTCTTCTGTTTGATTGTTTTTAGGTATGATCCACGATTCCCAACCATTATCTGTGTTAGCCTGGTCGTTAAGTAGTACGTTTAAGGCTTCTTCAAAATATGAAATGGCAGTTTTAGAATATCCTGCTCGTAATAACACCTGCATTACTTGTGCAAGATCATCAGCATCGGGAGGCAATTCCCGCAGATCAGGGAAATAGGCCCAGCCGCCAATCCCCGTTTTTCGGCGTGCTTTAAAAAGGTAATCTGCTTCTGCGTAAATAATATCATTTAATTGATTTCGCAAGATCAGGTTGAAATCAAGCAATGTATCCAGTATAAGTGCCCTTTGAAATACATCGCCTTCCTGAAAATCTTTATCTACCTGAAAAACTTCACGCGGAAACGGCATCACATGCTTTGTTGCGGCAAATCCGTTATTATATTCTTTTAACAAATGTTCCAATCCTTTATAGCTTAATGCCTGCCAGGGATTTCTTATCTCCGGGAGATCTATTTTCGGCGTTTGCGAAAATGGCTTTGTAGTCAAGATTGATGCAGTTGTATCAAACATTATTTTGTAATTGAGAAATCGTTGAGTGCTTCAATTATTGATTCTATATCTGTTAAGGATTTATCGACTCGTATGATCTCTGATAATATGTACTTGCCTATATCTGGCTTGCTGAACAGGGGTGCAGTTACATAATAGCTATGATCAACCTCAAAAATTTCGGCCATACCTGTGTTGTTTACTTCGTGATAATGACAGTATATCAGGCTACTCTCGCTTGGGCCCGCCAATCCCGCTGCTACAATACGGGGCTGTGCGCTTACATTTGGCGGCGACGCATGGAACAATGCCGGACTACCGATATAAGCCTGCCCGGCCTTCATCAATAATTGCTTACCAAATTGCTCCAATAAAGTTTGCTGATATGTGGCATATGGAAATGGACGACCGCCGCATCTTAATTGTTTTAACAATGTATGGCTGCCGGGTATAACCTGCAATGCACCGTTTTCCGGAGTAGTATTAACTAATGGAACCCAGAATCCCAGTGTTTGAAAAAGCCGTTCATCTAAAAAGGAATGATCCTGATGCAGTGGAACGGCCCCTATATTATTGCGGGGATACTTTATATTGAAGTTGCCCCAGAAGAACCGGGCATCCTGCAATGTTTCATTTATTGCACGTGCGAAATTGTTTTCAATTATTGCCGATACCTTGAGCCGGTATTCAGCATCATAACTCATTACAGTGGAAGCGAATGCAGGTGTACCCAAATCACCTTGTAAGTTGTTATAGGCTTCGGTTAGTGCATCAACTTCATCCGGGTTTAAAAAATCAATTACAACATAGCCATCGTGATCAAAGCTTTCCTGTAATACCGGATTCCTGAAAAGCTGCCGTTTTTTTTTAGATGAGCCATTTAACCTGACTTCCGATGGGTGTAGAATCGTTTCCATATAATTAAGCATAATGGATCAGGGCGTCAATTTTTATTTCATCAAGTACTTCAAATTTGTAGGGGATAACACCAATCTTTTTGGCTTTACTTTCATCCGGTCGACTAAAGAGCGGTTTTTCTATGTAATGATTGGGCTCCAATTCAAACACCTCCATGGTTTCACCGGGATTCTGATAATCCTGGTAATAGCAGCGCATGGTGCTTTCTTCTTCCGCCATCCAGGCTAATGCGGCTACCCTTTCGGTGTTACTAAAATTTGGTGGCGACCAGTGAAACACCTTCGAACTGCCCAGGTATGCCTGCCCGGCCTTCATGTTTATTCGTTTAAAATATTTTTTTAACAATAGGGGTACTAAGTCGGTATAGGGGAAGCGCGGAAGTGTACTACGTGGCCAGCCATTCAATAAATGGCTCCTGTCAATTACTTCAAGAGCGCCGTTTGTTTCATCAACATCTATTAAGGGTACCCATATGGTAAGGCCTGTGTAATTGGCCTCATCTACATAAGCGGGGTCCTGGTGCATAGGGCATAAGCTTTTTTCGTGGCCTGGCTGTTTAGAGGTGAAGATGCCAAAGAATATTTTACAGCGATCAAAATAATGATTCATAGCCCTGTTAAAACTAATGGTAACAGTATCAGATGCTTTACGGCGGTAATCGGCATCCATGCTCATATTTGAAGTTGAAAAACCTATTTGTATAGGTTGATTTTTAGAACTCTTATAAGCCGCTGTTAATGTGTTCAATTCTTCAGTGGTTAAAAAATCAACCACTACATAACCTTTATTATCAAATTCCGCCTGTATTGCGGGATCATTAAAAATGGGGCGCATATGTTATTTGTTTAGTTGGGGAAAAAAGGTGGATATTGATTCTCAGACTTAGCCAATGATGTCGATCTTTCAGATAAAACCATCGATCTTAAAGTGTAGAACCATGATAATACTATGGCAAACGGAACAGCCGGAAATACCCAGTAATTATAAACAGGTTTGCTGCCCATAAAAAGAATAGGGTAGCCTTTTGCCCTTGGATAATCTTCAAAAAATAATTTAATGCTATCGTCTACTTCAAGTGGAATGCGTTTGATGAAATTGAATGACATCAGCACCACTATTTTTGATAAGATCTGGCACTTTTTGCAGTAACCCTGGTAATAAAGCACGATCCTGTTTCGTGGTACAAGATTGTTCTGTTGCATAATTATATTTTTTTGTTTTGCAGATAAAGGTTCATCCTTACATCGCCTTTACGATCTACACCGATACCGTAAAAAGATACCGCGCATTGATCATCAAGCATATCTGTACTGATTGGAAAAGGTGTTAACATATAGCGGGAAGCAGTATTTTTTAATACATCTATCCATGATCCGGCATCAATGTTAACGCATGCTTTGCAGCCACATATGTCAATTTTTGCATCAAACATTTTTCCCGATACGATATGAAAACCAATGTTAAATACCAGGCCTGATAGCTTTATTTCTTTTTTGCCAACAACATCATCCATGAAAATAGAAAACTCTTCACGCAGCAGTAATGGAATACCAAGATCGTTTAACGTTACCGCATGTGATAAACGGAAATATATTTTTGCACGCAGGTTTTCCATAGAGCTGCCTTCTAAACCGATGCTCATTATACCGGCATGCTGGCTTACATGATCTATAAAATCATTTACCTCAGTATTTTGTGGCATCAGGTAGTTTAACCAGTCTCTTAATCGTTGCCATGATGCATCATTACCTCCACGCCGCCCATCCATGTATACGGCTATACCGTCCATATCAGGAGAGGCGCCCAGCCAAAGTACACCATCAGGATAATCATCAAGTGTTTCCTTCTCAATGGGTAAATGAAACCGGAGCATTTCTTCGCAAACTTGCTGAATAGCAGTTGTGCCTGTTATTTTATAAAGTTTTTGAAGCGCCGCATAACTATGGCTATATCGTTGCCCGGTTGAGCCAATAATACATGCAGGGTCACTAATAAAGCGCCCGTTTAAGCCGTTTGTTGATGAACTGATGCAAAACTGCAGCGGAGTACCATCTGCATTTAAACCGGAACGGCCGCCAGGTTCAAATGGATAATCTTCGCCTGGCAGTGCTAGCAATTCATCTCTAAGCTGCAGCACCTGCTGGGCAGGTGCCTTACTAAGTGCTGCAGCAAGGGATGAAAGCTGCTCAATATGATTAATGATCTTTTCTTTAGTATCGAGCATACCTGGTTATATATTAAACTGGTTGTGTAATGATATTTGCAGGGGTACCATTATTACCTGCTGTACCTCCGGCACCTGCCTTACCTCCGCTGCCTGCAGAACCGCTTGGTGAGCCAGCCTGACCAGCAGAGCCACCTACGCCACCCACACCGGCATTGCCACTTTTAGGAGCAGGGCTCGAAGTAATTACGTTACCACCATGATAAGTGATAACACTTGTACTACCATTACCGCCATTACCGGCATTGCCGCCTGCACCACCATTGCCACCATTACCGGCGTTGCCGCCAGGACTAACGCCGCAATCACTACCTGCAGGGCAACCTGAAGCTGCACCGCCATTGCCACCGTTTCCACCTCCCTGACCGGCACCGCCATTGCCACCATTACCGCCATTGCCTGCAGCAGCAGATACAAATAATGTTCCCTGAAGATTGTTTATTTTAATTGTTGCTGTTGGGCAGTCGGTGCCATTGCCCGCGTTACCTGCGCCGCCGCCATCAGCGCCATTGCTGCCTGGGGTGCCTGAGGTTGAGCTTGGGCGGCATACTGAATCCCAACCGCAAGACGCATTTACGCCGTTATTACCACTTGGTGCGGGGTTTGCAAAACCTTGTCCCGGCTGACCGGCATAGCCATCAGCTCCGGATATTATAATATCACCTGTTAAAGTGCTCATATTGTATTGATTTTAAAAGTTTAAGATTTTGGTTAGTATTAAAATTATTTGTTTGAATTTGTATCAGTTATTGTTTAACTAATGTTTCTATACTGATATCAGCAGTTGTGTATACCAATATTTGGCCGCCAGGTTCAATGGTTACCGTGCCAAATTGCACAGATACCGGGCCGCTTCCGCTAATAACAAGCGGGTTGCTGGGCGTCACTATTACATTGGGCGGGGCAGTGTACACGGCCACCTTTGGAGCAGTTGCGCCGCTTTTTAATTTAGGAGCTGTAGTGTGGGCTGTAAATGCTGTTACTTCACTGAGGCTTTTCATTTCAGGAGTAAAGGCGGAATCCGGGTGAGCCGGGTTGGAAAAAATTAATTTCCCTGATGATACTTTTGTCATAAGATTTATTTTTATTAATTAAAAAATGAAAATTAGGAATTGGAGCAACCGTTAATAGTATCCTGAATGCCATCCCAGATCGTGCCCTCGCCAACTATAAATGGCTTTTTTACAATGGTGTAATTAACAGTGCCGGCAGATACATTATAATCATAAGTTAGTGCTACTTCTCCAACCGGAGTGCTGGTAGTGGCTGTTCCACTTGCTGCGCCCGGCGGCGCGTAAATGGTGCCATGTTCTTTGTACGATGTGGTTTTCACGCACTCCCATATAGCCGGAGTAACTCCATTAAAGCTTTTTGTTTTCGCCATGGTTTTGTTTATTAGATAAAGGAAATAGGTTATAATATTTAATAATTGGTTTTAGGTAGATTCAAAATCAATAGCTGTGTTATTAACCAGCACTTAAAACTAAATTTTATAAATGCCGGAAATAACTTTATTACACTAACTCAGCTTTTGTCAGTACCAATTAAGTTATAGAGCCTGTGGTTGTATGTGTTGCGCGAGTAATCGGTTTGGAAAAACAATGATTGCAATTGCCGATTTATATGGCATAGCGTTTAATAAGAAAGGATTTGTACAAGAGGAGTACAATTAGAACTATGTTTAGGATGAGAAGAATTTAAATAACTTGGCAATTATTCATTATTAAAATCGCCAGATGAGAATTGCTGTATAAGCCAATTTTGATAAGTTAAACGGATATTATAAAATGCGGGGTATTGCCCTATGGTTAAAGATTTTGAGTTTAGTAGCTCATCTGATTGGAGCTTATTTTGAAAGTATCTGAGATTTTCACCATGTACCGCCTGCATCATATCCTGCGTTTCTGATGAATTCATTAACCTGGTTTTCCATTTTTCAATGATGTGTTCGGGTATCAGGCAGTAGCCAAATAATATTCTCATTAATGTCGAATCTCCAGCTAATAAGATCACTGTACTCATTCCATTAAAATGACGGTACGGGATAGCTATTCTTTTCACGCTATAGCCTTTGTGCTGAATACGGTATGAAAAATCCATATCCTCAATACCAGCGAAATAAAACTCATCATGCCCTCCGATAAATTCATAATTTGCTTTACTCATTACCAATGGTGTTCCCTTTAAGAAATCAAATTTAAAATGAGGGTTATATACACTTTCGGTACTGGTTGCAAATGCACCATCATTTATAGCCGCCAGCATAGGTTGGTGCCAGCTATGCGTTGTTATAAGGCAATCATCATGAAAAATTGCTATAAATTTACCTTTAGCGGCAGCAACACCCTTATTATAAGCTTTGGAAACACATCCTGTTTCCGATTCAATCAAATTAAAATTATCAAATGCCGTTAAATCCGTTGCTATGCCGTTATAAACTATAATAATTTCATAAGGTACAGTGGTATGCGAAATTATTGAGGGGATAAGAAAGTTTTGTACAAAAAAACAGTTGAAGGTTAATAATATGATACATGAAATAACTGGTTCATCAGATTTTGAATAGGAAAGAATGTTTATATCATAAGGCGCTAATTTCTGTATAAAAGCTCCTGCTTCGCAAAAGCCTTGTTCGGTATTTTTTGTATATGATGTTATATATAAAAGCTGACCACTATCTTCATTAGTAATTTTTAAGTGAAAGCTTCTCGTTTGATGATCGATGCAATCGTCATAAATTACCTCATTAAAAGCATGCGTAAACACGTGCTGTACTTCATCTGTAATGGACATTGTGGTTAAATAATAAGGTTAATGGTTTTAATTACTAATTAACGTAAAAATATTAGTATTGATTAACAAGTGATAATAATCATTGATGCTTTTCAATCAACTAAGTTGATTTTTCTGTTACAATTTCTATTAATTTAGTACTGCAAAAGCCTTTGTATCAATAAAGCCTATTCATTCCGATTAATATAATGTTTCCATTTTATACTGCCTTGTTATAATTACCAGCTTCGGATAATTTCCTGATACATATTTATTAAACCTAGTTGATTTTATTATTACTTAAACTCATAAATGTATGCTTAACGTTTGTTTTAGTCCATACCTGTTCTTAAGAACGCCTGCCTTAAGTTATGATGATTATAATTCATCCATGTTGGAAGAAATACTTGGGTCACCATTTTTTCAGGCAGCAATATTTTTTGCAAGCGAAAGCCTTTACACTGAATTAAGTCGTTGCGGATTTAATTACCATTTATTGGATAAAAAAGTAAGGCTAAGCCTGCAAAAATACTTTAACAGGATGTGTTACCGGCCAACGCCATTTGGTATGTTTTCGGCATTTAGTTCACTTTATTGGGATAATTTAGAGAATAAAGGGGGGTGTATTTTAGATGACGAGCGGTATATATGTATTAACCCTGATTTCCAGTTTACTATCAACATTGCTAAAAAGATGCAAAGGTCAGCAGCGTTCAGCAATGTTAAATATTATTCAAACAATGCTATTTATAGCATAAAAGGTGAAAAACGATATTTAACAAATGCTTTTGATGCAGACCACAAGAAAAATGATTTTCTGATCTCATCCTATAAAGGAAACAGGTTGTTAAATAAGCTAATGAACTTTTGTAAAGAAGGAAGAACCAAAAGCGAGATAGTTGCCTGGCTTGATAATTTGATAGGCGATGAAGGTGATGCAAAAGAATATATTGCTGACCTGGTTGAAGCCGGCTTATTGGTATCTGAACTAAATCCTAATATGACAGGAGAAAAGTATTTTAACAGGCTGGCAGGTATAGCAGCCGCAAATACAAAAGACAAACTTGCAGCAGATATATTAGCTTATAGATATTTGATCAGCAGTATTAAACAGGAATGCGATATTGATATTAAACACCTTATTAATAGTAATTTATACTCAAATTACGACAAGAAATTAAAATCAATGTTTTATGTTGGTTATGAAAGGATAGCTCAATCTTTAATCGATAAAAAATATCAGGAATATATAAAGTATGGCTTAAACTGTTTGAATAAATTAACCTTTGGCGGCGCTACAAGATCGCTTGTTACTTTTAAAAGTAAATTTAAAGCCAGGTTTGAGGATCAGGAAATACCTGTCCTTTTGGCACTTGATCGTGAGGCGGGAATAGGATATGAGGGATTAGAAGCCAATTTAGCCACAAGTGAATTATTGGATGGGATTCAATTGGATCTGCAATCAAACAGTTTAAATTTTAGCTGGACACCCGTTCATGAGTTCTTTTTAACCAAACTTTCACAAAATAAGAATGACGGCTGCATATCTATTTCTGACAGAGACATGGAAAAATTTCAATCACAATCAGAGCTAAAGTGCCCGCCAAGCTTCTCGGTATTATTCCGGATATTTGGTGATAAGATATGGGTGGAACAAGCAGGTGGATGTACTTCAGCCGCTATATTAAGTAGGTTTACCTTGTTTAGTGACAGCGTATTGGAAGAAGCCCGGTATGTGGCAGCAATGGAAGAGCAAATTAATAAGGAAGTAATTTTTGCCGAAATATCCTGCTTTAATGATGAACACGCTGCTAATATTAATTCGAGTGCAGGGGTAAGGGCATATGAGATCCCGATAGGGGTACACTCTACATTAAAAAGAAATAATATTATTGACCTTTGTGATATCACTGTATCAATAGTAAATGATAATATTATTTTAAGGTCAAGAAAATTAAACAAGACCATTATACCAAGACTAAGTTCAGCGTATAACTACGGCCGAAGTGAACTGTCAATATTCCGGTTCTTGTGCGATCTGCAACATCAGGGGTTAAAATCTAATTTTAACCTCGATCTTAAATCCTTGCTCCCCGGGCTTAACTTTTATCCCAGGGTTGAATATAAAAATTGCATTCTTTTCCCCGCGACATGGATTTTAAGGAGCGATGAAATTGCTGAGATAGTGCAGGGGACAGACACTAAGTGCAATTTTGAAAAAATGAGTGAAAAGATCAGGCTCCAAAAACATTTTGCACTTACTGAAGGGGACAACCAATTAATATTTGACCGGGATGTGGCAGAATCAATAGCATTATTCGTAACGGTAATAAAAAATAAATCATCGGTGATATTACAGGAAGCATTTCTGGATGAGTCAGCATCTGTAAGAGATCAGTCGGGTAAACCGTTTGCAGGGCAATTTGTAGCATCAGTTTATTCAAATGACATCACCTACCATCTAAATATTTTAGAACCTTTACACCGTAAGAACAATAAAGTTAAACGAGTGTATCTGCCAGGCGATGAATGGATCTATCTCAAGTTATATTGCCATTCGGCCATATCAAATAACATCCTGATCAAGGATATTATAAACCTGGTAACCTGGCTAAAAAAGCAGCACATTTTAAAAAGTTGGTATTTTATACGATATGCTGATCCTGACAATCATTTAAGGGTACGGGTCCAGATCAATCCAAATGATGCTACGGAAGTGCTCAAATATTTTGAAAAAAAGATACGCCATCAGGTCGAAAAAGGAAGTGTTAATAATTTATTGCTCGATACTTATAAGCGTGAAATAGAAAGATATGGTGAACATACTATTGAATATGTTGAAAAGGTATTTCAGTTAAGTAGCGAATTAGTTTTAGCTTATCTTAAAAAGGCCTCTAACGGTTATTCCGAATTACACTTAGCTATTATATCAGTTAACTCAGTACTTGAGATCTTCTTTCTGCAAAATTCCGAACGGATAACTTTACTTAAAGGTATACATGAAAGCATGAAGCATGAATTTGATGATAGTAAACAAGTTAAATTTCAGTTGGATAATAAATACAGGGAATATTCCTTTTTTATTAATAATATGCAGGCAAACACCAAGGTGATTAGTGCAATTACGGGTAAGAAAGAATTTAATAATTATTTAAAGACGCTGCAATTATTAAAATTAAATGCAGTCCATCTTACTACTGAAAAGTTGCTGAAGCTGGTTGCAGACCTGATCCATATGCACTTGAACCGGTTATTTAACGAGAAACAGCGCAAACAGGAGTTTATTATATACTATTTACTTTACAAGTACTATATATCTATTGAAGCCCGAAAATGTAAAATGTCTTTAGTTTTGCCTCCGGCTCCTCAGTGTCATCGTATTGATCATGTTAATGAAGCTGTCTTTAAATGAAATACCGATAGGTAACTCGTTTGATTGAGCCAATATTACATTGTTGCCATCAATTGATTTTATCCTGTCGATATTAACGATATAGGATTTGTGTATCCTGATGAATTTTGATAAGGGGATTGCTTTTTCAATCTCCCTCATGGATAAATAGGTGATATACTTACCCTCGGTTGTATAAATAACCACATAGTTTTTTAAGCCTTCAATATATAATATATCGGCGTAGCTTAACTGTATCATGCGGCCTTTAATGCCGGGGTTTATAAAAAAGTGTTCATTTGCCGGGGGCTGATCTGTCATGTTTTTTGATCGCAGCAGATTTTGCACTTTTGTAACAGACTTGGTGAACCGCTCAAACGATATGGGCTTTAAAATAAAGTCGGAACCATTTTTTTCAAAAGCCTGTACCGCATAGTTAGGGTAGGCCGTTGTAAAAATTACCGAGGTGTATGGCGAGATGATATCAGCAACATCCAATCCGGAAAGTTCGGGCATATCAACATCTAAAAAAACTATATCAACCTGCGCAGCGTTTCTTATCTCATTGATGGCTTCGAGGGGGTTTGTGTTACTGCCAACCAGATTTAAGCCCGGAAACTTATTGATATAGCCAATAAGCGTATCAATAGCATGATACTCATCATCAATTACGTAACATGTATTCATAGGTGTTATAATTCAATTCTTAGTATTGATTTATATTCGGTTTCACTATCCTCAATGGTCAGGTCGTACTTATAATACATAGCTAAACGATCTTTTACGTTCTTAATCCCAATTCCATAGCTATGATCATGAACTGTTTTCCGTTTACGATTTTGAGTCGTAAAAGTTAAATTATAACCCTCAATTAATACAATTATTTTTGCAGGATGTTCTTCAGATAGTAAATCCCCATATTTTAAAACATTTTCAGCCAGCGTGATCAACACCAGTGGAATGATCCTTAAGTTATCAAAATCACCTTCTATCCGGAAGTCGATGTTAAGTCTTTGACTAAATCTGGCCTGGTTTAATTTAATAAAACTGTTGATATGTTCAATTTCCGATGCCAGTTTCACTTTTCCATCTTCATCGGCATTAGTTAGCGCATAACGCATTATATCTGATAACAGCAATATACTTTCAGCCGTCTCTTCAGAAAATTTTGAAACTGAATTATATAAAAAGTTTAATGTATTTAGCAGGAAGTGCGGGTTTATTTGTGATTTGAGATATGCGTTTTCAGTACTCAGCAATGTTTTTTCCAGTATCTGATTTTGCAGTTCGTTCCTCACGTTTATGTTTTCAAGATTATCAATTGTTTTCCTGTCCTGTATAGTTGATAAGGCAAACCAATAACCTGTACTTAAACCAATAAAATAAATAGCCCGCCATATACTCTCCATAAGAAACGACCACGTATTTGTTATCGGCCTGCTGATTTGAAAATTAAAACCCACCAGTAAATTCGTTAGCAAATACTTAAGTAACATATACAATACAAGTTCAGCTATTATGAGTAGAGCCAATATGAAATAAGATTTTCTTTCGCGGTTTATGGCGGTTGGAAAAACTAAATAGGCGTTGAGATAAAACAAGCTTATATTTAATAGATAGTGACTGGCATAATCGGGGAAAGTTGTAAATCGTCCTCCAAAAGAAAAACTAACAGCTAGTTCATAGGCAATAAATATTGCCCAGAAAATAACATGCAATTTTATCTTCTCAAGTTTTAGTGTTTTCATGAATAGCCGTAATAGGCTTTAGGTAAAGCCAAAAGTAGTTATTTATATAAATGTATTATTTAGTTGGCTATAATAAGTTTTAAACCCTATGCTACCCTGAATCGAAAAAAAACAAGCCGCTAATAATGGAATTGGTATATACAATAATGTAGTTGGTGTAATAACTTTTTCGAAGCGAAACGGCTTTACTATCTTCTTGCAAAATTAAAACATCAGACATGAAAGCTACTGGACAAAAACTCAAAAAGCTTAAAACTAAGCAAGTTTACGGATTCAAAAAGTATTCGTTTAACGTTGATAATCATGTTGGCGACCCAACAACGATCACAACTATTACAGTTACAAACATGCTATTAAACGTGTAGCGAAAGAATACAATAAACACATACATAACTGACCTCTTATTTATCTAAACCTTATTACACTTTTTTGGGGTTACCTTTCCATTAATTAGTGAATAGGTATGCCTTGAATAATTATGCTATGCCTAAACCAACTTAGTATAATATAAGATATAATCTTACTTAAAGCCTCTGATCGAAAGATTGAGGCTTTTTGTTTTTAAAGGGAATTACGTTAGTCACATTTACCGTACAGTTTTTATCTAATGCATATGTTTTTTATGTATTGAGCCAGATTATATATTTTTAGCCGTTTATGATCATATAATTCAATAAATAGTTAATATTTCATAATTGAATAACGGAAATAGTAACTTACTTTGGAATATATCAATTTACCAATTAACCGTTTTTCCATCATGTCTGAAGTGTTGTCAAAAGATCGCGAAATCTTTGGTTTTATACCTGCGAGGAGCATTGTATCATTTTCACTGGTTACTATGTTATTCCTGATCTGGGGTATACCCAATAACATGAATGATATTTTGATAAAACAATTCATGAAATCATTTGAATTGAGCCGTACTCAGGCCGGATTAATTCAATCGGCATTTTATATGGGCTATTTCTTTCTGGCAGTGCCTTCAGGGCTTATCATGAAAAAATACTCCTATAAAACAGGACTTATTGCCGGGCTATTACTTTTTGCCTTAGGGTGCTGTTTGTTTTGGCCTGCCGCTATCGCCGGAAAATATGGCTTATTTTTGTTTGCCTTGTTTGTGATCGCTTCAGGCTTAACTTTTTTAGAGACCGGAGCCAATATATTTATTGTAAAACTGGGCAATGCACAATCGGCTGAGCGCAGGCTTAATTTTTCACAGGCATTTAATCCAATAGGTGCGGTTTTGGGTGTTTTAATTGGCACTATATTTATTCTGTCAGGCATCGAGCATAATCCGGTAAAAATTGCCGCCATGAAATTATCTGGCGAGTACCAGCATTATCTGCAACACGAAACCATGCGGGTTGTAACGCCTTACCTGGTATTAGCTGCTTTCGCTGTGTTATGGAGCATTCTGCTAATGTTTACTAAGTTCCCTAAAGGTACGGATGAGTTAAAAGAGGAAACACAAGCTCCTGCCAATGCAAAGGAGCTGTTAAATTATCCTCATTTTTATAAAGGCGTGTTTTCACAATTTTTTTACTGCGGCGCGCAAACCTGTACCTGGAGCTTTTTTATACAGTATGTTCAGGATTATACAGGCGAGCCCGAGAAAATAGCAGGATATTTTTTAACAGGAACATTGGTTGCATTTGGATTGGGCAGGTTTTCAGCTACCTACATTATGCGCTATGTATCGCCAGGCAAATTAATGGGAATTTATGGCGTAATAAATATAATCCTTGTTGTTATAGCTATCTTATTTCCTGGCGTTGTTGGTGTTTGGGCCATATTCTTTACCAGCTTTTTTATGTCATTAATGTACCCTACAAACTTCGCGCTCAGTATTCGCGGTCTGGGTAATAACGCTAAAATTGGCGGCTCAATTATGGTAATGGCTATTGTTGGTGGGGCATTTTTCCCACCAATAATGGGACTAATTGCCGAATCAGCAAAAAGTATGGCCGTTTCTATGGTCATACCATTAATATGTTATCTGTATATTGCTTATTATGCTTTTAAAGGTTCAAAAATACCGAATGAACATATAGAAGAAATACCGGCAGAACCTCAAATAATTCCTACACATTAATTATATATGCCCAATAAAGATTTTAAACCATACACATTGGATATGTCGCCGGTAATTTTTGGTACAAGCGGTTTAGGCAATTTATTTGTTGCCTTACATGATGATGTTAAACAAGAGATAGTAAAAGAATGTATTGCTCATACACAAGGTAAGCTAATATTTGATTCGGCGGGTAAATACGGTGCAGGTTTAGCGCTGGAATCATTGGGAAAATGTTTAAAAGCTTTAAATGTTGATCCGGAAGATGTGATCATCAGTAATAAACTAGGCTGGGTACGCACCGAGTTAAAAACACCTGAACCAACTTTTGAGCCCGGTGTTTGGCGCGATTTAAAATACGATGCCGAGCAGCACATCAGCTATGATGGCATTATTGAATGTTTTGAACAAGGGAACGAACTGCTGAATGGCTATATACCCCAAATGGTATCGGTACATGATCCGGATGAGTACCTTGCTAAAGCGACATCGGCAAATGAGGATGAAAAGTTATACAACGACATTCTGGAGGCTTATCGTGCGCTTGAAACATTAAAGCAGGAAGGGAAGGCCCAGGCGATAGGCGTGGGGGCCAAAGACTGGAGGTCAATAGCCCGGGTTTATGAGGACGTAGACCTGGATTGGGTGATGATTGCCAATAGCATGACCATTAAAAACCATCCAAAACCTTTGCTCGATTTTATGAAAAAGCTCGAAAATGATGGGGTACAGATCATCAATTCTGCCGTATTTCATTCCGGGTATTTAATCGGCGGCGATTATTTCGATTATAAGCTTATTGATGCAAATGCACCTCAGCATAAAACATTAACCAAATGGCGCGATGATTTTTTTAAATTATGTGCTAAATTTAACATAAAACCAGCCGAGGCCTGTGTGCAATTTGCTTTAATGGCGCCGGGAGTTAAAAGCATTGCTTTGAGTACTACCAACCCTAAAAGGGTAAAGGATAATATTGCGATGGCAGAAGTGTCAGTACCAAAGGCATTCTGGAAGGAAATGATCAATCATGAATTGATAGATAGAAACTGTTTAGAATATACCAATATCCTGTAATGAAAAGATACTGTTTAGCACTTGACCTCATAGATGACCCTGCATTAATTGCAGAATATGAACATTGGCATAAAAAGGAAAATACCTGGCCCGAAATAACGGACAGTATTAAAGATGCAGGTATAACCGGTATGGAAATATACCGGACGGGGAATCGTCTTTTTATGATAATGGACACTACTGATTCATTTGATTTTGATATAAAAGCAGAGATGGATATCGAAAACCCAAAAGTACAGGAATGGGAACAGTTGATGTGGAAGTTTCAGCAGCCACTATCATGGGCTGAACCCGGTGAGAAATGGGTGTTGATGGATAAGATATTTCGGTTAAGCTGATTATATGTTACGGATAGATTCGCATCAGCATTTCTGGAAATATGATCCGGTGAAATACGATTGGATAGATGACAGCATGACTGTTATACGAAAAGATTTTTTACCGGTTGATCTGGAGGCTGTTTTAAAAGCTAATGGCTTTGATGGCTGTGTTACTGTTCAATCCCATCAGTCTGAACAGGAAAATGATTTCCAGTTAGCTAATGCCGAAAAATACAGCTTTATAAAAGGTGTAGTAGGTTGGGTTGATCTGCAATCGGGAAATATTGATGAACGTTTAGCCCATTATCAGCAATTTAAAAAGATGAAAGGTTTCCGGCATGTATTGCAGGGCGAACCTCAACGCGATCTGATGTTGCAGCCTGCTTTTTTAAATGGGATTAGCCTGTTAAGAAAATACAATTATACCTATGATATTTTGATCTTCCCCGATCAATTGAAATATGCAGCAAAGTTTGCAGAGCAGTTCCCCGACCAGCCTTTTGTTATTGATCATATTGCCAAACCCAGCATAAAAAATGCTGAGATAAAGGAATGGGAAAAGGATATAAAAGCAGTCGCCAAATTTGAGAATGTTTTTTGCAAGGCATCAGGCATGGTTACAGAGGCCGACTGGCAAAATTGGAAACCGGCTGATTTTAATCCTTACCTGAATGTTATTGCAGATAATTTCGGCACTAATCGCGTTATGTTTGGTTCCGACTGGCCGGTTTGTAAAGTTGCTGCTGATTATGGGCAGGCATTAAGTATTGTAGAAGAATATTTTTCAGCATTTACTCAAACAGAACAAAACAATATTTTTGGTGAAAATGCTGCCAGATTCTATAATTTATAATTCTGCGCTACTCTTTTTCCAGCTCTTTTTTTGATTCCCTGAGCTTTTCCATTTCATCTTTTGGCAGTATAGGATATTTTAATTTAAGGCTTTCGAGCGTTTGTAATATAATGGTTGATATGGCTATCCTGGTAAACCATTTCTTATCTGCCGGTACAATATACCAGGGGCACTCTTCGGTAGCGGTTTCTTTTATGGCCGCTTCATAGGCTTTCATATAATCGTCCCATCTGTCGCGCTCTAATATATCAGCCGATGAAAATTTCCAGTTCTTCTCAGGATCATCAATACGTTTTAAAAAACGCTCCTTTTGTTCATGTTTTGATACGTGAAGAAAAAACTTAATGATAACAGTTCCATTCACATTTACATGTTTTTCAAAATTGCGGATGCTTTCGTAACGCTGATCCCAGAATTTTTTATTGATGTGTTTTATATTGTTGATGCCCGGAATGTTTTCTTTTAAAATCAATTCAGGGTGTACTTTGGTTACAAGCACATTCTCATAATGGGAGCGGTTATGTATACCTATGCGGCCGTCCTCAGGTAAAGCTAAATAATGTCGCCATAAAAAGTCGTGCTTATATTCTTCGGGGCCAGGCTGCTTAAAACTAAACACTTGGCAACCCTGTGGGTTTAAGCCCGACATGGTATGCGCAATAGCACTATCCTTGCCTGCTGCATCCATAGCCTGGAAAATGATAAGCAATGAATAGGTATTTGACGCGTAAAGCTCTGTTTGCAATTTTGAGGTCTGCTTTATCAAATCTTTTAAAAGGGCTGCCGCATCTTCCTTTTCGTAATTAGCAGAATAAGCAGTATCGTAATCCTTTAGTGAGAATTTTTTGTCGCCGGTTACTTTAAACTGATCTGGTAAGCTTTTCATAAGTATGTTCTGTTACATCATAATTAGTAAATATACTATTCCTGTTCTAAATGAGATATCCGTAAACAAACAATCATAAATCCATCAATATATTTAGAGTGGTTAATTATTTATTATCAGAAAAATTCTTTATAAATTTATAAAACCACCAATTATAAAAATATGAATTTCCTGAAGGCTATATATGACGAAATTACAGGCTTTTTTGGCTTTGGTAACCTGATAGATATTTTAAAATCAGGTAACTATAATGAATTTTTAACCTATCACGGCATTACTTCTGTTTTAGGTCCGCTCATTCCATTTTTGCTGATCATTGAAATTATAAGGGCTTCCTTTTACAAGCGCTTTAAAGTAATTGATTATAAAATTTCTTTTTTTACTTACGTATTAAACGCGTTTGTTGGCAGGTTGATCTCTTTTGCCATGGTAGCTATTTGCATTGGCCTTTTTGAAAAACATGCTATCTTTAAAACTACATTTACCTGGTATTGGTTCATTTATAGTTATATTATTTGGGAGTTTGCCCATTTTATTTACCATTTTTTAGCGCATAAGGTGCGAATTCTGTGGTGCCTTCATTCAACCCATCATGCGCCTGCCAATATGAATTTATCTGTCACCTACGCGCATTTCTTTTTAGAGGCTCCTTATGCCGATATCATTCGCACCACTATTTGTATTTTGCTGGGTGTAAACCCTGCCGTATTGCTTGTAATTATGTTTGTGGATGGTACCTGGGGTGCATTTATACATATTGGCGAAAATTTGGTAAGCGATGCCCGTTTCGGGTTTATAAATAACATCATCCTCACGCCATCACACCACCGGGTGCATCATGCTAAAAACCCCAATTATATGGATACCAATTTTTGTAACCTGCTAAACATATGGGACAGGGTTTTCGGCACATATCAACTCGAAGACCGTAGTGTGCCGATTGAATACGGCATTACAAGGCCAATGAAGAAACATAGCTTTTTAGATGCCTATTTTGGCGAGATAGTGGCTTTGGGAAAAGATGTAGCAAAAGCGCCCGGTATTAAAAACAAGGTGTTTTATATCTTTATGCCCCCAGGCTGGAGCCATACAGGCGATCACAAAATGTCGTCTATCGTACGGAAAGAGTTTTTAGAAGCTAAAGAATTAGAAGCTAGGGAAAAGGAACTGGTCTGATTTTTTTTGTTTACACGACATTGCTTTACTTCCGGATCGATTTGGATTACCATTAAAATCCCGCGTGCTGAATTTAAATAGCCGTATATTAGTGCTGTTATAAAAACAAAGTAGCAGGATGTTTAATAAAGCGGCGTTCAATGCAAAGGTCAAGACCTGGCTTAATGAACAGATCAAGAAAAGCGTTGTAAAAGAAGTTACGGAGTGTTACGACCTGATGGACAAGGATAGCACCAGTCGCTGGAACGTCTTCCGCATCTGTAAAAAGCAGTTAAATGCTGTGCGGTCAAAGATAGTTTTGAGTTACGTAAAGGTACTTGAACTGGTGGTGCTGGTTTATAAATGATCAGTTAAACTACACGTGAAAAATAGTTTCTGAACTTTTACTGGAGTTTAAGTTTATAGTATACAAGGAGTGAAATAATTCCAAAGCCCTTTAATTTCAAAATTAAAGGGCTTTGGAATTATTCTTAATTTATTTTGCGGAGAGCTAGGGATTCGAACCCCAGGAACCTTTCACAGTTCAACAGTTTTCAAGACTGCCGCAATCGACCACTCTGCCAGCTCTCCGGGGACAAAAGTACAAATCCGGGGCGAATTGGCAAATTTGATATTGATTTTTTTTCAAATATTTAACATTTCCTTATAATGAATTGATGACCAAATCATTAACTTTGCATTTTTTTTGCATTTTAATGCCTAAAGCTGTTAAAAGTGGGTTTTACCACCTTAATATTGCGTTTTGCGAAGTCGATATTGGCGTTTAATTCGAATCCCATCAAAATAATTAGCGAATTTAGGTACAACCAAAGCATCACAACTATGAGTGTACCGATAGAACCATAGATCTTATTGTAGTGCGAAAAGTGGTTGATGTAGTACGTGAACCCTAAAGAAGTAAGTACCGCCAGTCCGGTTGCCATCATAGAGCCTGGGTTAATAAATGCCCAGCGCTGTTTGTGAGCCGGACCATACCTATATAGGATAGACACAGTGGTGAAGAATATCAGTACAATGATGATCCACCTTGATAAAGCAAATATATAAAGCCAAAAATGCCCCTTGCTGAAAATATGCGCCTGCAAAAAGCTAATAGCGCTTTGCCCGGCTATCATAATGGTAATTGCTACCAACATGGATATACTAATCACAACAGTTAAAATAAGGGCCACCCAGCGCCTTTTTAGCCAAGTACGGGTTTCCATTACAAGAGATGACCTGTTGAACGCTCTCATGAGGTTATTTACGCCATTGGTGGCAAGTATTAAGGCTGACAAGAAGCCAACCGATAGTAACTGTCCGTTTTGATGTTTAATGATAACCACCACGTTCGAATCGAAGAATTGCGAGGTGCGCTCATTAGGTAAAACCAACCCAATAAGATTGAGCAGTTCATCCTGAAAATTATTTATCGGTATGTAGGGGATAAGCGTAAACAAAAATATAGTGGCGGGGAATAATGCCAGCATAAAATTATAGGCCAGTGCCGAGGCTTTAGTAGTTAATGTGCCCTGCAAAAACTCCTGCACAAAAAATACAACAACCTCATATAACGATAGCGGGCCAAAACCGGGCAACAATACAGATTTTGTCCAGCCGGTAAAAGACCTGTAAAACTTAAATCGTAATAAAAAGCGGTTCAGCCATCTCATTTGAGCTCAAATCTACTCAAAAAAAGGCTTTAATTTAGCTATAAAATCCCGTGGAGGGAAGCATGGCCTGCCGGTTTTCTTGCTTACAAATACAAGTGTTGTCGCACCTGTATTTATAAGTTCTTCAGCCTCATTATACAACTGATATTTAAAGTGGATCTTTACACCGGGCATTTCGTCAATAATTACTTTTATGGTGATCTCCTGATCGTACAAAGCAGGTTTCAGGTATTTACAGTGCAACTCAGCCACCGGCAGCATAATACCGGTTTCTTCCATTTCACGGTAGCTCAAACCCAGGTCGCGGAGCATATCAACACGGGCCACCTCATAAAATTCGGCATAGTTGCCATAGTAAACGTAACCCATCTGGTCGGTTTCGCCGTAGCGTACACGCAACTTAGTTGAAAACTCAAGCATTATTTTTCAATATGTCGTGCGTCAAGCGCCTTTTGAAATTTATGGGCGTTAATTAAGTGGTCGGCAACATTGGTAGCAAAAGCATGATAACCTGAGAAATCGGCTTTGGCACACATGTATATGTAATTGCTGGCTTTGTAATCAAGCACGGAGTTAACCGCGTTAATAGATGGCATCATCACCGGGCCCGGAGGCAAACCGGTATACATATAAGTATTATAAGGCGAGATTACCTTCAGGTCCTTATTCAATACACGGTGTATGGTAAAATCATGCAGCGCGAATATAACGGTAGGATCGGATTCCAGTTTCATGCCTTTTTTAAGGCGGTTAAGATATAATCCGGCTATGGTTGGCATCTCATCATCATGCAATGCTTCTGCATCAACAATGGAAGCTAAAATCGATACCTGAACAGGGCTCAGATTTATTTCAGATGCTCGTTGCTTGCGTTCCGGTGTCCAGAATTTTTCATAATTGGCATACATCCGCTTAAATAATTTTTCAGGCGATGTATTCCAGTACATCTGATAGGAATTGGGCATAAACATGGTATACACGTTATCGGTAGTGAAACCATATTGCTTCACAAAAGCGGCTGAATCCAACAGGTTAAGTATAGCGAGCGAATCCGGTTCAATCTTTTTTGATATAAAACCCGCGAACTGTTCTTTCAAACGTAAATTATGGTAGGATACTGTTACAGGTTCCTGTGCACCAGATGCCAGCATGTTAATCAATTTACGATTGCTCATGCCTTCATGTAAACGGTATTTACCCGGTTTAACACGGGTGATATATTTCATATTTACAGCCGCCCAATGGAAAGTAGTAGTGTCTTTAACAATGCCTTCATCGCGGATGGTTTTGTATACATCATCAAAAGTAGCACCTGTGTGAATGTATAGATATTGTTCTCTGTCGGAAACGTTAGGCCCGAAATAGCGGAGGTAATAAACTACGCAGGTGATGCCCAGCGATATGATAATTAACAGCACCAAGGCGATAATGAATTTTTTAACTGTACCTGACGATGCTTTCTTTTCAGTCATGATAATTAATATATTATGTTATTGTTGATCTCTTTGAATGGCGATTAATCCGCCTGATAAATTACGGGCATTAACATACCCGGTTTCATTTAATAATAAGCGCGCGGTTTCACTGCGTTTGCCCATGGTACATATAACTATCAGTTCGTCTGTTTTGTTATATCCCAGCGTATCTAATTGTGAAGATAGTTTGCTTAGCGGCACATTTTTACCACCGATATTGTAGGTTAAATATTCCAGTTCTTCACGTACATCAAGCAAATTTAATTGCTCGCCGCTGTTGAGGCGGTTCATGAAGTCGGTTGCATTAATTGGAGCCATCAGCTTTTTTACCTTGTGTAACAGTAAGGTTAATACGTGTGCCCAGGCTGGTTTTAACTACAGAATCTTTTTGTACAGCAGGGTATTGTGCTGAAACTACCACATTACTTGAATCTGTAATAGAACCTTCATAAGTAATAGTTCCTACTGTTAAACCTGCGCCTTTAATAGCAAACTTAGCGGCATCCAGGTCTTGGCTAACCAGATCCGGCACGGCAACTTCACTGGCGCCGGCACCGTTACCTATCACCAGGTCAAGCTTTGAGCCTTTGGGTATTTTTGCGCCCGCTGCTATCACATGCCCAGCAAAACTGGCCTGTAAAACATGATCGGCAATATCAGCTTTAAAGGTAGTATCACCCACTTTTAAACCGTAATTTGCCAGTGTGGCAACGGCTTCCATATAGTTTTCGTTCTGTAAATCAGGCATAGTTACATCAGGGGCGAGGCGGGTAACCATGGTTAAATAAATTATACGGTTTACCTTTACGTTTGTGCCTGCATCCGGGTCTTGCTCAATAATGGTTCCGGCGGGCTCATCCAATACATAAACGGAATCTATCTGATAACCAAAACCCTGATCCTTTAAAACCTGCATGGCTTTTTCAACTGGCATTCCTTTTAAAGAAGGTACAGGTATACCTTCACCGTGGCGGGTGTAGTAGCTTAAACTAAAAAAAGCGATGATCACCACCAATATTACCGTGCCTATCGCCGCGAAAAAGTTGTTACGAAATGCTTTTGTTTTTAAGTAGTCCCAAAATTTATTCATTGTTATTTATAAGGGTATTCACGCTTAATGAGCAACCAAACATAATGATTATTTCTAATAGTCGGAAAGTCCGTAAGTTAGAAAGTAGGGAAGTTAACAATATATTTTGGCTAAAAGGTTTTGACTATCAGTATCTTTTAATCTTTCCCATCTGTACTATATTCTAACTATAAAAACTCCCTTTTATTTTTAAATTTGAACGAACAATCTTTCGGAATCCGGATTTTCCGGTTTTCAGACTATTAACTATCATGACAACAAAAAACATTGCCCTTTGTGCCGGTGGATATACCGGGGAATATGAAGTTTCATTAAACAGTGCTAAAAATATTGCAGCCAACCTCGATCCGGCTAAATATAAGGTTTATACGGTATTGATAAATCGCGACAGCTGGTTTTATGATGGTGAAGATGGCAAAGTAAATATTGATAAGAATGATTTTAGCCTAACCATAAAAGAGGAGAAGGTGAAGTTTGATTTCGCCTTTATTACCGTACACGGCACACCTGGCGAAGATGGTAAATTGCAAGGCTATTTTGACATGATGGGCATTCCATATAATACCTGCGATGCCACAACATCAGCCATTACCATGAATAAGGCTTACACCAAAATCATTGTACATGGCATACATGGCCTTAATGCCGCCAGATCAATGCAATTGCACCGTAAGGATGCGCATGATGTGGCAACTATTGCCGCTAACTTAAAGTTCCCGCTGTTTATAAAACCCAATACTGGTGGCAGCAGCGTAGGCATGAGCAAGGTGCATAATATTGCCGGATTGCCTGAGGCACTAAAAAAAGCTTTTGATGAGGACGACCAGGTTTTAGTGGAAGAGTTTATAAAAGGCCGCGAATTTAGCAGGGGAATAGCTCGCCTGAAAGGTAAGATCACGGTTTTGCCTGCCACTGAAATAATAAGCTTTAAAGAATTTTTTGATTACGAAGCCAAATACACCGCCGGAGCATCCGAAGAAATTACACCTGCTGATCTTAGTCCTGAGCTAAACGATAAAATTGCCGAAATACTCACCGAAATTTACCTGCGCCTGAATTGTAAAGGTATGGTGCGTATTGATTTTATTTTGCTGGAGGATACGCTTGATTTTTACTTTATAGAAGTAAATACCACGCCGGGGCAATCAGCTGCCAGTTTGATACCACAACAAGTTCGTGCGGCGGGATTGAGTGTAATGGAATTTTATGGCGATTTGATTGAGGGGGCATTTTAAGGAACCAGGATTTTTAGGATTTAAGAGATTTTCGTGATGTATGTTAGCCGTTAATTACTTTTTTCAGCTTTGCCAAACTTACTGTTCAATATCCCCACAGCAATATAAATAACAGGGGAGATAAGGAATTCAAACAGGGTATCGGCAATATTGCGGATCTGCATGGTAACTGCGCCGAATGTCCAGTCGTAAATACCGATGAGGACCAGCAGGCTTATGATCACGATATGTATGAGGTGCCAAATAAACATCATCCAATCGGCCGTATATTTTTTTAGTGCGAAGGTGCCTGTTCCGTAAATGGCTAATATGGCTATCAATTTACCTATGTGCCTTACTTTACGCGGGATGGATTGATAATAGCTAACATCAACCAAGTACAAATTATATAAGGAATAGATGACAGCTATTATTATAAACCCAACCCAATAATAGCGTTGTTTATTGCTCAGTTTCAGCATGTGCAATTTTAAGCTTTTTTACGAATATTAGCCACAGCACTATAATAAGGGCATAAACTATAAAAGTAAAAACGTAATGGTGAGCAAAATCGGCGTATTTGGGGTTGTAAATTATGGTATAAGCCACCACCGCGCACCTGATCACATTTGTAATATGGATGAGCAATATACCGCCCACAATAAATATTATTTTTCGCCACAACGAAGCTGGCATACAAACTATAAACCCTGCATATAGCACAAAGAGCTCCAGCGCGTTGCAGGGGTCTTCAATAGATACTACATTCCGCTGGTTAAAGTAAACATCTTCCAGCGGACTGATAACCGGCCCGTTATCAGTAATAACTGTACCTGTTTCAGATTTAGCATAGTAAGCAGTAGAGTTAGTATACTTATTCAACAGCCATGATGTGCCATTGGCAACTGAATGACTGAGCGGCTTATCTAATACCCGCATAGGTAATAAAAAGAGCAGGTACAATATTTTCCAGCTGATTAAAATTGCGAGGGCACGTAATATAAACTGCCTTACATCTACCGGAACTTTTTTCCACTTATTAGTATATGTGCTTATAACCATTAGGCTAATTTAATCAGTTTATTTTTCTTAACAGCAGCAATTCCAATAACAAGGCCAGCAGCCATTGTAACATTAGAAGGGAGTGACACAACAAGCATTCATATCTGCTACCCGGTTTAAAAAAACGTATAAAACAAAAAACCGGCAGATATTAATCTGCCGGTTCATTATTTATGGGTTAATTGAATATTATTTTCCGAAAACACTTTTAAAAAAGAGTGATGCCAGGAATCATACAATTAAATTATGCTTTTACAGTAACAGCTTTAAGTGACTTTGCTTTACTAACAGTAGTAATACCAATAGCAGCACCCGCAACCATTAAAAAGGCAATACCGCTATTAATAGGCAAGTGGGTAGCCGGAGGGGTTGGTTTTGCTGGCGGACAGTATGGTTTGCTGCTTGCTTTAGCGTTTGCTGAAATTAATACTGATAATACTATGATAACTAAAAGTAGTTGCTTTTTCATTTTGATGTTGATTTTATTGTTACATCAAAGCATAGACAAGTATCATACCTAACACCATTTACCTGTAAAAATTACTGTATGGATATGTAATTGGGGTTTAAAATTCCCAACCTGCGAAAATCAACTTTATAAATAGGGGATTTATATGCTATACATAAGCTATCTACAACTCACAGCTGCAATTATAGAAAACACATAAATTAATTGAGGTAATGCTCAACAACATCTTGCGGTATAAGAACGCCTTTGCCTGTTTTAAGATCGATCAATACAAAATCAAACCAGCCATCACAGCATATTTTACCAGTTGCTTTGCTAATGATCTCAAAATTCACCTTGCACTTTTTTGCATCTATGGTTTTAATGCCCGTACGCACTAAAAAATAATCGCTCATTTTAAGTGCCCGCTTATAATCCATATATACACTGCGTACCAGCCAGCCGAAACCGCGTTCAATAAATGATTCCATACTTAAGCCATAGCAGCGTTCCATCTGATCATATCGGGCGGCCAATACATAATCAAAGTATTTGCTGTTATGTACATGGTTAAACATGTCAATATCATCAGGGCGTACGCGGAGTTCGGATTCGTAAGTAGTATACATTTGTTAAGTCAAAAGTGAAAATTCAAAAGTCAAAAAGCAGGAGTAATTGTAATGCAAAAATAAAGTAATTGTTTGTTCAACCAGTGTTTATATTATATTGTTGAGGCTTTTGACTTTTGAATTTTAACTTTTGAATTAAATGCCTATCTTTGCACCCACAATTAACAAAATTTATTTACGCTTTAGTATTATTCAAGTAATGTATTTAAGTAAAGAATGGAAATCAGAGATTTTCGAACAACACGGTAAAGCTGTTACCGACACAGGATCTACCGAAGGACAGGTAGCTTTATTTACAAACCGTATTGCTCACTTAACCGGTCACTTAAAGAAAAACAAACACGATTTTTCTACCCAGTTATCGCTTCAAAAATTAGTAGGTAAACGCCGCGGATTGCTGGCTTACCTATACAAAAAAGATATCAACAGGTATCGTGCTATTATCAAAGCATTGGCATTAAGAGATATCATTAAATAATATCTTATAGGTACCAAACGAAAAGCCGTCTCAAATTTAAGGGGATGGCTTTTTTACTTTCTGAAACAAAAGTTTACACACAAATAAAACCGGTGCGCCCTAAAGACGAAAGCGCATCACAACACAAAAAAGATGAATGTAATTAAAAAAGTAATCGATTTAGGTGACGGCCGCACCATCGAGATCGAAACAGGTAAACTGGCCAAACAAGCTGATGGATCAGTAGTAATAAAAATGGGTGATACCATGTTGTTAGCTACAGTAGTTTCATCGCCCGACGCAAAGGAAGGAGTTGATTTTTTACCTCTTTCTGTTGATTATCAAGAAAAATACGCTGCTACTGGTCGTATTCCAGGTGGCTTTTTACGCCGTGAGGCACGTTTATCAGACTATGAGGTATTGATCTCCCGTTTGGTTGACCGTGCATTACGCCCAATGTTCCCTGAGGATTATCATGCTGATACACAAGTAATGATAACCTTAATATCAGCTGATAAAGATATTATGCCTGATTGCTTGGCTGGTTTAGCCGCATCAGCAGCATTATCGGTTTCTGATATCCCTTTCAATGGCCCCATATCCGAAGTTCGTGTAGCTAAAGTTGATGGTAAATTAGTTATCAACCCAACTTTAAGCCAATTGCAAACTGCAACTTTAGAATTTATTGTTGCCGGTAGCGAGCACGACATCAACATGGTTGAAGGCGAAAGTGCTGAGATACAGGAAGCTGAATTAGTTGAAGCAATTAAATTTGCACACGAGGCTATCAAGGTACAATGCTTTATACAAAAAGAGCTTACCATTGCAGTTGGAAAAACTGAAAAACGCGTTTACAGCCACGAGCACAGCAACGATGAGTTAGAGAAAGCCATCTACGCTGCTACTTATGATAAAGTTTACGCTATTGCTGCTGAGGCATCTGGTAAAGACGAGCGTAGTGCTAAATTTAAAGCAGTACGTGACGAATACATCGCTACCTTAGGCGAAATTGATGATATCACTAAATTCTTAGCTAAAAAATACTATCACGATGTGGAGTATGATGCTATCCGTAACCTGGTATTAGACGAAGGCAAACGTTTAGACGGTCGTACCACTACCCAGGTTCGCCCGATATGGAGTGAAGTTGGTTATTTACCATCTGCACACGGTTCCGCTGTATTCACCCGTGGCGAAACACAATCATTAACTACTGTTACCTTAGGTGCTAAGGATGATGAGCAAATGATTGATGGCGCGTTTATCAACGGTTACAACAAATTCTTATTACATTATAACTTCCCTGGTTTCTCAACCGGTGAGGTTCGCCCAAACAGGGGAGCTGGTCGTCGTGAGATTGGTCATGGTAACTTAGCTATGCGTTCATTAAAACGTGTATTACCAGCCGAAGACGCAAATCCATACACTATCCGTATTGTATCTGATATTTTAGAATCGAACGGTTCATCATCAATGGCTACTGTTTGTGCCGGTACATTGGCTTTGATGGATGCAGGTGTTAAAATCACCAACCCGGTATCAGGTATCGCGATGGGATTGATCACCAATGAAATGGGTACTAAATATGCTATCCTTTCTGATATTTTGGGTGATGAAGATCACTTAGGTGATATGGACTTTAAAGTAACCGGTACTAAAAATGGTATTGTTGCTGTTCAAATGGACCTGAAAATAAATGGTTTATCGTACGAGGTCTTAACAAATGCTTTAAACCAGGCAAAAGAAGGCCGTTTACATATCCTTCGTGAAATGGCTAAAACCATTACTGAGCCACGTGAAGATTACAAACCACACGCACCACGTATTATCACTATCCGTATTGATAAAGAATACATTGGCGCGGTAATTGGCCCGGGAGGAAAGATCATCCAGGAAATGCAACGCGAAACCGGTGCTACCATCTCAATTGAAGAAGTTGGCAACCAGGGTGTAGTTCAAATATTTGCTGATAATAAAGAAGCAATTGACAAAGCCGTAACCCGTATCAAAAACATTGCTTCAAAACCTGAGGTTGGTGAAATATACGAAGGTAAAGTGAAATCAATTATGCCTTTCGGTGCATTTGTTGAAATTATGCCGGGTAAAGATGGCTTACTGCACATCTCTGAAATTGACCACCACAGGATAGAAACTATGGATGGTATATTCCAGATTGGTGATGAAGTTCGCGTTAAATTGCTGGATATTGATAAGCAAGGTAAATTCAAACTTTCAAGAAAAGCATTATTGCCAAAGCCTGAACCGGCTAAGTAATAAATAGCAAATAATTAGTATATACAAAGCCCTCATAAAGAGGGCTTTGTTATTTTGTTGAAAATTTATTTTAATTATTTAAAACAAAAGCTAATTTTTAGGCTTTCTATCTGTTAAATAGTTGCAAAAAGCCGAGTTTTTTATCGAAAAATGACATCTACTACTGAAGATCCTTTAGATTTTCTTGATAATAATGCTAATAGTATACGGAACAGCGCTCAAACTGATCTGATACAGCAATTATTATATGAAATTATAAGGGTTAAAGAATTGATAAAATATTATGAATCCATCCCCAATGGTGGTGGTCAGCTCGGTGCCTCTATTTTGAACGAATTAGTATCTGAAGCCTATAGCTCGCTGGTTAACTACGATACCATCCTCATGAAAAAATATTACGATCTGTTATTGAATTGTGATTAGTTCAAGTCCGAAAAGACCGAAAGTCTGTAAAGACCGAAAGTATTACATTCATCTAACTTTTTCTTTCTGACTTTCCGACCTCCGGACTTTCCGACTAACATCCGAATTACTATCTTTGAGCCATGAACCATCTAATCGCTCCATCTATTTTAGCTGCCGATTTTGCTAATCTGCAACGCGATATTGAACTTATTAATAACAGCGAGGCCGATCTGATCCACGTTGATGTGATGGACGGGATGTTTGTACCTAATATTTCATTAGGATTGCCCGTTGTCAAGGCTGTTTATAAGCATGCTACAAAGCCTTTGGACGTTCATTTAATGATAGTACAGCCCGAGCGTTATTTAAAAGATTTTAAGGAGGCTGGTGCCGCAAGCATCACTGTACATTACGAAGCCTGCCCAAACCTGCATCGTACCGTACAGGTGATAAAAGAGCTTGGCTGTAAAGCTTGCGTTGCCATTAACCCTCATACACCTGTAGCTTTGTTAGAAGATATTATCCTTGATCTGGATATGGTGCTTATTATGTCTGTCAATCCTGGTTTTGGCGGACAAAAATTCATCAACAATACTTACAAAAAGCTGGCTGATATTAAAGCGCTTAAACGCCGCTATAATCCCGAATTGCTGATTGAAGTTGATGGTGGTGTTGATGAAACCAATATTGCCAAACTTAGTGAAGCAGGTGCCAATGTATTTGTAGCGGGAAACGCTGTATTTGCATCGCCCGACCCAACGGCTACTATAGCCAATTTAAAGCATTTCGATAACTTATCGCGATCGTAAAGCTTTAACAATCAACCTGAAAATCCTCATTTTAACTGATCTTTCCTGCTTAATCCGTTTTAGTCGGAGAATTGTCTGCCTTTTGAAAAAAAAGCAAATAATGTCTATATATTTTGTCAAATTAATTAACTTCGGCGCGGCTAAGTAGCAATTTGTTAATTACGTATTTAGCTATAAATTATTAATAATATGAAACATAATTTTGGTGCCGGACCCGGCATTTTACCTCATGAGGTTTTAAAACAGGCTGCAGCAGCCGTGGTAGATTTTAATGGTATAGGACTTTCTATATTAGAGATCTCACACCGCTCGCCTGAGTTTGAATCTGTTTTGGACGAAGCTGTAAAATTAGTTAAAGAACTATTCAGCGTTCCGGAAGGTTATTCAGTATTGTTTTTACAAGGAGGTGCAAGCACACAGTTTGCTATGGTGCCATATAATTTATTACCAGAGGGTGGCAAAGCTGCTTATCTTGAATCAGGTGTATGGGCGAATAAAGCAATAAAGGAAGTTAAATATTTTGGTGAGGCACAAGTTGTTGCTACTGCAAAAGAAGCTAACTTTACTTACATCCCTAAGGATTTTGAAATTCCTGTCGATGCCGCTTACTTCCACATCACATCAAACAATACCATTTACGGTACTCAATTGCATAAGTTCTTCCCGTCACCGGTGCCAGTGGTATGTGATATGTCATCAGATATATTCAGCCGCAAAGTAAATGTTGCCGATTTTGGTTTGATCTACGCTGGTGCTCAAAAAAACATGGGCCCTGCAGGTGTTACATTAGTAATTGTTAAGGACGAGATATTAGGCAAATCAGGTCGTAAAATACCTTCAATGTTGAACTATCAAACACAAATAGAAGGTGGTTCAATGTACAATACACCTCCGGTATTTGCTATATACGTTTCAATGCTTACACTAAACTGGCTTAAATCAAAAGGCGGTGTTGAGGCTATCGAAAAAGAAAATGAAGCAAAAGCAAAAGTATTGTATGAAGAAATAGATCGCAATCCTTTATTTAAAGGCGTATGTGTTCCGGAGGATCGTTCAATCATGAATGTTTGCTTCGTAACTGAAAATCCTGAGCTTGAAAAACCATTCCTTAAATTATGCGATGAAAAAGGAATAATTGGTATAAAAGGCCACCGAAGTGCAGGCGGTTTCAGAGCGTCTATATACAACGCATTGCCTATCACCAGCGTTTATGTGCTGATTGATGCCATGCGCGAGTTTGCAGAGAAAAATAAATAGTCCGTTCATTAGTTCATTGGTTCAATAGTTCATTAGTATTTTAATGGATAAGACCAATGAACAAATGAACTATTCAACCAATGAACAATTAAAACAATGATAAGAATATTAGCTAATGATGGTATCGATCCGATAGGCAAACAAATGCTGGAAGATGCCGGTTTTGAAGTAGATACAAATAACATACCTCAGGATGAATTACCTGAAAAATTAAAAGCTTACGATGCTATTACTGTGCGCAGCGCAACTAAAGTACGTGCAGCTTTAATTGATGCTGTACCAAACCTAAAGCTGATTGGCAGGGGTGGAGTAGGCGTTGATAATATTGATGTTGACTATGCTAAAGAAAAAGGCATAGGTGTGTACAATACACCGGCTTCATCATCATTATCAGTTGCCGAACTGGTTTTCGCGCAATTATTTGGTGGCGTTCGCTTTTTGGCGGACAGCAACCGTAAAATGCCTGTTGAAGGAAATACTAAATTTAACGACCTTAAAAAAGCATATGCTAAAGGTGTTGAGTTACGTGGTAAAACTTTAGGTATTGTGGGTTTCGGCCGTATCGGTCGCGAAGTGGCTAAAATAGCTATTGGCGTTGGTATGGATGTTTTGGCATATGATCTTTATCCGTTCAATCCTGAACTGGCATTGATTTTAGGAGGGGGTACCGTAGTAAATGTTACTATTGAATCAGCTTCATTAGAAAAGATCATCAAATCTGCAGATTTTATTACCCTGCATACCCCATTTGTTGATAAGGCCCTTATTGGCGCTGAAGAACTGGCTCAAATGAAAAAAGGCGTTGGCCTGGTAAACATATCACGCGGCGGCTTAATTGACGAGCTTGCGCTGATAGATGCCTTAAACAGCGGTAAAGTATCATTCGCAGCACTGGATGTATTCGATAACGAACCTACACCACGCGAAGAGATCTTAAAACACCCTAAAATTTCTTTAACTCCTCACATCGGCGCAGCCACTAACGAGGCACAGGAAAGAATAGGTGTGGAGCTGGCAGGCTTGATTATAGAGCACTTTAATAAGTAATTAATACACGAATTGCACTAATTTATTCGAATTACACGAATAGGTTAGTATATTCTTTTCTAACGTCATTGCGAGGTACGAAGCAATCCCAAACTGTACAGAGCGGCTCTGCTAATCGGGGATCGCTTCGTTCCTCGCAATGACGCTTTTTATACTACAAGTTATATTATAAGCTTTTTATTAGTTACAGGTCGTAACTAATCCCTTTTTCCGGTATAACAACTTTATACCCATCAAACTCTAAGCTATCAGCTAAAGCCTGCATACTTTCAGTTTCGCCATGTACAAGGAAAACGCTTTTGGTTTTCGCTTTGTCCTGCTGATGGACAACATTCGTCAGGTCTTCATGATCACCATGAGCGCTTAGCACATCGGTTTGTTTAATGGTGGCGTAAACAGCCAGGTCACGGTCTTTAATGTGTACAATAGAGTCACCACGCAGTAAGCGATGGCCTAAAGTCCCTTTGGCGCAATAGCCAATAAAAAGTATGGTGCAATAATAATTCTGGATGTTGTAGAACAGGTGATCCTGTATACGACCGCCTTCCAGCATACCAGCTGATGAGATGATAATACAAGGCTCAAAATAATTGGAAACCTGTCGGCTATCCTTCAGCGTTTCTACATAAGTTAAGTTATCGAACTCAAATTCATCGCCCTGGCTTTTATAGAAATCCTGCGCTTCCTGGTTCACCAGGTTATGGTATTTACGATAGATACCAGTAGCAATTGAAGCCATCGGACTATCAACAAACACTTTAACAGGAGGCAATAAACCGCTGCTAAAGATCTTGTTCAAAGCAAAAACCAATGATTGCGTACGCCCAATACTAAATGCAGGGATGATCATCCGGCCTTGTTCCTTAATACAAGCCTTTTCTATTACCTCCACCAAAGTTTCTTCAACAGATTTTCCTTTTGAGTGAAACCTCCCGCCATAGGTTGATTCCGTTACCAAGTAATCAACTTGCGGTAAGCTTTCAGGGTCATTTAATACAGGGTAGTTTTTGCGGCCAATATCGCCTGTAAAGGCTATGGTTTTTTCGGTGCCGTTATCGTTTATCTTAAGCACGGCAGCAGCTGCGCCCAACAAATGTCCAACGGGTATAAAAGTAACCTCAATATCACCATTAACCCGAAATGGCCTGTTAAAGCCGATGGTGACAAAGCGCTCCACCGTATCCATCACATGCTTTTGCAGGTATAATGGCTGACCACCACTGTTAAATTTGCTCTTCCCGCGTTTCCCTTTTTTCTGCGCCTTACGCATAAAAATACTTACCGAATCCATCAATAAAAGCTCAGTAAGATCAGCTGTAGGAGGGGTGCACAATATCTGGCCCTCAAAGCCTAAACGCACAAGCGTAGGTAAGTTGCCAGAGTGATCAATATGCGCGTGGGTGAGTATTACCAAATCGATCTCAGTAGGATCAAATGGAAAATCCTCATTCATTTGTATGTTGTGGTCTTTCTCGTAATCCAGCCCGCAATCTATCAGTATTTTATATTGGCCCACCTGCAGCATATGCATGCTCCCTGTAACCTGTCGGGCAGCCCCGTGTATGGTTAATTTCATCCTAATTCATAGCTAAACCCTGTGTAACAAATCATATACTAAAAGCTATAAACTATTTGTCTTTTTTAACAAACCTGGCTCTCAAAAGCAATATAACAACAAAAATAAGGGCAAAGATTATTCCCAATGAGATCTGTTTGCTTTTTTGCTGATCCTGTCCGGTTAATTCAATATCATGCCTCAGCTTTTCATTTTGATCTCTTAGCCTGTTGATGGTATTCATATAACCCATCTTGCTGGTATCGGCATCTATAACATGGCTTTGAACTTCTTTTTGCTCAAATGTTTTATAGTCTAACAACACTTTTAGCTGAACGAAAATATCATCATCAGTTTTAACAATATCCATCAAAATATCATTCGACCGGCGAATATCATTTTTTGTTTGCAAGCCGAATATACCGGTGTGCTTGCTCAGGCTTTCATCATACTGGCCAAACTTTTGTTTACGCTGGCCCAGCATGCTATTTATCTTTTTACGCTGTGCCTGGTAAGCAAGAGAATCGGCGCTTATCTGCGCGTAAGTATCAACTAAAAAAAAGGAGAATAGAACGAGTAAAAGTATTTTTTTCATCATATGGTGTTATTCAAAATCAAGTATAACGCTATCGCCAAGGTTTAGGCCCAACAGGCCGCTTGCATTGCCTTTATTTATGGCTATCTCCAGGTGGTCGCTTATACCAAAAAGGCATAGCTTTTCACCTTCGGGAACTTCGTTATAATGCCAGCTTAAATGGTTAATGGTTTCATTGCGTTTAAAGTACAAAATAAAACGACGCCCACGCTGTACATTGTTAAAAAATTCTTTGGTTATATTGGTTATTACGTTCTGGAACGAATCGATATAGATAACAGAACCTTTGATCTGGTTTTTATCAACCACAGGCTGCAGGTTCATCTTCTTTTCAATTTCGTTGGTAGGTATGCCTATTTCGCTTAGTTTTCCGCCCTTTGCCAGGTGGCAGGCGGCCTTAACAAAAATATCCGCCAATGGAAAGTGCAAAAATTTAAGATCCTGCATAATGGTTATTTCCACCACCTCATCAGGCTCGGTATTGAACATCAGCGAGAATATGCCATTATCGGCACCAACAAAATAGTGGTTTTGATACTTTATAGCTAAGTACCGGGTTGATGTACTGAAGACGGTATCAATACCGATCAGGTGCACCGTAGCATCAGGAAAATAATAAAAACTATTCTTTAAAATGAACGCTGCTTGCTGTATATTGAAGGCCGAAACGCTATTGGTAATATCAACAATATTTACGGTTGGCAACAACTTTAGGATGCTGCCTTTAAGTGCAGCCTGATAAATGTCTTTATCGCCCAAATCTGTAGTTAATGTTATTATTGCCATTAATATTTTAAATTTTTATTACTAATCTTGTAGAAGCATTAGATGCTGCAAATATCAATTTTTAATTCATAAAAATCTGCAACTTAAAAAATCAATTTGTATTGAACGAACTTAAATTATCAATTGAAAACATCAACCCCGCAGTATTATGGGGACCGAATAATGATCATTTTGAGATCATTAGAAAGCAGTATCCTAAGCTTAAAATTGTAGCCCGCGGCAACGAAGTAAAGATATTAGGTGATGAGCATGAAATAACTACGTTTCATGAAAGATTTGAGCACCTGCTGCAGCATGTGGAGAAATATGAATCACTGAATATTACTGATCTCGAACGTATTTTAGGTACAAAAGCATCGGCATCTACACCGACAGACCCGGCAACTGATAAGTTTGCCAGCGGCGAAGTTATTGTGTTTGGCCCTAATGGTGTTATGGTAAAAGCACGTACAGCCAACCAGCACAAAATGGTTGATTGTATTAATAAAAGCGATATCCTTTTTGCCATTGGCCCGGCAGGTACAGGTAAAACCTATACAGCGGTTGCACTGGCAGTAAGGGCTTTAAAAAACAAAGAGATAAAACGCATAATCCTTACCAGGCCGGCAGTTGAAGCAGGGGAGAACCTTGGCTTTTTACCCGGCGACCTTAAGGAAAAGATTGACCCATACCTGCGCCCGTTATATGACGCGCTTGATGATATGATACCGGCTGAAAAGCTGAAACTTTACCTGGAGAACCGCACTATTGAAATAGCACCATTGGCATTTATGCGCGGCCGTACACTGGATAACTGTTTTGTTATTTTGGATGAGGCACAAAATGCCACCGATATGCAGTTAAAGATGTTTTTAACACGTATGGGGCCATCAGCCAAATTTATTGTTACGGGTGATGTTACGCAGATAGATTTGCCTAAAAAACAACAATCAGGCTTGCATACTGCCCTGCGTATTTTAACCGATATTAAAGGTATTGACATAGTTTACTTAAGCGGCGAAGATGTAGTAAGGCACAAACTGGTAAGAAAGATATTAGCAGCTTACGGAGATATACAATAATAGAGGATTAGTGATTAGAGGTTAGTGATTAGTTGTTGTTACAATTTTATCACTAATCTCTGGTCTCTAATCTCCAATCACTAACATAATGAATGCAATAAAAGAAACACACTTTAACTTTCCGGGGCAAACGGCCTTTTATAAGGGAAAAGTACGCGATGTTTATACTATAAAAAATAAATACCTGGCCATGGTTGTTAGCGACCGCATATCGGCATTTGATGTGGTTTTGCCAGAGGCCATACCTTTTAAAGGGCAGGTATTAAACCAGATAGCAGCCAACTTTTTAGAGGCTACCGCTGATATTGTACCTAACTGGGTTGTTAACGTACCTGATCCGAGTGTTACTATTGGCCGTATTTGTGAGCCGTATAAAGTGGAGATGGTTATCCGTGGCTATTTGGCAGGGCATGCTGCACGTGAATATGCTGCCGGTAAAAGACAGGTTTGCGGTGTTAGTTTACCTGAAGGATTAAAGGAAAATGATAAGCTGCCCGAACCGATCATTACACCAACTACTAAGGCATCGGTAGGACATGATGAGGATATATCGCGCGAGCAGATCCTGGCCAAGAAAATAGTATCAGAACAGGATTACATCCAACTGGAAAATTATACCAGGGCATTATATCAGCGTGGTACTGAAATAGCGGCAAAACAAGGCTTAATATTAGTTGATACTAAGTATGAGTTTGGCAAAGCCGATGGCGAGATATTCCTGATTGACGAGATACATACCCCTGACTCATCCCGCTATTTTTATAGCGAAGGTTATGAAGAACGCCAGGCAAGTGGTGAACAGCAAAAACAACTTTCAAAAGAGTTTGTTAGAAGATGGTTGATTGAAAACGGTTTTCAGGGTAAAGATGGGCAAGTGATACCTGTTATGACTAAAGAAATAGTTCAGTCAATATCCGACAGGTATATTGAGCTTTACGAAAAAATTACAGGCGAAGCATTTGTAAAACCCGAGAGCGCAGATATATTAAACAGGGTTGAAACAGCTATTACAACAGCACTGGCAGCATTGTAATTTTTATTAAGAATAAATATTATATCTTAGAGCTTTAATTTATTAAGATGAAATTTGCAGTTGATAAACACGAGAAGTATATTTTGGTGAAACTGAATGAATCGAAACTAAATTCATTAGTTACCCCTCAGCTAAAATCTGAGCTGATACTCATAAATACTGAAGGGCAGAGAAACATTATTCTCGACCTTTCACAAGTAAAATTTGCCGATTCATCCGGATTAAGCAGCTTACTGGTAGGGCACCGTTTATGTAAAAATGCCAAAGGTGTATTTATACTGGCAGGGTTAAGCGATGCTGTTGCACGCCTGATCACTATTTCACAGCTGGATAATGTACTTTCAATAGTTCCTACGTCAGAAGAAGCTATAGATCTTATATTTATGGAAGAAATAGAAAAAGAATTAAAAAAAGAAGCAAAATAATCACCACTATTGTTTACCCTATATGAAATTTGAGGTAACAATACTTGGCAGCAGTTCCGCAACCCCTATATTTAACAGAAACCCTTCTTCACAGGTGCTCAATATTAATGAGCGCCTATATTTGGTTGATTGCGGCGAAGGTACACAGCAGCAGATGCTGCATTTCGGTATAAAGGCAAGCCGTATCGATAATATCTTCATAAGTCATCTTCACGGCGATCATTACCTGGGTTTATTGGGCCTGCTTTCATCAATGCACCTTAATGGTCGTACCAAACCACTGAATCTTTTTGCACCGGCGCCTTTAAAGGAAATTATAGACGTACAGCTAAAATACTCTGAAACGGATATACAATACCCTATTAATTATGTGTTTACTGTACCTGATAAGGCAAATGTAATTTTTGACAACCAGGATATTGTTGTTGAAAGTATCCCGCTTGATCATCGCATTGATTGCACCGGCTTTTTATTCAGGCAAAAAAAGAGAAACCGAAAGTTACTAAAAGGAAAGATAGAGGAATTTAAAATTCCTGTTGAATATTATACTGCGCTGAAAAAAGGAGTTGATTATACCGCACCTGATGGAACTGTATTTAAAAACGAAACACTAACATCGAATCCGGAAGAGCCAAAAAGCTATGCCTATTGCTCGGATACTATTTATAGCGAAACGTATTTTAAGCAGATAAGCAATGTAGACCTGTTATACCATGAGTCTACATTTTTGAACGATATGCTGGAGCGTGCACAAAGCACCTACCATACTACCGCCTTGCAGGCAGGGCAGGTGGCATTAAAAACTAATGCTAAAAAACTATTGCTGGGGCATTTCTCCGCCCGTTATAAAACACTCAACGAATTACTTGATGAAGCAAAAACTGTTTTTCCTGATACAGAGTTAGCAGTCGAGGGCAAAACGTTTGTTATAGAATATTAAACACTGTCATTTCCGGAGGGAGAAATCTTTTTCGCAGGACAGGCATACAGCAGAAGATCTCTCCCTCCGGTCGAGATGATGGTAATTAGTCTTTCTTACCCCCAAACACCGAGAAGCTCACATAACGTTTAGGATGTGCTTTAATATCGATGAACAGGTTATTTAAGTTAGCTGTAGCATCACTTAAATTCTTATACATCTTATCGTCGTTTATCAGCAAGCCTAATGAGCCATTGCCGTTATTAATCTTATTCATGGTGGCTTGCAAATCGGCTAATGTTTTGTTAGCGTTATCCAGTGTTTGTTTAATATTTGAGTTTGCCAGGTCATCGCTTACTTTCTCAAAATTTGAGCTAACGGTTGTTAAATGCCCTGTGCTGGTTTTTAAATTATCTGAAACTACCTCGGCATTGCTCATAATATTATTTATATGCGCCGACTGACCTCCAACCAACGCGTCAATTTTTTTGGTAGTACCTTCAAGCGTTTGCAGGGAATTAGCAATACTGTTAAAGCTCCTGTCTACATTTTTTTGAAAGTCAGGGTTCAATATCTTATTTACAGCTGCCAGTGATGAATCTAATTTAGATATCAAACGCTCTGCTTTCATCTGTATAGGCTGTAAACTTTCGGCTAAGCTGCCTTGTATATCGGCACGTAAAGTATCCTTATCCTGTGCAAACTGTTTACTATCGCCATATTCAAAACTTATGGCTTTGCCGCCTAAAAGATCGGTGCTTACTAATTGTGCCAATGTGCTCGATGGTACATTATATTGCGGATCTATCTTAAACTCAACCACAGTGCGTCCATCGGCCCGTAAGTGCATGCTGGATACCCTGCCGATCTGAAAGCCATTTACCAGTACAGGTTTTGATACCGAAAGCCCATCTACACTATTATAAATAGCATAATATTTATTTGATCTGGAAAAAACATCACTGCCGCTTAAATAACTATAACCCAAAATGAGTATAGTAATGGTAACAGCAGTTAATATTCCAATTTTTGTTTCGTTTGATATTTTCATTTTTATTAGATGTCTTTTTCAGGTATCAGCCGGATATAAGTAGTTTTTACAACAAACCACAACTGTTACATTATGTTTTCAGTATTACTCTGCTGCTTCTTCTACTTCTTTTTTATAATTCTGCAAAGCTCTTACTATCGTGGCTACAACTTCATCCTGGCCGCTTTCTGAATTTAAATAAGCTTCATCATCAGGGTTATCAATAAAACCTGTTTCAACTAAAACTGAAGGCATTGCAGTATGGCAAAGCACCAAAACCCCTTGCTCGATAACACCATCACTATGCCGGCCATCATGTTCAATAAATTCCGAGTTTATTAAATCAGCCAAATGTATGCTTTGTTTGCGGTATTTCGCTTTGATAGAATTCATTAAAATAACAGAAGTGGGATCATTAGGATCAAATCCTGAATCGGCACTTTCCTTCAGATCCTCATCGCCTAACAAGTTTTTACTTATCGCAGCTTCTTCTTCTTTAGTTCGGTGAAATCCATATACCAGCAGTAATACGCCCCTGCCCGAGTGATCGGGCACATGCACTCTTCTTCCATGTTCATGTATCACCTTATCCGGTAGTGCGTTACAATGCAGCGATATAAAAAGATCACCTTTGGCATCGTTGGCTATTTGTGATCGCTTTTCCCATGAAACATCGCCCTCGGTACTACGGGTTAAAACCACTTTTACCCCGTTCATATCTTTTTCTACGGCTTTTTGCAATTTAAGTGCAATAGCCAGCGTTACATTCCTTTCATAAGAATATGACCCCGATGCGCCTGGAGAAAAATGCCCTTCTGTATTATATGGCATTCTCAATCCATGGCCCGCATCAACAACTATAGTTCTGATCTTATAGCCGTTGGAGGGTACCGTATCTTTTTTTAATGAGTCAATTGGAGAAGAAAATAGCGAAAAGGACACCAGTAATAACGATAAACTGCAAATCAATCTTTTCAATATTTTATTTTTCATTATGTTTGAACACTGTTAATTGTTTCTGCAAAAATACTATTCATAATCGATTTTGAAATTCATAAGCCTGTTTTTTCTGCTTGAAATTTTTTTAATGGTACATGTTATGGCTGCTACTAAGAACGGCAACAACAATTACCGTAGGCCACTAATTGATACTATTATCAAGCTCGACTCCATCAAAGACAAAAAGCTGCTCAGAATAAAGGATACTGTAAAAACTAAAGGTACAAAAAGTAACAATACTAAAGGTATTATTGGTAAAACTGACACTTCATCCAAAAAAGGCAAGAATGAGCTGGCTTCCGAAATAAAAGGTAACGCCGACGATTCGACCATTGTTGACAAGGTGCACAATATTTTATATTTCTACGGCAGGGCCCGGGTAAAATATGAGGATGTTGAAATGGATGCCGATTATATCAGGGTTGACCAAAAAAATCACCTGATATTTGCCAGCGGAAGTATCGACCCCAGAACCCACCGGTATATAGGCCGACCTATTACAAAGCAGGGTAAAGATAAGCCTGTTGAATCAGACTCATTACTCTTTAACTACGAAACCAAGAAAGGTAAAGTATATAACCCTGCATCTGAACAGGGGGGCAACTATATTTCGGGTGGCCAGGTAAAAAAATTGAATGAAGATGAAGCCGCCTATCGCAATGTGCTTTTCAGTACCTGCGATAAGCCTTTTCCTGAAACTGATTTTGGTATAGTGATAACAAAGGGTATAGGCGAGAAAAAACGTATTATTTCGGGCCCGGCTTATCTGGAGATTGAAGGTGTACCTATACCGCTCGCCATACCTTTCGGCTTTTTCCCAAAACCGGATACCCGAACATCGGGCGTAATATTACCTACGTTTGGCGAAGATGAGAAATTAGGTTTTTATATTAAAAACCTGGGGTATTATATAGCCTTAAATGATTATGTGGATATGACCACACAAGGCACCTTTTATGCAAAAGGATCATATGAATTAAATGAAACGGTTCATTATTTAAGCCGGTACGAATATTCAGGAAACCTGTCATTAAGCTATGGCTCGCACAACTACGGGCTACAGGGAGACCCAGCTACAAAGGATTTTAATATTACGTGGTCGCATTCTCAAAACTCGAATGCGAGCCCCGGCAGCACCTTTAGCGCATCAGTGAATGCAGGTACATCAACTTTTTATCAGAATAATCCTACTCAAACAAACTATAACCTGCAATCGCTTACTCAAAACAACTTGAGTTCAAGTATTGCTTATGGTAAGGTATGGACAGGTACACCGTTTAACTTAACTATAAGCTTATCACACAGCCAGGACCTTACAGCGAAAACCGTTACACTGAACCTACCTACGTTTAACTTTAATATGTCGACACTTAGCCCTTTTGATTCAAAAGACAGGGTTGGCCCGCAAAAATGGTATCAAAAAATAACAGTAGGGTATAGCCTACAGGGAACTAATAATATTAATGCCATACCTGAGGCCGAATTATTCCAGGGCAGCACGCTCTTTAAAAAGATGCAAAACGGGCTTGAACACCAAATCCCTATAGGCTTCAATCAAACTCTGCTTAAATACTTTCAATTCAGCGCTACAGCAAATTACACCGAGCGCTGGTATTTTCAAAGTATTAAAGAGTATTATGACCGTAATAACCTTATTGATCCTAATTCGCCGGTTATTGATACCGTTGGTGGCTTTAAAAGATCAGGCGAGTATAACCTGAGTGCGGGTTTTTCAACAAAAGTGTATGGCACCATGAACTTCAAAAAAAGTAACTTAACAGCCATACGTACGGTGATGACACCGTCAATATCGTTTCAGTATAAGCCTGATTTTTCTGACCCGAGCTATGGTTATTATAGAACCATTGTAAGTAATGCAACAATACCATATCCTGCCACCTATACAACATATTCTATATTTCAGAATGGTGTTTATGGCGGCCCGTCAGCAGGCAGGCAGGCGGGATTAAACTTCAGTTTGGATAACACTATTGAAGCTAAGGTAAAAGCAAAAGCTACTGATACCTCAAATACCCCAAAACACATAAAAATATTGGATGGATTAACATTTTCTACCTTCTATAATTTTGCGGCCGATTCATTCAAGCTTTCACCTATTTCATTCTCAGGGCACACTGCTATATTACACCAGAAGGTTAACATCAGTTTTAGTGGTGTGCTTAATCCATACCAATACAAATTACAGGATACCATTCAAAATGGCGCGATAGTAAAAGTTGCACGTGAGATAGATAAATATACCTGGCAGGATGGTAAATTACCTGCCTTACAATCATTTAGTATATCCGCAAGCGGGAGTTTAAATTCCACGTCATTTCACCCGCACAATACAGTCCAGCCTGTTGTTGGCAGTAATATGCAAAATATGACGCCCCAGCAGCAGGACAGGCTGGCCTTATTAAATACTGATCCATCGGCTTATGTTGATTTTAATATCCCATGGAATATTTCTTTCAACTACAGTTTCACTTATAATAATAACATAACTACTACAAATACCACAAATACGATGATGCTAAGCGGTGATTTTAATCTAACACCCAAGTGGAAGATCCAATATTCAACTAACTACGACTTAAAGGCCCGGGCATTAAGCAGTGCAACCTCATTTTCAATCTACCGCGATCTGCATTGCTGGGACCTGTCAATACAATGGCTTCCATTTGGATATTATAAATCATATAACGTTACTTTAAGGGTAAAATCCACTATATTACAGGATCTGAAACTTAGTAAGAAGAGTGATTACACCAGTAATTCATATTTTAATCAATAACACGTGTTAGCAGAAATAATAACCATTGGCGATGAGATACTTATAGGGCAAATTGTTGATACTAACTCTGCATGGATGGCGCAGCAGCTTAATAATGCAGGTATACGGGTAAAACAGATTTCATCAGTATCCGATGACCGTCAGCATATATTAACCGCGCTTGCAGAAGCCAGTAACAGGGCTGACATTATACTAATAACCGGTGGACTTGGCCCCACAAAAGACGATATCACCAAAAAAACGCTTGCCGAATACTTTGGCGTAGGCATGGTTGAAAGCAAAGAAGCTCTTGATAATGTAAACCGGATCTTCGCTAAATATAACAGGCCTTTGCTTGAGGTGAATCGCTTGCAGGCCGAAGTTCCTGAAAACTGTGAAGTTATCCTGAATAAAAACGGTACTGCACCAGGCATGTGGTTTAACCATGAAGGGAAGGTATATGTATCAATGCCGGGTGTGCCTTTTGAGATGATGTATATGGTTGAAGAGGAGGTAATACCTAAGCTTAAAAACACATTTACGCTGCCTGTAATTATCCACAAAACCATATTAACAGCTGGCGAAGGAGAATCATTTTTAGCCGAGAAAATTGCTGATATCGAGGATTCCCTGCCGCCATATATTAAATTGGCTTATCTGCCAAAATTAGGCCAGGTACGTTTAAGATTGAGTGCTTATGGTGATGATGCCGATCTCTTAAAACAAAAGGTAGACGAATTTGCAGCGCGAATTGTTGAGCGTGTTGGCATTAACGTAGTAACACAAGAAGACATCCCGCTTGAAAAAGCCCTGCTAAATATAATGACTGGTAAAGGTTTAACCTTATCGGTTGCTGAAAGCTGCACTGGTGGTTATATTTCGCATTTATTTACACAACATGCAGGTTCATCAAAAGTTTTTTTGGGTGGCGCAGTTAGTTATTCCAATCAATTAAAAGAAAGTTTGCTGGGTGTTAAAGATGAAACTATACAAAAATATGGTGCAGTAAGCGAAGAGACTGTAACTGAAATGGTAGCAGGCGCTTTGAAAAATTTCAAATCGGATTTTGCTATTGCAGTTACTGGTATTGCAGGCCCCGACGGTGGAACACCAGATAAACCTGTAGGTACTGTTTGGATAGGGGTTGCATCAGCGAAGCAAACTTCGATCAAGAAATTCACATTCAGCAGCAAACGCATTCAAAACATTGAAAGAAGTGCTATGTCGGCATTATCTATGTTGAATACTTTACTAAAAGAATACTGAAAGTAAGAATGAATTAGTTATTTTTGACCATACTAATTCTAAATTTTCTATGGCAAAATATCAGCTGTTACTGCCTAAAATGGGAGAGAGCGTTGCTGAAGCAACTATCATCAAATGGTTAAAAAAACCGGGAGATTATGTTGAGGCAGACGAAGCAGTAATGGAAATTGCAACTGATAAAGTTGACTCAGAAGTCCCATCGCCAGTAGCTGGAAAACTTGCAGAACAACTTTGTGCTGAGGATGATGTGGTACAGGTTGGATCAATTATAGCTGTAATTGAAACAGAAGCTGCCGAAGAGCCAGCAAAAGTTGAAACACCTGTTGCTCCTTCAATACCTCAAATACAACAACCTGTTTCTACCGCGCCTGAGGCAGTGGCAGCAACGCCAGAGCCTGCAGTTGCTATTCCAGGTATTGATCAATTGCCAAAAGCTGCGCCTGTTCAAAATACGGTGGCATTAAATGATTCTATCAGGTTTTATTCGCCGTTGGTACGCAGTATTGCTGTGCAGGAAGGTATTGGAGCTGCGGAACTTGATCAGGTTTCAGGCACAGGTGCTGAAGGCAGGCTCACTAAGGATGACCTGTTACAGTATATCAAAAATCGGTCTACTAACAACGGTCATGCACAGTATACACAGCCATCTCAGGAAAAGGCAGCAGTTGCCAGCCCAAGTCCAGCATATGAGCCTAAACCAGAGCCTGTAAAGGCTGCTGTATCAGTTTCAGGTGGTGATGAGATCATTGAAATGGACAGGATGCGCAGGCTGATTGCCGATCACATGGTGATGAGCAAACAAACTTCGCCTCACGTTACCTCATTTGTTGAGGCTGATGTGACCAACCTTGTTTTATGGCGCGAAAAGATCAAGAATAGCTTTGAAAAACGTGAAGGACAGAAAATAACCTTTACACCAATTTTTATTGAAGCAGTTGCCCGGGCAATTAAAGATATGCCGATGATAAATGTTTCGGTTAACGGAACGCAGATCATTAAAAAGAAGAACATAAACATCAGTATGGCTACCGCTTTACCAAGTGGCAACCTGATAGTGCCGGTAATTAAACAGGCCGATGAACTTAATTTGATAGGACTAACCAAAGCAGTTAACGACCTGGCTAACCGCGCGCGCAATGGCAAATTGTTGCCTGATGACGTAAAGGATGGCACATTTACTATTACTAACGTTGGATCATTTGGTAATGTGATGGGCACACCGATCATTAATCAGCCACAAGTGGCCATATTAGCGGTAGGCGCCATTAAAAAGAAACCAGCTGTAATTGAAACTAAGGAAGGTGATATGATCGCTATCCGCCATATGATGTTCCTGTCATTATCTTACGATCACAGGGTGGTTGATGGCGCTTTAGGCGGATCATTTGTGCGTAAGGTCGCAGATTATTTGGAGAATTGGGATTTGAACAGAGAAATATAATTCACTTATGTCCTCCCGAACTAGTTTCGGGAACTCACAAGATTAGCGGCTAAGCAAATCCACACTTAGTTAATGAGGTGCTGAAACAAGTTACCCATGACAGAATTGAAAAATCTGTCATTTCACCTTCAGAGGCCGCGGATTTTAAAACTCAGCATGACTTCAAGATAAATGAAAAAGGCTCCCAAAAGGAGCCTTTTTCATTTTAACAGCTAAAAAAAATCTACTCAACAACCTCAGCTACTAATTTTACTTCCGGAGCTAAACTAACGCCGGCTAACTGATCGGCAAAGGCTATGAATGCTTTGCTCGCTGCTATCTGTTCCTCGTTATCGATCAGGTTTTGCAGGTTGATCTTTCCAATCACAAATTTGTAACTATCTGAGTGGTAACGCTCGTGAATATGTTTAAAATTCAGGGCTTCAACCAGGCTTTCGTCTTCATAACGCAAATACACGTTCAGTTCAACATTGTTGGTGAAATTCAGGTCTTTTTTCTCTTTTGCCTTTTTATACTCATACTGATAATCATAACGCAGCGCCGCTATATCCGATAATACCGCCGAACCTGTAGGATGTCCGCCTGCACCTTTACCAAAAAAGAATTGCTGATCGGCAAAAGCAGCCTGTACAGTTACACCGTTGTATTCATATTCAACATTGTATAAAAACTCGGTTTCGTTTACAAACTTTGGTAATACAAACATGGTGATATGCTTGTCGTCAAGCTCTTTAGCAACCGGTACAAGCTTTATCTTTAATTTCTTTTCACGTGCATATTGTAGGTCGCTGGCTGTTAAGTTCTGAATGCCGATGTTTAATACCTCCTCAGGTTTAACAATTACACCGTAAGCATGTGATGCTGCTATTATCAGCTTGTATTTAGCATCAAAGCCGCCAACATCGCTGGTCGGGTCTGTTTCAGCAAAACCAAGGTCCTGGGCTTGTTTTAATGCTGTATCGTAATCAAGGTTCTCTAAATAACCTTTTGATAATACGTAGTTTGATGAACCATTGAAAATACCGCTGATCGAGTGTAATAACTCATTGTCATAATATTCTTCCAGATTGCGGATAATTGGGATACTACCGCAAACCGCACCTTCGTAAAGTAATGAAGTACCGTGAACATGCTGCAATTCTATCAGCTCCTCCAGGTATGTAGCGATCATTTTTTTGCTGGCCGATACTACATTTTTGCCGGAGCTCAACGCTCTTGATACGATTTCAAATGCAGCCTCGGTGTCATTTATCAGTTCAACAATGGTATTGATCTCCGGGTTGTTCAGTATTTCTTCTTTATCTGTAGTAAATATTTCTGCCGGTAATGAACGTTTCTTTTCCGGGTTTTTAATTGCTATTTTAACTATTTCAAGATTCAGGTTTTTGGTTTTGATAATATCATACAGCCCCTGGCCAACAACGCCAAAGCCAAACAACCCTATATTTAATTTCTTACTCATTACGTGTTATGCTATTCTTTGTAGTTCTATTATCTTTCCCTTTACATCCGTTTTAAAGAAAGATGTTATAATATTTGTTAGTGCTTCTGTTTCGATTAAAAACCCATCGTGCCCATAAAAAGAATCAAGCTCAGCAAATGCCGATTTTGGTATATGCCTGAACAGGTATTGCTGCTCCTCAATCGGGAACAATACATCTGATTTTATGCCAATAACCAATGTGCGGGCTTTTATCAAGCTAAGTGCTTTCTCAACGCCATTGCGATCACGACCAACATTATGCGAATCCATCGCCTTGCTTAAGTACCAGTAGCTATAAGCGTTAAACCTGTTTACCAGTTTTTCGCCCTGGTAATTTTGATATGATGATGCGCGGTGGTCATCACTTATATTATCGTTCTCATCCTGCTGACTTACGGTATAAGTTTTATAACCACGGTAGGATAGGAGTGCTATACTCCGTGCTGCTTTTAAACCTTTCCTGCCACCATCTGGACTATTTGAATAAAAAGTACGGTCGGCCGATAAAGCCAAACGCTGTGATTCATTGAACGCGATACCCCATGGTGAGTGACGGGCGTTTGTTGCGATCAATATCAGGTTCTTTATACGTAATGGTTCAATAATTGCCCATTCAGCTGCCTGCTGACCGCCTAATGAACCACCAATTAATATCTCGATCTGATCTATTTTAAGATGTTCAGCCAATTGCTGATGCGCTTTAATAATATCCCTTACTGTAAACTGCGGGAATGCCAGGTAATAAGGTTGCCCGGTTACAGGGTTTTCACTTAATGGATTACTGGTGCCATACGGCGACCCTAAAATATTAGCACAAACAATAAAATGCTCTTCCGGATCAAAAAAATCATTCTTACCGAACAAACCTTTCCACCAGTCCATTACATCTGAATTTGCTGTGAGCGCATGACATACCCATACAACATTATTCCGGTTTGCATTTAATTTACCATAGGTGTGGTAACCTATTTCCAGTTGTTGTATCCGTTGTCCCGATTCAAGCTCAATTGGGTGTGTACTTTTAAATATTTGTGTATTCATGTTACCGTTTTGTTATTTCGGTGCAGCTGCTTTGTTGGCAGCTGCATTCCGTAACAACACTATCACTAAAAAACTAAAAAAAACTCAATATTAAACTAACTCTGTTGTTTGCTGGCCGATTTTTACAAATGCTTGTTCAAAATCAGCTTTTATGTCATCAATATGTTCAATGCCTACTGCTACACGTAACGATGTAGGTGTTACACCAGCTGCTAACTGTTCAGCATCTGATAGTTGCTGATGCGTAGTTGCCGATGGTTGTATAATTAACGTTTTGGCATCGCCAACGTTTGCTAAATGGCTCACTAATTGTAAACTATCTATAAACTGACTAGCCTTTTCTTTATCACCTTTTACCTCGAATGATAACACCGCGCCGAAACCATTTTTCAGGTATTTCTTAGCTAATTCATGATATGGCGATGATGTTAAACCCGGATAGTTAACTTTGGCTACCTGCGGATGCTGTTCAAGCCATTTAGCCAGATCCAACGCATTATCAATATGACGTTGTACACGCAGAGATAATGTTTCCAGGCCCTGTATCAATAACCATGAATTAAATGGTGATTGTGATGAACCAAAATCGCGCAGTCCCTCAACACGGGCACGTATAATAAATTGTATGTTGCCAAACGGGCCATTAACGCCAAATACATCGGCAAAAACCAATCCGTGGTAGCCTTCGGAGGGCTCAGTAAATTGCGGAAATTTACCGTTACCCCAGTTATAGTTACCGCCATCAACAATAACACCGCCAATGGTAGTGCCATGTCCGCCGATCCATTTTGTAGCTGATTCAACAACCACGTGTGCGCCATGCTCCAGCGGGCGGAATAAATATCCGGCTGCACCGAATGTGTTATCAACTATTAACGGCAGATCATGATTTTTAGCTACTGCTGCTATCTTTTCAAAATCCGGAATATTAAAGCTGGGATTACCAATCGTTTCTAAGAAAATAGCTTTGGTGTTTTTGTCGATCAATGATTCGATGCTATCCGCATGGTCATCCTTAGCAAAACGAGCTTCGATGCCAAGGCGTTTAAAAGCTACCTTAAATTGATTGTAAGTACCGCCATATAAAAAAGGAGAGGTTACAAAGTTATCCCCTTGTTGCAAGATATTATTAAGTGCTAAAAATTGCGCTGCCTGGCCCGATCCTGTTGCCAGCGCTGCTACACCACCCTCTAAAGCCGCAATGCGTTTCTCGAACACATCGGTAGTAGGGTTCATGATGCGGGTATATATATTACCAAATTCCTTTAGCGCGAAAAGATTTGCGCCATGTTGGGCATTGTTAAAAACGTAAGATGTAGTTTGATAAATAGGTACAGCACGTGAGCCGGTTGTTGGATCAACTTCCTGGCCTGCGTGTAATTGAAGTGTTTCGAATTTTAAGTTTGTAGCTGACATATAATTTGATTTACAGGTGATTTAAAAAATTTGTATTTATGGCTAGTTCACGATAGGATAAAGCATATCCCTGTGAGGTAACACGCGTTTTTTTCAGGAAAAAGAAAATAAAGACGTGTACAGCTTCAACAACAGCAACAAATACAAATACAGCCGGTAGAATAGCTATATGCAGCAAGCGAATAACCTTTTAGGGCTTTCGGTAAGGGTGAAAATGTGTTTTTTGTACTTTTCATGGTCGTTAATTTATATCCCCCGGTGTTATTTGCCGGGACAGGAATTGGCACCTTCTCTAAACTTAGAGGGTTGCCAGCGGGTAATTGAGCCTGATCTCTCGCCGCTTCTTTATAAATCAAAACCTTTTGAGGGGGATTGATCTCAATTTGATATTGCTACCAAATATTGTTGCAAATATAGTGCGATAGTATTTATTAAACCAAATTTAATTTCATTTTAAGGGAATTAGTAGCGAATAATGAATTTTAGGCCACAATTACTGTTCAAAAATTACTATCCCAATGCCTGCTCCATATCCGCTATCAAATCATCTATATGCTCCAATCCAACAGATATCCGCAATAAATTAAATGGAGTTTTAGTATCCGGCCCTTCAACAGATGCGCGGTGCTCTATCAAACTTTCAACCCCACCGAGGCTGGTAGCTTGTGTAAATAATGTTAAACTGTTTATTACCCGCCTGGCCTCAATTTCGCCACCTTTAATACAAACAGATAACATCCCGCCAAAGCCCAGCATTTGGTTTTTAGCAATATCATGTTGAGGATGTGTAGGCAAGCCCGGGTACATTACCGCTTCAACTTTTGGGTGCTTTTGCAGATATTCAGCTAATAATTGGGCATTCTTAGCATGGCCTGCCATACGATAAGGCAACGTTTTTATGCTGCGTACAAGGTAATAACAATCCATAGGAGATGGTATAGCTCCACCCATTTCCTGTACCTGTTTTATTTTTACCCACCAATCGTCTTTTGCAGGTGTTATTAAAACGCCACCCATTAGGTCACTATGCCCTCCGAAGTATTTAGTACTACTGTGCATCACCAAGTCAGCGCCTAACACCAATGGCTGCTGAAATACCGGTGTGGCGAAGGTATTGTCGCACGCTACCTTAATACCGCGTTCATGCGCAATGTTGATAACCTTCTTTATATCCGTAAGTTTTAATAATGGGTTCGATGGTGTTTCAACCCATATCAAACCTGTAGTTGGCTTAATATGCTGTTTTAAGACTTCGTTATTGTTTATATTTATAAAATCGAACTCCAGTATACCTGCAAACAGTGTTTTAACCTGATTACGTAACCCGTGATACATATCATCAGGCAAAATAACATGTGTGCCCGGTTTTAACGACTGAAAAACAGCCATACCCGCGGCGTTGCCTGATGAAAATGCAGCCGCATCAACACCATGTTCGAGTTTTGCCAATACATTTTCAAGCAGGGTGCGGTTTGGATTAGCAGACCTGCTGTATATATAACCACTGTCATATGAACCATCCGCAGCACGCTCAAACGTGGTTGACATAACGATAGGCTGTATTACAGCACCTGAAGTTTCATCCTTTTGATTACCTGCATGTATAGCGATGGTTTCGATTTTCATGAAATAAAGTTTTAGCAAACATAAAGTTTTTGCCGTTTATCAGTATATGATAATATTGGTTTTTACATAAACTATTAATTATATTTGTTCATAATGTCGACATCATGAAAGTAGGAAAATTACCGGTTGCTTCAATTATATTAGGAGTTATTACGCTCACAAGCTTATTGCTTAAGTTTTTTTATCCGGCGCAGGCTGTTGTAAATTCCGCTTTTATTAATGGTGCTTTTGCTGGATCATTATTTGTACTGTGCCTGTATTATGTAAACATTTACTATACTGCCTGGACTAACAACAGGAAAGAAGCAAAGGCACATCAGGAATAATTCCATTTCCGTCAGTATTCTAAAATGCACCTCAATTGCTGATTTATTATTAAGTCAGCTAATGTAATTTTTAGGTAAAAAGCTTTTCAGGATGCTTCAGCATTGATATTATGCGCCCATTTATGGTAACAATTGTTACTTTTGCACAAAGTTTTTTTAATGGAAGCTGAACGTAATTTAACTTTATTATTACAGGATCCGGGTTTACCGACTGATTTAAAACACATTGCGGAAAAAGTGCTTCACGGCGAACGCATTACCTTTGATGAAGGTGTTCTGCTGTTTGAAAAAGGCGAATTAGGCTATCTTGGCGTACTTGCCAACTATATCCGCGAAAAACGCCACGGCGATAAAACTTATTTTAACCGCAACTTTCATATCGAGCCAACCAATCTTTGCGTATACGACTGCAAATTCTGCTCCTATTCAAGGCTGATAAAAGAACGCTCTGAAGGATGGGAGTATACCATGGAAGAAATGCTCGACATTGTAAAAAAATACGATGACGAGCCCGTTACCGAAGTGCATATAGTTGGTGGTGTATTACCACAATATGATGTAGCTTTTTATTCGGAACTATTCACCAAAATAAAACAACACCGCCCTGAGCTGCATGTTAAGGCATTGACTCCTGTTGAATACCATTATATCTTTAAAAAAGCTAAAATCGATTACGCTACAGGTATGCGTATGATGATGGATGCCGGTTTGGAATCAATACCAGGCGGTGGCGCTGAGATATTTCACCCTGAGGTTAGGGACCTGATATCAAAAGATAAATGTACCGGCGACCAGTGGCTGGCTATCCACGAAGAGTGGCATAAAATAGGCGGCAGGTCAAACGCTACTATGTTATACGGTCATATCGAGAAGTTCTGGCACAGAATTGATCATATGGATCGCCTGCGTACTTTGCAGGATAAAACAGGCGGCTTCCAGACTTTTATTCCATTGAAGTTCCGTAATAAGGATAACCAGATGTCGGATGTGCCTGAATCAACTGTTGTTGAGGATTTGAGGAACTACGCTATCGCGCGTATTTACCTGGATAATTTTGATCATATAAAAGCTTATTGGGCAATGATCAGCCGTACTACGGCGCAATTGTCGTTAAACTTTGGCGTTGATGATATTGACGGCACACTGGATGATACTACTAAAATATACTCAATGGCAGGCTCTGAGGAGCAGCACCCGGGTATGAGCACCAAACAATTAGTTGAGCTGATAAAGAACGTTGGTCGTCATCCAATTGAACGTGATACCTTATACAATGTGGTTACTGATTTCAATGATTACCAGTTCCCGGAAGAAGTGAAACCTTCTTTTTATAAACTGCCGGTTATTAATTAGTTCACTGGCTCATTAGTTCAATAGTTCATTGGTGCACTGGCGGATTATTGATTGATATGCATAAGAAGTAATAGAATAATTAAATATACGATTGAAGGTTCATCGTTTTTTACTAATGAACGATTGAACCAATTAACAAATGAGCAATATAACAAAGACATTATACATCGTTCGGCACGGGCAAACAGAGCTTAATAAACTGGGGATTGTACAAGGCCGTGGAATGAATACCGACCTTAACGATGAAGGACGCAAACAAGCCGGTCAATTTTTTGATGCCTATAAGGATGTTGCCTTCGATAAGATCTATATATCCGAACTAAAGCGCACCCAGCAAAGTATCCAGCAGTTTATTGATCTCGGTATTCCTTACGAGAAATTGGAAGGCCTTGATGAAATGGCATGGGGTGTTCTGGAAGGGACAGAAAGTACACCTGAAAACAGGGCCGCTTTTTTACAGGTAATCCGTGAATGGGTAGCAGGTAACCTTGATGTTAGTCTGCAAGGTGGCGAGAGCCCCAACCAGGTAAAAACCAGGCAGGAAAAAGCCATAGCAACCATCCTGAGCCATCCGGAAGAAGAAACGGTGCTAATCTGTATGCATGGGCGCGCGATGAGATTATTGCTTTGCTGGATAACAGGCCACCCGCTTACTGAAATGGAAACATATCCACATCAAAATCTGATACTTTACAAATTAACTTATGACGGTGATAAGTTTGAGATCGTAGATTTCAATAATGCCGAACATCTAAAATAGTAGCAAGTATTTAGTATCAAGTATTTAGACAGAAGCTTGTCCTGGTGCTTAGTACTTGATACCTGATAACAGCTACTTGATACTAACAAACAATGAAACTAAAAATATCCGCGGTTAGCTATACTAACACCAAACCATTTATATACGGCATACAGCATTCTGATCTTTTAGATAAAATAGAGCTTAGTTTAGATACCCCAACAGATTGCGCCCAAAAACTGATAGATAATAAAGTTGATATTGGCTTAATCCCGGTAGCGGCTACGTTAAATATGCCTTATTGGGAAATCGTAGCTGATTATTGTATAGGAGCGGTTGGCCCGGTGAACTCGGTTTTTATTTTTAGTAATTGCGATATTAAGGATGTAAAAAGGATTCAACTTGATCCGGAATCACGTTCATCAAATAACCTGGCAAAAGTATTGCTTAAAAACTTCTGGAAAATTCAGCCGGAGTTGATACTTAATGCTGAGGATTATACTACATCTACCGATCCCGAAACTGCTTGCGTACTTATAGGCGACCGCACATTCGGCAAAAAAGATAAATATCCGTTTGTGTATGATTTGGCTGAAGAATGGCAAAAATTCACAGGCCTGCCTTTTTGCTTTGCCGCATGGATCGCGAATAAACCCATCCCACAGGAGTTTATTAATGAGTTTAATATTGTTCTTAAATCTGGCCTCGAGCTTAGGGCTGAACTATTAAAGGAACTTACCCCAAGAACCGATTTCGATCTGGAAGATTACCTGATGCACAAGCTTGATTTTGATCTGACAGAGAAAAAGAAAGAAGCCTTGCATTTGTTTTTGCAGTATATAAAGGAGTTATAGGTGTTTTCTATTCTTTCACTATATCTAATATAATATAGAGTAGGGTGTCACACTGAGGCACTCGAAGTGTATGGGCAAAGGCCTTTACGCTTATGCTTCGAGTGCCTCCAGCATGACCTGGCGCACTACAATCCATGTAAATATTGGGATAGTTAATTACAACTTTTTCTTTTTCTAAAACTATATCCTCCCAAATACATTGCTTATCTTAACAGGTAAAAAAAGCAATCTATGAATCAGATACAAACATTAAAGGGACAGGCCGCATTAGTCACGGGTGCTGATAGCGGTATAGGTAAAGGTGTAGCTTTGGCGCTGGCAATGGCCGGAGCCAAAGTAATTATAAACCATGTTGACGCGCATGAAGTTGCACAACAAACGGTAGATGAAATTACAGCAGCAGGCGGCGAAGCTTACGCGATACATGCGGATGTAAGCAACGAGGCTGATGTACAGGCCATGTTTGCCGAAATGTATAAGCAATATGGCACCATTGATATCTTAGTAAACAATGCAGGCCTGCAGCGCGACTCCAAATTTGTGGATATGACTATTGAGCAATGGAATACGGTTATCGGCATAAACTTAACCGGCCAGTTCTTATGCTCGCGCGAGGCTGCACGTGAGTATATCCGCAGGGGAGTAGTTGATGGTAGAAGCAAGGCTGCCGGTAAAATTATTTGTATGAGCAGTGTGCACGAGGTTATTCCATGGGGCGGGCACGTAAATTATGCCAGCAGTAAAGGCGGTGTTATGATGCTGATGAAAAGCATGGCGCAGGAATTAGCTCCACATAAAATAAGGGTAGTATCAATTGGCCCCGGCGCAATTCAAACACATATCAACCAGGCGGCATGGTCGACCCCCGAAGCATTGAACAGTCTTTTAACCCTAATACCATATAACAGGATAGGCGAGCCCGATGATATTGGCAAATTGGCCACCTGGCTGGCATCAGATGAGGCTGATTATATTACCGGTACTACCATTTTTATGGATGGGGGTATGACTTTATACCCTGGATTTGCCGATAATGGTTAATTATTGGTTAAAACACCTGCTTAGATCGATTTAGCAAGTTATTTTATTTTTCACTTATTGTAAAAAATACACTAAGTAAATTATAAATCTTTAAATTTTGTATCCGAAAAGTATCTGCATTATTAAATATTCATAAAAGTTCAAATTTATTAACGATTTTGATAATTATACCTTACTTTTGTTATGGATTTAAAATTTAACACAACATGAAAAAGATATTCATAACAACAGCAATGATCGCCCTTTTAGGTACAAGTGTATTTGCTAAAGACGGCGGTAAAAAAGTAGAAAAAGCGGTTACAGTTTCTTATACTGTTCAAAACCAATTTGATGCAGATTTCAGCGATGCTACAGAAGTTAATTGGACTGTAACTTCAAACTGCCAAAAAGCAACTTTTACATTAAATGATGTAAAAATGACTGCATTTTACAACTTACAAGGCGAGTACTTAGGTACTACTCAGGATGTTGCTTACGCAACTTTAGCTTCAAAAGCTAAAAAACAAATTACTGATAAATACAAAGATTACGCTGTAACTGACGTAATTAAATACGAAACCAGCGATAATGTAACTGCTGATCAAACAGTTTACTTTGTTGATCTTAAAAACACAACCAGCGAAATTTTGGTAAGGGTAACTCCAAGCGCTGATGTTTACTTCTTCAAACAAGTAAAATAAACTACCTAACAAATACAATTGTTCTGAAGCCATCTGCATATGCGGATGGCTTTTTTGTTTTTAATGCAGTTTTAGCTTACGAAACAGCCGTTTATTTCATCCATAAGTGCCTTAATTTAATCCAATTGCCCTTTTTTAAAACAAATTGATCTTACAGGCCTTTATTAATAAACTAATAAATAATGCCAAAGACAATCATTGTATCAAACAGGTTGCCTGTAAAAATATCTAAAACAGATAATGACTACCAGCTGTCACCCAGCGAAGGTGGTTTAGCTACGGGCTTAGGCTCAATATACAAACGGGGTGATAATGTGTGGATAGGGTGGCCCGGGCTGGAAGTTACTGAACAGACAGATAGAGATACCATCACTGATAAATTACAGGATCTGAGCTTATTGCCGGTATTTTTATCGCAGGACGAGATAAGCCAGTATTACGAAGGGTTTTCAAATGAGGTGCTTTGGCCCGTGTTTCACTATTATGCCTCAACATATGCTACTTATTCCCAATCAAATTGGGACTATTATAAAATAGTAAACGAAAAGTTTAAAGAAGCTATTTTGAAAGTTGCCGAACCGGGTGATACTATCTGGATACATGATTATCAGCTGTTGTTATTGCCGGCTTTGGTAAGAAGTGAATTGCCTGATGTATCCATCGGTTTCTTTTTGCATATTCCGTTCCCATCACATGAAATGTTCCGGCTGATACCATGGAGATATGAATTGCTGGAAGGAATGCTGGGCGCAGATCTGATCGGTTTTCATACATTTGACGATGTAAGGCATTTTATAAGTACAACAACCCGTATTTTACCCGTAAACTCCTCATCAAATGTTATAACTGTTAATGACAGGCTTGTTGTAGCCGAAGCTTTCCCGATGGGGATAGATGAAGAAAAATACTCCTCATTACCAAAAACTAAAGAGGTTATTGAACAGGCTAAGCAAATAAAAGAAACGTTTAAAGGAACAAAGCTTATTCTTTCGATTGACCGGCTTGATTACAGTAAAGGAATCCTGCAACGGTTGGAAGCTTTTGAACTGTTGCTTCAGCTTCATCCCGATTATATCGGTAAAATAACACTATACATGATTGTAGTGCCTTCAAGGGACACGGTACCTCAATACAAATACCTGCTCGATCTGATAGATAAAAAGGCAGGTAGCTTAAACGCGCTTTACCGCACAATGGATTGGAGCCCGATCCATTATTATTACAGATCGTTCCCGATAGAAACACTTTCAGCCTTATATTCATCAGCCGATGTTTGTTTGGTTACCCCGATGCGCGATGGCATGAATCTGGTAAGCAAAGAGTATGTTGCGAGCCGTGTAAAAGATGATGGTGTATTGATATTAAGCGAGATGGCAGGCGCATCTAAAGAACTAATTGATGCCATAATTGTAAACCCCAACAATATAGGAGAGGTGTGCAGGGCTATTATACAAGCGCTTGAAATGCCCCTTGCTGAACAAAAAATCCATATGCAGCAAATGCGCCAATTGGTAGCAAAGTTCAATATCTCGCATTGGGTTAAAATTTTTATGGATCGGCTAAAAGAGGTGAAACAACAACAGCGTTCGATGCAAACGAGGCATGTGAGTAATACTACCGAACAGTCGATAGTCAACCGGTATGCGAAAACCAAAAGCCGGATCATTTTCCTGGATTATGATGGCACACTGGTAAATTTTAAATCAAATATTGCCGATGCCAGTCCGGATAAAGCATTATATGACATTCTGCATCAACTTACCGAAGATCCGGCAAATCAGGTAGTGCTTATCAGCGGCCGAAAACACGGGAACTTAAGCGAGTGGTTTGATAATGAAAATATATACCTGGTTGCCGAACATGGCGCTTGGTCTAAACCACAAAATACCAGGTGGCATAAAATATCTGGCTTATCTGATAGCTGGAAACAGGATATCTATCCCATATTAGAAACTTATGTAGACCGTACTCCGGGCTCATTTATCGAAGAAAAAACATACTCACTGGTTTGGCATTACCGCAAGGCACAAAACGGCTTGGGTGAGTTAAGGGCTAATGAGTTGATGAACAACCTGAAGTATATGACCACAGATAAAGGCCTGCAGTTTTTGCCCGGCGATAAAGTACTGGAAATAAAGAATATGGAAATAAATAAAGGCAAAGCAGCCTTATCATTGGTTGAAAACAGCGATTACGATTTCATTATTGCTTTTGGTGACGATTATACCGATGAGGATATTTTTAAGGCATTGCCCGAAAGTGCTATCACCATAAAAGTTGGCAATAATATGTCGGCCGCGAAATTCTATTTACGCAACCCGTTTGAAGTGCGTAACCTGCTTACTAAATTTACGGAAAGCACTTTAGCAATTCAGAAATAGGTTAGTTAAATAGCAAATGGTTCATAATTCATGGCGTTTTGCCGTGAACTACGAACCATTTATAATATCAACTATAAAAATACCGGCCTGTCTAACTTCATAGCTATGCGGTAGGCCGCATTCATTAAACCAACGTGGCTGTATGCCTGCGGAAAATTACCCCATTGGCTGCCATCATTTTCATCAACATCCTCACTAAAAAGCAGCAAATGATTTGAAAATTGAAGCAGGTTATCAAACTCCTTCATAGCATCGTCAATACGCCCAACAGCAGCCAGCGCTTCTACATACCAAAAGGCACATATCAGAAAAGTGGTTTTGGGTTTGCCAAAATCATCTTTATATAAATACCTATAAAATAACCCATTAGAAGCTTTTAACTCTTTTTCTAATGCAATTAAATGATCTTTGGCTCGGTCGGATGCAGGGTCAAGGTAATTCATCATAATCAATTGTAGCGTACTGGCATCAAGGTTGGTGCCTTTAGCCGCATTGGTATAAACTTTTCTAACCGGGTCGTAGCAATCCTCGATGTGTTGGGCGGCACGATTTTTTAATGAGATCGCCTGGTCTACCAGTTCTTTATTGTCAATAGTACGGGCCATTTTCTCCGCTGCGGATGCACCGGCCCATTGAAACAGGTTACTGTAGCAATGTATATCAGCCATGTTCCTAAATTCCCAGATACCCGCATCTTTTTCATCAATAGTAGCTTCTATTTTGGCTAATAAAGACTTTATCCAGCGTACAGAATCTTTTCTTTCTGAAAAAATGAACCGGTGATCTGTATATAAAGGGAGCATGGAAATCAGCACTTGCCCATAAATATCATTTTGGATATGCTCATAAGCCTGGTTACCTATACGTACCGGTTGATTACCCTCATAACCTGCGAGATCGGTTAAAATTTCTTCAGTAAGTGTTTTTTTACCGGTGATGCCGTAAAGTGGCTGATAGCGTTGATCTTCAGCAAATGAAATATCGGTTACATAACTGAAATATTTTTCCATTTCCTCAAAATGGCCGATGTGGTTCAGTGCCGTGATCACATAATAGGTATCACGTAGCCAGCAGTAACGATAATCCCAATTGCGGCCACTGCCCGGCGACTCAGGTAAACTAGTTGTACTGGCGGCTATGATAGCGCCGGTATCCTCATACTGGTGTATTTTTAAAGCCAGGGCCGATCGTATTACGAACGGCTGGTAAAATGTAGCGATGGATGAGTGCTTTATCCATGTGCGCCAGTATTGTATGGTTTCACGTAAAAAACGTTCAGATGTACTTACCAATGGTGCTTCTAATGGCTCGCCATAGGTAAGTACCAGGTACTTTGGCTCGTTTAATACAAATGCTTGCTCATCAAATACATAACTGATAGCAATATTGGTGGTTAACCGTATATTTTCATCGCCGCCGAGGTACTGAATATGGTTACTGCCGCGATTTACATGCAGTTTTACCTTTCCATATTCTGTTACCGCCTCACATTTAACTCTGATCCGTGGTGAGCCTTCAATGGCTTCTATCTTTCTGATCAGCATTAATGGCTTATAATAGCGCTGATTTTGATAGAATCGGGGTGCAAAATCAGTTACCCGGTAACTATAGCCATTTTCTAAAGTAATTTCAGTAACCAATACATTGGTATTTTCCATGTAATATTGGTGAGATGTAAATTCACCTTCAGGTAGGATGGAAAATTCGCCGCCTTTTTCTTTGTCGAGCAAACCGCCAAAAATAAAGGTACTATCAAACCGCGGCCAGCAAAGCCACTCAATATTCGTGTTTTGATTTACATGCGCAAGGAACGCGCAATTACCAATTATACCTGTATTATAAGTGTGTTTTTTCATTTTATAACGAAGCTAAAGAATGCTTTAAGCATTACTTAACAACGTTTACCATATAATGTTGGACGAAAAAGCGGGAGAAATTACAATTCAACTATTGATTTTTATTGGCATCAGCAGTAAATTAGTATGAAATTTTGAAGATAATATTGGTATTAATAGCATTTTGACAAAATTTATTAAAATTATTGCACACTATTGAGACAATTTTTACAATTAATACTCATACTAAATAAAAATTTTATTTGGTTATTAATTATTTTATATATTTGAAAAAGAGAGGTTTCTATTTTGCGTCTGATTATTAATACCATTTTATATTCAGTTTGGCTTTTTAATAAATCTTCTTTAACACAACTTAATACTATTATATTATTATGAAAACTGGAAAAGTAAAATGGTTTAACACACAAAAAGGTTACGGCTTTATTGTTACTGATGACGGTAAAGATCTTTTTGTACATTTTAAAGATGTACAAGGTGGCGTAAACGCTATTAAAGATAACGATAGCGTAACCTATGATGTGGAAGAAGGCAGAAAAGGATTACAAGCAGTAAATGTGAAAAAAGTATAATCTACAATTCTGAATTATGAGAAGGACCCCTGCAATCAACAGGGGTTTTTTTGTGCTAATTTTTGAGCGGATTTATTTACTTTAGCCTCACCAATTATTAATTTATGACTACTGCAACCAATGCAAAAACCTCCCGCAATATAATTTTCCTGGTAATAGTTGCCGCACTCGGTTATTTTGTTGATATCTACGACCTCCTGGTTTTTGCAATTGTAAGGATACCGAGCCTTAAAGCGCTTGGTATTACCGATAAAGACGCGATCACCAACGATGGCCATTTTATAATGAACATGCAAATGTTTGGCCTGTTATTAGGCGGCATACTTTGGGGAATAATGGGCGACAAAATAGGAAGGATCAAAGTATTATTTGGTTCGATATTACTATACTCCATTGCCAATTTCGCCAACGGGTTTATTGGTGACATCAACTTATCCTCTTTAAATATTGACACCGTACACACCTATGCCATAATCAGATTTATAGCAGGTATTGGCCTTGCGGGCGAATTAGGTGCAGGTATAACATTGGTTACCGAAACTTTAAGTAAGGAAAAAAGAGGCTATGGCACCATGATAGTGGCCTTTATAGGGCTTTTTGGAGCAGCCGCCGCATATTTTGTTTCACAATATGGCTGGCAAAAAGCGTATATTATCGGTGGTATACTGGGTGTTCTTTTATTGCTGTTACGCTTGGGCACATTTGAATCGGGCATGTATAAAAACATTGAAAAGGCCAGTGTATCAAAAGGTAACTTTTTTATGCTTTTTACTGATTTTGGTCGGTTTAAAAAGTACCTGTATTGTATCTTAATAGGCGCTCCGCTATGGTATGTAGTGGGTATACTGGTTACCAATTCGCCTGAATTTGGTGTTGCATTAGGCGCTAAGGATACGCTGAGCGCTGGTTCAGGGATATATTACACTTATCTTGGTATTGCCATAGGTGATATATTTGCCGGGGTATTATCACAGGTTATTAAATCCAGGAAAATAACTATGGTTGTTTTCCTTTTATTATCAGTTGTGAGTGTTGCCTGCTATTTGAGCGCTAAAGGATTGGATAGTAAACAATTTATATGGCTCTGTTTCTTTATGGGCTGTTCAGTAGGGTACTGGGCAACTTTTGTTACTATTGCCGCCGAACAATTTGGTACAAACATAAGGGCGACTGTAGCTACAACCGCGCCCAACTTTGTACGGGGATCTTTAATACCCATAACTTTCGCGTTTGATGCGTTTAAAGCACATTACGGGATGATCACCAGCGGTTACATTATGATGGCTATACTTACGGTTATAGCATTATTTTCATTAAGCCAGTTAAAAGAAACCTTTGGTAAGGACCTAGATTATTTAGAGGTTAGTTAATGAATGAGTGATTGTGTGAATTAGTGAATTGTCGATTTATTTAATAAATCAATAGTTTGTTTAGTTTTGCAGCACGTTTAATCATTTATTAGTTCATACAGTCTACCGATCCATGATCTCAAAAGAACAAATAACCGCCGATTACCAACAGATACAGGATGAAATATGTGCCGCGCTCGAACAACTGGATGGCAAAGCCAAGTTTGAAGAAGAAAAATGGGAGCGGGAAGGCGGTGGCGGCGGCCGTACCCGTATTATACAAAACGGTAATGTTTTAGAAAAAGGCGGCGTAAATTTTTCAGCTGTGCACGGTAACCTGCCGGCATCCATCAAAAAATCACTGCAAATTGAGGAGGATGATTTCTTTGCTACCGGGATCTCCATAGTTATTCACCCGAACCATCCGCTGGTGCCTATCATCCACATGAATATCCGTTATTTTGAGATGCCCTCATCATTTGCAGAAGGCAGGCAACCGGTAAGGTGGTTTGGTGGAGGTATAGATCTTACCCCTCATTACGTGATCGACGATGATGCCCAGTTCTTTCATCAATCCTTAAAATCGGTGTGCGATGCTTATTATCATGATTTTTATCATCGTTTTAAGCTTTGGGCCGATGATTATTTCTACATAAAACACCGCAATGAAACCCGTGGAATAGGGGGTATATTCTATGACCGCCTTACAGCCAATGATGAATTAACCTGGGATGACATATTCGAGTTTTCAAAGGCATTAGGGCGATCTTTTATCCCGATCTACACCGAACTGGTTAATCGTAACCGCAGTAAAGAATTTACCGACGATCAGCAGCAATGGCAATACCAGCGCCGTAGCCGTTATACCGAATTTAACCTGGTTTACGATGCGGGAACCAAATTCGGCCTGGAAACTAACGGAAGGATCGAATCCATATTAATGAGTTTGCCGCCAACCGCCAAATGGGTTTACAATTACCAGCCGCAGCCGGGCAGCGAAGAGGAGAAAACGTTATCGTTACTTAAAAAAGGGATTAACTGGGCTTAGTATGAAAAAATCAGGAGCGTTACTTGCTATAATAATCCTCTTATCTTCATTTCAAACTGTAGATACTTTAAAAGGCACCTGGGAATACGCCGGTGATATTTTTCATGGTAAAAAAGAACCGGCACCAACTGCATACACTTTACAAAGAAAATACACTGATGCCCACTTTGAAGCCTATGCGTTGGAAAAAGGTTATGTGCCCGAAATGTATGAAACGGGTGATTATACTTTAAATGCCGACAGTTGCATTGAAATTCAAACTTTTAGCACACAGGATACAAAATTGCTTAACATTCCTGTTCACTATCATTACAAAATAAGTAATGATACCCTCACCTTAAAAGGATTTTTGCCAAATGGCCAAAAGGTAGAAGAGTACTGGAAAAGGGTAAAATAGACGCTCACCAACATGTCGCGTCAATTAATAGTTAATTATACTTTTTAAAAGCATTTTTAGTGGTACAACACCTATAATGTTAGTAAAAATATGATGTAAAATGATATAATTTCTTAACTTCGCAGGTCGTTTAAAAATCAATTTTTGACGACCGATTATAGAGAAGATTTCCACAAATAAATTAAAATGGCTGAAGGAACAGAAAACGATAATCCACAAAAAGAAGACAGAATAATTTCGATAAATATTGACGAGCAAATGCGATCAGCATACATTGATTATTCAATGTCGGTAATCGTTTCCAGGGCACTGCCTGATGTGCGCGACGGGTTAAAACCGGTGCACAGGCGTGTACTTTTCGGAATGCTCGATCTGGGATTAAATAACAATAAGCCTTATAAAAAATCAGCACGTATAGTAGGTGAAGTAATGGGTAAGTATCACCCGCATGGTGATTCATCTGTTTATGATACCATGGTACGTATGGCACAGGAGTGGAGCTTACGCTATCCGCTTGTTGAAGGCCAGGGTAACTACGGCTCAATTGATGGTGATAACCCTGCAGCAATGCGTTATACTGAGGCAAGACTTGAAAAGATTGCCGAAGAAATGCTGGCCGATATCAACAAAGACACCATTGATTACCAATTAAACTTTGACGACTCGTTACAGGAACCAACTGTTTTACCTGCAAAATTCCCTAACCTGTTGGTTAACGGCGCATCGGGTATTGCGGTGGGTATGGCTACAAATATGGCTCCGCATAACTTATCTGAGGTTGTTGATGCTACTATAGCATTGATAGATAACCGCCAGATAGAGGTTAGCGAGCTGATGAAATATGTTAAGGGCCCCGATTTCCCTACAGGTGGTATCATCTATGGTTTTGAAGGTCCGCGTGAGGCGTTGGAAACAGGCAGGGGCAGGGTAGTACTACGTGCAAGAGCCGAAATAGAAACTTATAATAATGACCGTGAGCGTATCATTGTTACCGAAATACCTTACCAGGTAAACAAAGGTTTAATGATTGAGCGTACCGCCGAATTGGTTAATGAGAAGAAAATTGAAGGTATAAACGCCATCAGGGATGAATCAAACAGGGAAGGTATCCGTATAGTTTATGAAATAAAACGTGATGCCAACGCAGCAATTGTATTGAACAACTTGTTTAAATATACATCACTGCAAACATCGTTCAGTGTAAATAATATCGCACTGGTACATGGTCGCCCTATGATGCTTAATTTGAGGGATCTTATCCATCATTTTGTTGAGCATAGGCATGAAGTGGTAATCCGCCGTACCAAATTTGAATTGGCCGAAGCACAAAAACGTGCACATATATTACAAGGCTTATTAATAGCGCTCGATCATCTTGATGAAGTTATCAAGTTAATACGCAGTTCAAACACGCCCGATGATGCAAGAGAAGGGTTAATAACTCAATTCAATTTAAGCGACATACAGGCCCGTGCCATATTGGATATGACCTTAAGAAGGTTAACCGGACTGGAACGCGACAAGATTAAGGATGAGTATGATGCTTTAATGAAAACTATTGATTACTTAAACTCTATTTTGGCTGATGAAGGCTTGCGTATGCAGATCATCAAAGACGAGCTTTTAGAGATCAAGGAAAAATATGGTGATGAGCGTAAAACCGAAATGGTTCACTCATCGGCAGAAATGAATACCGAGGACTTTATTGAGGATGAGGATGTTGTTATCACCATATCTCACGAAGGTTATATTAAACGTACACCTTTAACAGAGTACCGCAGGCAGGGCAGAGGTGGTAAAGGCTCAATTGGCAGTAACAGCCGCGATGCTGACTTTATTGAGCATTTACTGGTGGCATCAAACCACAATTACATGCTCTTCTTTACCGAATCCGGGCAATGTTTCTGGCTGAGGGTATTTGAAATTCCGGAAGGATCCCGTACCTCAAAAGGCCGTGCCATCCAAAATATCATTAATATTCCGAAAGAAGAAAATATCAAGGCTTATATTAAGATCATCAACCTTAAGGATAAAGAATATCTTGAAAACAACTATATCATTATGTGTACCCGTAAAGGTACCATCAAGAAAACCTCACTTGAGGCTTACTCACGCCCGCGTGCAAATGGTATAAATGCTATCAATATTAACGAAGGTGACTCGCTACTTGAGGCTAATTTAACCAGTGGCACCAGCGAAATTGTTATGGCTCTTAAATCTGGCCGTGCTATACGCTTTAATGAGGCAACCGTTAGGCCAATGGGCCGTACTGCTACCGGTGTTCGCGGTATATCACTTGATAATGATAACGACGAAGTGGTAGGTATGATCAGTATTGATAACCCTGAAACTACAGTACTTGTGGTATCAGAAAAAGGTTATGGTAAACGTACTGACATTGATGATTACAGGGTAACGAATCGTGGTGGTAAAGGTGTTAAAACACTTAATGTAACTGAAAAAACCGGAAACCTTGTAGCTATAAAAGGTGTTACTGATAAAGAAGACCTGATGATCATTAACAGATCTGGTGTGATTATCCGTATTGCAGTAAGTGAGCTGAGGACAATGGGCAGGGCTACTCAGGGTGTTAGATTAATTACCTTAAAAGGAAACGATGAAATAGCATCAGTTGCAAAAATTGAGCATGATGAGGATGAAGAAACTGAACTTGATGGTAATGCCGAGAGTGATGCAACCAATACCGAGTTGCCCACAGATGATGTAACCGAATAAAATTCATATGCAGAGCCGTAAAATAATAATACCGGTTTTATTTTTGTTGTTTATTACACCTTATGCCTTTTGCCAGTCGGAAGTGTTTAAGCCTGTAATAAACAACTTAGCGCTTTATAAAAAAAAGAAAGATCTTAAATTTTTAGGAGCCGCTAAAAAATCAATAGATAGCTTGTTCACTACCCGGGCTGATTCATCAGACCTAAAAAAAATTGTTTATAGGGTACTGGTAAATTCGAGCATATTATACATCGATTCATTAAATACACTTAAACAGCCTGATGTTCTCCTTGATCAGACAGTAAAATGGATCGATAAAATATCTTTAAGCAAAAAAATAAACAGATTTCGCGATGAAATGGACTTTTCCAACGATTGCATCGCTAATGTTTATATCCGGAAGGGCTTTGCTTATATGTATACTTCTGATTTTTCTAATGCCGAAAAGGCCTTTATAAAGGCACAGGAATATGCGCCATCATTTAAGCAGTTGAATTTCTACATTGCTTATTCCAATAACAAGCTCGGCAATTTAAAGGATGCTGCTAAGTATTACAATAACCTTATCAGCACGGATAGCACCAAAGCAGAATATATAGAAACTGTATCAAATATTTATAAATCAATAGGTGATACAGCTAAAGCTTTGGAAGTGCTTCAAAAAGGCAGAAGACGTTTACCAGACGATAAGTCGTTATTACTTGATCAGGCTAACATCTATAATAATCAGAAAAAATATACTGAATTAGAGCCCTTACTAAGCACATTACTTGTTAATTATCCAAATAACGCTGATATTGCATTTGTTGCGGCTAATTGCTATGACCATTTAAACCTGTATGATAAAGCTGAACCGCTTTATTTACGTGCCATAGATCTGAACAGCGCGGCATACGATCCGGTACTGAACCTGGGGTTGCTTTATTTTAAGGAAAGCTTGATTAAAAAGGGTAACGATCAGCAAAAATATATTTCACAAGCTACTCAATTATTAGAAACAGCTAACGAAATATCCCCAAATGACGCCAGAAGCTTAGAGGTATTGCAACTGGTTTATGCAAAAACTCAAAACAAAAACCAGTTACTGAATGTAACTAACAAATTAAAAGAATTAAATAACCAATAATTATATTATGAAAATCAAATTTTTGATAACTGGTCTATTAGGCTTACTTTCAGTTGCAGCGTTTGCGCAAAAAGGCGAATTAAACAATGCCAAAGAGCAATACGATAAATATGATGCATTAAGAGGCGGTTCATTAAAGTTGGCCATTACAAGCCTTAACGATGCTAAAACATCAATAGATAAAGCATCAACAAATGATAAAACATCAGCTCTTCCATTAACATTTGCTGTAAAAGGAGCAGTATATGCCGCTTTAGCTGTACAAGATACAGTAGCTGCTACATCATTGCCGAACTTTAAAATTGCTGATGAAGCATTAGGGAAAGCAAAATCATTAGATTCAGCAAAACAGGAAAACAAAAAGTTAATTGACAATGCTTATCTTAATTTAGCACAATACGAATTTAACAAGGGTAGGACCGAATTCCAGGATAAGAAATTTGAATCGGCTTACCATTCATTCGACTATTTCCGCCAGGTTTTGCCAAATGATACTACAGCCCTGTATGCAACCGGTTTAGCGGCCGCTAATGCAGGCACAACAAATCCTAAGTATTACCCAATCGCTATAACTAATTATAATAAATTATTAGTTACGAATTACTCGCAGAATGCCACAATTTATTATGATCTGTCATCAATTTATTTAGCCAATAAGGATACAGCAAATGCTTTTAAAATATCAGGCGATGGTGTTGCTAAATATCCTGCAAATAATAACCTGCGCAGAAGAGAAATTGAAATTGGTTTACAATCAGGTAAACAGGATCAATTAATAGGAAAGATTCAAAGTGCTATAACCGGCGATCCTAAAAATAAAACCTTATATTATTATTTAGGAATAACTTATGCACAAGTAGCAGAATCAATTGGCGATAAGCAAACAAAAACGAAGGATGCTGCTGCTAAAGCCACGCTTGAGCAACAGAAAGTTGACAACTATAACAAGGCAGCTGATGCTTACAAAAAAGCGTTGGATATTGACCCAACTTATGCTGATGCCAGCTTAAGCTTAGGATACGTTGCAATTGAACCGGCGCTTGACCTGTACAATACTACAAACCAACTGCCAACAAATCAACAAAAGAAATATGACGCCAACATGGCCCAGGTTCAGGTATTGATTGAAGCTGCAAAACCATACTTGCTAAAAGCGGTTGATTTAAATCCTAAATCTCCGGAAGCTTTACAAAATTTAAAATCATATTACCTGGTAAAAAGGGATATGGTAAATGCTAATGCAACTCAAAAGAAGATAGAAGCATTAGGAGGTAAGTAATAATAAAGAAAGGGCTATTTGAAATAGCCCTCTCTTTATTTCAACATTACTTAACATAATGTTAATTATGTGAATAATATTAAACATATTAATTTAAGGCTTGGGCCGATTAATTTTAATATATATCAGCCCACAATCAATTTATTTGGCATCTTTAAAATCATAACAAGCAAACATCGTTTTGTTAATGAATTATTATGCCCGAAATCACTAAACCATTAATTCCGGAAAGAAAAAAACTATTAGGCTTAGATCATTTAAGAGCGTTCGCTATCACAATTGTATTTCTATATCATTACCAAATATTTGGTCACCCAGACTGGGAACAACGTATTTTTGGCTTTGGCTGGACTGGTGTTGATCTGTTTTTTGTATTGAGTGGATTCCTGATCGCCGGACAATTGTTTGATCGAATTAAAAAAGAAAAAAGCATTTCATTCAGCAATTTTTTTCTAAAGCGCTTTTTTAGAATAATACCAGCCTATCTAACAATCCTCTTATTATATTTTTTCTTTCCGTTTCTTAGGGAAAACGAACAGATGGCACCGCTTTGGAGATACTTGAGCTTTACACTAAATTTCGGCCTTGATCTTAAAAAAACAGGCACATTTACGCATTCATGGTCATTATGTATTGAGGAGCAATTTTACCTGCTATTGCCATTAACCATATTGCTGCTTAATTATTTCAAAGTCGGTAAAAAAGCTATTTATTTGATTGTTGCCCTATTTTTAACCTGTTTTATAACAAGAATATTAATATGGAACAGTACGATCAAACCAGGCTTAAATTCAAATGATTTGGGTGCAATCTGGCATAAAAATATTTATTATCCTACCTATTGCCGTTTAGATGGCTTATTGATCGGCGTTGCCATTGCAGGGCTTTTTACATTTTACCCTGAAGTAAAACGCAGGTTAAATAACTATAGCAATTGGTTGCTTTTAACGGGCATTACATGCTTAATAGCCAGTTATTTTATTTGCGAAGTAAACACTGGTTTTAATGCTACTGTATATGGATTTTCATTAATCGCGTTCTCTTACGGGTTAATTTTAATGGCTGTGGTAAGTCCATTAAATGTAATTTATAATATAAAGTCTGCCATTACCTCACAATTAGCAACCCTATCATATTCCATATATTTAACACATAAAATGATGATCCATTTAACACAGCACTTTTTTGAAAATATGGGTATTGATAAGAATAGTAACCTGATGCTCTTGCTTTGTGTGGTTAGTTCACTGGTCGGTGCGTTATTGTTACGCAATACCGTTGAAAAACCGGCTTTAAAAATCCGGGATAAAATATTGAATAGCATAAATAATAAAGATATTGCTGTTTTATCTACTTAGTAATCTATTAATAAAAAGGCCCAACCAATTTCTCAGTTGAGCCCCTTTTCATGAATATAAGAAAAATTACATTTTCTTAGTTGTATCCTTTTTTGTGGTGTCCATTTTTGTAGTATCCATTTTCTTGGTGGTATCTGTAGCTGGTGTGGTCATTGCCGAATCTTTAGCCGTGCTATCAGAACCACTTGCTTTTTTTTCAGAACTGCAGCCGGTTGCAATTGAACCTATCATTGTCGCCACAAGAGCGAAACCTAAAATGTGCTTTTTCATAGATAATAGTTTTAAGTATTTTTCACTAATTGAATTAACGTTACAACCGTGAGACTTTGATATTGTTTGAAAAATAGCCTTCTTCGGATTGTAACAATGATATGGAATGGCTAAATGGTATTTTGTACGTTAACGTATGTTAATATAATCGCTAATAAAAATATGCTATGCTACATTTGATGAACCGTCAATAGCGTTCATGAAAAAGAAACTGAACATCTTGTTTGTCCTAATAAGCCTGTCGTTATCAGGCATAATTATTTTCCAGATCTACTGGACGGTTGATGCCTATAATGTAAATAAAGAGAAGTTTGATAACAATATCGACCTGGCCATGCAAAAAGCTATGGACGATTGCAAAAAGGATTATTTCGATTCCATCCGTGTAGTTTTAGTTAGGCGTTTAAGCGATACCGCCATAAAAATAAGGATTGATACTTTACACGAGGCCGATACTATTCACAAACAATTATCAATTTTTGTAAAAAGCAAATACTCTGGTATAACCGGGCCTTTTCACATAACATCAAACCAGTTGGACTACTATGGGAGTTTAATTAAGCATAAGGCAACATTACCTGAGGTACTTACTGAAGCATCATTTTACATACCAGCTTTAATGAATAACTGGCAACTATTGCTCGGTATGGATGATATTGAAAGTCATAAGGGTGAAATGTCTGCTTACTTAAAAACACATAACAATATACCGACTGATAGTATTATCGCGCACAATATTTTAACGTTATACGGTATTTACGCGTTGCCTAAAAACTATCGGAAAGCTGATAGTATTAAGTTGCATAATCATTTAAAACAGGAATTAGACAAAATACACATTAACACAAATTTTGATCTTAATTTCTCTGCACGCCATACATCGCCGCAAAAATTCAATAAAAACTACAGCGAAACTAATGAATATAGCTACAAATATCATGGTTTTGTATTTATACATATGCGCGGCGATGAGTTTTTTGCGCGGGCAATATTCAGCAATGTTCAGTATAGCGTGTTAAAAAACATGCTCACCCCTCTCCTGCTGTCTTTGTTGTTAATTTTATTCACCATTTATTGCTTTAACTACATAATTCAGTTGGTTATTCATCAAAAGAGATTATCAGAGTTAAAAGATGACTTCATTAACAACATGACACATGAATTAAAAACTCCAATTGCTACCATAGCAGTTGCTATTGAAGGGCTTCAAAAATTTAATGCTTTAAATGATATAGATAAAACACAACGTTATTTTCAGATCTCCAAGGCTGAACTTTCTAAATTAAATAACCTGGTTTCGAGAGTGCTTGATATAGCAGCCTTTGAAAATAAAGATATCGACCTAATTAAGGAGCTAATAAATGTAGATGAGCTTATAAACGGCATAATAGCTACAGAACAATTAAAAGCGTATAAAAAAATAAATTTCACGCATAGAAATAACGATAAAATAGATGCAATTTATGCTGATAAGCTGCACTTTGGAAATGTATTGAATAACATAATTGATAATGCTATTAAATACAGTAATGAGCCTGTAGATATAATTATTAACTGTTTCAAACAAAACAAGAACGTGGTTTTTTCTGTAAAAGATAACGGTATAGGCATACCTGCAGATCATATCAATCAGATATTTGATAAGTTTCATCGCGTACCTACAGGTAATGTACACAATGTAAAAGGTACGGGCCTTGGGTTAAGCTATTCAAAATATATAATTGAAGCGCACGGAGGTACAATTAGTGTAAAAAGCGAAATTAATGCAGGCAGTGAATTTATTGTTTCCATACCTTTAAGCAATGGATGATATAACGGTTTTATTAGCGGAGGATGAAATAGCATTGGCTCACATTGTACGTGAGAGTCTTGAAGAACGTAATTTTAAAGTGATATTATGCGCAAACGGCGAACAGGCTATTGAACAATACAAGAAGTTTAAACCTGATGTATTAGCGCTTGATGTTATGATGCCCAAAATTGATGGTTTTGAAGTAGCCAGGCAAATACGTGAAACCGATACAAACACACCTATAATATTTATAACCGCGCGTTCGCAAATTAAGGATGTGGTTAACGGCTTTGAAATTGGTGCCAACGATTATTTAAAAAAGCCATTCAGCGTTGAAGAATTAATAGTGAGAATAAAGGCTTTATTAAGAGCCAAGCGAACACATGATGATATAACGAAAGCAGCTAAAGCAGATCATGAACTTGTTAAAATAGGCGACATTTTATTTAATCCCACAAAAAATACTATTCAGCATAATAATAGCACAATACATTTAACCGCCCGTGAAAGTGCTGTGCTGCATCAGCTCTGTCAGCCTAATATGGAGTCAGTTCCACGCAAAGTTCTCCTTCAAAAAATATGGGGTAATGATAATATTTTTAATGCCCGCAGTCTGGATGTCTTCATCACCAAACTACGCCGTCATCTTGAAGCAGACCCTAATATCCAGCTCATCAACATACGCGGAATTGGTTATAAATTAGTCTGGTAATTGCTTTGTTAAAAACTATTTTAATGAAATTCTAATCTTATACGCATCATTTTAATTCTAATTCCTGATATTTAAGGCTTATGCCGGTCTCAGAAAATTCATTAAAATGGGTAATGCGTTTTTATCCTCCTTTATTTTTTCAGCGCATTTGGGTTGTTAAATTTGATGAAGGCTTTCGGGGTGTTGAGGTAAAGATCACAAAAAGCATGTGGAACAGGAATTACAATGATTCCATCTTTGGCGGAACAATTTTTTCCGCGGCCGATCCGTTTTATCCTGTACTCTTTCACCAGATACTTAGCCATAAGGGGTATAATATCAAAGCCTGGGCAAAATCATCCGAAATAAAATTTTTAAAGCCAGGCCATTACAGCTTGTCTTTTAAAATAGAGCTGGATGAATCCGAAATTACTGAGGCGGAAGAAATATTAAACACCATAGGCAAATATACCAGGACCTACCCCATAAATATTTTTGATAAAAATGGCGTACTTGTAGCCTCGGTGCTGAATGAAATATACATGCGTAATTTGAATTTTACAGAAAATGCAAACAGTGATAAATGATGAAGCTTTCCTGAAAAAAGGATTTAAAATCTCAACAGACAAAAGTCTGCTTGATTTTGATATGATCTATAATTATTTAAGTAAGGAATCATATTGGTCAAAAGGCATACCTGTTGAAAAGGTAAAAGAATCAATAGAGAGCTCTATGTGCTTTGGTATTTACAAAGGTGATAAACAGGTTGGCTTTGCACGTGTGATTACCGATAAGGCCACATTTGCCTACCTTTGCGATGTTTTCATATTGGAAGATTTCCGGCAGTTGGGGCTATCAAAATGGCTAATGCAAACCATTTTGTCGCACCCGGATCTGCAAGGATTAAGGCGGTGGCTGCTTGCAACTGCCGATGCACATGGATTATATAACCAATTTGGTTTTATAACTATAAATAATCCGGAAAGTTGGCTTGGAATTTATAAACCCTTTAAAACCGACGGAGAGCCTAAGTGAATATGAATATCAAAAAACTGATTTTTGAAGGAGAAGGTGTGTCGCTCGACTTTAAAAAAACAATATCCAGTTGCGAAAAAATAGCACGTAACATGGTCTCCTTCGCCAATAATAAAGGTGGACGTTTACTTATTGGTGTTGCCGATGATGGAACAATTAAAGGTGTAAAATCTGAGGATGAGGAACGTTATATGATAACGCGCGCTTGTCATTTTTTTAGTCGCCCCGCATTGGAACCAGAGTTTGAAGAGGTTTACGTTGATGATAAGTTGGTGCTGATAGTTAATATACCTGAAAGCACCCTAAAGCCACATTATGCACTGGCGGAAGACGGTAAATGGTGGGTATATGTGCGTGTGCAGGATAAAAGTGTACTGGCGAGCAAAATTGTAGTTGATGTACTTAAACATTCCTCGAGCGATAAAGGTGTATTGATAGAATATTCGGATAAAGAAAAGAGCTTGTTAGCCTATCTTGAAAAAAGCAACCGGATAACTGTTAAAGAATATTGCCAGTTGCTTAATTTAACCCGTAAAAGGGCGCAACGTATTTTAGTCGACCTGGTATTATCAGGCATTATACGGATACATACAACAGAAAAAGAGGAATATTATACGGCGATTTAAATTTGTAAATGGTGAATAGTAAGTGATGAAATTATAAGACTTACAAAACCATAGCTACTCACCGTTTACTGCTTAACCATGAAAAACCTCTACCTTAAATATAAACCACATTACCGCGATAACCTTAAACTGGCTGTACCTGTTATCATATCGCAGCTTGGTCATACACTGGTTCAAACATCTGATAGTATTATAGTTGGGCATTTTTCCGGAACTATTAGTTTAGCTGCGGTATCATTGGTAAATAGTATTTTTGTTTTACCTATGGTGATCGGCCTGGGTATTTCTTATGGTTTAACACCGCTTATCGCGCAGCATAACGGCCGTAAAGAATTTGTAGCCTGCGGTAAATTACTTGCGAATAGTTTATTTATAAATATCATCAGCAGTATAATTCTTTTTTTAGGATTATATTTTGGATCAGTTTATGTTTTAAACCATTTGCATCAATCGCCGGCGGTTGTTATACAGGCTAAACCTTATTTGTTTTTGCTGGGATCATCTATTATCCCCATGTTGATCTATAATACCTTTAAACAATTTGCCGAAGGCTTGGGGTTCACCAAACAGGCTATGGTGATATCCGTGAGTGGTAATATCCTCAACATTATAGTGGGGATCATTTTTGTGAAAGGTATGTTCGGTATTGCGCCAATGGGCATAAAGGGTGTTGGTTATAGCACACTCATTGATCGTTGTTTGATGGCTATTGTAATGGGATTTTACGTTTTCCGCGCTCAAAAATTCAAGGTGTACTTAAAAGGATTTACTGTTAACAGCATAAACTATATCCGTGGATTAAAGATTATGCAGATAGGAACCCCCGTTGCCCTGCAATATACTTTTGAACTAAGTGCCTTTAGCGGGGCTGCTCTTTTAATAGGCACCATTGGCCCTATACAACAGGCGGCGCACCAGGTTGCAATTAATCTGGCAGCTCTTACGTATATGATATCGAGCGGTGTTGGTGCGGCTGCTACTATACGGGCGGGTAATTATTATGGGGTTAAGGATCACGATAGTTTAAGATCATCAGCCATTTCCAGCTATCATATTGTTATCATTATTATGTGTTGCACGGCTCTGTTATTTAGCCTCGGCAACAACATATTGCCATATATTTATACTACAGATAAAAGTGTAATAACCTTTGCAGCACAGTTACTTATAATTGCCGCGGTGTTTCAATTATTTGATGGGGCACAGGTTGTAGGGCTTGGTATTTTGCGAGGTATGGGTGATGTTAATATTCCAACTTTCATTACATTTTTAGCTTATTGGGTGGTCGGCTTGCCGGTGGGTTATTACCTGGGGATGCATTTAAACTGGGGTGCACAGGGCATTTGGTGTGGCTTGGTATTAGGGTTGCTGGTATCCGCAGTTCTGTTATTTTTTCGTTTTCAGTTTATGAGCAAACGGTACCGTTATCAAACCATATGAGGTATCGGCCTTAAAAGTAAAGCTGATTTGCAACCCGGAAAGTATTACAATGCGCCTCAACAATATCCCTGATCTGTGGTGAATAGCCACCTCCCATACTTACCTGCACAGGTATTTGGTGTTTGACGCATTGTTCAAACACAAATTGATCACGGTGTTTACAGGCTTCGCGCGTTAAAGCAAGCTTGCCCAGTTTATCTGATTGCAACACATCAACCCCTGATAAATAAAATATAAAATCGGGCTTTTGCTGGTTGATGATTTTTGGTAAAGCATCGTATAATAATTGCAGGTATTCATTGTCTGTGATACCATCGGGCAACGGGATATCCAGATCAGAATGCTCCTTCCTGAACGGGAAATTATTGGCCCCATGCATTGAAAAAGTAAACACTCTTGGTTCATTTTCAAAGATCTGGGCGGTTCCATTGCCCTGATGTACATCTAAATCAATTATTAAAATAGAGGAAGCTAATTTATTATTTAACAAATAATTAGCAGCCATTGCCTGATCGTTCAATAAGCAAAATCCTTCGCCCCAATTTGTACCGGCATGATGCGTGCCTCCGGCAACGTTAAAAGCGACACCGTGCTTAAGCGCATAATGACAGCCGTCAATAGTTCCTTTGCCGATCCTTATTTCACGTTCAATTAATTGTGCCGATAACGGAAAGCCAATGCGCCTTTGCTCTCTGGGCGGTAAAGTAAGATCGCGTAGTTGCTGCCAGTAGTTTTCATCGTGTGTCCATAAGATCACTTCCTCATCCAGCAAACCGGGAGAAAACAGATTCTCTTCTTTTATCAATCCTTCGTGCAATAGCTGTGCGGGTATCAGCTCATATTTAAGCATCGGGAAACGATGCCCTTCGGGTAAAGGATGAGCATATATGGGATTATAAGCTATTTTGAGCATAATTGAGCCATTATAAGCCAATTTCTTTAATAGCCAATGTCGCAATATCGCCAGCGTTAAAAACGTCTTTAAACGAATTATAAAGTGGCACAGGACTTAGCCTGATAACGTTCGGTTCGCGCCAATCGCCAATTACACCGTTTATAGTCAGATAATCGAATATTTCACGGGCTTTGTGGCTGCAAACTATGGAAAGTTGGCACCCACGGTCGTTTTTATTTTTTGGTGTGATGATCTTAAATATTTCTTTGCCGAAACTGCTATTGATCTCATTCAACATAAACTCAAAATAACCCGTTAGCAGTTTGCTTTTTGCTCGGAGGGCTTCTATCCCACCGGCTTGTTCAAAAATATCAAGAGAGGCCTTGTGAAGGGCCAGCAGCATAATTGGCGGCGTGCTTACCTGCCAGCCATCGGCCCCTTGCTCGGCCTGGAAACCGGGCGCCATTAAAAAACGTTTGTCCTGCCTGTATCCCCACCAGCCCGCAAATCTGTTAAGGGTTTTATCCTCAAAATGCTTTTCATGCACAAAAATGCCGCTTATACCACCCGGACCGGAATTCATGTATTTGTAGGAACACCAGCATGCGAAATCAACATTCCAATCATGCAGTTTTACAGGTACATTACCGGCTGCATGCGCCAGATCGAACCCAGCAATTGCGCCCGCTTGATTAGCAGCTTTCGTTATGGCCTCTATATCAAAAAACTGGCCTGTGTAATAATTTATCCCACTGAAGAGTACCAGCGCCAGTTCATCGGCATTGTTATTTATAGTTTCCAGGATGTCTTCAGTCCTTAAAATATCCTCACCATCGCGCGGAAAGATCTCAATAATTGCATCTTTGGGGTCATAGCCATGAAACTTTACCTGGCTCTCCAATGCATATTGATCTGAAGGGAAAGCACCACCCTCCATTATGATTTTATATTTTTTATCTTTTGGTTTATAGAAACTTACCATTAATAAATGAAGATTTACTGTAAGTGAGTTCATCACGGTAACTTCATTTTCTGTAGCACCTACGATAGCTGAAAGCGTACTGGTAAGCTGTTTGTGATAGCTGAGCCATGGATCATCTCCATTAAACCACCCCTCAACCCCAAGCTGCTGCCAGGCATTAAGCTGTGTAGTAATATATTGTTGTGCTGATGCAGGCTGCAATCCAAGTGAATTACCACAAAGGTAAATTGCATCGCGCCCGCCATGCTGCGGGATTAAAAACTTACCGCGAAAATCCTTTAGTGGATCCTGTTCATCGAGCTGAATGGCAAAGGCCAAAGTATTTTGATAATCCATCGGTCAATATTACAAAAAAGAGCAATGAGATCGGCTATTTGTTAGGCTTACTTACGTACGGATTTCCTTTTACATAAAAGCGATATGGCAATGATGCGTCATCACCAGCATAATCAACACCAACGCGTGGAACTGCTGCTATCTCTTCATCTTTAAAAGTTAAGCCCCTGTCTTCTATCCACAAAACATCACTTTGTAAACTAATAGCGTTGATGTTGCGTGTAATACCCAGAGCTTTGGCTACTGATCCCGGCCCTGATGTTATGTTGGGTTTTAATTTAAGCATATTTCGCCTATATAGCATTACATCCAATCCCTCAGTTGGCTGTATGGCACGAATAAGTATAGCATGCGGCTGACCTTCGACAGAAGTTACCACATTGAACATTTCGTGTATGCCATAGCACAGATACACATAGGCAATACCGCCCTGCATAAACATGGTTTTAGTGCGCGGGGTTATCCGGTTGCCAAATGAATGTGAAGCACGATCAATAATGCCATTATAAGCTTCTGTTTCAATAATATATCCACCAGTAGTTACACCATCAATATAAGTAAATAAATACTTACCGAGCAGGTTTCTGCTTAGGTACAACACATCGGGATTAAGATAGAATGATTCGGGCAGCTTCACTTTTTGAGTATATTCTTTAATAATTTATTCACCTGTTTGGCCATATTGTAAACCATTATGTGCGTTCCACCTTTAACGAGCTCAGTATTTTTTATGTTTTTGTACGGGAACACCAGGTCCTTATCGCCATGAATATGGTACACATTTGGCGGGATGGTTTTATTATCCCATTTCACAACCGCACCCATTGCCCATTTCATAAACGCAGGTGACGTGTTGCTCAACATATCATTCAATAGCCAGGCATCGCCATCGGTCATTTTCCCAAATAAAGGTTTGATCATAAAACCCATCGAATTGAATATTTTTCCAGGGAGTATTTTGAATACGGGTAATTTTTTGAAAACTTTAAAATACCCCGGAGCTTCGTCAATTGTTTTAATACTGGATATTAATATGGCTTTGTTAAGGGGCACTAACTTACCTATTTCAATAGTCAGCATCCCTCCTAATGACGTACCAATAACAATTGAGCCTTTTGTTATATTGTATTGATAAATAAGTTTTTGAGCATACGTTTTTAAAGTATCAGTTTTATTGGGTTCGATCCAATCAACAGGAATTACTTCATAACCTGAAGGAATCTCAATGTTGTTGTATAGCCTTGTATCGGCGCCCAAGCCTGCAATTAAAAATACGGTGCTCATTAAAATTTAAGCAGGTTTACTATATGCTCCAGGTACAAAGCATCGGTTTCATCAAAATGAGCAACATGTTCACTATCTACATCAAGCACACCAATTACTTCGTTGTTATGAAATAGAGGTAACACTATTTCGGAACGCGATAATGAGCTACAGGCAATGTGTCCTTGGAATTCATCAACATCCGGCACTATCAATGCTTCGGCTTGCTGCCAGGCCGCGCCACATACGCCTTTACCTTTAGCAATACGTGTACAGGCAACCGGCCCCTGGAATGGCCCTAAAACCAATTCGCTATTTTTTACCATATAAAAACCAACCCAAAACCATTTAAATTGTTCTTTTAAAGCCGCGCAAATATTGGCTAGGTTTGCAACAAGGTCATCTTCCCCTGTTATTAAAGCTTCAATTTGTGGTATTAGTGATTGATATTTTGCTGCTTTATCAGCTGTATGTATGATGGTTAAATCTTCTGCCATATCGCAAAAATAAGGATGAACTATTACAATTAAATAAGATAAATCTCATATTTAATCTTTTATTTCGCATCAATGATAGTAAGTCTTACCATCGTCCGCTATCGTAAAGCATTTATACCTGTGGCACTTTTTGCCATGGCCATACACCGGTTACCGTTATCATTGCAAAAGGGTTGTTCATTTTGGAAATTATTGGGCAGCGGACGGAACGGCACATTTGACCTGCAGCCCGATTGGCAGCAATGGGGATTATTAGCAGTTTGGGGCAGTCAGGAAGATTTTAACAGATTTTATAGAAAGTCATTCGTAAAACGCTGGTGGAATATGTTCACCTATGAGCAATGGACAATATTGTGCGATCCACTACAAAGTCATGGCAAATGGGATGATAAAGAGCCTTTCGGAAATACAGATATAAAGGATTATGCAGGCCCTATAGCGGTTTTAACCCGGGCAACTATCAGGATAAACAGATTGAAAAGTTTTTGGGCCAATGTTGATAGCGTAGCGTCATTAATGAAGGATGCGCCGGGTTTCATAACCTCATTCGGCGTAGGTGAAGCACCGGTTTATAGACAGGCTACTTTTTCTGTTTGGCAAAGCATTGATGATGTAAAAGCATTTGCCTATGCTTCAAAAGAACATGCTGAAGTAATTAAAAAAACACGACTTGAGAAATGGTACAGCGAAGAGCTTTTCGCACGATTTAAACCTATTGCAAGTTTCGGCACAATAAATGGCATTGATCCACTGGAAGGATCGATCTAAAAACAAATAAAATGAGAATAATAGCAGAACTACCTCACCCTGATTTTAAAATATCAATTCTGAATATGAACCAGAAGTTTATTATCAAGATAGAGCAAGGGAGCCTTGAGCAAAGTTATAAGGTACCTGAAATAGACCTTACAGATGGTGTAAATAGTGTGTTTGAATTACTGGATGAGGTGTTTTTAAGATCTGTAGCTACCAGATTTGCAGAAATGCGCAAGGATTACAAAGAAACTTATTTCAGGTATAACTATTAGCTATATAAATTATATAATATATTGTTTAATAGTACTTTATATACTAAAAATCCTCTATTCAGAATTATATTTGGTTGATTTATTATTCAGGAAAAGATATTCTTATTTTGTTTTAATTTTATAGTTTATATAGATTATATAATTACTTAATAAACAATATATTATCATAACAAACAAAATTTTATTTGGCTGCTTTACTATACCTGATTAATTCGTTACAAAACATTTTTTTCACGATTAAGGTTAAAAACTTTTATTTTTAGATATGGCAAGTAGCAAACAATTTTATAGTATGCAAACAAACCAGGGTATGAAGTTGATAAATATTAACAACATAGCCTGTATTGAAGAGGTGGACACCTATCCCCAGATAACCATGAATGTTAAAAGGGCCGACGGTAATTTTATTGAGTTTATAGCCAGTGACGTTTATGACAAGCTGGTTGAAAACATCCTGAAAATGGATACAGGATTTGATGAGTGATAACTATAAAACAATTCGTTTTTTCATCCTCGTCTATTTTGCCGGCGTGAACAATTAAAAATAACAACCAAGCCCCAGGTTGTTATCTCGGCAATAAATCACAATACCAAAATCCTGAATATTTTTTATCACTCGCTGCGGTACAGCTGTCGTCTACGTCCTTGGGGGCATTGTATTCCTTAAATACCTTTTCACCTGTTTTATATTTTATCTCTGTTGAAAATATGGGGCCTTTAAAGGCGAAAGTATGGAACTCGCCGTTTTCGCCACAAACATCAACATCGGCCGGTAGAGTATCAATAAGATCAGGGCTTATTTCTTTTCCAACTATGTATTCCAACCGCTCTTGGGTGCATGCGATTACAGTGCCAAACCCTAAACCTAAAAACTCATTTATCAGTTCATATGTGTCACGTTTCCACAATGGATATATGCCTGTCATTCCAACTTCTGCCAATCGCGCATCGCGATAGTTTTTTAGATCTTCCAAAAAAATATCGCCAAAAATAGAATGAGTAATACCTTCAGACTGAAACTGACTTAAATGCTGGTGCATAATTTCGTCATACTCTTTCATACCCGGCATTTCGGGCAAGCGGATCTGGTATAATGGTATGCCGATGCTTTCTGCCTGTTTTATCAATAATTCTACGCGAACACCATGCATCGAAATCCTATCAACAGCATCATTAACTGTTGTAACGAGGTATTTAATATTTATTTGAGGGTCGCGAAGGCAATGATAGAGAGCTAATGAACTGTCTTTACCACCGCTCCAATTGAAAATACATGAGTGAACCATGATTTTTATGGGATTAAAGGATTTACTTGATATATGATTATTATTAGTCAATTACACTGCTATTCAAAAGCCGATCAACTAATGCAGGTACACCAACTGAGGCTTTCTCCTGAATTTTGATGACATTAGTTTGTCGCACATGAGGGATATTAGGATCGATAATATATTTTGGAACGTAGTTGGGTACATAGTTAATCAGTCCCGCAGCAGGATATACAGCCAGCGAGGTACCGGTTAAAATAAATATATCAGCCTTAGCGCAAATTTTGGCGGCTGTTTCAATCATAGGCACATCTTCGCCAAACCAAACTACATGGGCACGTAGTGGTGAACCAAGTTCGCAAACCTCATCCATAGTTAACTCCCATCCATCTATTGGATAAGTAAGTTCAGGATTGATACTCGATTGCGACCTGGTGATAATACCATGAAGGTGTATTACATTGGTTGAACCTCCCCTTTCATGCAGGTCATCAATATTTTGAGTGATGATGGTCACCTCATATTTTTCTTCCAAAGTGGCTAACGCATAGTGCGCTGTGTTAGGTTTAGCTTCCAGTACCGATTTACGGCGTTCGTTATAAAATTGCTGCACCAACTCCGGGTTACGTTGCCAGGCTCCGGGCGTGGCTACATCCTCAATGTTATAACCTTCCCATAGCCCATCACTATCCCTAAAGGTTTTTAAGCCGCTCTCCGCGCTTATTCCTGCTCCGGTAAGGATAACTATCTTTTTCATTTACCTGTTGTGGTGACGCAATATTTTGCATCTCTGATTAAAATTATAAAGAGACGCAAAATATTGCGTCTCTACGTGATATGTTATAAAGAGACACAAAGTATTGTGTCTCTACGGTGAGGACGATTATATATTATCTTTCGCGATCACGCTCCAGTCGCTATTACCATAGCCTTTCTCTATCCAGCTATCCATTTCTGTTGCTATAGCAGGTATTACAGCAAGTTTAATATTACTATCTTTTGCTGTTTGTATCATCAGGCCTGCATCTTTACGGGCCATGCTTAACTCCCATGATGCATTTGAGAAATTGCCTTCGGTTATTTTTTTAAGTCGTGCAGGCATAACTGCTGCTGGATTCCAGGAATCAAATAGTGCAGAGACATCGGCAGCAGAAATATCTAAGGCTTTAGCTAAAGCCAGTGTATCTGAAATGCCAGCGGTTAGCGTTAACAAAAATAAGTTGCCTATTAATTTCATTCCAGCTGCTTTACCTTCTGTTGCTCCCAGGTTTAACACTTTGCCCGTCATTTTTGATAATTGAGGCTCTACCCTGCCGATCACTTCCTGATCGCCTGAAACAAGCATAGTGCCGGTACTTTCCAGCGCGTTTGGAGGGCCCATGAATACCGGTGCATGCAAATACGTGAATCCCTTAGCGTTCCATTCGACTGTTCTTTCGATGGCTCCTTTTGCTGACGTGGTTGTATGGTCAATAATAATAACACCTGGTTCAAATCCCTTGCTTGCTGCTGCCAATACTTCATTTACAGTATCGTCATCTTTTAAAGTCAGGTGGATAACATCCGCTCCTTTTACGGCATCTGCAACATCGTCAAATGCTTTAGCGCCGAATTCTCCCAGTGCTTTTGCTTTAGCGACGGTACGATTCCAAACCTGTACCTCATCGCCATGCTTGATCATCGCTTTAACAAAATTTGAACCTAACAGGCCCATTCCCAAAAATGCTTTCATAGATATCTTATTTTAGATAAAGGTATATATTTCGATATAAAACAACTTAAATACGTGATCGTTTTAAACGTAAAAGCCGTTTCATTACTACATGAAACGGCTTTTTACGTTTGAATAACTTGTATTAAACTGCTAATTGTTTATTACTGCGTAATACAATGTATTTACTTTGCGCTAATTCAAAGCCGCCGAATAACAAGGCGCAAAACAGTGCGTCACCCAAAACCATGTTTTTTTCAAATGGTATAGCTGCAATTAGTGATTGGCCATAACCAGCAATGGTATGTGGGTATAATGTTCCGTATAACCACGGCATATCAATTATTAACCAGTGGATCACCACCGATACTAATGAAGCCAAGGCTACATTTAAAACATTTGCTTTCTTTATTAATGAACCAATAAATACCATTATGGCAAATGTTAGATACACTAAAGCAGAACCACTATACCAAAATACGAGCTTTGAAGTGTACAGATAATTAATACCAATATCACTTAAAAATAAAGCTAATAATACTACGGCATACGCCTTCCATTTATCGGTAAAATAAGCGCCGCCAAATAAGGCTATAGCACCAACTGGTGTAAAGTTGCTTAAAAACTTATACTCATAGCTCACAAAACGAAATGCAACGGCTGCCAGTATCATTAATACAAGCACAATATTGCGGGTGTTTATTTTTTGTAGTGACATAATTTAATTTATGCAGTAAAATTACGTTATTATCAGTGCAAATAAAAACGCTTAATTAATCTGATATTTTATTCCTGCCATAAAATTAAACCCGCGGGTATTATAACCTAGCCAATCAGTATATTTTGCATCAAATAAGTTCTTTACGTCTGCGAATAAACCGATATGGCTGTTTGCACTATATTGCAAATGCGCATTAACCAAGTTATAATGTTTTAAATTTACAAACGTGGTTGGGTAAGTGGCAAAGTTTTCGTCTGTCCTATCTCCGGTGTATTTATAATCTAAACCCGCTGAAAAATTATCAAAAAACTGATAGTAAACATTAACTCCATAAGTATTTTTAGGCCTGCGATATAAATTTGCGGTTTCAACCCCATTTTCATCAGTCTGTTTTCCGGTTACATAAGCTGCGTAAGCTGAAGCAGTAAGTTTTTTGGAGTTGTATTTCAGCTCACTTTCAAAACCTTTATCTTTTTGAAATTCGCCGTTTTTATAAACTCCGAATGGAGCAGCAGATTCCCCTTGGAAATAGATTTCATCGTTAGTATTGTATTTATAAAATACCGTATTGAATGATAGTGTATTTTTTATTAGTTCCCAATCAAACCCAGCTTCATATGAGGTGGTTTTTTCAGGATTTAAATTAATATTACCGTAAGGCGAAAACAACTGATACAATGTAGGTGCTTTATAAGCAGATGCCAGGGTAGCAAATAATTTAAATTGATCTGCCAATAAAATTGATGGATTTATAGTGTATGTAAAATTGTCTCCATACTTACTATCAATATTATAGCGTCCTCCTAACTCCATATGAAAGATAGATGATTTATAAAACAATGAAGTATAAACACTACCAATGCTATTATGTGCTGTTTTATTGGCGATGGTATCATAAGTACTATATTGGCTAGTGCTATTATGTTTAAAGTCTAAACCACTGGTTATATCCAAATGTTTATATAGTGCATAATTGAAAACAGCCTCCACATTAGTTATTTTACCTAAATTATTTTGATAAGAAGGGGTATTATAATTAGTCGGGCCGGCTAAATCATTATATTTATTCCAAACATCATTTTGACTAATGTTAAAATTCAATGCTCCTTTATCCAACAAAAGTTTACCTCCAACACCTGCAAATAAGAATGTGTTTTGATAACTGTAATTTTCATCATCGGTAAATGCACCATAAGGTAAATGCCCGGTATTGTAAGTGCTTTGCAAATTTCCGTTCAATATGAATTTTTGTGATACCTGCTGATTAAGATTTACACTTGCTGCACGTTGATGGAAATCATCCTTCCTGAAATTTCCTTTTCCGGTAGTATCTGTAGCGGCAGAGAATCCTTTTGAATCAGTATTAGACACATTTATGGCGATGCCTGTGTTGTTCACTTTTCCGTTAACTCCTGCCGATTCGGTAAATGTGTTATAGGTGCCACCACTAAGTTGTACATTGCCTTTCAGCCCCTGATCTTTCGGATGTTTTGTAATAATATTAATTACCCCAGCCACAGCATCAGACCCATATAAAGTTGAACCGCTCCCTTTTAATATCTCGATATGATCTATCTGATCTAATGGAAAAGCATTAAGATCGTAACTACCATCAATACCTGAAGCATTGTTTACCGGGAAACCATCTATTAGTATTAACGTATTACCTGTTGACGCACCTCTAAGATACAGAGAAGAGCTTATTCCGGGAGCATTTTCAGCGCCTGAAAATGTGATACCAGGTACCGTATTCAATAATTCCGGTAAAGTTTTTCCTTGTGCGTGATTGATCTGATCGGCTGTAATAACAGTAACAACTCTGCCAATATCTGATTGTTTTTTGGGAGATCTGGTGGCGGTAACCACTACATTGTTAAGTACCCGGGTGGTGTCCTGGGCTTGCACCGCTGTGCTAAGTAATGCTACTTGCGCAAGCCCCAGGCTTGCTACAAAAATTAAGTATGTTTTTTTCATGTTGTTGCGAGTTTAATCCCACAGCTTACACACGGAAAATTTTGAAATGGAAACACCTATAGAAGAGCATTCACAATTCAAGCTTCAATCCCCGAAAGCTATGAATAACAGTATGGCTCTGGCAGGTCTTCTGACTTACTCCCCTTCGTCCCGCCTTCCCTTACTTAATAAGTAAAGTGGCTAATTGATATAGACTATGGTTATGGAGCTTACAGCTGCGGGACAGTTATGGATTTACACCATATTCCCTTTTAATTTCCGGCGATATATCCGCAGGAAAACCTAAAGCATTGCAAAAGTACAAGAAGTATTTGTAATGGCAAGAGGCTCTTATATTTATATTAATGTGGCAATTATTGGAGATAAATTGCAAACTTTGTTTACATCTGAGGGTTGTATGGTTGTATAAATTTATATCATGACAAATAAAGTATTGGTGCTTGTGCCTGAGGGCCAGGAAGCTGAAATCAATTACATTAATTTAAAGTGGCCCGAGCGTTATACTTCCATTGCAGGAGGTATTAAGCTGGGTATATCGGGATTTAAAAACCTGTTTTCAAGTCCTTTCGCCAGTATTCTAAAACTTGGCGCGGGAGGCTATTTATTAAACAGAGGGATTACCGGGCATTGTGAATTGTATTCACAAATTGATAAATACATGGCGAACCCCGTTAATATCAATATCCGTTCATCATTCATTATCAATAAGCCACGTAAAGATGTGTATGATTTTTGGAGAAGATTTGATAATCTGCCCCTATTTATGACCCACCTTAAAAATGTAGAACTTTTAGATAATGACCACTCCCGTTGGGTGCTCCGCTTGCCTATAGGCGTTGCCAGTATAAGCTGGGAGGCGGAAGTTGTTAAAGATAAGCCTAATGAAATGATTGGCTGGCGTTCGTTACCCGGTTCAATACTTGACAATTCGGGCAAAGTGCGCTTTAGAGATACAGAAGACGGTGAAGGCACACGTGTAGATGTTGTAATTTCGTACCAGCCACCTGTAGGAACTGTTGGTGCAAGTATAGCACGTGTATTTAACCCTGTATTTAAAAAGATGGCGGAAAAGGATGTGCAGAATTTCAAACACTATATGGATATCGACTATGCAACAGACAGCATAAACTATTTATAATCACAATACATTCGCCAGGTAGTTATACAATGCCTGGCGATCTGTTATACCTGCAATTTCGTTTTTAGCTTTTATGAGAATATGGTTACCGTCTTTTAATAATTGCAAACGACCTTTAAATAATCGTTCTTCAGTACCATCTAAAAAACGTTTTATTTCCGTCAGGGTTGTTTTACGGCAAATCAGTTCCTGGTCATTTCTATAAACGATCAGCCTGATCTTCTTATCATCGGGCTCCACTCCCAGGCTAAAATTTGTATCGAAATTTAATAGCTGCATATTACACTAATATACAAAATAGCTATAAAACAAGAAAGGCCTGCATAAATGCAGGCCTTTTAAATATTGAGTCTATAGCTTATTTTACAGCGTCAATAACTGCTTTGAAAGCATCCGGATGATTCATCGCTAAATCAGCTAATACCTTACGGTTTAAACCGATTTCTTTGGCAGTTAACTTACCCATTAATTGTGAGTAAGAAATTCCATGCTGACGAGCACCTGCATTGATACGTTGTATCCATAAAGCCCTGAATTCTCTTTTCTTGGTTTTACGGTCACGATAAGCGTACTGTAAACCTTTTTCTACTGTGTTTTTTGCAACGGTATAAACCTTGCTGCGTGATCCCCAATACCCTTTGGCAAGGTTCATCACTTTTTTCCGGCGTCTTCTCGACGCGACTGCGTTAACTGAACGTGGCATTTTTTTGTCGTTTTGGTAGTGAGTGCCTTTCGGTCTTTAATACTCGAATACCTGGTTTTAAAATTTGTTAATTACTTCCCGATACAAAGCATACGTTTAACGTTACCCATATCCGCATCAGAAACTAAACTGGTGTGGGTAAGGTTACGCTTACGTTTTGTCGACATCTTGGTTAAGATGTGGCTTTTGTATGCGTTCTTTCTTGCAATTTTACCTGTTCCAGTAAGCGTAAAACGCTTTTTTGCACTGGAATTGGTTTTCATTTTTGGCATAACCGTGTTTGTATATATATATTATTTAATTAATTCTCTTTTGAAAGAGTCAGGAGGCAAGAATTAAGAGTCAAGATTTTTTCTTCTTGCTTCCTGAATCTTATCTCTTGATTCTAGTAACTATTTCTTAGCTCCTTTTGAAGCTACGGTTAAAAACATCCGTTTCCCTTCAAGTTTTGGCAATTGCTCTACCTTACCTACTTCTTCCAGTGCCTGTGCAAAGCGCAGCAGTAATATTTCACCCTGTTCTTTGTAAACAATGGCACGGCCTTTAAAGTGAACGTAAGCTCTTACCTTTTCGCCAGCCTCCAAAAACTTAATGGCATGCTTAAGTTTAAACTCAAAGTCATGGTCATCAGTATTCGGCCCAAACCTTATTTCTTTAATAACGGTTTGTTTGGCATTGCTTTTTATTTCCTTAAGCTTTTTCTTCTGTTCGTAAACAAACTTATTATAGTCTGTTACCTTACAAACAGGTGGTACAGCATTAGGCGAAATCTCAACGAGGTCCAGTTCTTGTTCCTGGGCAATCGCTAATGCATCCCGTAAGGAAAAAATACCTTGCTCCACGTTATCACCCACAAGGCGAACTTCAGGAGCTTTTATAAATTGATTGATGTTGTGTTCAGCTTCTTTTTTCTTAAAAGGAAGCCTTGGTCCTCTATTGAAGGGTTTGTTTAATGCCAAGTTATACTGTTATTTCTTTAATTATTTGTTTTTTAAAATCTTCTATGCTCATGCTTCCCAAATCTCCCTGACCATGTTTACGAACTGAAACCAACCCTTCGGCGGTTTCTTTTTCACCCACAATCAGCATATAAGGGATTTTTTTGACTTCAGCATCACGTATTTTACGCCCGATCTTCTCGTCCCTGAAATCAATAAGCCCGCAAATATCAGAATCTTTTAACGAATCTGAAAGTTTTTTTGCATAATCTTCATATTTTTCAGATATCGGCAATATTACGAACTGCTCAGGTGATAACCACAGCGGGAAATTACCTGCGCAATGCTCTATCAAAACAGCCACAAAACGCTCCAGTGAACCAAATGGCGCACGGTGGATCATTACAGGGCGATGTTTTTGATTATCACTGCCGGTATATTCCAGCTCGAAACGCTCAGGCAAGTTATAATCAACCTGTATAGTTCCTAACTGCCATTTTCTGCCTAAGGCATCCTTAACCATAAAATCGAGCTTAGGGCCATAAAAAGCAGCTTCGCCATATTCAACTACAGTTTTAAGTCCTTTTTCATCAGCCGCTTCAATAATTGCCGATTCAGCCAAAGCCCAGTTCTCATCACTACCGATGTATTTTGCTTTGTTTTCAGGATCACGTAACGATACCTGTGCAGTGTAATCATCAAAGCCTAAAGCTTTAAATACATACAATACCAGGTCAATTACTTTCATAAATTCTTCCTTCACCTGGTCGGGACGGCAGAATAAGTGCGCGTCATCCTGAGTAAAGCCACGAACACGGGTTAAGCCATGCAGCTCGCCGCTTTGCTCGTAACGGTATACAGTACCAAACTCAGCCAAACGAACCGGAAGATCTTTATATGAACGTGGTTTTGTTTTATAGATCTCGCAATGGTGGGGGCAGTTCATCGGTTTTAAGAAGAATTCCTCTCCTTCCTGCGGAGTTTTTATAGGCTGAAATGAATCAGCGCCATATTTTTCGTAGTGACCTGAAGTTACATACAGGTTTTTATGCCCAATATGGGGTGTGATCACCTGCTCGTAACCAGCCTTAGCCTGTGCTTTTTGCAAGAAACTAACCAAACGCTCGCGCAAAGCAGTTCCTTTAGGTAACCACAAAGGTAAACCCATACCCACTTTTTCAGAGAATGCGAACAGTTCAAGTTCCTTGCCTAATTTACGGTGATCGCGTTTTTTGGCCTCCTCAATCAGGTGCAGGTAATCGGTAAGCTCACTTGCCTTAGGGAAAGTTACGCCATATATACGGGTAAGCTGTTTACGGCTTTCATCACCGCGCCAGTAGGCACCGGCAACACTCATCAGTTTAACAGCCTTTATAAAACCTGTGTTAGGAATATGGGGTCCACGGCACAGATCGGTAAACTCACCCTGTGAATAGAAAGTGATCGAACCATCAGGCAGATCCTTGATCAGATCGAGCTTATATTCATCACCCTTATCGGTAAAATATTCAATAGCGTCGGCTTTGCTAACCGGTTTGCGGATAAACTCCTCGCGGGTTTTAGCCAGCTCGATCATTTTATCCTCAATCTTCTTGAATTCATCCGAAGAGAATTCACAGTCGCCAAAGTCAACATCGTAATAAAAACCATTTTCAATAGCCGGCCCTATACCGAATTTTGTGCCGGGATAAAGCGCTTCTAAAGCTTCGGCCATTAAGTGGGCCGATGAATGCCAGAAAGTGGCTTTCGCCTGGGCATCGTTCCAGGTTAACAGTTTTACTCTAGAATCGTGCTCAATTGGGCGACTTGCGTCCCAAACCTGGCCATCAACTTCGGCTGCTAATACATTGCGTGCTAAACCTTCGGAGATAGACTGTGCTATCTGCATGGAAGAGATCCCTTTATCGTATTCACGAACGGAACCATCAGGAAGTGTAATATTAATCATCTACAACTATGATTTATGTTTTATAAAAAATTACTTTAATTCAATCACCTACTAAGTGATCATTTATTTGAGGTGCAAATTTACGATTATTTTTGGATGATTTCATCCTATCTTTATGAAATGAAAGTAATTAAGTGCGCTTTTTTCATTGCCCTTTTCATCTGTTCCTACAGCTACTCACAAACTAATAAGATCAGCGTTCAGGTTAATAATGTAATAAAAAACATATCACCATTAATGACCGGTGCCTGTATTGAGGATGTGAACCATGAGATTTACGGTGGCATATACAGTCAGATGATTTTTGGTGAGAGTTTTCAGGAACAGCCTATGCATATTGATGCCAATGTGAACCCTGAATTTGCAGGTTTATCGGGTTGGTTAAGCTGTAAAGCACCAAGGGATGAACATAAGGATGAATCGGAAATACGATCATGGCAGCCTGTCAGAACTGGGACTGCAAGCGGGAGTTTTAGTATTGATAGTATACAGCCGTTTGTTGGTAAGCAAAGTCAAAATATAAGTTTTGTAAATGGCGCAGGCACAATAGGTATTGAAAACCGCGGACTTAACCGCCAGGGCTTGTATTTAAGCGGAAAGCAACCATATGAGGGTACTATTTGTGCGAAAACCAATAACCCGGTACAGATTTACATTTCATTGCAGAGTGAAGATGGTTCGGTAACTTATGCAGAAACGGCCGTTATTGTTACTGACGCGGCATGGACGAAGTATAATTTTACGTTGACACCAATAAGATCGGCCGTACATGCCCGTTTGGCTATAACGCTTCATCAAAAAGGCAAGGTTAGTCTTGGTTACGTGTTTATGCAGCCCGGTAGTTGGGGACGGTTTAAAGACCTGCCTGTAAGAAAAGATGTTGTTGACGGCTTGCTAAACGAAAATATAACGGTTTTGCGCTATGGCGGCAGTATGACCTTAGCCGATAATTACCGATGGAAGAACATGATAGGTGTGCGGGAAAAACGACCGCCTTACAAAGGCATCTGGTATCCGTTTTCGAGTAACGGCTGGGGAATTATTGATTTCATTGATCTTTGTAATGCAACGGGCATTACCGGGATACCTGATTTCAGCACAGGGGAAACGCCGCAGGATATGGCTGATTTTGTTGACTATGTAAATGGCAATAACAATACCCACTGGGGCAGGAAACGAATTACTGATGGCCATAAACAGCCTTATCATTTAAAGTACATTGAGTTGGGCAACGAGCAATTTAATAATCAGAAACTAACAGATAAATTTAAATTATTAGCAGATGCGATATGGAGCAGGGATCCATCCATTCAAATTATTTTTTGCTTTAGCGATGATACACGCGAGGATACAAAAGGCGATCTGGCTTATATTAAACAAACCATAGATCATTGCCATACAGCTGGTCACCAGGCATGGTTTGATGTGCATATTTATAATGATACCGAAAAACAACCCGATCTGAAAGATTTGGAGTTTGCTCAGGAACAGCTTAGATCAGTAGCTCCAGATAGCAGTTTCAGGTTATGCGTATTTGAAGAAAATGCAGGCAATGCCAGGATGCGAAGGGCTTTAGCGCATGCCAATGCCATAAACCGATTACAGCGCATAAATTATAATGTGCCCATAGTTTGCGCGGCCAATGGTATGCAGGTTGATCATCAGAATGATAATGGCTGGGATCAGGGGTTATTATTTTTTGATCCTAAGCATGTATGGGGCCAGCCCTCCTATTATGTATCTAAAATGATGGCGGAGAACTATCTGCCACTGGTAATAGAATCAGACTTTACAAGTAAAAGCGATACGCTTGATATCACCTCATGCCGGAGCGCCGATGGAAAAACTGTTACCATACAAGTGGTGAACTCAAAATCAACTGCTGTAAATGCTGATGTACAGTTGAGTGATTACAATGGAACAGCAACCAAAGTGACTGTTAATGAACTAAAAGCCAATAGCCTTGATGACTGGAATACTGTTGACGAACCTAATAAATTTGTACCTGTAAAAAGTGAAATAACAAGTAGCAATAATAGCTGTAATTACACTTTCGCGCCGTATTCGTTTATTATATTGAGGTTTGAAACTCAGTAGTTACTAATAAATTGTTTGCACTTTCAGTTTGATAGTAATTACGTTTTATTATCTTCAATAAATTTTTACCAACCATTATAAACCTAACTTAATTATTACAAATGATTGTTTATGGTAATAAAGCAACACTTTTAAAATCGGAGTTTATCTCCGAACCATGCCCTAATTGCAATACTAATAACAGCTTGCAGATGAGTGTGTACCAACGATACGCTCACATATTCTGGATACCATTTTTCCCGATAGGAAAAATAGGGGTTTCTGCCTGTAGTAATTGCAGGCAGGTTTTGAAAGATAAGAATATGCCTGCTTCTCTAAAATTAAATTATGAAAACCTTAAATCACAAACCCAGATACCAATCTGGAATTTTGCAGGGTTAGGTGTTGTGGCAGTGATAACTCTTTCAGTAATGATAAGTGATAATCAAACTAAAAAGAAAGTAAACAACTTGGTTTTAGCACCTAAGCCAGGTGACGTTTTACATATTAAAGAAAAGGATACAAGTTATACCTTATACAAGCTAACAAAGGTTACTAAAGACAGCGTGTATTTAGTTACATGCAAATATGTGAGCGATCAGGAAGATGGACTGAATGACCTGGCAGCTAAAGGTTTTGACACAGTTGAGAATGCTTTGTCAAGAGCAGAATTTGTTGGAATGAATACAAACAAAAAGATACTGGATATTGATCGGAAGTAACCCCGAGACCTATGTAAAGGGACGGCAATTTATACATTCCCCCACCCTTGTGCTAATACATCAGCCAGGTGCATAGTTTTAATGGGCAGGTTATTTTTATCGATATAACCCTGAAGATGTAATAAACAGGAAGCATCGGTACTGATGATATAATCAGCTTCCGCTGCTAATGCATTATCAACCTTTTGCTGGGCCATGGCTGTTGAAATAGCATCAAACTTTACGGCAAATGTGCCGCCAAAACCGCAGCAAGTTTCATTATCTCTCAGATCAACCATCTCCAGGCCTAACACTTTTGATAGTAATTGGCGTGGTTCATTTTTGATCTTGCACTCACGTAAAGCAGCACAGCTGTCATGATATACTGCCCGGCCATCCAGTTCAGCGCCGAAGTAATCGAATTGGAGAATATTTACCAGGAAATCGGATAGTTCATAAATATTACCCTGTATAGCACGGCATTTATTATGCAGAGTGGTATTGGTAAACAGATCGTTATAATAATTTTTCACCATACCGGTGCATGAGGCTGATGGAGTTACAATAATGCTATCATCCGAAAAATCATTCAGGAATTTACTGCCTACTGTTTTGGCATCATCCCAAAAACCTGCATTAAATGCCGGCTGACCGCAACAGGTTTGTAAAGGGTTATAGTTTACAGTACAGCCTGCTTTTTCTAACAATTTTACAGTACTAAAGGCAGTATCCGGGTATAACTGATCAACAAAACAGGGAATAAACAATTCTATCTTCATCGGCTGCTAATTTGAGAAAAAGTTTGGAGTAATAAGTAACAAGTCTCTCTTTTCTCAACCTACAATAATCGGAAATAGAAATTATATTATTCTTTGCATGTAATAAATTGCTGATACATTGCTAATTAGCCATAAAACTACAATCTAAATTTATAATGGCTCTACACCTTTCGCGCCCTCTGTAACATTATGGGTCAACAAATCAATAAGTATGGAATCAAAAGCAGGCCCATAAGCCGAATCTATACTATTAAAGATTATAGCCAGTTTATCCTTTGTTACCTTTATTTTAAGATAACCAAATGTTTCTACATAAGCTCTTAAAGCGGTATTACTTGCCATTGATGGCGGTACCTTTACTGTGGGATCGCTGGCTTGAGTAGAAGTCGTAATATTATAACCACCGCAACCAGCAATAATGTAAGGCATTTTTATACCATTTATATCGCGTTCAAGCCGTTCATACAAGTGTGCATGGCCTGAAAGAACTACATCCGGCCACAAGCCACCTTTTGTGAAAGCGTCATCAAGATCGTCGCCCATTGGGTTATCTTCTGTACCACCATAAAAAGGGGGATGATGCAACGCTACAATTACTGCAGTTTGATTGGCCTCGCGCAATGGTTTTAATCTTTGCAGTTCAGCAATCAGGAAATCTTTCTGAAAATCAGTAAGGTTATTCTTGCCACCTTCTGATGAGATGGAGCCAGGCCCTTTATCGGTTACATTACTGTAAAGGCCGATAATATTTACAAATGGTGCTGCAAGTGTAAAATAAACTCCGGGTTGATTCATAGTTGAACGGATCAGCCCTCCCGCATTTGCAGCAGGCCCAGGAGCTGGGGTACAAAAATTATTGAGAAAAGCCTGGAGTGAGGTCATGGAAGGATCCCATATCATGCCATCATGATTACCCGGAATTGCAAAGATTGGAGCATTGTATGCGCAAAATGGCTCGTAAAACTCCGAATAATAATCTGCTGCCTGGCCAAACTCATATACAACATCTCCAAGATGATAAAAAAAAGATGGCGCCGGTTGGGTTGCAAGGTCTTTTACCATATATGCAGATACATCGGCTTCATCGGCTACCCGGTTTCTTTTGTCTGCTCCTGTATCACCAACGCAATGGAATACCAGCATCCCAGCAGTATTGATATCGTCCACAGCTGATTGACCTATAACATCCGAAAGCTGCATGATTAATGATGCACCTTCCCTTGGTGCAGGGATAGGTTGTAGCACGGTTGCATAAACATCATATTTTTTTTCTTCGCCAGTGGTTATTTGGCTTGGCAATAGCGGAACAAATTTAGGTTCAGCATATAATCTGGTACCGGGTGCAGAAGTAGGAACAGGAGTTGTTCCTACCGGGGGCGTAGGGGTATTTGCCATTGTAATATTTATTTAAGTGAAGCTTTAAATAAAGTTACAAAACAAATATTACTTAAAAATTAAATTCACAATAAATTACTCATATTGAATAGTTTAACTATCAATAGAAGCAATAACAGGTACTAAACAGCAATAACTTCAGCAAGCGGTGCTGTAGGCAAATTCTTTCTTTTCTTTTCGGCAAACATTAATGAGATCATTAAAATAAGACCTACTACAAAAAACAGATCCAGGGTTAATGCCGCGTCGCGCATTTCACCTGTCCATGCTTCAACTCCGGCAAAACATAGCAAACCCACTACGATGGAAGACTTTTCAGTTACATCATAAAAGCTAAAGAAGGATGCTGTATCCGGGATATTTGGAGGTAAATATTTAGAATAGGTTGAACGTGATATGGATTGTACCCCACCCATTACCGCCCCTACTACTACTGCTGCTACAAAGAATTGCGGTGTGTTCTGTATAAAATATACCGACAAGCAAAGTACCGTCCAAATGGATACCAGCCCCACTAATGTTTTTACGTTGCCATATTTTGTCGAACAAATTGAAGTTAACCAGGCGCCTATAACCCCTACCACTTGTACTACAAGTATAATTGCAATAAGTGTATTCTGATCCATACCCAATTCTTTTGCTGCAAATTGTGCGGCTACCAGCATAATGGTTTGCACACCTACCGAATAAAAGAAGAACGAAGAAAGAAAGCGCCTCAATAAAGGCATAGTTTTCACCTTCTTAAAAACCCTGACTAGTTCTTTAAATCCTCCTGTTATTACATTATAATTATGCTTACCCGGGTTAGGTTCGCCTTTGGGTAAGAGCCTGAATGGGATAATGGAAAATCCTATCCACCAAACAAATACCAGTAAGAATGAAGTTCGTTCAGCTATGGCATACTTATCACCATGCATACCGAAAAAATCGGGATAGGTAATTATAATAAGACAAACAACTTGCATAACTAAACTACCTGCATATCCATAAATAAAGCCTTTTGCGCTAACGCTATCTTGTTTGGCTTCACTTGCTATTTGTGGCAAATAGGAATTGTAAAATACGAAGCCACCGCAATAACCAATACAAGCTAAAGCGTAAAATATTAATGGAATTTCGAGTGAAGGGACAGGGCCATTACCTGTGGGAACAAGAGGTTTAAAAAAGAAAAGTCCAGCACATGATAATGCACCCAACCATGTAAAGAATTGCAGGTAGCGTCTTTTATTGCCCCGGTAATCAGCAATGGATGTTAATATCGGCAGCATTAATACTACTGCCAAATAGGCAAGCCCCAATACAAATATATCTAATACGCCATTGGCAAAATGAAAGCCAAAAAAGGTCACTACATTATTTGTTTGTTTATTAGTAGTTATCCATATCCAGTACGCCGGAAATATAGTCGACGTGATTACCATATTATAGGATTGGTTGGCCCAATCGAACATACACCAGGCCCAGATAGTTTTCTTGTTGTCTTTAACGATTTCCATTATGGGTTAAAAATATATAAATTATAGTAGTTACAAAGCATCGGTTAGAATTTAGTGGTTGGAATGCCGAATATTCTTCTTTAAAAACTTATTACACAATAAATATCGTAGTATCAAACAAATCAATCACGTTAAATGTATTTACTTACAGTTAAATAAGTTTCACATGAAAAAATTACTACCTGCTTTATTTATTACGATTGCTTTTTTAGTTGGCCATAGCGCCAAAGCACAAACTACAGATTCCGTAAATTCTTCAAAATGGATGCACCACCAGTTTGCGGGCACTATGCAGATACAGGTCACTTATCGTCAATCCCGATTAGGTGAGCTTAATAACGCGCTTACAGGCAGCGGCATAGGTAAGCTGGGTGCAAATGATTTCTGGATTAATGCTTCTATGAACCATGCGTTCGGGAAATGGATAGAAGAAGATGGTATAGGCTTTACCCCTATCTCATCATCAGATTTAAATGGCATTAAGGCCAAATACAACCAATACCAGATATATGGTCGACTTGGATACAATGTATTAAATAAGACTAATATGCGCTTATTCCCTTTTGCAGGTATTAATTTTTCAGCTGCTGTATTGGATATTCAGGATAAAAACGGCATACAAAGCACCTCCAGTTTTTCTGGCGAGCTAAGGAACAGTACCTATAGCAAAACATTTTACCAGCCAAATTTCGGTATCGATCTTGGTATTGGTTATGATAACCTTATACCAGTTAAGGCCAAAGATATGGGTTGTTTTATGGTTCAACGTTACATCCCCATTGGAGTAAGAGCGGGTTATTATATACATGCAGCGCAAAGCGACTGGAGAATTGATAGTTACAAATTGCAAGACGGCCCCGATAATAAACAAGGCTCAATATTTGTATCAGTGAACATTGGCTTAGGGTTCGAGGTTAAAAAATAAACAAGCCTATATCGGTGACTTTTGTTAAAATTATGCGCTCAAATTGCGTTTGTACTTAAAATTAATCGCAATTTAGGCGCATAATTATTTATGCAGGATATAGAGCTTAGAACTGTAAATGTTACCCGGTATGTAACGCCACTGCGCGAAGGCGGCTCCCTGCCTGCCATTGCCGAGGCCGATGATGGATTTTTATATGTTTTGAAATTCCGTGGGGCTGGCCAAGGTGTAAAAGCTTTGATAGCTGAAATAATCGGCGGCGAAATTGCAAGGTCATTAGGTTTTAAAGTTCCTGAAATTGTATTTGCTAACCTTGACGAAGCCTTCGGCCGTACCGAGCCGGATGAAGAGATCCAGGACCTATTGAAGGCAAGCGTGGGCCTTAACCTTGCGCTGCATTATCTTTCAGGTGCTATTACTTTTGATCCTACAGTTACTAAACCGGGTCCGCTGTTATCTTCACAAATAGTTTGGCTGGATTGCCTGCTTATGAATGTTGACCGCACAGCACGCAATACCAATATGCTGATATGGCATAAGGAATTATGGCTAATTGATCACGGCGCGGCTTTATATTTTCACCATTCATGGCATAATTGGGAGGAACAGGCTAAAAAGCCTTTCTTGCTGGTAAAAGATCATGTTCTGCTTTCACAGGCTACTGAACTGAATGAGGTTGATGCAGCATTTAAAGCTATTCTTACCGAAGAACGGATCCGCGCCATTGTTGGCATAGTGCCTGATGAATGGCTTACCGGTGAATTCGACACAACAGAAGAACACAGGGAAGCTTATATTCAATTTTTATTAATACGCATAGCAAACTCAAATATTTTTGTAAAAGAAGCCCAACATGCAAGAGAGAACTTTATTTGAATATGCTGTTATACGCGTTGTGCCGAGGGTTGACCGGGAGGAATTCCTGAATATCGGTATCATATTGTATTGTGCCAAACAGAAGTACCTAAAAATGTTATATGTAATTGATGTGCATCGCTTACAGGCATTTGACGGATATTTAGATATGGATGAACTAAAGGAACATCTCTGCTCATTTGAACGCATTTGTGCTGCCGATAAAGAAGGCGGCCCTATTGCCAAACTGGATATTCCATCGCGTTTCCGTTGGCTTACAGCTACACGTAGTACTGTATTGCAAACCTCAAAGGTACACCCCGGCTTGTGTATTGATGCTGCAGAAACTACAACCAGGTTGTTTAATCAACTGGTGGCTTAACATTTTAGTTAGATTTATTCTCTGGAATCTAATTGTCGGCATTGCCTTTGATAGTTGATTGTCAAAATAATTTAACTACCATGAGCAAGCAAGCAAATATTGAAGCACAAACTAAATTTGGCGAAGCCGTAAATACCGGGAACCTTGAAGTAATGAATGACCTGGTTGCATCTGATGCTATTGAAAATGATCCGGCACCTGGGCAGGCGAAAGGCCCACAGGGATATATCGATTTCTTTACAAAATTACGTGCTGCATTTCCTGATCTGAAACTGGAGGTTGAACAACTGGTAGCAGACGATGATAACATAGCGTTTGCCTATACAATGACAGGCACACATAAAGGGGATTTTAACGGCATACCCGCTACAGGAAAATCTGTGAAAGCCCGTGGCCTGCAAATTAGCCGTTTTGAAGATGGTAAAATGGTTGAACGCTGGGGAAGTTCAGATGAATTAGGCATCCTGAAACAAATAGGTGTCGAAATAAAAGCATAACCACTAGCATGCCAGTGTAGGATAATAGAAAATCCTGCACTGATTTTTAACTCAAAGCAAATTCAATAGCAGCATTTGCGTGTATTGCTGTGGTATCAAACATCGGGATGTCGGTATCATCTTTACTGATTAACATTGGTATTTCCGTACAACCCAGTATAATGCCTTCTGCGCCTTTTGCAACCAATTTTTGCATTACCTCTAAATAATATTTCCTGGTTTCGGGTTTGAATATCCCTCTGCCAAATTCTTCGAAAATGGTGTGATGAATATGTGCGCGGTCTTCATCATCAGGTATGATCATTTCTATACCATTTTCTATTAATTTATTTCTAAAAAAATCCCGCTCCATAGTAAAACGTGTACCTAACATGCCTACTTTCTTCATTCCTTTTTGTTTTATAACATCCGCGGTAGCGCTGGCTATGTGGATTACCGGGATCTGAATATTTTGTTCGAGTTTATCGGCAATCAGGTGCATAGTGTTGGCGCAAAGTACTATTGCTTCTGCCCCACCATTCTTCATGTTAAGGCTCGCCTTGGTGATCATTTCAAGGGTTTTATCCCAATCGTTGGCATCGTTATTACGCTTAATATCAGCATAATTAAAAGAGTAGATCATGCACTCGGCAAAATTAAGCCCGCCAAGTTTTTCATTTATACCTTCGTTAATCAGTTTGTAATAATCGAGTGTTGATACCCAACTGATACCACCAATGAGCCCTAAAATTTTCATGTAGCAAATATATTGTTTTACCAGGAATTCCTGAGCTTCACACCAAAGCAAAATTGAGCTTTACACCAAACCTGCCCCCTCCTTTTCTCCCGACCTTTGATTTATAATTAAAAGACAAAATGAAAAACGTAATATTAGTTACCGGCGCATCAGCCGGGATGGGTAAGGAGTTTGCTAAGGAGTTATTAAAGGATGGCAACATTGTTTATGGCGCTGCCCGCCGGGTTGATAAAATGGACGACATTAAACAACTCGGTGTAAAAGTTTTAGAAATGGATGTAACCGACGAGGCGTCGATGGTTAAGGGTATTGAAACCATTATTAAAGATGAAGGCCGGATAGATGTATTAATAAACAATGCCGGTTTCGGTTCCTATGGCGCTGTTGAAGATGTTTCAATTGACGATGCACGTTACCAATTAGAAGTAAATGTATTTGGTGCAGCGCGGCTTATACAGTTAGTACTGCCTTATATGCGTAAGCATAAATATGGTAAAATAGTAAACATATCATCAATTGGCGGTAAAATAGCTTTACCATTAGGCGCGTGGTATCATGCCAGTAAATTTGCTTTAGAGGCTTTAAGCGATGCCTTGCGTAATGAAGTTAAACAATTTGGTGTTGATGTAGTTTTGATTGAGCCCGGTGGTGTAAAATCTGAATGGGGCGGCATAGCTATGGATAACCTGATTAAAAAATCAAGTAATGGTGTGTATGCTCCGCTGGCTAAAAAGTTTGCTGACGCTATTACCAATACCGAGGATAAAGGCGCCGACCCTATGGTAATAGTAGAACTGGTAAGAAAAGCCATCTACAACAAAAAACCAAAAACCAGGTATAGTGGCGGTTATATGGCAGCAATGGTATTGTTTATGCGAAAAATATTATCCGATCGTATGTTTGATAAGATGATAATAAGCCAGGTAAAATAATTAATTGAATATATTAGCAATTGATTAATGAAGGAAGATAAAAGCCATATTGCACTCGATAATATACTGTACTCCTGTGTAGATCAGAAACAGCGGGGCAATGAACAGTTTGTGCATGAACATGCTTTGGGCTATGTTATTTCGGGCGATACACACCTGATAACCAATGACGGTGTAAAGATATTCAAAGCTGGTTCTTTAGGATTAGTCCGTAGGAACCAGCTTATAAAGTCTTTAAAAGTGCCGCCACCGGGCGGTGAATTTAAGTCGCTCAATATATTTATTGATCAGGATTTTTTACGTAGATACAGTACCGAACATAAAATAGACCCGGTTAGTAAATACACTGGTGATTATATGAAAATATTACCTCCCGATCCATTTTTAAAGGGATATTTTGATTCATTAATACCCTATTTTGATCACCCCGAGCAACTAAAATCAGTTTTAGGAGAGCTAAAAACAAATGAAGCTATTGAGCTTTTGCTCAGGCATGATAAAAACTTAAAATATTTTCTGTTTGATTTTAGCGAACCGTACAAAATTGATTTGGAAGCTTACATGAATCAGAATTACATGTACAATGTGCCTGCAGCACAGTTTGCCCGGCTTACCGGCCGTAGTTTAGCAAGCTTTAAACGCGATTTTGAAAAAATCTTCAAAGCTTCACCCGGTCAATGGCTGCAACAGAAACGGCTTTCGGAGGCATATTACCAGATAAGTGAGAAAGGTCGCAAACCATCAGATGTTTATCTGGATGTTGGTTTTGAGAACCTCTCACACTTCTCCTATACATTTAAAAAGGCTTATGGCGTTGCGCCGTCAATGCTGTAAAGGATAATTACATCCCACCGCTACCTTTGGATACATCATCGTTATTAATGCTTTTCCTGCTCTTTTTAATATCACTGTTTAACCTACCGAAGTTGTAGTTGATACTGAAGCTAACAGATCTGAAATAGGCTAAATTATCGCTGGTTTGCGTAAAACCAGGGCCGTCTGTTTCAGTTCTTTTGTTACGGTATTTTGTAAATGGATTATTTACACCTGCTGAAAAGAACAATTTATTTTTCACGAGCTCCTTATTTACAGTTAATGATGTTGAAGCGAACCCATTATTTACGCCCTGTAATGAAAGAGGTGTTGGCGAATAATAATCAAAATTAGCGTTCATGCTCCAGCCTTTATCAAACTTAAACCCATTTGATAATGACGCATGTGAAAGCGTCCTGTTTAGTTTATCAGCTGAAGCATCGCCGGTGCCGTTAACAAACAGGCACAATGCGTACGCGTTAATGCTTAGATTATAAAATTTAACCGGTGCATAGTTAATATTCAGGTTACCTTCTATCCCACCGCCTTTACCCACATTGCCATAAGTAGTGGTGGTTATTTTAGTTAAAGGATCATAACTGGTGACCTGCAGATCGAGATTGTTAAAGAAAGTATAATCAGTACCGATATAAACCGATACCTTTTTACCGCCACCGTTGCTATAGCCCAGTTGAATAATATTCATTATTACAGGGCGCAGATTTGGATTGCCTGTAGTGATGAAATCCGGGTTCGACCTGTCAACAAAAGGATTTAAACGATAAATGCTTGGCCTGCGGAGGCGTTGGGTAAAACCGAAATTAATACTGCTATTATCTGTAAATGATTTATTGATAGATAAAGACGGGATAACATTAAAATAGTTCTGCTTGGTGTTTGATGCGGAAGATGCAAAATTGGCATTAACATCGGTGTATTCTGCACGTAAACCTGTATTGAAACTCCATTTTTTTAGGCTGAACTGGTACGAGTTGTAAGCACCATAAACATCCTGCGTATAGTTGAACATATCGCTTAATGCTGAATCAGGCTTAAACAAACCATCGCCTGCATCAAATGAATTGTATTCGGCATTGCTTTTACTGTTACGTAATATGGCCTTTAAACCAGCTTCCATAGTAACTTTATTTATGGGATGGGTATAATCCATCTGTATGGTTTGCTCCCTTGAGTCTTCATAATTCAGCTGATTATAATCGGGTGTAGGATAATCAACGGGATTACTGATATCAACATTGGTATAAGCATTACTGCTGTAGGTTGAATACTGATATGAAAATGTAAGCAATGTATTTTTGCTTGATTTAAAGCCCAATTGATAGTTTACAGCGGCATCAAAGCCACCGCGATGACCATGGTTTGTGTTATCCAGATCATAACTTTGTAATAAACCCGTACTCCCGTTAAGTACCGAAGTTTGATCATCCAACCCATGATAGTTATTGCCGTTGATATCAAAATTACCTGATAATAGGTTAAGCGTATCTATCTCATAGCTTAATTCGGCACCAAAATAACCGTTCTTACTATCAGATTTATTATAGCCATTTTGTTGCAAGTTAGTGAGATCGTCACCTGTTGTATTGCGGCCCATAGTGTAAGTAGTTTGAGGTTCATGATACGTGCTGGCACCGCCATAACTATTTATACCAAACTTGCCCTGTTGTGCTGTGAATGATGCTCCTACACCCGGGCCGCCCTGTGGGAAACCTTCACTAGCATTTAAAGTACCTTTATAACCATCGCTAACTTTTTTATTGGTGATGATATTTATTATACCTGCCATACCCTCAGCATCATATTTTGATGATGGTATGGTTATTACCTCAATCCGTACAACGGTAGATGCAGGCATGCTGCGTAACACCTCTTTCAAATTATTGGTTAACATGCCCGATGGCTTGCCGTTTATCAATACCTTATAGCTTGAACTTCCCTTCATGAGCACATTATCATCCGCATCAACTGAAAGGTACGGGATCTTGTGGATCATGCTTAAAACATTGTTCACTTTACTTTCAGGATCCGCTCCCATATCGTATACAATGCGGTCGGCTTTTTGCTGAATAATGGGCCTGTCGCCTTTTATTTCAACTTCTTTTAAGTTGTTTACGCGTTTGCTTAAATATATCGTACCTAAATCATTATTGACCTTATTGACCGACAGATCAACCGGAATTACTTTCTTCTGATATCCTGCAAACAGAATCACCAGGTTATACTTTACTGGGTGTAAACTTTCAAATGCGAATTTTCCATCCGTTTTGCTTACCCTGGTTTTTATCAGGCTGTCTTTTTCTGTCTTCAGCATAATAGTTACCAATTCAAGTGGCTGTTTGGATAGTGAATCGGCAATAATGCCGGATACTTTCCCCGCGGGTACATCCTTTTGAGCCATTGCGCGGCTATCGGCTGTAAATAAAATAGCAAGGATGATTATTATATGTATGAATATGTTTTTCATGATGATAAAGGCTAATTTTTAGGCAATAGGATTCCCGAAAGCGAAAAATGTGCTTTTAAAAATCTATTAATAAATTGTTATGAAGCCGGCTTATAAGATCAGGAAATAAGCCGGCGTATTGATTAAATTATTGCTTTGGCTTTCTGTTTACCAAGTAGTAATAGGTTAAAAAACCTGCGGCAATAAACATGGCTTCGAGGCCATAAGGCAAAGCGGAGTATTCGGCGTATGGGATATATTGGAGTAGAACTAAACCAAGCCCACCTGCGAAAATTATGCAACCCCATTTAAGTGATTCGGTATTTGATGTTGGTGATAGATTTTTAAGAAAACCCATGGCCTCTTCATTTATCGGGCCTGATTCGATAATCCGTTTCTTTAATCTGAAATTATACCAGGATATGATAACCCAGGCAATAGTAATTACAATTATTGCGACTACTAAGAAAACTGCTACGTGCTGATCCATAATGTTTTTATATTTGAGTGAATATTTACCTTAGTAGTCAACCTTAATGTTTATGAGGTTGCAATTATTTTAATATTTTTTTACAGCGATTAAGGTAAAAGTTTTTTTAATATTTTTTGCAACCTTTAAGCCTCGGCTATTGACTAATGGTATATGTTTAACGAAAAAGAGGTTGTAACCAGGATTTTAAAGGGCGATATGCGTGCCTTTGAGCTTTTGGTAAAACAATATGAGCGCCTTGTTTTTCATGTAACCAGCCGCCTTGTAAAGGATGAGGATGATATTGCAGATATTTGTCAGGAAGTTTTTATAAAGGTGCATAAAGGGCTGTTCAGGTTTAATTTTCAGTCTAAATTATCAACCTGGGTAGCACAGATTACTTATTTTACCGCTATAAACTATCTGAAAAAATATAAGAATAAACAAGTAGATAGTTATCCGGATGATATTGAGAACTATCATTTCACCAATGACAACCCGGAGCAATTATTAACAAAAAAGGAAGTTGCAAATTATGTGGAACAGCTAATTTTGCAATTACCCGAAACATATAGAACGGTAATAACATTATATCATTTAAATGAGTTCTCGCTCGAAGAGATAGGTGAAATTACCGGCATGCCTGAAGGGACAATAAAAAGTTACCTGTTCAGGGCGCGGAAATTACTGAAAGAGAAAGTAGAAGTTTACCTTAAAAAAGATATGGTATGAAAAAGATGGATGATGAGGAACTGCAAAAGTGGGTAGAAGAAAATAAGCTATTGAACAAAGAAACTGACGGCTTGATAAGTGATGATGCCAAAGCGTACCAGTTTTTATTTGATGTTTTGGAACAGGAACCATTACAAAGCCTGCCCTATGATTTTTCGGCAAAGGTAACGCGCAAGGTGCAGGCAGAAGCAAAACGTACAAGCGAACTGCGCTCCTATTTAACATTACTTGCGGTTTTTGTTGTTGCTGTTGGTATAATATTTACTTTACTATCAGCAATAAACTTCGGCAAGAACCAGGCATTTTTTAATACGCTACTTGATTATAAGTGGATAGTTGTTTTAACCATATTTAGCCTGTTGACCATTCAATATCTCGATCAGATTTTGGTGAAGGCCAATATTTTCAGACGATAATAACAAAGCCGTTAACTTATCCAGTTAACGGCTTCTCTACATTAATATCTATCCCAAAAAGCTGGTGGTTCAATGCCTAAGGCTCTTAAATAAACATAGGCTTGTGCACGGTGATGAATTTCATTATCGATCCAATACAGGATTATATCTGAAGTTACGCCTTCATATTCGCCGAATGCTTTGATCACTTCATAAAAGCTTTCCTGGGGTATTTGTGGCCACAATTGGTTTATCATTACGGTTACTTTATCCCAGCTATCTAAAATTTCCTCTTTTGTAGATAACGGCAGTTTATCTCTTTGGCTTTGAAGATCACTTAACGATGTAGGTGAATCTTTAAACAGATCCTGCAAACCTATAGTGGCTATACTCACTAATTCATTTATCATGGCCGAAAAGGGACGCATCCCTCCTATGGAATATGTAAATAACTTATCTTCTGGAAAAGCTTCGATAATTTTTCTTGTTAATTTTCGATGGCCCTGCCAGTGAATTAACATAGCATCAGTTGTAGTGAATCCTTCGGCTACAATGTTCGTTTCTTGATTGGGGTTGTTTTCCATTGTGTGTTTTGTTTTAAATTGTAACACAAAGAAAAGGTGGGGCAATGACAACCCTATGTCAGCAGGGATAAGGCATGATAAAATATATTAACAAGACAACTTATTTTACTCAGCTTTTTTAGCACCCAATATATTAATCGACTCTATAAAACTAATAATTCATAATATCTGTCAGCGTTGGCTCATTATTGATCAAATTATAAGGTTGGCGACACCAAAGAACAAATAGTTAAAGTAATTTTACATATAGCGTTTTATTTAGGTGGCATTACGGTAAGCCATTGCAAAGAAGTAGTCAATAATCGTTTACATAAAATAATATAGACAAATGAAGATAATTATAGTAGGTGCAACCGGCACACTCGGTAAGCACGTAACAAATGCTTTAGCTAAAGAGCATGAGGTTATAAAAGCAGGTTCAAAAAGCGGCGATATTACATTAGACATTACTTCGCCCGCCTCCATTGAGCATTTCTTTAAACAGACCGGCACTTTTGATGCACTGATCAGTATAACAGGTAAAGGACACTTTGGGCCATTGGCCACTATGACCGATGCTGATTTTAGGGTTGGAATAGACAGCAAATTAATGGGGCAGATAAATTTAGTGTTGATAGGTCAGCATTACATTAACCCGAAAGGTTCATTTACGTTAACATCTGGCATATTAAGCGAAGACCCTATTGTGTTAGGTGCTAATTTAAGTGCCGTTAATGGCGCTATTGAAGCATTTGTACGCGCGGCAGCTATTGAGTTAACCAACAATGTGCGTATCAATACGATAAGTCCGGGTGTTGTTGAGGACTCACCGGGTTTCTTTCCTTATTTCCCGGGGCATATACCTGTAACTATGGAAAGAGTAACACAAGCTTACATAAAAAGCGCTTTGGGAGCTCTTACAGGACAGGTTATTAAGGTATTTTGATAGTTAGTTCGGTTGCAAACTCCATGCAAAGCCTGTGAAAAAGAAGTAGTAAAACAAGCAGTGTGCTTAGCCGCTTTAATTACTATTTACTGACTGTATTATTGTTTGCATTCACACGCTGTTTACTGATATTTGTAGTAACAAACATACCATAGGATGAAAACAACAGATAACGCCATCCATATGCCCGTGTTAGGGTTTGGCACCCTGATACCAGATAAGGCTGTTACTATAAGTGCTACCAGAGACGCGCTGGAAGCAGGATTTAGACACTTTGATTGTGCCGAACGTTACCGAAACGAGAGCGAGGTTGGCGAAGCGTTGCAGGCTGGTATTGCCGCAGGAGTTGCAACCCGAGAAGATATTTTTGTTACCACAAAATTATGGAACTCCAATCACAGGCCCGAGCGTGTTGAACCGGCATTTGAGGCGAGTTTGAAAAGGCTACGGATCAACTATCTGGATCTCTATCTCATTCACACACCATATGCATTTCAACCAGGCGATGAGCAGGATCCGCGGGATCAGGACGGCAATGTAATTTACGACCGCGGAGTAACTCTGCTCGACACATGGAGAGCAATGGAGAATCTGGTAGACGGCGGCAAATGCCGGGCTATCGGATTATCTGACGTTGGCTTGAAAGAACTGGTGCCGATCTACGAATCAGCGAGGATTAAGCCAGCCGTGGTGCAGGTGGAGTCACATCCATATCTGCCGGAAACTGAGCTTCTGGAATACTGCAAGGAGAAAGGCATAGTGCTTTTGGCTTTTGCACCATTGGGCCACGGGATAAAACCGGGTCCGCTTGAAGATCCGGTTGTTTTGGACATTGCTGCACGAATTGGAAAAACGCCGGCACAGGTACTATTGGCCTGGGCCATCCAGCGTGGCACAGCATTGCTTACCACACCCAAAACTGCTGCTCGTGCACGAGAAAATTTCGACATCTCTCCCCTGCCGGAAGACGCATTTAATGAAATCAATAACATTCAGACCAGGCAGCGATTCAACCAGGTGGTGAGTACTGGTGTCCCTGGGTTCATCCCGCAAGTTAAAACTAACTAATAGGAACGGTTATGGAAGAAGAACAAATACGCGAAGCACTTAATGCACATTGGCAGGCATCAGCATTAGGCGATGCCAATGCTGAACATGATATTTATGCTGATGATGCCATTTGTGATTATCCACAATCGGGTGAGCGAATCCTGGGGCGAAGCAATTTGCAGGCCTTGAGGAGCCATCATCCCGGTAACCCATCTGGTTTTAAGGTAAAGCGAATTATCGGACGAGGCGACCTCTGGATCACGGAATATACAATTGACTACCAGGGGAAACCGGCATATACGGTGAGTATTATGGAGTTTCGCAGCGGTAAAGTTGTGCACGAAACTCAATATTTCGCAGATCCATTTGAGGCACCGGCCTGGCGAAGTCAATGGGTTCAGCAAACCACATAACATCATCGTTGAGTTGATAAAGGTCAAAGGATTGTTTTTTGCGGGGCAATCCTTTCTTTTTGGGGATCAATCTATTATGAACCAAGTTGATTTAAACCAATTGGGAGCTATTAAAGTTTAAATTCACATTATAAAGTCTCCACTTAGGTTAATTAATTTTGCCATCCGCTTTATATTATTGTCGTTACTTTTATAGCCTATGGAATTAGGTGTAAGTACATTCGGAGAGATCATTCCCGACGGCAAAGCAGGCAATGCCATTAATGCTCACCAGCGTGTGCAGGAGCTTTTACAAGAAGTTAAACTGGCTGATGAAGTAGGCCTTGATGTTTATGCCTTCGGCGAGCATCACCGCCCGGATTTCGTGATCTCGGCACCAGAAATCATGATGGCTGCCGCGGCGGCTATTACAAAAAACATTCACTTATCAAGCTCTGTAACTGTATTAAGCTCTGCGGATCCGGTGCGTACCTTTCAAAACTTCGCAACCGTCGACCTTATTTCAGGTGGCCGTGCTGAGATGATCGCAGGCAGGGGTTCTTTTATTGAATCTTACCCACTTTTTGGCTATGATCTGGATGATTACGATGCCTTGTTCACTGAAAAGCTGGAAATGTTTTTAGAGATCAATAAACATGAAATACTCAATTGGAAAGGCAAATTCCGCTCGCCGGTTGTAAACCAGGGTGTTTATCCAAGGCCATATCAAAATGAAATACCTGTGTGGATAGGCGTTGGTGGCACACCTGCCTCGGCAAAACGTGCTGGCAGCTTAGGCCTGCCCATGATAATAGCTATACTGGGCAGCGCGCCAAAACATTTTGTGCCGTTTGTTGAATTATACCGCGAATCTGCTGAAAAAGCCGGGCATGATGTAAGCAAATTGCAGCTGGCTATATCATCACAATCTTATATCGCCGAAAATGCCAGGCAGGCAGCAGATGAGTTTTATCCATCATACGAAGCATTAATGAACCGTGTTGGCAGAGATCGTGGGTGGTCGCCGATGAATCGGGAATCATTTGAATGGCTGCGGAAGGATGGCCCTCTGGTTGTAGGCGATGTACAGCAAGCTGTGGACAAAATAATGGGACAATATGAGTTATTTAAAAATACACGTTTTGTTGCGCAACTGGTAACAGGACACACGCCCCATGCTAATATTTTAAAAACGATTGAGTTATTAGGGACAAGAGTTGCTCCGATAGTTCGCAAAGAAATTGGCGGGCAAACTGCTATAAAACTTACGAAGTTTTGAAACGGCAAAGCCTTCAACGAAGCCATTAAAATTAACAATCCGAGTTAAACTTCGTAAGTTTTTTATACCCATACATTAATATGGTATTAAGCAGCGAGTTTATTTGTCTTACTATTTTCTATCAGGTAATTGTTCATCAGTTCTTTTTCTGACATCAGCACGCTGAAGTCATCATATTTTACACCTTCTTCAAACGGGTAAACGGTATATCCTCTTTTGTTTGGATCATATGCACCCAATTCAAATATTTCCTCCTGCGATTTACCTTTTATCTTCGCGCCTTCAACCAGTTGATAAGCGTCGGTTATGTATTCAAAATTATTGTTCTTCATAGTGAACAATGGAATACAATTATTTTGCCAAAGTTTTTGTTTGTAAACAGACTTACGAAGTTTTTAAAACTTCGTAAGTCTCATATCAGCTATCCAAACCAGTCAAACAGATCATTCTGTTTCAATGATGCTTTTTTTGCAGTATCAATATCCTTTAAAATAATCCCCTCGCCCATTTGTATAATGCGGTTTCCGTAGTTGTAGGCATCCTTTAAATTGTGGGTGATCAGGATGGCTGTGAGTTTAAAATCTTTGATGAGTTTATCTGCTGTTTTCATCACCACATCGGCTGATCTTGGGTCGAGCGCGGCAGTTGGTTCGTCCAGTAATAACACCTGGCAACTGTCCATAATACTCATCAGTAAGGTCAGGGCCTGTCTTTGTCCACCCGATAAGGTACCCATAGGTTGCTCTATCTTTTTCTCTAACCCCATGCCCAGTGTAGCTATCTTTTCTTTTACTTCCTTTTTAAAATGATCATTTACACCTATTGATAATCCTTTCGGCTTGGTACGAATAGCTGCCAGCCTGAAATTATCCAATATGCTCAGATCCGATGCAGTCCCACTTAAAGGATTTTGAAAAACCCGGGCTATCCATTGGCTGCGGCGGTAGTCTGCCAGATCAGTAACATCGTTATCATCAATACTTACTGTGCCTGCGGTTGGTGTAACACTGCCTGCTACTAAATTTAATAAGGTTGTTTTTCCTGAACCATTTGAACCGATGATAACAACAAATTCCCCTGTTCCGATATGAATATCTATCCCGTTAACAGCATCAACCTGATTTGGCTTGCCTTTGTTGAAGGTTTTATAAACTTGTTTTATATCGATCATAACGACTTCTTAAAAGATAAACGCGGCAGGCTGACAATCAGCAGCACAAATACCGCGGTAACAAGCATTAAAAGATTAGGATTTACCCCAATATCAAGCGTTATCGCTAATACGAACTGGAAAATAATTGCACCAGTTAACATTAAAACCAAACTCAACCATACTGATGTTATTTTTAACCAGTTAATGATTGCTTCAGCTATAATTACTGAACCAAGACCGACAATTACGATACCTATACCCATGTTTATATCGGCAAACCCCTGAAATTGAGTAATCAGATAACCACTTGTAGCTGTTAAAGCATTAGCAATTGCTAAGCCGATAATTTTCATTCTATCCGTATTAACACCTAATGACCTGATCATTGATTCACTATTCCCTGTTGCTCTCATCGCTATCCCAAAATCAGTTTTGAGCAGATAGCCTATTAAAAGAGTTATTATAATAACGAATACAATTAAGATACAGAATGTATTTTGATTAGGATTGCTAAAAATATTTATAATATCGAACAACGATGTGATGCTATTTAAAGGTAAATTAGGTCGTCCCATTAAAATAAGATTAACAGACCGTAATGCGTACATTACCAGTATACCCGCCAGTAGCGCATTTATTTTTAGTTTAGTATGTATAATACCCGTTAACGCCCCGGCAACAGCACCCAAAATAATAACAGCAGGCAAAACAATATAACCTGGCTGATGATGTATTAAGGAAATAGCTGTAACAACACCGCCAAGTGTATAACTACCATCAGTTGTGATGTCGGGAATGTTAAATATCTTCATGGAGATATAGACACCCAACGCTATCCCCGAAAAGCAAAGCCCCTGTAATAAAGCGGTGAGGTAAAAATCCATTATTTAACAGCCTCGAAGTTTGATGGAATGGTGATGTTATATTTTTTAGCAGCCTCCGGGTTATATACACGCTTCCTGATCTTTACCATTTCAGGTTTCAAGCCATCGGTTTTATTTGTTTTCAGATATTGTGCAGCCTGTTCACCTGCTTGGTAACCCCATTGATAAATATCCGCGCCAAATGCAGCTACGGCACCACGCTTAACTAAACCGGCCTCGCTGGTAAAAATAGGCACATTATGCTGATCGCAATTTTTCTTAATGGTTTCAAATGCAGCAAAAACGGTATTGTCAGGGTTAGCAAAAAAGGCATCGATGTTTTTATTTAAAAGCGATTGTGTTACCAGTTGCGCATCAGCAGATGAATTTAACGGCAAAGCAATCAATGTAATATCAAACTTAGTGGCTAAAGCCTTAATATACTGCATCGCATCAGCTGATTGTGGTTCTGATTGGTTATAGATCATACCGATAACCAGTTTTTTACCTTTTGGCTTTAATACTTTAGGGATGATAGAGAACGAGGTGTCAATATATTTAAGATCCTCAACAGCGCCGAATAAGTTGGCAGGTGCCTTACCATTGGCATCCAGTACACTCATACGCTCAGGTGTTGGGGAAACCATTTCGAAAATTGGGATGGTTTTGGTTTTTTGCACCGCTGTAACTGACGACAAAGTAGTACAGGTAGCGAGTAACTTAACCGGCTCTGATACAAAATAATTTACGATCTGTGTTAACGTGGGGATATCTCCCTGCGCGTTACGGTATTCTATTTTAATATTTCCTTTGTCGGCACTAAAACCGCTATCCTTCAAAGCGGCAACAAAACCATCACGCGCCTGTGATATAGTGGCATCTTCAAAAGCATCAACAAAACCAACAACTGGTATATTGCTTTTAGTTGCGGTGTGACATGATGCGAAAAAAGTTAAAATAATTACCGAATATAAATATAGATGCCTTTTCATGCTACTAAATTAAGGAATTAGCCTAATAAGACAAATAACAGCATACCATAAGCATTGCCTGATGCTAATTTTTTGGTAAAAATGGCATAACCCGAATATTGTATATCATTTGTATTGAGCCTAAGAGTAAAATTATTCATATTAGTGATATGAAATGCCTAAAATCGAAATATTACCTACTTCTACTATTATCATCTTATTCAGGTTCATTATTTGCACAAACAAATTCTAATAACCCGTTTACAGCGTATGCCAATCAGCAGAGCGAACTCATGAATAAAGCTTATTTAAAACGTGATGTTGACGGCGACAAAAAACTGATAGCTAATTTTGTAGCGGAATACCATAAACTGAACGCCAATGATAAGCAGATGTATAAGCCATACCTGGCAAATGCTTATTACAACATGAGCTGTATTTATTCTATTTTGAATAATAAGCCTAAAGCACTGGATTACCTGGATAGCTCAATAAACAGGGGCTTTAATGATTACAATCATTTACAGGCTGATAACGATATGGATAATATCAGGAATGAGCAACGGTATAAACAAATGAATACGCAATTGCGCTCCATCTATGATTATCTATATGTTTTGAAAAAGGCTGGGAAATACAATATCGCCGATAATCGTAAAATACCTGAATTTACTTATGAGCCGGCAACCGACAGCAGCCTGGTAGCTTTAAGAAAAAAGTATAACCTCGATTCTATAGCGGGTTCAGCAGGTGAGGTTACGCGGGTTTTGAATATATTGCATTGGGTACATAGCACTATAAACCATGATGGACAGCATGAAAGTGGCATAACAAAAATTAACGGACTTGAAATATTAACCGTTACCAACAAAAGAAAAATTGGTGTATCATGTGGCGAACTGGCTACTGTACTAAATGATTGTTACCTGGCACTAGGTTATAAAGCAAGGAAAATATATTGTTTTCCTAAGGATAGCCTGAATACTGATTATGATTCGCATGTAATTAATGTAGTATATCTACCCCTAAAAAAGAAATGGATATGGGTTGACCCTACCAATGATGCCTGTGTAATGAATGGAGACGGCGAATTGTTAAGCATTGAGGAAGTAAGGGCCAGCCTGGTAAATGATAAACCGCTAATTGTAAACCCTGATGCTAACTGGAACCAAAAAGAAACCATTACCAAGGATTATTATCTGAATTATTACATGGCAAAAAATTTATATTACCTGTACTGCCCGTTAAAAAGCGAGTACAATTATGAAACGCGTGAAAAAAACAAAACAATAGTATACGTTAACCTGGTACCGCTGGATTATTTTGTACAGAAACCCGACATGTCAGAAAAAGCTAATAAGGATAATTTAACCATAGTAAAGTACCGAACTAATAATCCTCAGATATTTTGGCAGACCCCAAAAATCGAATAAAGAGTAAATAAAATAACCTCAAAGTATAATTATTTAACTTCTTTTAACGCCTAATTTACGATTTTTAGCTATTTTAGGCCCATACGATGAGACCTGTTACTTCTAAACTTCCCCAAACGGGAACAACTATATTTACTGTAATGTCGGCACTTGCGGCCGAGGTTGGCGCTATTAACCTTTCACAGGGTTTTCCTGATTACGATTGCTCTCCACACCTGGTACATTTGGTAAATGAGGCCATGAAAAATGGCCATAACCAATATGCGCCTATGGCGGGTGTTATGGCATTAAGAGAGCAAATAGCCTATAAAACAGAAAAATTATACGGCGCTAAATATAATCCGGATACAGAGATAACTATAACATCCGGTGGCACGCAGGCCATATTTACGGCTATCAGCGCTGTTATACATCCTAACGACGAGGTTATCATATTTGAACCGGCGTATGATTGCTATGCCCCTGCCATTAAATTAATGGGCGGCGTTGTAAAATCACTCGAGTTGGAACCACCCAACTATCGCATAGCATGGGATATGGTTAAAAGGCTGATCAGCAACCGCACAAAGATGATCATCCTTAACTCGCCGCACAACCCAACAGCTACTATACTGCATAAAGAGGATATTGATAAGCTAAGTGCCATAGTTAAAGACCAGGATATTTTGATCTTAAGCGATGAGGTTTATGAGCACCTGATATATGACGGTGAAACCCATCACAGCATGGCCCGCTACCCTGAGCTTCAGAAACGCAGTTTAATCGTTGCTTCGTTTGGTAAACTTTGCCATGCTACCGGTTGGAAGGTTGGCTATTGCCTGGCTCCCGACTGGCTGACGCATGAATTCAGGAAAATTCACCAGTATATAGTGTTTAGTGTTAATACGCCGATGCAATACGCCATTGCAGAATACCTGAAAGACGAGAATGTATATTTAGAGCTTCCGCATGTTTTTCAGGAGAAAAGAGATCATTTCAGAAAAGGAATTGAAGCTACACGTTTCAAGTTGCTACCATGCCACGGATCATATTTTCAATCAGTTACTTATAGCGATATCACTGATGAAAAAGACGCCGAATTTGCTGTGCGCCTGGCTAAGGAGTTTGGAGTGGCTTCTATACCTACATCAGCGTTCTATAACAAGGGTATCGATAACCATATTTTACGATTTTGTTTTGCCAAAAGGCAAGAAACTCTTGATAATGCCGTTGATAGATTGATACGTGTTTAATTATTAGTTCATCGCTCATTAACCGATTAGTAAACCATAGTCTGCAAAACTATCTACTAAATTAAAGAATGGATAATCTTAAAATCAGCATATTTCAAGGATACCTTTTTTGGGAAAATATAGATAAAAACCTACAAAACATTGAATTGCGCCTTGGTTCGATACGTGAAAAAACCGAACTGATCATCCTGCCGGAGATGTTTACCACCGGCTTTACCATGAACGCGGCGGCATTAGCTGAGCCTATGGATGGCAAATCGATGCAGTGGATGCATAAAATAGCGGTTAAATATGAGGCTGTTGTAACAGGAAGCCTTATTATTAAGGAAAATAACAAATTCTATAACCGCTTAATATGGATGCGCCCCGATGGCAGCCATGAACATTACGATAAACGCCACCTGTTTGCTTTGGGCAAAGAACATGAAACATATACTGCCGGCGATAAAAGGATTATAGTTGAATTAAACGGCTGGAAAATTTGCCCGGTTATTTGTTATGACCTGCGTTTCCCGGTGTGGCTGCGTAATGTTGGCGGTGAATATGATCTGCTGCTGATTGTAGCCAACTGGCCTGAGCGCAGGGCTCTGCATTGGCGAACCCTTATCCCCGCAAGGGCTATTGAAAACCAAGCCTATGTAGTTGCCGTAAACCGCGTTGGGCACGATGGTGATGAAGTTTATCATTCAGGTGATTCTAATTGCATTGATCCGAACGGAAAAGTGATCTATTATAAACGTGACGAAGAGGATATGTACACCTTCTCCATAGTAGGCGATGAAATTGAAAAAATACGCCGTGCAATGCCTTTTTTAAAGGATGCAGATGTATTTAAAATAGAGTAAACCAAATTCTAAGTTTCTTTTTAATATTGTACCAAACGACTTCTTAAAATATTTTAAGAAGTCGTTTTGCATATAGCGAAAATACCATCAAAACTTCTTAATTTGCACAGTATTTAACTTAGCAAATCAATGAAATTGTTACCCCGTTTTCTATTGACGACCGTCTTGTCCTCTGCCGTCATATTATCTTCATCGGCACAAAAAAAGAGAGACTACACGCAATTAGTTGATCCGTTTATTGGTACGGGGGGCCATGGTCATACCTTTCCCGGTGCAGTAAGGCCATTTGGTATGGTACAGCTAAGTCCGGATACACGTTTAGGCACCTGGGATGGTTGTTCTGGATATTATTATGCGGATACTGTAGTTTACGGTTTTTCGCATACACACCTTAGCGGTACCGGTATCCCCGATTATTGTGATGTGTTGTTCATGCCTACCACAGGCGAACCTAAATTTAAGAATGCCGACTACATTTCAGGCTTCAAAAAAAAGAATGAAAGCGCCACTCCCGGCTACTACAAAACACTTTTAGATAAATACAACATCGGCGTTGAGTTGACAGCCACTACCCGTGTTGGTGTGCACCGTTATACTTATCCAACAACACATGAGGCCAATATCATTATCGACCTGCAACACCGCGATGAGGTTTTAGAATCATGGATTGAAGTGGTAAATGATCATGAAATTCGTGGATTGCGCCGTTCAAGATCATGGGTTAGTAATCAATATGTTTATTTCTACGCTAAATTCTCTAAACCGTTTAAAGCTTACGGCATAGCTGTTGATGACCAGTTGCAACCGGGCAAAAGTAAGGCAGAAGGTAAAAACGTTAAAATGTACATCCAATTTGATAATCCCGGCGAGGTGATCTCAAAGGTGGGTATATCAGATGTAAGTGCTGAAGGCGCTTTAAAGAACCTGGATGCAGAAGTACCGGACTTCGACTTTAAAAAAGTACAGCATGATGCCAAATTAGCCTGGAATACCGAGCTGGCAAAAATAGATGTACAGGGCGGCGCTCCTACTGCTTCAACACAAACGAGCATGCAGCCAGTTACGCCGAGTACTGCTGAAAGGCATAAACCTAAAGCGGTAATGATTGATTACATCAAGGAAAAGCAAGTTACTTTTTATACAGCCCTTTACCATTGTATGATAGCGCCTAACATTTACAATGATGTTGACGGGCAATATCGTGGTATGGACAACAGGATCCATACTGCGCAGGGCTTTAACTATTATACGGTATTCTCTTTATGGGATACCTATCGTGCTGAAGACCCGTTGTTCAACCTTATCGATCGTAAACGCACACTTGATTTTGTTAAATCATTCCTGGCGATGTATGAGCAGGGAGGCTTATTGCCTATATGGCCTTTAGCATCAAGCGAAACTTTTTGTATGGTGGGTAATCATTCCATCCCGGTAATAGTTGATGCATACATGAAGGGCATAAATGGCTTTGATGCCGAGGAAGCTTTAAAAGCCATGAAATCGGCCGTAAACCGTACGCAGTTTGGTTTAGACAGCTACCGTAACAACGGTGTTACATTAGCTGATGATGAACCTGAATCGGTATCAAAAACGCTGGAGTATGCCATTGACGACTGGTGCATAGCTCAAATGGCAAAAGCTATGGGGAAACAACAGGATTATAATGAGTTCATCAAACGTGCCCAGTACTGGAAAAATAACTTTAACGACCAGAACGGTTTTATGCAAGCACGCACAAATGGCGGCTGGTATATCCCTTTCGACCCTACCGAGCTTAATAATAATTACACCGAAGGTAACTCGTGGCAATATTCTTTCCTTGTTCCGCAGGACGTACAGGGGCTAATAGAACGTATGGGTGGCAAGGATAAGTTTGAAGCAAAACTGGATGAATTGTTCACTACCAGTTCAAAACTTACGGGTAAAGATGTATCAGATGTAACCGGACTTATCGGTCAGTACGCCCATGGCGATGAGCCAAGCCACCACATGGCTTATTTGTATAACTTCACCGACTCGCCTGATAAAACACAATATTACATCAATAAGATATTGAATGAAGAATACAGTCCGAACCCGGATGGCTTATCGGGTAACGAAGATTGCGGGCAAATGTCGGCCTGGTATGTGATGAGTTCATTGGGTATTTATAATACGATGCCGGGTCAGCAGCAGTTCCAGATAGGCATGCCGCAATTTGATAAAACGGTTATTAACCTTGAGAATGGCAAAAAATTCACTATCATTAATTCAGGCCAGGGTATTAGCCGCTCAAACATCTATTTACAGGGCATGAACCTGAATAAACAGGCATATAACAAGAGTTTTATAGAATACAACACTGTTACCAATGGCGGCGAGTTTGAGGTATTTACAGGCAAATTGCCCAATAAGATGTTTGAAGAAGGGTTAGAAAAACCAACTTCATTAATTACTGATAACCTTATTATATCTAACCCTTACATAATTGCTCCTGCAAAAACATTTAAAAAACCATTTAATGTTGAAATAGGAACTACCGATAAGGACGCTCAAATCTACTACACGCTTGATGGCTCGCCCCCATCATCAAGCTCAGCGCTTTATAGTACTCCAATTCAAATTTCTAATAACTCGACAATTAGAGCCATATCTATAAAAAATGGCAAATCGAGCTTTGTAAGCACTGCTGTTTTTACCAAAATACGTGATGATATAAAACTCAAACTTGTAAACAAATATCTGGATCAGTATAAAGACCAGGGTGATAATACGCTGATCAATGGTTTACATGGCAAAGATAACTGGCAACTGGGTAACTGGCAGGGTTATCAGGGAAATGACCTGGTGGCAATATTGGATTTTGGACAGGTAAAACCGATAAACAAGATCAGCTTAGGTACATTACAGGATACTGGTTCATGGATAGTTTTTCCGCAATATGTACAGTACTGGTCATCGGATGACGGTAAAAACTACAAACTATTAGCTACGGTAAATAACAAGATTGACATTAAAGCTCCTAAAGCCCAGATACAGGAATTCAAAGCTGATTTGAATACCAATGCACGCTATATAAAAGTAGTTGCCAAACAATACGGTGCATTACCTGAGTGGCACGAGGCTAAAGGAAACCAATCCTATATTTTTGCTGATGAAATAACAGTAGAATAACCCCAACTTGTAGAGACGCAATATTTTGCGTCTCTGTACTCCATATTTGAAAAGAGACGCAAAATATTGCGTCTCTACTTTTTTATCGGGATTAGTCCTTTAACAGTTTAGGCCCGTTAGTCAAAGTATAAGCCGCAATTTTATGGCCAATATTTTGAGCAGCAGTATTTTCAAAAGGATAATGAATACCACCATATATACGGCTGTAACCATTCTCCCACTCAATTTTGCTTATTGATTCTACAAGGCGTGTAGGTTCGCCTGCTGTTGTTGTATGTAGTTCCAGTTTATTATTATCGCCATAAAATGCTTTCAGTACATCATAACCTGCTGCAATTGTAGCACTATGGCCGCTTGGATAACTTGGGTGTGCTGGTGTATTGATCAAAGGTGTCCATTTGGTATATGATTTTACCGCGCCTGTACTATCAGCATTTAAAGCTGTAACCGGCCTCCAGAATAAGTAACCATATTTTCCACCCCAAACTTCTATCCTTGCATCAGCTTCAGCAATATCAACCAAAACAAATATCAGCGCATTTTTTTCAAGCGATGTTCCATTATTTATAGCCAATAAACGTGCTCCTTCATTTACGGTAAGCTCGGCATCCTGTTTATAAAATTGTGCTATGTGAGTTTGATCTTCTGTACGCGTTGTACTTTTAATTTCTCCAATACCTTCCACTTCGGCTAAAGCTTTTTTGTACTCGTCGCTACCGATAGCGGGCGGTGCTTCAGGCAGGAACTGTTTTGAACTTTTTAAAATGAACGGTTTCACATTCCCCCACTCTACATCTATACCTGGCGCAAATTTACCCGGTGTTGGGCGATATTGGCCGACGCCCGGACTTGCAGGCCCAGCATAAGTAGTAAGCGGACTTGAACCATCGTTAGCTCTTAAAGCAATAATATCTGCTGCCGATGCTTCACCAACTGATTGCGCACTGCCAACCGGGCCATCGGTAATTGCTTTAATGCTGTTATCCAATGCAGAATCAAGCGCGGGCTTTTGAGCCGGGAAATAATTAACTAATACGGCGTGCGCGGCATATATTACGGTTGCCTGTAACGATGCTTTACCTTTAACAGGCACATAATAATGGTAAGGCGTACCTATATGCTTAACAGAATTTACTGCGTCATAAACAGCAATGGCCTCAATTGCCTCTATTCTGCTGCCCAGGTTGCTGTTAAATCCTGCCGCTTTTGTGGCCTTAACAGTTATCAGGTTCCAGGTTACTACAGCGTCCGGCTGAGAACTTGCAGCTGAAGCATTTTTGAATAAGAATAAGGTTACGCCGATAAGAATAATAAATTGTAATATTTTTTTCATTTTAAAACGATAAAAGGTTGGTTTTTTAATTAATGTAGATACAAATATAATAAAGACTATAATAACCATAGGGTAAATAGAATAATTTAATATTAAATTAACATAGGAAATGAAAGGTATGTTCCTCAACGAATAATACCAACAGGTAAGACGCAAAATATTGCGTCTCTACGGCGTGCTTTAATTATTATATTTGAATAACTAACTTATAAACCATGGCTTATAGTGAGCGCTTAACCAATATTATCAGGGAAGCTTTTGCCAATCTGCCCAATATTGAAGAGAAGAAAATGTTTCGCGGGGTTTGTTTTATGGTGAATGGCAAGATGTGTATCTGCGTTAGTGATGATAACCTCTTATGCCGTGTTGGGCCCGAAATATTTGACGAAGCACTTGAAAAAGACGGCACCCATACCATGGTTAATAATGGCCGCACAATGAAGGGCTTTGTATATGTTAGCGAAGATGTACTTCAAAAAAGATCGGATTTTGATTACTGGATAAATCATTCACTTGCATTTAATAAATTCGCCAAAGCATCAAAACCAAAGGTCAAAAAATAAACCTAAAATTGATTTATTATCCTTCATGAAATTTCCCGGCTTTATTTACGTTGTTAATTTTTGTTTACACGGCTATGATTTAGAGCCATAATTTTACATCTTTACGCCCATGTTCAGACGTATTAAAAACCGATTTCTCAGGTATTTTATCATTTTTATTTATTTTGTAATTCTGTTTTTCTGTGCAATAGAATTAAACTTCCTTTATCTTTTCGGGTACTCTCCTGATATGCAGGACATTAGAAATCCATCCATGTCGGTGGGCTCGCAGGTATATACAGCTGATGGAAAACTGATAGGCCAGTATTACCGGGAAAACCGATCTCCTGTTGAGTTTAATAAGATCTCACCAAACCTGGTGAATGCCTTAATTGCGACTGAAGACGTACGTTTTTACCACCATCACGGGGTTGATTTTTACTCCTTCTTTACCAGTATTCTTTCAACCGCAAAAGGCGATAAACGTGGTGGTAGTACCATTACGCAACAGTTAGCAAAAAACCTTTTCGAAACTCGTAAAAAGAAATCACAGGGTATCATAAAACATGTCCCTTTTATACGAACACTGGTATATAAGTGTAAGGAATGGCTTACCGCGTTTAAAATTGAACACGTTTACTCAAAACAAGAAATACTTACCCTTTACCTGAACACGGTACCTTTCGGTAATAATACATTCGGTATAAAAACAGCTACCTTAAAGTATTTCGACAAAGCGCCCGACCAGGTTAACCCTGCCGAGGCTGCTACCTTAATAGGTATGCTTAAAGCTACGTCGACTTATAACCCTATTAATAATCCCGATCGTTCGTTAGACAGGCGAAATACCGTTTTAAGCCAGATGGAAAAGAACGGTTACTTAAATAAAGCTGATTATGATGCTAACATAGCTAAACCTATCGGCCTTAATTTAAGTTATGTTGATGATGAATCAAATGGCGACTCCTACCTGCGCGAAGCTGTTGAAAGGTGGCTTAAAAAATGGTTAAAGGATAATGATTATGATCTTTATACCGATGGCTTAAAGATCTACACCACTATTGATTCACGCCTGCAGCAATACGCCGAAGAAGCCGTTGCAGAAAAAATGAAGATGCTGCAGAAGCGTTTTGATAATGTATGGGGCACCAAAAATCCATGGCGCGATTTCAGTGGCAACGAGATCAAGGATTTTGTGCTGAAATCAGAAGAAAACCTGCCTATTTATAAAATACTGGACAAAAAGTTTCATGGGGATTCAGTTCAGATCAAGAATTATTTCGAGACTAAAAAGAGAATGAAGGTGTTTACCTGGAACGGTGAAAAAGATACTACCTTCTCCAGTGTTGACTCGATCCGGTATTACGCCCGTATCCTAAATACAGGTATGATGACCATTGAGCCTTCAAGTGGTATGATAAAAGACTGGGTTGGCGGCATTGATTATAAGTACTTTAATTACGACCACGTAAACCAGGCAAAACGCCAGGCGGGTTCAACATTTAAGCCTTTTGCTTACGTAACCGCGTTGGATAATGGCTTCACCCCTTGTGATAAATTTACTGATAAGCCGGTAACCATAAAATATGTTGATAACGGAAAACAAGAGGTGTGGCAACCAAACAACGCCGACTTCCGTTTTAGTTATCAGGAGATGTCGTTACGATGGGCAATGGGTAAATCGGTAAATTCAATAACCGCGCAGTTGACCGAGCAGGTTGGCTGGGATAAGATTGTGCAATACGCGCACAAACTGGGTATTGAAAGTCCGCTGAAATCTGTTCCTTCGGTATCCTTAGGATCAAATGATGTATCGGTTTATGAAATGGTACGTGCATACAGTACGTTCCTGAATAAAGGTTCGAAAATAGATCCGTTACTGGTAACCAAGATCACCGACCAGGATGGCAACGTATTACAGGAATTTACCTTAAAAACTGAAAAGGTTTTAAGTGAAGAAACTGCATGGTTGATGTTGTATATGTTCAGGGGTGGTATGGAAGAACCGGGTGGTACATCACAGGCTTTGTGGGAATATCCCGGTTTATGGAAAAAGGAAAGCAATCAGATCGGTGGTAAAACAGGTACATCATCACATTATGTTGATGGCTGGTACATGGGTATTACTAAGGACCTGGTTACCGGTGTTTGGGTTGGTGCTGATGATCGCAGCGTACACTTTAAAGATTCAGAAACCGGCGAGGGTTCACATACAGCATTACCGATTTTTGCGAGATTTATGGAAAAGGTGTATGCTGATCCAAAATCAGGCTATACTCCGGGGCCATTTCCTAAGCCTTGGGTTAAGATCACTAAGGAATATGATTGTCCTTCACCAAGGATCTCAGCGGATACAACTGAAACAGATAGCTTGGGTGATACTCCGGCTGATACAACAATGACAGCACCCGCGGTAAAAACACCATCGGAAGATAAGCCCGGCAGTCAACCTCCCGGGAAGGAACAATGATAAAAAATTTGTAATTTAATTGCGCTAAGCTAAATACAATTGATACCTGGAAAATATGAATAGATTTTACCTCAACCTAACTAAAGTAAAAAGATATTCAGCAATAGCAATTTGCTTACTAAGTACTTTATTGTTCAGCCAGCGCGCAAAAGCACAATATTTTGGACAAAATAAGGTGCGGTATAAGAATCTTAAATTCAAGGTTTACCGCACCCCCCACTTTGAGATCTACTATTATCTGAAAAATGATAGTATGATTAAACGCTTTGCACAGGAAAGCGAGCTTTGGTACACCGTGCATCAGCAGGTTTTCAGGGATACCTTTAAAAAGCCCAACCCTATTATCCTATATGCCAATCACCCCGATTTTCAGCAAACCACTGCTATTGACGGCGAAATTGATGTAGGTACAGGCGGTGTTACCGAGGGTTTAAAAAACCGGATAGTAATGCCTGTGATGGAAACCAACCAAACCACCAGGCATGTTATAGGTCACGAAATGGTTCACGCCTTTCAATATCACTTACTTGAAAGTCGTGATTCTACTAATCTTGATAATATTACCAATTTACCATCATGGATGGTGGAAGGTATGGCAGAATACCTTTCATTGGGCAAAAAGGACTCATACACTGCTATGTGGATGCGTGATGCTTATCTGAATCATGATATTCCCACTATAAAGGATCTTACCGAAACCAATAAATATTTCCCATATCGTTATGGTGAGGCATTCTGGTCGTTTATTGGTTCAACTTATGGAGATACGGTTATTGTACCATTCTTTAAAAACACGGCTAAATTCGGGCTGGAATATGGTATCAGGCGTACATTTGGGTATAATGATAAAACGCTGTCGAACTTATGGAAAAACTCTATTGAAGCAACATACCGGCCATTTTTAAAAGATACCGTACAAAAACCAGTTGGCCATCAGATCATCAGCGATAAAAACTCAGGGAAAATGAACCTTGCCCCTGCTATTAGTCCTGATGGTAACTACTTAGCATTTTTATCAGAGAAAAACCTGTTTACTATTGACCTATATCTGGCAGATGCCAAAACCGGTACTATATTACGAAAGCTCACGAGCAAGGTATCCAGCAACCATGTTGATGAATTTAATTTTATTGAATCAGCCGGGGCATGGTCGCCGGATAGCAAGGAGTTTGCGTTCAGTGTTTTTAATAAGGGGCGGAACCGCATGCTGGTTGTTGAAATACCAAGCGGGCGTGTGTTACAGGATGTTTCGATGGAAAAAGCTGAACAGTTCAGTAACCTGTCATGGTCACCGGATGGCAAGAGCATTGTTTTTCAAGGATTATCAGAAGGTCAGGGTGATCTATACCTGTACCACTTCGACACAAAAAAAATAACACAGCTTACCAATGATAAATATTCCGATTATCAGCCAAGTTTCTCGCGCGACGGTAAAAAGATAGTTTTTGCAAGTGATAGAACAACCTATGATAAATCGCTCGGTCAGGACATCACCTTTAACTTAGCAGAACTTGATCTTGCCACCGGAAAAATAACGGACATTAAGGTATTTAACGGTGCAAACAATTTAAACCCGCAATACTCTTCAGACGGTACACAGATCTACTTCTTATCAAACCAAGACGGCTTCCGTAATATGTACCGCTATACTTTAAGTGATGGAAAGCTTGAACAAATGACCAATTTGTTTACCGGCATCAGCGGTATTACGGAGTACTCCCCTGCTTTAAGTATCTCCAATAACAATGATATCGTTTACTCGTACTATCGTGCTCAAAAATATTCGCTTTATAATGCCAAAGCCAGTGACTTTACAGGCAAGCAGGTTGATAGCACCTATATAAATACTGATGCAGGTTTACTGCCGCCGGCGCGTGCTGTGGGGGTAAATCTTATCAATGCCAACTTAAACAATTTCCTTGTATATCCCCGTATCCCAACAGATTCGGTACATACAGTACCTTACAAACCCATGTTTAAGCTCGATTATTTGGCAAGCAGCGGCGTTGGCGTTGGTGTAAGTTCATTTGGCACAGGTTTGGCAAGCGGTATTCAGGGGGTGTTCAGCGATATATTAGGCCGCAACCAGATTTATGCCGGGGCAGCAATAAATGGTGAGATCTATGATTTTGGCGCGCAGGTTATATATATTAAGCAAACCGGGCGATGGAATTTTGGATTCGGATTGTCACATATTCCATATCAGTATGCCAACTATAATAATGTAAGCACAACCTATAATAACGGAACTACAACTATCCCTGCTATTAATGAAAGATATGATTTGATCCGAGTTTTTGAAGACCAGGCCAGTGTATTTACCTCCTATCCTTTCTCCAGAAAAACCCGATTAGAATTTGGGGCTGGTGCTTCAAGATATTATTATCGGGTGGATAGGTATAATACATTGTATGATACATTGGGCCATTATCTTACTTCCAATCATTCGCACATATCAAACTCTGCTTACAATGCCGATCCTGATAATAGTGTTAATGACGTACAATTGGTGCCCTTTACACTTTATCAATTAAATACCTCCATAATTGGCGACAATTCCTTTTTCGGCGTAGCAGCGCCACTCAGTGGATACCGTTATCGTATCGAAGCTGAATATAATGTGGGCACTTACAAGTTCTTTGACCCAACCATTGACCTGAGAGGATATTTACGCGCTGCTCCGGTAACATTTGCAGCAAGACTATATGGCTATGCCCGCTTTGGTGATGCTAACGGACTTTATCCGTTGTATGTGGGGTATCCTTTCTTAATACGTGGTTACGAGGCGCAAACTTTTTATAACGGAACAGGTAAGCCGGGTAATGGATTTACTATTGATCAGTTATCCGGCAGCCGTATAGCTGTGGCGAGCTTTGAAGTTAGGTTGCCATTTACAGGGCCTGAGAAATTAGCTGCTATTAAATCTAAGTTCTTTTTCTCTGATCTGAATTTGTTTTTTGATGCTGGCTTAGCCTGGAACCATGGCGACCAGATAGACCTAACACGAACTACACCAACCGTTACAGGCACTGATGCGCAGGGAGGCCCTATTCAGCGTGTACCTGCATTGAGCACGGGTATATCGTTGCGGGTAAATATTTTCGGAGCCTTTATTTTAGAGCCGTACCTTGCCATTCCGTTTAATCGTGATGATGTAAGCAAACCCGTGTTTGGTTTAGGGTTTACACCGGGGTGGTAAATAATAAAACCTATCGCCATTATTTTGGTTTCTATTATAATTCCGCAAATATGAAAAAATCGATCCTGTTGCTCTTGTTTATTTTAAATACAGCTTTGCTGTTCGCCCAGAAAACGGACACCTTAAAAAGGTCAATTGATGGTACAGGAATAAGATCAACAGATGATATTATTGAAAGCCTGTCGAAAATAAAGCGGCTAAGTAAATTTGCTGCATTTTTAAATTATAGCGGCTTGGCCGACACCATAAGGAGCAAAGGATCTGTAACAATATTTGCACCTGATAACAATGCGATTGCAAAGCTGGATAGTTTTTACAACGTGCTTAGCAAGCCAGAACATAAATGGCAATTGGCTGCTGTATTGAAGTGTTATATTATTAAGGGACGGTTTACTTCCAAGGATATACTAAACCTGATATGTAAAAATCATGGTAAGGTTACTTTAGTCACTCTTACCAGTGAACTTACTGCAACCATAGATGCTAACCGTAATATTGTTTTAACAGATGAGAATGGCGGGCAAAGCATCATCAGCACATTTGATATCCAACAAAAAAATGGAATTTTAGATATAATCACTGCCACCTTATTTCCGTTAAAACCACCGGCTTAAACTAACCTGATTATGACAATCTTTTTGTAAGGTTTCTACGTAATTTTAGACTAAAGAGTAAACATACAACATATGATTTGTATGCTGTTTAAACTAAAAATAAATACAAAAATGAAAAAGTCAATATTATCTATAATGCTGTTAGGTATAGTAACCCTCTTCAGCTGCCAGAACATTAATGCTCAGAATGATAAAAAGGAAAAACGGCCCATGGCAAAAGCCGATGCCGAGTGGAAAAAGATCCTTACGCCCAATCAGTATTACATAATGGTTGAAAGGGGAACAGAGCCTCCTTTCCATAATGAGTATGATGAGAATTTTGAGAAAGGCTATTACAAAAGTGCGGCTACCGGCGAAATTCTATTTCGCTCAGAAGATAAATTTGATAGTGGCACAGGCTGGCCAAGTTTTGTAAAGCCTGCTGATATGAGCAAGATTGAAATAGTAAAAGATAACAGCTTCGGCATGTCGCGCGATGAAGTGATCGAAAGAAGCACTGGTTTACACTTGGGTCACGTTTTTGATGACGGACCGGTTAACCGCGGCGGCAAACGTTACTGCATGAATTCGGGCGCGCTAATTTTCGTTAAAACGAAGTAACCGCTTTTCTTAAAGCACTTACAGATGGGCGCATATGCGGCCTGGTACGTAAGTTGTTTTCAACATTCAAACCAATGGTCAGATCTACCCAATCAGGGTTGACAGGTCTGATCATTTTTTCTTTTTGGGCCCTGGTAAATGTGCTTACATATTTAAAGCGTTCCATTGCCTGCTCTTCAGTATTGATCTCCTCAAAATATACTAAACGGTTTAGTTGCTGCGCGCTGTCGAAAAACAAGGTCGGCATTTGAGTATAAAAATTCAGTGTTTTAAGCAGATCTGAGCATAATCCTACGTGTAAATTCTTCCTGTTTCTGTCTGTGATAATATAGATAAACCGTTTCATCTGAGAATAAATTTGGTGTTTAAAAAATAATTACTAACTTTATGAGCATAAAATTACTAATAATTTTAGCAATTCCAAATTTTATGTCAATTATTTCATCAAATATTAAATTTCTCCGTAAAAAGAAAGGTTTAACACAGCAACAGTTTGCAGATCAGGTAGGTATAAAACGTTCATTGGTGGGTGCCTACGAAGAAGAAAGAGCCGAACCAAAGTACGAATTACTAAAAGTAATAGCATCTTTCTTCGAGATCAGTCTTGATGATTTTATAAAAGAGACCATAAATGAAAAATGGGCACCTGCACCAAAAGGCAATCTGCGCATCCTGAGCATTTCTGTTGATAAGGATGATAATGAAAATATTGAGCTTGTGCCCATGAAAGCAAGCGCGGGCTATCTGAACGGTTATGCAGATCCGGAATATGTGGCGCAACTGCCTAAGTTCTATCTTCCGATGTTTAAACAGGGAACCTTCAGGGCATTTGAAATAAAAGGTGACTCGATGCTGCCACTTGTATCAGGTACTATTATAATAGGTGAATACATGGAAAACTGGGGCGATGTAAAACCGGCCGATACCTATGTAATTATTTCAAAAAGCGAGGGCGTGGTTTACAAGCGCATTGGCAATAAATTTAAAGAGAACAAGAAACTGAAATTGATATCAGACAATCCGGTATATGAACCATATGATATTAATGGTGAAGATATTTTAGAGATCTGGAAAGCTAAAGCTTACATCTCCACCCACATGCCGCTCCCTACTCCCGAGCCAACCATGGAAAGCCTGACCACCATGATGGCCCAGATGCAGCGCTCCATATCAAAACTGCAACAGGGAAGCAACTGATAATTAGTGAATGAGTGAGTTAGCGAATTAGTGAATATTCATATCCATTTATTTAAAATCACTCATTCACTAAATCACTCAATAAACTTAGCTGCAACAATTAAGTTACAAGGTTGTTATTAAACCATAACAGTCTATCTTTATCTTACACTTATTAAAAACTTAAAAAATCTAAGATGAAAAAATTATTGTTGATGTGTTGTTTCCTGATTGGGATTACAGCAGTAAGTCGCGCGCAGGGTATGCGTATGAGTCCTGAGGACAGGGTTGCAGGCATGAAAAAACAGTTAAATTTAACTGATGATCAATCGGCTAAAATACTTGCTATTTTTAAAGATGCCGGTGCAAAAAGAGATAGTGTAACGAAAGCAGGTGGCGACAGGTCGGCTATGCGTCCTATCATGATGGCTGCTAATGACAAGGTTCAGGCAGTACTTACTGACGATCAAAAAGTAGCTTATAAAAAAATGATGGATGATATGCGCGCCAAAATGCAGAATGGCGGTGGTGGTGGTAACTAAGCCACGAATTAAAAACTAATTTAATAAAGAAAGCGCGCTGATAAATATCGGGGCGCTTTCTTTATTTTAGCACAAATTATCTGCGTTGAAATTATCAGAAGATCATATAGACAAAAGGCTCGTCGAGAGGAAAGCAGCCGGCACTTATAGAACGCTGAAGCCTGAAAGCACGCTGGTTGATTTTTGTTCGAATGATTATCTGGGTTTTGCGCATTCATCTGCATTAAAAGATAAAATTCAACAGGAATTAAATAGTTTACCTATTGCTTTGAACGGATCAACAGGTTCAAGGTTGTTATCAGGGAACTTAACCTATACAGAAACTTTTGAACAACAAATAGCAGCTTTTCATAACAGTGAAGCTGGACTGATATTTAACTCCGGTTATGATGCTAACGTAGGTTTATTTTCATCCCTTCCACAGCGTGGTGATACCATTATTACGGATGAACTGATACATGCTTCTATAATTGACGGAGCGCGATTAAGCTATGCCAACAGGTATACTTTCAAACATAATGACCTGGAGAGTCTGGAGGGTAAGCTAAAGCAGGCAAAGGGCATCTGTTATGTAGTTATTGAAAGCGTTTACTCTATGGATGGCGATACGCCGCCAATAAAGGAGATATTAGCTTTAACAGATCTGTACAACGCTTATTTGATAGTTGACGAGGCACACGCTGTTGGTTTATATAAACAAGGACTTATATGCAGTCTTGGCTTAGAGGACCAGGTATTTGCCCGAATAATTACCTTTGGCAAAGCGCTGGGCTGCCATGGAGCCATCATATTAGGCAGTGACTTACTGCGGAATTACCTGATCAATTTTGCACGATCGTTTATTTATACTACGGCGGCATCAATACATCAGATTTCGTCAATAAAAATGGCTTATGAGCTGCTGCGGCAGTCGGATGAAGTGATAGTGAAATTAAAGGATAACATCAGCTTATTTCAGCAGAATATAAAAAACAATGCGACCTATCCTCTGCTTAAAAGTGATAGTGCTATACAATGCTTGTTATTAAACAGCAATGAAAAAGCAAAACAAATGGCAGCATATTTACAAAATGCAGGATTGGATGTGCGGGCAATACTTAGCCCAACTGTGCCTATGGGAACCGAAAGAATCCGCATATGCCTGCATGCCTATAATACGGTCGGAGAAATATTTTTGCTTACTAATACTATAAATGAATTGATAAATGCAGAATAAACCATTATTTATTACAGGAATAGGAACCGGAATAGGTAAAACCGTCATATCAGCCATATTAACGGAAAAACTAAAGGCTGACTACTGGAAACCGGTACAATCGGGCGATTTGGATGACAGCGATACGTTAAAAGTAAAAAGTATGATCTCCAACACACAAACCGCATTTCACCCCGAAACTTACCGGTTAACCCAACCATTTTCGCCGCATAAATCTGCTGCAATTGATGGCATCAGCATTGAAAAAGATAAATTTATCATTCCTCAAACCGAAAACCAACTATTAATTGAAGGTGCAGGTGGTTTAATGGTGCCGTTGAATGATGATTTTTTAATGATAGACCTTATTAAGCAACTGGATTCGGAAGTTATACTGGTTTCGCAAAATTATTTGGGGAGCATAAATCATACTTTGCTATCTGTTGCTATATTAAAGCAATATAATATTCCCATAAAGGGGATATTATTTAATGGCAAGGTTGATGTTGATTCCGAATCTTATATCCTAAAATATACCGGCTTAAAGTTGCTTGGGCATATACCTGAATATACTTCGATAGATAAAAAGACGATTATTGAAGCAGGCCAATATATCAGTTTATAAATCACAAGCTGGACTTTGCCAATTAAATAAATAGCATCAACTTAGTAACATATTATAACCTGATATGAAAAATATAACAGTGATCGGTTCCGGGACTATGGGTAATGGCATTGCGCACACCTTTGCGCAACATGGCTTTAATGTGGCTTTGGTTGATATTAATGCTGATGCTTTGAACCGTTCCATCCAAACCATAACCAATAACCTCGACCGGCAACTGAAAAAAGGCGCTATTGATGAAAAGATAAAAACGGATACATTAAATAATATTACTACCTATGTCGACTTATCAGCCGCCGCCTCAAACGCCGACCTGGTAATAGAAGCCGCCACTGAAAACCGAGACATTAAGCTAAAGCTGTTTAAACAGCTGAGTGAGATCTGTGGTGATGATATTATTCTGGCATCCAATACTTCCTCTATCTCTATCACACAAATAGCTTCGGTAACTAAAAAGCCTGAGAATGTCATAGGCATGCACTTTATGAATCCTGTACCGGTAATGAAACTGGTGGAAGTAATACGAGGCTATGCAACGACTAATGAAGTGACCAGCAAAGTGATGGAATTATCTCGACAATTAGATAAAAGCCCGGTTGAAGTAAACGATTATCCCGGTTTTGTAGCTAACCGTATTTTGATGCCCATGATAAATGAAGCCATATATACTTTATATGAAGGCGTAGCAGGTGTGAGCGAAATTGATACGGTAATGAAACTGGGCATGGCCCACCCTATGGGTCCGCTGCAGCTTGCCGATTTCATTGGTTTAGATGTATGCCTGGCTATTTTAAATGTGTTGTACACCGGTTTTGGCAATCAAAAATATGCGCCTTGCCCTTTGTTGGTAAATATGGTAACGGCGGGGCATTTAGGTGTAAAATCGGGCAGCGGATTTTATAAATATGTGGCTGGTAGTAAAGAAGTTATAGTGGCTGATAAGTTTTTCAGAGTGTAAATATTAAACCTTTTCAGGTATATGATGGTCAATACGTATTATTTATCAATCATATACAGATGAAAACATTATCAAAATTAGGCATCCTGACTGCGTTGGCAGGTTCGCTGTTTATGTCATCATGTGCTGGGGAGTATTACGTAAGTAACCAGCCTGCTGAAGTTTATTATACCAGGCCCGTAACACCTTACCCCGGCGCTGTTTGGATAAGCGGTGATTGGGTATGGAATGGACAAAGATATGTTCGACACCAAGGTTACTGGGCAAGGCCGCGTGGCGGTCGTGTTTGGGTTGAAGGTGCATGGTATCATGGCCAACGTGGTTATGCATGGCATAAAGGGCATTGGAGATAAAATGAGCTTGCAGAATTTAGTTAGCAGTTTGCATGAACTGCCTGCTGCCAACTAAATACTGCAAACTAAAATTACATACGTTCCGGTACTTCAATCCCCAACAAACCCATCCCTTTACTGATCACCTTAGCCGATGCAGCTGAAAGTTGCAGCCTGAATTTCTTCAGAAACTCATCCTCTGCCTGTAATATCGATTTTTCGTGGTAAAACTTGTTGTAAATTTTAGCCAGTTCGTAAATATAATTAGCGATCACCGCAGGACTGTATCCTTTTGCCGCATCGTTTATAATAACTGGAAATTGCGTTAGTATTACAATCAGATCGCGTTCAACTGATGACAATTCCTGAATGTCAATCTTATCAGCATAATCAACACCTGCACGGCTCATTACTGATTTGATACGGGCGTGCGTGTATTGTATAAACGGCCCGGTATGCCCTTGAAAGTCTACCGATTCATTAGGATCAAATAATAACCGTTTTTTAGGATCAACCTTGAGCAGGAAGTACTTCAGTGCGCCCATACCTATAGTATGGTACAAATGCTGTTTATCTTCTTCGTTAAAGCCATCAACCTTACCTAAAGCTTCGGTTTGTTCTTTGGCGGTTTGCTCCATTTCATTGATCAGGTCATCGGCATCAACAACGGTTCCCTCACGCGACTTCATTTTGCCTGACGGCAGATCAACCATGCCATATGATAGATGATATAATCCTTGCGCCCATGTCTTTCCCAGCTTTTGCAGTATCAGGAACAATACTTTAAAGTGATAATCCTGCTCGTTACCTACCACGTAAATAGATTCATTCATTTGGTAATCATCATATTTTAGCTGTGCTGTACCCAAATCCTGGGTCATGTAAACAGAAGTGCCATCGGAACGGCGAACCAATTTCTCATCAAGACCATCAGCGGTCAGGTCTATCCAAACAGAACCATCCTCTTTTGTAAAGAAAACACCTTTTGCTAACCCTTCTTCAACAATATCCTTTCCTAATAAATAGGTGTTTGATTCATAATAAAATTGATCGAAAGCGACACCCAAAGCATGATAAGTCTTACCAAAGCCATCATAAACCCAGGTATTCATGGTTTTCCAGAGGTTGATCACTTCTTTATCGTTAGCCTCCCACTTTAGCAGCATTTCCTGAGCCTGTTTAATCAGTGGTGCGTTCTTTTTGGCCTCCTCTTCGGTTTGCCCTTCGGATTTCAGGAATTCTATTTCTTTCTTGTATTCTTTATCAAAAATCACATAGTACTTACCCACCAAATGGTCGCCCTTCATGCCGGTTGATTCAGGCGTTTCGCCATTACCAAACAGCTGCCATGCCAGCATTGATTTACAAATATGTATACCTCTGTCATTCACCAAATTAGCCTTCACTACTTCATATCCTGCTGCAGCTAAAATTTCGGCAACTGAAAAGCCTAAAAGGTTATTACGTACATGACCTAAATGCAGTGGTTTGTTGGTGTTGGGCGATGAATATTCCACCATTACCTTTTTACCATTTGGTTTAGCAACGGCAAAAGTATCGGGCAAAATTTGGGTATAAAGCTGATCGAGCCAATAGCTGTCAGCAATTGATATATTTAAAAAACCTTTTATAACATTAAAAGCGGCAACCTCGGGTAAGTTAGCTTTAAGGTACTCACCTATCTCTGCTCCTGTTTGCTCCGGTGATTTACGTGAGAATTTAGTGAACGGAAAAGTAACTATAGTAACCTGGCCTTCAAATTCCTTACGGGTTTCCTGTAAGTTTATGGCGTCGGCGGTAATATCAGTTTGGTATAAGTGTTTAACCGCTTTAACAACGGTTGCAATAATAAAATCCATATTGTGCAAAAATAATATAATTAGTCCATAGTTCAGTGGGCGGTTTGCGGTGAGCAGTTTGCTTTTAGATTTGCTATACATAACGGCAACCTATCCGCGACAAACTGAACACTGTGAACTGCCAACTAAAAAATATAGATTTGTATTTCTTCTTATTCATTTTATGATACTCAAAAACGATAGTTTTAAAATAGATGTAACTTCTGAAATTGGTAATCTCCGCAGTTTATTAATACATAGTCCGGATAGTGGGTTGGGTAAAGTGGTGCCATCAAAGGCGCAAGACTGGCTTTTTGAAGATATAGTACATCTGGATACTGTTCGTAAAAATGAATACGATTATTATGTAAAACTGCTCATGTATTTCCTTGATCCGGATAGGATAAAAGGAAAACTCAAACAAATTGACAGCGCGGCTAATAAGCGTTCATTTTTTAAGCCTGATAATAAAAACTTCCACGCATCGGATAAAGTAATTGAGATACAAACCCTGCTGGCCGATATACTTGAAGAAAAGAATATTCGCGAAAAACTGGTAGCATCTGTGTGCGCTATCGAGAGCTGCAATTATCGCCTGCAGCAAAAGCTGATCGATACCAATCCCGTTGAACTGGCTAAAATATTTATATCAGGCTCATTAACTACTGATGAGATGATCTTCGCGCCTATCCCGAATCTGATATTTTCGAGGGATATAGGCATCGCCATAAATAACTTTATGCTGCTTAACAAGCCCGCAAAAAAGGCAAGGGCACGCGAAACTTTGCTGGCGCGATACATATTTTTTAACCATCCTTTGTTCGCTAACTACCGCGGAAACATTTTGGAAATCCCCGAAAGTATGCAGCATTTTTTGCGCCCCGGCGAGGATAACACCGACAAAACTACCCTTGAAGGCGGCGATGTGATGATGGTTAGTCCGCAGCATTTGATTATTGGATGCAGCGAGCGAACCTCAACAAGTGGTGCAAATGAAGCTATTAAGTTATTGTTTGACAATGATGTAGTAAAAAAAGTAACTGTAGTAAAAATACCGCACAAGCGCGACTATATGCATATTGATACCGTGTTTACCCAGGTAAAAAGAAATATGTGGGTATTGCTTGGTTCGCTGGCTATTGCTGAAAGTCCGGTTGAGGATAAAGAGCCGATAGCCTGGTTTGCTGATAAAAAATCAAAGGATAAGGTAGAGATCATTCAGTTTAGAAAAGGTAAAAAGCCTAAAAGATTTGAGTGTTTGGAAGAACTATTATCAAACATCAGCGAACATGACCTGGAGAGCAAAGAGAAAACACAATTCATTTATTCTGGCAATAACACCTTTCCATATGATGCACGTGAGCAATGGACAGACTCCTGCAATTTGCTGGCAGTAAAAGAAGGCGTTGTGCTGGGTTATGACCGCAATGATAAAACCGTTGAGGCATTTAAACAAAATGGTTTTAAAGTGGTTAAAGTAGCTGAACTGTTAGAGAAATTTGAGAATAATGAACTTGATCCGCAAACGATGAAGGATACTTTAATTTTGATGCCATCAGCAGAGTTATCAAGGGCAAGAGGCGGTTTTCATTGTATGAGTATGCCGCTTTTTAGGGATAAGGTTTTGTAAAAAGTCATTGGTCATTTGAGTCATTAGTCATTATTTGGCTGGTGAAGAACTGACCCAATGACAGAAATGACTAATGACAACTGACTAATGACCAATCAACAATCTACCTCACACCTATTAATGATCCGCCCGGTTAATTTCGGGTTTAACGAGCAAACTGCCGGGAGCAACGCTTTCCAGGTAAAGCAGGGTGTTGAAAATGAGGTTCAGGAAAAAGCCCTGACCGAATTTAATAACCTGGTGACTGTATTAGGGAATAACGATGTAGATGTTACCGTAATTGACGACACTCCTGAACCGCATACTCCCGATTCCATATTCCCTAATAATTGGGTATCTTTCCATAGTGATGGTAACATATTCCTATATCCCATGCAGGCCGAGAATCGCAGATTGGAACGCAGGGAAGATATCATTAACCAATTAGAGGACTGTTTTAAGGTGCATCACATCGTTGACCTGAGCAGATTTGAGCACGATCATAAGTTTCTGGAAGGCACAGGCAGTATGGTGTTAGATAGAATTGGCAAAATAGCATACGCATGCCTATCACCGCGCACTGACAGGGATGTATTAGCTATTTTTTGTGAGCAAACAGGTTACAAAACTGTTTGTTTTGATGCGGTTGATGAGCATGGAAAAGCTATCTACCATACCAATGTTTTAATGTGTGTTGGCAGCAAATTCGCCGTGATTTGTTTGGATAGTATTGCTAACCCGCATGAGCGCATTATGGTTACAGAATCGCTGCAATCAACCCGTAAAGAAATTATTGAAATATCATTTGAGCAAATGAATCAATTTGCCGGTAACATGTTAGAGGTACAGAATAAAAATGGTGAGGTGTTGATCGTGATGTCGCAAAGCGCTTTTAAGTCGCTTACTGAAGCTCAAAAAGCCACACTTGAAAAATATGGAAAGCTGATTTACAGCAACATAAATACTATTGAAACCAATGGCGGAGGCAGCGCCAGGTGTATGATAGCCGAGGTACATTTGCCTTTTGAATTGTAATACACAACCTAAAGCTATGGGCTATTAACCATAAACACTTGGCTTCTAAAATAATTACATTATATCTATAAAAAAATCATCATAATTTCCGTTTAAATTTTACATTTTTGCCAAAATTTTAATAGATGCAGAGTTACCAGGAATTTCTTGACCTAAGTGTAGGTTTCCCGCAGGAAGGTTTTGAGATAATAGATGATGAATTATACTTTCATGATCTTAATTTGATGGAAATGATTGAAACGTATGGCACTCCCCTGCGCTTCACATATATTCCTATCATCTCGAAAAAGATACAACAGGCAAAATTGTTGTTTCAGCAGGCGATCATTAAAAACAATTATCGCGGCAGTTATAAATACTGTTATTGTACAAAAAGCTCGCACTTTAAGCATATTGTTGAAGAGGCGCTTAAAAATGAGATCCACCTTGAAACGTCTTCGGCATTTGATATGCCCATGATTGATGCCCTTGAGAAAAAAGGCTCGCTTAATAAGGATGTTACTGTAATATGCAATGGGTTTAAAACTTTTCAGTACAAACAGTATATTATTGATATGCTGCATGATGGTTTTAAAAACATCATCCCGGTATTAGATAATAAAGAAGAATTTAACCTGTACGATGACGAGATCGAGATGGATACCCCATGTAACCTCGGCATACGTATAGCAGCTGAAGAGCAACCGGATTCTCAATTTTATACCTCACGTTTAGGTGTAAGGCTGGAAGATATTATTGATTTCTACTATAACAAGATAGAGAACAATCCGAACTTCCAGGTTAAGTTGCTGCACTTCTTTATCAACTCAGGTATATCTGATACGCCGTATTACTGGAATGAACTTGAAAAATATGTAACACTGTATTGCAAGTTTAAAAAGATAAACCCTGCACTGGATACAATTGATATCGGTGGTGGTTTGCCTTTCAAGGATTCACTGGTGTTTGATTTTGATTATGAATACATGATCAATGAGATAGTGAGCCGTATAAAAGAGATCTGTGCCGAAAATGATACCATTGAGCCGGATATCATTACCGAGTTTGGTAAATATACCGTAGCAGAGGCTTCAGGTATCTTATACAAAGTATTAGGACGTAAGCAACAGAACGACCGTGAAAAATGGCTGATGCTGGATGGTTCATTCATCACCAACCTGCCAGACGTTTGGGCGCTGAACCAAAAATACATTTTGTTACCAATCAATAACTGGGACAGTGAATATGAACGCGTTAACTTAGGTGGTATTACTTGCGATGGTCAGGATTATTACAATCAGGAAGCGCACATGAACAGTGTGTTTATGCCTAAGACCCGTAAGGTGCAATACTTAGGCTTCTTTAACACAGGCGCTTACCAGGAAGTATTAAGCGGTTATGGCGGTATACACCATTGCCTGCTGCCATCTCCAAAGCATGTGATCATCAGGCGTAACCGCGATGAGACATTTAACTTTGAGGTGTTTGGCGAAGAGCAGAACAGTAAACAGGTATTGAAGATACTGGGTTATACGACTTAATATTATTAAAGACATCATTACGAGACGCGAGGTATCGCGTCTCTACATTAAAGGAAAAAATGCCGTAGAGACACAATACTTTGTGTCTCTTTTTGTTCCATAAATAAATTTAAAGATTCTTTAATTGCTGATACAGCTTCTCAGTAGGCAAACCAACCACATTGGTATAAGAACCATTAATGCGTTCAATGCCGATAAGCCCTATCCTTTCCTGTATGCCGTATGAGCCGGCTTTATCCAGGGGTTGATATTTTTCAACATAACTGCTGATTTCTTCGTCAGTTAATTTGCGGAAGAATACTTCGGATACATCAAAAAATTTATTGTATTTGTGTTTATGCAATAAGCAAACTCCGGTAATAACCTTATGCACTCTGCCTGAAAGCATTTTAAGCATCTCTATGGCATGTTCAGATGTCTCGGGCTTGCCAAGTATCAGCCCATCAATACACACGATGGTATCGGCTGTAAGTACTACCTCATCCCCTATGGCTTCATCAAAGGCTTCGGCTTTTTTACTGGCGATGTAAAGCGCAACTTCTTCAGGTGATAAGTGATCAGGATATGATTCATCTACCTCCTTCAAAACTATCCTGAAATCAATATCCATCAACCTCAGCAACTCCTGTCTGCGTGGTGATTTTGATGCAAGGATAATCTTTGGTATTGAATTCATCTGAAAGAGCTTTTGACTTTTAACTTTTGAAACCTACCAGCTATATGCCTGTTCGCTCATCCATTTGCCCTGTATTTTCAGCACTTTTTCAATTACATCGCGGGCGCAGCCTTTACCACCAGGATATGGTGATACGTACTGACTCACTGCTTTGATCTCTTCTACAGCATCCGCAGGACACGTTGGTAAACCAGCCAGGTTCATCGCACCCAGATCGGGGATATCATCGCCCATGTATAAAACATTAGATGCATGCGTAGCTTTTTCTTCAAGATAAACCTTTAAACGCTCGGTTTTAGTGTGGGTTCCCATATAAACATCGGTTACCCCCAGGCTGTTTAAACGATACACCGCGCTTTTTGAGCGGCTGCCAGAAATAGCACAAACCTGGTACCCGCATTTTACGGCCAGTTGTATAGCGTAACCATCCTTAATATTAAAGGCACGGCTTTGCTCACCGTTCTCTGCTACAAATACAGAGCCATCGGTAAGTACGCCATCCACATCAAAAATAAAAGTGGTTATATCTTTAAGTTTATTCAGGAATGATTCCATTATTATAATTACACTGATTATGTTATGATTTCACCGATTGCAAACTGTAAACCGGCTACCGCCAACTGAAACTATTGGTTATCGCGCCACTCGTAAACCCACGCTGATTGGATCTGCTCCAGGTGGCCTTCGGTTGATTGCTCGCGCGTACCGGCGAAGTTTGGTAAAGTAAGTATCCATTCCAACAGGTCGGTGAAACGGATGCGGTATATTTTCGATTCATCAAAATCGTCACCAAACTTTTCGTAAAGCTCAATGGCAATATCTTCATGATCATTCCAGTGAATAGGTAAGGTGAATTTATTATCTGTCATTTTAATTTTTGTAAGTAAAATTTATACTATATGGATATGGTATTAGTGACCCATGAAATCCGACTGATCGGGCAAAGTTACTTCAATATCGCCATCAATCATCACACACTGGCAACCCAGGCGTGAGGATATACGCGGATTAACGGCACGATCAATAAAATCTTCTTCCTTGTCAGAAATTTCCTGCACGTTATCCATACCTTTGTTTACATATATATGGCAGGTGCTGCATCCGCAAACCCCACCGCAATTATGCTGCAGTTCAATGCCATTCTCCAGGCAAACGTCTAAAACTGATTCCCCCTCGGCAATAGGCAGCTCAACAGGCTCGTGCCCTTTTTCCTCAAAGTTGATCTTAACTTTAAAAATATTCATTTGGGCAAAAGTAACAAAATAACTTACGCTCCGTGTTTAGATTTACCCTTTTTGATAATACCCTGACTTAATATCTTATAAACCTGTTCCAGGCCGGGTTCGCCGGTCAGCATTTCGAGGTGGGTATCCATGGTCTTAAAATCCTCGCGGATAGCTGGCCCGGTTTGTACATCAGCCGGGAAATGTTCCTGTACCTTTTGTGCAGTCTCTAAAATTAAAGGGCGAAGCAAATCAAACTGGATATTATTTTGAGTTAAAAGATCCTGCGCCACACCATAAAGGTAATTAGGGAAATTACAGGCAAATACAGCCGCCAGGTGCAATACTTTGCGCTGCGCGGAATCAATATCATAAACGTTATTGCTGATGCTTTGCGCCAGTTCTTTTAAAGTGCTGTGGATATTTTCATCGGCAGCTTCAATACATAAAGGCACAGTTAAAAAATCGATCTCACGGGTTTTGCTGAAGGTTTGCAGCGGGTAAAACACGCCCGCCTTATCGGTATAATTTAGTAAAGTTTGCAGGTTGGTAACGCCAGAAGTATGCGCCATGAGTTTACCATACTTAGCCAGTTCGCTGGCAATACCGGGTATCGCATCATCGCTTACGGCTATGATGAAGATATCGACTGCCGGGTTAATACTATCAATGTTATTGATCGCTTCGGCACCAATATGGTAAGCCAGCAATGCCGAATTATGGGCACTGCGACTGTAAACCTGTATGATACGGTGCCCCGCATTTTTAAACGCGGCACCCAGATGAGTAGCTATATTACCGGAGCCTATTATTGTTATGCGCATTGTTTTTAGCGAATGTTTGTGAGGACACAAACATCGGGATAAAATGTAAAAGATTAAAAGTTGAAAATATTGAAGTATTAATAAGCTTCCTTTTCAGCCCAGTCAATTTCTTGTGGCAAAATTGCTTTGCTAAATTCAATATGAACCACTCTCCTTCTATTGCTTGTTGTTGATAGTGATGAAGAGTGCATTAAAAGAGGGCGCATAATCATAATTCCACCCACATTTACTTCACACGTGGTTTCCTTTTCAATTTGCCAATCAATATTTTCATGTCGGTAAACTTTATCATGTGAGCCGGAGATCACTTTTAAAGCGCCATTGCTATCATCAGTATCATCAAGATGTATTCTAACAGTAAAGTTTGTTTGTAAAATATCAATTGGTGGTTGTACAGCAAACATATTCAATTTTGTAGTCCATGGGCCGTAACCGGGTATATCTACTTTTTTATTTACCGCTATGGTTAAATCTTGATGCTATGATACAAACCAGTTGGATTTTTCAGGTTTATCGAAATAAATAGATTTTACAATAAAGTAATTGCTACCAAAAAAGTCTTCAATTATTGATCTGAGTTTATTGTTGAATATTAAACTTTTAACACTAGGCACTTCAATCAAAAAACGACGAATGGCAAATAGGTCAGCAGTTTTACGAAACGTTAGGTTGGACTGATCTGCTTTATCAATTTCAGTTACTATGGCTTTAATTTCCTCATTTGTATAAACATTATTGAGAACAGTAAAGCCATTATCTGTTATTTCACTTTTATGGTCGACAATAAGTTCCATTCGACAATCGTTATGTAATCTTCCCTACCAGCTTTTTACTAATATCCCACAATGTATTCCTGTTTGCCTCGCTCCAGGATAGTAAGGATGATTTGGCCATTTTGGATTTTATGAAATATTGACAGCTTTTGGCTTCCATACCCGGTTCTGTCGCTAAGAAAACACTGGTTTGAGCGCCCTCCTCCGGTAATATCATAAACGGTTTGGCAATCCATAACAGGAATTTTGAAAATCCGCTTGATTCTGCTCCAAAAGCGGTTCTTACAACACCTGGATGCACTGCAAATGACGAAATCCCTTTATCGGCATATTTTTCGGCCAGTGATTTTGTGAAATATATGTTGAATAATTTTGCCGTGCCATAAGCTGTTATTGCCGAATATGCGCGCTGCTCCCATTGCAGGTCGTCAAAATTGGCCTTACCCATTTTATGCCCTTCGGAACTTAGGTTGATGATGCGTGCATGGCCTTTTTCAAGCAAAGGCAATATACTGTTGGTCAATAAAAAATGCCCAAGGTGGTTTGTTACAAACGTCATTTCAAAACCATCCTTGCTTATTTCCTTTTTATCAAACATACCACCGGCATTGTTGATCAGCACATTTATTGCGAATAGTTTACCGTTATTAAGTTCGGCAGCGGCTTCACGCACACTTTGCAGATCAGACAGGTCGCACTTTATAACATGAATATTCTTATTGCCGGTTTTGGTGATAATCTCCTGCTTAAGTTCTTCGCCTTTAACAACATTACGAACCAATAGGTAAAGCGCATGATCCTTTTTAGCAAGCGCTAAAGCGGTTTCTTTCCCTATACCGGAAGTTGCACCGGTAATTACGGTAGTTTTTATAGCCATTTGGGTATGATGATGAATATGCCGTAAATATAGCCACTAACTGGCTTCCGCCAATTTTTCATGCTCCAATATTTGCAGCAGGGCTTTTTCAGCAAGATTCAGGTCCGCAGCCTTAACATCATGGTCATCATCCAGTTCTTTAATATAATGAAAGATGGTACCCTCCTCATAACTTTTTATTACGGTCGGGTGCACATAGTACTTTTTACAAACGGTGCGGGTATTACCGAGGTTCAGCGCCACTTCATCCAAAACGTTTACTATTTTTTTGCGGCACTCAGTTATATTGGCAAATTCTCCCGCCTCTTTAAAAGCATGCAGCGCGCTTACACTGCCGGCCCAGGTACGAAAATCTTTCGCAGTGAAATCTTCTCCGGTAATATTCTTTAAATAATCGTTCACATCACCCGAACCTATATTGCAATGCTGTCCTTCATCATTATAATACTGAAAAAGGTCTTTACCCGGTATATCGCGGCATTGCTTAACAAGTCGCGCCAGTTTTTTGCTTTGTAACGATACCTTATGAAAAACGCCTTTTTTACCCTTGAACTCAAATTTCAGGGTTGTACCATCAATCTTAACATGCCTGTTCATAAGCGTAGTTAACCCGAATGAGCCATATAGCTTTTTGTATGATTCATTCCCTACCCTGATACTGGTCAACTCCATCAGCCTAACTACCAATGCCACTACTTTTTCATGATCCAGCTTATGACGGGCAAGGTCCTTATCTATTTGCTCACGTATAGCTGGTAAATGCTCCGCAAATAACTGCAAGCGATGATATTTAGATTGGTTACGGATCTTATTCCAATCGGGATGATAGCGATATTGCTTTCTGCCTGCGGTATCGGTACCTGTAAATTGCAAGTGTCCGTTTTCATGGGGCGAGATCCATACGTTGGTGTAAGCCGGTGGTATAACCAACTTATTAAAACGCTGTATGAGTTCTTTATCTTTTGTAAGCTTACCATCAGCATCATAATAACTCCAGCCCTTGCCGACTTTTTTACGGGTATAACCGGGTATTGAATCGGACACATGGCGTAATCCGACAGCTTTGGCGGTGCTTTTTGGGTCGCGGCCAATTTTTTCAAGTTTTTTGAGGAGACGGTTCATTGTGAGAATAACAATGTTGAAATAGTTAAGTTTTAACACTTCAAATTAATTTACATTTGAACTTACACCCGTTCAAGCACCCACGCTTGAATGACAGCAAATACTAGCGTCCTCGCTCGTTAAACAAATATGAGCGTGGACGCTCATCAATATTTAAGTTCAAGCGTGGACGCTTGAACTTGCGGAAGCCTATGAGAATTATTGTATCAGCTATTTTACCCTTAATTGACTATTCATTATAAACAAAACCCAATCCATGTAGTTAATTTTACAACACACAATCACTACACATTATGAAATACAATTTTTTAGGGAACACCGGCCTGGTGGTATCTGAACTATGCTTTGGTACCATGACTTTCGGCGGCAAGGGTTATTGGGAAGCCATAGGCAAAATCCAACAACAGGAAGTAAATGAACTAATGCAGGTTGTTGTAGACTCCGGCATTAACTTTATTGATACCGCCAACGTTTATTCATTCGGTGAATCAGAGAAATTACTTGGTCAATCTATAAAAGACCTTGGCTTGCACCGTAACAACCTGGTTATAGCTACCAAAGTACGCGGCCGCATGGGTGAAGGGGAAAATAATGTTGGCTTATCACGCTATCATATCTTTAATTCGGTTGATGAAAGCCTGCAGCGCTTACAGTTGGATCATATCGATATTTTATACGTTCACGGCTTCGACCCAAAAACTCCTATTGAGGAAACCATGCGCGCGTTAAACGATATTGTATTAACAGGCAAAGTACGCTATATAGCTATTTGTAACTGGCCTGCCTGGGTGGTAATGAAAGCGCAAGGCATTTGCCAGCTGAACGGCTGGAATAAGTTTGTAGGTATGCAATATTTTTACTCCTTAGCCGGGCGTGATATTGAGCGTGAAATATTGCCATTAGCAGCCGATCAAAATTTGGCGATGATGCCGTGGAGCCCGCTGGCGGGTGGCTTCCTGTCCGGAAAATTTACCCGTGATAAAGATAAAACAGGCAACTCAAGGCGCGATACATTCGATTTCCCTCCCATCAATAAAGATAAAACCTTTGATATTCTTGATGTCATCAGCGAGATCGGCAAGCAGCACAATGTATCAACCGCGGCAATTGCGCTTGCATGGGTAAGGCAGCAAAAAGGCGTAACCAGCACTATTATTGGTGCTAAAAACATCGAGCAACTAAACGACAACATCAAGTCGACCGAGGTTACTTTAACGGAAGATGATCTTAAAAAGATTGATGAAGTAAGTGCCTTGCCAAAAGAGTATCCGGGATGGATGGTTGAAAGGCAATCTGGCGATAGGGAATTGAAATAAGTAGAAAGTTAATTTGTCTATCCTCTTTATCGCTTGCGATAGAGAGGGTGGTCGAGTGAAACGAAGACCGGGTGAGTCGGCTATGCGAGCGATTATGAACGCGCTCCGTTTGACTCACCTCGACTACGCTTCGCTGGTCGATCCTCTCTCCGCTGTGCGGAAAGAGGATGAAAACAACAAAAAGCCTCCGGTTTTCACCAGAGGTTTTCTTATTTAACATTTTCCCCTGCAATATTAATTTCTAACTATCGTTTTGTGATAAACTGTATAAAACGAGGCATTTAAGTGACGGGGAACAGTAAACAGTTTTGATCTTTTTCAACCATTAGCCGTTAATAAATGTTAAATACCCGAACCATTGTTTTACAGTTTTATCTTTCTTGTAGCTACCGCTCCGGTGCTATATCCCTCACTTATTTACCTGTTCCACTATGCAATTAAATACGCTTAAAGTTGATAGTGTGCAACTGGAATTTGGCGACCGCAAAATATTGCAAGATGTGTGGCTTTCATGTACGCAGGGCGAAGTTGTAGGTTTATTAGGCAGAAATGGATCCGGTAAATCATCACTGTTAAGGATAATTTTTGGCACACTCAATCCCGCATATAAATACGTAAGTATTAATGATCAATTTATTAAAAAAGGTTACCATCACCAACAAATAGCTTATTTACCACAGCACAATTATCTGCCTAATGGCATAAAGATTAGTCAACTGGCTAAGATGATGATTGATCATAAACTTTGGGATGAGTTTACCAGCTACCATGTATATAAAGATCACCATCATAAAACGGTAAACCAGTTATCAGGCGGCGAATTAAGGCAACTGGAAACCCTTATGATACTTTATAATAAAGCTGATTTTATTTTACTGGATGAGCCCTTCACCCATATTTCGCCTGTACAGGCTGATGATTTTAAGGCGGCTATCCGCAGGTGCGGAAAAACAAAAGGCATTATACTTACCGATCACCAATATTACAACATATTGGATGTAAGCGACAGGATAATATTACTGCATAACGGCGCAACCAAACATATTACTAATGATAATGAGCTTGTTACTTATAACTACCTAAATAAACTGCCGGATAATGCCTTTTAATGTAACTAATATCGCGTTCATCTTGTCTTATTGACATATATACAACCTAATGCGCAAACTCTTACCCTATATGCTTACTTTATTGGTGCTTTCACTGGCACTTAGGGGTAAATGCGCGGGTAATGCAACCATTGGCGGTGTGAGTTTTAAACATACTTTTATTGATATAGACCCCGCTCCCTACGGAGATTTTAAAACACTTATCGTCCCTATAAAAAGGTCAGGAAATCTAATCATAGTAGAAGCCCAGGTCGATTCACTCGAAGGTAACTTTGTATTTGATACAGGGGCCCCGTACCTGGTTTTGAATGCTACTTATTTTAGAGATGCACCGCAAATAAACGAACAGCATGCGGCAGGCATAAACGGCGAAGCAGGCACAACTTTTACAACCGTAGTTCACAACTTTACTATACTCGACCTGCATTACAGCAGGCTTACCGCCGATGTTACTGACCTGTCAGGTATTGAAAACGGTCGCGGCATAAAGATTCTGGGCTTGTTGGGAACACGTTTATTCTCAAAGCTTGCAGTTACTGTCGACCTGCAAAATAACCTGCTTTATATTCACAAGCTTGATGATGACGGCAATATTCCTGCTGAAGAAGAAATATTTCATAACCCCGTTTTAAAGACTCCATTCAAGTTTTTGGATGATATTATATTTTTAAAAGGCAGTATTAATGACAAAGGTATGTGGTTTGTTTTTGATAGCGGAGCTGAAACTAACCTATTGGATTACGGCAAATCAAAAAAGATCATAAAAAATATGCAGATCCTTAACAGGTCGAAACTAATTGGCGTTGGAGGTTCAAGTTTTGAGGTTTTATATGCACGGTTTGATAAACTAACTGTTGGCGATCAGGATTTTATGCATAACCGCATACTGATAACTAACCTTGAAAAAATGGGCAAAGCCTATGACCACACCATTGACGGGATACTGGGCTACGACTTTTTTGTAAGAGGCGTATTCAGTATCAATTTCGTTAAAAAGGAATTTGAAATGTACATTTACAACAACCAATAATATGAAACGGTGCTGGCCTTATATATTCACATTGATGTTGCTGTTAAGCGGCATGGTGAATGCTATTGCCCAAAGCCGTAACAATCTCATAGCCGGTAAAGGCAAAATTATATTGCTTATTGATCTTCATTCATCTCCTGCTGAGCTTGATAGCATATTTAAAAAAGCAGCTATTGCAGGCGTTGATAAACGCGCATTTTTGGCTGGCGATTACTCGGCGATCATAAAAGATGGCTGGGTAATGGCGAAAAAACAAAATAACGTAGTGCAGTTTAACCGCTCACTTACAGATATGAAAGGCAATCCGCAAGAAAATCCCTACATCATCACTGCAAGTGTTATAAAAACTAACCCAAGACCGGGTTATCTTGACGCGGTTTATGGCGTAAATAATTTTGCAGTTGCTACGGTTACTGAAGCATCATCAGGCTTTACCCGGTTCTTTTTACCGGGTAATTTAAACGCCAGAAGAGTATTTTTATCAGGAAGTTTTAATGACTGGAGTACATTGAGGGGTGCAATGACAAAGACTCCGCAAGGCTGGATCATTGACCTGAAACTAAAACCCGGTGCTTATGAATATAAATATATTGTTGACAGTCGCTGGATGACCGATCCTTATAACGTATTGAAGATGAATGACGGAGCGGGGAATACCAACTCTGTTTATTATAAGTGTAATTATACTTTCAAACTAAAAAGCTTCCTGAATGCGACTAATGTCATTTTAGCAGGCAGTTTTAATAACTGGAATGCAACTGAATTACAACTTCAGAAAAATGAAGGTGAATGGGAAATACCCGTTTATTTATGTGAGGGCATCCATGAATACCGTTTTAAAGTAGATGGTAAATGGATGACCGACCCCGCTAACCCCGATAAACATGTTGATGAAGATGGAAATATCAGCTCGGTTTTAAATATTGGCGAAACAATAAGTTTTAAACTCAATGGCTATCCAAATGCCAAAAATGTATTTGTAGCCGGTGATTTTACCAATTGGAAACCCAACAAGATTCGTCTTAACAAATCAGGTGATGGATGGGTGGCTACGGTTAAGTTTTCTGCAGGTAATTACAGCTATAAGTTTGTTGTGGATGGCCAATGGATATTAGATCCGCTTAATCAGAACCACACTGTGGTTGATGGCGAAACCAATTGCTTTTTAGCGGTAAGTCCTACCCATATTTTTAAGTTAAAAGGCTATGATAATGCAAAGGTTATACATCTCTCAGGAAGTTTTAACGACTGGAACCAAAACAGCTATACTTTAGCGCATAACGGCAATGAATGGAGCATCAGCATGCGGCTTAAACCCGGTAAATACTTATACAAATTTATTGTTGATGGTAACTGGATTATTGATCCCGGCAACAAACAATGGGAACAGAATCAATATGGTACCGGGAATTCGGTTTTGTGGATAGAGCCATAGTTAACCCCTAACAAAAAATTAACAATCAATATTTAACTTATTTGCTATTTTGCGGGCATGAATAAACCTGTACCTGAAAAGCGTAAAGCTGCTTTAGGATTTATTTTTGCCACACTTTTAATTGATGTAATGGGTTTAGGTATTATTATACCTGTTATACCCAAACTGATAGAACACTTAATTCACGGTAATTTAAGTGAGGCATCGGGCTATGCTTTATGGCTTACCGCCGCTTATGCGGGTATGCAGTTTTTGTTTTCTCCACTGATTGGTAACCTTAGCGATAGGTTTGGCCGCAGGCCCGTATTGCTTTTTTCTTTATTAGGATTTAGTGTAGATTATATGTTCTCGGCCTTTGCACCAACAATAGCCTGGCTGTTTGTGGGCCGTATTGTTGCGGGTATTACCGGTGCCAGTTTTACAACAGGCTCGGCTTACATTGCCGATATCAGCACCCCCGAAAACCGTGCAGCAAATTTTGGTATGGTTGGAGTGGCCTTTGGTTTAGGGTTTATAATAGGTCCGGTAATTGGCGGTGTCTTGGGTAAATATGATATTCATTACCCGTTTATTGCCGCAGCGGTACTGGCATTGCTAAACGCCACCTACGGCTATTTCATTCTCCCGGAATCATTGGATCTTGCACACAGGCGCCCTTTCGAAATAAAGAAAGCTAACCCTGTAAGCACATTAATAAAACTGAGCAAATACAAATCGGTTATCGGTTTGGCAGTATCCTTGTTCCTGGTGTATTTTGCCGCGCAAGCCGTACAATGCGCATGGACTTTTTATACTATGGATAAATTCAGCTGGAATGAAGCCATGGTTGGTTACTCGCTTGGCGCGGTAGGCTTATTTGTAGCTTTGGTACAAGGCGGATTGATCAGGATCATCATTCCAAAACTTGGGCAGGAACGAAGCATCTGGATAGGTTTGTTGCTATATGCCATCGGGCTGGCCTTGTTTGCTTTTGCAAGTAAAGGCTGGATGATGTTCGCTTTTTTGGTTCCATACTGTCTTGGCGGTATAGCCGGCCCGGCTTTGCAGGGATATATGAGCACCAGTGTACCCGCTAATGAGCAAGGCGAATTGCAGGGTGGATTAACCAGCCTGATGAGTTTAAGTTCAATTTTGGGGCCGATGGTTATGCTGGGGTCATTCCATTATTTTACGCAGCCTAACCCCTATTTCCAGTTTCCAGGAGCGCCGTTTGTAATAGGTGCTGCAATGATGCTTTTGAGTGCTATATTAGCTGTACGAAGCTTTAAAAGAAATTAAAACCACCTCCATTTAAAACAAATCCCCTTTAATTATTATTTTCTATCGGATGGATCAGGAACCCAAAGTTAAAACCTCAGCCGCTTTACGCTTTATATTTGTCACCATATTTATTGATGTGATGGGTTTGGCTATCATCATCCCGGTGATCCCAAACTTATTAAAGCAACTGGGAAATGTAGATTATTCAGTTGCTTCTGAACTCAACGGCTGGCTTACTTTCACCTATGCCACTATGCAGATCTTGTTCTCGCCTATAATGGGTAACCTCAGCGACAGGTTTGGCAGGCGGCCAATTCTACTAATATCATTATTGGGCTTTTGTGTTGATTATACCTTCATGGCCTTTGCACCAACCATATTTTGGCTGTTTGTGGGGCGAACAATTGCAGGCATAACGGGCGCAACTATGTCCACTGCCACAGCATACATTGCCGATATAAGCACCGGCGATAAAAGAGCGGCTAACTTTGGTATTGTTGGCGCGGCATCGGGCCTGGGCTTTATAATAGGTGTTTCGGGCGGGGCTTTTTTGGGTGATATTAATATCAAATTCCCATTTATGGTAGCCGCGGGTGCAGCTCTGTTTAATGCACTTTATGGGTATTTTGTGTTGCCGGAATCGTTAGATAAAGAACATCGCCGCAAATTTGAGTGGAAACGTGCCAACCCCATAGGCTCATTTATGCAGCTCACTAAATATAAGGCGCTTGCCGGACTGGCACTTGCATTTACATTGGTTTATATAGCGCAAAAAGCAGTTGAATATCAAATGCCTTTTTACGTTTATGAAAAATTCCAATGGACGATGAGAAGTGTGGGTTGCCTCGGGCTCTTTATTGGCTTTTTACTGATATGTATACAGGGTTGGCTTATTCGATACCTTATCCCTAAATGGGGATTAAAGAAGAACATTATATTAGGTTTAATATCCTACGGAGTGGGATTAACGCTCATCGCATTCGCTGGCCAGGGCTGGCAGGTTTATATTTTCATGGTGCCTTATTGCTTTGGAGGCATATCGGGCCCGGCATTGCAGGGCTTTATAACCAGTAAATTTGGGGCAAGTGAGCAAGGTGAGCTACAAGGCGGATTGTCATTACTTTCGAGTATAAGCCTGGTGGTTGGCCCCCTTGTAATGGGTTATAGCTTCAAATTTTTTACCCATAAAGATTCTGCATTATATTTCCCCGGCTCACCTTATATACTTGGGGCATTGCTAATACTAATTAGTGTTTTATTGGTTGTTAGGAGCTTTAAAAAAGATGTTACTTTAACAACATAATTTCATAAGTTTGATTTAATGAAACAACTGATCATTAATTTTGAGTTACTGATTATTGGTATACTGGCATTGCTTTTACTTGCCAGAATAGATCATTTTTATAGTTCCTCAACTGATAATATATGGACAGTTGTTTTTACCCTGGCATTTATTACAACAAGCGTTATATTAATAAAAAGAGCAGTAAAAAAACGTTCATCCATGTTTAGGCCAAGGCCATTGCTAATAAACCATGATCAAATGGAAAAAGCTGGTATCAGCGATCGTGAGGGCCAGATATTATTGCTGATTGATGAAGGGTTTAATGACGAGCAAATAGCAGGCAAGCTATTTATTGCAGAAAGCACGGTTAAAAGGCACCTAACACGCGTATCCAAAAAACTCCATGCAAATTGCCGTACCGAAACGGTTAAAAGGGCTAAGGAAATGTCTATTCTTTTATAATCAGCTTGACTCCTAATCCAAGCCACTAACACCGCCCGAGATCACAAACTTCATTACTTCAGCAGCACTTTTGTCTATTGGATGCACTTTATCTGCCGAAATAATTGCAACATGCCCCGCAAAAGAATAAGAGTAAGGAAAATATACAGCAACCTCACCCGGTAAATTCAGCATCGACATATCCTTTTTAACAAGGAAGCCGATCTTTTTTAAGCCAAATTCGTTTACCTCAACCAGTACTGGTTCATTAAATTTCTTTTCCTCACCCACAAAAGCCTCTGTCAAATCTTTTATTGATGAGTACAGGAATTTGAATAATGGCAAACGATTAAGCCAGCGGTTAAACCATTGTTTTATAGGTTCGGTTACCACGTTGGTAACCAATACACCGGCTACTAAAATTATCAGTATTACATTAACAATCCCTAAACCGGGGATATAAATTGGCCGGCCTTTACTATCAACTATAAAAACACTACTTAGATTAAGGGCATTATCAATTTTTGCTACAGCCCAATAAATCAGGAAAATAGCTACGCCAAGCGGCACTACAATCAGCAGGCCTTTTACAAAATAATTAAGTAATGCTTTGGCAACTCTTCTCATAAAATTCTACTCGTAAAAGTACACTCTTTTTACTCGCTGCGAAACATTAGTTAGTATTTCATAAGGGATAGTGCCTATCTGGGCGGCAAGTTCTTCAATCCTAAGCTCTTCATTAAAAACGGTAACTTCGTCCCCTTCGCGTATATCCGGCACATTGCTAACATCAAGCATACACATATCCATTGATATATTGCCTACTGTTGGCACCCGTACTCCTCTGATCATCATCTTACCTACACCGTTACCAAAGGCACGCAAATAACCATCGGCATAGCCTATGCGGATGGTGGCTATCTTACCATTTTTTGCTAAACTACCATTTCGGCCATAGCCAATTGTTTCACCTGCAGGTATTTTTTTAACTTGCGATACACTTGTTTTTAATCCGGCGATGGGTTGCAAAGCGTTTTCAGAAGCTGGTACTGCCGAATCGATCCCATACAATCCGATACCTAACCTAACCATATCATACTGAGCTGAAGACCATCGAGTTATGCCAGATGTATTACTTAAATGCTTTATTACTTTATAACCAAGAGCTTTCTCAATCTGCTTGTATGCTTTCTCAAACTTTGTTATTTGTTTTTGGGTGAATGCATCGTGCTTTGGAGCTTCGCTGGCTACCAGGTGCGAGAATATTGATTTTACCTGCACATAGATATTTTCTTCCAGAAGATCGCATAATGTCTCTATCTCAAAATCCTCAAAACCGAGCCTGTGCATACCAGTATCTATTTTAAGATGTACGGGATAATTTACCAGCCCTGCTGATTGCGCGTATTTAATAAAATCATCAAACAGGCCGAAGCTATAGATCACAGGCTCCAGTTTATATTCATCCAGTTTATCAAATGCCGATACCTCGGGGTTCATTATCACAATGGGTAGGGTAATACCGGCTTGCCTGAGCGTAACTCCTTCATCAATATAGGCCACTGCCAGGTAATCAACCTTATTATATTGCAGCATATTAGCTACCTCGAAAGTGCCGCTGCCATAGGAGAAAGCCTTAACCATTGCCATCACCTTAACACCCGGCTTTAACTTTGATTTATAATAGTTCAGGTTATTAAGCAGTGTATTCAAGTTAATTTCGAGTACCGTTTCATGGCCTTTTTGCACTAATGCCCGGCTTACCCTTTCAAACTCGAAACTGCGCGAACCCTTTATCAGTATGTCTTCATTCCTGAAATTGAGTTTCACCAAGTCTTTTAGCAAAGCTGCCGTATCATGAAAGAAGTATTTTTCAGGCACATCGAAACGCTCCTGATGGTTAAACACCGCAGTCCCCACTCCCACAAACTTATCTATCTTTTTAGCGCTGATGAGATTTGCCACTTGTTTATATAACACATCTTCCTCTAAGCCAGATTGAAATATATCAGATAATATTAAAGTCTTTTTTTGATGTTGATTTTGCTGCCCTAAAAAATTGAGTGCTATTTCTAATGATTGTACATCTGAGTTATAGGAATCATCAATAATTGAACAATCGTGGATGCCGTTTTTAAGCTCCAGGCGCATGCTAACGGGTGTTAATCGCTCTATTCGTTTATCAACCTCAACCGGACTGTAGCCCATCGCCAGCATGGTTGCCCAACAGGTGATGGCGTTTTCAACCGAAGCTTCATCCATAAACGGTACCAGGCATTCAATTTCATGGCCCTTATATTTAGCACGTAGATAAAAGTTTTTGCTGATCACCGCTTCACTAAAAACATACAGATCGGCCTGCTTAAATTTCTGGCTCCAGGTAAAACATTCCGCTTTTATGACTTTTTGATAATCTATCAGCTGATCGTAATTATGGATAACCAGCTTGCAATGTTTAAATAAGCCCAATTTCTCTTTTATCTTTTGATCGCGCGATTCAAAGCCCTCATCATGCGCCGAACCAATATGGGTAAGTATACCTATCTCCGGCTTAATTATAGCCTCAAGGTGATGCATTTCGCCAATGGTTGATATTCCGGCCTCAAAAATACCAAGGTCATTCTTATCGCTTATTTGCCACACGGAAAGTGGTACCCCTATTTGCGAGTTATAACTTTTAGGATTGCGTACAATATTATGGTCAGAGGCCATCAATTGGTAAAGCCATTCTTTTACTATGGTTTTACCGTTGCTGCCGGTTATGCCAATCACTTTTAAATTAAATTGATTGCGGTGATAGGCTGCCAGTGTTTGTAAAGCGACCAATACATCATCAACAATTAAAAAATTTGCGCCGGGCATTTTTATTTCGGGGCCTTGCTTTACTACAAAATTGCGGACACCAGCTGCATAGGCTTCGGCAATAAATTCGTGGCCATTCCTCCTGCCGCTTAATGCAAAAAACAAGGCTTCAGCGGCATTATTGATTCGGCGACTATCAGTAAGCAAAACATTAACGCTATTTTCACTTACGATAGCGCCATTGGCGTTTATAATCTCTTTTATTTTAGTTATGGTATATTGGCTGTTAAGCATGGCACTAATTTGATTATATTTCTGCCAATAGAAGAATTTTTATCGAATTTTGGTTTTTAAATGGATCAGCCCAAGCCCCCTAAAATTACCGACGAAAAAGTAGCCTTAACTAAAGCCGAAGCTTTTTGCGCCTACCAGGAGCGATCGCAGCATGAGATACGCAACAAACTTTATGAATGGGGATTGTGGACAGATGCCGTAGAGAACATCATCATCCAACTTATTGGCAGTAACTTTTTAAGTGAAGAACGCTTTGCCAAAGCCTATGTAAGAGGTAAGTTCAAGCAAAAAGGCTGGGGAAAAATAAAGATAAAACAAGGCCTCAAACTAAAAAAGGTGCCCGACGGATTGATAAAAAAAGCCCTGCAAACCATTGATGGTGATGAATACCTGGATACATTGAGCAGGTTATTGAATAAAAAAGCTGCATCGCTTATCGAGAAAGACCCTTATAAACGCAGATATAGGCTGCAACAGTACGCTTTTAGCCGCGGATATGAGATTGACATCACAAATGATATTTTGAAAACCAGCGAGTTATAAACTTTTATAAAAAAAGTGAAAATTTTCCTTGCAGGATATTCAATTCTGCCTATATTTGCACTCCCAACAACGAAGAGGCGGTTTAGCTTACAAAGTTGAAAGGAAAAGAGTAGAAAAATATGATACTCTTACCATATGCGAAAGTAGCTCAGTTGGTAGAGCACGACCTTGCCAAGGTCGGGGTCGCGAGTTCGAATCTCGTCTTTCGCTCAAATCCCTTCCCACAAAAAGAAGGGATTTATTGTTAGAAGGTTTAGACACCTGCTCAGATGGTGGAACTGGTAGACACGCAGGACTTAAAATCCTGTTCCCGTAAACGGAGTGCGGGTTCGATTCCCGCTCTGAGTACTTTTAAAAGAATCGAACAAAAAAAGCCTGATACAGAAATGTGTCAGGCTTTTTTGTTTTGGGTTCGTGCCCTGTGAATTACCCACCAAGCCCCCTATTCCCAGTCGCCCATCGACTATAACAGTTTAGTATTTTGATTTATTTACAAAGTTTACAATTTTATTTACAATCCTAATTCCTCGGGCTGAAGGCAATCAAAGTAATTTTGCTGCATAATATGATATGAAAAATTAAAAGAGTTCCTTAAATGGATCTGATTTATCAGGAGATAAAACTATGTTAATTAAACCTACAAAAAATATGAAAAAAATCATTTATGCGCTGATCTTACCGCTGGTTGTGGTAAGCGGACTAGTATTTGCTAATCATGAAATTAAAAATGACGCTTCTAAAAAATCAACTTCAAAGCCCCTCTCTGCTGCTGAAAGGGAAGCTGCAATGAAAAAATGGGAGGCTACCCCTGATGGTATAAAGTACAAAAAATGGGAAGGGTCTCCCGAAGGTAAAAAAGTGTATGCCGGTGCTGCTAAAATCAGGAAGCACATTAAGGATTATACTAATATGGAGGGAGTTGTAACCTCTCTTTCTCTTCCGCCAGGCTCATTATTAGGTTTCGGAGTGATGGTGAAGATCAATGACGACGATTATATTCTTAGTTTTGGGCCGGAAAAGTCTGACAATTTTTTTTTGAACTTTAACAATGAATTTAAGCAATCGCATAGCCTTAAAGTTAACGACAAAATAATTATAAAAAGCCATAGCGTATCGTACGCGCCCAAATATTCATATCCAATCGTATCGGGCGACTATGTAGAACGAGATAGTAAAATAATTTATAAACGTGCCCCTCGCAAAGGCGGTTGCTAAGTAATAAATTATGATATATATACACGTATATGCTTTGTTATTGATATTTGTTTTCATTTAAAAGGGCTGTCAGTGGTATCAGTTTTATATTCACTAAACGTTTGATCTTTTTCCCGCCGCCTTATTCAAAATTACCGTTTTAAGCAATTAAATCGGTAATATGCGGAAAACCTCCATTGATGATTATTTAACTGAAAGGCTTTTCTATTTAATTAGCAACATCGTAAAAACGCCTCAATACAATGCAATTATTTATTAAGAGTTGGCGGATCAAGGCGGTTATAGTTACGGCTTCGTTAAATTGTCCAACTTCTGCTTTTACCAGGAACAATTTGTGCCGAATTCTTAATTGACGCTTTTTTTGGTATTTGATTACATTCAGTCAGAAGTAAAAACATTAGTACAGTCAAATAGTTATTTTTATAAGACATTTGGTGTTTAAAAATCCAGCATGTTAATTTCTTTGAACACCTTGAATAAGAAAAATTACAGCAATTATTCGCTTTGACTGTCAGGATTTTTCTCATCGTATTTCTGCAAAATCCGCTCTACAATCACCAGGAAGCCATAAATGTGTTCAATTAATTTCCCGGTATCGGTACTGCACGACGTGATAAAATACAGTAAATTAATCACTTACTGTATTTTTTATTTAGTGAACATACGTAACTACATACACTATTAAAACGACATACAAAATAGTTCTACATTCTATTTTTTTGATTAGAGTAAAAGTTAGATAAATGATTTAATCAGGTTAAAAGTCTTTTTAAAGGCTCAATAATCCCCCCAAGATGTGCTGATTAGCCTCGGTAGTCTTGTGACTGTGTCACGTAGCATATTAAAGCAAATACTGCCTACTGATAAATCCATCATCGCTAATATCTTTTACTAAATGCTAAAAATAATGGCAAAATGCGTAAAATTGCGGTATGAACGCCAAGGCGCAGTTAGCCCTCGATTATGTCGCATCCACCAATACCACCGTTTTTCTGACCGGCAAAGCCGGTACTGGTAAAACCACGCTGTTACAGCAAATTAAACAAGAAGCCAAAAAGAAACTGGCGGTGGTTGCACCAACAGGCGTGGCGGCGATCAACGCGGGCGGGATGACGATACATTCTTTTTTCCAAATCCCATTCGGGCCGCTTATACCTGGCGGTGATAGTCGGCCGGAAGTTCATTATAGTCCTGAAAAGAAAGATCTCCTTTATAATTTAGAATTGCTCATTATTGATGAGGTAAGCATGGTACGGCCTGATATAATAGATCAGATCGACCTAATTTTGAGAAATATTAAAGAGTCAAATCATCCTTTCGGTGGTGTGCAGCTTTTACTTATCGGTGATTTGTCACAGTTGAGCCCGATCATCCGCGAGGAGGAATGGGCTATGCTCAGCCGCTTTTATAGCAACCCCTATTTTTTCAACAGCCAGGTTTTAAAAAAGATGCCATACATCCGTATTGAGCTTGACCATGTTTATCGCCAGAAAGAACAGATCTTTGTTGATATACTAAACGAGGTGCGCAATCAAACGCTCAGCTCTGAAAATTTAACAATTTTAAATGAACGCTATCAGCCAAACTACATCCCATCAGCAATTGAACCTTATATAACTTTAACGACCCATAACAGCATAGCTAATCAACTCAATACTGAATATTTAGCGGTGCTGGAGGGTGATACATTTGAATTTAAGGCTGTTATAAAGGGTGATTTTCCAAAAGATGCCTATCCTACAGAAACTGAACTAAAACTAAAAGTTGGTTCACAGGTCATGTTCGTCAAAAATGACAACTCGGCCGAAAAACTGTATTACAATGGTAAGATCGGTACGGTGAACCGCATAGAAGGAAGTTCTGTATTTGTGACCTGCGGATCAGAAAATGAGCTTGCCGTTGAAGCACAGGAATGGTCAAATATCAAATACAAACTCGAAGACGAGCAGATAAGTGAAACCAATGCGGGTAGCTTTGCTCAGATCCCTTTAAAACTGGCCTGGGCCATCACTATCCATAAAAGCCAGGGCTTGAGCTTTGACAAAGCCATCATCGATGTCAGTGAAGCCTTCGCTCACGGGCAGGCCTATGTCGCGCTTAGCCGCTGCCGTACACTTTCCGGCATGGTATTACGCAATCCAATAGCTGCGCAAAATATTATCAACGACCCTTCTGTTATCCGATATAACGAACAAGCGCAACAAAACATTCCCGATCTGGAAGCTGACCGCGAGAAATACTCTGCCTTCCTCCTTTCTGAATTATTCAACTTCAACGGTTTAAAAAAACGAGTTCAAGAGTTTGAGAACTTATTAAATACCAACATCATAACGGTGGCAGAGAAAACCGCGCGCCAGCTTAAATTAAATGAATCCGAACGCATCCTAAAAGCTGCGGACTATTTCTTAAATGAATTAAAGCAGGCGGCAGAAAGCCTGCATAGCCAAATACCAGCCTTAATCGGCACTTCCAAAGAAGGAGCCGCAAAAGCCGACCATCTGTTACAATGGATCATGGCCCGCATCAGTTTAATGGAACATTTTTCGACCAATGATTTTAGCGCTTCAGCCTACCGCACAGCTATAGCATCAGTTACTAAACCAGGCCACTCTTATGTAAAGGCACTCAACGCCAAACCCAACGAAAAACTCTACGAACAAATAATTGAATGGCGAGAAAAAACGGCGGAAAAAGAAACGATCATGCCTACCGCTATCTTATCTGAAAGAACTGCCGCGGCCATTGCCGAGAAGCTCCCCGCAACTGTCAAAGCACTCAGCGCCATCAAAGGCGTAGGCCCTCAAAAAACTACGCAATACGGCCCGGAACTCATTCAAATGATTCGCAGCTTTCTGACTCCCGAAAAAGAACAAGGAAGCTTATTTTAAAATTCAGCAGATGGCTTTTATTAACTAACGCAATTTAATAATGCCTAACAACAAAAATCAACGATTGCCGCTCGTCTGCCCGAACGAGGTACTCCTCTCTCCAACATTTCAAATAATGCGTTTAATTTGAATATTAGTAAAGGATAATTTTTTTTATAATGCCGTTTAGTAGTTCACGATAATGTTTTACAAATGCCAGATTGAATTCTGATAAGATCAGTTTTGGGCGAGGAGATTCTTCTTAGAGCTGATTTCCAGCTTGTATCCTTTGCCGCGTACAACAACAATGTTGATATTAGGGTCAGGTTCCAGTTTTTTTCTAAGTTTTGATATGAACATATCCAAACTACGCCCCACAATAACACCTTCATCTTCCCATATCTCTTTTTGCAGCCGGCTTCTCTCTATAGTCTCGTTAGGCGATAACGCGAATATGCGCAGTAGACGTGTTTCAGTTCCAGTTAGATTTATAGTTTTTTTATTTATTACCAGTTGCCGCTTCTGCTCATCAAACAAGGCCGAGCCAAAAGTGAATACCTCGGTAACCTGACCTTTTGGTAAGGCGTTCTTAGGCTTAATAGATCTCAAAAAAATGAAACCAACAAATGCTAAAAATGGCAGGCTGCCCAGAAGATATCCATTCTTTGCTGTATTTATTCCTGCCGGTTTGAATTTAATATTGATCATATAAGATGCTTTCGGTTGCTTTCTTCCCATACATGCTATAATATCATTTTTTTTATTTTTTGATATAGCGTAGCCATAGGCTACACTGGAGTTGCCGGAGTTCAGAACGTCAACAACGTAATCACGCGCGAGCGGGTCTTTGGCCAACAAACGCCGGGTAGTATTCACCAGGGAATCCGGTAGAAAAGTAAGATCCTTTTCAAACCTTATCTGGTATTCATTTTCAGCGATCTTTTTTACCGGGAGCACCCTTGATGTAAGGTCGCCCGATTGTGTTAGTAGTTCATCTCCGATCCTGCGAAGCAACACTTCCCTTCTGGCGATATCAAAGTCGTCATTGCCCTCCATACTGAAAGCCACGCAGATTACAGAGATAAACAGGAGTAATATCAATCCGAACAGGTATTTGCGTTTCCCGGCGAGGAGATTTCGACTAAGATGCATAGTGTCAAGTTTTTTATTTACAAAGTTTACAATTTTATTTACAATCCAAATTTCTCAAGCCGAAAAACATCAAAGTAGATTTGCTGAATCAATTTTGATGTGATATGAAAAATGAAAAAAATGTCTTATGCGCTCTGATTATTATGCTGGCAGGAGTAATTTACTTTCCCGTACTGGCTCAGCAAATAAAGGACACTCAGGATGCTGTTTACCAGCTCGATGTTAAAAAAAGTAAACTATTTTGGAAGGCGCCCAAAAACCGGCATAATGGTTTTATATTATTCAACTCGGGCACACTTAGCAACTTTACTGCCGGCAGGCCAACCCGGGGTACTTTCAGTATAAATATGAACAGTATGATGAGTACTGACGAAGCATCAGCTGCCGGAAGAAAAAACGTTGACGATAAACTGAGAAGCGAAGATTTCTTTGCTGTATCAAGATATCCTACAGCCACCATGCTCGTTAAACAGATACTTCCGGAACAGAACCCTGCTACCTACAAGGTTTCGGGTGAGCTGACCATCAAAGGTGTGACCAAACCCATCGAATTTACAACCATTATGAAGCAGAATGGCAATACGATTACAGCAACTGCAAAAACGAACATTAGCCGCGAAAAGTGGACTATCAACCATCAACCGCAGCCGGCACCCTGGGACCTTCTTGCAAGCATAAAAGACAACCTTGTTGACGATGACATCCCGGTCAGCCTGGAGCTGGTATTTAATAAGAAACAATTGTAACGTAATTAAAAGAAAAAATGAAAAGCTACCCACAGATTTACGCTTTATTCTTAACGCTTGTTTTTTTTACTTCCTGTAAAGGACAAGTCAAAACAGAACTACCCAAAGGCAGTATTAAGTCCGAACCCGCAAACGTAATCACTTCTTCCGGACCTAACCGAATCACCCGTAATATCATACAAGATAGAAAGGGTAACATTTGGATTGCTTCATGGCAAGGCGTTTTTCGATACGATGGAAAATCGTTTACCAATATTACCATGAAAGTGAGTTGCGCACGGTTCTTTTCTGTTTTAGAAGACAGAAAAGGCAACTTTTGGTTCGGCTCTATTGGTTCAGGTATTTATTATTACGATGGGAAATCCTTTAAAAATTTCACAACAAAAGAGGGGCTTGCCAGTAATGAGGTTACTTGTATTTACGAAGATAAAACCGGCAATATTTGGTTCGGTACTGGCGACGGCGCAAGCCGCTACAATGGAAAGTCCTTTCGAAATTACACAATGAAAGAAGGTTTGCCCAGTAATGATATTAATTCAATCATCGAAGACAAAACGGGGAAATTCTGGTTTGGAACAAGGGGGTATGCCTCCGTTTATGATGGAAAAACCTTTACCGTTTTTACCCATAAGGGCAAACCTTTTACGAATGTTCGTACCATAATCGAAGATAAAAAAGGCAATATTTGGCTTGGTGGATCTGATGGCCTTTGGCGATACGACGGCAATACCTTTACCAACTTCACAGAGAAATTTGTCGGTTATGTTTATGAAGATAAAGAAGGAAACATTTTGATTAGTTCACAAAGTGCTCATGATAAAAGTTGGACTAGTTCTTATGAAAAAAGTTTGACTAGCTCACAAAGCGCTTATGGCCAGGGTTGGGCACTTTCCCGGTACGACGGAAAGTCTTTGTCTAATAAAAAGCCAACTGTAACCGAAATAACTAATAGACCAATGGTTTTCGGGATTTTAGAAGATGGTAAAGGAAATATTTGGTTTGGCGCTGTAGATGGGGTGTATCGTTATGATGGGAATACCATTATTGACTTTAAGGGTATCAATACAAGCCCTCAATTACACATTTGATTAGCCTCTGAAATTACTGTCACCATTTTTCGGATGATTAAATTTTGATAAAAATCAGTAACCTGTTTGGATAATGGACATCATATCGCATCCATTGCGTATGATGTCCATATATCTTTGATAATTAGGAATGATCTTTAGCCAGCGCTATCATCTCTGATAACTCATCAACAGCAGCTTCATTACTACCATCAAATCCCATCAGGTGAAACCTGATAACACCGTTCTTATCGATAATAAATTTAGACGGTATGCCATTAACCTTATAGCTGGTAACCACTTTGTTCTCTTTTGTTTCGGGATCCTTTAAATCCATTAATACCTGAAAATTATAGCCTTTGCTTTTTATGAATTCCTTTGCATTTTCTGCTGCATCACCCGCTCCTCTTTCCCAGGTATGAATAAATAAAAATTTCACGTTAGGATCATCCTTAAACTTATTTTGGGCCATTTGCATTGCCGGGAAGGATGCCTTGCACGGGCCGCACCAGGTCGCCCAAAAATCAAGGATCACAATTTTTCCTTTTAAATCAGCCAAAGTAACTTTATTCCCATCCAGATCAGTTAGGGTAAAGTTAGCAGCAGGTTCATTCATAATCTCTTTGGTTAGCCTTTTATGCAGATCTTCCAAAAAACCCTTCCTGATCAATGCTGAATAAGCATCATATCCTTTATCGCTGCCATTTACTTTTATATAAAGTTCTTTAAATGTTGCTTCCATTTCAGGGTTGGCTTTTCCTGCTTTAACAACTGGTTCTAATTTATCATATGCCTCTTTGTTACGGTTAAGCCTCATCAGTACCTGGGCGTATGAATAATTGGTATATGGGTTTAGTTCTGTATTTAATTTGTATGATGCCTCAGTATATTTTAATGCCTCATCATATTTTTTATCAGCCACTAACAGCTGAGCATAACTTGCCAACAAGCCCGGGTAACCCGAAGCGGCAAATTTACCTGCATTGTCATTATCTTTTGCGTAATAAAATTTACCTGCAATATCCATCGCTTTTTTAATGTATAGCGCTGCATTTGCCGTGTCGCCATTCTTTTTAAACGCTCCGGCTAATTCACTATAACCATTGGTTTTCCAGAATTCCTCTTCCAGCATGTTAATAAAAGCTATAGCTTTTTCGGTATTATGATTTTCTTCGTATGAGGCGGCTATAGCAGCACGAACGTAATCGTAGCTGATATGATCATAATCAACATCGGGAAAATTGGCCGGAGGAAATTGCTGCACCCATTTTTGGTAAGCCACATCCTTTTCTTCAGGCGTTTTTAAATTGTAAATTATTTCCGCTCCCTTCTCCCTGGCGGCATATCCATTTGGAAACTTAACCAGCCTCAAATTATTTAAGGAATCAACTGCTTTTTGATTTTTTAGCTGATAGTAAAAGTTAGTAGCCAAAATCACTTCATTTTCGTTATTACTGGCCGCAAGCTGCTTTAAATCACTATTCAGTGCTATTTTGTCCTGATGATTGCTTGATGCGATGAGCTTGTTTAACGTTTTCCTCGTGCTATCTATCGGTTGTGCAGATTGTGCAAAGCCGGTGTTTACTAAAAAGGTTAAGCTTAACACACAGCCTACTATGGTATAATTTAATCTTGTTTTCATTTCTTCTTAGCTTTTTTGTTTGATGGTTGATGAATAACCATTGCACCGGTAATTTTAGTGTGGTGCAATGGTTATAACTTATTGGCTATTAATATCCCGCGTTTTGAGTTAAGTTCGGATTTAACAATATTTCGTTTTGAGGTATTGGCATTAAGGTAGCAGTAGAAGTCCACGTTGTTTTTAATGCGCCGAGGACTGCGTCAGCCTGGCCTGTTCTTATAAGGTCAAACCACCTGTGGCCATATTCGCCAAAAAACTCCACCTTTCTTTCATTCAATATTGCAGTCAACAAGGTTTCCTGTGTTGATGCCGTTGTATTTGGTAAACCTGCACGCGTACGCACAACATTTAGATCGGTTTGAGCATCTGTCGCATCATTCAGTTGCGCTTCTGCTTCTGCTTTAATTAAATATTGCTCAGCAACCCTCAACACAACATCAAACTCATTAGTGCCTTGATTTTGATCTGCCAATTTGTATTTATTGATCCTGTAATAGGTTATATTATTATAAATAGTAGAATCAACCCAATCCTTTTTCCGGTTATCGCCTGCTTCAAATGATTTTGTAAAACCAGAATATAAAACATAAGCCGGCGGGGCTACCGTACTGCCCGCAGGGTCTGTACGATAAGCGCTGCCTATTTTTGATATCCCTTTGGTATTAGCAAATTGAAAAATTGCCTCAGTACTGGTATTTATAAAAACGCTGTTTAAATCAGGCATGGTGTATACTCCCGAATTAATTACCAATCCGGCTTCAGTTTTAGCATCTGCATAATCCTTAGTATACAAATAAACGCGGGCCAATAAGGCTGCGGCAGCCCATTTGTTAGCCCTTGACCGGTGAACACTGTTACCGGCATAAGCCGCAGGTAATAATGACTGAGCATCCTTTAAATCAGCTATAATTTGGTTGTATACATCTGTAGTGGCTGCCCTTGGTAAATTGCCATTATTAAGTGGGGTAGCATCCAAACTTAAAGGCACCGCTCCAAAATAATTAACCAGGTAAAAGAAAGTCCACGCCCGCATAAACTTAGCTTCGCCGGTCAGTTGGTTTTTGGCAGCCTGCGACATTCCTGTAGACACCGCTATTTGACTTATAGACAAGTTGCAAAACCTGATAATTGTATATGGATAAGCCCATAAAAAACTTTCTATATCCGAGTTGGTTTTAAGTACCTGGTTTTTTGAAAATTGCCCAAGTAGCGCATTTGATTGTGTGTTTTCCAATTCATCAGCGGCCAGGCCGCCAGCATAAGTAAAATATTGCTCCGCATTATAGGTATTATATGTTGAGTATATACTGAGTACAGCGCTTGTTGCCGCACTATCAGACGAGAAAGATTCAGCATTCGACAGCATGCTTGGTGCTACCGGAATTTCTACATATTTTTTGCAGGAGGATATAATTACGATAGCTGTTAAGGTAAGCCCTACAAAAATATTTTTGAAAGATATATTTATCAATTTCATAATTTCTATTTATTAAAATGTGCAGTTTAAACCCAAAACAATTGTGCGTAATTGAGGAAAGGCAATAATTGACCCCGTTCCGGGTGCAGGGCCTGCTCCATCAACTGTAGTATCAGGGTCATACACATATTTTTGTTTTGCCCATGTATAAAGGTTCTGCCCTTGCAGGTAAATAGTTGCATTGGAGATACCCGCACTCTTAATCCAGTTTTTAGGCAGCGAATAGTTTAAACTTACTGTTTTAAGTTTCAGGTATGATGCATCGCCCCAATTGAAGTCAGATGAAGGCAGGTTTGAATACGATGGGTCGTAATTTACGCTGGCAGCCGGAAAATAGCCACTGCTACCGGGTGCCGTCCATCTGTTTAAGATAGCCGTTGTTTCATTCTGATAGCTGGAACCCAAGGGTGAGTAAGCATAGCTAAGTGTAGCATTTTTATACCCCATGCGGTGATTGTACTGAAAAGCAAAATCAAGATCAAAGCTTTTATACGCAATGCTATTGGTTATGCCGCCATAGTATGGATGTCCATAAGGCGCAATGTATCTATCATTAGCATAATCAATTGATCCATCTCCATTTTTATCCTGAAAAGTAGGTAACCCTGTTTTAGGATCAGGGCCGGTATAATGGTATAATAAAGCTACGTCAGTTGGTTGGCCAATAATGTACGATGATGCATAATAGGACGTAGAAAGCCCCGGAAATGCTAAAAGTTTATTGCGGTTAAAGGTTAAGTTGATGTTAGTGGTCCATTTTAAATTACTATTCGTAATATTTATGGTATTCAGTTCAAACTCAAATCCTTTGTTTTGAACAGTTGCATCCAGGTTGCCTAAAAAGGAACTTGTACCTGTTTGTGTTGGCACAGCCTGGTAGGTTAAAATATTAGAGCTGCGGTTACGATAGTAGTCGGTCTTTAATAAAATCCTGTCATGTAAAAAGCCCAGTTCTAAAGCTGCATCTAACTTATTTGTCCGTTCCCATGATAAGTTAGGATTTGCAATATTGCTTGGATTTAACACCGGGTAGCCGTCATATGCGCCAGCTGAACCTGCTGCCTGGTATAATGAAAAATATTGGTAGTTTGGAATCTGATCGTTTCCGGTTACACCATAACTGCCGCGTAACTTACCAAAACTCAAAAAGCTTAGGTTTTTAGCAAATTCTTCATCTGTAAATATCCATGAAGCACCCACCGCTCCAAAGTTGCCAAACCTGTGATTTTCACCAAATCTGGATGAACCATCCCTCCTGAATGTAGCATCAATTATATATTTACCCTCCCAATTATAATTTACACGGCTAAAAAACGCGTTGTACTTATATAGCGAGTAATTGTTGTAATAGGTTACCACCTTTGATGCACCAAGCAACGAGCCCAGCAATGCATCTGAAGCGTAGCCCGTGCCATACAGGTAAATGCCCGACGATAAATTTTGCTGGAACGTTGTACCTGCAATAGCATCCAGCTTACCTTTACCAATCTGGCGCGTATATTCAGCCTGTGGTTCAATTATATAATTTGAGTTATCATTATCAGTATAAGTTAAACTGCTAATAGGACTATAAGCAGGATTTTGAGCACTGGCCGGTTCCTCTTGCTGTTGCTTTAACCGCGTATTACTATAGCCTAAATTCGCCCTTAATGTAAAACCCTGAAACACATTGTATGATAGGTTTGCATTGGCTATTAAGTTAGTAGTTTGTGCAGTAGTATTGCTTTGTAAATAAGATAAAGGGTTTGTTACATCCCAGTTTAAGCTACCATCGGTATTATAAAGGGGGTAGTTTGGCGGTAAATTGTAAACAGCTGTTAGATCAGTGTTCGGCAAGTCTGTGCTCATATAACCGTAATTTACAGATGCATCAATGCTGAACTTGTTATCTGCGCTTTTATGGCCTGCATTTAACCTGCCTGAAAATGAATTTGAACCATAATCACCAGGAAAAACAGTTCCCTGTTTGCGGTAAGTAGAAGAAAGTAAGAAATCATTTTGAGCGTCGCCACCCGAAATTGATGCCGTAGCATTGGTGTTATGTGCGGTACCGCCTAAAAAGTATTTTTGCCAATTTGTACTATTGGTTTGGCTCCAGGATGTTAAATCCAGGCCGCCGTTGTCAGCGCTTGGTGTTTCACCCGCAGCTGCATAAGCATCTTTACGCAGATCAAGATACTGCTGCAGATCCATCATCGGGATATAATGAGAGATCTCTCCAATGCCATTATTTACATTGAAATTAAATAAGGTTCTGCCTTTGGCTCCTTTTTTTGTAGTGATCAATACTACACCATTGGAACCTCTTGAACCGTAAATAGCGGTTGCATCAGCATCCTTTAAAATGTCAATCCTTTCAATATCCTCGGGCGCAATCATGCTGAAAGGGCTAATACCGCCATTTGCACCATCGGTACCATACGCATTCAGGTTATCACTCGCAGGCGAGCCACCATTAAACAAAGTAAAAGGCACGCCATCGATTACATATAATGGAATAAAACCAGCCTGCGATGCCGGATCATAAGCGCCTCGGATATTCACACGCAGTGCTGCGCCCGGTAAACCATTGTCCTGGGTAATTTGTACACCGGCTATACGGCCCTGCAAACCTTCAAGTGGGTTATCTATGGTTTCTTTACTTAAATCTTTAGCGGTGATGGAGCTTACAGAACCTGTGTTATCTCTCCGGGTGGTTTGCCCGTAACCAATGATCTGCACTTCATCTAACGAACCTGCGGCAGTTTCAAGGCGCACCTGTATGGAGGTTTGACCAGCTATCGCAATTTCTTTACTGTTATAACCAATAAATCTAAAGATAAGTATATCATTAGCTGAGGGAAGATCGATATAAAAATGTCCATTTTGATCTGTAGCGGTACTTAATTTCCAGTTTGATTTAGATTGAACAGTTACACCGGCAATAGGTTGATCTTTGTCATCCCTTACTATCCCAATAATATGTATGGCTTTATCGGTAACTATCTCTTTTGCTTTAACAAGATTTTGTGAAATAATGATCTTATTACCATCCTGATGGTAAATGAGATTTGTCCCTTTAAGCAAAAGATCTAAAGTTTCAGCAACCGATCTGTTTTCATTGTCAACACTAACATCAGTATAAGCATTAACCAAGGCTGAAGGGTAAAAGATGCTAAACCCCGATTGGTCCTGCACTTTTTGTAATGCAGCCTTTAAGGATTGATGCTGAACCTGTATGGTTATTTTTTCTTTGCCGATACTTTGTCCTGATGTTTTGGAGGAAGCGAGCAAGCTTAAACTGCACGCTAAAATGGCCCCACAACAAACGCTTAATTTCATAATAAACAACCAGTTAATACGAGAATATATATTAAAAAAGGGGTAGAATACCCTCTTTGCAAAAGCAGTTTTTTTTTGCATTATTTGTATAAGTTAAAAATGATCGAAATGATTTTTTAATTAAAACTCCCTATTGCTGTCCAAGGCCGGGGAGTTTTTTTTTGCAACCTGATGAATCCCTCAAAAGGCTACAGAAGGGTAACTTATAGTGTGTAGATTTTTTGCATAGTTTTAGTTTTTAGGGGTTAAAAAAATAGTTGGGTTTAATATTATTGACATCCTGCCCCATCAACGGTAATGTTATCGCCATTAACTTTGTAGGAGTAGTTCATTGTTTCTGTTATTACCTGCAATACCTTGTCAAGAGATTCTGTTCCGTTAAACCTGCCTGTAATGAGGCAATTGGCCAGTTCGGGGTTCTTAAAATTAATTTTCACGCTGTATCGCCTGCTTAGTTTTTCAGCAACCTGTTTAAACGGCATATCATTCAACTGCATATCGGCATTTGCCCAGGTAATAACTTCCGCAGCTTTTACTTTATGAAAATCAGCAACTTGCTTATTTTCAATGTATTCTACCTGTTCATTAGGTAAAAGAATGGCAAGCGTTTTATTGTGAGTATCCGTTACACTTACCTTGCCCCTGGTAACCGACACTATAACATCCTGACCTTTGTAAGCTTTTATATTAAAGGCTGTACCTAATACTGTTGTAATAACTTTGCCAGTATGTATTATAAATGGCTGCGCAGCTATATGCTTAATATCAAAATAGGCTTCACCTACAAGGCTGAGTTGCCTTGTTTGGCCATCAAATTTATATTCAATGTTACTGCCAGGGCTAAGTAACACCGTACTGCTATCAGGCAGCGTAATGTATTTATTCTCTGTGAAATTTTCCGGCGCTTTAACCAAAGCTGTTTTAATTGTGGGTTTACTCTTTTTATTAGCCACATCATAAATTCCCAAAAGCAAAATAGCCCCTAAAAATATAGCGGCAGCTTTGCTCAAAAAACTACGGTTTAATACAAAAGTTTTTCTTTTGGATGAACGTAAATGATCCTGGATATGGTTGCGCATTTTTTGCTCCACATCCCTTTCTTCCGAATCTGAGTCAGATTCCCAAATGGCATCAGTGTTACTTTGCCCGGTATACCAGTCATTGAGCTCTTTTTGCTCAATTTCCGTAGCCGTACCCGACAGGTATTTTTCTAAGAGTGACTTTAATATATCGTCTTCCACTTTATTGGATTAGTTATATATACAGTCTCATGAAATCAGCATTTACCCTTAGTTCATTTTTATTTTTTTTTAAAAAACTCAGGAAAATTTGATACAGAGGACGAAAAATTTGCATTTAGACTCCAAAGTCCTTTTAAATAGGCAATAATTGCACCCTATTAACAAAACTTATTTTGCCAGTACAGTAAGATACCGGGATTTATTTTAAGAAGTAAGCCAAAAAAACAGCAATATTTAAGGCTCCACTATTTTTAAGAGAATACTTTATGGATTTTAGCGCCTTTGTGAGATGAGCTTCAACTGTTTTTTCGGAGATTGATAAATCGCGGGCTATTTCAGGAATAGTTTTCCCATTTTCCCGACTATATTTAAATACCAGTTTGCATTTTTCCGGTAAGGTATCTACAACACCACCGATATAATCTTTCAGAAAATTTGCATAAATCTTCTCTTCATCCAGATTATTGACACCCAGCGGTAAATTAGTGGCATCAACTTCACTCCTTCTCTTCTCCCTGTTTAAATAAGTATATACCGAGTACTTTACAGCAACTGCCAGGTAATTGGGCAAGGAATCGATATTAACCGTATTGCGGCGATCCCATAGTTTGATTAAAACCTGTTGCACAATTTCCTGCGCAGTAGATTTATCTTTTGTTAAGTTATATGCTACCAAAAGCATTTTTCGCCAATAGCGATTATAAATTTCAGTCATAGCGGCGGCATTCCCTACTTTCAGAGAATGTACAAGTTCCGTATCACTACTATTTTTAATCATTTATTAAGAAAAGCGCCTCCTGTAAGATCAATGAAATAAAATTAAGATAATAATTTCTTAATATCATATGTATTTTACTAAAGCGTCTGCAAAAGCTTTCATTGTTAATTTCCAACTACAATAATAGGGATTATTTTATAACCTACTAAATCTATAGGAATTATATTAATTAAATAATTATACTATATCAACGCCAAAATATCAATTTGTAAACTGATTTAGAAGCCGATTTAAGATACAATAATAATGGACGACGAAACTTAGACTATATGGATAAAACCCGGTATAACATGACGGAATTGCACTAACCTCTAATTCGCAGTTTCGGCTGTTTTATACTCCCCACCAGTTTTTTGTTCCGATCAGATGATTAGCTTTGTCTGCTCAATTTTTTGGCATATCCTATGAATTCACCTTCTTTCCGATGGGTTGTTTTGGCAACTAGCTTAGCCTTTGTTATGGCGCAACTGGACGTTTCTATTGTCAACCTGGCTTTGCCACAGATAGCCGGGGCCTACAAGGCCGGGATCAGCACCCTGCAATGGGTGGTAGATGCCTATACACTGGCTTTTGCTGTGCTGATGCTTTCTGCGGGCAGTATCAGTGACCGTCTGGGGTCTAAACGTATTTTCCAGCTGGGCATGCTGATTTTTGGTCTGGCCTCTGCTGGCTGCGCCTTTGCTCCGGATGCCATATCGCTGATCATATTCCGGGTAGCACAGGGTATCGGGGCCGCCATGATGATACCCAGTTCGTTATCCATCCTCAACAGGCATTTTGCCCACCAGCCCGAAACGCGCGCACGGGCCATAGGTTTATGGACAGCGGCAGGCAGCGCGGCGATGGCGGCTGGTCCCACTATCGGCGGTGTGCTGATCGAGCTGGCCAATTGGCGCTTTATCTTTCTGATCAATATACCCATCTGTCTTGCGGGCTTTCTGATGAGTTTCAGGCTGGAAAACGAAAAGGTGAGCTCGGGCGAGAGTAAATTTGATTGGGCCGGACAGCTAAGCTGGACATTGGGAATTACGGCTTTAATCGCATCCATCATTGAAGGTCCAAAGCTGGGCTTTGGAAATCCGGTAGTTGCAGGGGGATTAGTGTTCAGCGTAGTAATGTTCATTACTTTTCTTGCAGTTGAAAGAAAGGCCCATCGCCCGGTCCTCCCCTTTCATCTGTTTGATTCAGGCGCTTTTAATGCGTTACTGATGTTGGGGGCGGTACTGAATGGATGCTATTACGGCAGCGTATTTGTATTGAGCCTATACCTGCAAAAGGTACTGCATTACACTTCATTGGGCGCCGGTCTTGCTTTTATCCCGCTTACCGCCGGTTTTGTATTATCTAACGTCGCCAGCGCCCGGATCATCAGCCGTTATGGCACATGGAAACCGATCCTGTTTGGCTTGGGCATGTTCGCACTGGGCTTTGCGGGCCTGTTTGTTGCACGTGCCGATACGCCCTATTGGCAGCTCTTTGTACCTTTCCTGGTCATCTCAACAGGCATGGGGCTTGCTGTACCGGCCATGATAAACGGTGTATTGGCCAGCGTGGATAAACAGCTTTCAGGAACAGCTTCAGCCGTGCTTACTACCTCCCGGCAAACCGCCGGTGCAATCGGAGTCGCGGTATTTGGTGCCATGGCTGCAGGAAATAGCAGCGCGATCTTACATGGTGTTTACCAGGCCTCTATCGTTTCAATTGCCATTACAATTATTGCACTTATCATCATTTACCGGTATTGGTTACAAACGAAGTTAAAGTAATTGGTCAACCATTTATGCCGCGGGCTCTTTAATGCGCGTCGGGCAGTTCCACCTTACCAGTCTTTACTGCGGCCCTCTTTTTAATAGTTAAGATCACCAACGGTATACAGCAGGCATTTAAAATAGCCAGCAACAAAAAGGCATCCATGTAGCTCAGCAGGAAGGTTTGCCGCACTACCGTATTTTCCAGCGCGCCAAGTGAGGCTTGTACTGCCCGGAGATAAGTAGAACCGTGCGCTATAAAATTAGCCATATAGGATTGCCTGCGCAGAATGGTCAACGGATCAGAAGCAGTAATATGAGCTATTAATGAAGTACGGTTGGCCGCAGCACGCTGGGCAATATAGGTATTGATAAGGGCTATACCGAAAGAGCCTCCCATTTGCCGCATCATGTTATTTAAGGCGGCACCCTGCGGTATATCAGCAGGTTTAAGCTCAGAAACTGCCAGTGCAGTAAGCGGTACAATAAGCAGCGCAGCACCCAAACCACGGCATATCAATGGAATGAAAAAGTAAGCGCCTCCTGTTTCCAGGTTCGATCCCGACATCATATAACCAAAGATGGCCGATAAGCCAAAACCCATAATAATAAGGTATTGAGGGCGGATACCACTTTGCAGCATTTTACCCAGAAATGGCGAGATTATAGCTGCCATAAGCGTGCCCGGCAGTAGCATACTCCCGGTTTGAAAGGCAGAATAACCGATGATCCGCTGCGCATATAATGGAAATACAAATACAGCGCTGAACAAACCAAAACCCAGCACAAAGGTCATGATAGCGGAAATAGACAAAGTGGTGCTTTTTAATACCCGCAGATTGATGACAGGGTGTTTGATCTTTAACTCCCACCATATGAGCACCGCTAATGACAAAACGGAGATTATTGTTAACAAAATGATATAACCCGCCGCGAACCAATCATCAGTTTCGCCCCTTTCAAGCACCACCTGCAATGAACCAACACCTACTGCCAGTAAAAAGATGCCGAGCCAGTCAACACTTCGCCCGTCCTGGGAGGGTTTGCTGGGTTTAAGGTATATATATGAAAGCAGGGCAGCTAAAAAGCCAATAGGTATATTCACATAAAAGATCCATTGCCAGGATAAGTTATCAACTATATAACCACCCATTACCGGGCCAATAGATGGGCCGATGATAATGCCGAGGCTAAAAATACCGCTTGCTGTCGCCCGTTCCTTAATCGGGAAAGTTTCAAAAAGAATGGATTGCGAGGTGGAAAGCAAAGCGCCACCGCCAATACCCTGAAAAAAGCGAAAGGCGACCAGTTCCCACAAATTATGTGAAAAACCACACATGGCCGAAGCCAGTGTAAATAAAAGAATAGACCCGATGTAATATTGTTTCCGGCCAATCTTCTCGGCCAGGAAGCTGGTCATCGGAATGACAATAACATTGGCAATAGCATAAGAGGTGATCACCCAGGCAGTATCTTCAAGCGATGCACCCAGATTACCGCTCATGGTATTGATCGAAACATTAACGATCGTGGTATCGATCAGTTCGATGATAGTGGAGGTGATGATCGTAACAACGATGATCCATTTTCTGAAACCGGTTTCCATAAGGCAAAAGTAGCCGCATCTCCGGTGCCTCTGTTTATACTATTCAAACAGGAATTTATAACATTCAAACATTCCCTGCTTTTATCATCATTAAATAGTCATATTCACTTATAATAATCAAACAAATATTATCTTTGAAAGTGGAATCTATAGAAACATTAGAAGAGTTTTACCGGCGCCATCCGGTCGATAACCAGTTGGTTTTTGCGGAGAATAATACCGGGCAAGGGCATTTTAACGTATTTGCCCGCAAACACTGTATACAAAGAACGCCATTTAGCAGGCGCGATTTTTATAAGATAACGTTGATAATTGGTAACGGCAAGATGATTTATTCGGACAAACAGGTACCGATAGACCGACCTGCACTCGTATTCTCCAGCCCCTCGGTCCCCTCTTCCTGGGAATCCGGTCCGGGTACGCAAACAGGCTGGTTCTGTCTGTTTACCCCGGCCTTTGCCAGCTCACCTGAACATAGCGGCGCATTGCAAGACTTCCCTTTATTTAAAGCGGGCGGCAATGCTGTTGTTTTTCTGGATCAGCCCCAACTAACCTTTTTAACATCAATACTCAGCAAAATGATGGAGGAAATGGACTCTGATTATGCCGGCAAATACGACCTGTTGCGTAACTACCTGCGCATTATTATGCACGAAGCTTTAAAAATAGCACCGTTAAGCAATATTGAAACGCATACCAGCGCGGCCACCAGGATCACCGCGCATTTTTTGGAACTGCTGGAGAGACAATTCCCAATCGACTCGCCCGAACAATTCCTGAAGCTAAAAACAGCCAATGATTTTGCGCAAAGCCTTGCGGTGCACACCAATCACCTGAACCGCTCTGTAAAGGAGATCACCGGAAAAACAACTACGCAGCATATTTCCGGTCGAATCCTAAAAGAAGCCTATGCTTTACTCAAATATACAGACTGGACCGTAGCACAGGTAGCTAACGGCTTGGGATTTGAAGAGCCCGCTTATTTTACCAATTTTTATAAAAAGTATACCGGTTTGTCGCCTGCCATGGCCAGGGTCGCCGGTGCATGATTGGTTATAGGGTAACATGTTAATAACTATGAATTTTCAACAATAGCGATTTCGCTATACCTTTTGCCTTTTTGGATCGTATAAGCTGTTTTATATGATGCCATCAAACCCCATACCTGTTATAACGACCAACGCCGACCTGGTTAAAATTGTCTCGGGATATATAGCGCTCCAGGAAAGCAGGAATGTATTAAAGGGCAATTGTCCTTTTCACGCTGATACTTCGGCCTCTTTTATGGTTTCGCCCGCTAAAAACATCTTTAAATGTTTCGGCTGCGGAAAAGAAGGCGGCCCGGCCGAGTTTATGCTATTGATCGGCAGCAAATCTCCGGCGAACGCTCAGAAAATTTAATTTACGTAAGAAAGCGGGTAATTTATACTTTTGGCAAATATTTCCGACTGTGCTGAAACCAACCATCTGCCTTCTGTTTCCTTTATTATTAAAACTGGCTTCAACGGCGCAAATCATTAGTAACACCCCTATCCTAACTCACAAGCAAGTGCCCATCCTCTGCTACCATCAAATTCGCAACTGGAAAGCAAAAGACCGGCAGATAGATAAAGATTACATCATTCCTCCCGTCACCTTCAAAGCACAAATGAAAATGCTGTCCGACAGCGGTTATCATACCATTTTGCCCGATGAACTTTATGATTATTTGATAACTGGTAGAACCTTACCATCAAAACCCGTAATGATCACCTTTGACGATACAAATGAAGACCAGTACGCGGTGGCCCGGCCCGAACTGGCGAAATATCATTTTAAAGCTGTATATTTTATTGTTACCGGCCATATAGGCACACATAAATGGTATATGGATCATGAGCAGATCAAACAATTATCAGATGAAGGAAATGTGATCGGTTGCCATACCTTGAGCCACGGCAATTTTAAGAACTTAAAAGAAGCAGCATGGGAAACGGAAATCAGCCTGCCCAAAAAGCAACTGGAAGAAATCACGGGGAAGAAAGTAGACTATTTTGCTTTTCCTTATGGTTATTGGAATACAAAGGGCCTTCCAGAACTTTATAAACGGGGATTTAAGGCGGCCTTCCAGTTAGATCAGCCACGCGACCTTAAATATCCCATCATGACCATCCGCCGGATCGTGGCTTGCGGCTACTGGAATCCCGAAACGTTGGATCATCATATAAAACATGACTTCGGCCACCCGTTAAAGCAGCTGTAACAATTACCTCAGTTTCGCCCGTATGCTTGTTGTCATGCCAGCCTTAAACATAAGTTTTATCTATTAACTATAGAATAAATCGATTATGATTATCCTCTTCAATAGTTTAATTTTATAATAATCACATCAGCTTATTATTTATAAACTTAAATTATGGACAAATCATCAAATGACATCAGTAAATGCCCTTTTCATAATGGCAGCATGAAGACTAATGTTGCAGGCGGGGGAACCCGGAACCGCGACTGGTGGCCAAATCAGCTAAAACTCAGTATCCTTCGCCAACATTCGTCCTTATCTAACCCAATGGGATCTGATTTTGATTATGCAGCGGCATTTAACAGCCTCGACCTTGAAAGTGTAAAAAAAGATCTGCATGAACTCATGACTGATTCTCAGGACTGGTGGCCGGCAGACTTCGGTCATTACGGCGGCTTATTTATACGTATGGCCTGGCACAGCGCGGGAACTTACCGGGTAGGTGACGGTCGTGGCGGTGCAGGCGCAGGGTTGCAGCGTTTCGCGCCGTTAAACAGCTGGCCCGATAACGTGAGCCTGGATAAAGCCCGAAGGCTCCTCTGGCCTATTAAACAAAAATATGGCCGCAAAATATCATGGGCAGATTTGATGATCCTCGCCGGCAATATTGCGCTGGAATCTATGGGATTTAAGACCTTCGGTTTTGCCGGTGGGCGTGCAGACGTATGGGAATCGGACGAATCCGTGTATTGGGGCTCGGAAACCACCTGGTTGGGCGGTGATGTACGATATGCCCATGGTTCGCCGGGCGTAGTGGAAGGCCATGGCGTACTGGTATCGGATGATGATGCGGATGGAGATATTCATACCCGTAATCTGGAAAAACCACTCGCCGCCGTACAAATGGGCCTGATTTATGTGAACCCGGAAGGTCCCGACGGTAACCCTGACCCTATTATGGCTGCTAAAGACATTCGTGATACGTTTGGCCGCATGGCTATGAATAATGAGGAAACCGTTGCTTTAATAGCCGGTGGGCACAGTTTTGGTAAAACCCATGGCGCAGCAAGTGCCGACAATGTGGGCAAAGAGCCTGAAGCATCCGACGTAGAATTGCAGGGATTTGGCTGGAGCAACAGCTATGGTTCAGGTAAAGGTGCTGATACCATTACCAGCGGACTGGAAGTGACCTGGACAAAAACACCAACCCAATGGAGCAATAATTTCTTTGAAAATCTATTTGGTTTTGAATGGGAGCTTTCTAAAAGTCCGGCGGGCGCACAGCAATGGGTGGCTAAAAATGCGGAGGCCATTATTCCTGATGCATATGATAGTTCAAAAAAGCATCTGCCAACTATGCTAACTACTGACCTTGCTTTAAGGTTCGATCCGGCTTATGAAAAGGTATCAAGGCACTTCTTTGAAAATCCCGAAGCATTTGCAGATGCTTTTGCCCGGGCATGGTTTAAACTCACACACCGCGATATGGGTCCCCGTGCACGTTACCTGGGGCCTGATGTTCCTGAAGAAGTACTACTTTGGCAAGACCCTATCCCTGCAGTTGATCATGAACTGATAGATGAAAATGACATTGCAACATTAAAGACAAAAATACTGGAATCAGGTTTGAGTGTATCAGAACTGGTTTCAACAGCATGGGCTTCGGCTGCCACCTTCCGTGGTTCTGACAAACGCGGTGGTGCAAATGGCGCCCGCATCAGGTTGGCACCTCAAAAATATTGGCAGGTGAATAACCCAACACAATTGCAAAAGGTATTGAACCAGCTGGAGAACATTCAAACCGTATTTAATAGTGCTCAGGCAGATGGTAAAAAGGTTTCGCTGGCAGATCTGATTGTGCTTGCCGGTTCTGCTGGTGTTGAAAAAGCAGCTCAAGATGCCGGAAATACCATAGCCGTTCCATTCACACCCGGCCGTATGGACGCGTCGCAGGAACAAACTGATGTAGAATCGGTTGGTTACCTTGAACCCGCTGCTGACGGCTTCCGTAATTACCGCAGAACGAAGGCACCTGTAGCTACTGAAGAGTTGCTGATTGATAAAGCCCAGTTGCTCAATCTCACAGCACCAGAGTTAACCGTTTTGTTAGGAGGCTTGCGTGTATTAAATACTAATTTCGATGGTTCAAAACATGGCGTATTCACATCACGCCCGGGCCTGCTTACTAACGATTTCTTTTTTAATCTGCTTGACATGAACACACAATGGAAAGCTACAGGCCAAAACCAAGAACTTTACGAAGGCAGCAACCGGGCCACCGGTGAGTTAAGATGGACAGCTACCCGCGCCGATCTGGTATTTGGGTCCAACTCCGAACTAAGGGCACTTGCCGAAGTTTATGGCAGCGCGGACGGTCAGCAAAAACTTGTAGAAGACTTTGCAGCTGCCTGGACTAAAGTCATGAACCAGGACAGGTTTTGATCATACAGCCTGATATTTTAACAATAAGCATCTAATTATTAAGGCACCTACCCGGTGCCTTAATGATTTACCCCCCCGTATACTTTTGCATGTTTCCTGCGCTATGAACAAAAAACTATCAAACAAATTCAACCCGGGAGGTTAGTTATCATAAAGCAATTGATCGTCAGCAATAAAATTCTCACCAAACGCTTTAACAAATACTGCGGTAAACATCCATTTTACAGGTGATTGATTTTTTGAGAGTTGAAAACTTCCGACAGGCAGCTTCACCTTCAGCGTGTTCCACCCCTTACGAAGGGACACTTTAGTAGGTGGCCTATATTCATAACCTTCATCTGTAAGTGGTTTTTCCAGGTCGCCCTTTTCCCCGGCTCTGTCCCATGCCGGAGGTGTTATTTTTTTATCATTTATCCAGATAGCGCTGTTCCTGTCATCCCATGTGCCCAAATCAGGAGAGGCCGTAGCTACAGAACGAGATATATTATAAAAACCGGTCCACATTAAAGCAGTAGTGTCCCTGGCACTCCAAATATGGCTGATCGCATAATAAGTGGTGCTATCTTTAGGTTGAGGCAACACGGTTTTTACATCAGGGTACCAGAAGTGCTTTAAAATTACTGTACCACCGGTGATTGTTTGATATTTTATCTTCTTAGCTTCAAATCCCTCTTTTTCAGGTGGAAACACGGCGTTTAAATTTCCTTTATTTGCGTAAGGGCCATAGAGCTTCCATTTTATAACGGATTGATTAATGTAAGGAAATGGTAAAGCCGAAAAATATTGTTTTTGCTGATCAATTAGCCTGTTTTCAAATTCCGAAAAAGTATCAGCATTAAGTATGTTTATATGCCAGCCATCTGCTCCACCACCCCGCCAGCTTCTCTCCGCAAAAGTTAGCATAGCTGGGTAAACCGGGTTCATTGTCAAAATATCTTCCTGCCGGGTAATATTACGATCGGGCCATAAGCATAAAGTAGCACCTAATATATTGGCTGTTCCGTGATCAGTATCGCCAATTTTTCGATTAAAAATACTCGGTACACTTTCCAGCGGATCCATGTGATTGATATATAAATTACGAGAATCGATATATTTTACCTGTGGATCTACCGCTCCCTCCTTCATCCATAGCTGGTGAATGGCTTCCTTATCCAGGTTGCCGCCCGGCGACCAGCCAATGGTTTGCTTTCCTAATGCCTGTACATAATGGGTGATCTCCGGCAAAAAATTACTATTGGTTATTTTTACTTCATCGCCGCCTATGTGCAAGTAAGGTATATCATAAGTTGTACAAACCTCCTTCAAAATATTTTTCACGATCCTGATCCCGCTATCACTCTGCATATCACAGTTAAAGGCACGCCTAAACGCGGCACTGTGCCCGGGCATATCAATTTCAGGTATCAATGTAATGTATCTATCCCTGCAAAATACAATCAAATCCTTTAATTCATCTACTGAATAATAAGCACCGGCATTTCTTAGCATGTTTTCTGGACTGGTAAGCTGAGGGTACTGTTTGATTTGCAAACGCCATGCAATATCCTCGGTAAGGTGCAGATGAAATATATTGAGTTTATATTTTGCCATTACCTCAATCTGCTGTTTTAGCATATCTACGGATTCATAATTACGCCCTACATCAACCATGTATCCCCGCCAGGAAAAAACCGGGTAGTCGGTAATAGTTACGCCTGGTATAATACTATTATCGCGCATAAGCTGCCCCAGCGTTTGCAAAGCATTGAAACAACCATGTGGGGTATTTGAAGTAATATTTACAGCGGTGTTATTTACAATAAGCTGGTAAGCCTCATCCCCTATGCCGGGTGTAACAATAGGCTTTTGTTCAAGTACTATTGCAAGGGTATTATCATCAACCGGGTGATCAACAACTTGCAGTTTCAGTCCTTTTTGCTGCAGCATTTCCTGTAGAATCTTAGCCTCGCTTTTTAATAACGGACTCTTAACTACAATAAAATGGCATTTATAAAGCGGAAATTGGGCGTTTGTCCATAAAACAGATTGCGGTTGCGGCAAAAGCGATGGATGACTTTGCAAATCGTAAACATAGGGGTATACCAGGTGTTTCCACAACATATAACCAATACCCTTTTCATGCAATCCATCATTAGTATTGGCCGTATCCAGTTTGCCTTCGTTATTACAGAATGATGGATAAAGGTCAATAAAAGTGTAATGATTTGGCGCAGCTCCTGCTTTAAGCATCAAATTAGCCTGCTTAATCTGTTCGCCTTTGTTTACATGATTAGGAAATTTGTTAAATGCATCATTTACCGGCAGGATACTTTGTACATACAGCCGGGTGGATGGTGTTTCCCGGTTGATCCTATCTGCCATCCGAAAAATATTATGGGCTACAGAATCCGGAGACCTACCGGCAGCCAGATCATTTATACCAATAAGTAAGAATATTTTGGTAGGCTTGCGGGTGGTAACCTCGTCAAGCCGGTTTAAAACGCCGGCTGTAACATCACCGCTTATCCCACGATTTTTAAGGTGAGGGTCGCCAAACAGTTCATCCCATTCGCTGCCATTGGTTATGCTGTTGCCTAAAAATATTACATCACCGTTGGTAATGGGTAAAAGCCGGAATAACGATGAACGCTGTTGGTAAAAGGTTGGAAAAGCCTGGTCATTTAATCCCTGCGGCTTAATCTGACCAAAAGCGCCACCATAGCTCGTCAATAACAAAAGGATCAGGATCTTTTTCATGTTTAACTGAACTATACTTACCCGGATCAATTTTTCCAGTTAACTACGGTAAATACAATTTGTTTATAACTGTCCTTTTCATACAATATGCCCACTGTACTAACGGAAAGCCCAACCAAATCAGAATAAGCACTGTAATCTCCTTTATACCCTTCCGGAGCTTTGGCGATCAATTTATTTATCTTCCACGATCTACCTTCATCAAAACTGATGCGAAGCGTTAAATTGTTCCTGTTGCTGGTATCTGCATCATTGCATACAGCTAAAGTTTTTTCCGTTTTTCCACCAATATTGAGAATACTACCCTGACAAACCGGGTCGGGTAAATGGGGATCAAAATGTGTGGTATTCCAACTTTTTCCCCCATCATTACTGATGGCTATTATTCTTTGCTTAACATTTCCCAATTGATTACGGATATTCATCATCAGCCTGTTGCCTGATAACTCAGCAGCCATTACCTCATTACCACCGGGCATATTTACATCTTCACTTATTTTAAATGTTTTGCCATGGTCATCGGTATAATAGCCAAAAGCCCTGCCATCAGCATAATTCTTTTGTGGTTCTCCTGCCGAATGATTGGCTGCGATATATATACGCCCTCTGTATCTCCCCGCAACAAATTGTATGGCGTGGCCGGGAGTATTGGCAAAGCTGCGCCAGTCTTCACTAAAATTATAGGCTTTATTAAAATTTGGCTGCTTAGGTTTATGTACCTGTAAGGTAATATTTACCGGTGCCGACCAGCTTAATCCATTATCAACCGAAGTTTTATACCACACTTCACGTACACCCTGCCCCTTACGTAACCTGGATTCAGACACATTACCCGTATTATAAAACAGGAACAACCTGCCTTTTGGGTAAGCCGGATCTGTCATATCAACAACAGGTGCGGCATTATCTGTTTGCAGGGTATCATTTGTGGCAACGATTTGTATTTTACCCCATGTTTGGCCATTATCCAAACTCCGTTTCATCACTATTTTGATGTTACCGAAATCGCCGGCTCCATTTAGCCTGCCCTCACAAAAGGCCAGTAGGCTTCCATTCGGGGCTTTCACAATTGCCGGTATCCTGAATGACCTAAAACCATCTGTTCCTGAAACAAAAACAGGCACTTCTTTATTCTGACCATTGGCCGTTATGATACCGCTTAAACTAACCAGTATATATATAATCAGTTTTTTCATCCTTTTTTATAGTTATTTAATAATTGCATGCAATACCATTCCTGCCTTGGCAAATGGAACGGGCCCTTAAATAAATTCCCCTTGGCTGTTTGGGCTATAGTGCCATCACGGTGCAGGTAACCAAACCATTCGCCGTGCTCTTTATCATGAAAATGGTTGTAGGAGTAATCGTGAACCATTTTGTGCCATTCAGCGTACTTTTCGTTCCCTGTAAGCGTATATGCCAGTAAAGTAGCTATGATGGCCTCGTTATGTGGCCACCAGAATTTCATATCCTGCCAATATTCCTGTACCGGTTTATGATAAACGTCCCTGAAATATAGAATACCGCCATATTTCTTATCCCAGCCGCGCTCCCACATATAATCCAGCATTTTGCAACCCAAGTCAATTAAATGAGGATCATTGTTACGACACTTCGCTTCATGCAAAATGAACCATGCCCCTTCAATTGCGTGGCCCGGTGTCAAGGTTCGGCCATCTATATGGTCAATAATACTTCCATCCGGCGCAACCTGTTCCATAACACATTTAATGTCATGCTTCACAAAATCTGTCTCAATTTCCTTCATCCATTTAGTAATGTATTCATCACAACGCGGGTCGCCTATAGTTTCCCGTAATTGTTGTGCGGTATTGATCATGATCATGGGTACACCTATACCCTTCGCCGGGCGTGTTGGCTCAAATTTTTGTTCCAGTAAGCCAGGGATGGTTGCATATTCAATACACTTGCCAAATAAGTCCCTTGCTTTTTCAGCAATTTCTTCATCTCCTGCCGCCTTTGCATAAGCCGCCATGGCAATAACTGCGAAAGTTTCCGAAAAAAAATACCGTCGTTTACGAATCGGGCTGCCATCACGACTCACATGAAAAAACATCCTGCCATCCGTATCAAAGCAATGTTCATTCAGAAAATCTATTCCCTTTTTAGCGCCCTCGAGCCATTCTTTTTTGGGTTCAACAGTATTGTAAAGTGTCGATAATAGCCACGCTGCCCTGCCCTGAATCCAAACGGCCTTATCATCATCGAGCAGCGTGCCATCATGGTCACGCATCAGCAGGTAACCGCCGTATTCTTCGTCAACAGACCGCGGAAACCAAAAAGGCACGGTATCATTCAGCAACTGGTGCTGGTAAAAATCTTTTAAGTTCGATATATCTGTAGTAGTATAACTCATATTTTTAGTTTAATAAAACAGGTTATTATGGTGTATTTTTATGCTGAAAGTTGGAGCAGGCAACCCTACTTCATTAATTAAATTTGCCCTTGTAAAAGGTTGCATTGCATAATTTATTGCTTGTACAGTTTCTCCTGTCGGGATAAGGAGAACAATTTTATTCCCTTTGATTGACATCCCCGGTTTGATTTGATTACCCTTATCATTTACCAGCTCAAATCCACATAATGGCTTTTGATCCATCGTTTTCAGTCGCGTTGTATTAGTGAACGAGATAACGATCCTGTTACCTGATCTTCTCGCTATAACCGGTTCGGGGCCATTTGCTCTTATGTTTTCGTTATAAGAATAATGCAGCGCCAGTTTAGCGAGTCTCTCACCAACAGGCTGTTTATTAGTATAATGTACATTTAAGGAATCGCCAACGTCATAACTTACAACCATATGTACATCCGGGATCTGCTGTTGCAGCCTGCGCTGACTATCCCTGAAAACAGGCCATGACGGGCGATTTATCCCCGATAGCTGCACATAATAAAAAGGAAGATCATCAACCCATTTTTTACGCCAGCTGTTAACCAGTGTCTTAAATAGGTGTTCGTGAAGTTCTGTATTATGGGTATTGCTTTCACCCTGGTACCAAACCACACCTTTTATCGGGAATTGAGTTAAGGGCGCGATTGCTGCTTCGTAATTATAACATGGCTCATAAGTATGGCGCTGTTTGGGCGATTTCGCATTCTTTAAATTAATATCGGCACGATCACGGCACCATTGCATCACAAAATCCGATTTTCGCCAATTAGCTATCATATCAACCAGCAAATCATCGTGCTCCATTGTATACCTGTCAATCCATGATTCCGTTGGAGAACCGCCTACTGCTACTTCTATCAATCCTATCGGAACTTTTACTTTGCCAGCTACCTTTTTGCCGAAGTAATAGGCTACGGCAGAGAAATCAGCGGCAGACAAGCTATCGCATGTTTTCCAACTCCCTGAAAAAAACTTGAGCTGGTTTGTTTTCGCCAATGCAACCGAATCCCAAACCACTGGGTCAGTTTCAGCCTGTAAATTCAATTTATATAGGTGTATATTCTTATTGAGCGCGTTCTTTCTGAGTTCATCTGCACCACCAGCTGATTTTTTTAAAGGAAAGAACATATTTGACTGCCCCGCGCATAACCATACATCACCCATAAATATATTTTTCAAGGTAATAACTGAATCTCTACCCGCTATACGTATAGTATAAGGGCCGCCCGCTTTCATAGCCGGGAGATTAAGTTTCCATTGGCCATATTCATTTGTTTTTGTTTGAGATGATCGCTTATTGAAAGTAACAGTGATTATGTCGTCGGCATTGGCTGTGCCATACAAGGGTATTGTGCGATCTCGTTGTAATACCATATTATCCATAAACACGGCAGGCAGTTTTAACCCGTCATACTTTCCGGTAATGCGCTGATAGCAGGTTTTTGCCAATATTGCCGCACCCTCCTTTGTTGGGTGCAGGTTATCTGGAAACAGATCGGGCCTGTTATATAGTGGTTCATGAAAATCAATTAAACTGGTATTATTTGCTTTCGCGATTTCAGGGATCAAATTTTGAATTTGCCAATACCAATCCCTTGTTCCCGATTTAAAACGCGGGTGCCCACTGAAGATTGGCGATAGCCGGGCTATAAATATTTTTACCTTCGGATTCGCCTTTCTAAACGTATCTATCAGCCACGAGTAATCAGCCTCAAAATCCTGTCCGTAATCAGGCCAGTCTCTCGGATCGGTATCATTTAAACCGAGATGGATAATGGCGATATCTGGAGCAAAGGCAATCGCATTATTAAATTCAGCAGTTTTATAATATGGGTTATGGCCGTGTTTTAACAAAGTTGCACCGCTATGCCCAAAATTCATCACTGAATAATTATCGCCTAACAGGCCTTGCAATTGGGTAGGATAACATTCCGATTCCCTGTGCTCAAGCCCATATCCATAAGTAACCGAATTGCCTATACAGGCAACTTTTATAATTTTTCCCTGTGCGAACGCGTTGGCATTGAACAAAATAATAGCTGATAACAGCACGAGTAATCTACACTGTTTTATACTCATCATACAATAGTATTGGAGTTATCTGCAAAATCTTTTCCCCGAGGACGCAGGAAATACAATTGTGCACCTATTGCTATCAATACAACAAATCCAAGCATTGCAAAATCAATCCCAAGGTGCCCGGCATCAGATGATTGCCCTAAAAGATCGGTAATGAATGCGCCAAAGAATACGCCGGTCATATTCATCATCCCGTAAGCCGTAGCTTTATATTTATCCGGCACAAACTGGCAAACAATGGGCATGTTGTTGGCATCAAAAATTCCGTAGCCCAAACCAAAGCAAACAGCCGCCACAATTATAGCATAAGTAGTATTACCGAACCCCAATAGTAACAAGGATGGTATGGTTAATGAGAGCCCGATTGCGCTGGTATAAACTCTTCCTTTCACATTTTTCTGAACCCATCTGTCAGACAGAAGTCCCCCTAAAATCACACCAAGTAATGATGAAGCGGCTATCGCTATGGTTGATAACGGCCCCGCCTTTGCCATCGGCATATGCAGGTTTTGAGCAAAAAGTGTTGGCAGCCAATTTTTTGCAGCCCAACCCGGAAGACTGGCCACCGCGAAATAAAAAAGGATGATCCAAAACGGAATACTGGAGAATAATACAGTTAGGCCTTTAAATCTTGAGTGCGTTTCTACAGGTATGTCAAATAACCTTTTGCGTTCCTTTAAAAAGATCACTAACACAAGAGCATACAATATACCCACCATGCCAAACGAGTGAAAGGTTGCTTGCCATGAGAACCTTGCGGCAATTGTAGCGCCAAAACCACCCAATGCCTGTCCAATATAAAAACCCGTCATGTGAATACCTATGGCCAGCGATCGCGTTTTTGATGAATGATAATCTGCCAGCAGTGATAAGCCTGCCGGGATATACAGTGCTTCGCTTATGCCCATGATGGCTCTTAACCAGTATATCTGGTTAAATGTGGTTGCATACCCCATAGCAAACGTAACCGCCGACCATACCAGCAAACTATAAACGATCAGCCATTTGCGATTTGTCTTATCTGCAATAATTCCTGAAAGAGGGCTTGCTATGCCATATATCCAAAGGAATATAGCCATCAAGTGTCCAAAATTGCTTGCCGAATTTAGCTGCGCGATATCAACCTGCATGGCTGGCCGCATTACGGATAGCATTTGCCTGTCCATATAATTGAGCAATGCTACTACCCAAAGCAAGCCGACTACTATCCACGGATAATTTTTACTCTGCATCTTTTTCGCTTATCAATATTTTACCCATATGTACGTCAGGTGTACGTACCCCTGGTTTAACTTCACCGTTTGATAGTACAACAGTATCCCCCCATAGGGTGGCTGTCGTAGTTACCTGCGCGGCAAATGGTAATTCCCCTACCTTGGTCCACCTGTTAGTGTAAGTGTTATACAATAACACGCCTTTATAAAAACCTTTATGATTGGTATTCAGTTTATTCTTTTCGCTGGTAAGCCGCTCTTTTTCAGCAGGTGTATTTGCAAGCGCTATTTTTGATAAGTAGGTTTCAATTTGATGAAATACTACGCCATTATCGCCCCCTAAAATTAAAATATGGTGATCTCCAAACGGAATGCCCGCTGCGGCAGATAAATTCATCTTATTTCCACCATTGGTAATATCATCAAGCCGTTTCCATGTACATTTCGAAGTTTTGTACTCAAATACAGTATGGTGCAATGTACTTATCTGTGATGGTGTTTTGGTTCTGCCACCTATTATAAAAATATTATAGCCGTCGGTTCCCTTTTGTATAACAGCCGTTGTATTAGCCAATGCTAAAGGCAGCCTGGGCAACGGCTGCCATTGCGGGTTATGGCTTTTTAAGTCAATAAAACAAAAAAGATCGGATGAGTTATGCTGCTCATCCCCCCCTATCGCGTAAACTACATCACCAATGCTTGTTAAAGCTATATTGGTTACTTTCAGGGGCAGATTAGGCAATTCTTTAATTAGCACCTGTTCCGTTTCAGCATCCCAGTTTAGTAAGAAAGCTTTATCCGATAATCCTTTATCGTTTTCACCCCCGGCATATACTGCACCAAGCGGTGTTGAAGTATTACCACAATAAGCAATTGGTTCGGGCAATTTAAAATTTGCCTCTTTATACCAGGCAAATTTCTCTCCTTTTTTTTCAAGGATATGAACCTCATCTGAATAATGCTTTTTGCCACCTTCCCATGGCAGTTTATCGGGGAAATTAGCGCCTCCGGCTACAACAAATACATTGCCGCAAACGCTATTAATGGCGCCTGCGAAACCGGTAGATGTTGTGCCATCGGTATTTTCTAATTGAGCCGCCAATTGCCATGCAACAGGTTCATCAATTACCTTTTGAGCGGGCACACTTGTGTTAATCATCATAAATAAAAAAAATACAACAAAAGAAAAATTGAATTTATTCATGATGTTTGTTAGCCATACTAGCAGGGTATTTTGCTTTAAAAGCATCAAATCCTAATTCAGCTACATCTAATTTAAACTTTTCAAACTGTTCTTCGTTCATATTTTTTACCGGAAGCCTGAATTCGCCGCAATCCAGATCAACTAATTTCATATAAGCTTTACCCACAGAAATGCCGCCATATTTACCCAGCAAGCGGATCATATCAATTGATTTTTGCTGTAATGCTCTTGCCGTAGTAAAATCATTGGCATTAAAGGCATCTATCATATCATTGTATAGTGATGGCGCATAATTAAAGGTACTGCCGACAGCTCCTTTTGTGCCTAATGCTAATGCAGACAGCATATTTTCATCACGGCCCCAAAGCATATCATACTTGCCACCTTTAAAGTTCATGCAGCTTTGAAAATCCATAAAGTCTTCATGGGTATATTTTATACCTGCGAAGTTGGGGATATTTCCATCAATGGCCTTTAACAGATCTATCATAGCAAAATTAACACCTGTTAATACCGGAATATGGTAATAATAAAAAGGCATTTCAGGAACTTCGGCTGCTATCTCCCGGCACATTGCCGCTAAAACTTCCACATTTGCCGGCTTGAAATATGAAGGAGAAGTAAAGGATACGCCATATAAGCCCGCTATACTTGCATGCCTGGCCAGTTCTTTGCAATCCGTAACAGAATTGCCGCCTAAAAGGGTCATTACCTTAAAATCCTTATCATTTGCAGTACATGCGGCCCATACATCAGCAATAGCTATTTTTTCTGGCGTACTTGATGACACGCCTTCGCCGGTCGACCCGCATATAAACGCGCCTTTAACCTGGTTGTGTTTTAAAAATTGGTAATAAGCAGGAATTATGGATGTATTAATATTTCCGTTTTTATCCATTGGGGTAAATGGCGCAGCTACTAATCCCTGTAAATGTTCAAATTTCATAAATTATATTTGTTGTTATCGGTGTTATCGGTCTAATCACTTTATTTACCGGGGGCCTGGCCCCCGGTATAAAGTACTCATTAACCAAACTAATCCATGCACTAAAGCACAGTTTCTTTTTATATTATTCTGTATTAAAATGAAGAATACCCAGGGGTTTGCTTCAATAAAGTATTATTAGTTAATGTGTTACGATCAATTGGCCAAAGCAATGCATATGAATTGGCGGGCAGTAATGCTGTATGCTCATATACATAAGCATCACCCATGCTTCTTAAATCGTACCATCTTTTACCTTCGAATACAAATTCAAACAAACGCTCCTGTAAGATGGCCTCTCTCGGATTGGCATCTATAGCCTGATTAGGATAGCCCATAGTAGCAGCATTATAATTTGTACCATAAGCCCTGGATCTTACCTGATTTATCTCATTGCTGGGGTCCTGCCCCAGGTACACTTCGGCTGTTGCCTTTAGCAGCAGCAGATCAGCATACCGGTATATCGGAAAATCATTAGTGATGTACCTCACTCCTCCATCCTGCTCGCCTTGATACTTATCGACAAAGCAACCGGCTATCTGGTACGTGCCATTGCTCAATTTATTATATGCTGGCTGAATACTGGCCAGTGCCCTGGTATCAAGCGTATTAAATTTTCTGAATGCGGCAATGGTAACAGGTGCACGCAACAGGCCACCCCAGTTATCTGTATTTACGTTAAACTGACGGTTAGCCACTGAATCGTAAAAGTTGGAGATAAGGCCCGATTGTGGCACATAGGTACTTTGTACCCAAGCCATACCATTATTGCCAGCAGTAGCCGCAGGCTCATTAAACTGGTAGTGAATGGCAAATATGATCTCGTTGTTACCCTTGTTTGTACTTGCGAAAACTGAGGGATAAGAAGCCAGCAATTGTAAACCGGCTGCATTGGTTTGGATATCATTTAACGCGTTTTCAGCGGTAGTTGCATCAGCAGATCCGCCACCACGGCTGCTGGTCCAAAGATAAACCTCGGCCTTAAGCATTAATGTTGCCGATTTTGACCAGTACCCTTTTGAGTTTTTGAATGAATAATCAGTCCCATAACTGCTTACCGATTTATCAATATCAGATTTGATCAGTGCCATTACAACTGTAGGGTCTGAAGCTGCTTTAGCCAGGTTTGAGATATTTATGCTGCTGCCGGTTACCGGGTCGGTTTGTATAACAACGCCACCCCATGTACGGTACATCTGAAAATAGTAAAATGCACGCATCCCATAGCAAATGCCTAAATAGTAATTTTTGTTGGCGGCAGTAACAATATTGGTAGAATTTAACTTAGAGATCATCAGGTTGATCTGATCGATATTGTAGTAAAAGTTACCAAAACTACTTACTCCCGGGTTATCCAGGTTAAGATTCTCCTGCCATAAACGCTCTTCTCCCTGTGTGGCTTCGCCGGTAAAAGCTGAACCGGAACCAGGGTCGGTGCCGAATATATCGGCACGCATTTCACCTAATACCTGAAAGTTATTGGTGCTGGTTCTGAAATTAGTATGTATACCTGCAATAAATGCATCAAACTGACTTGCATTTAGGAAATAATTAACATCTGATATACTGCTCACTGGTGCCAGGCTTAAGTCCTTGCGGCATGAGCTTATCAGGGTAAGAAACCCTAAACCTGATAAAATTATGATTATGTACTTCTTCATTTTAATTTGATTAATAGTTTATAAGGAAACCTGAACACCTAATATATAAGTACGTGGTGTTGGATAAGTACCCTGGTATACCCCGCTAATGGTGTTGGTACCCGGTATTACAGGTGCTTCGGGATCAGGGCCGCTAAACTTCTTTATATAAAATAAATTTGTGCCGCTTACATAAATCCTGGCTGATTTAAATACCCTGGTTTTGGCCAGCAATGCTTTAGCAAAAGTATACGATAGTGTAATTTCACGGCAAGCCAGGTAATCACCACTCTCGTAAAATTCAGAGTTTTCGCCCTGTAAGTTTGCAACAGCATTGTTGCCACGTGTATAGTTATCTTTTGAACCTGCTACCTGGTCGGCATAATACACCTTAGGTATCATGGTATTGGTATTGGTTGGTGTCCAGGCATCTTTTATCTCATCAATAAAATTAAATGATCCCTGGTAACCACCTAATGACCGGGCTACAAAATCATTATAAATGGTATTTCCTAATGAATAGTCGAAACGGGTATATAGCGAGAATCCTTTGTAAGCAGCATTAAAATTAAAACCACCTGTCCAGGTTGGGTAAATATTACCGAGATACACCTGATCGCGCGAATCAATGATACCATCACCATTCACATCTTCCCAGTTCACATCTCCTGGTTGAATATGCCCGCCTTTGCCAGCTGGCAAATTTGGCCCGGTAATCCCTGCTATATTGTCGGTTCGGTTACCTGCTACTGCCTGTACCTGCGCTTGGTTAGCAAAAATACCCAGCTCTTTATAGCCATATATCTGGCCCATTGATTGGCCTTCCTGTAAACCGCCTACCCATTGAAGCTGACCAGTTTTTGGGTTGTAAACCTGCACACCGCCCTGCCTGTTATTTGGCTGGCCGTTATATGGCAACTTTAATATTTTATTTTTATCGTAGGATGCTGTAGCGCCAAAATCCAGTCTTAAACCATTTGGATTATTAATAATGTTAGCCTTTAAGGTAAACTCAACCCCTTTGTTCTGAAGACTGCCATCATTTGTTTCCAGCGTGCTGAAACCGGCATAGCTTGGCAACTGCAAATTGGTGATCAAGTTACTGGTTACACGGTCATAATAATCAAACAATAAGCTTATACGGTCATGGAAAAATCCCAGGTCGATACCTGCATCTTTGGTATTACTGGTTTCCCATTGCAGGGTTGAAAGTGTTGGTGCTGTGTTGGATATACCACCTACACCATTATAAGTACTTGTTGCGCTATATATACCTTGTGCATCATAAGCATTGATATTGGTTACGTTACCGTTTGATCCGTAGCTGATGCGCGGCTTAATTGTAGATATAATTTTGCTTATACCTGAGTTTTGAAAGAAATCTTCTCTTTGCAAATTCCAGCCGGCAGACATGCCCGGAAAATACCCTATTCTTTTTTGAGGGGAAAGCACTGAAACACCATCTTCCCTCAGTACAAATGACGCCAGGTATTTTTGATCGTAATCATAGTTTAACCTGGTAAAACTTGATATAATGCGGGTTTCCGAAGTTTTACTGTAATTGCTTCCGGCGGCAAAAGTTGTTGACGCGTTAGCCGTTGATATATCATCTGTTGATGCCCCGGTACCTGAAACCTGCTGATCAAAAATATTATAATCATAATATTCCCCTCCCAGCAACAGGCTAAAATTATTTTTACCAAATGATTTATTGTAGTTTAAAGTAGCATCATAGGTTTGCTGAAAATCCCTTTCGGAATAGGCTGTAGCTGGCCGGGTAGTGCTGTTATAAGTTTGAGGATTAGCAAATATGTTGGTATAAAGCTGTGTAGCATCCTGAAAGCTTTGATTTATGATGTTGTTATAATACCCACTGCCGGATACTTTGAAAAACAGGCCGGGCAATATTTGCCAGTTAACAGCCGCATTAACTGTAATTTTATCATTTTCATTACTGTTATGGTATTTCTGCAACCAGTATAAAGGGTTACCATCAGTTACGCTGTTACCCGGATTGGGCTGGGTTTGGGCAGCATCAAGCCATGGATTAAACGTTGGCCATAATGATAACGTCCTGTAAATATCATTTGTTTCTGAGTTTGAAACCACTCCAAGCTGGCTGGATGTAGAGAAGGTAAGGCCGCTAATTACCTCAACATTTGGTTTTACTTTATAAGAACCATTGAAATTGCCTGAATAGCGGTCATACGACGAACCAACAATTACCCCGGGTTCATTATAATATCCCAAACTTGCAAAGTAAGTTCCTTTATCGTTTCCACCAGATGCACTTAAATAATGATCAACGGTCTGCGTGTTCCGGAATAAAGCATCTGAAACCTGTCCGCTATGATCTTTAAAGATTATTTTATGACCTGGATTTGCAGGATCTTCCTCATCCTGCCAGCCTTGCTGCAAAAGCCCGATATTAGCAGGAGTTTCTGCCTGTATATCAAACGATCCCAAATCGGCAGGGTCTGTTAATAAACCATACCCCCTGGTTTGGTTAAGCGTGTTGAGCTGAGCGGCAGTAAGGCTTGTTTCCCCAGGGTTAAGCGCCAGGAAAGTATTCAGCCTGCCCAAACGGCCATAGTAAATATAGTCCGCAGCATCTACATACTTATAGCCCTGTCTTTCCTGATTAAAGCCGGTTGTAAATTTGTAGGTTATATCTGATGTGCCTGATTTACCATGTTTAGTGGTGATCAATATTACCCCGTTATTGGCCCTTGCACCATATATGGCGGTAGATGCAGCATCCTTTAGGATATTTACCGACTCGATATCCTCCGTAGGGATATCCTGGTAAGATCTGATGACACCATCAACCACTATCAACGGCGAGCTTGGGCTGTTAATAGAAGCGCCCCCGCGTAATAATAATAGCGGCGCTGAACCGGGTGACCCACTCGCGGCAATTACCTGGATACCTGATACGGTTCCCTGCAATGCAGAAGCAATGTTGGCCCGAGGCGCACTTTCCAAAACCTGGTTATCCAGCTTTGCAACCGAGCTGGTTATTGTTGCTCTCGATTGTGAACCGTAACCAACAACCAGTACTTCCTTTAAACTTTTGGCATCCACTTTAAGGGATATGTTAATTACAGTTTGGCTGGTAACCTTAACTTCGCGGGCTTCATAACCCACCATTGTAAAAACCAATACCCCCCCACTCGGAACCTGAAGGTTAAATTTGCCATTTAAATCGGTTTGTGTGCCATTTGCGGTTCCCTTCAGTGAAACAGATACCCCCGGCAGGGCACTATTATCATCAGAGGCGGAAACCTGACCACTAATTTTTTTCGTTTGGGCATGAGCTACAGCAAACAGGAATACTCCTATTGCTATTAACAAGGCCCGGTAAAAAGTAAAATTTTGTTTCATAATAAATTTAGTTTAATTAGTATTATGTCATACATAATACAATTGTAATTATTAGAATCAATATTTGCAAATAATTATTTTCAATAATCAATCACTTAAATACCTGTGTGTTATAAGTACACTTTAGCTAAACCGGCAAAAAATGGGCTTGGTTAAACGCATGGAGGCTTTTAATAAAAATATATTTATTAAGATTTTTCTTATGTCATACATAAAACTTTTTTCAACATTAATTTAGTTTTTAAAAAAGTTGTTGTTTATTTACACCAAAACATTTAAATAATTTAAACTTTTCATAAGTTTAATCGATATGAAATCAAGCAATCTTATTGAAAGTCTGCGTAATGTTGATACGAGCTCACTTGTTGACCGGGTGGAAAAAAATTTAATTGAGCTTTTTATTGAAAAGGAGTTTAAGGTTGGCGATACCATACCTACTGAGCTTGAACTGACAGAAGCAATGGGCGTTAGCCGGACGGTGATCCGAGAAGCCCTGCTCCGCCTCCGGATGATCGGGCTCATCGACTCAAAAAAACACAGGGGAGCCGTTATTACCAGCCCCGACCTGACCACTATTCTGCAAAAAAGCATGAATCCGCAAATGCTGGATGAAGCCACACTAAGAGAGATATTTGAGATGCGCCTGTCCCTGGAAATAGGTATGGCTGATTTTATTGTACAACGTGTTACGGATAAAGATATAGCTGATTTAAAAGCAATCGTAAAATCTGAACCAAAAAAGGCACAGACACATTTATTCCAGATTGAGCAGGAGATTAAATTCCATGGCAAATTATATGATATTACGGGGAACGAAACCCTTAAGAATTTTCAAAAAATGCTTTTGCCGGTATTTGATTATGTACACCAGAGCGGTTTATTAAAAAAACAAGTAGTATTAAAGGAGTTTGTTTCACATGCAGGCCTGATCAAGTTAATAGAAGAAGGTTCGGCTGAAAAACTTAGAAATGGTATACGCAATCACCTTGAAAATCATTTTGTAAGGCTATTCGACTAATCCCTTTTTAATCTGTATCGCTAAGCATACAAAAGCCTGATACTTGTAAGTACCGGGCTTTTTGTTTTTATGTCGATTTTATAATATGACCCAAAATTGCAAGCTTATTTTGGCTAATTTGGATTTTTGAAATAAATGCTGCTTAGATCCATAATATTTACTGGTGCTATTAATAGCTTATTTTTTATCTTTCTTTTGAAGAATAAACCTAAAAATTCGGATAACGACCGAATATTAATGGTATGGATGGGGATTATTTCGCTGCAATTAGGCTTTTATTATGATAACTTATCTACCAACCCCATTTTTCCGGGCTATTTACAATTGTTAGGTTTTTCACTGCCTTTAGTTAATTCTCCGATACTTTATTTCTATATCCGTTCCTTATCTCTTGGAGCAGGCTTTAAATGGAAAAACATATGGATCCATTTATTGCCATTCCTGATTTTTAACTGCATAACTTTTTTCATTCATTACACCCAAGCTCATGACCTTTATTTAAAAGATGGGTTCCCGCATTTTAGCAGTACATTAAATTCAACAATTAGCTATTTCTTAACCGCTTTACTGGCAATTATTCCCGGGTACTACACTGTTTTAAGCCTGCTTGTACTTTTGCAGCATCAAAAAAGACTGCCGGATAATTATTCCTATACCGAAAAAATAAACCTGAACTGGCTAAAATGGATTGTTATTTCACTGCTTGTTCTTTTCGCCGGGCTATTTCTGTTCATCAGGTATGGGGTCACTTACCGTATTGTGAGTTACCCTGACCTTTTTGCAGTTGTTGGGGCAATCCTTACGATCTATGTTTTTTTTATCGGTCTCTGTGGTTTGCGTCAGAATGCCGTATTTAATAACGATATATTCGTTCAGGCATATCTCAACGAAGAAGACATTGTAACATCAAACTATAAAAATTCAGGACTAAGCGATGAAAAAGCTGATCAAATTTTTGTTCGGTTAAAACTTCACATGGATGAAAAGAAACCTTTTTTGAAAGAAGACCTGAGCCTTGCTGCATTGGCAGCGGAGCTGGAGATCACAGCAAACCAACTTTCACAAGTTATCAACCAAAAAACCAGCTCCAATTTTTTTAATTTTATAAACAGTTATCGGGTAGCAACCGTTAAAGAAAAGTTTAAAGATCCCGCCCTGGCCGCTTATTCAATATTGGGCATCGCATACGATTCAGGCTTTCGTTCAAAGTCTTCTTTCAATAAAATTTTTAAGGAAACTACAGGCCAAACACCTTTACAATACCGAAAGGCTGTTGGTTAATAAATTTACAGGTCTTTCCCTACCTTTTCGGACGATTGACATTCATTTTAAACTTTCATTTGCTAAAAATAAAGCAATGGAAACTTTAACAGTTGTTCACAAAATTAATATTGCGATACATATCGCAGCAGGCTCTTTAGCATTAGTTATTGGTTTAACAGCCATTATTGTAAGTAAGGGAAAAAAGCCGCACAGGTTAGCCGGGCGGTTATTCCTGATTCTGATGTCTATTGTTATTATAACCGGACTGATTGGGGTATTCGTGTTCGGAAGAAATACTTTTTTACTGGTTATAACAGTATTGAGCGGTTATCTGGCATTTTCCGGATACCGGGTTATAAAAGCAAAATCAAATAGCCCTAAGTTTATAGATATAGGTATATGTCTATTATCCCTAATATCCGTATTGTACTTCCTTTACTATTTTAAATCTATCGGAATGATATGGTCACCGGTGATTATTTATAGTACGGTAGGCTATTTGTTTTTGATTATAGCGTATGATCTTGGCAGATACTTTATACCAACTAAAGCATACATAAACATATGGATACATGAACATATTTTAAAAATGATAAGCGCTTTCACCGGGTTACTATCTGCTTTTTCAGGAACAGTATTCCCGCAATATCAACCCTACAGCCAGTTTATCCCATCTATTTTGGGGACATTAGTTGCAATCTGCTTTATGATAGCTGTTTCCTACAGAAAAAGATATGATATTACTTAAAACCGATTGGGTAATCCCTCCACAGCCTATTCATTTTTGTAATTAGAAGGCAACAGCAGCCGGTTGATTGTTTTTTACGCTGATATCCACTTGTCCAACCGACGGAAAAAGTGCAATCAATAAAATCGTCCCTAAAATCAGCCAGCTTATCCAATGGTAATAGTCAACCGAAAACTTAAGCTGGCTTTGTACTGTAATACCTTTAGTTAAAAGCCCATTGGCTATTTTTATGGCCTGGTCGGGCGCTGTTCCGCGGCTGATCAAGGCTTGCTGGTAAGTAGCTAACCTTTGCACCGCAGCGGGATTAAGCGGGCTCAGTTGCTCCTGTAAACGGTTGTAATGATTTTGCTGGCCGTAAAGCTGGAAAAAATTAATTAGCGCGATGCTGCTCCCGAAGCCTGAGAACCGGACGAAAATACCTACTGCAGATCCGGTATTGCCCAAATGGGCAGGAGCAGCAGAAACAAGAAAAAGAATAATCGGCACCATCAGCATCCCTGCTCCCATACCTTGCAACACCAACGGAATAATGAGATCAACCGCGTCTGCCTGGGTGGTAAAAATAACACTCATCCATACATGAAATATAAGCAGGATAATAAAGCCGGTAATAAATATAAGCCTGGTTGCTCTCTTCAAAAGCAACATTCTTGAAGCAATAATTACGCTGAGGATGATCCCCGCGATATTGTACAGCAATAAATACCCGACATGTATGGGATCAAGCCCAAGCACACCGCCGATAAACGAAGTGGTGATACCAAAAGACCCTCTGATAATATAAAACACAAACAGCAATATGGCACCCAGTACAAATTTTGGATTCCTGAATGCCTCTAAATATATGTATGGCTTTTTAAGGTTCAATTGCCTGATGATGAATAAAATCAACAGTAAAATTACCGCAATCACCCTCACCCATATCCGTGGATCATCGAGCCAGTTATATTGCTGCCCGTAAACCAGCACATAACCGATAAGGCATAAACCGGTAGAATAAATAGCAAAGCTGGCCCAATCAAGCCGATATAAAGGAAGCCTTTTATTCAGCCTTACATTGTTCATAATGATAAACAAAAGCACTGCACCGGGTACGTAAGAATAAATCGCACATTTATAGATCACGTTATAATCAAAGGCATCAATAATTGTAGCAGTAATTAATGTGGTTAAAGGTATAACACATAACAATACACAATACACCACCGAATAACCGATCTCCTTTGAACGTTCGCTATGCAGCTTGCTGAACATCAATGTAAGCGTGATACTGATGGTGCCGCAGGTTAGCAAACCTTGTATATAGCGCATAGCCAAAAGCAGCAGGAATGAATGTGTGATATAGCACAGGTAACAAGTGCCTATCAACAACATTACCCCAACCAGCATATATTCCTTACTGGCGATATTTTTAAAAAAACGGCCTTCCAACACCACGAAACTGGCCATAGCCCCATAAAGTATAATGAGTGAATACTGCACATCATTAGGGCTAACGCCGTAATAACCCGCGGCGGCGTTTACATTGCTCACAGATAGTGCAAATAGTACTACACCGGGCAAAACCACAATAAGCAAAGCAAAACGGACGAGCCACTCTGGCACCCATGTTTTAAAAACGGGGATGGTGTTACTCATGACCTGTTGAGCTTTTGTTTACACTTACATTGGCGTTCATTCCGGCGCTTAGCCCGGCCACAACAGGGTTATCATCGGTAATCTTTATTTTTACGGGGATACGCTGGGCAATCTTCACAAAGTTACCTGTCGAGTTATCGGGTGGCAGTAATGAAAACCTTGAACCTGTAGCCGGTGATAAGGATAATATTTTACCCTTGATCTTTACATCGGGATAAGCATCGGTGGTAATATAAACCGTTTCGCCAATGTGCATATTATGCAGCTGTGTTTCCTTAAAATTGGCAACCACCCATTTACCGGTTTCCTTATCAACAATAAAAGCAAGCGTTTGCCCTACCTGTATCTGCTGGCCGGGCTGAATAGTCCTTTTACCCATTTCACCATCATAGGGCGCTGTAATAACGGTGTATGACACATCCAGATTATTACGTTTTAATATCAGCTCGCGGCGCTTAATTTCAGATAATACAGGAGAGATCTGCGATCTGTTGTCATTCACTTTTGATAAAGCTGCCTGGTAATTATCCAATGCCGCCTGGTAATCTGATTGCGCTACATCTAATGCGGTCTGCACATTTTCCATTTGTTGTTTGGTGGCCGATTCCGCATCGAACAGTTTTTGGTAACGGGCAAACTCCTGCTGCTGCCTTACTAATTTTGCTTTGGCTGCGGTTATCTGTACTTTGCTTACCTCTGCAATTTTCGAGGCGGTTTCCACGTTGCTTTGCAGCGCGGCTATCTGATCTTTGCCGCTTTGTATACCTGCTTCCGCTTCCTGTTGTTGTAAAGCATACTCCTGGTTATCTATAACTAACAGGGTGTCCCCTTTTTTCACTTCCTGATTTTCATCATAACGGATCTCTTTAATAAAACCACTTACTCTTGATGTAATAGGGTTAATATATTCTTCCACCTGCGCATCGTCGGTTTCTTCGTACTTCAGAAGGTTAAATGCGGTTATCACTCCCCAAATGCACAGGGCCAATGTGATGATGCCTGCTATCCATGTAGTGATCCTGGTAATTAATTTATCAGTAGTTGTATAAGTTTGGTGTTGCTTGTTCATGTTAAAGTTTGCCGGTAATATGTTGTAATTGATAATATTGAAGCTGGGCAGCAATTTGCGCTGCTGCAAAATCGAAATGTGTTTGCAGTAACTGCGTATCAGCGTCGAGCAGGTCGGTTATCAATGCAGTTTGATTGAAATAGGTATTATTAACTATCCTGCGATTTTCTGTTGCCTGTTTAATATTGGTTTTGCTCACATCCACACGATTGAGTGCTTCCTTAAATCGTAAATAAGCTTCATTAACCTGCTGACGGATGTTGTCCTGTGTTTCGGCATGTTCAATTTCCTGGCTCTCGTAGTTAAGCTTGGCTATTTTGGTTTTATGGCTGTTATGATAAAAGGACGAAATAGCGAATGATGCTTTTATACCGTAAAAACCGAGGCCGTACAAATTGCCCGAATATGGATAAAATAAAATCTGGGGATAATTGTAACTGTATTCGGCAAACAACCCTACTTTGGGTGATACATTAGCTTTGATATTTTTCAACTGCAAGCCACGCAATTCCGTTTCCTGTTCGGATATTTTTACCTGGTAAGCGTTACTCCCCGCATCAGTTAAATAATCAGCATAAGTTTTTGTGCTGATAGAATCAATGCTTACTGGCTGAACAGGATCAACCCGCTGATCATCAGGTAAACCTATTAGTATATTTAACTTTTGATTGGCAATAGCCAGGTCATTATCCAGCGTAACTAATGACAGCTTTTGTTTTGAAAGCTTTAATTCGGCCCGCAGCACATCGCTTTTTAAAACAACACCGTTTTTTTGCAGTGTTTGTATTTGAAGTAATTGTTTTTCCTGCGAGGTAATATCTTTTAACAACAGGTCTTTAAAGATGAGGCTTCGCTGCATATCCAGGTAATAAGCCGCTGCTCGAAGTTTTATTTCTGATACAGTTAATTTCCTTTGCTCGCCGGCAATTTTGTTTTCGCTTTTGCGGGCATCAATTTCCAGGTTGGTTTTGCCGCCATTATATAAATTAAAATAAGCGCTGCCTTCGGCTTTGTAATAGGTATGCAAAACAGGAAATTGCTCAGGCACATTAAAAAGTCCGTTTTCATAAACCGGCATATTAGTTACGCGGGCGTATTCACCGTCAATGTCAATATCGGGCAGGCGTTCGGCTTTGGCATCTTTAATACCCTCGTCACTGCTCTTAATGCTGAGATCCCTTATCTGTACAGCTTTGCTGTTCATCTCTGCTTTTTCCCACACCTCATTTAAAGTTAAGGGAATCTTTTTAGCAGAATCTGTGGGCAAATTTGCTGCATGTCCCGGGCGCGCTATTGAAGTAAACGCCAGTGTGATTAAAAAATAACTAAAATAGTGTTTCATAAAATTATAATACAAAGGTCCCACTATTCGCATTAAGTAATTTTAACTACATTGCCAAACTTTTACTCATTCCAGCCAAACATATGCTTGAACCAGGTGAGTTTTTTAACGCTATAGACCGGGTACCGGAATCGGTATATGTGATGTATGAGCAGAACGAGTTCCGGCTGCCACAGCATTCGCATCATAAAGGGCAGCTGATCTATATTGAAGGAGGCGTTGCCTACATCCATTTAGTGGAGAAAACGTTGATCATACCTGCGCGGCATTATGTATGGATCCCTAAAGAGATGAAACATTTTGTGGAGATGCACAGATCGGTAGTGATCATCTCTATTTATTTTTATGCCGATGACGATGACGATCACCCATTTTTTAATAAAGGCGGCATTTATCCTATCAATACACTTTTAATGCAGATGCTCAGCTATTCGGTAAGATGGGAAGGCGATGTATTGCCAACTGATAAGGCCTTCGCTTTTTTGGCCGGAATAAAAAACATATTGCCTGAGATTAGCAGGAAAGCTTTACCCATTGCTTTACCAACAACAGAAAACGAACGGATGCAACCTGTGATTGATTATATAGGCGATCATGTTTTTGACCTGCTTACACTGGAAACATTAAGCAGGGAAACCGGGTTCAGCGAACGCACCTTGACCCGGTTGTTTAAAGAAACCATGAAAATCTCTTTTCTGCAATACTTTAAATTACTGCGTATGGTTAAAGCGATAGAAATGATGTTGCAAACAGAAAAGTCGATGAGCGAGATAGCTTATACTTTAGGGTATAACAACGTATCAGCCTTTAGTAATATATTCTACCAGTTAACCGGAACCAGGCCATCTGAATTTGCTAAACAACTTCATCTGTAAACGGCGATTTTCAATACTTTTTACAACCATACCCCGAACTTTTTTGCACAGCCCGGGGTTGGAGTTTATCACACATTAAAACAACGAATTACACGATCAATTAGTCGACGTAACTCCTATTTATATACACTGGATTCATAGCCATCCAGCGCGCGCTGAGGGGCACGATTCACGTAAAAATCCCTGTCGGGGGGAGCCCAGGTACCTAAGCCATCAACGTAACGGTTAAACATACAGAAAGATGCTGCTATCAATACAGTATCATGTATTTCCCGGTCGGTGGCCCTGTTATCTTTTGCCGCCTCAATCTGATCGGCAGTTACATTTTTGCCCCCTTTTTGTACGCTCGCCGCAATGCTGAGCAAACTTTTAATCTTGGCGGATAATGGAGCTAATGAAGGATCGTTTTTAATGGCATCTATCTGCTCAATATTACAATCAAGGTAATGCCCAGCCAGCGCCCCGTGTACATTCTGACAGAAAAAACAATCGTTTAAATAGGACACGTAGGTACCTATCAGTTCACGCTCGCCCCTGCTCAGGCTGTTGTTATTGTCTCTTAACAAGATCTCGGCCAGCGCGTTTAATGGCGCGGCAGTTTCAGGCCTGAAAGCCATCAAGCCTCTTATACCGGGTAGTTCATTTTCTAATTCAATATGTGCCATAATAGCTAAATTAAAGTTGTGGAACAGGTAATTTATAACCCTTAGCCATACGTTCGCCCATGGCAACGTAGGCTTCAGGGTCGGTTGGTGTGAGGCTTCCCAAGCCATCAACATAACGGTTAAACATGCTGAAAGCCGCGGCAATTAAAACCGTATCATGGATCTCCCTATCGGTTGCCGCTTCGCTTTTAGCCGCGGCAATATCATCGGGCGTAACTTCCTTGCCTCATATCTGCACTTTGCCTGCAATGTTTAGTAAGGCCTTCATTTTGTTGCTTATGGGAGCGGTTTCAGCATCATTTAAAACTTCATCAACAATTATAGCGTCTTCTTCGCCATACAAATACCTTGCAGCGGCGGCATGGCTGTTCATACAAAACGAACAATTATTGCGCGATGAAACATGTGTAGCTATTAACTCTCTTTCGGCCTCTGATAAAGTAGATTCGCCGCGTAATAGTACTTGGGCCAGCTCATACAGGTGCTGACCGGTTTCAGGCCTGAACATAACCAGTGAACGTATTCCCGGTATCCCCTCGGGGACATTGATATGTGCCATATAATTAGTTTTTAATTTGATTGATCTTTAGATTCTTTAATCGACGGCCCCATGCTGTCCTTCACCAATAATACTACCAGCAAGCCAATAACAAATACCAGTGAAAATATAAATATGGCATTGCCATAACCACCTAAGCCTGATACGAGTACCCCTATAAATAAGACTGCCGTTGCCGTGAACAGCCTGCCGATATTAAAGCAGAAACCTGTTGCCGTAGCACGTACACCGGTGGTAAATAATTGCGGTATATAGGCTGATAATACTCCCTGACTGGCACCAAAGAATAGCGCCATAACAGCAATCTCTACATAAATAACCGGGGTGAAGGTTAAATTTGTTTTGAACAGGATGAACGACATCACCGCACATACGGCAAAACACCAGATCATTGAGCGGCGCAGCCCCACCAGATTCACCAGCCAGCCCGATAGAAAACCTCCGGTTAAACCGCCCATACCCAAAAACATCATGCTCAATCCACGTTCCTTATGTGCATCGGAAGTTGTGATCAAGCTCTGCACCCAGGTAGGCATCCACGAAAAAATTGCCCACAGGCCTATCAGCATGGTACCAAATGTTATCGACCCTAACAATAATTGCCGCCTGTGACCGGGAGAGAATAACTGTGTTAGCTCGCTCTTTTTAACAGTACCGGCACGGTGATCCAGCCATTTGCCAGATTCCTGTATGAGCCAAACCCCTAACAACGCCAGCACCAGCGGTATCACGCCAATTAAAAACCCTTGTCGCCAGGAAGTAACCATGTAATTGATGAGCCCTGCTGAAAATATCCCGACAGGGAAAGCGATAGAAATAATGCCTGTAACTACAGCTTTGCTACGCTCAGGCCAGGTTTCGCTCAATAGCGTAAAGGTAACTACCAACACACCGCCAACGCCAAAGCCACTCATAAACCGGCAGAGGATAATACCCGTCCAGGAGGGCATAAAGGCAATAAGCATGGTAAAAATACCATAGCAGCCTATTGCCAATAGTAGTGCCGTTTTGCGACCTATCCTATCGCTGATAACACCCCATATAAAGCCGCCAAAGGCCCATCCAAAAATAAACAATGCGTTAATATAGGCGCTGATGTAGTTAAGCTCATCGGGTTTAAGATTGCCCTGTACATCACGTACCACTACCGGCAGGTAAACCGACATTAAGGTTGAAACCGTGCCGCCAAGCATGCTGCTGATAAAGCATACAATAAATAACAAGGCCAGTTTTATAGTATTTGTACCGGCTTTTTCATCTGCTTTAATTGTTAGTGTTTCCATACTATCTTAAAAGGTTATCAAAGGTAATTGCTACATAATATATTGCTCCGATGGTTGGTGAGCCATACGCTTCGTAAATATGGTTGTTCAGTAAATTGCTGGCACCAATTTTAACCATAGCCTTAAATTTCGGGATCTTTTTGTTCAACTGAAGATCGATAAGCGAATAAGCATTGATACGACCCGGATTTTCTGCATTAAAGGTACCATACCAGTCGAACGCGCTTTGCCAGTGCCAGTTAACATTAAATCCATAACCATTAACTACGTTGCTGTTGGCGAATATTAAATTGGTACTGTACTGTGGGGTATTAAATTCAGCCACATCATCACGGTTGGCACTGCCCAGGCTAAATAGAGATAATGTACCGTTACCTGTAAGTGTGTACCCTCGTGGCATGGTATAGGTTAAGGAAACACCACCTCCCTGTGCCGATACCTTATCGGGAGCATTAGTATACAGCTGGTAGGCATGTTCATTACCGCTCAGTATATCAGCAGCGGCAGTGGCACTTGGTTTGCCATCGCTGCCTAAAACATTATCTGCTGGGGCTATTACAACGGTATTTAAAATAAAATCCTTGTATTTGTTATAGTAATAATTTACGTCTATTAGCAACTTGTCATTTATGATGCCTTTGTAACCTAATTCAAAAGCTTTTTCCTGCTCGGGTTTAATATAAGGTACATTTGATTTTTTTAGCAGATCCTTATTATCAGCAACTGCCTGCGGAAATGGTTTACCACTGGCAACTTCCTGCCCGAAAGCACTTCCGAACGCGCTTACCGAAGCCGCAGTAAATGAGTTGGTGTAAGCATTAAGTCCTACACTGTTGTTAGGTACGCCACCCAATATAGTAATGGGACCTACGTTGAGGTGGATATACTGATCTACCGGTGTTGGGTTCCTGAAACCGGTTTGATACGATGCCCTAAAATTTTGATCGGGCGCTGCGGTATATACTGCAGCTATCCTCGGCGTAAAGCTGCCTGCAAAATTCTCATCCTTATCGTAACGTAATGAACCTATGATATTCAGCTTGTCATCCAGCAGCTTTTTTGAGGCCTGTACAAATGAACCGAATTCGCCGATAGTTATCTTATGCGTCAAATCATCGAACAAAGTACCGTCAGAATACATATCATAGTAGCGATAGTTACCACCAACCAATAAATTAAATATTTTTATAGCATTGCTAAAATCATACTGGCCCTCTGTATGATAAAATTTACTCCGGCTGATCACCCCTGCTCCTGATATGCTATAATCATGAATAGCCGCATCTTTTGCCTGGTTAAATTGAGTAGTGCCGGGTAAAAACCTACCCTGATCGGCAAATGCCCTGGCTGCATTGTTATCATGCGCAGTAACGCCACTAATGGTTCCGTTATAAGCATCAGCATAGCGGGTAAACCACATATTATCAGCATTAGCGGCCGATACTACGTTACCATTCAGATCCTCCACCCAATCACGGTTAATTTCCTCACCAGCCGAACGTGTGTTGTATGAATTGCCTGAATTTTCCATCACCGCATAGCTGCGGATAAAAAAGTTACTGCCTTTTAATTCAAGCCTGTGCGTTTGTAACACAAAGTCATTCAAATCATAGCGGCTGCTGCCGGTGTAGCTTGCCGTACCGCGACCGTAATTGTAGGCGTATATGGCTTCCAGGTTATTGGTAAAGCGGTATTCCAACTCACCGTTCAATTTCAGGCTGTAAACATTGTAGTTCATCAGGTCCTTTTCTTCGTAGCCTGTTCTGGAAACCAGGCCAATACCCGGTAATGTTTTTGAAATCTCGTCGCCATAAATATTCAGCGCATCTCTGCCAGGGTTATTCGGGCCGCGCATATCTGCCGGGGTGGCGGCGCTTACATCCGTGTAATTGGCAGCATACCAATCGGTCCCGGTTAAATAGGAGGCATTTAGTTTAAAGGCGAATTTGTTATTGAACGCTTTGGCATACCTAATTGCAAAATCATAAAGCCCCTTAGGATCAACACCCTGTTCGCCTACGTGGTTAATACCCGATTTTATCTGTAAACTTAACCCCTGGTATTCAAACGGATCCTTGGTATGCATCAGCAACGCGCCATTAAATGCTACCGGGCCGTATAATGCAGACGCAGCGCCGGGCACCACTTCCACACTTTCCATATCAATATCCGATGCGCCAAATAGATTACCTACGGCAAAATTCAAACCAGGTGTTTGATTATCAACCCCATCGATCAATTGCAGAAAGCGTGGGTTGCCGGTATCATTAAACCCCCTTGTATTTACCTGTTTATAAGTTAAGCTGCTGGTAACGGCTTCAACACCTTTTAAGCTTTCAAGGCCATCGTAAAATGTAAAAGACGGATTCTCAACAATAGCCTTTGAAGTCATTTTTTCAATGCTGACAGGCGACTGAAGAATACTTTGGTTTACCCTTGTAGCAGCCGATACCACTTCATTCAAAACGATGCTTTTTTGCTCAAGCCCTACAGTTATAGTTTGATTCTGGCTAACAACTGCAACTTCCTGGCTGGCATATCCCATGGCTGATATTTGTATTGTAAAAGGCAATTGTATCTTATTAATGCTTAATGAATAATTACCTTTTGAATCGGTAATAGTACCTGTCACTTTATTTTTAATATGGATGCTTGCGCCTGTAACCGGTGCCTTGGTGGTGGCATCGGTTATGGTACCGCTAATTTTCACCTGTTGGGCAAAAGCATGTCCTAACGACAGTAATAATAAAAATGTAAAGAGTTTTTTCATGTGATATTTTTTGAAGAGGACATTAGTATTGATATTATCAACAAAGTGGCCTCGTGAATAATTAATTGATTATTGGGCCGCTGTTTTCTTTAAATGATCATACCCCTGTGGTAGCCTGGTGTAGCCGTGGTTCACCAATCTTTCGGCAAGCACATTGTAATAACCGGCATCGGCAGGTAATGCTGTTGCCAGCCCGTCAACATAGCGGTTATACAAGCAGAATAATGCGGCTATCAACACTGTATCATGGATCTCCAGATCAGTGGCATTAGCGGCTTTTGCTACTTCAATAGCTTCAGCAGTTACATTTTTGCCGCCTTTACGGGTTAGTACCGCTATGTTTAAAAGCGCTTTCATTATTCCGCTAACCTGCGCCGTTTGTATGTCCTGTTTTATTTGTTCTGTTATTGATGCATCGCCTGTTAAAAGATCGGCAGCCGCAGTATGTGCGGTTGTGCAAAATTTACATTCATTGCCGTACGATACAATGGTGGCGATTAGCTCACGTTCGGCTTCGGTAAGTGTTGAAGGCCCACGGAGTAAGTATTGGGTAAGATCACGAATAGGCTGAGCGGAATCTTTACGATATTCCAGCAAGCCGGTAATGCCAGGTAAATGGCTTTCCAGTTCTATATAAGGCATAATAATGGGTTTAAATAATGATAGCGGAATACAATCACACGTAAAGCATTATCCGAACAATTATTAATTGAAACAGGTATTTGCCAGCGAGTGAGCATACTGCGTAATGCAGAATGATGTACCGCAAAAATTTAATCAAGAAAGAAGAGTGAAGGTAGTTTCGGGTGGTTGCCCCTGAACGCAAATAGTGGTTTTGATAATATCGGAAAATGCGAAACTATGAGCCGCTTTTCCTTGCAGAGCAGATATTAACACATCATATTTTATAATATAACCGCATTCAAATTCGCTGATATTATTTTTAACCAATTGAGGGCGTGATTTTTTACCCGATGGGTTATCATTAACCTGTTTGGCATAAGTATTTTTTTCATATATAATATGTGCCTTATCATGGTTGGGGATAACCATCAGGAACATAGTATCACGGGTCATTTTAAGTGCCGCATAGTTATAGCAGTTATCTTTAACCTTTACCTGCCCGCTAACCGGTTTAAACTCATCCCAGCTTTGGAAATTATTCAGATGAACAGGGATCTTTACTTCAACCAATTCAGAGGATTTATAATGATTGTTATTGATCTGCTGGGTGATAGAAACATCAGACTCATAAATAAAATATTGAAACAACAGCTGGTAACCGCCCAAATTAAAAAGGAACAGCACAAGCATAGCAATTGCAAATATTTTTTTCAATAAAAAAGGTTTAATCAAAAATTGGCACATAAAAGTATCTAAATAATGGAAATTTCATCAATATCATTTTATCATTTATAAATATTATTTTATCACCATTAAAAGAATGCAACTATATTATTTAATGATAAGTATTATAGTTTTTAATAGAGGTTGGACGTTTGGAAAAGCAGATTCCCTACATTTTTAAAATGAGATTTTACTGACACAATTATATCTCATCGGTTTCTATATTTGTCTGACACAAAAGTCAGACATTTTAGTAAAATAATGGCCGCCAGAGATACAGGTACTGAACAGATGATCAAAGACACTGCAAAACAAATTTTCTTTGCAGAAGGAAAGTTCAATGCCACTACCCAGGATATTGCGGAAGCTGCCGGTGTAAGCAGAACAGTTATCAATTATTACTTCCGTTCCAAGGATATCCTATTTCAACAAGTATTCAGGGAAGCTATGGCAGATACCGGGACAAGAATGAACGAGGTGTTGGGCGCAACGATGCCCTTTAAAAAGAAGGTTATTGCCTTTATTGACATGTTTACTACTGAGCTAACAAAGTATCCTTATAAAGAATCCTTTTTAATCAGCGAAATAAATACACATGGCTTTACCTTACCTACTAAAGATCCATCTCCGGGCATGCAGCAATTTTTAAAGGAAGTAAAGCTGGCATCTGATAATGGAGAAATAAAAAAGACTTTACCTATTAATTTCCTCATCAATATATTATCACTGGTTGCTTATCCGTTATTAACCCGCAGACTATTTGAGCGCACGCTTGAGCTTAGCGATACAAACTTTGAAAAGCTAATGCAGGACAGAAAGAAAATAATAGTTGATATTTTATTTAATTAATTTTTTTGAATATAAACTGACACAACCGTCAAACTCACAAGTCAACAAACACACATCAAACTAAAAAAACATGAATACAATGCCTCATAAAGTAAAGAAGATCGGTGTCGGCCTGGCCATGCTTAGTTCAGCAATAGTTGCGTTAAGTTCCTGCGGGGGCGGCGCGAGCCAAACTGCTAACACGCAACAACCGCCTGCAAATTACCAGGTGTTTACAGTAACGCCACAGTCGGCTACATTACATACCAGCTACCCGGCAACAATGCAGGGCGAGCAAACAATTGATATTCGCCCCAAGGTGGATGGTTATGTTGAAAAGATCTATGTTGATGAGGGCTCGGTAGTAAAGAAGGGCCAGTTGCTTTTTAAACTAAGCGCGCCTGAATACGAACAAACAGTTATCAATTCGGTTGCCGCTATCAATAGCGCAAAAGCCGATATCAATTCGGCAGAAATAGCGGTAAATAAAACCAAACCACTGGTTGAAAAAGGCATCATCTCTGAATACGAACTGCAAACAGATCAAAATACACTTGATACTAAAAAAGCCGCTTTAGCACAAGCACAAGCCGCTTTGGCTACCGCAAAAGTAAACTTGGGTTATACTTACGTTAACAGCCCGGTAGATGGTGTTGTAGGTTCAATACCCTATCGTTTAGGCAGCCTGATCACCAGTGCAACTGCCAGCCCGTTAACAACCGTTGCTAATATTGGTAAAGTATACGCGTACTTCTCCCTGAATGAAAAACAATTATTGGAGTTCTCCCGCTCGGTGAAAGGCAGCACATTAGATGAAAAGCTTAAAAATACTCCTGATGTAAATTTGACCCTTGCTGACGGTTCTTCCTACCCCGAAAAAGGCCGTTTAGAAACCATTAGTGGTGTATTGAATACGACTACAGGTTCAGCAAGCTTCAGGGCTGCATTCCCTAACCCGGTACACCTGTTAAGGAGCGGAAGCTCGGGTAATGTTGATATTCCGCAGGCATTAACCGGCGCTATCCTGGTGCCGCAAAGATCTGCCTATGAATTACAGGGCAAATATTTTGTATACGTACTGGATGATAACAACCTGGTAAAAAATCAGGAAATACAGGTAATGGAACTAACCGCAGGCCAGTACTATGTAGTTACCGGCGGTTTAAAAGCAGGTGATAAAGTAGTTTATGATGGTACGATCTCCTTAAAAGATTCAACCAAAATTGCCCCGCAAACTATGAGTGCCGATAAGGTTTACCAGGATCTAAAAAACTAAAAAGATGATCAAGACATTTATACAAAGGCCGGTATTATCAACCGTTATATCGGTTATACTGGTAATATTGGGTATCATCGGGCTTATTGAGCTGCCGATAACCCAATATCCTGATATTGCTCCCCCTACTGTTGTTGTTTCCGCCAGTTACTCAGGTGCTAACGCCGATGTGGTGCTGACCAGCGTTATCGTTCCGTTGGAAGAACAGATAAATGGTGTTGAAGGCATGACCTACATGACCTCAACCGCAGCTAACGACGGATCAGCCACCATTACTATTTATTTTGCTTTGGGTACTAACCCCGATATTGCTGCTGTAAACGTGCAGAACCGCGTTTCGAAGGCTTCACCTTTGCTCCCTGCAGAAGTTACCCAGGCGGGTGTAACCACACAGAAACAACAAAGTAGCGACATCATGATCTTTTCATTGTCGAGCACCAATAAATCATACGACCAGACTTTTTTGCAGAACTACGCCAATATAAATTTGCTACCGCAGATAAAACGTATAAACGGTGTAGGTGATGCCTCAGCTTTCGGCGCTAAAGATTACTCTATGCGTATTTGGCTGAAACCAAGCGTAATGGCAGCTTATCATTTAATACCTGATGACATAAACACTGCCCTTGCTGAGCAAAACGTTGACGCGGCACCGGGAAAGATTGGCGAAAACAGTAATCAATCTTACCAGTACACGCTTAAATATAAGGGCCGTTTAAAATCTGTAGCCGATTTTGAAAACATTGTAATCAAATCAACCAGTAGCGGGCAAACCTTGCTGTTAAAAGATGTAGCACGCCTGGAATTGGGTTCGCTTGATTATACCAGTTATACTACAACTGACGGTAACCCTTCAATCGGTATAGCTATTTCACAGGTAGCCGGTTCAAATGCACATTCATTGATACAGCAATGCGAGGCTACTATTGCCACTGCCTCCAAATCTTTTCCACCGGGAGTAAAATATACCTCCTTGCTGAATGCTAATGACTTTTTAGATGAATCCATCGCGAAAGTTATTCATACGTTGGTTGAGGCGTTTATCCTGGTATTTATAGTGGTATTCGTGTTCCTGCAAGATTTCCGTTCAACACTGATCCCGGCAATCGCTGTTCCGGTAGCAATTATTGGTACATTCTTCTTCCTTAATCTATTTGGCTTTACCATCAACTTGTTAACACTGTTCGCTATGGTATTGGCTATTGGTATTGTGGTTGATGATGCGATAGTCGTCGTCGAGGCGGTGCACGCCAAGCTGGATCAGGGTGCCAAATCGGGCAAGGAAGCATCTATAAGCGCCATGCGCGATATTAGCGGGGCCATCGTTTCAATTACATTGGTAATGGCCGCGGTATTTATTCCGGTATCATTTATCTCCGGATCATCGGGCGTATTTTACAAACAGTTTGGTTTAACACTGGCCATTGCCATTATTATTTCGGCAGTTAACGCCTTAACCTTGAGCCCGGCACTTTGCGCCCTGTTCTTAAAGCCGCATCCCGAAGGTGAACATAAGGATTCAAGCCTTATTCAGCGATTCTATACAGCGTTTAATACTGGCTTTGAATCGGTAACCGGCAAATACAAACGCTCGGTACATTTTCTTATAGGGAAGAAATGGCTCGCCGGACTGATCATTTTAATTTTTGCCGGTATTTTTTACTTCCTGATAAAAACAACTGCAACAGGCTTTGTGCCAAATGAGGATCAAGGGGTGTTGTTTGCCAATATCAGCTTACCGGTAGGCTCCTCACTGGAAAGAAGTACCGCAGTTGCCAAACAGGTTGAAGGCATCATTAAATCATTGCCGGAGGTTGAATCAACCTTAACCATTACCGGGCAAAGCTTTATTGCCGGTGCGGGTGGTTCTTACGCCATGGTTGTAATCAAATTAAAACCATGGGATAAGCGTACCGGGAAAGGTGAGGATATTAATAGTGTAACCGGGCAACTCTTCGGCATGACGTCGGGCATTAAAAATGCGCAGGTGATATTTTTTGCCCCTCCTACTTTACAAGGTTTCGGCTTAAACGCCGGCTTTGAGTTTCAACTGCAGGACAAGACCGGCGGCGATATCAATAAGTTTAACGATGTGAGCGCTAAATTCCTTGCCGCGCTTGCCAAACATAAGGAAATTCAATACGCTACTACATCGTTCAACACCAACTTCCCGCAATACATGATCAATGTAAATGTGGCTAAGTGCCACCAGGCAGGTGTTACCGTAAATACAGTATTAAGTACGCTTGAAGGTTATTATGGCGGTGTATATGCTTCAAATTTTAACGAGTTTGGAAAGCAGTACCGTGTAATGATACAGGCCGATGCCATCTATCGTGCCAACGCAGCAAGTTTAAATGATATTTATGTACGAAGCGACAGCACCAGCGCCATGGCGCCGATATCGGAATTTGTAACACTTACCAAGGTTTATGGGCCGCAATCTATCAACAGGTTTAACCTCTATACCTCCATTGATATTCAGGGCGCGCCAAATGCCGGTTATAGTTCGGGCGATGCTATTAAGGTTATTAATGAAGTAGCTGCACAAACCCTTCCTGTTGGTTACGGGTTTGAATATGCCGGTATTACCCGTGAGGAGATTGCGGGCGGCAGCCAAAGCGTTTACATATTTATACTCTGTCTTATTTTCGTTTACTTCCTGCTTAGCGCACAGTATGAAAGTTATATATTGCCATTTGCGGTTCTGCTATCGTTACCTGTGGGATTGGCAGGGGCTTTCATCTTCGCGAAAATATTTGGTGTGCAAAATAATATCTACTTGCAGATCACACTGATCATGCTCATCGGTTTATTAGCCAAAAACGCTATCCTGATAGTTGAATTTGCGGTAACCCGCAGGCGGCACGGCTTAACGCTGGTTGATGCAGCCATTGAAGGTGCAACCGCAAGGCTTCGCCCTATATTGATGACTTCATTTGCCTTTATCCTGGGTCTGCTTCCGTTGATGCTGTCATCAGGTGCTGGCGCAGTGGGTAACAAGTCTATAGGTACAGGTGCTGTGGGTGGCATGCTCATCGGTACGCTGTTTGGTGTTTTTGTGATCCCGGTATTATTTATCGTTTTCCAGTCATTACAGGAAAGGATCAGCGGCAAACCGGAACCTGAAGAACCGGTAATCAACTAAATTTTAAGCTTAAGTTTAATCAAATGAAAACAAGATATTTTTTATTAGCCGCGGCCGGATTGCTTATGGTAGCATCATGCAAAGTATCGCAGCAATATAAGCGACCAAATGTAACGGCCGACAATTTATACCGCGATAGCTCGGCAACAGACACCAATTCAATGGCTAACCTGCCGTGGCGCTCGTTATTTTCTGATACCGTATTGCAAAACCTAATACAGGAAGGCATCAGTAATAACCTGAACCTGAGAACAGCCGTATTAAAAATAGCTGAAGCCAATGCAACGCTTAAAGAAGCTAAAGCTGCATACTTCCCTACTTTAAGCGCGGGTGCAACAGTTACCAAAGCGAAAGCATCGCAGTCAGCACAAACTTTTCCAGCCGGGTTAGGTATCGACTTAAACAGTACAACCTACCAGGCACAGCTAAGCGCAAGCTGGACTGTAAATGTGTGGGGCCAGCTAAGTAGTTTAAAACGCCAGGCAGTAGCCCAGTTTTTAGAGAGCGATGCCTCAAAACGGGCTGTACAAACAGCGTTGGTAGCAAGTATTGCTAATGATTACTATACATTACTATCTTACGATCAGCAGTTGGCTATAACACAGCAAACGGTGAAGAACGATATTCAGGATGTGGAAACCAATAAGTCGCTATTAAAAGCTGATGTGGTTACCGGTGCCGCCGTTGTGCAAAGTGAGGCAAACCGGTATGCGGCAGAAATCACTATTCCTGATCTGGAAGCGAATATAAGGCAAACAGAAAATGCCTTGTGTATTTTACTCGGTCGCGGGCCGGGGCCGATTAAGCGCCTGACCATTGGAGAGCAAGCGCCTGTTGAAACACTAAATACAGGCCTTTCAACACAATTATTAAAAAACAGGCCTGATATACAACAATCGGAATTTGCTTTTATGGCGGCTTTTGAGAATACTAATGTTGCGCATTCTTATTTTTATCCAACACTTACTATAACCGCAGAGGGCGGCCTGTCAACGTTGCAATTAAAAGATCTATTCAACAACTCTATCTTTTACAATTTAGTGGGTGGATTAACCCAGCCCATATTTAACCAGGGACAGAATAAAGCCCGTTATCGTATAGCCAAGGCCCAGCAACTGGAAGCTTTTAATACCTATCAGCAAAGTATTTTAACTGCCGGACAGGAAGTAGCCAACGACTTATTCTCCTACAAACAGGCATTAAAGAAAGCCGAATTAAGGAAGAAAGAACTGGATGCATTGGAGAAATCCGTAGATTATACCAAGCAATTATTAACATATAGCTCGGCTACAAATTATACGGATGTATTAACATCTGAACAAAGCTTATTGGCAGCGCAATTAGCCGGGGTAAGTGATAAGTTACAACAATTACAGGCTATTGTTAATTTATACACAGATTTAGGCGGAGGATGGAAATAACCGAAACAGATTTCCCGTTTCTTTCAAGCCTAACGGCACATTGGTCACGGATTTAGCATAGGCATATTGCCAATTTACAGTTCAACAAACAGCCCTTCAATATAACATTGAAGGGCTTTTTGTTTTGACTGTCACGTCCTAAGAAAGGTTGACTAATCCCAAGTCAACAAATGGAAACAGAATTAGTTAAGTCAAAGAAAGGCCCCCCTCGTACTCGGTTCAGCGTGGCCTTTAAAAAGAAGGTAGTAGCCGAA